>Ga0209475_10000026_pt1 | contig 637345 bp, 692 predicted proteins | sample tdDd471_FD_187128 | JGI IMG/M metagenome (GOLD analysis project Ga0209475, IMG submission 187128) | Marine sediment microbial communities from the Atlantic coast under amendment with organic carbon and nitrate - tdDd47.1 (SPAdes)... | ecosystem: Environmental > Aquatic > Marine > Coastal >...
GAGCCTGAGCTTCTATTCCGTGTATTGAACCCTGAACCACTTCCTTCACACGTATCAGCATTTGTTGATGACCAGCGAAGTGTTGTGCTTTCTCCTTCGGTGATAGATGTGTCGTCCGCAGAAAGAGATGCGGTCGGTGCTGCAGCATTAACAGTCACCCGTGCGGTATCACTATCATCTCCACCGTCTCCCGTACAGGTCACACTATACGTGGTAGTTTCCGACGGAGAAACACTATCTGAGCCTGAGCTTCTATTCCGTGTATTGAACCCTGAACCACTTCCTTCACACGTATCAGCATTTGTTGATGACCAGCGAAGTGTTGTGCTTTCTCCTTCGGTGATAGATGTGTCGTCCGCAGAAAGAGTGACAGTTGGACCAGGGTCTGTCACCCCAACATACTGACTTGCACTTACTTCGACACCATCAGAATTCCTACAGGTAACACCGTATGTTTTACCTGTACTCACTGTTACGTATCGTGTACCTGATGTATTCCCACCTGTTCCGAAACTCCAACCTGTACAACTTACAGCATTTGTTGATGACCAGCGGAGACGAGTTTGAGCATTACGCTGTACTGTTGTTGGAGAAGCTGAGAAGGTAACCGTTGGGTCTGGCGCTGGTTGGTTCACGGTAACTGGCGCAGTTGCGTATGCAACACCTCCTCCTCCAGAACAAGTCAGTGTATAGGTTCTACTGGACGTAGGGGTTACACGTGTTGTATCGCTCCCTGTAGATACACTCCCTACACCTTGGCTAATTGACGCAGAGGTAGAATTTGTACACCGTGAAGAAAGGGTTGTCCTATCTCCCCGATCGATTGTTCCTGGCGATGCTGAGAGCGATGCAGTTGGCGCTGGTGGTGTTGCGCCAGTTACTCGGTACCCAATACTACCTGAAGCCGTAGGATAATGGCCGACAGAAGCTGTAAAAGTCACACTATAATTTCCGTTTGAACTTGGTGCACGAAGAGTAACAGAACCCCCTCCTGCAGGAGCAGTACCCGAGCTTCCTGTTGTTGAAATACTTGTTGGAGCATACCCTCCTCCATGTGAACCACTTCCTGTACACCACACTGCAGAAGACCCGTAAGTTCCAATGTTTGAACCCGCATTAAAGGTTGAGCCACTAACAGTACCAGTAACCTGAGAACCGCAGGCACCACTAACAGTTCTCCACGTTGTTGCTTCTGCTTGATTTGGCAAACTAATTAAACCAAAAAACATAAATGCGAGGAATAACACTCCCATGGTTATAGTCTCTTCTGTTTTCTTGTCTCTAAACATAAGGAGGTAAACGAGACCAAGAATTACAATGATTGCAACAATGAGTCCTACTTTCTTAAGGGAAGCACTGTCGTACTCTCCTCCAAAAGAAGTTGGATTCATAACATCGAGCACTCGCCCATCTTCTGAGGTAACGGTTACAGATACAGCCACTCCTTCACACGGACGTGAAGCAGAGAGTACTGTATTCACATTTACTTCGTCTCCTCCGACGATTTGTGTAAATGGTTCTTCAAGACATGATTTCCCATTACTTGAGAATACGTCAAAGATCGCAGTTACTGACTTTGGCGCGATGATAAATGCTTGAATTTGTATATCCTCTCCACGTTCATATGATTCTTTATCGAGTGTTACGTTTACAATGTCAGCTTCTACAACATCTGTGTTGTACGCATAGAAAACTGGGCTTGAAATAACTTCACCATCAACCTCAAAGAAAACTTTGTGTTCATACGCTCCTCGATTCATTTGCCTCGGTACATCAAATGAAATATCTCTTTCTTCATCTGGCTCAAGTGTTACAGTACGATCCTCAGGGAAAGCTCCCACTCCCTCACCAAAAGTTGAACCCCTGAATACGAGTGTCGCTGCTGACACCGTAACTGTATCAGTGAAATGACTGAGGACAGAACAAGAAAACGAAACATCCTGATGGTCTTCTATCACGATACCGCTCATTGCATTAGCAATTACACCATCAACAGCAAGTACACATGAGTCTGGAATAATCTCAACATATTCCCCTGTTCCTTCGAGATTAATCTTACCCGCTGGTGACACTCCAAAAGGTAGTCCGTCGGAATTGAAACTCACTACAAGCACTTCGTACTCCCCGTCAAGAAATTCAGGAAGATTTACGGAAACATACTTATGTAATTGTTCATTTGCAGCAAGCGTCACCTCCTCGTTCGCCACAGATTCGTACACAAGGGTTGGAGTGTCATCAGTACTAAATACCTGTACGCCGTAGTGGACATCAGATTGAACCATCGTTCCATTCAAAAATTCAAAGAATATCTCGATTGAGTTTCCTTCTTGATTCACAACTTTGGCATTCTGAACAGAAACATCCGCAACAAGAGTCCCTTCCTCTTGAGCAAAAACAGAGGTGGCAAAACTAAATACGAGAATGAGACTAAAGATACTGCTAAGTGTTTTGGTGTGGCGTAACATAGACTTTGAAAAATATGGGTAAAAACCTACGATCAAATTATAGGTCGATATATAAAGTATAGTACTAAACAAGGAGTTCTGACATGTTTTTACCCACACATCTCTTTGTGGAGTAAGAAAAAAGACCCTGCGGCAATACCGCAAGGTCTATATTTAATGGCCGAAGCCGAAAGAGCTTATTGAGCAAGAGCCGCGACAGTGGTTGTCGTAGACAACGAGCGAAGGTGTTTGACTGCTTCCACGAAGATTTGATCCTTCGCAGTCGCCGTGTCAGCAAATTCTTCCCTCGTGTCTTTCACCTGAATATCAGGCTTGAGACCATCTTCCTGACCGCAAATTTGGTTGCGACCAGAGCATTCCTCTTGAACAGAAATGGCAAAGTACCCACCATTGACGAGTTTGAAGAACTGCTGAGCTCTCCATTTGCCATAGGTTTCTTCACCAATCACCAGTCGGTCGTTGGTCGAGAGGCGCGTTGCCATCAGCGATCCAGCTACCAGCTCGGCTGCAGACTTACTGTAGCTGTTGGTGAGAATAACTACTGTACGGTCCGCAAGCGCACCGATCTCAACATCTCCACCAAGATCTTCACGTTCTGCTTTCGCAGTGTGAAAAATCTCTTCCTCGCGAGTGCGAGTTGTATAGAGAATTGTTTCAGCATGTGGTGCAAACGCTAGAGCGATCAGTCGTTTGGACTTTGCAAAACCGCCGCCATTATTCCTCACATCAATGATGATTCCTTGATAAGGAGACTGCAGCATCGTCTCAACACTGTCGAGACCAGTGTCCTCGTCGAACCTGGTGAGTCGAACGTATCCGAAATCACCAAAGTCTTTATAGAACACCGTTGGCACATGATCGGCAGTGCGCAGAAGGTCAACTTTGACCTTCTTACCACCTCGTTTTACCACCACCCGCACTCTTGAGCCCTCAGGACCCATAAGGCACTTGGCGGTCGTGTACTCAGTGCGTTTCGGAGAACCGCAGTTTTCGCCGATGGTTTCTTTTGTCTTGATATCATAGATGACATCACCGATGAAGAGTTTTCCTTTTGCAGGACCATCGCCAACGCCAGCAACGACAATTTCAGTCCCCCACTTAACCACAGCAACACCGATAGTTCTCATTTTCACCGAATCAGTGTTTCTGTAGTAGGCCTCGATAGCCTTTGCTTGAGGACCAGCTGGAACATAGCCCGAGTAGTCATCAAGACAAAATGCATCAGCCTGCCTTCCTGCAAACAAATCATGGACTGTCTCACGGCAACCAACCACTGAGTACGGGCCAATGTTATGTTTTGCAAGCAATTCGATTGCTTGAGCTTTAGCAGCGTCAAACTGGTCTGAAGCAGGGACAGGAACGGTCATGAGAGCGACCGTTGCAACCAGAGTCATAAAGCGTTTCATGACACTTTCCTTTCTTTACTCAATTTTCAATGTTTTAGGTCGGAGAACATCTCCGATCTTTCTAAGTATATTGTACCATGTTTTGTATAAAAAATCAAGTACTTCTACTGTTTTTGTCATACTTTCAGGTATAGAAAAAGGCGGATTCCTTACGAAATCCGCCCTGTTTGTCCAGCTCGGCTTTAGAACCGATATGTAACACCAAGACTGAACATGTTGCTTTTGATCGAAGCCTCGACCGGCGACAGCGTCCTGCCTTCTGGCACGAGATCGGAACCAAGTTTTGCTGGCACCGAAAGTGTGCCGAAGTTTGCTTTACTGTACCGAGCGGTCAGTGAGAAAGAATCGGTTATCGCAAACGATGCGCGAGCGCCCCAGATGAAAGCTGTCTTGCTCGCGGAGCCATTATATGACATCCAATCCTCGCGCACGCCGGTAAAAAAGTCTTCCGGACCATCGACGCGACCGAACATCTCAGCTTTTGCTTGCGCAAAACCGGCTTCACCACCAACCAAAAGTCGGTCACCCATCGGAAACTCAACGGTTGCAACCAGCGAGCCTTTCATCTTCGTGGTCACCGAGTTGGTGGACACGATAGTGATGAATCCTGGCAAACTTGGAATCAGGTCGCCCTGCTTCACAGAAGCAATGGTCATGCCACCACCAAGTGTTGGCCGAAGTTCGAGGCCAACCAGAGCTAGGCCGAGGTCGTGCTTGTAACCGATGATGAATTCACCTGATTTGGTAGAGCCGCTGCCGGTAAACGCGAAGAATTTTTCTTCGATGCCGACGACGACACCAGGATCGGGATCCACCTGAAGGTCAAACGACGCGCTATGGCCGCCGACACCGATGTAAAAGCCATCCCAGTTTGTATCATCCGCAAGGACTGCGGGTGACGAGAGTGCGCTCGCGAGGAGCACAACAGCAAGTCTTTTTTGCATGATTTTTCTCCCTCAATGCAAAACAATTTGATTGAAGCGAGCTCACAATGAGATCGCGGAACTAAAACTGGCACTATATTAGCAATAAAATAACGATTTGTCAAGGTGACCTCTCTGCATGCTACTATATGTGCATGATTAGACAGATTCGTGGAACGATTATCGCGCACGAGGAACAGGGAGTGGTCGTCGATGTACACAACATCGGGTACCTTGTCTTTACCGTGGACTTCCCTGCTCTGGAAACTGAAGCCTCTTTCTATACACACCTCGCTGTCCGTGAAAATGCACTCGATCTCTATGGATTTGAAAGCGAAATGATGCTCGCTATGTTTGAACTACTCCTCACCGTGCCAAAGATTGGTCCAAAGAGCGCTCTTCAGATTCTCGCTCAATCTGATATTGCAGCACTGCAGAAAGCAATTATTAATGAAGATCCGTCTTTCCTCACTAAAGTCTCTGGCATCGGAAAGAAAACTGCTGAAAATATTGTGGTTGCACTTAAAGGAAAGATCGATGCTGACATTGCGTTTGAAGATGGAGACGGAACAGAGCATGAAGCACATGAGATTATCGAAGCACTTATCTCGCTCGGTTACGCGCAAAAAGATGCTCGTGAGGCGGTGAAAAAAATCCCAAGTGATATTACCGAGACACGCGCTCGAATCGCCGTTGCTCTTAAGGTGCTTTCTTCATAGGTCATTATTTTGAAAAGTCACCTTCTCCCGCTATACTGCTCTTATATTTATGGAGGACATACTTTTCTATATTAAAAAAATTATCCCCGCGCCCGTATTTCGCTTTGTGCAACCCGTATACCATTACATCCTCGCCATCATTGGTGCTGTTCTCTACAAAAACCCATCAAAAGAAATCACGGTCATTGGCGTCACGGGAACAAAGGGAAAATCAACGGTCGTTGAACTTGTAAATGCCCTCTTTGAAGCAGACGGGAAACGAACTGCACTCGCGGGAACCATTCGTTTTAAGATTGGCGAAAAGAGTGAACGAAATCTCTACAAGATGACCATGCCAGGGCGCTTCTTCACCCAACGCTTTTTGCGTGAAGCAGTCGATGCAGGATGTGATGTTGCCATCATGGAGATGACTTCAGAGGGAGTGAAACAATTTCGACACAAGTTTATCCACCTTGATGCACTCATTTTTACTAACCTTTCTCCAGAGCATATTGAGTCGCATGGTTCATACGAGAAATACATTGAAGCAAAGCTACAGCTTGCACGAGCACTTGAACTCTCAAAGAAACGTCCGCGATACATGGTGGCAAACGCTGACGATGAGCGTGGTGAACTATTTCTTGATGCTGATGTTGAACACAAACTCCCCTATTCACTCAAAGATCTTGATCTCTATACCTTAAACAAAGACGACAGTAGTCTTGTGCTTGATGAGACAACAATCCGTGTGCCACTAATCGGTCTTTTCAATATTTATAATGTGCTTGCAGCGATCACTGCCGCTCGAGCATTTGGTATTCCGCTCAATACCATCTCTCGTGCACTTACAAATCTTCAGCCGATTAAGGGTCGTGTTGAGCGTTTTATGAGTCCGAAAGGTGCGAAGAAGAAAGTAACCGCTGTTGTTGACTACGCGCACACTCCTGACTCACTCGAAAAACTGTACCAAGCGTTTCCGAAGGAAAAGAAAGTATGTGTACTCGGAAACACTGGAGGTGGAAGAGATACATGGAAACGACCTGAAATGGCTCGCATCGCAGAAACTTATTGTGATCGTGTAATCCTTACCAATGAGGACCCTTATGATGAAGATCCTCAAAAAATAATTGATGATATGGCTCGTGGAATCGAAGATCGATCAAAGCTTTCCATTATCATGGATCGACGTGAAGCAATCCGAATTGCACTCACTGAAGCGCCGGACAAGAGTGTCGTGCTCATAAGCGGTAAAGGTACTGACCCATACATCATGGGGCCACATAACATCAAAACACCATGGAGTGATGCTCGTGTGGTTACCCAAGAGATGAAGACTCTTTTTGGTGAGAACGATGCTGGAACAAGATAATCCCTGCGGTTACCGACACATTAAGTGACTCCTTTTTGCCATACATTGGTATTTCTATAATTGCGTCAGCTTGTTTACGAAGTTCTGGGTCAACTCCGTCAACCTCATTTCCAAATATATATACCGTCTTTTCTGGTGGAATGAATGTATCGTACGGAATTGACGTTTGGTCCTGTTCAACAGCAACAACAGTGCTTCCTTCTGATTTTAATTTTTCAATAAGTACGTAAGGATCCTCGTACTGTTCCCACAACACACCTTCTGTCGCACCAAGCGACGTTTTCTCTATCTCCTTTACGACACGTCCAAACCGATCGACTGGTGTTGGTGTGTACCCAGTAAGATAGATTTTTGTGACCTCTGCCCCGTCAGCAGTTCGAAAAATTGATCCGACATTATGTGCGCTTCGTATGTTGTGAAGAATAATTTCTGTCATTTTGTTGATGGTATACTACCATCAATGCTCTCACTATTTCCATCACTACTTGCCTTTGCGCTTCTCGCGCCGGTCCTTCTCCGTGTCACGATTGGACTCTACTTTTTCTTCAATGCACGAAGGCTTTCTTCGGAAATCTCTCACTCTTTTCTTTTCAATATAGTCGTTCGAACAATCTTGATTGTCTCAAGCGCTTTTATATTTATTGGGCTCTACACACAACTCGCCGCACTTGTACTCACTCTCCTTTCGCTCTTTCTGTATTTTAAACAGACAGAGCGAGACACCACCCTTATCCTTCTTTCGATCATGAGTCTTACACTTGTATTTCTGGGTGCTGGCTTCTTCGCATTTGACCTCCCTATTTAAATGCGTTTGAAATCGAACTCATCTGTGGTACGATTTCTCGCACAAACAACCCGCCCATAGCTCAGTTGGTAGAGCAGCAGCCTTTTAAGCTGACGGTCCCAGGTTCGAGCCCTGGTGGGCGGACAAAAAGAAAAAACGGTGCCTGCGCACCGTTTTTTCCATTTTGTCTGAAGCGTAAACGATGTGGCTCTGCCACGAGCGCGCTGGGTCGAGAGCACTTAGTTATTTTTAGAACGAAGTCTATAAAAATACTTAGTGACTTGTGACGACAAAGAGTGTGTATAAAACAAAAAACTACTGAATTAATTACGTAATTAATTCAGTAGTTTTTTCTATCCTCAGTGTCTTCCCTCTAAGGAATATTTTGTACTACACTACATGTATGAGTACTCTTTCTCGCTTTGCCTATTCTGCACTCTATAAACCTCAGACAAAATCGTTTGCTTTTGTGAATGATTTTCTTGCTGTGGTAACACTCATTTCTGTTTTTTCTCTCATACTTGAGACCGTACCGCGATTTGAAAATTTTATTCCAGTTTTTAATGCCATTGAATACGGTGCAGTCTTCTTCTTTACGCTCGAATATCTCATGAGAGTCCTTCTCAATAAACGTCAGATGAGCTCCTACGTCTTTAGTTTCTTTGGAATTATTGACCTCCTTGCAATTGTGCCAACGTATCTTGGATTTTCAAATCTCACCTTCCTGAAGACAGCTCGAATTCTTCGAATCCTCAGACTCCTTCGAATGATTCGTCTGGCAAAAATCGCTCGGTTCGAAACGCAAAAAAGAAACGATCTCGAAGATTACGGAGCAATTTATAGATTAAATATTGGTATTTACTTCTTCTCTCTTTTTTGTGCGGTGACACTTTTTGGGACACTTATTTATATTGTTGAGGGACACAATCCAACATTCAGCACCATCCCATCTGCAATGCTCTGGGCGATTAAACCACTCCTCGGTGGTATCGCGCAACAGATGCCTGCAACGGCACTTGGTGAAATTGTTGCCATCCTTGCACGTTTTACTGGTCTCATCCTCTTTGGATTACTCATTGCAATTATTGGTAACTCAGTCCGACGACTGATGTTTGGTTCTCACGAGGTTAAAACCTAGTGTGTAAGCACCCACGCTTCTAAAGCAGCATCTATATCTCGCTCTCCGCTGTGTCCTTTGTGATACAGATCAGTGAGACTCTCGAGCATGTTTTGTATCTCGTCCTCAGTAAACTGAGAAAGCGCCTGCTTTGCTTTTTTATATGGAAACGCACTCACCCCCGCCTCTTCTGGGCTCTTTGTTTTTGATGCAAGTGCAAGCGTCTTCACTTGCCAAAAAAGTGTTCCGATAATTTCTTCAGGCACCAGACCATTATTTCGTGCTTCGGTAATCAATATCCAGAGTGACTTCTTATCTCTCCGGAGAAGCGCGTCGGCAAGACCAAAAATATTAAACGGTTTTTCTTTTTCCTTTACGTACTCTGTTTCTGACTCGGCATATTTTTGAATCTTTTTCTTCTCTGGTGCCTTAAGATCACCCTCAATCATGATAAAGGTGTTTGGTGACTCCTGCATCTCTTTGATGTTTTTGAAAACGTACTCAAAGAGCTCTATGTTTTCAGAAGGTGTGTCGATCAAAAATACTTCTCGACCACCAAACAGTGAGGTGCTTCCTATCGCTTGCTCAATATCAGCAACAGTCCCGTTCTCCCCTGTAAGATGTATTACTTCCGCACCAGAACCCTTCTCTTTTTCGAGATACTCTTGTGCGCCAGTGCGTGCTGCAATAATGTCTGTCCCAAAGAAAACGTGAATCATGATTATTTCTTAATATTCTGTTTCTCCATTTCCTCCCAATTATCACCAACCTTAGCCTCTACCTCAATAGGAACACTGTGACGGTCTTTCTTTGGAATCACCTCCTCCATGTCGCTCACAATGTGTGGAAGTACATCCTTAAGTTTTGTTTCTCGTATTTCAAAAACCAGTTCATCGTGTACCTGAAGAAGCATGCGTACATCATCGAGCAACCCTTGTTTCTTCAGGTGTTCATACACACGCACCATCGCAATACGTACGACATCTCCTTCTGTTCCTTGGATCGGCGCATTAATTGCCATACGTTCAGCTTGCGCACGAATGAATGGTGCGCCTGAAGTAATCCCTGGGAAGTATCGTCTCCGTCCGAAAAGTGTCTCCGTATATCCATTGCTACGCGCAAACGTCTTTACCTCCTCAAGATATTCAGCGAGTCGGGTAAACGTATTGAAGTAGGCATTGAGAAACTCCTGTGCTTCAGCGCGTGTTGTATCCTCTCCAAGATTTTTACGGAGCGCATTGACGCCCATGCCGTAAAGAATACCGAAGTTAATTACCTTCGCCCGTCTACGCATGTCCGCAGTAACATCCTCCGCATTCACTCCAAAGACACGTACCGCAACTCCAGTGTGTACATCCTCACCACGCTTGAAAATGTCCATGAGTTTTTCATCCTCCGAAAGAAAGGCTGCGATACGAAGCTCAATCTGAGAATAATCGATGGCCACAAGCTTGTATCCCTTCTCTGCCACAAATGCACGTCTAATCGCGCGTCCTTCTGCAGTGCGAACAGGAATGTTCTGCATGTTAGGGTCTTTTGATGCCATACGTCCTGTCGTTGTTCCTGCCTGCAGGAACGTGGTGTGTACCCGCGCATCCTTCGCTACAAGCTTTGGAAGGTTATCGATGTACGTTGAGACGAGTTTTTGGAGTTCTCGATATCGTAAAATATGCTCGATAATTTCATGTTGGTCTCGAAGCTTCTCGAGCTCAGACTCTCGTGTTGAACGTTGCCCTGTTGCGGTCTTTTTTTGGGTTTTTGGTTTAAGGCCGAGTGTATCGTACAGTGCCTCACCCAGCTGTTTTGGTGAGTTGATATTAAATTCATCGCCCACAATCTTGTGGATTTTTTTCTCAAGTGATGAAAGTTCTTTATGCATCTTCGTGCTCAATTTCTTGAGGTACGCAGTATCAAGCAAGATGCCGTATTCTTGCATCGCTGAAATAACTTCTTGGAGCGGAAGTTCAATTTCTTCGTAAATCTTCTCAAGTTTTTGTTCTTTGAGTTCTTTGAAAATGAGTTTCTGTGCAGTCTTGAAATCTCCTTCTTTTCCTTTTGCACGCGCGTACGCAAGTATGTCATCGAGTGTTGGGTTGGTGGTGTCAGACTCAAGAAGCCAGAGCGCGAGCGCAGTCTCTTCAAGTTCCTTCTTTGACACTACCTCAAGATTTTCACTTGCCACCTCGACATCACCCGTACCAAATAGTTTCTGCACCCGAGCGCCGAGTGTTCGGAAACCAAGTTCAGCAAAGAGTTTCAGAATTACTTCAACATCAAGCTTCTCAATCCATGTCTTTTCTGGAACCTTAAAGGTAACCGGCGCATCGCGACGAATCGTTGCAAGCATTTTTGAAAATTCCGCTTCTTCTTCATTTTCTTTCAGGAGATTTATGATACGCGGCTTTAGACCTGCGTCCTCAAACGCTTTTTCACTCTTTGAGAGTTTCTTATAGATAGATTCGATACCCCCAAAATTAGTAATGAGTGTTGTCGCAGTTTTTTCGCCGATACCGACAATACCTGGAATGTTATCTGAAGGATCACCACGAAGTCCCTTGTAGTCTGGAATGAGTAGTGGACCAAAACCAAACCGCTCTTTGACCGTCTTTTCGTCATACATGATCGTGTCCCTGATACCCTTTCTGAGGGTATACACCTGCACACGCTTTTTTTCAGCAAGCTGAAGTGTGTCCATGTCTCCCGAAGCAATAATAACCTCAAGATCTTTTTCACCTTTTGTTTGCTCAACAATAGTGCCAAGAATATCGTCCGCCTCAAACCCTTTATGTTCGTAAATAGTAATGCCAAATGCCTCAAAAATATCTCGCGATCGATTGATTTGCTCTATGAGTGAGTCGTCAGTCTTTGAACGTCCTGCCTTATAGGCATCAAATGCTTCGTGACGATATGTTGGCTCGGGCAGGTCGTAACACGCTGCAACATAATCAGGTTTAAGTTCTTCGATAATCTTAATGAGCATCGCCACCACTCCATAGAGTGCACCTGTCGGCTCTCCTGTCGGAGATGAAAAATCTGGAAGTGCGTGGTATGCACGATGCAAAATAGCGTGTGCATCAAGAAGTACGAGTTTTTTCTTTTGTTGTTTTTTAGCTTTTGGTGCCATAGGTAACAGTGCGGGTATTGTCGGGTGCAATCTCTATTTTTATATGAAATACGTCTGTTGGAAGTGCTTGCGGAATGCGTTCTGGCCACTCAATACAGACAAGTGAGTCTTTCTCTTTAAAAAGATCTGGAATGCAAAGCACATCGACTTCAGATTCGTCTTCAATACGATAGGCGTCTATATGTACAAGCTTTTTAAAATACTCATGCGTTGTTTTGTACATGCGCATAATCATAAACGTTGGCGAAACGACATGCTCTGTCACTCCAAGTTCTTTGGCGAGTGCCTGTGTAAATGTGGTTTTCCCTGCACCAAGATCACCTTCAAGAGTAACGACTATTGCCTTCTCTCCTTTTGGAAGCAGTGTGAGTATTTTTCGTGCAAAAACCCCAAAGTCTTCTGCGGTCTGTATCATCTCTGTCTCCATAGTAGATCCATCATACCACCAAATATAAAAAGAGGCGGAATCCGAAGATCCCGCCCCTGTAAGACCAAACAAGTCTTACTTCCAGCGACGTCGTGTTTGATTTGGTTCACAAACCACACGACCGTTATTGTACACAGAACGATCGCAGTTCGACCGACCATCCGAGTACTGATGATGGCGATCACGACCATGATGCTGGTCGTACGAACGGTACTGAGGTCGACTGAGGTACTGATTCCGATTTGGAACAATTCGACACACTCGGTGCCCACTGCGGTCATATGTTGCCAGTCGACGCCAGTGCACAAGATTGATTTCAACCTTGCAATCTTGTCGAGTGAAACCACGAGTATCGCGGTGTCCATGAACAGCAACGCCGACCCAGATTTGTCCTTGGAAAAATGTGAGTCGCTTTGTACTGTCGTGGGCACTTGCTGGAACGGTCAAGAATGCCATAGAGGCAATGACCGCAAGAACAATGAATTTTGGCATTTCTGCCTCCTTTCTTTACGTACGAAGAAATTATATCACATATGATCTATCTGTCAAATACGTGCATGTTGTGCCCTCTTTTTATATTAGTGCGTGCTATCATAAGCGCATGACTGAGTTCAATGAAATCAATCTTGGGAAACGCGTTGCCTCTCTCCATGAAAAGGGTGAAGAACAATATGTCGAGGCAATGGCGCCAAAGTATGGACTCTCCTACATAAACCTTGCCGCTGTTGCTGTCGACCCAGCAATACTTCGAATTCTTCCTGAATCAACGGCAAAAGAGGCTGAGTTGGTTGTGTTTGATCGCACACAAAAAAAACTCTCTGTTGGTATTAAAAACCCCAACAACCAAAACCTTACAGAGGTACTCAGCATGCTTAAGAAAAACGGTTATAGTATCGTTGGCTACCTGATTTCACGCGGTAGTTTCGAGTATGCGCTCACTCGCTATATCGACAAACCGGAGGCAGTAGCGGAGAAAAAAGGAGTTCTTGGTATCGATCCAGCTACCATTGAACGGCTCTCAAACGAACTTAACGTACATGAGGATGTTACTGCTCGAGTACGAGAAATTGCTGCAGTAAAAGATCCTGAAAAAATCTCTCACATCCTTGAGACACTCTTTGCTGGAGCACTTGCCTTTAAGGCGTCTGATATTCATATTGAACCAGAGGAAGCAATGGCGCGTATACGCTACCGTGTGGATGGGGTGCTTTTCGATATTATTGAACTTGATCTTAATGTGCACCGGCTCGTTGATTCACGACTCAAACTTCTCTCTGGTCTCACCCTCAACATTCATGATGAGGCACAAGATGGACGATTTACTCTTGATGTAAGTTCTCGAAAACTTGAGGTGCGTACTTCTGTTATCCCGGGAGCATACGGTGAGTCTATTGTGATGCGTCTTCTCGACCCAAAGACTGCTGGATTTAAATTTGAAGACCTTGGACTCAATCCGAAGCTCAAAGAAATTATGGAAGAGGAGCTCAAGCGACCAAACGGAGCCGTTATTACCACTGGTCCTACTGGTTCTGGTAAAACCACCGCTCTCTATGCCTTTATGCAAAAAGTGCACACACCCGAGAAGAAAATCATCACCATTGAAGACCCTGTTGAGTACAAAATTCCTGGCATTGTACAAACACAAGTTGAAGAAGACTACACTTTTGCGTCTGGACTTCGCTCAATTCTCCGACAAGACCCTGACGTTATTATGGTCGGTGAGATTAGAGATCGTGATGTTGCAGAAACGGTGACGCATGCAGCACAGACAGGACACCTTGTATTTTCAACACTCCACACCAACAGTGCCGTGGGTGCCTTCCCCCGCCTTATTGACCTTGGAGTTGACTACCGAATGATCGGAAGTGCTTTTAACGTTATTCTGGGACAACGACTCATTCGAAAGCTCTGCGAGGAATGTAAAAAAGAAAAGCCCCTCACCGCAGAAGAGCAAAAAATAGTAACCCGAATTCTAGGGGTACCACCTGAAAAATCTACCGTGTACGAGGCAGCTGGTTGTGATGTTTGTGGAGGCAGTGGGTACAAAGGACGAATCGGTGTCTTTGAAGCCATTCGTGTAGACGAAGCGGTAGAAAATGCCGTTATCTCTGACCCACGCGAAGAAAATATACTTAAAGCTGCTGCTCCACAAGGGATTCCAAACATGCAACAGGATGGTGTGACAAAAATGTTTGAAGGTATTACTTCTTTTGAAGAACTTGAGCGCGTACTCGACCTCTATAATATTGGCTACACTGAAGCAGAGACTGAGGAAGGTGCCTCGGACACTGATTTTAGCGATCATGTTGTGTAACGTATAGATACGAAATATAAAAACCGACCGGTCAATAAATTGACCGGTCGGTTTGTGCTATAGTCTAAGGAGTTGGAGAGAGCACACCTCTCGTGACAGTTATTTCTATCCAGAATATAACCCTCTAAGCAAAACTTCCCGGAAGAAGTGGTTACAGAACTAAGGAGAAACGCAGTAACCTCATTCAAATGATGAGAACCACGTTATCCTCGCAAAGCAACCTTTTGTTGTTTAGAGGGTTATCGTCTGGATAACCTTTTGTAAAAAGAAAGTCTGGTGAGATTTCTCTCACCGACAGGAGAACAACGTAACGAGAACTATTCTAGCATATTGTATTTTTTTGTCAAGTCTTCCCCTATGCGTGTCTTTAGATGCGCATTTTTGTTAGAATGTCTGTATGAGTACCGAAACGAAAGAAATCTCTCGTGATTTTGCGAGTAATCTCGACCAAACACTCCGCCCGCAAAGCTGGGAAGAATATATTGGACAAGAACGAATCAAAGAAAACCTTCGCATCCTCCTTACTGCTGCTCGTGAACGCGGACATGCTGCCGAGCACATCCTACTCTATGGTCCACCAGGTCTTGGAAAGACAACCCTTGCACACCTTATTTCAAAAACACTTGGCACCAACATGAAGACAACCTCTGGTCCTGCTATTGAGCGTGTTGGTGATCTTGCAGCAATACTAACCAACCTTTCACCAGGAGACGTGCTTTTTATCGATGAGATTCACCGCCTTTCAAAAAGTATTGAGGAGGTACTCTATCCCGCTATGGAATCTGGGGTGCTTGATATCATCATCGGAAAAGGACCTTCCGCGCGCACCGTGCAACTTGAGCTCCCTCCTTTTACACTTGTTGCAGCAACCACACGCATCTCTATGCTCTCCTCACCACTCAGGTCACGTTTTTCTGGAGGAACATTCAGACTCGAGTTCTATTCTGACGAAGAAATTGCACAAATTCTCAAACGTTCGGCTGAACTTCTTGAGGTCACCGCTCCCAAAGAAATACTTGCTGACATCTCGTCACGCTGTCGAGCAACACCACGTACTGCAAACTATCTTCTTAAACGCTGTCGTGACCTTGCGCAACTCGAAGGAGGAAACATCGATACTGATATTGCCACACGAACCTTCGAGCTTCTCGAAATCGATACTCGTGGACTCCATGGTCCCGATCGAGCAATCCTTACCGCAATTATTGAAAAATTTAACGGTGGTCCTGTGGGACTCAATACTATTGCTGCTGCAACCGGTGAAGAGCAAGCAACGATTGAGGACGTTCTTGAGCCATACCTTATTCGAGAAGGATTTCTTGAACGAACACCAAAGGGGCGTGTGGCAACCGCAACTGCGTTTGCGCACATTCAAAAAACATAATATATATTCTTTATATGTCTGGACATAATAAATGGTCAAAAATAAAACACAAAAAAGCAGCTACTGACGCACAGAAAAGTAAAATTTTTAGTAAGCACTCAATGCTTATCAGCATGGAAGCAAAGAAGGCAAATGGTGACCTGAGCGCACCGGGGCTTCTTGCAGCAATCGAGCGTGCCAAGAAAGACTCGATGCCGAAAGACAATATCGAAAAGGCGGTAGCGAAAGGAAGTGGTTCCGATGGAAGTGCGCTCGAAGAGGTTTTGTTTGAAATGTTTGGACCAGGTGGAACTGCGATTATTGTAACGGCAGTGACCGACAATAATAATCGTACTGCTCCTGAAATTAGACATATTTTGAGTAAGGCAGGATATCAACTCGGCGCCCCCGGATCTGCAGTGTGGGCATTCACAAAAACAGAAGCAGGGTACCTCCCTAATACACCAGTCGACCTTTCTGATACTGATGGAGAAAAGCTTGCTGACCTCATTGAAAAACTAGAAGAACATGATGACGTGCAAGAAGTGTATACAACAGCAGACTCAAAGGAAGAATAAACACCCTCTATTATGCGCGTACTTTCAATAGACCCAGGATATGATCGACTTGGTGTCGCAGTAATCGAGAAACGTGAAGGAAAAGAGCACCTTCTCTTTTCAGATTGTATTACCACCGATAAAACCATGGATATTTCTGACCGTATTACCGCGCTTGGTGATGCTGTTGCAGATATTCTAAAAAAACACAAACCAGACGCACTCGCAGTTGAAACACTCTTCTTTAACCAGAATAAAACAACAGCGCTTGCAGTCGCTCAAGTACGCGGTATCGTGATGTATTTGGCACATAAAGCGTCATGTACTGTGTACGAATACAACCCGCAAGAAATTAAGGTTGCCATGACTGGGTATGGTAAAAGTGATAAGAAAGCGGTCACTGATATGGTAAAAAAACTTGTTGTAAATGCTCCTCAAAAAGCATTTGATGACGAGTACGACGCTATCGCTGTTGGTGTCACCTGTCTTGCACATGTGCGAGGGTCGTAATCCCCTTGCGCACCGTTCAAAGTTTTGCTAAAACATACGCAATATTGATAATACGTATGAATATGCCAGAAGAAAATGATGATTTCGCTGTCGAGGATGCACTTCTCAGTGAACTTGACGACGAAAGTGATGATCTCGATGATGAACTTGATACAACCGGTGACGTTGACGATGTGGACGACGAAGAAGCTGAAGAAGAAGATGATCTCGATGATGATGAAGATCTTCTTGAAGATGATGCTGAAGATGTCGACTTTGACTCATTTGACGATCAGGACTTGCTGTAAATAAAAAGCGCCCAATATTGGGCGCTTTTTATTTAAAGATGATAACCTTATTCTTTTTTCCTCGCTGCAACTGCATTTTTTCTCCTTTTGCGAGATCTATTTCCTCACCCTCGTCTATCTTCTTTACTCCATCTATAGAAACTGACCCAGTCTCTATGAATCTACGTGCCTCACGATTACTTTTTGCAAGACCTGCCCGTACCACAAGTGTTAATAGTGCTGTTGGTTTTTCAACTTTATACGAAGGAGCGTTTGCAAGAAGCGTTGCTTGCTCATCTTTTGAAAGTGTCTGCATATCCCCTCCTTCAAAAAGGAGTTCTGATATTTTCTCTGATTTCTGAGCGTTGTCTAAACCGTGCACAAAGGTGGTCACTTCGTACGCGAGAATTTTTTGTGCATTTCGTAACCCAGGATTTGCCTCATGTTCTGTTTCAATACGAGCAATCTCATCAAGTGGCAAGAATGTGTAGATTTTAAGATAGTCAATTACCTTTTGATCATCAACACTGAGCCAGAATTGGTAGAACTGATACGGTGATGTTTTTTTGGCATCAAGCCATACTGCGTTACCTTCGCTTTTCCCAAACTTCCGACCAGACGCATCAGTAATCAGTGGTATTGCAAGCGCAAAAACCTCCTCACCTTCATGGCGACGAATAAGATCGACTCCTCCCAACATGTTCGTCCACTGATCGCTTGCGCCGATTTGAAGATTGCAACCATATTTTTTGTAGAGCTCCCAATAGTCATACGACTGTAGCAGTGAATATGTAAATTCAGTGTATGAAATGCTTTCGTTTGGTGTCTCGAGGCGCTTACGTATAAGGTCTCGTTTTACCAGATCGTTTACGGTTACGTGTTTTCCTACATCACGAAGAAACGGAATGAGTTTCACTTTACGCAACCAATCTGCGTTATTTACCATTCGTAAACGCTTGGTAGTCTTGAGAAGTTTTGAAAGTTGCTTCCGAAGAGCTTTTGCATTTTTATCTACTTCTTTTTCAGAGAGGAGGCTCCGCTCTCCCCTTTCTTTTGGATCCCCAATCATTCCTGTACCTCCACCAACTAACAAAATCGGAGTGTGTCCATTGTCAGAAAGACGTTTGAGTAGCGTCACCCACGCAAGATGTCCAACATGAAGTGAGTCGGCTGTAGGATCTGAACCAATATAGACTGTTCTGTTTGTTTCAAATATTTTCTCTACGTCTGCAGAGGAGTGTTCAATAAGACCGCGTGAGACCAATTCTTCCGACATTTTCATAGTGCATTCACTGTATCATATATACGTACAAGTGTTGAGATTCTGTGGGTTTTTAGAGTATACTGGACAAAAAGCAGTGTATGTTGTCACCAAAAAGAAAGCGAAAAAAACGAGTAAAAAAACACCCCCTAAAGGAGTTGTTTTTTGATGTATTCATTGGCGTTTTTGTGCTTGGTCTTGTTAGTTTTGGAATTCTGCTTCTTTGGGTGGCAACTCTTGATATTCCTGATTTAAGTTCATTTGACCAACGTCGAGTGCTGCAGTCAACCAAAATATACGATCGAACTGGAGAGATCCTCCTTTATGATCTTCATCAGGATGTAAAACGAACAGTTGTTCCTTATGAAGATATTTCTCACCATATTAAAAATGCAACAATCGCAATTGAGGATGATCGTTTCTTTGACCATCTTGGTGTTCGTCCCCTTTCTATTCTTCGCTCAATGATTACAAACATTAGAAACGGTGGTGGTCCATTTGACGGTGCGGGCGGTTCAACCATCACACAGCAGGTAATCAAAAATTCTATTCTCGTTCAAGAAAAAACGCTTACCCGAAAAATTAAGGAGGCAATTCTCGCACTTCGTCTAGAGCAAGCATTGACAAAAGAAGAGATCCTTGCCCACTACCTTAATGAATCACCGTATGGTGGAACCATTTATGGTGTTGAAGAAGCAAGTCTTGCATTTTTTGGTAAACGAGCAAACGATGTTTCTCTTGCGGAAGCTGCATATCTTGCTGCTCTTCCACAGGCCCCTACATACTATTCTCCATATGGAAACAACATAGAAGATCTTGAGGATCGAAAGAATTATGTTCTTGAACGCATGTTGGTAAACAAATTCATAAACGAAGAGGAGTATGGGGTAGCGAAAGCTGAAGAAGTTGTGTTCCGACCACGATCAACAACGGGAATACGAGCTCCTCATTTTGTATTTTTTGTTAGAGAATACCTTGCGCGTAAATATGGCGAAACCAGCCTAGCAGAACGTGGATTTAAAGTGGTAACGACACTCGACTGGGAACTTCAGGAACAAGCGGAAAACATCGTCCGAGAATACGCACTTTCAAACGAACAGACATTTAACGCTTCTAACGCAGCACTTGTAGCTGCGGATCCAAAAACTGGAGAAATACTTACAATGGTTGGTTCTCGAGATTATTTTGATGTCTCAATAGATGGTAATTACAATGTGGCTGTTAGTAAAAGCCCTGGTAGACAGCCGGGTTCTGCTTTTAAACCATTTGTGTACGCACAAGCATTCAGGGAAGGGTTCACTCCAGATACTGTTGTGTTTGATCTTAAGACACAATTCTCCACTTCTTGTGCTGTGGACAATCTTACTTCTGAGGATGGATGTTATTCACCAACCAACTACGACGATACGTTTCGTGGGCCTGTGACGCTCAAAAATGCTCTTGCACAGTCGTTGAACGTCCCTGCGGTAAAAACCCTCTACCTTGCTGGAATTAGTGACTCCACGAAGCTTGCGCGCGATATGGGCATCACCACACTTACCAACACTGGTGAATATGGTCTCACGCTTGTGCTTGGAGGTGCTGAGGTAAGTCTTATGGATATGGTAAACGCGTATGGAGTCTTCGCCGACGAAGGTATCCGGCACGACCAAGTAAGCATTCTTCGTATTGAAGACAACAACGGAAATGTGATTGAGGAGTTTACTCCAGCTGGTTCACGTGTACTTGAAAGAAATGTTGCGCTTCAAATATCAGATGTACTTTCTGATAATGTTGCTCGCACACCACTTTATGGAGCAAACTCACTCATGCATTTCCCAGAAAGAGACGTTGCGGCAAAAACAGGTACCACAAACGACAGACGAGATGCGTGGATTTTGGGATACACACCAAACATCGTTGTTGGGGCATGGGCTGGAAATAACAACAATGAACCTATGAATGAAATTTCAGGACTTATTATTACGCCACTGTGGCGGGCATTTATGGATGTAGCTCTTGAAAAACTCCCTAATGAAGTGTTTGCACAACCATTAGAACAAACGAGTGATAAAGCGGTGTTAAACGGCATCTGGTTTGCTGCAGAAGATCTTACTACAACCGTTGCTGATATCGATGTACTTTCGAGCGTTACAGACGCGCACTCTATCCTGCACTATGTAGACAAAGAAGACCCGACTGGGCCTATTCCTTCTAATCCAAATCGGGACGGGCAATATCGATATTGGGAGTATGCTGTACACGAGTGGAAAAAAGAACTGTTGCGGTAGCTTTTTAAATAATCTCTGTCGGTGGGTTTTTACCAGCAAGACGTGCTTGAATATGTGCGAGTATTTCCTTTTTACGAAGGAGCACCTCTGTTTTAAGGGGGCCAGAAAAGCGTAGTGTGAGCGTTCTTGTATGCGTGTTATAGGTTATCTTTTCTTTTACTATCGCAGTGTTAAAAAGATCCTCAAGAACTTCTACACATGTTTGAATAACGATCCCTTGTGGTGCAAATAACTTTTTTTTATAAACGTCTACAAGGTCTGAGAGTTTTTTTACTCCTTCTCCTCGAGCCATATACTATTTATTCATCGGCATTACTAAATATCGCAACGAGTGATCGTGTACGCTCTCCATAACAAGAGGTCTTCCTATTCCTGCAAAATGTATAACGAGACTGTCATCAACAATGTAGCTAACGATGTCCTGTATGTATCTCTGATTTACATTGAGGGTTAAGTCGTCACCCTCTGTAGCTGCGTTTATTTTTTCTTTTGTAACACCAATTTCTCCTTTTGAGGTGAGTGTTAAAGAGCCTTTAGCAACATTGAGTGTTAGCTGCATAAACTTGTTAAGGAATATATTTGTTTTTTTAAGTGCCCCAACAAGATCTGCAGTGAGTAGTGTGGTGTGTGTTGCGTACTCTTTAGGAATGATTCTTTCATAATCAGGAAATGTTCCTGATGTTAGGCGTGAGGTTATATATAGATTAGAGAACGTAAGTGCGCACTGATTCTCATTGACTGTCAGAATTGGGTCTTCATCGTACACCTCACATACTTTTGCTAACTCTACAGCGTTCTTATGTGGAATAAGAACAGAATCCTCAAGAGCAACACCTTGTTGTGGAACCGTCTTCTCTACAAGACGGAAAGAGTCTGTTGCGACAAAGGTAAGTGTCTGCTCTTTCTTTTGGTATATATACACACTTCCTAGCTCTGGCTTGATAGATGATTGAGACGCAGCAAAGGCGGTATTCTTTATACCTTGTGCAAAGTTTTTACCGTGTACTTTCTGTCCTTTTGTTTCGAGTTTTGGAATCTTAGGAAAATCATCCGCTTCTGTTGTGTGTATTTCTGTTTTTGACGTTGGTGTTTCTACAACCAACATGTTGTTTTCTTTTTTAAGAGTTATATTTTTTTGGTGTATGAGAGAAATTGTCTGTAGAAGTGTTGACGCAGAAACACTCACTTCACCTTCTTCTTTTTCATCAGCGTCAATTGTTCCTTCTACACCAATTTCGAGATTTGTTGCTTTAATAGAAAGCTTTCCACCTTTAGACGAAAGAAGCACACATTCAAGAGCTGGAAGTGTGAGATGTTTTGTACTTACTCGAGCAACCAGATCTAAAAGGTTTTTGAATGGTGTGTGTTCGACGGTGATGTTCATAATTATTTTTTATTTACTTTCTATAACGCTCTATTATTAGCTCTGTAGATATGTGGAAAAGCACATTATATCCCCTGTTACAGACGTCATACAAAATTGTATTTTTGCACAACGTATAGGATAAAGGAAAAAGAGAACGTGAGCAGTGAGTGGATAAGAGTGTTGGTTTTATGAAATTTTAAAATAAACCAATCTTTCCACAAGAACTCCCCAGCAAAACTCTTTCGATATACAAAGGTCTATACACACTGAATCAACAACTACTCCCCAGCTGTTCACGCAATGCTAAAATAGCTTCGAAATCGAAGCTATTTTAGCATTGCACGGACTTGTGCCACTTCCTCTTCCAAATCTTGATCATCAAGAAGTTCCCTTTTTATTTTTTCACAGGAATGAATAACTGTTGTATGGTCACGACCACCCAACTTTTGTCCAATTGCAGGATATGAAACCTTAAAATCTTCTCGAAGAATGTACATAATAAGCTGCCTTGGCTTCACCACCTCCTTCCTTCGGGTTTTTTCATAGATACTAGAAGGATCAATATCAAAATATTGTGCAACCTTATCAACAACGTCAGAAACAGCGAGTGATTTACGTGGTCGGGTACTATTTTTAATAAGTGTCACCACCTCATCAAGTGATAGTGCTCGTCCAGTAAGTTGAGACTGGCACATAATTGTATTTAGCGCCCCTTCAAGCTCACGGATATTCCCTTCGATAGTTTCTGCGAGGTACGTAATAACCTCATCAGTAAGTGTGATACTGCTCTGAGCTGCCTTTGCACGCAAAATAGCACTACGAGATTCGGTGTCTGGTTGAGGAATATCTACAATCATTCCTTGGTTAAAACGTGATTGCAAGCGCTCCTCCATTCCAGACATTAATGACGGGTGTACATCACTCGAGAATACAATCTGTTTGTTGGTGTCGTGCATTGCATTAAAGAGGTGGAAAAGCTCTTCTTGAGTTTTTTCTTTGTTTGAGAGGAATTGCACGTCATCCATTATAAGGACATCATACTGACGATAGCGATCCTTAAAATTATTGGCGGTACCATTCTGCAGAGAATTAAAGTAGTCGATAGTAAAGCGCTCGCTTGTCACATAAAATACCTTTTTCCCAACACGCTTGAGCTGGTTCCCTACCGCTTGGATAAGGTGTGTTTTTCCGTGCCCTGTTTTTCCGTAAATGAAGAGTGGATTGTATGCAATTCCTGGTTTTTCAACAACAGTTCGTGCTGCGGCATGGGCAAGCTGGTTGAAGGGTCCAACAACAAAAGTGTCAAAGATATATTTTGGGTTGAGGTTGTCATTCTTATTAATGTAGTATTCCTCAAGTGGGAGACTTGCGTTCACTGTCTGTGTTTTTGTTGATTCAAACTTCTTACTACTGCGTTGTACAACAGCATATTCAATACTTCGAACATGTGGAGTGAGTTCACGGAGGGTCTTTAAGATGAGTGACTGGAATTTATCTGCAAGCCAGTCGCGAACAAAGACACTAGGGACACCGAGAGTGATTGTGCCGTCCTCTAGAGATACGATATGAGTATCTCTGAACCAGGTTTTAAAATTTGCAGCAGTAACGGAGAGCTCAATATTCACAAGTGCATTATCCCAGAGTCCCTTAACATCAATTTTCTCAGTTTGAACGATACTTCGTGATGTTTGTGTTACTGAACTCATAGATTTTTTCATTGAGGTGATAGCAAGCATTATACGCGCATAAAAAAACATGTAAACACATCTGCAACAAACTGCAGGAATAAAGAACTTTTTGTCCACACTGTCTATATGTCTGTGGACAACATGTTGAAAACGGCTTGATACACAAAAATATAAAATACAGAAATACTCCTAGAAAAAAGACTTGATTTCCCTATCGAGCTGGTGTACAGTTGTGCCCATGCCAAAGAGAACCTATCAACCAAAAAAGCGAAAGCGTGCAAAAACACATGGCTTTCTCGTACGGAGTGCCACTAAAGCAGGCGCAGCGATTCTTCGTGCACGACGAAGAAAAGGGCGTGCAAAACTTTCTGTCTAGAGGTACACTTAATTTATATGTTTACTAAAAAAGAGCGACTGACAAGTAAAGATTTCAGTCGCTTTTTTTCGTCAGGAAAAAGATTTCACAGCACGTTTTTTACCGTTGTGTATACCCCCTACCCCACAACACATGTTTCTGTGGTTGTTCCAAAAAAAGTTGCTCGACGAGCTGTGCAGAGAAACAGTTTACGACGACAAGTGTATGATATTCTCCGCCGATACCTAAAGAGCGATAATAAAACGGGGATTTTTATTGTTCTTATGAAAAAACCGTCAATTGAGGTAGAATACGCAATACTTAAAAATAATATGTACAAAAGACTCAAGAGTATTTTGTAAGACAGTAATTTTTCATCCATGTTTAGCGCAATTTGGCACAATATATTCTTTGATCCGGTATATAATCTCCTCACGTTCTTTATCGACGTGCTCCCAAAGGGGGATGTTGGTGCCGCGATTGTCGCTACAGTTATCGTGGTGAAGGTAGTGCTTCTTCCGCTTTCACTTAAAGCCGCTCGTACACAGGTGGTAATGCGTGAAATAGAACCAGAGCTTAAGCGTATTCAGGAAAAATTTAAAGATAAACGAGAGGAACTTGCTCGTGCAACAATGGACATCTATAAAAAAGCAGGCATCAACCCCTTTTCGAGTATTCTCCTTCTCTTTATTCAAATTCCACTCATTATTGCCCTATATTTTTCAGTTGCTCGTGGTGGTGGAGTGCCGCTTCCAGATATCAACACGGATCTTTTATATGGCTTCATACCGGTTCCTATGGCGGTAAGCATGCTCTTCTTAGGAGTGATTGATATTGCCGCACGAAACCTCCCTCTCGCCCTTCTTGCAGGTATTACACAGTATATTCACACCTCACTCATGCTTCCTCCGCGCAAAAAAAGAGATCCAAATGCAGCGCCGAATTTTAAGGAAGACTTTGCACACAGTATGCATATTCAAATGAAGTATGTGATGCCGGTAATTATTTTTGTTGTTGCTTACACCCTTTCAGCAACAATTGCTCTCTATTTCTTGGTGAGCAATCTCACCTCAATCGCACAAGAGTACTTTGTAAAACGAGAGCGAGAGCGCGCAAATACAAAGCTAGCTTCCTAAGAATGGAGCAAACCAGAGAGAATTATCGTTTTTGTCGATAAAAAGGAAGATGTCCCCCGTATTGTTGCTTATTATTTTTGCAACATCAATACTTCGAACATATTCTTGTGGATCAAGTACCTGAAGCGCACTGTTATTCCAGACACTTACTTTCCAAAAAACATCTTCGGAGGAAGTAATGCCTTTATACCAGTCATCCGGATACGCCCCCCAAGAAGAACGATCCTCTGGAGCGGCACACACAAGAGTACTTGTTGCTTGGTGTGTGTCGGCACATTTTTCGGGTAATACCTCAATAGGAATGGTGTATACATTATCATCTTCGTACGCGATACTTTGTAACTCTTCGTTTCGGAAAGACGTTACTACAACACCGTTTGTGTATGGAAATGCAGTGAGTCCAAAACCACCTTCGGTAACATACTCCGGTTTTTGGTTACGTACATCGTAAATATATCCTGACAAATTTGCAGTGGGAGTTACATATACATAAGACGGCCACGCACCACGAAGGTCTTTTTGCGGAAGTGTGTAATTGCCACGATCTGTTTTTTCAGGTATTGAGTAAGTGCGAACCTCAGACCCTGCACTTTTAGGTAAAAGATACGTAACTCCCATTTCTCCGTTACTAAAATATGCATCGTGAGCTCCTTCTGGAAGAAGTACACCAACAAGAGTTGTTTCGCCCATATTATCTTTTGTAATACTTCCCACAAAAATCTCAAGGTTATTGGATCCTTCTATTTCAAAAATAACACTCGTTCCGTCATCAGAGAAAATTGCTGAAAGTACTCGTCGGTATGTTGTGTTTGAAATAAGTTCCTCCTCCCCTTCCAACAAATCCATTTGGTATAGATGTCCAGTTCCTTTTTCTGCGTAACGTATGGTTGTAGTTCCTATAAATCCCATGCCGGCAATAGGTCGATCGGTAATTTTGTTAAGTGGTTTAGAAAAATCAAAAGCAGCAACAGAAGGAGTCTCAACGACACCTCCTTCGATTGGTGTTACTGGTACAATCACTTGCTCTTGTGGACCACCAAGACCAAAGGTGGTAAATACGTCATCGACACTCTTCGGTGTTCCAAAGAATATAATATACACAAAAACAGAAAGGAAAATAATGAGGACGATGACGCTAGCTATAATGAGTATTTTTTTCATATAAGATTACTTTTTCCCCATAAATTTACATTCAACAGCGTATTTACTTCCTTGGTTTTTAGGGAACCTTGGAATAGTCAATATTGCTCGATATCCTGAAAGACCATTGCAATAATTGAAATACTCGCTTGCTCTATCTGCTGCAGCATCAATAAGTTTCTGCCACTCCTCATCAGTTTTTGGCAATTTTCCGTCTTTTTGAAGGTCATAAATTGGGAAATCTTTATCCTCAACAGTATTTTTACACTCAACTACATAGCGACTACCTGTAACGTTTTTGACTGTAGCCCAAAATGAGTCCCATGTAGACTCCTCATCTTTTGTTGCACCATTTACTGATGGTTTGTGTCCGGCAGGACACACAAGACTTTCTGCATGATTTTCTGCTTTTTCTCTATCCAAAAATTCTCGTGTCGGGGGCAAGTTAACGAGATCTGCTAAATCACTCTTACTGTCATCAAGACTGAGTTGTTCAAGTTCACGTGCCCCTTTAAGAAAATCGAGTTGCAGTAGGTTTGGATTGATGACAGTAAGCACAATGACGGTAGCAAGAAGGATACCGAGACCAATAAAAGCACCTTTAATATCTTCACGAGCATCACTTTTGCTCGTAATAACATCGGTCATCATGTACTTGAAGCCAGCGATTGATATACGCACAACTGCAAAGAGAGCTCCTGCAATGATTGCTAGGAAGAAGATTCTTTCTAAATACCCAACAATCGTGAGGTTTTCGTCAGTGAGTCCTGGGATTGCGGCGAGAGGTTCAAAATTTTGTGCAAAAACTGTGGTTGCACCAAAAAAACTTACAACAATGGTACTAAGAAGATGTGAAAAGATATTTTTTTTCATGGTGTATTAAAGAAGATAGTGAACGAACCTTGCACAAACTGTGTCAAAGAATTTGGATTTATAAGTCTAAAGCTAATAGGCGCGCTTCCTCCTCCGCGCAGCGCAATTGACGCTCCGTTATCCTCGTAGTTTTGTGTTTCTTCACCATCTATAACCCAACGAAGCTGAGGATTTTTTGAAAAAATATCTTTTGAAAGGTTATAGATACCAGCATGAATAATTGTTTCATCGGTAGTCGACACCAGAGTATTTCCTATAGCGTTTTGTTTAATTCCACGAAGAGGATTCTCTTCATAAAAGAGTACCTCAGGATTATTTGGAGAGAGTGAAATAGATTTTCCTCCAACGTACGTCCCGTTAGTATCAGTTATAGAGACAGAGAGGAGTGTATCTCTGCGTGGCATGGTGAATTCAGTACTCATGAGACCTTTCCTTCCCCCACCCCCTAGAACTATTTGTCCGAGTCGCCATGTGTAAGTATAGCTTTCAGGATTAGCGATGTTTCCAGTATGTGGAACAGCGACTACACGGACAGTTTCGTCCGCAGCTGGGAGGGATCGTCCTTTATAAAAGGAAGGCTTACTCGTATTCGGTTCTACAACAATATCGACACTTACTGCGGATATTTTCCTTGAGACAACAACCGGCGCCTGACCAGCTTTTCGAATAGAGGCAGCAACTACCATTGATGAACCAAGATCTCCAAGAAATACTGATGTTTCCAGCTTATCACGAGCATCTGCGATCTCCTCTCCGTCGATCGTCCACACGATGGTTGTTCCAGACAGGTTTAGAGAGTACGCATTAAGACGGACGTTTATGAGGGTATTTGGGGTCGTGTTGTTTGGTGAGAGTTCAAGGAAAGCGTTTGTGTTGTCGAACGTCTGTCCGTGAGCGGGAATCGAAAATAACACCAGAATAAATGGTGTAAGTACAACAGTAGATAGAGATGAAAGTAATCTCCGCATACAGTTAGTGTAGCACGCAGTACCTCCTGTGAAGAGGTTTATGTGTCGGTAACTAAAGATATTTCAAGTACAACAATCCAAACCAACATCCAAGGAAATAGTTGGGTCACCGGCATCATATCTAATGCAAGGCAGAGAGTCGTTGCTACAAAAAGAGTGGTATCGGAGACAAGTGAGAGACCAAAAAAAGCAAAAACAATTCCTAGAGCCAGATAGCTAAAGAAGGACACAAGTAAGGTGAACATGAGAATAAACATTCCACTTTGTACAATACCGTTTGCAACCTCTTCATCACCAAAAAGAGAAATTGGGTCTGTAAAAACGGTTACGACTTTATTTAAAGCATCAGCCAAGTCTGTTGATCCTATAAAAACAAGTATAAGTCCAAGAAAACCAAATGTAAAAATAAATACAGAAATGGCACCACCGATCCACAAAAAGATCTCCCCCACCCCCTTCGCTGCGGTTTTTTTAACAGTAGTTGCCGTTGCTTTCTCTGTAGCACGTTTGCGCACGAGCTTTTGAAGATTACGCTCAGTATTCATTCTGTCACGTACTGTCGTGTCTCTGGGTTCTTCTCGCTCGTCATTGTCATTCGCAGCAACTGGTTTTTTTTGGAAACGTTGTCGTTCTACACGTGCAGGGAGACTTTGTTTGGTTGTAAATTCAATATTTATAACACCTTGCCCCTCATTTTCATTAGGAGTATCAGTATCTTTTCGTAATGGCTGAGCACTCATGATGCTTACATCGTACCACGAAGTTCTTTACGCGCAGCTTGGATCTGGAGAAGTTGAGATGGGTCTGAGGTAATGATCTGGTCTTCAGTGTATGAGGCAATGATTTTAATGGCCACATGTTTCAGTCCTACAAAGAAGATTCCCTCCCCTACCCCAGACTCAAGAAGAAGATACTTCTCCTCATCGGTGAGGTTAAAGACACTCTGCAAGGTGTCGATCGCTGTTGGTGACTGCTTCATGAGAAGCTGAATCGAAGAGTTGGTGATCATTGGCACTCCGTATGGTGACCGAAGGAAGTCATCAACGTCTTGCGTTATGGTTGCAAGACCAAGATAGTATTTACGACCTCGTTTTGCGATATTTTGAAGGAACTCTGCTGTCTCCTTAGATTTAAGCATCCACCATGCCTCATCGATAACTAAGAGTCGCTTTTTGAGTTCACGTCGAACCTGTCCCCAAATATGGTTTGTCACAATATACATTGCGATTGGTTTGAGTTCTTCCTCCATATCGCGAAGTGAGAAGACAATGAATTTTTGATTGATGTCGACGTTTGATGGTCTATTCATAAAGCTGGACCACGTTCCCGAAGTAAATTTGAGGAGTCGGGTTGAAAGTGAGTCACTCCCCTCCATTCCAGCGAGCACCATTTCAAAATCTGATAGAAGTGGTGGTTCAAGATCACTAAAGTCAGACTCACCGGTAATATCTTTTAGCGCATATGTCTCTCGAAGGGCTTGGTCGATAATCGCGTCTTCTTCGGCAGTTAAACCTCCAAGCATAAGCTTAAAGAGTCCAACAAGTTCAATAATGTGTGAACGAAGCACGTCCTCAGGGTCTTCATCTGGAAGTGGTTTAGGGAGATCAAACGGATTTATGTGGTGATCTGATGAGAGGGAAATATCAAAGAATCGTCCGCCAGTGGCTTCGGCAAGATATTCATATTCATGCTCTGGATCAATCACAATAACTTCAGTCCCGAACATCATTGAGCGAAGAACCTCCAGCTTCACTGCGTAAGATTTTCCTGCTCCAGAAGTTGCAAAGGTAACTGAGTTGTAATTTGGGAGTGAAAAACGATCAAAGAGCACCAGCGAAGAGTTGTGACGGTTTACACCATACAGTATTCCAGTGTCAGAGGTAAGATCAAACGAGGTGAATGGGAAGAAACTTGAAAGCGGTGAAGAATTGAACTTACTGTGCACAGAAAGTTCATCATTAATTCCAGGAATAACACTCCTAAAACCTTGTTCTTGCTGGAAAAGTGCGGGTTTTATATATACAAGACGTGCGTCGAGAATGGTTTTAAGTTCAGTCTCTGCTTTATTAAGCTCTGCCTCAGTGTCTCCATAGATTGCAATATAAAGACCAACATCAAAAAGTCGTTCCTCAGCCTGCTGTAATTTGTCACGCAAGTTTTCAAGGTTTCGGTACGCTGCTTCGAGTTGTGGGTCACGTACAAGACCTTTTTCGTTTCGTGTATTGATTTGACTTTGCACCTCAGCAACTTTTTTCTGAAATTTCTTAAGTGTCTCAGACGTGTCGATTGGATGTACCACAAGAGAAATATCCATCTCTTGTTCAAGGTTAAGAACTGGTTCAAACCAACCATCGTTGAGATATCGGGGATACGATACCGCGTAAAATACACGTGAAAGGCGTCCGCTTACGTTGATGCTGCGCGGGCTCACGTTAAGGGCGCTTGGAGCAATAACATCCGGAACCGAAAGCCCTTGTGGCCCTCCACTGACGGGCGTGGTCGTCTCGGGCGTTTGCTTCTGAAATTTCTTTAGGAGATCTGAAAGTGCCATAGCTTCTATTATACGTTACGTTCTACAGCTCGCTGAGGCGCAGAAGTTTTTTCATGCGGATTAAAGATGTGATAGAAGAGTTCAGTAAGTTCTTCAGTTCCAAGATCAGCTGTCTTGATGCCAATAGAGGCAAGACCTTGTTTCACCACACTGACACGTTGTTCGAGTTGTGTTCGGTATTCACCGAAACGTGCGTCTTCTATCTCTACACTGTCTTTCCCTTTCCCAAATACGCTTTTTAAATTTGAACGGATATCCGTATTGATTGGTGTATAGGGAACGACGACAAAAAAATTCTTTGCCATAATTTCAACCTCTTCAGTAAAGGTGCGTATGAATTCCATATACTCACGAAGCTGGATACGCATAAGATCGTTATATTGTTCGACCTCCCTTTCCTGCAGTTGTGTTAAGTATGGGCGTATGTCCAGACGGCGAGACTGAACGTATATTTGTACTGAAAATTCTAGTGTATTGAGAAACGATTGGAACTGGGAAAGAATAGCTCGTTGTTCATCGGTCGATTTCAAAGCAAAGTTAACTGTCGAGGCAAGTAAAAGCATGCACAGTTTTCCATCTTGCATTACGACAATCCCATCTCGAATATCTTCAATGGGTATAAAATCTTGTGCTGTTGTGTTAGTTGCCATAATTATTCTTTGATTTCAAGGGCGTCAATTTCTAGTTTGCGAGAGAGAGATGAAATGGAGCTTGCATCTTGAGTTGGCAGATGTGCTTTTTTCTCAGGTTTTCCCTGTCCGAGAACAAGTTGAGGAACGTCTTCTTTTTCTATAGTTTGACGTGTTTTTTTACGCCAAAGATAGAGCTTGTTTCCAAAAGTATATCCAAGAACAGATTCAAGAAAGTCGGCAAAAGGCCTTTTGTTTACTTGATGGAACGCGAGAAAACCTGCAAGTATTGCCACAGGAACGCCGGTAATAAGAAAGAGGAAGAACGGGAGCGTTAGAAACGTTATGACAACGATTCCTGTTCCTCCTGCAAGGTAGACAAACTGCTTCCATGTGAATGGACCAATAATTTTATCTTCTATCTCGATAAATTGTGGCACTTCAAATCGCATACCATCATTGTACATCATTCATTGAAAACGAAAGGGTTCTTGTTTGGGGTTAAAGTAGCCTAATCGTATTTTGGAGTATCAGTGAGTGGTTTTGAGTATCGTGGAATCACATTGTTTCCAGAAGTTTCTTCTTGCGACGTCTCTTTTTCGGGAGTTTGTTCAACTGACTCGTTGGGTTCTTCGTTATCAAGCAGTGTTCGCCACTGTGGTTTCTCTCCCTCTCTCGCACTGGCTATATCAGACTGCATAGTCCGTGTTGCTTGAAGAATAGGTGATCCGGCTGGTTTTTCCTGAGTCACACTTCTCTCTAGTGAAGGTTGCTGTGAGTTACGTTGAGATAAAAACTCTTTGAGGTCAGAGACAATATTCTCAGCACTTTCTGCAGGTAGACCCACTTTTTCCTGAAGTAGTGCAGATAAAGTTTGTTGTTCCTCAAAACCAAGAATGATGTCGCCCACAACGTTTGCGAAAACTCGGTATGCTTCATCAGTAACACCGTTTGCTTGTGCAGTTTTTCGAAGTAGTGCACCTGTATTCTCTCCCGCGTACATTTCTTTTACAGTATCTGAAGAGTCCAGATATTTTTCATGACGCATTTCTGAAGTAATTTTTTCCATAATTTATTAGAAATTTTGACCGTGTGGTGAACCTAAATAATTTGATGCTGATGACGTTATCGTTCCTTGTGAAGATAACATGTTGTTCACAAGCTGTTGTCGTTCTTGAGGATGGAGCGTTTGTTCTTCAAGAATTGATTTAAGTGCGTCTCCAGTAATAAATGGAGTCGCATTTATATTCAGCAGAATGTTTTTTGGTAACTTAGCAATTTCTTTACCTTTCTTGCCGCCAAGTACACCAGCTGGATTTGATGCAAATATTCTATTTAGTCCCATTTCACGCTCGTCAGCGATTCTCTGGTACTCAGTTTCTGTAAATTTGTTGCTCTTCTTAATTTGCTCCATTTGGTCTGAGCTCAGACCGACAGCATTCTGAATGAGTGTCTCTGATCCAAGTTGTTCAAGTTGAGCAACGCTCGCCTTTTTAATTGCATCGCTGAGTTGTTGGCGGTTAGCACTGCCTTGAATTTGTGTGAGGGTATTTTCAACAGCATTTCGGCGTTCCTTCGCAAGATTCTCTTTCTGTGTTTCATCAAAGTCTTCAGGCTTTGCGTTCATAAGGGCATTAAACTGAGACGCAGATAGATTTTTAACAATGGATTTGTACTCCGAAGATCCTGGTTTATGCTTACTAAGAAGTTTTGTAAGCTGGTCGCTACTTGAGTCTAAGATGGCACGTTCTGCAGCAATTACGTTTGTACTTGAAGCTCCAGGAACACTTCCTTCTACAATTTGTGTTGATTTATTGCCAACAATATTTTTAGCAGCCCCGCGCTTTTTGGCACCCTTTGCCTTTTCTTCTGCTGCATGAATATCAACTGCACTGAAATTACTTCCGAACTTTGATCGTGCCCCAGCTCGTGTCATCTGTCGCAAGTTACTCGTCTCAGAAACTCCTCGATCTTCTAAATATGAATCAAACTTTCGCATTGGAGCCCCAACAACCCCCCTTCCAACATACCCTTGTGCCATTCCACGTATTTTATTTCCTGTCTTAAGTGCTGCTTCTCCTCCCGCGATACCAATTTTTTTCGCAAGTTGGAGAGAAGCTATAATAAAGACTACGCCGATTGTAAATTGAAGAATAATTGCAAAAGTATCAATACTCTCTGCTGGAGAAGTCATTGCTTCAGCTAGACTTTTTGCACCACTTGCTTCACTCCATGGAGATGCATTCATGATTTTGTAGGAAATGAAAATAAGAAAGAGAAAAGCAGGAGCAAAGATCGCGTAATTAAATAGAAGCTTCCAGCTTAAGCGCGAATCGAGTTGTCCCACAACAGAACCAATGATAAGAAATGGGGAAAAAATCATGATAAAAACGAGCGCTACGAATCGAACCACAAGAAGTACGGCAGCGGCCATAAACACAAAGCCAGCAATAAGAAGGAAGAGTGTTCCTCCAATAAAGAATGTAATGGAACCACCAGTAGTAAGTGACGCAAGGCGGTCTGCATCAATTTCTCCCCAGAGACCAGGGAGACCCATTTCTTTTGCAAATGCATAGGCTATGTTGGTGTTGCCATCAACAGCCATGAGCTTGCTGACCTCAAACGCAAAGAGGTTGGTAATATCAATCACCACACGTACAAAAAAGAGACTGAAGTTGATGAGGAGTGCGGCAATAACAAGTTGCGCAAGAAAACTCTTTACCTGAGAGCTTCGTGGTTCGAAGATGGTTCGAATACCAATATAGATAAACCCAAAAATAAAGACGAGATTTGAAAGGTCGCGAATTACTTTCCATAAGTCTTCAATCAATTTTCCCATATCCCCTTCTGTAAGAGTGGCACTCATTTTTATTACGAAGTTTTCGAGTGAATACTGAAGAAGCATTCCTCCAAAACCAGAAACGAGACCACCGATAGAAAGGATCCAACTTCCAATCTTGGAGCCAAGCTCACAGTCCCAACCACAACCGTAGTTTTGTTTTGCGAGTTCTTCAGCGCCCGCTTGACCACCTCCTGCAGTTTGAGCCTCTGCTACAGAGAGACTTACAACATCAGTAGATGCTCCAAAAGAGAGTGGTGTAAGAACAAGAAAAAGCGCAAGCATAAAGCAGGCAATTTTTTTGACGCTCATTTTGTTTAGGACATATATCATGCGCTACCACAGCTTGATGAGATATTACTAATGAAGTCCAAACCAGTCACCGATACATCATTCTGTAAGTAACTCGCAGTGCTGATATCATCTGTTGTGTGGAAGATTTCGAACTCTTTGAGACTCTCAAACTCGGCAGCAGTTTCTGTTGGATCGCTATCATATCGAGCGAGAAGTCGGTCCAACGTATTTATATTGGTTGTACTACGAGAAACTTCTGTGTCTGCAGCAGATTTTGCAAGAGTAAGTGCTGACGGAAGTGTTGTACTTATTGAACAAGAGTTTTCATCAACAATTCGATTTGCTTCAGATTGGATTTCAGCAATAGAAGATTGGATTTGTGCGTATTGGTTTCGTATTTGTTTCTCAAGATTTTGCGTACCTTTAATTTCAGTTTTTGCAGCATCAGAAAGAAGGGTGTCACTTTCGTCATTGAGGCGATCAAGGTATGGACGACTGGTATCACGACTGTAGCCACCGCTGCTTGCACCAAGAAGACCACCCGCTCCCCCGAGCACTTGATTCACAAGCTGACCAAGTAAAGCACCAACAATTTCATTAATTTCGTCAGCTTGAATGAGTGAGTCTTGTCCTGCACCAAGTGATTTATTTAGGGAATCAGCAATAACACGACCCGGTGTTGTAATGGTACACTCCTCACCCCCACCCTCCAGCTGTGTACATTCTTCAAAAGAAAGGAAGCCCCCTGAGAAGTTGAGGAGTTGAATTTCTTCTCCACGTGCATTGGTGATCCGTGCATCAAGTTCACCTTGGGCAAGTGCAAAGGCGCCGTACTGATTGTTTTGCGGCCGAGTGGTTACTTGGAACCATCGACCCCAACTGTTTACGTTGCCGTCGTCAATGAAATCGCCAACGTTATCAACAACACCAGAGAGCGTACAGGCGTATGGATCTCGCTGACTTCCGGTTTGATAGTACTGTGTTGCAAGTGCTGCACGAATATTGAGTTGGAACGGACTGCAGAGAAATCCAAGTTCTGTTCCATCAATGAAATCCCCTGCTACTTCATCGGCGACATTAAGAAGGAATCCATCAAGATCGGTAACAAAGGATGGACTACCCTTGAATCCAGAGTTAATCCATCGAACCGTACTTTGTACCATTTTGTTGACGGCAGCTCGCGCAAGCATAAACGCAATATTATCGAGTGCAAACTCTTTGAAAAATTGTGGACCGAGGTCTCCAATGATAATAGTGGTATCAGCTATTCCAAAAATAGCGTGGGCCTCATTCTTTTGCAGCGACGAGTTCACTGGCGCCATAAGCATCATGAAAATAAGGAGTGTTGCGGTGCTCGTTTTAATTATGTTTGTACGAAAGAAATGCATATAAATATTATGGCGTTATTTTAAACATAGATGCTGGTTCTCCTTCAGTATACCGTACACCTTGGTCGTAAAGGTATCGGTAGATGTCAGAAAGTGCAGTATAAAGATTGTTTATATCGTCCTCATATCGACTAATTCGCACGGTTGCGTACAAAGGATCAGAAAAACTTTGTGTCATACCTTCAATATCGTTGCGAACAAGAACATATGCGTTAAGGAGGGCGATATGTTTAATGGCTAGTTCTGGCGGTGCAGCAACAACGAGCGTTTTTGATATAACTGAATCATAGAGCTTTACAAAATCATTGAGTGGCAACAAGTCGTCAGGGTTCTCTGACGCAAGCGCACGCTCAAGGATTTTAGTCTCACTTTCTTTTTGCGTAGAGTGTGTTTGTATAATTCCTGCAACACTATTTCCATAGGTGCGAAGGTACTCGTTCGTGTTGGGACCAATAGAAATATTAGAAATTGTATATAGTTCATCGGTCACCTCACCGGCAATTGAGGAGAGAGAGTTATTAAGAAAAGCACTTTGCGCTTCTTCAGAGAGAGAACCGGATGCGTTGTATTTTATGTAATCCTCGAAGAAATTCTGTGCAAAGGAGTCCGTGAGCGTTAATGGTGTTGAATCGTCAGCAGACGCTTCAGTGTCGATAGGAACAACGGTGGTTACATTGTGGGTACGTGTACGAAGTTCCTCTTCCCAGTCACTGATACCATCACCGTCTGAGTCTGTATATGGAACGTAAGAACGATCTGCTTGTGTGACAGGTACAGCAGAGACCAGATCCTGCTTTTCTTTCTCGCGCTGATCACGCACATAAAGCGCGGCAAGTATAATTCCAACTCCCAAGACAACAGCTCCTCCAATGCGAATGTTTCTATTCACGACGTTATACCAAATTAGTACATTTAGTATAGCAAGAAAGGGCTTTTTTACGCTCTACACATGTAGAGAACATGTGTAGAGCGTATGGAATAAGTCCGTGGATTACCTGTGAGTAAGCTGTTGAGTAAGAAGAAGCCACTTTTCTAGGTGGACATCTTCCCCACGGGCAGTTGATGGGATGTTAATTTGCGTAAAAATGTTTTCAAGGACAGCCCGATCATAGCTTTTTGAAAGATTTCCAAGGAGCATTTTTCGTCTTGCAGAGAAACCAAGGTGAAGCATTTCAAAAAATTTTTCTGGAGTAATATCACAGAAGTTCTTTTGTGAAATATTGTGCACCGCAAGGATTGCCGAATCAACTTTTGGTGATGGACTAAAGTTTCCTCGAGAAACGGTGCGTACATATTTTGGTTCGCCAAAAGCTTTCACACTCAAAGAGAGAATTGATTCTTTCTCATCTCGTGCAATACGTTCAGCAACCTCCTTTTGAACAAGAAAAACAAGGATTTTAGGGAGATTTTTACCTTCAAGAAATCGTCGAAACAAGTAGCCCGAAATATAGTATGGAATATTCGCAACAAGCTTGTATTCATGTGCAGAAACCCCAAGATGCTCATCAGAAATTTCCCTAATATCCCCGTGACGTATCGACAGTCTTCCGTCTGCTATTTCATCAGAAAACGTATTCTCCAGCTCATTGATCGCACGTTCGTCGGCCTCGATAGCAATTACGGAGGCTCCGCGATTGAGCAATTCGCGTGTAAGCATACCGGTCCCTGGCCCTATTTCAAGCACAACATCGCCAGAAACCACTTCCCCAGCATCCGCCATCCATTCAGAGATTTTTGGGTTGTTTAAAAAATTTTGTCCGAGCGATTTTTTTGCGTCAATGTGTCCAATATCTTTCATGGTGAATTGTTAGTCCAAGTATACAACGGTTTCATCACCAGAATCATCTCCGAAACCTCTAGGGTTTTCCTCAACAATATGTTCCGCACTAATGTCTTCGAGAAACGATGACGGTACATTGATGCGTTCCGTTCCAAAAATGGTACGAAGATGTGCAAAAGAGAGAAATACTTTTTTCTCAGCGCGAGTGAGTGCTACATAAAAGAGCCGACGTTCCTCTTCAGTATCGACATCTCCTTTTGGAGCGTTGGCGTCACTGATTCGTTCATGCGGAAAGAGTCCTTCCTCAAGTCCTGCGATAAACACATACGGGAACTCAAGACCTTTCGATGCATGTACCGTCATGAGACGTACTGCTTCTCGCTCCTCTTCCATTTCATCCTGATCGCTTTGTAGTGCTGCGTCTTCAAGCAGGCGTTCAATCGCTTCCTCTGGGTCATATTCTCCGTAACGAGTAGCAAGGGTCACAAGTTCTCGGAGGTTTTCAAGTCGTTCAAGACCCTCCTCCCCGTTATTCTTGAAATCCTCTTCAAGACCCGATGCTTTCATAATGTATTTGATTGTTTCGCCGAGTGGATTTTGGACCGCATAGTCTCGAATGTGTTCAATGAGTGTCTCGAACTGAGCAACTTTTTCAAGCGTTTTTCCTTTTATGTCTGCACGGTTTCCTTCAATAAGTTTAAGGAGCGTTACCTTACCAATACCGCGTTTTGGAGTGTTCACGATACGGCTCAGGTCAGCGGTTATTTCAGAATTAAGCGCATACCGAAGATATGAAAGCACATCTTTGATTTCCTTGCGTTCAAAGAACTTTGTTCCAAGAAGTTGGTACGGAACATTATGTGAGAGGAACGCTTCCTCAAGAAGTCGTGACTGGAAATTGGTGCGATAGAGTACAGCAATAGATGATGGTGATGCCCCATCTGAAATAAGTGATTCAGCACGACGTGCAATGTAGTCCGCTTCCTCAGTTCCGTTCATTGCGGCATAGAGAGAGATCGGTTCACCGGGGTGGTTGTTAGTGAACACTTTTTTCTCTGGACGTCGCGTATTTTTTTCGATGATTTCGTTTGATGCCGCAATGATAGTCTGTGTTGAACGGTAGTTTTCTTCAAGCAAAATAGTTTTGCAGTCTGGAAAATGCTTTTCGAACTTTAAGATATTGGCAATATTTGCACCTCGCCAAGAATAGATGTTTTGATCAACATCCCCTACCGCACAAATACGCGCTTCTTCTCCAACGATAAGTCGCGCAATCTCATACTGTACTTTGTTTGTGTCTTGATACTCATCGATGTGTACGTACTTGAAACGATTTTGATAAAGCTCTTTAATGTCAGGATTATTTTTAAGGAGCGAAAGTGTATAAAGAAGCAGGTCGTCAAAATCCGCGGCTTGTTCTTTGCGCAGAATATTTTCATAGTGACCCCACACTTCTCCTGCAACACGCTCGGGAAAAGAGCGGGCACCGTCGAGAAACTCTGTTCGTGTAAGTGCATCACCTTTTGCACGTGAAATAATCCCGAGTATCTTTCGTGGTTCAAATTGTTTCGGGTCATATCCAGCTCGTTCAAGTGATTTCTTGATTGCTTTGTTGGAGTCACTTCGATCATAGATGGCAAAATGTCTCTTGAGACCAAGTTTGTCATGATGTTCCCGAAGAATGCGGACACCGAGAGCATGGAAGGTAGTCACAAGTGGTGTTGAGTCCATGCTTGCACGACTTGTTTCCTTTGTCTCGTTAATAAGTGAGAGCACTCGTTCCCTCATTTCTTTTGCTGACTTATTGGTGAACGTAAGAGCGAGAATATTATGGGGCGCAACACCTTTTTTAATTAAATGGGCAATTCGATAGGTAATGACACGAGTTTTTCCTGAACCTGCTCCAGCAAGTACAAGGAGAGGCCCTTCAGTGTGCTTCACCGCTTCTTGTTGTGGGCTGTTGAGGGTCTTAAAATCATCCATAGTGTTCTGTGCGAGAAACTATACCATGGTATACGTCTATATAATTAAATAACAGATACATTTAAAGTCAAATTGTGTATTATCGCTTGAAATAAGGGTATTTTACATGTCTTCATAAGACGGTGAATACTGTGAAATTGCAAGGTTGACCCTTTGCACGCCTCGTATACTATTGGGGGTGTTCCGGAGGGATACAAGAAGAAGCCCTCGCTCGGACAGCAGAAATTACCGTAGTGGAAGCAACAAGGCGGCGAGACCCTCATTGAGAAGATATTCAACCAATACTTCAAGACTCTGATGCATCTGGTAAACAGTTACTCCATCGGACGACATATATAAGAACAAAGCGCCTTATTTTGATTGGCGCACTCTTTTCTATAATTATTCCCCTCTCAGTACAGGCGGGATTTTTCTCATCATTGGGAGAGTTTTTGAAAGATTCACGAAATGAAAGCATTGCGGTGCGCAATGAAACGTCTGCGCAGTCCGTTTCACTTCTTCGTGCAGCACTTCACGCAGACCCGAATCCAGCAAAGGGTGGAGGAGATATTCTTATTGAGGACGGTGCTCTTCTTCCATCTGGCGAAGTACGTAAGGATTCCGAAACAAAGAGTCGAACAGAAAAAGGTGAGATTAGCGTATATACGGTACGTCCTGCCGATACCCTTTCACAGATTGCGGAGATGTTTGATGTTTCATCAAATACCATTCTTTGGGCTAATGATATTACCGATCCGAGTGTTATCCAGCCAGGAGATACACTCGTTATTCTTCCAATTACCGGTGTGCGACATGTTGTGAAAAAGGGTGATACTATTGCAAGTATTGCAAAGAAATATGATGGTGATGCTGATGAAATCATTGCGTACAACCAACTAGCAAGTGCGTCAGCAATCAATGTTGGAGACACTGTGGTGGTACCAAGTGGTGTCGCACCAATGCCGGCTCTCTCAAGTGGACGATCTTCGTCGGTAACCGTGACAGGAAATGGAAGTGCAGGATTTATGAATCCGCTTCCAGGTGCGGTAAAGACACAAGGTATCCATGGATATAACGGTGTCGACCTCGCAGGAGTTCCTGTTGGCACACCAGTTATTGCTGCAGCTCGTGGAACAGTCATTGTCGCAAAGCCTTCTGGATGGAATGGTGGATATGGTAGTTATGTTGTTGTTCGTCATACTAATGGAACACAAACACTCTATGCACATCTCTCATCTGTTTCAGTATCTGTAGGACAGAGTGTCTCCGCAGGTACGGTTATTGGTGGTATGGGTAACACTGGACGCTCAACAGGCCCTCACCTTCACTTTGAGGTTCGTGGTGCAAGCAACCCATTCTAGCTATTGTTTCATTCGATACTGAAGTGCTTCGAGCACGTGTGCTTCTGTAATATCATCACAGTCATCAAGGTCCGCAATCGTGCGGGCCACTTTTATAACACGATGGTAACTTCGTGGTGACAGTTTCAATTTTTGTGCAGAGGATGCGAGAAGCGTCTTTACTTCTTCAGAAAGTTCAATAAGCTCATCGATTGTTCGTGCAGACATTTCTGCATTCACTGAACAGGGCACCTTTTGGAAACGTTTTGTTTGACGCTCTCTTGCTCGAAGTACAGACCCACGAGCGTTCTTGGTCTCCCCCTCCTGTGTATTTACTTTGGTCATTGTTTCGTAGTCAACGTGCGGTACCGGAAGCCAAAGATCAATCCGATCAAGTATTGGTGCAGATATTTTATTTTTGTATGTCTCAAGCATTTGCGAAACATACGCACCATCGTCATTTGCTCCGCGAGAAGGGTTCATTGCTGCAACAAGAATAACGTTCGCAGGAAATACTACAGATGCGTGTACGCGCGCGATAGATACCACACGATCTTCAAGCGGTTGGCGGAGTGCATCAATAGATCGTCGTTCAAATTCTGGTAATTCATCGAGAAAAAGTACGCCATGGTGCGCGAGTGTAATTTCGCCGGGCTTCGGGTTGGTTCCCCCACCAACAAGTGAGGTATGTGAGGCGGTGTGGTGAGGTGACCGAAAAGGTGCTTGTGTAGAAAGAGTGTCGCCGAGCATTCCGGCAACCGAATGAATCGATGTGACTTCCAAAGCCTCATCTACCGAGAGGGGCGGAAGAATTCCTTGAAATGCGCGTGCGAGCATTGTCTTCCCTGTTCCAGGAGGACCAACAAGAATACTGTTGTGTTTTCCTGCCGCCGCAATAAGAAGTCCACGTTTCGCACTTTCTTGTCCGCGCACATCTTCAAAACGAATCACAGAATCATATGGTACATCACCGATGATTGTTACAGGTTGTTCCTTGAGACGTTGGTGATCATGTTTTGTTGTATCGAGATGACCGATAACTTCCCGCAAGTTTTTCGCAGGAAAGATAGTAATATCAGGGATGAGGGCTGCTTCCCTTGCGTTTTGTTTTGGCACAATTATGTCCGTAAAACCAGCAGCCTTTGCGGCGAGGACAGTTGGAAGGATTCCTCGAACAGGTCGAAGTGCTCCGTCGAGCCCCAGCTCTCCTACGAATGCAACATCTTCACAAGGTACACCAATATCACCGCTTGCAACGAGGTAAGAGATGGCAATAGGTAAATCAAAAAGCGGACCTTCTTTTTTGATGTCCGCAGGCGCAAGTGAAATGGTGATTTTTTGATTCTTACTTTTAGGTGAGGTAAAACCAGAATTTTTAATTGCTGCACTGACACGATCTTTTGCTTCCTCGATCGCTTTACCAGCTAAGCCTACAACCGAAAAAGAGTGGAGGCTCCCTTGAATAATATCGGTTTCAACAGTAACCATAGTTCCAGAGAGAACATCGGGTTGCGCAGTATGGGTGCGAGCAATCATAATATAAAGAACAAATTAAGCTAAAAACCCCTGAAACAAAATTGCCCGCTCATATGAGCGGGCAATTTTTCTACGATGCGGACCCCTTGTCCATGTCTGCTGTACAGGTTCGTGCAGCAGGATTTGCCTGAAGACGATCCTCCTCTATTTGAGCGTTACATACTTCACAAACACCGAAGGTTCCGTTTCCGATGCGCTCAAGCGCGCTTACGATATTATTGTATCGTGTCTCAAGAACAGCAACTGTAGCTCGTCGTTCTCCCAATTCTTCGGCTCGATCAGCAACTTCGTTTGGATCTGCTGAAGGATCGTTAAGATCAGTGCCCGACTCGATCCAGTTAGCTGGATTTTTTGGATCATGAATACCAATCTCTTTCAGGTCTTCAGTAAGTGTTGCAAGCAGTTCTTCCAAAGACGCCTTATAAGCTGTTGTATCGTGTGTCATATGGAAAAATTATAGCACAGGACTTAGAGGGCACGGAGAATCTCCTTGTATGCGGAGCTTGTTTCGGTAATGATGAGGATTCTTCCATTTACAAAACCGTAAACCATACGTTCTGCACCGCTGCTATCGTGAAGAATACGAACGTGCTGGTTTTCAATGACACGATCGAGGAATTTTCCAGAGCCAGAAATATTAAAGAGTGCACGAAGATCAGTCGTGAGCATTGGCTCCCAAGAGAGCATGCCGGCAAACGCTGTATCGAAGTTTGTGGTCTTAAAGACAAGGTACGGACTTGTCTTCGTAGTGCGTACTCCTCCAAGGAGCATACTTTGATCAAGTGCCCGAACAAGAGATGTCGGTGCGTTTGGTGCAACAAACTCAAAGAAACTCGTAGTCTCTACAGGTGCGTCGTCACCTGTTTTTGCAATGACGGTAAATGTAGAGAGTGACGCAGACTGTGTTTCAAAATATGAAGGAAGAGAGCTAAGCTCATCAACAAGAACATAACCTTCCTCGAGTGTTCTTGGAGTAGAGGTGGGCGGTGTGTCTATATCAGTACTTCGCGTAGTAACAAAATCATATGTGAACATACCGCCACCAACGAGAACTGTAAGTACAACAAGACCCACTCCTCCCATGCCGACATAGCGCAGTAGTGATGAAGAACCCTTCTTTTCTTGCACCGCTTCTTTTTGAGATGCAGGAGTTTTTGGAACCGGTTGTGGCGCAGGTGCGGTTGAGGTAGGTGGTATTGGTGGCTGCGACGCAGGTGCGGGTGGCACTGGAGCCTCTTCTCTTTGTATGCGCGCGGCCGTTCTCTCTGTACGTGGTTCAGGAGAGCGTACAATACGTTTTTGTGCTTGTGGTTCTCTTGTTATAAGAGGCCTGTCTTTAGGCGACTCCTCTTCTTTTGGAGGCGTTTCCCCATCTTCAATGACATGGCCCCACGAAGGTTTTGTGTCAGAAGGATTTCGGGTGATGAGATATGGTTTTCCACTGATACGCTCAGCATCTTTTTGGAAGGTGCGGATACGTTCAGTAATGACATCATAATCATCTTTTGGCGCCTGTTTGGAGACAGAAATTGCTTTTTGAATGATTTCTTTTCGTTCGGTACCAGGCGTTACTTTTGGTACAGTAGGTTTCTCAAAAATTTTCACGTCTTTGACGGCCTTTGTTGCATTCTGAGAGATTTCACCAGCAGCGTTTTTGAGTAAGCCAAAGACACCTTTTCTTTTTTTATCAGAAACAATAGTTCCTGAAGTCGCTCCAGAAGAGTATGCTGCTCCAACATCAAACACATCACCGGAGTCACTGAGAACCGATTTTCGTGAGTGTCGGTCTGTCGTAGGAGTTGTGTTTTTCGGCGTATCCATATATTAATAGTATCGCATAGTCAGAACCTACTCCAGTTGTGTGTATCTAATTGCAAAACCCCGAGGCTTCGCCTCGGGGTTTTGCAATAGTCTTATATTTCATCAGTATCGGTACCGACAATCTGCTGAATCTGTTTTTTGATTCCCTTCTTACGCGGACGGTATCCAATGAGATATTTCTTTGGATCTTCATCGAGATCAATGAAGTCATCGACAAAGTCTCGGAGCTTCGATGAGGCAGATCGACCGAAGGTAATCGCTTCAATCTGACATCCGTGTGAACGCACGTACTCAACAAGCGGGATGAAGTCTCCGTCTCCCGTTGCGATAACAATAGCGTCTACCTTGTCGGCAACCTTACAAGCATCAATGGCCATACCAACATCCCAGTCAGCTTTTTTAGCTCCACCAAAAAATATTTGAAGATCTTTGGTCTTTACCTCGATACCAATTTTTTCGAGCGCTTCAAAGAAAGGTTTCTCCTCTCCTGTTTCAGTATTAACGACGTACGCAAGTGCGCGCACGAGTTTACGGTCGCCCAGCGCTGCTTTAAGAATTGCGTCAAAATTTACTTTGGATCGATAGAGGTTTTTTGCACTGTGATAAAGGTTTTGTGTGTCGATAAAAATAGCGACACGCTGTTCTTTGTGTTTAATAACAGACATAAAATTGTGTAGCCACGTCATGTGTGGCGTTGTTACATATTAAAAGTATCTCAAGTCCTTCGCGGTGGGTATAAAAACGCACTTGAGATACGTGCATTGTAGCATGAAGCGCGTTCCCGATGGAACGCGCTTCATGCATTGTCTTATGAAATTACTTCTTAAGACCAAGTTTCTTGACGGTACTCTTGTATGACTTTTCGTCCTTTCGCTCAAGATACTTCAAGTGCTTGCGACGGTCTGCTACCATTTGGAGCAATCCGCGGCGAGAGTGAAAGTCCTTCTTGTGCTTCTTAAGGTGAGAAGAGAGCTCGTCAATCTGCTTCGTTAAAAGCGCGACCTGTACTTCTGGAGAACCAGTGTCAGAATCGTGACGTTTCAACTCTTTTGTTGCGTTTTCTTTCTTTCGTTTTGTTAACATATTCTTTGAAAAACAAACAGCAATCGGAATTGCTGTAAATCGAGTATTTGTAGGATAGATTGTCCTATACCTGCGAAGGTGTTACTACTCTACCATATATTGATACTCTTTGCAAGTCGTGGCCTATGTACCTCGATGGCACCGCGGGCCCCAAAAAAGACGGTTTTCTATGCGCTATACTGTAGGTATCTATGTCACTAAAGACACTCAAACAGGAATTTTTGGAATATATTGAGATCGAAAAAGGTCGCAGTCTTCATACGGTATCTAACTATGACCGCTATCTCACTAAGTTCCTTACGTTTGCCAGAACAGATGACCCAAAAAAGATCACCGAAAGTCTCGTACGCGAATACCGCCTGTGGCTCAACCGCCAACCGGGTAAGAAAGTGGGTCGAAACCAAGAAACACTCCGCAGAAAAACTCAAAACTACTACCTTATCGCACTCCGCGCGTTCCTGAAGTATCTTCGTAAGCGAAGAGTGTCGTCTTTGAATCCTGAATACATAGAGCTTGCAAAGGTTCCTGAGCGTTCACTCGATTTGATTACACCAGCAGAACTAAAACGTCTCATGGACGCTCCTGACATGGCAACAGATCAAGGTCTTCGTGATCGTGCCATTCTCGAACTCCTCTTTTCAACGGGCCTTCGTGTATCTGAGCTTTGTTCCCTCTCCATTGAAGATATTGATCTTACTCGTGATGAGTTTTCAGTGCGTGGTAAGGGAGATAAGATCCGTGTTGTATTTCTTTCAGACACTGCAAAGAATATGCTACAAAAATATCTCAAGAGTCGCAAAGATATGGACGACGCCATGTTTGTGCAGTATGGGAAAAATGTAAAAAACGCCAAGAAAGAGAATAAAGATCTCCGTCTCTCACCTCGCTCGGTACAGCGAATCATCAAGCGATATGCAACGATTGCAGGGATTACACGTAAGGTAACCCCACACGTCATTCGTCACTCTTTTGCGACGGACCTTCTTTCAAACGGCGCAGACCTCCGTTCGGTGCAGGCGTTGCTTGGGCACGCAAATATCGCAACAACACAGGTCTATACTCATGTTACCGACAAGCATCTACATGATATCCATAAAAAATACCATTCTCGTAAGTAATTGACACTTATATAAGAAATGGTATAATAAAAAATAGAAACAAATCTTGAAAGCAGAGGGGGTACTAATGCTCAGTTTTAATCACGGACGCACAGGTACGGCACAGTTCATCGTCATGTATGGCATTGAGGAACCGTCGCCTCAGTCTGGTGAAATTCTTCAGAAGTTCATCCATTTCCTTTGGGGTGATGAAGAGGGTTACGATCTTGAACACAAAGGAGAGTACTCACGTTGGCTTTTCTTCTATGGTGCGGGGAGTACGAAACGGTATCGCAATGCACTCAAAAAACTTGAGGAACTTGAAGTTCCTAAGGTTAAAACAGAAGTAAAAGAGTGTGCGTAACACAAACAACAAACCGTTGGGTTTCCCGGCGGTTTTATTTTTATAAAAAATAAAAGGGTTGCCCGTAGGGCAACCCTATATGTTTTTATGTCACTTTCGGTGACGTGTGTGCTTTCTCGACCGAAACCGTAAACGGTTCGATTGGGTCAATGAACGCAATAATTGCTCCTCGTGCAATCAGCCCAGAGACATGTCCTCCGGATGGTTCTTGTACAAAGTGCCATCCAGGCGTAATCCCAAATGATTCTTGCAAGGCACATCCCGCCATAAAGACTGACTTGAGTCGAGCCCAACCCACCGGAGAAGCAGTTTCAGCCGAGGTTCCAATATGTAACCCAGGGCCAGTTTCATAGAGGGGGATGGTTCCCCCACTTTTATCGAAATGTCCACGAGCTGAAATAGGTTCACCAGATGAGATCTTTTCGTACGCAAGGAAGCGCAAAATAAGATGAGGTACTTGATCGTTCCCATCACAGTAGGCTTGGTAGAGCGGAGTGTCTTTACCGCCAGAGATTTTCTCGATAGCGGCGACAGCGACTCGCTGGGCTTCTTCGTAGAGCGTCTGAGCATATGAGATGAAAAACCCCATCGGGTTTTCTCCGCAAAGCGCTGCCACACGATTCAGTTTTTCAAGGATATCAGGATGAAAGTGGCAGTACCACTTTGGATCACCGATGCGTTCCTCTCCTTTCATTAGAAATCGCTTATGGGTAAAACCCAGAGGCGTTTCATTTGGGATGCCGTGCTGAAGGAGTTGTGTTTCCTCGAGCACCTCCTCAGCAAGCTTTTCAATAACTGCGCGGAATGCAGCATCGGCCAGCCTCATCAGTTCCCAGTCCGGACATCGAATTGGTAGTTCTGCGTATCCACGACGGGATAGTTGGTCGAGATAGGTGTCATTGTTCCCCATCAGATCCTCCTTCTGCATGATTTTTCTGTGTTCAGTATCTGTCCGTCATGGTAGCGTAAATTACAAAAAAGAAAAGCCCGAGGCGTAGCCTCGGGCTTTTCTATATTCTTGTACCTACGCGCGTTTCACATCAGAAGCTGCAGGACCTTTTGGTCCATCAACAACTTCGAAGTTCACCGCTTCTCCCTCTTTAAGGTCATCATACATGACATCAACAAGGTCGCGTGCGTGGAAGAACAGGTCTTTGTCGCCTTCATCAGGTGTAATGAACCCGAATCCGCGATCAGTAAGACGTGCAATTTTTCCTAACATCATCTTTGTTTTATGTAATAAGCTACAAAACGTCACCTTTAGGAGTTCCACTTCTTCTCGAGAATAATCCGCAAAGAGTTCTGCTTTGTTGCCCACATTGAAGCACATATATCGCTAAAAAGCAAAGGAACCTCAGCGTGTACACGCTGAGGTTCCTTATGGGAGAGTATTTAGATAAGCACTTCTACCGTCGCATTTGCACGAAGATCCTCGATGAGTCCTCCCACTACTTCCTGCTGTTTCTGAAGTACGAGCTGTTGTTCGAGCTGTACACGCACATCGGCGAGTGCAGGGACTTCAGTTCCTTCAGCAACTTGAGAGACAAGAGAATTATAGAAAACACCAATCTCTTCGTCAGTAACTGAGAAGTCGTTTACTCCTAATATACCTTCAAGATATTGGTTTACGACAAGCTGTTCAGCGATATTTTGCTTGAGCATCTTTTTGCTAATGCGTGCATTCTCAAGCTGCGTTTCGAGTGCCTCTTCCCCACCAGCTTGTGTCAGGATACTTTCGTACTGTGTTTTCACAGTCTCGTCGTCCACCGCGATACCCTCACTCGCTGCTGTCTGAAGAAGTAATTCATTATTTACGAGAGAAATAACAGCCTGATTCTTAATCTCTGACTGAATACTTGCATCAGTGATATCAAGTCCTTGTGACTCAGCAATGTTTGTGAGGTTGATAATAAGACTATTGTAGAGTTCACGACTAATTTCTGAATCGTTCACGCGCGCAACAGGTCCTTTGTCGCTAGCCTTGATAATCCCAACCGTTTCAGCTGTAGTTGGTGGAAGGTTTGACGCTGAGTTTCCAAAGAAAAGGAAGTATCCAAGAAGTGCAACAACAATCACCACAATCGCAACAATAAGTTTTGTATGCATCGTTGGTGTTTTGCTCTCCATGCCCATAGATTCTTCTGTATTTTTTTGTGTAGTGTCTTCCATAGTATTTTCTCAATAATTTTTGATGTGTATGCCCTCTAGTATATACTACTTTTATGAAAATTTTTTCGTGGAACGTGAATGGCATTCGTGCAGTCCTTAAGAAGGATGCATTTCTTCCTTTTATTGAAGAATATCAGCCAGATATCCTCTGTCTTCAAGAGACAAAGGCGAATCAAGATCAAGTGGAAGTTGATCTTCCTGACTACGAGGAGTACTGGCACTCTGCAGATCGAAAAGGATACTCAGGAACAGCTATTTTTACAAAACATGCTCCAGTTGATGTGCAGCACGGACTTCCTGCTGACATTATTAAGAAATATAAACTCACTGACGACTACGGAGATACCACAAAAGAGGGTCGTGTGCTGACACTGGAGTTTGAAAACTTTTTTGTATCCACCGTGTACACACCAAACGCAAAGGAAGATCTTTCGCGAATACCCATGCGCGAGAATTGGGATCCTGCGTATCTCGAGTTCATGAAACGTCTCGAGACCCAAAAACCCGTTGTTTTCTGCGGTGATTTTAATGTTGCACATACCGAAGATGATCTTGCGCGACCGAAGCCAAACAAAGGAAAGAAAGGATTTACCGATGAAGAACGAGTAGGCATCCAAAACATGATTGATGCCGGATTTGTCGATACATTCCGCATGTTTGAAAAAGGAAATGGTCATTACACCTGGTGGTCTCATTGGGGAAACGCACGTGAAAGAAATGTTGGATGGCGCATTGATTATGTGATGGCCTCAGAGAGTCTGACACCCATCATCAAAAAGGCTCGCATACACAAAGACGTACTCGGAAGTGACCACTGCCCTGTCTCAGTAGAGCTCACACTAACGTAGTTATAAAGGACAAAATGTGTAAAAGACATTATCCACAGATAATGTCTTTTACAATTATTATAAAGGACATATACTATGGTCAGGCCAATAGTGGCGGGCGCGAGACATGGTGACTACCTTTGTTTCCCCTAAACATGTTCTGTGATTACAATTGAGTTATACCTCCAAAAAACTCTTATCGTTCATTTATCCAAGATGATTTTCGACATATGTAAATCATCTTGAAGTACGGATTAGTCACATGTTACTGCAGGTTTGAGTTATAGAATCTCACTGCCCTTGGGTCTATGCCCTCGTGACGATTACGTAAAACCACCCCATTCTATAAAGCCCGTAGGGATCGGGCACCGAACACCGTTCGGCATTCGATCCCCACGGGCTTTTTTATATCAAAAACCGCTCAAATGAGCGGTTTTTCAGAAATTCAAAAGTGGATTTCCTAGTACACTTTGTGCTTCCGTCGAATCTTTTTTACCTCGTTTGATTCAACTTCTTCCTGCTTCTCCTTTCCTTTCTCTCCAAGTGTCTCGAGTTCTTTTTCGGGAAGACCAATGAGCTCTTTTGCGCGGTTTTCTAGGTATTTCTCGGTGTTTTTAGAAGGATCATCAAGGACTTCTTCGAGAAGTGCGTGGAGAATATTCCCCAGCTTAGGCCCAGGTTTTTCACCGGTTATCCCCATGATTCTCCCCCCATCTATTTTGAGCATTTTCACAGAAATGGGGTCGCGAAGCGCCTCCTCAACCATTGATTTGTACTTACGAAAACGAAACGGCTGTTCTTTTGGTCGTCCGGTACCGATACGATCGCAGATTCGGAGGTTAAGAAGGTTCCAGATCTGATCGACACCTACATTTCTTATGGTTCTTCGTACTGCAGAGAGCGTTACCTGATCTGGATCAGAGAAAAACATATGCCATCGTACGAGTTTGGTCACCTGCTCGATAGTTTCACGTGGAAACTTCAGGGTTTTAAGTATGTTTTTAGCCATTTTTGCCCCAACCACTTCGTGGTTATAGAAAGTCCAGTCTTTCTTAATGTTGCTATGTTCGCGTGTCGCCGGCTTCCCCACATCATGAAGTAGTGCCGCAAGACGAATCTCAAATGGGTAGTCTTTGTCTGCCGCGTGCTGAAGTGAGCGAAGATTATGTTCATACACATCGTACGCATGCGCTTGATTTTGGTCGATACCTATACCTTCAGCTATTTCGGGGAGTACATACGGCAGAAGTCCAAGCTTTTCGAGGAAAATAATTCCTTGCATCGGCTGACGAGACTTGATAATGCGCACAAATTCATCACGAATACGTTCTTTTGAGATTCGCTCGAGGTTTGCAGCGTTTTCTGCAATAGCGGTCATAGTTTCAGCCTCGATAGTGAAACCAAGTTCTACCGCAAGACGTACTGCGCGCATCATACGGAGTGCGTCCTCCTCAAAACGAAGCTTCGCGTCTCCTACTGCGCGAAGCATTTTGTCCTTTACATCATTTTGTCCTTCAAAATGATCAACGAGCATGTTGTCCTTTATACGATATGCTATGGCGTTTACTGTGAAGTCTCGTCGGGTAAGATCATCTTCGAGTGAAACACCAAAGGTTACACTGTCAGGACGTCGTGCATCAGAATATCCAGACTCACTTCGGTATGGAGTAACCTCAACGACGCGAAGGGTCTCGTCTGCAGTTTCAGTGTTTACGACACCAACAGTGCCGTAGTCGTTATTGATGAATGTCTCCTCAAATGTTTCCGCAATTTGGTCTGGATGTGCGTTGGTAGTGATATCCCAGTCTTTTGGAGTTTTTCCAATAAGAAGGTCACGTACACAACCACCCACGAGATATGCTTCATATCCAGCAGCTTCAAGCTTCTCTGCGACGAGCCGTACTTCGAGAGGAATTTTTTCGTTCGTAATCATGTACCGCCATTCTAACAGAATTTTATTGCAATTTCGCTTTAAGGAACGTATTATGTGCGAGCACAAATACGCACCCGTAGTGAAATGGATATCATAACTGACTTCGGATCAGTCGTTGGGGGTTCGAGTCCCTCCGGGTGCACCAAGACATACAGAAAAACACCGGTTTTTTAAAACCGGTGTTTTTCTGTATAGCAAGCAAACTGCTTTGCTTGCGTGTCTTGGTGCAGGACGGAGTTATGTTTTTGCTATTTCTAATGCAAAAACAGACGAGTCGGGGTCGAGAGTACTTAGTAAAATAAAAATCTATAAATTTTTGTTTTGCTTAGTAACTCGTGACCACAAGTAAGCTTCGAGCCCCCCTTTGCTTGAGATCTTAGAAACTCGACCCCGACCCTCCAAACCTTGCCACCTCCCCCAATCTGACCTATAGTGAGTGCTGAAACTGAACCTTAGATAAAGGGGAAAAAGTATGGCTACATACTATTACCTGCAGTGGCGACTCCCCGGAAATGAACCATTTTTCTTTCGAGGCGATCCAAAGAAACACAACTTCTTTGTCCCGTATATTTCTGCTCGTGGGCGGAAATGGGGTTGGGTATCAGACTTCAAACAGGCTCGTCTGTTTGAAGGATTCCCTCACCTTATCTTTACTGGTCGCGGTCGAAATGTTTCTAAGTACATAGAAGCGCGATGGCTCGGTTGCCGGATGTATAAAGGTGACATCTTGCCAACGCAAGCGTTTCGCTCTATCAGAGATCCTTCTCTGGTAAGGAGAGATACATGATCCCAACAGAGACGCACGAAACATTTTCGGTGTTGGTCCTCGCCTTCAATAGGCAGACAGGACTCGTTCCACTCGTTCGCGGTGGAAAGGGTCATAGTGAGCGTTTGTGGAGGATTCCAGGTGGCGGTAGTCGTCTACTTGAGTTCCCTTTCCAAACGGCTGTTCGGGAGATGAAGGAAGAAACTGGTCTTGATGTCGCTGCTCTCAATTCAGTGTTCACTCTAGAAAAAGTGCATGGACACAAGCAATGCGTGTTCATTGCAGAATTTTTTTCGACAGAGAATATTCTGACTGAGGGTGATGAAGGTGAGGAGGTAGAACTCTTTCACATCGATGAAGTTCTTGAAATAAAAGATTTTCACCGCGGACATCGGGAGATTTTCTATAGGATCATCTATGAATCCATGAAAAAGTTGCCCAAATAATAGACGCACTGCTTCGGCGGTGCGTTTTTCTATGAAGAATCGAATTCTGATGATTACTAGCTAAATTTCTTATAGGCGTCAGGTTCGTAACTCGCTACGCCTGCCTGCCATGCCTGCGCATGCAGGGCAGGCAGGCTCCTAAAAACTTCCTTTCTTACAGAAACTGTTCAGGTTGTCGATATTTTATAAAAAATATCGACAACCTCTTGCGAATGCATCCCATGCATTCTCACCCGAGCTCGCGGTTTCGGCATTGAGCATAGCCGAAACATCGCTTTACCTCAAAGAATATCTAGGTAATCGAATCCTGATGGTTACTAATTCGCTTAAGCTCATAAGCACCACGGGACACACCTCACTTGTTTCGGCATTAGGCATAGCCGGAACATCGTTCCGGCGGTTTCGATTACCACAGAAGGTGCGCAGGCACCTTCTTCCCGGCCACAGATAAAAGAAAAGCACCTCTTGAGAGGTGCTTTTCTTTTATCTAGTGCGGCCAGGGGTAATCGAAACCCCGACTGATCCTTGGCAAGGACCCGTTATACCACTTAACCATGGCCGCAGGCACGCTATTGTAATATTATTCGGGGCAATTGGTCAATCCACACGAGTATTTTTCTCTTCAAATACGTATTCGAAACAATAAGCGAACACGTTCCATATGAAACACCGGTCACTTTTTTAGGGGTTGGAAGACGCATGGTCTTATGGAACGTTGTCAGTCCTGTATTTTCTACCCAATACTCTTTACATATCTCCTCATCGAGATTTTCATGAATAAAAAGTGCCCCATGAATCATCTCTTCAGGGACATGGCATATTTCTATAAGGAATTTCCGAAAAAGCTTCAGTATTGTGGGGTCACCAGTGGTAAGACGCACGTGTCCCCGTGAACTTTTGTCTCCTTCTGCCCAGTATGCAGTTACCGCAGAGACAAAAAGTGGGTTAAAGGCATACTTCCCTGCCTCAGACCGTGCTTCCTCCTCTGCTCGCTCGTAGAGTGCCTGCAGTTTCTCCCCTCGCGCTCGATTCAATCGTTCAAGCCGTTCGATACTCACCCCGCAGGCCTTTTCGGTGAGGTGTCTTTTAATATCCTCAGAGAAATCGACATTCTTAAACCAGCTCGAAAGTGTGCTCTTCGCAACGCCAAGTTCCTCAGATATTTGCCGGTAGCTCCTCCCCTTTTTGCGGAGCCTAAGCGCAGCTTTCTTTTGTGATCTCATATGTACTATACTAGCACAATACAGAGGTTCATACAAAAAATATCCACTAAATAAGCCTTTTTCAAAACGAGGCTATGAATCACCTTTTATCATCTCTCCGACCACAAACCCACATCCCCGAGGTCCCACAACAGCCGAGTGCTTTGTCTGTGGAGGAACGTCATAACGGTCATGAGCAGAAAGTGTAAAGGACGTTCCGTCCACGGTCATATCAATCGAACCATCAGTGATGATGAGTGTTACTTTGTCCTTGTGTTCATGTTCCTCATAGACTGCTCCTGCCGGATCCATCCAATCATATACAAAGGGGAATCCCTCGTTTTCAAGCTGTTGGATATATCGCTCCGAAAGTTCCATAATGCAAATAGTATACAGCAGATTGTCCTTTCTGTGTATAAAAGAGTGGACATGTGTATAAAGGACATTTTTCCAAAAAAGTGCGTCCCTTAAAATATGGCTCATATTATATCCAATTCAAAAAGACACGCTCTTTTTGATGCAGTGTTCCACGTGAAACGCGTGTTTGGGAGATATTTTTCTTCTCAAACCCTGCTATGATGTTTCATATGGAACACTCAGTATCTCCACAACACATACGTATTGGTGTTATTGGCGAACGTATTGCTGAAAAATACCTAGAATCTAAGGATTTTAGAGTAATTGAGCGTAATTACGGTAAAAAATGGGGAGAAATAGACCTTATTTTAGAAAAAGGAGGTATTGTACACTTTGTTGAGGTGAAAACCAGATCATATAAGACACGCGGGAAACTCCTTCGAGAGGTTTCATATGAAACATCAGGACCAGCCGAAAACGTACATCCGGAAAAATTAAGACGTCTGCACCGCGCTATAGAAACATGGCTTGCTGAACGAAAACATAAAGGACACTTTCAGTTGGACATTGCTTCGGTTCGTCTCGTGTATGATGACAAGTACGCGGTCGTAGAGATGTTAGACAATGCAATAGGGTAGCGTTTCACGTGGAACTTGCAAAAAGGTTCCATATGGAACCTTTTTATACGTAAATGACAGGGAATTGATGTTTCATATGGAACAATCTTTTTGTAGACTATCAGTTCTTTCCTAATTTCACAGCCTTTCGAGCTGAGTCGGGGAGCCGGGATCGATCCTTACTTAGACAAATGAAAAAGACTATGAGAGTTCACTCTCATGTTTCTTTTGAGTGCAATTCAAGCGAGCTCTGCGTACAGCTTCAGTACACCTTTTGGGTATTTTAGTTTGCATAACTGCTCCTAAAATACCTCAAAAGCTTTTCGATTCCCTCACGAAAATACAGAAAACGCCAAGTTTTTGCTTGGCGTTTTCTGTATTTGTCGGGGAGCCGGGAATCGAACCCGGACCACACGGTCCCAAACCGTGTACACTACCACTATGCTACACCCCGAGTGCTGAAATCGCATGGTGTTTCATGCGATTCGCAAGCGCAATCATACCACTGACACCAAAAAAAATCGAGTGTGTCTGCGGGGATGTCGATCGTTTGACTTTTGAAGACATCGTTGTTGATTACGCAAGTGCAAAAGAAAAGGCTCTAGAAAGAGCTATTTTTACATTAGTCCCCGTATTGTTTCATGAAAGAAGTCGGCTTTTTGAACGTCTCCGTATATAATGGTTTCCACATGGAGAAAGAAGATGTCACAAAGAAAAACATCGCTTTGGAAGGAAACCACGAGGAACGTTTCTTGAAAGCTTTTGATGAGTACAGTGATGCACTCTTTCGTCATGCCATATACCGCCTTTCGGATCGGGAGCGAGCCATTGAGCTTGTACACGACACCTTTACGAAAGTGTGGGGGTATATCCGCAGTGGACACGAAGTAGAGGCATACAAAGCCTTTCTCTATAAGATACTCAACAATTTAATTATTGATGAGTATCGAAAACGAAAGGAGTATTCACTCGATGCCATTCTCGAAGGGGAAGGTGTTGATGAGGGGAACTTCGATGAACTTCACGGAGGCTCAATTGAAGAAATTACCTTTTCGATGGACGCTGAGCAAACGCTCGAGCTTCTCGAGGAGATCCCTGAACTCTATCGTGAAGTGGTCGTTCTCAGGTTTATCGATGGCCTTGGTCCAAAAGAAATCAGTGATCTCATCGAAGAGTCAGAGAACGTTGTCTCTGTTCGATTGCATCGCGGTCTTAAGTTACTGCGGAAGCGAATAGAGGAAGGGGAAGCAAAAGCCCGTAGTAAACGAGTACGTACATAGAATGAAATATTTTGATACAGAACTAAAAAAACGTGCAGAGAAAACGCGCCTCAAGGCAGCTGAGCGTCGTGTGCTTCGTGAACGCATTCTTTCATACATGGAGTATCATCCACTCCCGTCTTCAGTACGTAAGCCGAAAGAGGCATACGGCATGATTCCTTCGTTTGTTTCAACACTCACATGGAGCAAGATGCACGTTCGTGGACTCGCAGGAACATTCGCTGCGGTGTTTGTGGTGCTCGTCGTACCAATCGCCGCAGAGCGTGCGGTTCCAGGTGACGTCCTCTATCCAGTCAAGACAAAAGTAAACGAGAGTATTCTCTCAAGCTTTGCAAATTCACCATACGAAAAAGTTGCGTTCGAGACAGAGCTCCTCGAGCGCCGCGTCGCTGAAGCTCGTCTGCTTGCAAAAGAAGGGAAACTGAGTGAAGAAAAAGAAGCAGCAATTGCAGAGACCGTAAAAGGGCATGCGTCTGCTGTTCAGGAGGGGATTGCACAACTCAAGACCAGTGATGCAGAAGAAGCAGCAATTGCAGAAATTGCTTTTAGCTCAACACTCGAAGTACAGTCTGCAGTACTTTCAAGCGATGAAGCCCGAGGCGTAGGCGGTTCTTCAGAAGGTGTTGCAGGTGCACTTCGTGATGCTCAGACAACTGTTGATCTTGCACGAGGAACCACTACCCCATCATACGAACGACTCAGTACTCGTGTTGCAGAAGGTGTTGCACGTGCTGAAGATCTCTTTGCTGCTATCAATGGTGCGGTGACAGAAGAAGAGCGTGTAAATATTGAGCGTCGTCTCAGTGAAATTAAGCAGAAAGTAGAACGGGCGGAAGCTTCCTATGCTCTTGCGATTGCTCCGCTTCCTGAAGATGATGTCGTTGCGACCTCAAGCATGATGGCGACAAGTCTCGCTTCAGAAGAACCAGAAGTTGCAGAAGCTCCAAAGGAGGAGGAGATGAATCCAATCAGTACACTTGCAACAACACTTCGTGATATCCAGAAGCTCATTCTCTTCATGACCGATATCGATGTGCGAGAAAGCGTCGAGCTCGAACAGCTTGTGCCAGCAGAGAAGACAGAAGAAGAGCGCACTAATGCAGTGCTTAGTTCTATTGATGAGCTTGTGAACGCACGAACAGTGTTTGATGAAGAGGTAGAAACTGTTCTCGATAAGACAATCCTTGCAAACATTGCATCAACAACGTCTGCATTTGATACACAAATAGAAACTGCGTCGAGCACTCTTGCTAATGCTGATATTACTGCGGCAGAAACAGCGCTTGGTGTTGCGAAGAAGTATCTTGAGGAGCTCAAAACGCTTCTAGAAGAAGCAAAGAGTGTTGTCGTTGAGGAAGAGACTACAGAAGCTGGAATAGAGACTGCAACCACCACAGAACAAATTTCTGAATAGGATATTGTTTGATACTAAAAATGTGATAGAATCCTACTCACTTACAGCTTTGCTGTGAGCAGGAGTTATCGCGGGCGTAGTTTAGTGGTAAAACGACTGCCTTCCAAGCAGTAGTTGGGGGTTCGATTCCTCTCGCCCGCACAAATCGGCCAGCCCAGAAACGAAAGTTTCTGGGCTGTTGCCGTTTGTAGCGGGCGAGAGGAATCGAAGAAAGTGAGTATATCGCGCGCAGTGAAACGAGCACGATACGAACGGCGGGGTCGCGTCGCTTAGTATTTTGAATGCGAAGCATGAGAGTAAACTTTCGTAGGCTTTTTCGTTTGTTCAAGTAAGCTTCGATTCCTGCGCACAAATTAGCAATACGTATCGCTGGTTTTTGTTTCTTTTGATATAGTTTATTTATTATGGAAAATAAAGCACCCAAGGAAGTAGATTACCCAGAAGAAATATTAGATTTGGTTAATGAAAAGGATGAAGTCATTGGATCGATGACTCGTAAAGAAATCTACGCTCAAGGATTAAGAAACTATCGTGTCGTTCACGCCTTTATTGTAAATGATAAAGGAGAGTTATGGATTCCCCGTAGAGTAAGTTCAAAAAAACTCTACCCAAGTGGTTTAGATTATAGTATTGCCGGCCATGTTGAGTCTGGAGAGACATATGAAGAAGGTTTAAGAAAAGAAGCTCGTGAAGAAGTAAATGTAGATCTAGCAATTGTTCCCTTTAAGGAGATTGGCAGGTTTAATCCTCACACACATGAGGTTCATTGTTTCCAACGAGTATACGAAATAGCCAGCAGCGAGGCACCAAATTATAATCCTCAGGATTTTTCAGGATACGAATGGTTGTTGCCTCAGGAAATAATCGACCGATTTAATGACGGTGAAATAGGAAAGGAAGACATTCCAGAAGTGTTACGACTCTGCTACTTAAACTAGCTGACTGTGCCACAGATTCATTCCAAAAAAGAAGCATCCCCCGTATGGTACGCTGAAACTATATGAAAAGATCTATTGTCATCATTGTTTCTGCATCAGCTCTCGCGTTTGCGTATTACACTATTTCACCACTCTTTCGGAATGTTGAGCTCAACGAGTCGATGCCTGAGAGTACCGAAATGCGAAGTGCTTCGATTATAGACACTTCAGCACATCCAGCATCTGGAACGGTACGTATCCTTACAGAGACAGGCGGCAGTACTATTATTCGGTACGAAGATTTTAAAACAATCAACGGACCAAATCTCCATGTATACCTTGCAAAAGATCTTGATGCAGAAGAATTCGTTGATCTTGGCCCGATACGGGGAACAGAGGGGAATATAAACTACGAAGTGCCAGAAGCTATCGATATCTCGGAATACTCATATGTTATGTACTGGTGTGTTCCGTTCGGAGTTTTATTTAACTACGCAGAAATTAACTAAACAAAAAACCACACGCCGTATGGCGTGTGGTTTTTTGAACAAGAGAATACTATTTAACAGCGTCCTTGAGAGCTTTAGCTGCGCGGAATTTTGGCACACGCATTGCTGGAATCTCGATTGACTCACCAGTTCGTGGGTTACGTCCTGTTCGAGCATTTCGCATCTTAGCTGAGAAGATACCGAGACCTGCGATAGATACTTCGTTACCGTCCTTGAGTGTGTCAACGATGCTTGAAACCATAGTCTCAACTGCTCGTTCTGCGTCAGCACGAGTTCCTCCAAGAGTCTCATGTACCTTATTGATGATATCTGCCTTGTTCATAGAAGTTACTTTTGTCTTTAAATGTGGCGAGTAATTTTTTTATTTTCCACTTGATGCCAAATATGTGGCTTCAAACCATTATATAGTACGCTTTTTTCGGCGCAAGACACTAGCGAGACAATATTTTTTGTGTTGTGGTTACATTTAGTTTTAACAAAAAGCGGTGCTCTAGCACCGCTTTTTGTTATGTAAGTCTGAATTTTTACTTAAGAATTTCGTCAACAATACCGTATTTCTTTGCTTCTTCTGCAGTCATGAAGAAGTCGCGGTCAGTATCCTTTTCAATCTGAGAAAGGCCTTTTCCTGTTGCTTTTGAAAGCATTTTATTAAGACGCTCTCGTGTTTTGAGGATGTGACGTGCAGTAATTTCAATATCAGATGCCTGTCCCTGCGCACCTCCCCATGGCTGGTGAATCATCACTTCAGCATTTGAAAGAATGCTTCGCTTACCTTTGGCACCTTGCGAGAGGATGATTGAACCCATAGATGCTGCCATACCAACACAGACAGTCACCACATCAGGCTTGATGTGGTTCATAGTGTCGACAATACCAAGACCAGCAGTCACGCTTCCTCCAGGAGAGTTTACGTAGAGGTAAATATCCTTCTTTGGATCTTCTGCCTCAAGGAAGAGGAGTTGTGCAACAACGAGGTTTGCCATATGATCCTCGATCGGACCAGTGACAAAGATAATGCGCTCTTTAAGAAGACGTGAATAAATATCGAAAGCCCGCTCTCCCTGAGAGGTCTTTTCTACTACCATTGGGACAAGAAAGTCCTGCACTGCTGTATTTTTTGGTTCCATATGAGGTGAGTGTATCACGAAGTACCGAGGTTTCAAGGTGTGGTATTAAAAAGCACTCTCTCCTTCAAAATTTGGTACCACAACAGCCCACTGTATTGTCTTAGGAACTATTTTGAGATACACGCTTTCACCGATAGATGGACGTGCAGTCATAGGCTCGTGCAATGCACGTGTCGCATAGTTAAATACTACTACATGTTTGTGTCGAGGATTCGGACTCACTTCTGTAGTTTGTGGAGCAATACGGTCTCCGAGAAAGTATCCATCAGAACCGACATATCCGGAGTCTGTCTGTAGAGCAGCTACTGCATAATAGAAAGTCCCTGAACCACTCCCCTCTTGTGTCAGTATAAACGCTATATCTTCGTCACCATCACCGTCAAGATCTGTTACAAGTTCGTTTCCAAAATATCGTGTTGTAGTAGAAGATTCATGAGTACCATCTTCAAGTAGAATCGATACTCCTTCAATGGTGTACGAAATATTTTTATGGTCTGCATTGTCTTTAGTTGTGACAATAAATGCCACAACTACAAATATACACACTCCGATGAGTGTGTATATTGTCCGGAGGTGAGTGGTTTGGAAACTCATGTGGACATTTTACCACATGAATATTTTTCTATACCTGCTCTTCAAGCATTTTCATTACCGCTTCGTTGGTGAGTACTGATGCAACGTATACTCGGACGCGGTTTTCGTCCGCATCTTTGTATTGTGCAAGAAGTTGATCAGTCTGCATTTTGAGTTCAGTCTCATCAGGCTTTGTGTCTTCCTTCTTTGCGATTTCGTTGAGTACCAACTGAAGTTTTGCTCGCTTTTCAGCACTTGGTGTCCATTCTTTTACCAAATCTTCACGAGTTTTCTTCATGTGCCCAAGATAATCTTCGATCTTGAGACCAGCACGAGTGAGATCTTGCTCCATCTGCCCGAACATCTGATTGATCTCTGCATCAATCATTACCTGTGGAAGTGCAACTTCAGTTTTTTCAATGATTGCATCGGTAATTGCTGCACGATGCTTTGATTCCACCTCCTGTTTCTTCTGGATAGTGAGATGTTCACGAATCTTTGTTTTGAAGTCCTCAATATTCTCGAATTGCCCAGGCTGACCGAGAGTTTTTACCAGATCATCGGTGAGTTCTGGAAGTTCATCGTCTTTCACTGATCCTTCTGGCTCTTCCTCAGACTCTGAAATATCTTTTTTCTTCCCATCTTCAGCCTGTGCCGCAGCCTTTTTCTGAAGACGTTCGTATGCAGTCTTCTGGCGAAGGATGTCTTTGATTTGGTTCTCGACGTCTTCGTCGGTTACATCTTCAGATTCTTTGCTCTTGTTAATTTCTTTTGCAATTGCTTTGTAGTCTGGGAGGGTAATTTCAGGAAGGACAGCAACAAGCGCAGTAAATCCGAGTGGATTTCCTGTTGCAAGCTTGGTAAGAGAAATTTGTGGGTGCCCAATAACATCGAGTCTATGCTCCGTGATGATTTTTGGATACACGTCTCCCAGCGCTCGGTTCGCCATTTCTTCAAGAATCGGCATCTCACCAATACGCTCAATGAGTACTTTTTCAGGGATGTTTCCTTTACGGAACCCATCAATCTGAATGTCCTTTCCGAGGTGCTTTACCGCAGCTTCTCGGTGACGTTCAAGGTGTTCAAATGGGATTTCTCCCGTTATTTTAACTGCTGAACCCTCTTGTTTTTCTACATTTATTTTCTGCAATTCTTCTTTTGTCATAGTGGGGGATAGTGTACATGGGATTTTAATATTTGCAAAATGAGAAACAAAAAGGCGCGCCCACCGGCGCGCCTTTTGTAATGAATACAATGTTTAGAGATTGTTGAGTTCCGCATCGAGTTCTTCCTCGATTGTTTGAAGTTCAGCATCGATTGCGTCGACATCAATATCGTCGACAGTAGCTTCAATTTCGTCGAGTGCTTGGATTTCAGCTTCTTGCACTGTAGGAAGGTCACTTTCCACCATTGCATCTTCTCGAACCATTGCTCCGCGAATATAAAGTCCAGCAATAATAAGAAGGATAAGGATGATAAGAATACCCACAATCGGTCCAAGAAGACCACCTTTACGCTCAGTATTTTCTGAAGTTGTGGCCATAGGCTCTTCCTGAGACATTGTTTCTACTGGAGCAGTGTTTCCATTTGTCTCTGGCATATGCATAGTCTCAGTATCGACGTCTGGTGTCGGTGGGGTGTTCATCCCCTCGTCCTTGTTCATGTTTTCGTTTTGATCCATACGTTAAATATTAATGACGGTTAATTAATTGTCTCGTTTTCTACTTCTTCCTCGTCAGTATCTTCATCGTTTTGACGAACAGCGTCACTTGTGCCACGACCAAGGCCTGACTCCGCAACTGCATCCTTAAGTTCTGCAACCGCTTCGCGCGCAAGCGCTCCCGCAGACTTAATAAGATCTCGAATTTCAGTGAACTGTGCACGTGCAGTTTCCCAATCAGCTCGTGGATCATCTGACGTTGTGGTGTACTCTACGTCAATAGAAAGTCCGTTAACGAGCACTGCAGCCTCATCAAGTACTGCTTCAGCAGAAGCAAGCGTTGCAAATGCTGCATCTGCGTTTACACCTCGATCTTCAAGGCTTGTCGCTCGGGTGCTGATGTTATCGAGTGCCTGTTGCACACGATCGATTGCCTGATCAAGCTTCTGTGATGCATTTTCGGCAATGTTTGCGATACGTTCCTGCGCTTTTTCGCTAAGCTTTGCCGCACGCTCTTCTTTTCGCTGTTCAATTTCAGCTTTCTTAGCCTCAAGATTGGTTGCACGCTCTTCTTTTTTGAGCTCAATCTCAGCACGTTTTTCTTCCATTTGTTGTTCGCGCTCTGCTCGCTTTACCTCAACTTCAGCTTTACGCTCCTCCATTTTAGCTTCCATCTCAGCACGTTTTTCTTCGGTCATTGCCTGACGTTCTGCTTTAGCCGCTTCAGCTTCGCTTTTTCGCGTTTCCATCATTGCCTCAGCCTCAGCCTTGCGGTCTTCCATCTCAAGCTTTTTTGCTTCTCGAGCGTCTTCCATTCCTTGCTTTTTGGCCTCAGCCTCAGCCTTCTGGTTCTCGCGGAGTGCCTCCATATCTTCCTTCCGCTGTTCCATTTCAGCTTTACGTGCTTCAGTCTCGACACGGCGATCATTTTTTACAGTCTCTGTTTCATCATCTGCATACGCAAACGATCCGGCCATAAGGAGTGCCAAAGTAACCAAGAGCACACTTATTTTTTGTAAAAGGGTATGTGTTGTATTCATTGTGTTAACGATTTAAGAACTCTACTAAACCACACACATGATATGTGGCATGTACATATATAGTATAAACCCTCCCGACCTTTTGGGTCGGGAGGGTTGTACACAAAACGTTATTTTTCAGCCTTATTTCTTGCCGAGGTAGAGGTTCTTACTGTGCTCGAATGCTTCTTTTGCCTTTTCAGCACCATGCCAGTTTCCTACAGCAACTTCTTTATTTTGTACTTTCTTGTATGTCTCAAAGAAGTGAGCCATCTCTTTGGTGAAGTGTGGATTGAGGTCAGCGAGGTCTTTCACGTGTTCAAGTCGAGGGTCTTCAACAGGAACTGCGACGATTTTGTCGTCTCGTTCTCCACCATCTTCCATTTCCATAATGGCTACCGGTCGTGCTTTCACGAGAATCCCTGGTGCGAGGGGATAGGTGGTGATAAGTACCACATCAAGCGCATCTCCGTCATCAAAGAGTGTCTGTGGCACAAAACCATAGTCAAACGGATAGTCCTGCGCAGTGTGCATGACGCGGTCGAGTGCAATGATACCGGTTTCCTTGTCGATCTCGTATTTATTTTTCGAATATTTTGGGATTTCGATGATAACGTTCATCTCGTCCGCTGTTCCTGATGGAATATCGTGAAGTAAATTCATGGTTTTGTGTATACGTTAATTGTGTGAGTCAGTATAGCAAGATTTTTTATAAAGAAAACTGGGTTTCTGATATACTGAGCGCATACACACTAACGAAAAGCATATATGCATTTGTGGAAACTGGGCGGACTTAATCCAACATTCAAGGAGTTTACAGAAAAATACCCAAAGAAGACCATGATTGGTATGGCGTGGGGATTCTATTGGAGACTCATGGTGTTTATTCTCGCACTCGAGCTTATTGCGGTCGGAGTCTTTTTCATCGGAAGTCTCATTCTTGAGAATTGGATGTAGGGGATATGGAGATAATAAAAAACCGCGGGGCGTAGCCCCGCGGTTTTTTATGTGTCTGACTATTCTTTAGTCTCTTCTTCCTTTTCCTTCATTTCCTCAGAAGCTTCTGTCACTTCAACTTCTTCAGTTTTTTCATCAGCTTCTGGAGTGTCTGTCTCAAGGGTCTTTTCTGGAACCTCCGCAGAAATTTCAGTTTCTGGTGCAGGATTCTCTACAGCTGTTTCGGTAATTTCTACCGCACCAGATTCGTCTGTTTCAGCAAGTTCCTCACCAGTCTTTGCAGAAACAATGTCGAGTTTCCAGCCAGTGAGCTTCGCAGCAAGACGTACGTTTTGTCCACCACGACCAATCGCGAGTGACTGCTGATCTTCAGCAACCTCAACGACAGCGTGTCCTTTGATGTCCGAACCTTCTTCTCCTTCAGATTCAATACGAACCTCGATAACCTGAGCAGGAGAGAGTGCGTCCTCAATAAACTCAACAGGTTCTTCTGACCATTCGATAATGTCGATCTTTTCTCCACCGAGCTCACTCATCACGGTTGAGACACGTACACCACGCTGTCCTACGAGCGATCCAACAGGATCAATGTGTGAATCTGTTGCGAATACTGCAATTTTTGAGCGTGATCCTGCTTCGCGAGCGATGGCCTTAATTTCTACCGCACCGTTCTGAAGCTCAGGAGCTTCAATTTCGAAGAGTTTCTTAAGGAACTCAGCACTTCCGCGAGAGAGCTTAAGGAAAATGCCACGTGGTGTTTCTTCCACAGCCATAAGAAGCGCACGAATACGTTCTCCAGCTTTGAATCGTTCCCCAGGAATTTGCTCGTCGTACGGCATGATTGCAGTTACTCGTCCAAGATCAACATAGAGGTTACCTCGTTCAAATCGCTGTACCTGTCCGACCACAATATCACCAGCCTTCTGTCCAAACTCTTTAAGTGCAGACTCTTTTTCTGCCTCACGAATCTTTTGGATGATCACCTGCTTAGCAGTCTGTGCTGCGATGCGACCAAAATCATCTTTTGGTTCAAGCGGAAACACGAGTTCGTCACCAAGTTCAGCATCAGCTTTAATAAGCTTCGCGTTTGAAAGCATAATGTGCTTCTCGGCGTCGAAGCGAGGAAGCTTCTCTTCACCGTCTTCATTTGTTTCAGAAACAGTTTCTACCTCTTCCAGCTCCTCCCCATCTTCGTCCATGCGAACGAGTGATTCGTCGACAACAGTTTTTACCTGCTCAAAAGAGGTGTCACCAGTGGTGAGATCAAAACTCGCTCGAACAATCTGTCCGCGCTTCCCGTATTCTTTTTTGTAAGCTGTTGCAAGTGATTGCTCAATTGCATCAATCATTTTCTCGCGACTAATACCGCGCTCGTCCTCCATTTGGTCGAGGACTGAGTGAATTACTTTAAGGTCAAACATAATAGGTGTAATTTTTTAATAAAAAAGGCCGGCTGGTAATGCCGACTTCCTTCAGTCCCCAGAGTATATCTGATGGTTAGTGTGGTGTCAAACAAAGGCGGTCTCATCCGAGACCGCCTATCCCTACCCCTTGTATCAGGTAAACGTGACACAAGCGTCTACTCTTACGAGCGTCCACAAGGACAGAATATAGAACAAAGACCTCATGTGGTTTCGGAACATTTCGATAGTAATACTTTTCTCTACACCGAGCAACATGCGAGTGAGTATGTATGCGGTATACTAAGAGAAACCATTGGAGGTATGCACATTCAAGACGCTCAACTAAAACGATTCATGCTTGATTCCGGTATGGCACTCCGGAAGGATCTTGATGTTGCCGAAAACCGTGCAGAAGAAAGTGGCATGACACTTGCCGAAGCACTTATTTCAAGCGGCACCATTACTGAAGACGATCTTCGTCGGATCGAGTCGTATATTCTAGGTGTTCCCTTTGTAAAATTACTCGATACGGATCTTTCATTCGATGTACTCTCACTCATTCCTGAGCCAATTGCACGAAATCATAATGTTATAGCGTTTCATAAAGATGGGGATACCATCGAAGTAGCAACGCTCGATATTTCTGATATCAAATCACTTGAACGACTGACCAAACGACTCGGTCTTCGTGTTCGGGCACGTCTCACCGACACTGCATCAATGAAATACGCATTGAAGCAATATCAAAACACGCTTCGGAAAGAATTTGGGAAGCGAATTGCACAAGAGGCAGGGAATATAGAAGACGTCACCCTCACTGCAGATGGAAAGATTGACGTTTCGCAACTGGCTCGTCGTATTGAACGTCCTGAAGTGGTTCGTATTGTGGACATGCTCTTTAGACATGCTATTGCACAGTCTGCGTCAGATGTACATATAGAACCAGCAGAGAATGAGCTTATTATTCGGTACCGTATCGGTGGTGCACTCCATGATGCAATGGTGCTTCCAAAACGCATTGCACCGTATGTGTCTGCACGTATTAAGACAATCGCAGGACTCCGGCTTGATCAAAAATATCTTCCGCAGGAAGGACGCTTTAAGATGGAACTCGAAGAAGAAAAAATCGCGTTTCGTGTATCGGTAGTTCCTGTATATTTTGGAGAAAAAGTCGTGATGCGTCTCATCAGAGAAAATAGAGCAGGCTTCACACTTGAAGGTATTGGGTTCCATGGTGATGCGCTCGATATGGTGCACGAATCGCTTCATGCAAATGAAGGACTTATTGTAGTAGCTGGTCCAGCAGACTCAGGAAAGACAACCACGCTCTATACCATGCTCGATGTTATTAATACGCCGGACGTCAATGTGGCGACCATCGAAGACCCTATTGAGTACCAGCTGGCGCGTGTAAACCAGACACAGGTGCGTCCAGACTTTGGTCTCACCTTTGCAACAGGACTTCGTGCGCTCCTCAGACAAGACTCAGATGTCCTGATGGTGGGGGATATTAAAGATGCACAGACCGCAACTCTTACCATAAATGCAGCACAGAGTGGACACCTCATACTTGGTGGTATGTACGCACCGAGCGCGGTAGAGACGATCAGGCGACTTCTAGAAATGGACATTGAGCCATTTGTTCTTGCGCATGCACTTCGTGCGGTTGTGGGGATTCGTCTCGTGAGCAGACTCCCAGAAGAAAAAGAAGCGTACACACTTTCAAAAGAAGAGCGTGAAGCTCTCGCGAAGTATCTCGACCTTGATGTTGTTCTCAAAAATCTGAAACGAGAGGGTGTCGTAAAAAAGACAGCGACATGGAGCACTATCCCATTCTACCGACCAAAAGGTGAGATGTCGGGAGATACTTCAGAACTTTCTCGTATCGGTATTCATGAAGTGCTTCGCGTTACTCCAGCAATAAAAGAACTTATTCTTGAAGGAAAGACCGATGAGCTCAAGAAACGAGCTGAGAAAGAAGGGATGATGACACTCGCCGAAGACGGACTCTTCAAAGCTGCACTTGGGCAGACCAGTGTCGAAGAAGTCCTTCGTATCCTCAGCGAAAAATCAGGAGCGTAGCGCTGTGCTACAATTTTCCTATGAAACGAAAATGGAATCCGCTTATTGTCGGAAACTGGAAACTTAATCCAGCGTCGCTCTCACTTGCGACTGATTTATATACCGCAGTACAAAAAGGTGTCGCACGTGTAGACAAAGTTGATGTTGCAGTTGCGCCTCCCGCAGTCTTTCTTGCGTCACTCGCAGAAAAGGCAAAAGGAAAGAAAATATTTCTCGTCGCTCAAGATGTGTTTTGGGAAAAAATTGGAGCGCACACGGGAGAGATCTCAAACGCGATGCTCGACAGTGTTGCGGTAGAGCACGTTATTGTCGGACACTCGGAAGTACGTGAACGAGGAGAAACAGACGAAGATGTTGCAAAGAAAGTAGGGGCGACCCTTGCAGCAGGACACACCGCAATACTCTGTGTCGGGGAAAAAGAACGAGACACACATGGAAAATATCTCTCGTTTGTTGAAACGCAGTTACGGACTGCGCTCGCAAATGTTCCAAAAACAAAACTCGCAAAACTCGTTGTCGCGTACGAGCCAATATGGGCAATCGGTACTGGCAATACCGCAACACCACACGATGCACACGAGATGAAAATCTTTATTCAGAAAGTATTGAGTGATTTGTTCGGACGCGACGCACTCAACAAAGTGCGTGTGCTCTACGGCGGTTCCGTCAATAAAAAGAATGCTGAAGAACTGTACAAGGAGGGGGAAGTCGATGGTTTTTTGGTTGGAGGTGCAAGTCTCCGACCGGACGATTTTATTGAGATAGTAAAAACGGTACAGAATATATGAGCCTCCCTGTCATTACCGATGTAGCAGATCTCAGAGGAAAGCGCGTGCTCGTGCGCACTTCGCTTAACGTACCTGTGAAAGATGATGCAGTGATGAACGATTTTCGTATTCGTCGCGCAATGGCGACCATTGATTATCTGGTTGGGGAAGGAGCTCGCGTCATTTTAATTGCACATATTGGACGAGAGAGAACAGATTCACTTGAGTCGGTGTACCAAACAATGCGCAGACGTATGTCGCTCTCATGGTGTGGAGATTTTGATACAGCCGGAGCGTCAATTGAAAAACTTGAAAACGGCGAAGTGCTTCTTCTAGAAAATCTTCGAAGTCACAATGGTGAGATTGCAAACGATGAAGGTTTTGCAAAAGAACTCGCCTCGTTTGCTGATGTGTATGTGAATGATGCGTTTGCTGCATCGCACCGAGCGCATGCATCTATTGTTGGCGTACCGAAACACCTTCCTTCATATATTGGGCTTACATTTTCACGAGAGTACGAAGCGCTCGTTGATGCACGTACTCCAGAGCAACCGTCACTCTTTATTCTCGGCGGCGCAAAGTTTGAAACCAAGGCACCACTTATCAAAAAATATGCAGATATATACGATCGTGTGTTTGTGGGAGGTGCACTCGCAAATGATTTCTTCAAAGCAAAAGAATATGAGGTCGGTACGTCACTTGTTTCAGAGAATGGTGTTGCGGAAGAGCTCCTCCAGAAAGAAAACATCCTACTCCCGATTGATGTAACCGTACAAAACGCTGAAGGGCAAACGCGCATTACGACACCAGACAACGTTCAAGGAGACGAGACAATTCTCGATGCAGGACCAGAGACCATAAAAATGCTCGATACATATATAGATGAAGCAAAGACCATCCTCTGGAATGGTCCACTAGGTAGTTATGAAAAAGGTTTTAGTGAATACACTGAAGCGCTTGCGCAAAAAATTGCGGAGAGTGATGCGCAATCAGTGGTAGGGGGAGGCGACACGATCGCATCAATCGCAAAGATGAATATTGAAGACGATTTTACATTCCTCTCTACTGCCGGCGGCGCAATGCTGGTCTTCCTTGAGATAGGAACACTCGAGGGTATTGAAGCGCTCACGTAAGTACCCTGTGCTACAGTGTATAGAGTCCATGCTGTGACGGACCTGACCTCCCCGAGATTGCGATCTACAATCTCACTACGGGGAGGTCTTTTATTTTAGAGCGTCGCGAAGTTTTTCTGCAAGTGCATCTTTTTCTCCATCCTCGTACTCAGAATGTTTTAGCTCTTCAAATATTCCATCTCCTTCAAAGCGAGGAATGATGTGAATGTGCGTGTGAAAGACCTTTTGTCCGCCGGCAGACTCATTGTTCATGACAAGGGTGACTCCTTCCGCTCCCATAACCTCTTGCATAGCGTGTGCAACTTTTTGAGCAACGCTCATAAGGTGTCCAAGTACATCAGCGGGAATATCAAAAATGTTTCGGAATGGCTTTTTTGGTACGACAAGCGCATGACCTTTGTTTGTGGGTACGAGATCAAGAAACGCAAAAGCTGTGTCATCTTCATAAATTGGCCACACCGGGAGCTCCCGATCAATGAGTTTTTCGTAGAGTGTTTTTTCCATGGCGAAAGTATATCAGAATAGGGAATGCTTGACATGAGCATATAATATGGTATACTTATGTTAGTACAAAAGTAATTTGAAATACTCCAAACAGGAGCGCATCCACACGGCGATATGTGTGGGGAAAGGTCATCGAAAATGATGACGAAATTTTACCCAACGGACGAGGCTCTGCATGAGTTTCTTGATGAAATTAACCTTCAGCAAGCAGCTGACAAGCTCGCTGACATCTGTGACAACGCATATGGTTACGATGTGGTGGTGATCCCGCCGCTTGAAAGCCACTACCGGCCGATTCAAGAACAAGCGCTGCGCATCGTTCGGGAGCAAGGGTATGCAATCGCTACTGCCGAGAATTACGATGTCTTTCTGCATCGCAGGGCGATTGCCGGTAACGTCGCCGTTTCCAAGGAACGCCAGGCGGCCTAACAACAACGTAGAAGGGGAAAGTCGATGTGTCTGTACATTGACAAGCACGGTGTTGCCCACCGTACGGCAAAAGAATGCCGTGACGCAAACAAAAAATAATTTGCGCCAAAATAACCGCGTTTCCGAACCAACCGCGCGGTAATAGTGTTAAGTACATTGGATTGCTGATCAAGGAGGAAATAATCAGCATAAGATTTGAGGCGTTCTGCTTACGATAGCAGGCGCCTCTTTTATTTTTTAGGGAACCCGTATCGTTGCGGGCTTTTTTGTACCTCATGGTAGTATGGGCATACTATGCAACCTGAGAAGATGTACATACTCCATGATTCTTCTGAAGATTCGCTTCTGAAAACCCTGCTTGCAAATCGAGGGATTACTGAAGAGAAAGAAATTGAGGCGTTTCTCAACCCTCATTACGAAGATCACCTTCATGATCCTTTTTTGATGCCCGATATGGAGAAGGCGGTGACGCGCACACTCGACGCAATAGAGAAGGACGAACATATCGCCATCTTTAGTGACTATGATTGTGACGGTATTCCAGGAGGCGTCACACTTCATGACTTTTTCAAAGCAATTGGATTCATTAATTTTCAAAACTACATCCCACATCGGCACGATGAAGGGTATGGGTTTAATGCAGGCGCAGTAGAAAAGTTTAAGAAAGACGGCGCAAACCTTATCATCACCATCGATTGCGGAACGGTCGATCATGAGGCAGTGGAGGCAGCAAAAGCTGCAGACATCCCCGTTATTATTATTGATCACCATGAGGCGGGTGAGCAAAAGCCAGACGTATACGCACTTCTGAATCCAAAGTGTGAAGACGAGTATCCTTTTAAGGGGCTTTGCGCTGCCGGCGTGACGTACAAATTTATTCAAGGACTTATCGCAAGAGGACGTGAACGCGGGATGATCGATCTTCCGGAGGGTTTTGAAAAATGGTTTCTCGATATGGTGGGTCTTGCCACGGTTGCAGACATGGTGCCACTCGTAGGGGAGAACCGAGCACTCGCACACTACGGGCTCAAGGTGCTCCGAAAATCACGACGACCAGGTGTGCACCATCTTGCTCGGAAGAATGGTCTCAAGCTCCCGTACATCACTGAAGATGATGTTGGTTTCACCATTGGTCCACGCATCAATGCTGCGTCACGCATGGATACGCCAGAAGATGCGTTTACTCTTCTTGCAACAACCGACGAAGTAGAAGCAGGAACACGCGCTGCGCATCTCGAGAAACTCAATCGTGAACGGAAGACAACTGTTGCGGTGATGAGTCGTGAGCTCAAAAGGCGACTTGAGAAGCAAACAGAAATTCCAAATGTCATTGTCATTGGAAATCCAGAATGGAAACCGGCACTTGTGGGACTCTCTGCAAACTCACTCGTCGAAACATATCAGCGACCAGTTTTTGTGTGGGGTCGCGACGGGCAGGGAGTGATCAAAGGGTCATGTCGGTCAGATGGTTCGGTGTCTGTCGTTGAGCTGATGCAGGAGGCAGGTCATGCACTTTTGGGATTTGGTGGACACAAAGAAGCGGGAGGATTTTCGACAAGCGATGAGCACATTCATATTCTTTCAGATGCACTCAATGAAGCGTATGAAAAATTAAGTGCGACGTTATCAGAAACAGAAGAAGTGTTTGTCGACACTGATCTCACACTCGACGCTATCGACAACAGTTTGCTTCAGACACTTCGAACACTCGCACCATTTGGTATGGGGAATCCAAAACCACTTTTTCGATTTCAAAATGTAATGCCCGAGAGTATTGAAGCATTTGGAAAAGCGGGAGACCATACGACAGTGACGTTTAATACAAAAAATGGAAAGCGAAAAGCAATTGCGTTTTTCAAAAAACCAGGAGATTTTCCTCACCTCAAAAAAGAAGGATGCACGATCATCGCGCACGTCGAAGAATCTTTCTTCATGGGACGTAAAGAGATACGATTGCGGATTATCGACGTCATGCCTGTATAAATAAAAAACGACCCTCGCTCCGTGGAGCGGGGTCGATTATTTGAGCACCATCGTCCGTCAGGATGTGGGCGTTGTTTCGGGTTCTCTCTTCAGGAAGAAAGCTACTGGCGTTCTCTGTAGAAAGAAGAGAAAGGCGGGGATTGTCATCATAAGGATATAGTGACCTTCCACGTATCCCATCATCGCTATCCAAAGAACAGTTGGCGCTAGCAGTGTAAAGACACAAGCACTGATTGGCTGGGCGTAGTTTTTCACATACCACCGGATTGCCAAGGTGAGAGCCACCAATGTTGCAACTGCCAGCACGGGCATATTTATTTTCTGCGACAGCATGGGGAACCCCCCAACAAGCGCTGTCGAAAGAATAAGTAGCGCATGACCGACGTTCCCTCTCTCAGGCTTAATAATCAGACCGGGGAAATATGCGATCAAGAACACGATAGCCAACATCGCGACAGGCAAGGATGTTCCTGTCAGTAAGTTCAGAATGTGTGCACCTGTACCTACTACAGTGGGAAGCAATACAGATGTTGCCGCTGCTTCTTTAAAGCTAATGGTAGGTGGAAAAAGAATCATTTCTGTCTCCTTCGCATCAAGTTCTTTTCCAAACCGCACTCTACGCCTTTCCATTTGAAAAATCAAGCGTGGTACTATAACGCAATGAAAAAAGTTATTGCATTTACTGACGGCGGTGCACGAGGAAATCCAGGTCCCGCAGGACTCGGTGTTCACATTACTGACGCGGATGAAAATGTGCTCAAAGAAGTGTCTCAGTATCTTGGTGAACAGACCAATAACTTTGCAGAGTACATGGGAGCGCTTGTTGCTCTCGAAACGTTTCGAGAACTTTTTGGAGACGATACACTCAACATGGAGTTTGAGGTGAAGCTCGATAGCGAGCTCGTACAACGACAACTAAACGGAGACTACAAAGTGAAGTCACCGACACTTCGTCCACTCTATGAGAAGATTGTGAAACTTCGCGCAGAGTATTTTCCACACATTACGTTTACACATGTGAGACGTGAATATAATAAAGATGCAGACAGACTCGCAAATGAAGCGATGGACCGAGGTGCCTAAACCGCGGTTATGTCCGGAAAAATCTTCTACGCACTCCTCTGTAGTTTCGGAATTGGTATATTTCTTGCCTCACTGACTCCTGTTTCACACTCGGTGATACTCGGGAGTTTGTTCCTCTCACTCGTGTTTGGACTCATGTGGCGACGACGTCGAAGGACGTCGTCGCTCTTTTTATACATAAGTATTATCTTGCTCGGAGTTGGTCTCGGACTGTTTCGTATGGATATAGCGGTGCGCAAAGAATCGAGTTTTTCACATGTGGAAAATACGGAAGTCGAGATTTTTGGGGTTGTTTCTCGCGAGCCCGACGTGCGCACTGTTTCACAACACCTCTATATTCGGGAAATAGAGAGCGACGAACTTATTTTGGTGACGACCGACCCATTCATTGATGTGCACTATGGCGACAGTGTTTTGGTAGCGGGGGTCGTAGAACTCCCCAAATCTTTTGAAACAGATCTTGGTCGGACGTTTAATTATCCTGCGTACTTGCGTGCACGTGGAGTGACACATCGTATCTCCTACGGAGAGGTTTCGGTACTCGAACGTGGAGGAGGGAATGTGTTCATTGGAACACTCCTTTCCTTCAAACATATGTTTATGGACTCGATTCAAAAAATCATTCCCGAACCGGAGGCAGGACTCAGTGAAGGACTCCTTCTCGGCGTGAAGCGAGCGTTGGGTGATGATCTCGAAGATGCATTTCGTCGAACCGGCATTATTCATATCGTCGTGCTCTCCGGATACAACATCATGATTGTGGTCGAGAGTATCATGAGACTCCTTTCCTTTTTTACAACGCCACGTGTCCGTATGGTGATTGGTGGAGGTGCAATTCTTTCGTTCGCGCTCATCGTTGGATTCTCTGCGACAGTAGTGCGCGCATCACTTATGGCGACGATCGTCCTTGTTGCACGTTCCATAGGACGACGCTATGCAATACTTCGCGCGCTCACGTTTGCGGGTGTGGCGATGGTGCTCCTTAATCCGTATTTGCTTGTCTTTGATCCGGGATTCCAACTTTCGTTTCTTGCGACACTCGGACTCGTGGTGATTGCACCGGCAATCGAGAAATTTTTTATACGCGTACCGACCAAGTTTCAGATTCGTGAGTTTGTGATGGCAACCATCGCGACACAAATCGCCGTGCTTCCACTTTTGCTTTATCTCATGGGAGAGTTTTCGACCGTTGCGGTTTTGGTAAATGTGCTCGTGCTCCCGATAGTGCCGCTGGCGATGCTTTTTGCATTCCTTTCAGGAATGTTTGGTTTTGCATTTTCACTCCTCGGAACAATATTTGGTTTTGTTGCGTACGGGATGCTCGGGTACATCATCAGCGTGGCAACATTTTTTGCAGGGATCCCACTTGCATCATTTGCAGTTCCAACTTTCCCTTTTTGGATAGTGGTCGTCGCGTATGGAGTCATTGGTCTGGTCCTATGGAAGTATCGATTGAGAGAAGATGTCCCACATATTTCTAAGATTAAAAAAGAAAACGGAGTTCCTGAGGTTGATATTTCAGAGTGGACGATTGAAGATATTAACGATGTGCAAAAATAAATCTCATGAGGTCTCTCATGAGATGAAGATATAGTAAGGCCCCACGGAGTTCGTGGGGCCTGATTATGTTATCTGTCCTCGAAATGTTTGGCGAGTGAAAGGATTGGTGCTTCATATCTGTAGATGAAGTGCTCACCTGTTTTCAGATAGAGGCCCGAAGCATCTGCTGCTTTCCATAATTCTGAGAACGGAAAGAGTCGCAAGAGAAACGACAGACCCGAGGTTGCTTTCATGTGGAAATAAACCCGATGAACTCCTGGTTGAATTTTTACCTCTATTTCGTCTTCAATAGCTAAATAGAGTAGACGCGCTATAAAAAGACGTGTCGTGTTTTTAAGACGGAATGGGTCAAGATAATCAGTGTGGTCGTCTCCCCTCGAAATAGTTTCCCACACAGATGCATAGAGGCTATTTCGTATCTGGTGTAGAAGCTTGAGCTCCCAATATGCCTCAGCAAACCGTGCGAGGTTTTGATTGCTCCACTGCGTTCTTTTTGCATGAACTTCTTTCCATATGGCTTCTATGCCGTGAATATCAGAATGTTCTGCCTGTGTATAGAGGTAGTCTCGCAGGTTAGTTAGCGGTATAAGCATTCGCCACTGTTTGAGCACAATGATATCGGCACCGGTGTTTTTGGTGTATCGTTTCCCAGACACGCCATTTTCTATGCGCTTCATAAGCACCTCCTTGTTAACTCGGTGTGTATGGTTCTATCCTCGGGGACAATACCGTAAAATCTAGAAGGTTGTCAATTTATATATACAAGAACAGTTCTTGTTGTTGTGGTACGATTTTAGTAATGAAAAACAAAGGATTCACCCTCATCGAACTGCTTGTAGTAATTGCCATCATCGGAATCCTTGCTTCAGTTGTACTCGCATCACTCAATAGTGCGCGGGAGAAAGCCGGAGACTCTGCCGTGAAGGCAAACCTTGCCAATGCACGCTCACAAGCAGAGCTGTACTACACAGACAATGGAAACAGCTACACTGGTTTATGTTCTGGTGCAGGAGGTCTTGGAGATTTGCGTGAGGCAGCAGGAAGTGCCGCAGGCGGAGACACAAACGCAGTGTGTAGCAGTACCACAAGTACTTGGGCAATGAAGGCACGCCTCCCTTCAAATAGTGGCGCATATTACTGTGTGGATTCTACCGGTCTTGTGAAAACAGTGTATGGAGGTTGGAACCAGACAGGAATTACTCAGTGTCCACCATCTTAATGTCTAAACAAAAAGCGCCCGAGGGCGCTTTTTGTTTAGACGATTCGTTTTGCAACCGTTTCCCAATTCGTGTTTTTGAGAAAGGCGGTGATGTAGTCTTTCTTTGCGCTTGGGAGATAGTCCACCATAAACGCGTGTTCCCACATATCCATCGCAAAGATGATTGGAAGCCCTGCGAGTTGTCCGAGCTCATGGTCGCTTACCCATGCAGTGTGTACTGTACCTACCTCTGGGTCTTGGTAGAGAACAGTCCACCCAATACCGCGAGTCATACCTACGGTGGTGAAGTGCTCGATGAACGCATCCCATGAACCATACTTTTCTGATACGAGCGCAGAGAGTGACTCAGGCACGTCAGTTGTACCACCTTCGAACTGCGTGAAGTAGTACTCGTGCATGCGCATACCATCGAACTCAAACCCAAGTCGTCGGCGAAGTTCCGCAATTGCGTACGCGTACTTCTCTTTATCTTGTGATTCGAGATCGTGAATTTGCTCACGAAGATGATTTACATGCTTTACGTACCCTTCATAGAGACTCAGGTGTGCAGTAACCTGTTTCTCTGAAAGCCCCTCGAGTGCAGGGAGGTTAAATGTTTTTGCTTCGTATGTCATAAAATTATCTTAAGAGTAATCGTGCACACATTGTATAGTATGAAGAAGAACTGTCCAAAATTCATTTTATTATTCATGTCACGATCACAGATACGAAACGGCGTACTCGGAGTGCTTATTGTACTCATGATTGTGATTATTTTTGTGGAACGTGGGGTTCCTTTTCAAAATGTTGCGAGTGTTGGTGTGTCGCGTTGCCCGCATGAACTACTGTGTGTCGTGTTTCTTGATGTTGGGCAGGGTGATGCCATTTTCATTCAGTCACCCGAAGGCATCCAGATGCTCATTGATGGTGGGAGAGGATCTGAAGTGCTCCGCGAACTTGCTGATGTGATGGGTTTTTTCGATCACACTCTTGATTATGTGATGGTGACACATCCAGATGCGGATCACATAGGCGGACTCATTGGAGTGCTTGAGCGATATGAGATTGATAAGATTCTTCATACAGAAAATAAAAGTGACACAAGCGTCTCTCGCACACTCGCTGAACATATAAAAAGTGAGGGGGCGGAGGTCACCAATGTGCGGCGAGGGTATACATATGATCTTGACGAAGGAGTGACGCTCACTATTTTATATCCAGATAGAAATGCGGAAGATATGGAAAGCAATACGTCTTCGATTGTTGCGCGACTTACATACGGAGAAAGTGAATTCTTATTTACAGGTGACGCTCCGAAGAACGTAGAAGCCTATCTTCTGGAGGAGGGTAATGAGTCTCTCCAGAGTGATGTACTTAAGGTGGGCCACCATGGCTCAAAGACCTCGAGCGCTGATATTTTTATTGAAACGGTTTCGCCGACGTACGCAATTATTTCTGCAGGGAAAGATAATCGCTATGGACATCCGCACCAAGAAGTCATTGATCGATTAGACAGTGCAGGAGTAGAAATAAAAAATACTGCCGAGATGGGCAGTATCTTTATGATCTCTGATGGAAAGAATATCTGGTTTAGATAAGACCTGCTTCTTTGAGGGTCTTGTACGCACCGTTCTTTGCGATCGTGCGAAGTGCCTTTGCAGATACCGTTACGACAACAGTTTTTCCAAGCTCCGGTACGAAGATTCGCTTCTTCTGGAGGTTTGGCTGACGTCGAGCCTTTCCGCACGGGTTAAACTGCGTCGCACGTGTGCGGTTTGAGTATCGTCCCCCGATCTGGGTTTTCTTTCCTGTTATGTCGCATTGCTTAGCCATAAATGAAATGTTTGTTTGTGCGCGCCATCGTACCATATAGAGGAGGAAGTGCAAGTTATTTTAAGCGGGTCTTGCCAAGAACAAGCGCGGGTGTACGATATGAGTCGAATTTCAGTTCTTTGGGAAAGGGAGACAATTGTGTCTACGAAAAGGAAGAGATTTAAAAGGTTTAAGTACTTCGCAGTAGTAGTTCTGTGGGCTTCGGTAATAGTGTTCATCATGCATGCTCGTGAGCATGTCCAACGTAAGGTTTGGAAAGCTGACATCAAACAGACCGACATTTTTCTTCTGAGCTAAAGCTAGGGGAGTACGCTCTAGGGTCAAACCAACTAACGGCGCTCATTCGAGCGCCGTTTTTTCTATGTTAAAATACCAGCACTATGGCAGAACTTGTTATTATCGTAGCACTTATTCTTTCTATCGTGCTTCATGAGGTGGCGCATGGATATGCAGCAAACTGGATGGGTGACCCCACTGCACGTCTCGCTGGACGTCTCACGACAAACCCACTGAAACATATCGATCCGCTTGGTTCGGTAATCATCCCAGCGCTCCTCTTCTTCTCAAGCGCAGGGTTTCTCTTTGGGTGGGCAAAGCCTGTTCCATATAATCCATATAATCTCAAAAGTCCGTGGGGACTTCCAGCTCGGTATAGCGAAGCACTTGTCGCTGCAGCAGGTCCACTGACGAACTTACTACTCGCTGTTATCTTTGCAGTACTTATTCGTTTCGCAGACACACTTGGTCTCACCGCAGCGGTGGTAGAACTCTCGAGCTATATCGTGTACATCAATATCCTTCTTGCGTTCTTCAATCTCATTCCGATTCCACCACTCGATGGTTCAAAGGTACTCCTTGCGGTGTTGCCTGCTCGCGCAAGCATGCGGTATCAAGAACTGACTGCAAAAATCGAACGTCTTGGTTTTCTTTTTACCTTCCTTCTTATATTTCTCTTTATAAATGTACTCTGGGCGCCATTTTCTATTCTCATTTTCAAAGCCTTCAGTCTCTTGACAGGGTTAGGAGGTTTGTAGTATTGTCCTCGCGGTTCTCTGATGGGGGAGAAAGAGGGTATATAGTCTTGAGTCACAGAGAGCCGTACTCAAACTTTGGCGAAATCGCAATCAACCACTAACTTGGTGATTGGCGGACCTTCTTTTTCCACTTTTTCTACAAGAGCGCATGAGCGCTCTTTATTTTTGCTTGAAAAGTGCTTGCAAAAATATCTATGTATAGTAGAGTACTGCCACAAAAGATATGGCAACAATCAATCAATTAACACGCAAGAGTCGTCGCGACCCTGCAAGAAAATCAAAAGTAGCTGCACTGCAGTCTGGTTTTAATAAAGTGAAGAACCGACCGAATGCATACAATTCTCCATTCAAGCGAGGTGTATGTACTCGTGTGACTACAAAAACTCCTCGTAAGCCGAACTCTGCGATTCGAAAGATTGCACGTGTACGCCTTACCAACGGACAAGAAATTACTGCGTACATCCCAGGTATGGGGCACACACTTCAGGAACACTCTGTAGTACTCGTACGCGGAGGACGCGTGAAGGACATCGGTGTGAACTACACTGTGGTACGTGGTAAATACGATGCTACAGGTGTAGACGCTCGTCGTCAGGGACGTTCACGATACGGTGCTAAAAAGCCGAAAGGCGACTAGTGCAAATAAAATTACTTCATCTGCAGTGTTGAGCTTCGAAAAATAATGCTCACTGTACAGAAACGTACACCTCACATTATTTTTCCTCGCCCGCCTCGCATCTGAAGCAATTTTATTTGCACTAGCAAAATAGTCGAACTTATAAAAAATTAAATAGTCTATATTCGCTATAGATACACGATAGGAAATAATATGCGAAGACCAATCAAAAAAAGAGCAAAAGTACAGCCAGATGAACGATACAACTCAGTAGAGGTATCGCGGCTTATTAACTACATCATGCTTCGCGGTCAGAAGGAGACTGCGCGCAAGATCGTATACGGTGCGTTCGATGTTATTAAGAATGCAAAGGAAGGAGGCGGAGAGCCGCTCGCAATCTACGAAAAAGCACTTTCAAACGCTGGACCGCAGATGGAGGTGCGTTCACGACGTGTCGGAGGTGCCAACTATCAGGTCCCTCGTGAAGTTCGTCCAGAACGACGTCTCGCACTCGCACTTCGATGGATTATTGCAGCAGCACGTGGACAGAAAGGTATCCCAATGCACAAAGCACTTGCGCAAGAGCTCATGCTCTCGGCACAGGGAGAAGGTTCTGCAGTGAAGAAGAAAGAGGACACACACAAGATGGCAGAAGCGAACCGCGCATTTGCTCACTTCGCTTGGTAGAAATACCAGAGCACCAAAAAGCCCCTAAAGGGGCTTTTTGTTTGACAACATATCTCCCGTACAATACAGTTCAAAAATCGGTGAACCAGATAACGAACTGTAGGCAAGATGCAATCCCGCATTTTGTAGGCAGAGGTTAGACAAAGGAGGATTTCACCATGTCCTTTAAGAACGATTTAGGAGCGCTCATAACGAACGCAGATGAACAGAACACGCTGTGGCGAGCTCTATTGCAGTCAATTTACGACCATGGTGGCAGCAGGAGACACCTCGACAGGCTTCTGTTTGATGCAAAGCAAGAAAAAGTCTTGACTGACCAAATCGCGAAGCTTGTGGTTGGACCGATTTGGAAACTGGTTGAAGAATCAGTTGATCTTGGGCTTTGTGACGATGATTTTAAGTGTCCCGTAGGAGAGTTTGAAGGGCGTTATTCCAACATCGACGTTTGCCTCGACAGGGATGCTGTTTTGAAGAGGGAGTCGGGAATAAACCCTCATGCAAGACATCCTGATGATAATGCAACCAGACCTAAAAAACCATGCAGATACAGATTGCACTATCCTGGACACGGGCATCAACATTCGGATTTAGACGATATAGATCACGCTAGCTGGCGTGAGCTTGTCGCCTACCTATCCCTGCAGAAGGATTTCGAGATTTGCCCATTCCTCATCATAGCTGCGGGCTTACAGCTCCCACGTTTCGGTGAGAATGGAACAAGTTTCCCGAATGCAAGACAAAACGGAAATCGTCCTGTCGTTATGTGGCAGTGTCTCAATTATGCAACTCAACATGGGTATTTCTATCTTGTCCGAGTGTACGACTAAGGCCCGCCAAATAGCCACTTTCGAATCAGCGATCTGCGGATCGCTGATTTTTATTATTGATATCATGTGTCTGTTGTTTTCTTTCACTAAATACCGTATAGTGTGCGCACCTAAGGTCGTCTCGACCTTTTTCTTTTACGTTCGCCACACAATGGACATAAAGGAGTAACAATTATTTATTGAGTAGACATTAATATATGAGTAGAGCATTTCCACTAGAGAAACTAAGAAACTTCGGTATTGTCGCGCACGTTGACGCGGGAAAGACCACGACGTCAGAGCGTGTACTTTTCTATACTGGAATGAGTCACAAGATCGGTGAGGTGCACGATGGTGCAACTGTTACTGACTGGATGGAGCAGGAGCGTGAGCGCGGTATTACCATCACTGCAGCTGCGATTTCTTGTAACTGGGCAAAGACACTTGAGACTGATCGTACCAACAAAGACCTTCAGTACACGTTTAACATCATTGACACTCCAGGGCACATCGACTTTACCGCTGAGGTGAAGCGTTCAATGCGTGTGCTCGACGGCGCGGTAGTGGTATTCGACGGCGCTGCTGGTGTAGAACCACAGACAGAGACAAACTGGGGATATGCTGACGAAGCGAACGTGCCACGTATTTGTTTCGTAAACAAGATGGACAAGCTTGGAGCAGACTTCAACGCGTCAGTGAAGTCTATCGAGGACCGTCTTTCTAAAAAGGCTGTACGTATCCAAATCCCAATTGGTGCAGAAGAGAACATGTCTGGTGTGGTAGACCTTATCACCATGAAGGCGTATCGTTTTGGTGGCGAAATGGGAATGGACGTTACAGAAGAGGAAATCCCAGAGAATCTTGTAGAGGAGGCGAAGAAGTGGCGAGCAGAACTCATTGAGCGTGTGGTAGAGCACGACGATGTACTTATGGAAGCATACCTTGGTGGTGTAGAACCAAGTCTCGAAGACCTTAAGAAAACACTCCGAAAGGCAGTAATCGCAAACGAGATCTTCCCAATCATGACGGGAACAGCACTCAAGAACATCGGTGTACAGCTCGTACTCGATGCCGTAGTAGACTACCTTCCATCACCACTTGATCTTCCAGCAGTGGAGGGAACAGATCCAAATGATGAGACAAAGGTGCTTACACGAAAGCCATCTGACGAAGAACCTTTCTGTGCGCTTGCCTTCAAACTTCAGGACGACAAGTTCGTTGGACAGCTTGCCTTTTTCCGTGTGTACTCAGGTACCGTGAAGGCTGGTTCATACATTCTCAACGCATCAACAGGAAACAAGGAGCGTGTTGGACGAATCGTCCGACTCCAGGCGGACAAACGTGAAGAAGTAGAAGAGGTATATGCAGGAGAGATTGCTGCGGCGGTAGGTATCAAGGAGGTAAAGACATCACACACTCTTTGTGATGAGTCTGCACCAATCGTACTTGAGCAGATTACTTTCCCAGAGCCGGTGGTAGCACTTCGTGTAGAACCAAAGACAAAGAACGACCAAGAAAAGATGGGTGTTGCGCTTAAGCGTCTTTCTGACGAAGACCCAACATTCAAGGTTTCTACAGACGATGAGACACTTGAGACAATCATCGCTGGTATGGGCGAGCTTCACCTCGACATTATTGTTGATCGTATGAAGCGAGAGTTCGGCGTCGAAGCAAACATTGGTAAGCCACAGGTGGCATACCGAGAAACAATCCAGAATGAAGCGGAAGCAGAACACAAGTACATCAAGCAGTCTGGAGGTCGTGGTCAGTACGGTCATGTAAAGATCCGCATCAAGCCACTTGTTGCTCTTGAAGAGGGTGAGGAGGCTGCGAAGAATGTTACTCGCGAGGATCACTTTGAGTTCATCAACAGCATTAAGGGAGGTGCAATTCCACAAGAATACATTCCTGCAGTTATGAAGGGAGCAAAAGAAGCAATGAGTCGCGGATTCGTTGCGGGATACAAGATGGAGGACGTTTCAGTTGAACTCTATGATGGTAGTTTCCACGATGTGGACTCTTCAGAAATTGCTTTCAAGCTTGCAGGTATCAACGCCTTCAAGGAGGCAGCACAGAAAGCGAATGCCGTGCTTCTTGAGCCGGTAATGAAGGTTGAGGTACGTACTCCAGAAGAGTACATGGGAGACATCAACGGAAACCTTTCATCAAAGCGTGGACAAGTAGAGGGAACCGAAGAAATTGGAGGGAAGACCATCGTACATGCGAAGGTTCCACTTTCAGAAATGTTCGGGTACACCAACTCACTCCGTTCTATGACACAGGGACGTGCGTCAATGACTATGGAGTTTGATCACTATGCAATCGTTCCACCAAACGTTGCCGAAGAGATTAAGCGAGAGCGTGGTGTAAAGAATACTTCAGACGAAGCATAGCTTTGTCGTTCTTTACAAGGCGGAGCGATGTTTTGGTTATCACTAATACCAAAACCGCGAGCCCGGGCAGGAGCCACTTATGAGCGTAAGCGAATTAGTGAGCTGACGCTAAAGAATACTTCAGACGAAGCATAGCTTTGTCATTCTTTACAAGCTTAAAAAGCCCTGCATATGCGGGGCTTTTTAATATGCTATTCTTTCTCCTATGAGACCGAAAGGAGTACGAACATGGGTAGAAATAGATACAGACGCAATCGTCTCCAATATTCAGGCTGTACGGAAGCGAATTGGGAATGTGAAGTGTGCAGGAGTAGTCAAATCAAATGCCTATGGTCACGGTATGGAGCTTGTTGCGCAAACTGCAATACGCGCGGGTGTAGAGTGGCTCTGTGTCGATGAACTCCATGAGGCTATAACACTGCGTGATGCTGGTATCACGAAACCCGTTCTTGTTCTCGGGCACACACTCCCTGAACTATTTGAGATCGCGGTAGAAAAAGATATTTCAATAACCATTTCATCACTCCACTCTTTGGGACAAGTGTCTGAAAATCTAAAGATACATCTCAAGGTAGATACTGGTATGCACCGCCAAGGATTTTTGCCAGAAGAAATAGACGGGGTGCTTTCGAAAATAAAAAATATCGAGGGCGTGTACACACACTTTGCATCGCTTGATAGTCACACGCATGATGCTTTTTCTCAAAAACAACTCGAGACGTTTACCAGAGTACTTGAGAAGATTGAGAAACAGAGAATCAAACCAATCGTGCATGCATCTGCAAGTTCAGGTACGCTTTCATCCGGAGATTTCCACTTTGATATGGTACGTCTCGGTGTTGCGATGTACGGACTCTGGCCATCACAAGAAATGAAGAAAGAACTGAGTGGAGAACTCGAGCTCAAGCCAGTGCTTTCGTGGAAAAGTATCGTGACCGAAGTAAAAACAATTTCAAAAGGAGAAAAAATCGGATACGGATGTACTTTTGAGACAGAGCGAGAAACGAAGATTGCGATCATCCCCGTGGGATATTGGCATGGATTCGCGCGAGGGCTTTCAAATAAGGGCCACGTACTCGTAGATGGTATGAGAGTACCGATTGTGGGAAACATCTCCATGGATATGACGGCAGCCGACGTTACCGATATTGATGTCGTAAATATCTATGATGAGGTGACTCTCATTGGAGAGGATATTCCCGCTGAAGAAATGGCAGGACATCTCGGCACAATTAACTACGAGGTGGTGACACGTATAAACCCACTCATCCCCCACGTGCAGAAATAATTTCCCAAGACTTTGTTCGGGTGTATACTCAAATATAGTTGATATTTTCGAGAGAGAGGAGTATGACGACATGTCTCAAAAGACTCTACTTCGGAAAAGGAGGAAAGTCCTGCTTGATGCGTTTGGTCTTCTGCAAAATCGAGGTTGGCATCGTGATGAGAAAGACGGACTTGTTCAAGTATCCCCAAAAGGGAAACGAACAGGTGTTAGAAGAGTAGAATTGTCTGAAGATGGAGATGATTTAGAGCTTCAAATTCGCGCGGTTTACTTTTCCCGCCGTTCAATTCGTGACCGAGTTGATGCTATGGTGGTGAGACTTGCTCAAGACAGAGCACTTTTTGTTCGCCAAGGATACACGTTTGAGGCGCGCTACTGGAGTGCTTCGAAAAAACGCCGCGAAGGCTTTGGAGGTGTCCTTCATGTTGATCTTGATGGAGCTGAAGATGCTTTTCCTGAAGATCTGATTCCGTTGATCGAATCGGGTATGGAAATGGTCTCCTGGATAAGTGAAGAGCTCGCAATCTGTAACGATCGAGTGAATGTTCCGTAAATGATGTATTAAGCCGCGTTACCGACGCGGCTTTTACTGTGTTCGATGCAGTTGCAACTTGGGGTGAGAAGTGTACACTCAAAACTAGAAGTACGCGTAGCTTTCAGTACTCAATACTCAAAAAAGGAGAAAGAAAGAGGAGAGCGTTATGGACTATATTGAGCAAGCTCCGATAATGGAGCAGCGCGAATTGTTTCTGCTTGCCGAATCAGAATTTTCTGAAGAAAATGACTGGATCTTCGACAAGACAGGCGGCACCTTCCGTACCATGTACAATGATATGCTTTGTGTTGTCCGTGTGACGACAGAGAAGCTTACAGACAGAGCGGAAGTGATTGAAGACTTCGAGGGGAAGAAGATTCCTGTGGAAGTAGAATGTCCGTGTCTCTCTGTCTCTATTCAAACCGTATTCCAGCAAAAGCCCTCCAAGTTTATTGAAGAGGTGATGGAACACGTTTCCTCTATGTTGCAAGAGCAGTTTGATCACTTGATCACACAAGCGTTCCGGATACAGAAACGCAAGAAGAGAAAACGTGAATGGTGGGAAGCTTCAATGCTTGGCTCGCTGGTTTTTCAATCGGAAGTTGGCGGCAATGTACTCACCGATGCGGTGATCGAGTATCTTGAGGGAGGAGCTCGTATCTTGGTGGGACTGCTCAGTCTCCTTCAAGAACATGAGCAAAAATGTCCTAAAGAACTTGCAAAACGCATTGTTCATTGGGAGCCACCCAAGTCGATCAGCAGGTCAGTAGGACTGACGATCGTCTAAACAAAACGGCCGTGCCTCAGAGCGCGGCTTTTGCTTTGTAAAACTCAAGGTGCACAAGCTAGTTGCCGTTTAGCTTTGGTAGGCGTACGATAAAAGGTGGAATAGAAAAGGCAGAAAAGAGGAGGGAGTTATGCCTTATAGTGCTCTCCAAAGTATTGTTGGTACGACACTCTGCAGACTTGCTACGGAGCATGAGGGATGGACGTTTACCGAGAGGGAAGACACTCTTCCAGAAAGCGGAAAACATGTCACATCCTTTCATGTTGTGGGCACTGTAGGTGTTTTCATCGATCGACTTGACGCAGATTGTGAAGTAGTTGCGTATAAGGGAATGCGCCTTCCTGACATCGCAATCATGCTCTCAGCTGAGGTTGAAGGAACGTTCTTCCCAGAAATGGATCACTGGATGGAAGAATACTCCTCAGCTGATCCGAACATCGCTTGTTGGCATCACAGTAAGATTGGTGGAAAAAGAGTGTTTTGTGTGAATCGGCGTATTCAAGAACGCGGAAGCTCAGTTGATGAGCTACTCCAGAGCATCACAGCCGTTCTTGTCGATGAGAGAAAGCTTATCGCTCAACTTGTCTATGCACAAAATCACGGTGGACGCATGGGTTTGCACCCGTCTATTAGGAAATTGTTCCGACATGGTCGTTAGAGAAAAGAAACCGCACCAGCATGGTGCGGTTTTCGCTTTATGGTATTGCAAATTCGGGCACATTCATGTACCATGGCGGGCACCGCATCGCTTTTTTGTGCGCTTTTGCGCATGAAGAAGTGAGGTGAAGAGACAGCTCTTTATCGATAACAAGTATGTATGTGGCGGCAAGGTTTGTCGTTCTCGCGCCTTTGCCACTCCATACGTACCGATTCTCTCTTTTTATACAGAGAATTGCAGTACGGTGCGGACATATAAGAACTAATCATTAACGAATATGGCAGATTTCGATCGATCAAAGCCGCACGTAAACGTTGGTACTATTGGTCACGTTGACCACGGTAAGACAACGCTTACTGCTGCGATTCTAAACGTACTTGCTGGAAAAGGTGATGGCTACACAGCTAACCTTAAGGCGGTAGAAGATATTGACAAGGCGCCAGAGGAAAAGGCGCGTGGTATTACTATTTCTCTTTCTCACTCTGAGTATGAGACTCCAAATCGTCACTATGCGCACATCGACGCGCCTGGTCACGCCGACTACATCAAGAACATGATCACCGGTGCGGCACAGATGGACGGTGCGGTACTCGTGGTTGCTGCATCTGATGGTGCCATGCCACAGACTCGTGAGCACGTACTTCTTGCAAAGCAGGTTGGAGTACCAAAGATGATCGTATTCCTTAACAAGTGCGACATGGTCGACGATGAGGAAATGATCATGCTTGTTGAAGAAGAGCTTCGTGAACTTCTTACAGCGAATGGATTTGATGGTGAAAATGCACCAATCATCAAGGGTTCTGCTCTTAAGGCACTTGAAGAGCCTTCAGGAGAATGGGGAGAGAAGATCATTGAACTCGCAAACGCGATGGACGAGTACTTCCCACTTCCAGAACGTGAACTCGACAAGCCATTCCTTATGCCAATTGAGGACATCTTCTCAATTGAAGGACGCGGAACAGTGGTAACTGGCCGTGTAGAGCGTGGCTCAGTGAAGGTTGGAGAAGAAATCGAGATTGTTGGTATCAAGGACACTACAGTAACAACAGTTACTGGAGTTGAGATGTTCAACAAACAACTTGATTCAGCACAGGCTGGAGACAACGCTGGTATCCTCCTCCGAGGAACAAAGAAGGAAGATGTACACCGAGGTCAGGTACTCGCTGCGAAGGGGTCAGTAACTCCTCACACAGAGTTCGAAGCCGAGGTATATGTACTCGGTAAGGAAGAAGGAGGTCGTCACACACCATTCTTCTCAGGTTACAAGCCACAGTTCTATATCCGAACTACAGACGTTACTGGAGACGTAACGCTTGCGGAAGGAACTGAAATGATCATGCCAGGAGATACAGCAACCTTTAAGGTAAAGCTTGTAGCTCCAGTAGCGCTTGAAGAACAGCAGAACTTTGCTATCCGCGAGGGTGGTAAGACTGTTGGAGCGGGTGTGGTAACTAAGATTGTTGCTTAGCACAGTCTAGAGAAGGAGACTTCTCTATCCAATAAAAACTGATCTTATGACAACAAAAACAACTACAAAAGCAAAGAAGGAAAGTGTGCCAGGCGACATCAACAAACTCCGGATTCGAGTTCGTGCCTACGAGCACAAGATTCTTGATGCCTCTGTGAAGCAGATTATCGACACCGCGATGCGTTTCGACGCAAAGGTTGTTGGTCCAATTCCACTTCCAACAGAAATCAAGAAGTATACGGTGAACCGTTCAACATTCGTGTATAAAGATGCGCGAGAACAATTCGAGATGCGAATGCACAAGCGTGTTATCGATATCTTGAACCCAAGTGGAAAAGTTGTTGAAGCGCTCACAAACCTCTCATTGCCATCTGGCGTCAGCATCGACGTAAAGATGATGTAAGGATTGTTGTCAGTTATAGACGTACAAAACCCGCAGGCGGAGCCTGCGGGTTTTGTTTATACTTGCAATCTCCTCAAATATCCGTATACTGCCACCAGCTTTTAAAGACCTATGTACGTCTTCGGGCGGACCAATGGGCACAAAACCGCACTATTTTTTGTGTGAGCTTGTGCTCGCACCAGAAATAGTGCGGTTTTTGTTTTGGGGGTCACCAAAAGCTTTTATAAATCAACAGACAAACTAAGAATGAAATTCATTGTCGGCACAAAAGAACGCATGACACAGGTCTTCAATGAAGACGGCATGGTGACTGCAGCGACTATTCTTCGTGTGTCTCCAGCGACCATCACGCAGGTCAAGGGAGATGAGAAGGATGGATATGGTGCGGTACAGATTGCTTCTGTAGACCAGAAGGAACAACGAGTTCCGAAGGCGCAGCGTGGCATCGCAGGTGGTGCAAAGAAGTTCATGAAGGAGTTTCGTCCGCGAAAGAACTACGAAGAGAACACTGAAGGTCTCGAAGTAGGTCAGACACTGGACGCCTCTGTCTTTGAGCCAGGAGATGCTATTGTTGTCTCAGCAGTTTCAAAGGGTAAAGGTTTCCAAGGTGTGGTGAAGCGTCACAACTTCGGTGGTGGACGCGCATCTCACGGACAGAAACACTCACTTCGTGAACCGGGAGCTATCGGTATTGGTGGACTCCAGAAGGTACAGAAGGGTACACGCATGGCGGGACGCATGGGAAGCGACCGTGTGAGCGTTAAAAATCTAAAGGTATTGCAGGTAAACAAAGACGAGAATCTTCTCGTTGTTTCAGGTGCAGTACCGGGTCGAAAAGGCACTTTAGTAGAGGTTCGTAGCATCTAACGTATGAAAGCAAAAGTATATTCAAAGGAAGGAAAAGAAGTGAGTTCAATCTCACTCCCTGAGTCTGTCTTTGGCGTAGCGTGGAATGCCGACCTCGTACACGAAGTTGTCGTTTCGATGCAGTCAAATGCACGAGCAGGAACCGCAGACACAAAGGACCGAAGTGAGGTTCGTGGAGGTGGTAAGAAGCCATGGAAGCAGAAGGGAACCGGACGTGCGCGTCATGGTTCACGACGCTCTCCTATTTGGACTGGTGGTGGTGTAGCACACGGCCCAATGTCTGAAAAAGACTATGGCAAGAAGATTAACCGAAACGTGCGCGCAAAGGCGCTCGGTGCAGTACTTTCAAAGAAGCAGGATGATCAGGAGATTATCTTTGTTGATATGTTTGATTTCACTGCGCCAAAGGCTGTGGATGCCAAGAAGGCACTTGCAGCACTCGGTGGTATCAAGGGAGCTGAAGACCTCGCAACAAAGCGAAAGAACGCAGCCCTCATCGTGCTTCCAACACGAGACGAAAACGTTGAAAAAAGTTTTCGTAACTTTGGAAATGTGGTAGTGTCACAGGCACGAGACATTAATCCGGTCGAGTTACTCACCTATAAGTACATCATCGTTACACAGCCAGAGGCGGCACTCGAAATCTTCGAGAAGCGCACTGCATCAAAGCAGGCTCGTGTGAAGGATGCTCAATAACGCAATATGGGAATTTTTGGATCAAAAAAAGCAGATGCCCCAAAGAAGGAAGCAGTCGCTACTAAAGCAGTAGCACCACGCGACCTCTCTGGAGTTATTGTGCGCCCGCGCGTAACTGAAAAGGCACTCCTTGGCGTTGATCGAAACGTGTATACCTTCGAGGTACGACGTGACGCAACCAAGTACGATGTGCGCGACGCGGTGAAAGAGCTCTACAATGTTACTCCAGTGAATGTGCGTACGGTTACGCAGCAACCACGACGAGTGATGAAGCGAACAAAAGGTCGAGTTATCGGTGTTAAAGGGCTTAAGAAGGCGTATGTCTACCTCAAGGAGGGAGACAAGATCGACCTTGCCTAATAAACCATCATGAAAAAATACAAACCAACATCAGCCGGACGACGTGGAATGACCGTTGTTTCATACCGAGAAAAACTCTCAAGCAACAAGAACAAGCCACTGAAGTCACTTACGAAAGGTCGTAAGAGCACCGGCGGACGTAACAGTCAGGGACGTATTACCACGCATTATCGTGGTGCAGGAAACAAGCGAACATACCGACTCGTCGACTTCAAGTTCGACAAGAAGGATGTTCCTGCAAAGATCGAGAGTATTGAGTACGATCCGTACCGATCTGGATTTATTGCACTTGTACTCTACGCAGATGGAGAGCGACGCTATATGCTCGCTCCACAGGATATGAAGGAAGGAGACACATTTATTGTCTCTGAGACAGCAAAACCGAAGACAGGAAACCGTCTTCCGCTTGGCAAGATTCCTTCAGGAACCTATGTCTACAACATCGAGCTCAAGCCAAATGCAGGCGCACGTCTTGTACGAAGTGCCGGCAACCGAGCAGAAGTGGTAGCGCACGACGCGGGATACACCCAAATCAAGCTCCCTTCGACTGAAATTCGTAAAGTACTCTCTACGGGATGGGCAACTGTCGGTGAGGTATCAAACGAAGAGCATCAGCTCGTGAAAATTGGTAAGGCAGGACGCGCACGTCACATGGGTCTTCGTCCGAAGACACGTGGAGCGGCGAAGAACGCTGTAGACCACCCACATGGAGGAGGTGAAGGACGAAGTCCACGAGGACATCGCCGTCAGCGAACCAAGCAGGGACGCCCAACTGGAAAGGGTCAGAAGACTCGAAAGCCGAAGAAATACTCAGATCGCCTGATCGTTTCTCGTCGAAAGCCAGGAAAGCTCATGTCGAGCAAGAAATAATATTTATTTCTTATCCAAAAAAGCCCCCTTGGGGGCTTTTTTGTTTTGTGATAGTATTTTGGTCGAATTGATCTTGAGGAGAAGAGACATGATTGGTTTCTTGTTGCGCACAATCTGCTACGCAATCTTTGTTGTCCCTTCTCTCAGTATTACGGGGACAGCGTATGGCCTATTTGGAACTGAAGGAGCAATCGCTGCTTTTGCGGTTCTTGTGGTTGTGGTGATTATTCTTCAGCTTCTTGGTGTCACCAAGTGGGTTGAGAATAAAATCACGGCAACACAACTGTACAAGCGTTTCGCAAAGGTTCGCGATGGAGCTGTCAGAATTGCACTGCGACGTTCATAGTAATGAACGTCGCTTTTCTGTATATAACCGTGGCTCGGAAGGGTAAGGTAAGCTACAATGAAAACAACAATGAAAAAGAGTGTCATCAAGACCGTTGCCTACATGACGTTGGTTGTTCCGACGGTATTTATCTCAAGCACTACATACGCACTCTATGGGCTCCGGACAACCGTGGAAGTGGTTGGGTCTCTTTTTCTCTTGCTTCTTGTTGCAATTATTCTTGGTTTCCTCCACCCGATAGAGCGCTGGGTCATCTCGACACGTCTTTTCAAAAAAATAGTCAAAATCCAACGGAGTCTATTAAAGAGAGTGAAATAAGAAAGGGGCTCAAGCATTTCTGCTTGAGCCCCTGTTGGTTCAAATGAACTCGGCTTGCACACTGGAGATATCCGTGACGCCTGCGAGGAAGATGGTTTCCCCGAATACATCGATGAGAATACCAATCTGCCCATCCACTTCGTTTATCGTTGATGAGGCGATGAGGTCGCTTCTATCATTGAATATATCGACAAAGAGGAGGGTGTCCTCACTTGTGTTGAAATCAGTGATAACATCGTCGTCATGACCTGCGCGAAAGACAAAAGTGTCTGCACCAGACCCGCCGTAGAGGGTGTCGTCCTCGGTGCCACCGGAGATCTCATCATTACCGGCGCCGCCGAAGATGAGGTCGTTGTCAGACCCGCCGTAGAGTGTGTCATCGCCATCACCACCATACAGTGTGTCATTACCGTCGTACGCTTTGATGGTGTCATTATTATCGCCACCACCGAGTATGTCATCTTCTTTGGTTCCTGACACCCGATCATCGCCAGGTCCTGCCCAAACACAGTCCCCGCCATAGTAATCAGCTTTCATGAGATCTTGTTGGGCGTATATGGTGTCATCTCCGGATCCGCCATAGAGTATGTTCATACCGTTTCCACCGACAAGAACGTCATCTCCGGATCCGCCATAGAGCGTGTCGTTGCCGTCACCAGCCATGAGGTAATCATTACCGGCACCGCCATAGAGCGCGTCATCGCCAGAATCGCCCTTGATATGGTCATCGCCATCGTATGCATATACGGTATCATTACCGTAACCACCCGAAAGACAGTCGTCGCCCTCTGTACCAGTAACGTACTGATCAGAGTAGTAGCTGTAGTCGTAAGCATAATCAGGCATCGCGCCCTCCTGTATTTGGCTAAGTTTTCAAGCGTTTCTGGTTGAAATTCTATCATACATATAGGTATATGTCAATGATTTCAACGAGGTTTTTATAAAAAATATCCCCTAAGTAAGCCATAAAGCTTTGTGTAGTATATTGACAATACACCTATATATGCTATAATATAGTTAGATAGTCACATACAAATGAGCCACTTTTGGCTCTCTGAGAGAAAGATCGAACAATGGAAACGGAAACGATTACCCTGACTAAGAACATTGAAGTTGATGGGAAAATGGTGAAAGTGCCGTTCGAAGCAAAGCTGCTTCCGAAGGAAGAGCGCGACCAGTTCAAGTTTATTGGCTGGGGAGACCTCCTCGTTATGGGCACCATTGCTGTCCTTATGCTCGAACGCATTTGGGCCGCTCATCAGGCTTGGAATTTCTAAGCCGTCCATCAAAAATCAAAAACGCCGGACCCTTCTTGGGACGGCGTTTTCTTATTGACAATAAAAGTACTTTCGCGTACTATAGCCCCGTTCCAAAACCTCAACTCTTTTTGCTCTGGTAGGCAGAAGGAGCGTAGAGTACACAGTAATTATCAGGTTTTGAGAGTCTCTAGTAAGGGTGACCGTTACATACCTTTATAAGAGACTCTCAATGAGCGCTTAAGCGCGTTTTTTCGTATGTCACGATCACTATACAAAGGACCATACGTCGATGAAAAACTTCAGAAGAAGGTAGTCGGCAAAAATGCTAAAGAAACAGGGACCATCAAGACATGGGCTCGTGATTCAATGATTTCACCAGAAATGGTTGGATTTACCTTTGGTGTACACAACGGCCGAGATCACATCGAGGTCTTCGTCTCAGAGGAGATGGTAGGACACCGACTCGGTGAATTCTCACCTTCAAAGAAGTTTGTTCGTCATGGAGGTAAGATGCAGAAAGAGCTTGAACAGAAGCGAAAGGATGCAGAAATTGCAGCAGCAAAGGCAGCAAAGGCATCTTAATCTCATTACGTAACTAGAAATTATGAAAGCAGTATTACGAAATTATCGTCAGTCACCACGTAAAGTACGCCTTTTGGCAGATCTCGTTCGTGGTAAGCGTGTTCCTGAAGCACTGCACACACTACAGTTTGTAGAGAAGCGTGCAGCAGCACCGTTCGCAAAGGTAATCCGTTCTGCAGCAGCAAACGCTGAACAGGCAGGAAAGAAAGCGGATTCGCTTGTTATTACCAAGGTTGCCGTTGATAAAGGTACCGTCATGAAGAAGTACATGCCACGCGCACGTGGTTCTGCATCACCTATCAACCGCCGAAGCAGCCACATCGTCGTAGAGCTCGGAGTAAAGTAATTAATTATTTATGACACACGTCGCACATCCATACGCACAGCGCCTCGGAATCATTCGTGATTGGAAGAGCCGTTGGATCACTACAGACACAAAGCGTTTTCGCGAGTATGTTCGTACAGACGCCGCAGTACGTAAGCTTCTTGAGAAAGAACTCAAGGGAATGTACGTCGCAAGCGTTTCAATCGAACGAGACGAAAACGTTTATCGCGTAATTATCGCTACTTCACGCCCAGGTATCGTCATCGGACGAAGTGGGGAAGGAGCACAGCGTCTCAAGAAGAAGGTAGATATGCTCCTTCGCACACTCAAGCTTTCAGTGAAGCCAGAAGTGAAATTTGATGTTGAAGAGATTCGTTCTCCAGAATCAAGCGCTTCTATCGTTGGACAGATGGTAGTAGAAGGACTTGAAAAGCGCATGCCATTCCGCCGTGTGCTTAAGCAAACAGTTGAGAAGGTAATGGCGAACCGCGATGTAAAGGGAGTTCGTATCATTGTTTCTGGACGTCTTGGAGGTGCTGAAATGGCACGAAAAGAAGAATCAAAGAAAGGTCGTATCCCACTTCAGACACTCCGTGCTGATATCGATTTTGCAGCAGAGCGCGCAGTACTTCCGTACGGTGTGATCGGTGTGAAAGTATGGATTTACAAGGGCGATATCTTCGCAGATCGACGCACAAATGCAGAAGATCGCGAGGTAGCACCACGACGTGCGAGCCGTCACACAGCTAACGACTAACCACAACGCGTATGTTATTCCCAAAGAAAGTAAAACACCGAAAATGGCAAGTGGGTCGTATGCACCCCGACAAGCTTATTCGTCCTGATACCCGTGGTATCACTGTTGCGTTCGGCGCATATGGACTTAAAGCGACATCACAGTCACGTGTACGCTCAAATCAGATTGAGGCAGCACGACGTGTGATCTCACGTACACTCGGAAAGACCGGGAAAATCTGGATTCGTATTTTCCCAGACAAGCCAGTTACCAAGAAGCCTGCTGAGGTAGGTATGGGTAAGGGTAAGGGAGATCCAGATCACTTCGTGTTCGATGTACGCCCAGGTCGAGTATTATTCGAGATTGACGGAGTTTCTGAGGAGGTAGCACGCGAAGCACTTCGCAAGGCAACAGCCAAGCTCCCACTCAAAGCGCGTTTTGTAACTCGCGAAGAGACAACTGCATAACACATATGTCTATGAAAGATTTACAAAAGAAAAGCGAAAAAGACCTTCAGCAAATGGTAACTGAGAAGCGAGAAGAGCTTCGCGGTATCCGATTCGCCTCTGCAGGAAGCGGACAGCGAGATGTGAAGGTGATGCGAGCAGCCAAGAAGGAAATCGCTCAAGCGCTTACCGAACTTAATACGCGCACCGTGCGCGATGACGCATAGTATTTATGTCTATGGAAAAAGAAACAACACAAACAGAGAAAATCGGCGGACGCGTACTCAAGGGTACCGTTGTGGCGAGCAAGATGCAGGATACGATTACGGTTGCTGTAGAGCGATACGTAAAGCATCCAAAGTATCACAAGTTCATGCGTCGTACCAAGAAGTTCCTCGTGCATGATGCAGGGAACACCGCGGCGGTGGGTGACAAGGTCGAAATCAAAGAAGTCCGTCCAATGTCGAAGCGAAAGCACTTTACGTTGGTTAAATAAGCACTGAGATATGATTCAACCACAAACAATAGTAAAAGTTGTCGACAACTCCGGAGGTAAAATCGGACGCGTCTTCAAAGTACTCGGCGGTTCAAAGAAGCGATACGCTGAGCTCGGAGAGAAGGTTGTGCTTTCAATCCAGACTGCAGAACCACGAAAGATGGTAAAGAAGAAGGACGTTGTCTACGGTATCGTTGTGCGACAGCGAAAGCCATTCCGACGTAAGGATGGTTCATACATCAGCTTCGATGAGAACGCGGTTGTATTGGTCGACAAAGAGAAGAAGGAACCACGGGCAAACCGTGTGTTTGGTCCGATTCCACGAGAAATCGCGGACGCTGGTTATCAGAAAATTGTATCCCTCGCTCCAGAGGTTGTGTAATCTATTTGCGTATGAAAATTAAATCAGGCGACACAGTAACAGTACTCTCAGGTAAGGATAAGGGAAAGACAGGAACTGTCCTCTCTGCAATGCCACAGACTGAGCAGGTACTCGTCGAAGGAGTAAACATGGCGGTAAAGCACCAGAAAGGTACCCGACGTGGTTCACAGGGACAGCGTATTGAAAAGCCAATGCCGATGCACGTATCAAACGTAGCGGTAGTGGACGCAAAGACCAAGAAGCCAGCGCGTATTGGATACACCATCGAAGAGGGGAAGAAAGTTCGTGTTACTCGTCCAAGCGGGTCTAAGGTATAGGTTTTTAGAATAGTATTATGAAAGAAAAACTACAGACAGTATTCGAGTCACTCAAGAGTGTATTCTCGTACAAAAACGTCATGCAGGCACCACGCGTTACCAAGGTGGTTGTCTCTACTGGTACGGGAAAGATTGACGACAAGAAGAAGCTTGAGGTAATTCAGGACCGTCTTGCACGCATCACTGGACAGAAGGCGTCACCACGTCAGGCGAAGAAGTCTATCGCGACATTCAAGCTTCGTGAGGGAGATATCATCGGCTATCAGGTAACGCTTCGCGGAGATCGTATGCGCGATTTCCTCGATAAGCTCATTCATGTAGCGCTTCCAAACACTCGTGACTTCCGCGGACTTCGCGTTTCATCTATCGACGACATGGGGAACTACACACTCGGTATTCCAGAGCAGACTATTTTCCCAGAGTGTGCTGACGAGGAGCTCAAGGACGTATTTGGTTTCTCAGTAACGATTGTTACGACAGCAGGAAGCAAGGAAGAAGCTGAAGCTTTGCTTCGACACATTGGACTTCCACTTGAGAAGAAAGAGGAGGAAACCAACGCCTAACGCCATCTGCGTTTCCAAATTGAAAACACCCGCCTACCGGCGGGTGTTTTCATATCTACTGAATTAATTACGTAATTAATTCAGTAGATATTGACATAGGCAATTATATATAGTATTGTCGCTCTAGTTTTGCTTTGGTTTTCTTCCTTCTAGTTTCCTGTACGCCCGTGGAGGTGTGTAGGATTTCTGGAAGGAAGCGAACAGTTCCTTTACAGAAATCTGATCTGACCTGTTCACCCGAATAAGGGGAATAATAATGTCTACACTCTATACCGGTGTCATTAAAGACATCAGCAAGAACGGAAAATACGGTTTTATCGATCGTAAAGAAGTCTATCGTCGCGACGGTATCAAGGCCGATCTTAAGACGAGGTCTGATGTCTTCATCCATTGTGGATCTGGACACTTTGGTACCTATCCGGAGAACTTTAAGGAAGGTGTACGCGTCAGCTTCTACCTTTCGGAAGATACGAAGCGCAAGAACGCATACCGTGTAACTTCCGCACAGCTTTGTCCGGTGGCAGTTGTGAGGGATGCTATCGAACTGCATTTCGATCAAAGACACCTCGATCATCCGATGATTCCGATTCGGTGGTGTATCACGCCAGAGATGTTCAAGGTCATGCGTGAAAACATCACGAGCTTCTGGTACATCGCTATCGTTGCTCAGAAGCGACCGAAAAATGAAAAAGGGCACTTCGACGCCCGTCATACCATCTTCAAGAGTATTCTCGGTCTCGATAACATCTCCCTCGGGCAAGGCTTTTTGGAAATGAAAGCCTCCGGCGAGTACGACATCGTTGCGTACTTGGTGGAGTCGCCGCTTCCGTCAAATAAGGTTCGGGCGAACCATCGAGAGACGGATATTCGGACGATCTGCGTTTGGCGTGACTTCAAGGATATGGAGATTACGGTCAATCCCGTCATGCTTGATTTTATGGACGGGGCGCAGAGAGAGCGTGTTCATGCACTGACGACGGTTCCGGTCTCTGTCCCGACGGAAATCTTCGCCAAACCAATCCCCGAATGGGTGCGGACATGGCTCTCGTACTTCTTGCTCGATCGTCCGAAAGATGAGTGTCGTGCTCGGTGGCATATCCCCTTTGCGTTCACGTTTGGGGTCATCATCTACCTTGCCTTGGAAGGCTTTACACGTGCGTGGTGGCTCCTCATCGGACTCCTGCACATCTTGCCAGGTGGTTCGCCGATGCCGGCGTGGCGGTTTGCTTTTGCTCGTCAGCTCTCGGTACCGTACCCATCAGATCCGCTTGGAAAAGATGAGTACAAGGACCTGGAGTTCTATGAGAAAAAGTGGTGCTTCCTGCTCCGGCCGTTGGTACTCATCATCATTGCGATCGCGACTGTTGTCTGCGTCATCTTCCCGATTGTCCCCAAGATGGTTGCCAGCACTGCTCTGGCCGGTATTCTGATTTTCGGGGTCTACTTCGTACTCAGCAAATTGTTTCCCAAATGGTTCACCGAACCGACCGAAGAAGAGAAACGGAAGAAAGAGTGGGATGAAAAACAAGCAGCATTCACCGCGAGAATCGAGAGAAAAGAGCGCGAGAAACTCTTTGCTCAGCAGAAAGCTGAGAAGAAGTATGCGAAAGCGCTCGATCAAGTTGCGCAATTTGCAGTCTGTAACGCCGATATCCCTGACGTCCAGTCGAAGCCACAGCCACGGAGCATCACGCTCGTATGGAGTGGTATCAAACGCAAGGTTTGTCGTCCGTACAACTGGTGACGGCAGTCAGATGTTCTGAGTGCAGTAAATAAAAATTTGCCGCGTGCCCATAGGCACGCGGTTTTTCTTTTGTCTCGCTTCTCATCTATTTTTCCTAGCTCCTGAATTAACTCTAGAGTTAATTCAGGAGCTATTGTTTTAAAAGGGTAGGGAAGAAAGAGTTTTGAAAAGGTACCTTGCAATGCAAGGTACTCTATGTTAGCTTGTACACATGAGCGAAGCAAAGCAAGAATACAATGTAGAAAACGCCAAGTCCCAGATGCGCAAAGGTTTTCTGGAGTTTCCAGTCTTGCTTATCATTGGGGCCGAAGCCACATACGCTCCAGATATTCTTAAGAAGCTCAAGAAAGCCAACCTTATAGTAGTGGAGGGTACGCTGTATCCACTTCTCTCACGATTGAAGCGGTATGAGCTCGTCGAGTATACATGGCAGGAGAGTAAAACTGGTCCGCCGCGAAAGATGTATTCAATTACGTCAACGGGCAAGGAGGTACTCGCGCAACTAGAAGAATCGTGGCAAAAACTGGACGCATCAATAGCAACACTTATACGTAAAACAGAACCCAACAACTAAGTATGAAAAAAGTAATAAACATCAACATCGGAAGTATCGTCTTTGCCATAGAGCAAGAAGCGTATGACGTTCTTGTTGCGTACCTAGAAAGTATCAAACAAAGCATTTCAGATAACGACGATGCTTCTGAGATAGTGGAAGATATCGAAAGCGCTATTGCCGAGAAGTTTTTGGCGCGTAAGCGGAGCGAGAAAGTAGCAGTGACGAATGACGATGTCTCAGAGGTAATTACCGAGTTAGGCAGTCCTGCAGATTTTGGTGAAGGCGCAGAAGAGATGAAAGGAGGTGAGGGAGATGGAGACGAAACGCAGTCTGAGTCAAACACAGAGATCAAGAAGCGACTCTATCGAGACACCGAAGACGCAGTGATTGCGGGTGTTGCTTCTGGTTTGGCGCGCTACTTCGATATTGATCCAGTGTTTGTTCGGATACTCTTTGCTGTTTCTATCTTCTTCAGTGGGATTGGCATTGTGGCGTACCTTCTTCTTTGGTTGATTGTCCCAGCCGCAGAAACAACCGCACAGAAGTATGCAATGCGTGGTGAGAAGGTGACTGTTATGCAGATAACCGAGCGTGTGAAAAAAAAGATAGACGAGCTTGATACCGATGCATTAAAAAACAACGCTCGAAATACGTGGGGAGGCCTTCGTCCGGTGTTTGTAGAGCTGTTTGAGGTGTTTGGCATACTCGCAAGAGCATTGCTCTCTATTTTCCGATACACAATCGGATTTGCTTTTCTTCTCGGAGGAGCACTTTCACTTGCAGGACTCATATCTATGTATAGTATTGTCCTACTCTCCGACAAGACGTTCCTTCCCGCAGATGCTCAGACTGCTTTGGACATAATGCTTAACAGTAGTCTTGGCATTGTTGCTATATCAGCATCGTTTGTGATGATGTTGATTCCACTCTTGGCACTGATGCTCATTGGACGAAGTATCATCGCGAAGAAAAATCTATTCACCGGTTCTAAGAGCATTGCTGTGGCCGTGGTATGGATTGTGGCGGCAGTTCTCGCAGGGACAACCTCAATACTGCAGGTAGAGAAGGTGGTGCAGGTAATAGATCCCGAAGCGTACGAAAGCGGACAGTACCAGCTGTATATCAATATTGATAATGGTCATCGTATAGAAATTGACGCAGAGCTGACCGCACCAATAGAGGAGGAGGTAGAGAGCGCTCCGCCCACCGATGAGGTGCTGGACCTCCCCACAAACTAAAGATTCTCGATCAAAGAAAAAACACCCGCCTACCGGCGGGTGTTTTCATATCTACTGAATTAATTACGTAATTAATTCAGTCGTTTTTGTAAGAGAGGGAGAAAATATTTGTGGGGATATTTTCCATATGTAACCCTCAATTAAGTTACCCCCATTATTCAAAATCTAGAGTGGTAGATGAAGTTCTAAAATGTTAGAGTTTACTTATGGCAATAAGTAGTGAATATCACGCGTATACGTATATAAAAAATGAGTTAGCAATTCTTGATTGGAAGGTCCATAATCCAACCAGAAGAGCTGATGGCGAGGTGTACACTCAGCATGAGTGTTTGCAGAATCCTTTAATAAAAAAGTATTTAAAAAAGAAAGTACCTGAAAATGTTGTGGTCGTAAGAAACAACAAGTTCTGGGTTATAGAGGCGAAGCCGTTACATAGTAATCTTGACAAAGCTATTGAAGAGGCTAAAGAATACGCAAACCTCTTAAACAAAGATTCTATTCTCGCTCCAATCATTAGCGGTATTGCAGGGAATGATGAGGATACATATCAAATTAAGAGTTTCTTCTTTTACAGAGGCAAATGGGTTCAAATAGAAGCAAACGACCGTACTTTAACAGGACTCATACCAAAAGAAATGGCTCATTATTTCGTAGATAATGATGTATACAAGACAGAAGATTTTAGTCTGCCCGATGAATTGTATTTTAAGAAGGCGAATACCATTAATGAAATACTTCACATCGGTTCTATAAATAAAAATAATCGAGCGCGTATAATGGCAGCATTGCTTTTATCGCTCTTGGAAGAAACCCCAATCAACCTTGATAATAAAGCTTCATTATTAATCAAAGAAATTAATGGTCGTGTAGAAGACGTTCTTTATGATCATGGTAAGAGAGATTTTGCTCATTTTGTTCAAATAACTACTCCTCCTACACCCGATAATCATATCAAGTTCAGAAAGGCCATTTTGGACACCTATCAGGAATTGAAGGGTCTAAATATTCGTTCTGCAATGAATTCAGGTACAGACATCCTGGGGAGATTTTATGAAGTATTTCTTAAATACGGGAACGGCGCAAAAGAGATAGGGATAGTCTTAACGCCAAGGCACATAACAAGATTTGCTGTTGAGGTTCTTGGGGTAAGTAGAAAAGATGTTGTTTTCGATCCTGCCTGCGGAACGGGGGGTTTTTTGGTTGCTGCTTTTGATCGTGTTCGTAAAAATACTCATAGTGAAGAGTTGTTAGATAATTTTAAAAAGAACAATATATATGGTATTGAGCAGGAACCTGAAGTCGTGGCTCTAGCCCTAGTCAATATGATTTTCCGTGGTGATGGCAAAAACAATATTCAAGAAGGGAATACATTTTCTAAAAAAATACCTGTTAAAGCAACAAAAGTTTTGATGAATCCTCCATTCGCGCTGAAAAAGGATGACGAAAAAGAATACAGATTTATAAATAGGGCACTCGAACAGATGGAGGAGGGAGGAATGTTGTTTGCTGTAATTCCAAGCACGATTATGTTTAAAGGAGGGAAGTATAAGTCTTGGAGAAAAGTATTACTTGAAAATAATACTTTGAATGCCGTTATAAAACTTCCCGAAGATTTATTTTATCCTGTTGGAGTTCACACTTCTGCAATAATAATAACCAAAGGCATTCCCCATAACGTCAAAGGAGGTGTTTTTTGGGGCCGCCTAACGGATGGCTTCTCAAAGAAAAAAGGTTTAATGCAAAGAATAGGACAGGGTAACATGGAGCTCATACAATCAGTGATTGTTGACTTTTTAAATGACTCAAGAACATTAAAAAAATCAAAAGCTAAGGAATATAAAATATGTGAAGCTGTCTTTGATACCGACTTAGAATTTGCACCAGAGTTTTATCTTGATGAGGGAAGATATGGTGAAAAAGAGTTGACTGAAGAAATGCAAGCTGTTGTAAATCGCTTGTTTGGTTATTTGATGACTAGTAAGCACGCAGAAGATTCAACACACATAAAGCAATGTGCTCAGAAAAATATTAAGAGCTTCTCGATTCTAGAAGATATTTTCGAAGTAATTAACGCAAAATCTAGTAACATTGAAGATTATGGAGAAGGAATAATCCCTTTTATTACAAGCACAGAACTGAACAATGGAGTCGAAATGTTTGTTGAACCAGACAAAAAAAGCCTAATTTTTAATGTACCTTGTATAGCAATTTCGTCGTTTGGCTTTGCGACTGTTCAACTCCCACCGTTTATTGCACGAAGCCATGGCGCAGTTATAGTTTTGAAACCTAGAAGGAAAATGGGGCTCATTGAACTCACTTTTTTTGCGGCGCAACTTAATCTTCAAAATTGGCGTTTTTCTTATGGAAGATGGGTCACAAAAAAACGTTTGAATGGTCTAGAGATTAAACCTTTTGCATCTAGTAGTCTCCCAGACTTCAGCAAGTTTGTAGAAAAATTTACCCATAACTATCTCATAGCCAAGGATGTGATAAGTAGCAATCATTAGTTATTGACACCCGCCCACAAACCGTGTAAAGTAGCCCTCATAACGTTTTACGCGCTCATACAGAGATAGGCATGTAAACAACGCACCTGACCAGCATTTTCTGCGGAAAATGCCGTCGGGAACGCGTTTTTTGAGCTATCTCAGTGTTGTACGGGTTGCGGAAGGAGAGGACGGTCACCACTTTCTAGGTGAGACCACTTTTCAAACGTTTTAATAGTTTAGTCCAACTTTTAGGATGGCACGAACATCAGTTATTGTACGTTCAAAGCGTACACCAAAGTTCAAGAGCCGCGTCGTACGACGATGCTTCAAATGTGCACGAAAGCGCGGATATATGCGTGATTTTGACCTATGTCGAATCTGTTTCCGCGAGGAGGCACAGCAGGGACATTTACCAGGAATTAAGAAGTCATCATGGTAAACGACCCAGTATCAGACTTGATCATTCGTATCAAGAACGCCAGCATGGTAGGGAAGACAGAAATTGAACTCCCATACTCAAAGCTGAAGCATGCTATCGCTGACGCTCTGTTGAGTGCTGGATACCTTACTAAGGTAGACAAGCATGGAAAAAAGGCGAAGAAGACACTCGAACTGACGCTTGCATACGATGAGCAGGGCCCTGTCGTTCGTGGGGTGAAGCGAATTTCAAAGCCGGGACGTCGTCTCTACGTTAAGTCAGACGAGATCTTCCCGGTGAAGTTCGGTCACGGAAAGCGTATTCTTTCTACACCAGCAGGAATCCTTACTGGTGAGGAGGCACGCGAGAAGCACGTAGGAGGAGAAGAGTTATTCATTATTTGGTAGGCGCGTATGAGTAGATTAGGAAAACAACCCATTGCAGTACCACAGGGCGTTGACGTAACGTTTGCTGACGGTGTGCTTTCTGTAAAAGGACCAAAGGGAACACTCTCTCGTCCCGTGAAGAAAGAAGTAGAAGTCACAATCGGAGACGGTACGGTTGCATTTGCGCCAACCAAAGATACTCCAGCGGTACGAGCACTCTGGGGAACATATGCAGCACACGCAGGGAACATGATCACTGGTGTGACTGAAGGGTTCAAGAAAGAACTTGAGATTGAAGGAGTAGGATACCGTGCAGAAGCACAGGGAAACAAAATTAAGCTCAGCGTCGGGTTCTCACACCCTGTAGAGCTTACTGCCCCAGAAGGTGTTGAAGTAGCGGTAGAGAAGAACCTCATCACTGTGTCAGGAATCGACAAGGACGTTGTGGGACAGTTCGCGGCAAACGTACGCGAAGTGAAGAAGCCTGAGCCATACAAGGGTAAGGGTATCCACTACGTTGGTGAGTACATTATTAGAAAGCAGGGTAAGAAGGCTGTGTAATAAACGGACTATGAACACACAAACACAAAAAAATTCACAGAGAATTCGCCGACACGCACGCATCCGCGCTCGTGTTATCGGAACAGAAGCGAAGCCACGGCTCGCAGTATTCCGATCGAATCGTTTCCTCTACGCCCAGCTTATTAATGATGAGACCGGCAAGACACTCGTGTCTGCTGACTCACGAAAGTCTACTGCGAAGACGAAGTCTGAGCAGGCGACTGAGGTGGGAACCATGATTGCTGAGGGAGCAAAGAAGGCAGGAATTACCACTGTGGTCTTTGACCGCGGAGGATTCCGGTATCAGGGGAACATCGCAGCACTCGCTGAGGGTGCGCGTAAGGGAGGACTAACATTTTAATTATCAGAGGGTAACACTAAGCGTATGACAGATACAGAAAACAAGGAGACAGGCGCACCGGTAGAGGCGGAGACATCTGCACCAGCTGCTGAGAAGGAAACTTCGACTGCAACTGCTACTGAAGCAACACCTGCGAACGATACGGCAGATACACGCAAGCGAAACCCGCGACGACCACGACGAGCCGCACGACGCGGAGGTGGACGCCGAGGTGAGCGTATGCGACCTGAGTTCGAACAGAAGATTGTTGGTATTCGACGAGTAACACGTGTGATGGCGGGAGGACGCCGTTTCAGTTTCTCAGTCTCTATGGTTATTGGAGACAAGCGAGGAAAAGTGGGTGTTGGAATCGGTAAGGCCGGTGACACACAGCTCGCGATCGAAAAAGCGTACCGAGATGCAAAGAAGAACATGATCACTGTTCGTATGAACAAGGACCAGCACATCCCACACGATGTGTCAGTGAAGTACGCTTCAACTGAGGTGATGATCATGCCTGCACCGGGACGTGGACTCGTTGCCGGTAGTTCAGTACGTACCGTACTCGAGCTTGCAGGTATCAAGGACGTGACCGCAAAGCTTCTTTCACGAAGTAAGAACAAGCTTAATAACGCACGTGCGACTGTAAAGGCGCTCGAGCAGCTTAAGGGCTAACTAATCTACCGTTTATGCAATTACATCAACTACAACCAAAAACAGGACGCAAGAAATCAGTGCGTATTGGACGTGGCGGAAAGCGCGGAAAGACAAGTGGCCGTGGTCACAAGGGTCAGAAAGCTCGCGCTGGAAACAGTACACGCCCAGAAATGCGTGACATCATCAAGAAGCTTCCTAAGCTTCGTGGACATGGTAAGAACCGTGCCCAGACAGTGAACGCAGAGCGTGTACTCGCCGTACCAGTAAACGTTGCCGTACTCGAAGCATCATTCGATGCTGGAGCAGAGGTAACACCAAAGACACTCGTGGCTACAGGCGTTATCCGCGCAAAGCGTGGAAAGGCACCATTGGTAAAGATCCTCGGAAACGGAGACCTTACCAAGAAGCTCACGATCTCAGGATGCGCTATCTCAGCATCTGCAAAGGAGAAGATCGAGAAAGCAGGGGGAACAATCAAAGCGTAATTGAGTCATGTGGCACCTCTGGTGTCACATGCTACTATTATCTGACAGCTAGCATATAAACCGTAATCCATGGACACATTTTTCCGAAAACTGAAGATATTGGTAACTGATCGGGCGATTCGAAACCGAATCCTCTTTGTACTTGCCGCGATTCTCGCGTTCCGTGTACTCGCAACCCTTCCAGTGCCAGGAGTCGATCATGCGGTGCTTACGCAGTTCTTCGAGAACAACCAGTTCCTTGGACTGCTCAACATCTTCTCAGGAGGTGGGCTCGCAAACCTCTCTATTGTGATGCTTGGAGTTGGACCGTTCATTACTGCGTCCATCATCATGCAGCTCCTTACCGTGATGTCGCCAAAGATTAAGGCGATGTATACCGAAGAGGGAGAAGCAGGACGAGCGAAGTTCACACAGATCAGTCGTATGCTCATGCTTCCGTTTGCGATTCTTCAGGGATTTGCATTTCTTACACTCCTTCAGAATCAGGGAGTTATCGCAGGACTTTCAACCTTCGAATTTGTAGCCAACGTGGTAACCATTGTTGCTGGTTCAGTATTTCTCGTATGGATTGGAGAACTCGTGACTGAGTTTGGTATCGGAAACGGTGTATCCATCATAATCTTCACTGGTATCGTGGCTGGACTTCCAGCAGCAGCAAGTCAGCTCCTCTTCACCTTCGACGTGTCACAGCTTCCGGTATATCTCGGATTCGCGCTCGCAGCGCTCCTCATCATCTACGCAGTAGTGGTGATGACACAGGCAGAGCGACGCGTGCCGATCACCTACGCAAAGACTGTGCGTGGGGGAAAGACATACGGTGGTACCACAACATACCTTCCATTCCGTCTTAATCAGGCCGGAGTGATCCCACTTATCTTCGCAATCTCAGTATTGCTCTTCCCACAGATGCTCCTCAACATCCTCGCGACATTCAATGTTTCAGGAATTGAGCGTTTTGCGGAAGTAGTGCTTCGACTTCTCTCAGATCAGACTGTGTATGGAGTCGTATACTTCCTTCTCGTATTCGTATTCACCTTCTTCTACACGGCGGTGACTTTCGATCCTGAATCAGTATCAAAGAACCTTCAGCGTGGTGGAGCGTTTATTCCGGGAGTACGTCCAGGTTCTCATACTTCTGCGTACCTTGGTTCACTCATCACACGCCTTACGTTTGTCGGGGCACTCTTCCTTGGAGTGGTCGCTATCCTTCCATTCATTATGCAGTCTGCGACAGGGATCACCTCACTTGCACTCGGTGGTACTGCGCTTCTTATTGCGGTTTCTGTGGTAATTGACCTTGTACGACGAGTAGACTCACAGATTTCCCTTCGCCAGTAGACGTCTCCAATATCACTTCATTTGCGTCGTTGTGGCGCAAAAAATATCGGTCACGGTATACCAACATACCGCTCCCTCAATTTTTTGCTAACGCCTCGCATCTAAAGCAATATTGGAGACGTAGGCAATACTGCCTCTCGCTTTTACGAAGGCAATATTGAAAACTTTGCAAAAACGGCTGTTGGCCGTTTTTGCGTTTTACCTCCCAAATTGGTACCCTTTAGGAACTTATGACTCCAAACACTATGAACGGACACCTCATTCTCATTATGGCTCCCTCAGGAAGCGGAAAGGGAACACTTCTCAAGCATTTGCGCGACGTGTTTCCTGAGGCGCATTTTGCCATTTCCTGCATGACGCGCGCGATTCGTCCAGGGGAAGTTGATGGAGTGACTGCTTATTTCAAAACACGTGAAGTGTTTCAAGAAATGGTAGAGAATGGAGATTTTATCGAACATGTAGAGTATGGAGGAAATCTGTCTGGAACATTGAAGAGCGAGGTTATCGATCCGCTCAAAAAAGGCGAGCTTGTTATCAGGGAAATGGAACTGCAGGGTGTGCAAGCGATATCAAAAGTTGTACCAAAGGAAAATCGAACTATCATCTATGTAGATGCAGGTGGCTGGGATGTGCTTGAAAAGCGTATCCGCGCACGGGCGCCGATTACCGAAGAGGAGCTTCAGAAACGTAAAGAACGATATGAGAAGGAGTCACGCTCAAAAGATGTTGCAGATATTATCTTGCCAAATCCAGACGGAAAACTCGAAGAGACTAAGAAAGAGCTCGCACGTATCATCGAAGCACAGTACAATACACACATATGACACCAAAGACCATTATTTTTGTAGGCCCACAAGGAAGTGGAAAGGGAACGCAGATTAAGATGCTCGATGAGCTTCTTAAAGCAAAAGACCCTTCTCGGAAGGTGGTAGATATTCAGACAGGACGTCGCTTCCGTGCACTCGCAGCCAAAGGTGAAGGGTACACGGAGACACATATTGCAGAAACGCTCGATACCGGTATACTCCAACCACTCTTTCTCTCGGTTTCACTTTGGGGAGACGCAATGCGTGAGCATCTGACACCAGACTGTCACGTACTCATCGATGGATTTCCACGCACGGTGCCTGAGGCTACCGTACTCGAGAGTGCGTTTGAGTTCTATGAGCGAAATGAGGCGATTATTATAAACCTCGAGACACCAGAAGAGGTGGTGCGAGGGCGTATGATCAATCGTGCGCGACCAGACGACACACCAGAGTCCATAGAAGCACGGCTCGCATGGTACCGAGACGAGACAGTTCCTGTTATTGAGTACTATCGCGAAAGAGACAATACTACCGTTTACGATATCGATGGTACCGACACCATAGAAGGTGTACATGAACAAATTCTGAAAGCACTCAATATATGATCACAAAGAAAACTCCCGAAGAAATAGCTATTCTTAAAGAATGTGGCGCAACACTTGCGCGTATTTTGCGTGAGGTAAAAGAATACGCAAAGGTAGGTATGAGCACCGAAGATTTAAATGATAAAGCGCTCGCACTCTGTGAGGAGTATGGTGTTGAACCAGTGCTTCTCGGGTACCACCCAGAATTTGCAGATTCCCCATATCCTGCAGGCATGTGTATTTCAGTAAACGATACGGTACAGCACGGTGTCCCAAGCGCAGAGGAGATTCTCAAGGAGGGAGATGTAATCAACCTCGATATGTCGATTGGATACAAAGGACTCATTACCGACTCGGGCGTCACCTTTGCGCTTGGTGAAGCAGACGACGAAGCGCGGAAGCTTATCGAGGTAACCCGCGAAGCACTTGCGCTCGGTATCAAGCAGGCAAAGCCAGGGAATCATATCGGCGATATCTCAAATGCGATTCAGACACTCGTAGAATCTCGAGGATTTTCGCTCGTTGAAGTACTATGTGGGCACGGCGTAGGGTACGCTGTACACGAGGAACCAAATATCCCAAATCAGGGGACTCCAGGGACAGGTCCTGAGATTGAGGTAGGGCATGTATACGCTATTGAGCCAATTGTGAACGTGGGGAAGCCGGACGTATGGTTTGACGACGATGGAGATGGATACAGTATCTATACAGAGGATAAATCACGAAGCGCACACTTTGAACATTCAGTGGCAATTACCGAAGACGGCCCCGTGATTCTCACGAAGGAGTAGATAAGGTTGTTATTCCGCCATATTTTGCTATACTCACGGCATAATTTTAGGGACTAAATATATAGAAATGCAAAAACAACCACATCAGGAACGATCACTCGTGCTTTTGAAGCCGGACGCAGTCCAGCGCAGTCTCGTTGGAGAGATTATCAAGCGATTTGAGCGTGTAGGACTTAAGATTTCTGCACTCAAGATGGTTGTAGCTACTGAGCAGCAGTGTCTTGATCACTATAATAAGGACGATGCATGGTATCTCCGTAAAGGTGAAAACATTGTAGAAAACCTCAAGTCAAATGGTATTCCTGTAGAGAAGGAGCCGATTGAATACGGAAAGGACATCATCCGTAACATGGTAACCTATATGACCGCAGCTCCACTCGTTGCAATGGTCGTAGAGGGGAACCAGGCAGTTGCGGTGGTTACGAAGCTTGTAGGAAGCACAGAACCAGCAACATCTGATGTGGGAACCATCCGCGGAGACTACACACTTGATTCATACGAACATTCAACTATTGAGGATCGCGGAGTACGAAACCTTGTACACCAGTCTGAGTCTCCAGAAGAGGCAGAGCGAGAGATTGCTATCTGGCTTACTGAAGATGAGATTATGAACTATGTGACCGCTCAAGAGCGCATCATGTACGACGTAAATTTCGACGGAGAAAAGGAATAAATAAAAAGCGGGCGAGAGCCCGCTTTTTATGATATGCTCGAGGACATTGATCTTTAGATAGGAGAAGACAAGTGGCTGAAAAACATCCGAATCAATCCTCAGAAGATTCCAAGAAACTCAATATTTCAGAGACAACGAAAGGGATTTCTGTTGAGGACTACATGGGAGGTCCGATCGCTTTCCCTGATGATGAAAAGCCGTCCGAAAAAACATCGGACAAGAAGTGAAACAATTCCGCCTAGTAGCATACGCGAACGGCGGTTTCTTTTTAGGTATTTTGAACAGGAAAATCTTTACACAATTTTACAGTCGTGTCGTATTTTTTGACACTATATTCCCTACAGGCGTATACTGTAGGTAGGGATTGTGATCGTTGCATGTTCCGCTTGATGTGTCGCGCAGGGCTGCTTGTAGTCACGGGTACCACTGAGGCCTTCGTCGGAGTTTCTAATTGCTGAGACTCTTTATGGGAGATTTCAAAAGTGCTCGGAAAGGGTGCCCACTTGATCGTTATCAAGGACACATGCACATCGCTATCCCACAAAAGATCCGCACCTTATGGTGCGGTTTTTTCGTGTTAAAATGCACACATCATGAAAATCACACTTCCTGTTGTTTTCTTACTCATTGCATCATCCATTCTCGTGGTTGTGCACGCGCTTGCGCTCTCGCTTGACCTCTACTGGCAGTATCTCTGGCTGGATATTCCGATGCATATGCTTGGCGGTGCGGTTGTAGGGCTTGTACCATTCGCGCTTGTACATCTTCGTGTGCGGGTTCCGGAGAAACTTCTTCGTATGACCTCGGTGCTTCTCCTTGCGCTTCTCGTCGGTATTCTGTGGGAAGTATACGAATATATTTCTGGAGCAACATTTGCAGCAAACTACGCGTTTGATACAACGATTGATCTTCTCTTGGACGTTGTTGGCGGGTACATTGGGTATACTGTAGGAATACGAACCCATAATCTCGAATCATAATGTCTCATATTGGCTTTTACGGAGGAACAGGAAGTGTTACCGGAGCAAACTTTTTAATTTCGGTTGGAGAAACCAATTTTCTTATAGATTGCGGAATGATTCAGGGTGGGCGAGAAGGTTTTGAGAAGAACCGAGAGCCGTTTGGCTATGATCCAAAGACGATTCACACGCTCTTTATCACACACCCGCACGCAGATCACATTGGGCGTATTCCAAAACTCGTACGTGAAGGATTTCGTGGCGAGATCATTTCAACGATTCCTGCACAGGATCTCTCTGCAGTGATGTTACGCGACGCATTCAGGGTGATGCGTATGGAAGCGTCACGAAACAAGACCGAGCTCCTATATGAAGAAGCCGATGTTGAGAAAGCGCTTACGCTCTGGCGCGGTGTAGAGTACAAAGAAGAAATTACCCTTCCAGAGGGGGTCACCGCGCACCTCACTGATGCAGGACATATTCTTGGTTCTGCAATCGTGCACCTTAAACGAAACGGAAAGGAGCTTGTAGGGACTGGCGACATTGGTAACGTCCCACAACCGCTCATGAATTCGCCGGAGATTCCGAAAGGATATGACTACATGATCATGGAGAGTGTGTATGGAAACCGGAAGCATGAGGGAGTCGAAGAGCGAAGTGAGCTTCTCAAAAGCTACATTCTCGATACCCAAAAGAAGGGCGGTACACTCATTATCCCTGCATTCTCACTCGAGCGGACACAGGCAATGCTCCTTGAGATAAACAACTTTATAGAAAACGGAGACATAGAGCCGATCCCTGTATTCCTCGACTCACCGCTTGCGATTTCGGTCACTGAGATATATCGATCCCACTCAAAGTATTTTAAAGATTCTGTTCGGGCTCAGATTGAGGGAGGAGACGATATCTTTGATTTCCCTGGGCTCTCGTTTACCGAGACCGTAAAAGATTCCGCGCAGATTTCTCGCACAAAAGGAGCGAAGGTCATCATTGCAGGAAGTGGTATGAGTCATGGTGGACGTATTCTTGCGCATGAACAACACTTCCTTGGCGATCCAAGTACGACGCTTCTACTTGTAGGGTATCAGGCAGTAGGGACACTTGGACGTTTGCTTCATGACGGCTCAACAAAAGTAACGATAGATGGCAAGAAGGTGAGGGTGAGAGCGCGTATTGGAAGTATCGACGGTTACTCAGGACATGCAGATCGAGATCAGCTGGTGAACTTTGTCGCAGAGGGTGCAAAAAAAGAGTCGAAGATATTTGTTACCATGGGTGAAGAAAAAGCATCACTCTTTCTCGTACAGAGACTTCGTGACTACCTCGGCGTAGACGCGAGAGCGCCAGAGAAAGGGGAAGTGGTAGAGATCGATTTTTAGCTTGTGATAGAATCAATAAAAGAGCTAGTTCGCAAAGGAGAAATATTGTGGATAAGGAAAAAATTATAAAAGCGACGGCCTCTTTTGTAAAAGAGGTGTTACAGGATGCTGAAAAAGGACACGATTGGCTACATGTTGAACGGGTCTGGAAAAATGGTAAACAAATTCTTCAGTTTGAGCCAGGCGACGAACTGACTGTTGAGCTCGGCTTATTGCTTCATGATATTGCTGACGCAAAGTTTCATGATGGTGATGAAGAAAAAGGTCCTCGTATGGCACGAACCTTTCTTGAAGGACTGGGAGTTGCAGAAAGCGTCATTGTTCATGTTGAAAAGATCATTAAGCACATTTCTTTTCACAAAAATGTGGATGGACAAAAATGGATGTCCAGCGAACTCGCTATTGTCCAAGATGCTGATCGGTTAGACGCATTGGGTGCGATAGGTGTGGCTCGGTGCTTCACGTATGGAGGGTTCAAAGGTCGATCCATGTATGATCCAGAGATTCCGCCGAATCCAGATATGTCTGCAGAGGAGTACCTTCGGGTTGATCGTGAAAATACCACCATCAACCATTTTTATCATAAGCTGTTGAAGCTAAAGGGGATGATGAATACTCCGACAGGCAGAAAGCTAGCGGAGTCACGTCACAGGTTCTTGGAAGTGTTCCTTGCACAATTCGAAAGAGAGATTGCCGGGGAAGGCTAGTGATTCTTTCAGAAACAAAAACCCCGCGGACGCAGTCCGCGGGGTTTTCTTATATTCAAATCTCCTGAGGAGTTATGAAACCTTTTTGAGGATTCGGTCGAATACTTCTGGACGATCCTTTGCGAGAGTCGCAAGCATCTTTCGGTTGATTCCGATCTTCTTGTCCGCAAGTGTCTTTATGAATCGGCTGTATGTAAGGCCGTTGTTCTTGAGCACTGCGTTGATGCGGGTGATCCAGAGACGTCGGAATACACCCTTCTTGTCCTTTCGATGATCAAATGCATGGAGTTGTGCATGATAAATCGCCTCACGCGCTTCGCGCTTCTTCTTTGAACGACCAAAGCGGTATCCCTTTGTATCTTCAAGGATATTCTTTCGTCGTCTGTTTGCTGTTACTCCTCCTTTTACTCGTGACATACTAAATAATTACGTTTATGAAATGAATCCTTGTTGGCTTATGCGCCAGACTTTGGAAGGAATCGGCGGGTAATACGCTTTGAAAGCGAAAGAACCTGCGTTCGCTTACGTGCGAGTCGCTTTGTTCCTGACTGCTTTGCATTAAAGTGGTTCTGACCTGGCTTTCGCGCAATGATCTTACCGTTTTTGGTCACTTTAAGACGCTTTGTGTATGATTTGTTTGTTTTCATAATTCAATCGTTATGATGGTTCTTCTGGTGTATCTTCGTTTTTCTTCTTACCCGACTGGCGTTCGATAGTCGTGCTAAATCCCTTAGGACTCTTCTTGATTTCGTCGGCTATTTTATACTCTGCTGGAATCAATTTCAAGAATCGTTCGAGGCGTTCTTTGAGAAATTCTGGCTCCATGTACTTGTACCGTCCCCAGAGGAAGAGATCAACTTTTACTCGATGTCCTTCTTCAAGCCACCCAGCGACCCGTTTTGCTTTAAGCGTAAGATCATTGTCTCCAGTACCAATTTTTACTTGGATACTCTTGGTTTCGGTAACGTGCGATTTTGCTTTAACTTCCTTGGCTTTCTTTTTCTGCTCGTACTGGTACTTACCAAAGTCCATGATTTTAGCCACTGGTGGCTTGGCTTTTGGAGAAATCTCGATGAGATCGAGATTTACCTCTTCTGCCTTTGCCAGAGCTTCCTCAGTAGGAAGAACACCAAGGTTCTCCTCTTCAGCGCCGATGACACGAAGTTCTTTGGCTCGTATTGCCTGATTGATGCGTACTTTGTTTTTCAAGATTGTGTAAAGCTAACAGAATTTGCTCAAATCAACGCCTGAGCAAGCTCCAAAAAAAGAGCGTGACGCTCTTTAAATACGCAGCAAATGTACCATATTGCCCCAGAAAGAGCAAGGTTCCCACAGATAAAAATATGCCCAAGACCTTTGGTCTTGGGCAGGTTGCGACAGCTTGACATTGGACGTTCTCTTTGTCCAATTTTCTCCCGGATGTCTATTTAGCAGAGTGTTATCGCCGGAGCGCGCACGCTCCGGCCGTTCTCTATGCCCTCTCTCTGCCAGCGGTAAACTAAAAAGCAATAAAATAACTACTACATTTAGTATATCATCCGTACACTACTCTCCATTACATTTTGCACACCGACAGCCATGAGGCTTGATAAGGTCCTCAAAGTACTCTTTACCGTAATTATAGGTAAGTTCTTCGCCAGCTTTTATCTTTTTCTTTGCGCGAATGACGATACGCTCGTGTTTGCCGTCTTCCTCGATTTCAGGCTCACAATTTGGTCGGCAGGAGTGGTTTATGTATCGCGCAGTGTTTTTGCGGCCTTTTCCATCGACGACCGTTGTGTCGTTGAGGGTAAAGAGGTATTTTCCACCACGACGTTCTGACTCTTCTGTAGAGATGCGTTCGCCAGTGTACTCAATGACGAAATCGTCTTTTTTGAGATCTTCTTCAGTGTAGAGGCCGAGTCCTGCGCTACTGCGTCCGACCCGAAGTTTTGGCTGGTACTCTTCCATAATAGGGGAGAGTATAGCGCAACACCGTGTATAGCGCACGCAGAGGTTTGGGGACGTATAGTATTATGTGTGTATATGATTAAACTTATCGCTTCAGTCGTTCTCCTCATTATTGTTTTTTATACGGGATTTACTGTTGGCACACTCACCAATGACCTTTCGGTGGAAACACAAGGAGATGAGACGGTGATTGAGGTAGACCTGACAACACTTTCAGATAATCAGCGGAGTGCGCTTGCGCTTGTAGGAATCGAGGGAGATACGTTTACCATTACCTCAGAAACACTTGCCTGTGCGGAGAACAAGCTTGGTAAAGACCGTCTCGATGAAATTAAAGATGGTGACATTCCGACATTTGGAGAGACACTCCTTCTCATCAAGTGCTACTAGCCAGAAAGTTCCTTTTCTTGTATAAAGACCTATAGACGTAACCATTCTTCAGTTTCAAAAGAGAAAGGAAAGAAAAAGTGGTACATATTCGTAGGAAACCACAGTTCGTGGTTGGTAATGGTCTCGCCATACTGGCGCTCGCAAAGGTGATCGAAGACAAGTCAGGTTTGCTCGACGACGCGGTTGCTCTCAGCGCATCTGGTGAAGATGAAAGCATCATCACGCTCATCGATGTTCGTGATGACACCCCCGATCTCGTCTGTGAAAAGCGTATAACGCGTGTCTGCGGTCAGATGTTCCCGTGTTCAAAGTCCGATCTCAAACACGGTTGCCCAAGCGGGCTCTCGCCAGTGACGGCGAGTGCAGTGCAGGACCGCACATTCCGACCGATGGTATTTACGACCGACTAACAGATCTTCAGCACTACAAAAAAAGCCCTCTCACGAGCGCTTTTTTCTCTTCATATAAAAAGCCCCACCGAAGTAGGGCTCATATTTTTTCTTCACCAAGTCAGGAAGGGTCTCTTGATCAAGTTCGTATTTAGATAGCGAGGATCGTGGGTGACTTCCTCACCAATCCAGTGAGGAAGAGAGAATTCTCGATGCGGAGAATCCAGTTCGATTTCAGCAATCGCCAGTCCTTCATTTTTGGTGGAGAGATTGTTTATCTTCTGTGTGAGTGTGCACAGGTCTATAAGACATATGTGAAGTATTTATGCTCAGTCTTTAAGATGAGGCTGGCTGCCACAGCTCAATTGGATTACCTTCAGGGTCGTGTACGCGAGCAAACGTACCGACCTCAGGCATACTATTCCATTCATCTTTTTCTTGGACTTCCACTCCTTTTTCTCTAAGTCCGGTCATTAGTGTTTGTAAATCAGTAACACGAAAATTGAGCATCCACTGTTTGTCACTTTCAAAATAGTCTGTGTTGTCTGCCTGAGGCTCAAATACAGTAGGCCCAGCTTGCTGTTGCCATATCATGTTTTGTATATCAACACCCAAGACATCAACGTACCACTTCTTTAATACTTCGGGGTTTTTCGCCCGAAACATAAACCCTCCAATCCCAATGATATTTTTCATATACGGTGTAGTATACCAAAATAACTTTTCCGAGCGACTGCTTCGTCGTAGTTCGTTAGAATACGCTAATATCTAGGCTAGATAGCACAAAGCTAAGGTTATTTACCTTGAGTATTCTCCCACTTCGTTATTACATTCAACGCTTCATTCTCGAGTTCTTCAAAATGTACTAAATCAATTTTCCTTCTACTAGCTTCGTTAAGTTCAAATATATTGTGAGCACCTTCAAAGTAGTCGCTAGATACTTTGTCTCTACCACATGCAAAAACCACTCGAGGGATATATGCCCAAAAAGATGATGTAAAGCACATAACACATGGTTCCAATGAGGAATAGAGTACAACATCGTCTAGATTCCTTTTGTGTAACTTCTTGCCCGCCTTTCTGATTGCGTCAGTCTCAGCATGCATTGTTGGGTCGCAAAGTTGCTTCCCATTACTAAAGCCGGTGGATACAATCTCGCCGTCTTTAACGATAATGGCGCCAACGGGGTAGCCGCCAATTGCGACGGATTCTTTCGACAGCTCAATGGCTTTTTGGATGAAGTCTCTATCTGTCATTGAGAGAGTATAGCAAAAAGACTGCTCACTTGAGTGGTGTTCTAATTTGTGGAGATGGTGGAATTGATCCCGCTTTTTCTAATTCACTATGTTCATAAGAACGCTGGGCGTGGCTCACTCGTCTCGACATTAAGAATAGTCGAGACATTGCTCCGCCGGTTCAAATCCCGCCGCATGTGAAGCAGTTCACATGCTCCACTTCCAAAAAATAAAACACCACATTCAAGCGGTGTTTTATTAGCATGGAAGTGGCGGGATTTGAACCCGCGTCCGAGAAGGAGCGTATATAAGAGTCTACAGTATGTAGTTCACCTTACAGATTTAAATGGAGTACACACAAAGTGAACAAAGATGTATTCCATCGAGTTTCAAGAAATTCAGAATGCTATGGAAACAACAGAGCATCCCAGAGTCTGATGGTTATATCACCAGTAACACCGTATCAGACATAAGGTGTACTGACGCCGCGTTCGCGAGCTGTAATAAATTACGCTCGAGCGAATGCGAATCCAAACGCGTTAGCGTAAGGACTTGGTACGCTATTCTTAGCACGTACATGTGGTTCTGTTTTTACGAAGTCAGAACCAACTTCGATACTGCACGTATACACGGTACCAACCGTCTAAGCCTGTCACCCCCTGTAAGGAGTCGAGCGAATACTCGTATGCTTACAGCGAATGACAGTTACGTGAGACAAATACCGAAATGTGGGGTGGAGCGATATGATACAGGCTCCACCACAAATAATCAAAGAGAACGTTCACCATCCGAAAAGTTCGGCGTGTTCAAGAGAGTCAAGGTCATCGGTGCTGTCGCGCCAGTCATGGCGTGGCTGCTTTTCTTGAGGAGTCGTCCCCTCAAGTTCTAAGCATTCGCATTCGTCAGTCAGGCATGTTCTGCAATCGTCTTGCTCTTGCTCTGCTTTAAGAGCAAGAATGGTGCGGAGATCTCCACCGTTTACAAGCACGGCGGTAACAATATTTTTTCCAACAGACATTTTTAACCCCTTTTGGTTTTCGTGTGTGCCCCAATGCACCCACGTTTCGATATTCGTCTACTAGTCTTTCAAGGAACGGGCGATATCGCGCTCGGTGTCTCTCTTCTTGATCACCTCACGTTTATCGTACTTCTTTTTACCACGTACGAGCGCGATTTCAAGCTTTAAATTCCTACCTTTATTATACAACTTAATAGGTACTATTGTCAATCCAGCTTGATTACTCTTCATATCGAGTTCTGCGAGCTCTTTCTTTGAGAGGAGGAGTTTTCGAGGACGTTCAGGATCATACGTCTGCGGTGCATTTGCCTTCTGAAATGGAGGGATTGAAGCTCCTACGAGAAACGCTTCACCACCGCGAATAAGCACATGCGCTCCCTCTAATTTTCCTTGTTTGCTTCGTACGGACTTTACTTCGGTTCCCAATAGAGAAATACCTGCCTCGTACGTATCGAGGATTTCATAGTCAAACGAGGCTCGTTTGTGAGAGATGAGGCTTACCATTCCGACTATCATACCAAAATCTCTACGCAGATGCTCGCAAAATAGCGGTATTTTTGTATAATGACGCCCATGACTAACCAAAAGAAATCCACCAAAAAACGAGCACCGCAGAATCGGAAGAGCCAAAAAAAGACACTCAAGCAGATGCCTGTCGGTCCAGGTAATTTTTTGAATAACGTAATCTCAACAGTACTTATTCTCATTGCGCTTACCTTTATCTACTCACACTTCAGTGAATCAAAAGCAGAGCCAGAGGAACTGACCATTTCTGAAGTGGCAATGCAGTTGAAGGAAGGAGAAGTGAAGGAAATCATCGTTCGTGGGCATGAGCTTGAAGTTTCATACACTGATGAAACACGAAATCATGGTATTGCAAAGAAGGAGACAGATGCAGCAATCACTGAGACACTTGCTAACCTTGGGGTGACAAGTGAGCAACTCGCATCGACATCTATCAGTGTCGAGAATCAGACAGGATTTCTCTTTTGGCTGGGGAATCTTGCACCATTTATTTTTCCACTCATTCTTCTTGGTCTGATCGTATGGATGTTCACTCGCTCAGTGAAAGGTGCAGGTATGCAAGCGCTTAACTTTGGTTCTTCAAAGGCACGCATGATTGATCCAAATGATTCTGCGCAGAAAGTGACCTTCAAAGATGTTGCAGGAGCAAAAGAAGCAAAGCAGGAGCTTGAAGAAATTGTAGATTTCCTCAAGAATCCAAAGAAGTTCCTAGAAATTGGAGCTGAGATTCCGAAAGGAGTCATGATGATGGGTGCACCAGGTACAGGTAAAACACTTCTCGCGCGCGCAGTTGCGGGAGAGGCAGGTGTACCATTCTTCTCAATCTCTGGATCAGAGTTCGTGGAGATGTTTGTGGGAGTAGGGGCGAGTCGTGTACGCGATCTTTTCCAACTCGCAAAGCGGGCAGCGCCAGCAATTATCTTCGTAGACGAGATTGATGCGGTAGGACGAGCACGTGGTGCAGGCACTGGTGGTGGAAATGATGAACGCGAGCAGACACTCAACCAGATTCTCGTGGAGATGGATGGTTTTGAACCAACAGAGAAGGTGATCGTCATGGCGGCAACCAACCGACCAGACGTACTCGATCCTGCACTCCTTCGCCCAGGACGATTCGACCGTCGGGTGACCATTGACCTTCCTGATCGAGATGATCGAAAGGAAATTCTTAAGATCCACGCTCGCAAGAAGCCGCTTGCAGAAGACGTGAACCTCGATGTCATCGCACAGCGAACTCCTGGATTCTCTGGAGCAGACCTCTACTCACTCATGAACGAAGGTGCAATTCTTGCAGCTCGTGAAGAACGAAAGAAAGTAGGGCAGTTTGACCTCATCAGGTCTATCGAAAAGGTAATGCTTGGTCCTGAACGAAAGAGCCATGTACTTTCAAAGTATGAACGTGAAATCACCGCGTACCACGAGGCAGGACATGCGCTTGTGGCATCGGTACTTCCATATGCTGATCCAGTGCAGAAGATTTCTATTATTTCACGCGGACGTGCTGCGGGATACACGCTCAAACTTCCTGATGAGGATCGAAAGATGCACTCGAAGAAGGAGTTCCTTGATGATATTGCAATGTCACTCGGAGGGTATGTGACCGAGGAGATGATTTTTGATGACCTGACAACAGGTCCATCAAATGATTTGCAGGTAATCGCAAATCTTGCTCGAGACATGGTGACCCGATATGGTATGAGTGATAAGCTCGGGCCGGTTGCACTCGAAGGAACTGGTGGACGCATGATTGGCGGTGGCATGAGTCAGAACCGTGGATATTCTCCAGAAGTTGCAAAGGCAATTGATGATGAAGTGTCTCGCATCATTGAAGAGGCAAAAGATATTGCACGCAATATTCTCACAACACATCGTAAGGCACTTGATGCAGTAGCAATGCGTCTTATGGAGGTTGAGACACTCGAGCGTGAGGAGTACGAGGAAGTTCTCAAGAAAGAAGGTGTCGAGATACAGGATGCCTACAAAGAACGCCGTGAGGAAGAAGAAAAAGCAGGAGATCCAACAAAAGCGATTGAATTTGAGGGGAGAGAGTAGGTAAAACGACTGAATTAATGACGTCGCCAGTTCAGTCGTTTTTGTCGTCACAAGCCACATCGTTTGCGCTTCAGACAAGTCGCGTCAGCTCACTAATTCGCTTACGCTCATAAGTGGCTCCTGTCCGGACTCGCGGTCCGTAGCTCTAGGAAGGAGCTACTCACAACGCTCCGTCTCAGACAAAATGGAAAAAACGGTGCCTGCGCACCGTTTTTTCTTTTTGTCTGCCCACTTGGACTCGAACCAAGGACCACAGAGGTATAAGCTCTGCGCTCTACCAACTGAGCTATGGGCAGGTGTGAGAACTATAGCGCGAATCGGGTGGAGGCTCAACTTGTGTAGATTATGGGTTTGCACCAAAGTACCTGATGTATACTTTAGGGTAATGAAAGAAGTGTTTCGTAATGTCACCAAGTGGATTTTGCTCACTATTGCCGCGTCTATTGTGACGGTATATGTGCAAGGTTTTGTACGGCAGGCTGTGTACGTACCAGATGCAAAAGCAGAGGCTCCGTGCGTTGCTCCTGCAGAAAGCGAGTAGTTACTCCATGTGGAGGCTTTCTTTTGTAGTCTCTAGACGTTCTCTAATATGTGGATGCTCTTGAAGCTCTGGATCTTTTTCGATGAGTTTGTGTGCTTCATCTCGCGCGGCTTCAACAAGTTTTATATTTTTGAGTGCTTCCATACCAAGGTCGGTCAGCCCAGACTGTTTTGCGCCATATAGTTCTCCACTTCCACGGAAGGCGAGGTCGTACTCAGCGAGCTCGAAACCATTTCTTGCGGTCGTAAGCGCCTTGAGGCGTTCTTTTGTTTTATCTGACTTGCTCTCGGTCACTGCAAAACAGTATGGCTGATGCGTGCCACGAATAACGCGTCCGCGGAGCTGATGAAGCTGTGAGAGTCCGAAACGTTCTGCACCTTCGATAATGATGTTGGTAGCATTTGGCACGTTTACTCCCACCTCAACAACAGATGTTGCAACAAGAATGTCGATATCATGGTCAGCAAATTGCTTCATGATCTTGTCTTTTTCTTGCGGCGTCATCTTGCCGTGGAGGATACCAATACGGTATTCGGGAAATACGTTCTCTTTCAGACGTTCTGCCTCGGCTTTTACTGATTTGAGGCGGAGTGCCGTTGCCTTGTCTGGGTCCGGCTCATCGATGCGTGGGCAGATAACGTAGGTTTGCCTTCCAGAATCAAGTTCACTTCGTACATGCTCGTACATTTTTTCTTGTTTGTCTGGTGTGACAATCTCCGTGATCACTGGCTTTCGTCCCTTCGGCATTTCGGAGAGCAAGGTGATATCGAGATCTCCGTAAACGGTGAGTGCGAGTGTACGCGGGATCGGTGTTGCGGTCATCGAGAGAAGGTGGGGCATGCGTGTATCTTTTTTCGCGAGAGCCTTTCGCTGGTTTGTACCAAAACGGTGTTGCTCATCGATGATGACGTGCGCGAGGTGCTTAAACTCCACTGACTTATAAATAAGCGCATGGGTTCCGATGAGAATAGGAATCTCTCCATTCTTTACCCATTTCAACAGCTGTGCGCGAGAGATTTTTGTTGGCTTTGCCGCGTCTACTTTTGACGGGAACTTCATACAACCTGAACCCGTGATGAGGCCGATCTGAATCGGGAGATGATGGAAGTACTCAATAAAGCTCTCGAAGTGTTGCTTGGCAAGAATTTCTGTTGGTGCCATATACGCTACTTGGAGGTTGCCCCAGTCTTTGTCTGCGTCAGGACGACTCGTGGCAACCGCATAGGCAGTCGTTGCGGCAACGGCTGTTTTTCCACTTCCTACATCTCCCTCAAGAAGGCGAGACATTGCGTGCTTGCCGTTGAAGTCTTTGAGTACGGCATCGATTGCTTTTTGTTGTGAGGCGGTCAGGGTGAATGGGAAGCGATCGATAAATTCCTTGATATGTTTTTTCTCTGTCTTGAATTGGTAGCTCGCTGCAGACTCTACCGTTGCTCGTTCTTGCGCTTTCTGTGTCTGGATATAAAAGACTTCCTCAAACGCAAAGCGTTTGCGAGCGCTTTCGGCATGCTCTGCCTTCTTTGGAGTGTGAATCCATTGAAGGGCGGTAGTGAGTGTGGGGAGGTTGTACTCCTTAAGTACTTTCGGAGGTATTGGGTCATCGAGTTCATCGAGAACTCCTTTATCGAAGCACTTTTTTACTGTATGGAAAAACCACTTTGAGGTCACACCTTTTGTTTCTGGGTAGACAGGGTAGAGCGTCTCATCGAGATTCTCAGTGTCTTTGAAAATAGAGTCGTGTCGGTCGATTGGAAGACTGTCGAGTTTTTCTACTTCTGGGTTTGCGATATAGAGCTTGCCCTCTGAGCCGGTGACTTTTCCTGAGAGCTTCACGTACATACCGTCAGTGAGCATTTTTGCAAGGTACGGCTGGTTGAACCACATGACCTTCATGCGCGCAGTCCCATCCTCGACCCACCCCTCAGCGATTGGCCTCCGACTCTTCCATGCTTTTCTACTCTTGAGACCACCAATTTGTCCGTACACCACTGCATCTTCACCTGCGGCAAGTCCGCCAACCGATTGGATGTTTGAAATGTCCTCGTATCGTTTCGGAAGATGGAGGAGGAGATTTTCAACGGTTTCAATACGAAGTCGTGCAAGCGCTTTTTGGTGCGGAGTGTCGATGCGGAAATGGTCCTTGAGTAGGTCGTGCGGTTTCATGTTCTGTAATCATACCAAACTCAGCACACACTATTCGTGACAGGGGTCTAGCCATGTCGTATACTGGGACTCTTATAACACTATATTCTCATGGCTCAGAAAAAAGATTACGGTAAAAAAGCGCTTGCGGTACATAAGAAACTCAAAGGAAAGCTTTCTGTAACGCCGAAACAAAAACTCGATTCTGCTGATGCGTGGAGCACTATGTACACACCGGGTGTTGGAGCTGTATCCAGCCATGTTGCCAAAAAGGAGAAGGAGGCACGTCTCTACACCATGAAAGGAAACACGGTCGCTGTTGTTTCAGATGGTTCTGCAGTACTCGGACTTGGAAATCTTGGAGCACTTGGCTCTCTTCCGGTAATGGAGGGGAAGTGTGTCATCTTCAAAGAGATGGCTGACGTCGATGCGTTTCCAATTGTGCTCGACACACAAGATCCCGAAGAAATTATCGAGACTGTAAAGCGCATTGCACCTGGGTTTGGAGGTATCAATCTCGAAGACATCGCTGCGCCACATTGTTTCACTATTGAAGAACGACTCAAGAAGGAGCTCGATATTCCCGTGATGCATGACGACCAGCACGGAACGGCAATCGTGGTACTTGCGGGGCTCATCAATGCATCAAAAGTGGTAAAGAAGAAGCTCGAGGGAATGAAGGTGGTGATTGTTGGAGCGGGAGCTGCAGGTCGCGCGACCGCACTGCTCTTGGTGAAAGCAGGAATCAAGGACGTCACTGTTGTTGATCGCGCGGGGATCATCCACAAGAAACGAAAAGGTATTTCTGGATACAAGAAAGACCTTGCAAAGGTGACCAATCCAGAGGGACGTTCTGGCTCATTCGATCATGCGGTCGAAGGTGCGGACGTGCTTATTGGTGTTTCTGGTCCAGGGAAGATTGCACAGATGCATGTGGAGGCAATGGCGGATGATGCGATTGTGTTTGCGCTTGCAAATCCAGTGCCTGAAATCTTTCCTGACGATGCAAAGCGAGCGGGAGCACGTGTGGTGGCGACTGGTCGCTCAGACTATCCTAATCAGGTGAACAATGCGCTCGCATTTCCAGGGATTTTCCGTGGCGCGCTCGATGCTGAGGTTCGAGACATCACTGATGATATGAAGATCCGTGCTGCAAAAGCAATTGCAGGGATGGTCAAAAAGCCAACTGCAGCAAAAATTATCCCAAGTGTGATGACGAAGGGACTTTCTGAAAAAGTAGCACGCGCGGTAAAGACCAAAGCACGGAAGTAATACGTTTGAAGCAGAGTGCTAAATGCAGTATAGTACTGCGACTAGAGTCAATTTTAATTGGCTTGAAAGATTATGGAGAGTTGGCTGAGTGGATGAAACATGAACTGCTCCATGTTTCATCTGGTCGGCGAACGAAGTGAGCCGATTGGTCGTTGTGAGCTTTGCGAACAGACCAAAGGAGGAAGCGAGGTTGAGCGCCTACATAAGAAAAAGCGTTCTTACAAAAAATACAAACTGGAGAGTTGGCTGAGTGGTCGAAAGCGCCTCACTGCTAACGAGGTAAGGGCTAACCCCCTTCATGGGTTCGAATCCCATACTCTCCGCACTAAGGGATGACTCCGCAAAAAGCGGGGTTTTTCTTTTATTCTCAGCCACATCTGAGTTCGGTAATTCTGGTATACTCTACGAATGAAGTATTTCCACGTCACACAAGAGGAAATAGACAAGAAACTATTCAATATATTCGTTGGTATTAGCCTCGGTAATAAGCTCCTTACGCCAGAGTTAGCTGAGAAGTATGTAAAGTGGGCGCACGCTAATACCAAAGACAATGCGGTCATTCTTATTGCTGACGATATCGATACTATTAACTGGGAAGTCTTTCGCGGACTCTCGCGTGAAGAAGCTGAAGAGAAAGTTCGTCAAAAAGGATACGGTGCAAAAGGAATGTTTGATAAAGCAATCCGTACCCTCGCACGAGAAGAGAACGATCCCACCTACATAACGAAGACACACATTATCTTCTGGAGTGATATACGAAACGATGGATATGACCACCTCAAAGAGATTCTTGCAGAGGAATACAAAACCAATGAAGCATTCAAAGAGCAGGTTTTGTATTTTGTAGATAAATATATTTCACTTCGAGATACTGAGGTGTCTGAAGGAGATAAAGACAGACTCGCAGATTACATTATCAGCGAACTCCCGACTCTACTTGGCGGCATTTATTGGAATGACACACTCTACAACCTCATTTTGTACCCGACGTATGTAGATAGTGGCATGAGCCAGTTTGTATTGGATATTCGAGGGGGAAAATACTTCGATGCTTCGAAACTACAGCTGCGACAGCTTTGTGTACTTGTTGAAGATTATCTTGAGGGTTGATTTTTAAGCCATCTCTCCAACGCAACAATACTTTCTCGCACCTCATTTAATCCCTCGAGTTCGGAAAGCCGTGCTAAATCCCCGCATATACAAAAACGCCCGAACGGGCGTTTTTGTATATGCGGAGAGTATAGTAACAGTCTGGGAGACTGTTACGTGGGATTCGAAAAGGTTGCCTGATATTTTGAAGCATGAAAAATATCGACAACCTGTACTGATTCTGTAAGGATCGAAATTCCCATACTCTCCGCGATTTAGAAAAAGCGGGACGAATCCCTTGAACCGCGAGACAATATGATCTAGTGGTGTTTTGCTTTACCAAATGGGATAACTGAAATACTATAAGTGGAATGGTTAGAACCCAAACAGAAGCACTAAAAAGTTTAATCATTGATGAGGCTTCAATATTCAAAATAATTGATTTCTTCTTCAGTCTGAAGCCATCAGATGAGGAGCGATCAAACTATCTGAACATTCAAATAATTGATACGGACGGTATTGAGTATAGTTTTACGCAAGACGACAGTGACGGTAATGTAAAAAACCTTTTGGCAGCAAACAAGGTTTCTCACATTAGTTTTCGATTTAGAGATTATGATTCTAACAATCATTGTTCCCTGGAACTCACTGCAAGCAACTCTTCTTCCTATAGGAATAACACAATTAAAGTTGAAGGAGAACCTGATTGGTCAGTAGCGAGGTTCAACAATCTTAAAGAAATAATAAAATCTTTCAAACCCCAAAATAATTTCTTTGCAGAGCACAGTACCGCATTTTTTCATATTTTATCCCTTAGTTTTGGATGGTTCGCCTTAAAGCTGCTTAGTTTGATTCCTGTAGTCCCAGAAGAGCCACGCGAGGGATCTTTCACGGCCATTGTTGTGAGTCTGACTGAACAATATGCTCTCGTGGAGATCGCAATTCTTGGGCTGTTGTCTTGGATGTTGGGTGCTTGGATTGTCATTATGTTTTGGATGGAGTTAAAGAATTGGATTAGTCAAATATGGCCTAGTATAGAATTTGATTTTGGTCCGGCACACTTGAGAGCGCCCAAAAAAATCCGAAAAGCTTTGGTGACCTTGGTATCAATGGTAGTAATTCCTGTGTTGTTTTCACTTTTTCTATAAGGAGCACGAGACACTATCGAAATTTGACCTTTAAATGGTCAATTATTTTCAAGTCGTACCAAGTCCCCATACTACTCAATTTGCTATAGTGTGGGGATGAAACGCGCGTTATACATTGGTGTTGCAGTCTTCATACTTTTGTACGTACTCTTTTTTGCAGGTACTAAAACCATAATCAACTATCCTTCAAGTGGGACAACTATTGTTGCGTTTGGTGACAGTCTTGTTGAAGGCGTAGGTGCGACACGTGGGCAAGACTTTGTGAGCATGCTGTCTTCTCGTGTTGGTGAACCGATTATAAACCTGGGTATCTCTGGAGACACAACGAGAGATGCTCTGGATAGGGTTGATGAAGTCGTCGGATACAATCCGAAAGTAGTTCTTCTTTTGTTTGGAGGGAATGATTACTTACGGAAGATTTCAAAAGAGGAAACATTTAGTAATCTCGCTAAAGTAATTACAACTATTCAGGAGTCTGGTGCTGTTGTTGTGCTGTTGGGGGTACGCGGAGGTTTGCTTCGAGATAATTTTGAAGACGAGTATGCCAGACTCTCAGAAGTGTACGGGACAGCCTATGTCCCCAATGTTTTAGATGATCTTTTTGGCAACCCAGCTTTTATGTCTGATGCGATACATCCTAATGATGAAGGCTACAAAATTATAGCTGAAAGAATAGAGCCTGTTCTTGAACGGGTGATACGATAGGTTTGTTACACAATCTGCTATAATCACCCCATGAAAAAAATCCTAGCAATCTATCACAAGGACTGTATTGACGGCGCGACCTCTGCAGGAGTCCTTCTCAAAAAATTTCCAGACGCGAAACTCTTTCCACTCGGGCATTCGTATACTCCTGAAGATATGGAGCCTATATTTGATGCACTTGATGCTGAAACTGAAATCTACACACTCGACTGTGGACTTGGAGTAACCGAACTTCTTGAAAAAGGGTATTCAGTGACAACACTTGATCACCACATAAGTGAAAAAGAGTCGCTTACTGCACTTGCGAAAGAACATGAGGAGTTTACATACGTCTTTGATAATGAAAAATCGGGAGCGTCGCTTGCGTGGACGTATTTCTTTCCTGAGGAGGCAATGCCAGAGCTCATCAAGTATGTCGAAGATATTGATCTGTGGCTTGGAAAGTACGGAGAGGAGAGTAAGTTTGTAGGAAACTATCTCTTTATGTTCCGCAACGAGCCGTCGCGTATGCTCGAACTCGTGGAAGGAGATATTAAGAAGGTACTTTCGACCGGACGTATTATTGCAATGGCAATGGACAGGGAAATCGAGAAGCAGGTGACGATACCTCCAGTCACACTTAAAATTGGTGAACATAAGGTACTCGCATATAACATCACCATCCACGAGTCGGCGTGCGGAAATATTCTCTCAGGTGAGCAGAATCAAGCTGTTGCACTTTTCACTATCAAAGGCGAGGATGTAAAATTTAGTTTTCGTGGGAAAGAAGGACAATCACCATCTGCACTTGATCTTGCAACTGAACTTGGGGGTGGCGGGCATGTGTGTTCTGCCGGAGCGAGTATCCCGCTCAAAACATTTCTCGGTATGATCGTGTAGGTATCTCTTGGTATACTTTCACCATATGAATTCAATAACAAAAAACGCACGAACAGCAGGTTTATTGTATCTGCTCCTTGTCCCACTGGGACTCTTCGGAATTTTATATATTCCGACACTTATTACGTCAGGAGATATTGCGAGCACTATCGCGAATATCACCGCACATAAAGCACTCTATAGTGCGAGCACTGCAACCGCACTTTTGGTGCAAGTAGTACAAATTTTCCTGGTGCTTGCACTCTATCGACTCTTTAAGGATACGAGCAAATTCTGGGCGGTACTTTTGGTTGCGCTTATTATCCCTGCGGTCTCTATCGCGATGCTTAACGAGGTGAATCATGCTGCGGTACTCGTGCTTACGAGCGGTGCAGGATACCTTACTGCGTTTACTGAAGCACAGCTTCATGCGCTCGTGGCACTCTTCCTTGATCTTCATACATACGGTGTGATGATCGCACAGATTTTCTGGGGATTGTGGCTGTTCCCAATGGGTATGCTTGCGTATAAGTCTGGGTTTGTACCGAAGTACATCGGCGTGCTCCTTATGATCGGATGTTTTGGATATATCTTTGACTCCCTCGCACCTTTTGTATTGCCAGAGATTACCTTTACGGTGAGCGAGTACACATCAATTGGAGAATTCTTCATGATGATATGGCTCTTGCACCTTGGGTTCTCCAAGAAAAAGAGTCCGGAGGTAGAAAAAGAATAAAAAAGAAGCGACGCCAAGGGCGTCGCTTCTGGATTTAGAGTTTATTCTCAGGAATATTATGAGCATAAACCCCGTTTCTCAGTAACGAGATCAGACGAACATTGAAGGCGGTCTCGTAGATCCAAGAGATCACTAATGCAGTGTCTTCTTCCATGCGGGAGATGAGATTCTTCAGAGAGGAAAATCTTGCTTCTTGATGAAGTCCTGCATAGACGATGAGCCATCTCGGACCGTTGTCTGTCGGTACGGGCATGAGTATCATTTTTGATCCACGCCCCCAATTTTCTCTGGTAAATGTGTTACAGGCAGTGAGTATCTTTTGTGACGGAAAATGCCACATTAGAGAATCTCGATCTGACGGTGAGAACAGTTCCTCGCACTGCTCATCAAATGGATCCACAAACGATAGGGGACTCCATTGCTTCAACACACCAGTGTAGCGCCGAAGACAACCGTCCCACGCTAGATGGATGTCTTGTTCAGTGAGCCTCATAGGAAACTCTCCTCATTTTTGTTCCTGTACAGAATGTGTCTGTCAAATTTATAACACAGATATTATTTTTTTCAAGGTTGTGAAAGCCCCCCGAAAGCTTTGCTTTCGGGGGGCTACATACAGGGTTACTGGTACACCTCAATCTTCGACGGAAGGTTTGTTATACCTCGAAAGACTCTGAAGAGTCCCTGGAACCAGATCAGTTCAACTGGTTTTGGTTTTCGAGATGTAACATTTGGATTTTTTGAAATAAATCCAATCCAACCAGTTTCGGGTACATACGACGCAAGTATCGACGGTGTCACAAGAGCCCGCTTGTCTTTTTCTCCGATGCAGTTCTTGAAGATTCCTAGCATCTCCTCCAACGTCATATTTTGCGGAGGAGTTGGAACGAGAAACCCGTGACATTTTTGAATGAGCTCAAGATGGTTTGGTGAGGGAAACGTGAGCAACAGATGAGCCCACACCCTTGTTCCATACGATCGTCCGAGAAATTTGGAGATTTGTTGAGCGCTGATGAAACAGTCACCAAGAACATGTTTAGCAATCTCTTCTTGAGAACACTCGCGTGCGTCTCTGTATCGGGGAGATATCTCTTTTGCCATGATTCTCTCCTATGCAAAATTTCATTCCATATATAGTGAACCGTAAAAACGTTGTTATCGCAATGTATAGTCTGCTTTACATTATGTTTTGGTGCGGTATACTTCTTGTATATGAAAAACGAAATTGCGGTGTTTGGTGGAGGCTGCTTCTGGTGTATAGAGGCGGTCTTCAAGATGCTTAAGGGTGTGAACACTGTCGCACCTGGATACGCTGGTGGACATGTGCCAAATCCAACATATCGAGAAGTGAGTGAAGGTACTACGGGACACGTTGAGGTGATTCGTATTGAGTTTGATTCTGAACAGATTGATTTCAAGACACTCCTCACGGTCTTTTTTGCTTCGCATGACGGATCGCAATTGAATCGGCAGGGAAATGATGTGGGGGAGCAGTATCGTTCGGTCGTCTTCTATACGACAGAAGAACAGAAGAGTGTCGCAGAAGCATTTATTGCTGAGTTGAATACATCAAACACCGAAGGAGATTCTATTGTGACCACGGTCGAACCGCTTGAGGAATTCTATGAGACCGAGGATTATCATAAAGACTACTTTGAGAAGAATCCCGATGCTGTGTATTGTCAACTGGTGATTAACCCAAAGCTCGAGAAGGTGCAGGAAAAATTTGCCGAACTTTTAAAAGAACATAGCGAATAAAAATATGGAACAGAATGAAAAAGAGTGGAAGGAGAAACTCACGCCAGAACAGTATAAGGTGCTTCGTGAAGGTGGTACAGAAGCTCCATTCTCAGGAGAGCTCTTGCATGAAAAAGGCGACGGAGTTTTTCGGTGTGCCGCGTGTGGAAATGCATTGTTTGCATCTGATACAAAATTTGACTCGGGTACTGGCTGGCCATCTTTTGATGATGCGCTCCCTGGTGCGGTTGAAGAACGTGAGGATACCTCGCACGGTATGCGGCGAACAGAGGTTGTGTGTGCAGAGTGTAAATCACATCTTGGACACATGTTTGAGGACGGTCCAAAAGAGACAACAGGAAAGCGGTACTGCATGAACTCGGTGTGTCTTGAGTTCAAGGAAGAAGAAGCTCCATCTGACAAATAAAAAACCCCGCGAAACTCTGCGGGGGCACTCAGCACTACAACTCCAAACTGAAACATTACACAAGAATATTTATTTTCTGACCGATGAGTATATTTGGTTTTTGGTCAGTATGTCTCTTTGAGACTGATCGCCTCAAAGAGAACGGTCGTTCTATCCGATATTTTGGATCAACGACTGAGGGGGTAGGGTGTTTCTGTCCCCCCATTCCATTTTTTCGTTTCATCTTAGTCCTCCTCCATGACCAAAATATAATAAATTTTTTGTCATGTCAATGTGCAAGCGCGGTGCAAGTAATTGAGCGAGGCGCTGCTTTCTGTAATTCTTTTTTAGCTTCGCGGAGGGTTGCGCCGGTGGTTATCACATCATCGAGGAGGATAATATCTTTTCCTTTGATGAGGTGTACGTTTTTTGGAATGAGGCGAAAAACATTTTGCATGTTTTTCGCTCGTTCTGCTTTTCCGAGCTCGGTCTGAGGTTTCGTGTCCTTGCTTCTCTTTAGGATATTGGTTTTAAGGAAATAGCCCGGCATGCGCGCACGCGCATGCCGGGCTATTTCTGTCACCTGATTGTACCCACGCTCATTTTTCCGTTTTCGTGAAAGTGGCACTGGGATGATGATCGACGGATTCTCATTTCGAGCATTTGCAGCGTACACTGCTCCGAGTAATTTCTGTGCTCGGACGTTATGAGAAAATTTTGCTTCATGAATACAGGCTCGAACACGAGTATCAGAAAAAGGAAGAAGCACACGAACACCGTCAACGTCACATACATCTTGTACTATTGTAAGATCTTTAAGAGATGTCTTCCGAACGATCAGAGATTCTTCGGAGGGAGGGAAGAGGATATCCATGAACACTCGCATGCTGTGTGTGATCACGAAGTGTATGTCCATCAGTGACATGATACTATAATGGGTACATACAATGGCGTTCGATTTTGCAAAATTCAAATCCGTCCTCGGAATTTCAGGTCGCTCCAAAACCCCAACACAGGTGATTGGTGTTGATGTTGGTGCGTCATCAATAAAGGTAGTGCAACTTCGGGATGAAAAAGGTGTTCCAACACTCGATACGTATGGTGAACTCCAGCTTGGGCCATATGGAGGAGGCGACATTGGGACGATTGTTTCACTTGAGCAGAAGAAACTCACGGAAGCACTCGTTGACATCATGCGCGAATCAAGTATTTCAGGAAATACGGTTGCGTTCTCAATACCGTATACCTCAAGCTTCATGGTTCGAATGACTCTCAACACGATAGATGCAGAAGAAATTGCCTCACGAATCCCTGTTGAGGCTCGGAAGTACATACCCGTTTCACTTCAAGAAGTCTCACTTGATTGGATAGAGCTTTCACAAGATGAAGAAGCAAAAACCACAACACTTTTGGTAGTGGCAATTTACAATGAAGCGCTTACAAAAATGCAGGGAGTACTTGGGGGTGCAGGACTTCAGGTCGTATACAACGAACTCGAACCATTTAGTGCGATCCGCTCAGTAAAGTCTAAAAATGATGTGGAAGCGTATATAGATTTTGGCGCCGAAACCACTCGACTCTATATTGTGCAGGGTGGCAATATTGTAGGAACCCATAGTTTGCTACTTTCAGGCACAGAAATTACCAATATATATATGAGTGCGCAGTCGCTTTCTTTCAAGGATGCTGAAGAGCGCAAGCGAATGATTGATATCAGTGCATCAGATGAGGCTGGGGTAAAAGAGGTGGATGTGGCATTGCGTCGAGGAATGAAGGAGTTTTCAAATGTACTGACACGAACTGAGCAAGAGCTCGGCATCGCTATTGAAAATGTTGTATGTGTGGGTGGGGGATCGTTACTTCTTGGGCTCATGCCCCTTGCTCAAGAAATACTTCAAAAAAATGTTGTCATTGGGGAGTCATTTTCGAAAGTCGCGTATCCCGCATTTCTTGATAAGGCGTTTAAGAACATTGGACCGTCATTTAGTGTCGCAGTTGGTTTAGCGCTTCGCGTTTTTGAACTTGACGTAGAATAAAAACTGTCCACAGTTTTTATAGCGTATATCCAAAACATCGTCGTATAATGAAAAGTAATGGCTGACGCTCCCCGTTCATCATTTATACCGAAACAGGTATCGCAAGATGCGACGCCAAGTCGCGTGCGACGTCGACGTATTTTCAACAACGTTTCTTTTTTTGGAGCTCTTTTTCTTGGAATCTCGCTATTGCTTTCTGCCGGAACATTCGGGTACAAGTATCTGATTCAAAACAGTCTTGATAACGCACGCGCACTTCTTGCAACGGAAAAAGGCAAGTTTTCTGAGGCTGACCTTAATATTGTTGCGTCCCTTAACCAACATATTGATGCCGCTAAATTCCTTCTTGATCGACATGCTGCACCATCGAAGGTGTTTGCTGCACTTGAGGAGAGTACAAAGGAGAGTGTTCAATACACAGAGTTTCTCTTGAGGCGTCATTCTTCAGGGAATGTGACGGTGATGCTCAAAGGTGCAACTAATGAGTTCGGAAAGATCGCACTTCAGAACCTTCAATATGTGGAGCAGGATATTTTGAAAGGAGCGGTGGTTACCGGTATCGCATTTGCAGTTGACTCTGAAGAAGATACCGAGTCTGTTTCAGATGAACAGATTATCTTTAATGTAAGCACGAGCGTCTCAGTATCTGAAGTTGGATACACTGCAGCTCCAGAGATTGCAGAACCTTCTCCAGTTGAGGAGATAGAAGTGTTGGAGGGTGAGGATACTGATGTAGAGGAAGGAGAGGACACAGTACCTAAAACCGAGTCGACAGATACCGAGGATGTGGGAAGTGATGCATCAGTGGAGACTGAAGTAACTGAAGAAGAGACCCTTTAAATCTTAGATATGTTTTCAATCGTACGACCAACAATTTCCATTATTGCAGGACTTCTCATCATCTTTTTCTTTGTGCGTCCTATGTATGCACAAATTGGTCAATTGCAGGAAGAAGCAGATCAATATGAAGAAACTGTGCAGAAAGTACAGGAATTCAATGCGCTACTCGACAGTTTTCTTGCAAAACGAAACGCTATTCTTGTGCGTGACCTTGAGCGTCTTGAAACCTTTGTTCCGCACGGAGAGATCGATGAAGTCGGTGCTCTTGTGGATCTTGAAGCGCTTGCGTCAGCGCATGGTCTTATTTTTAGAAACGTGAAGGTTGGTGTTATCGGTGAGTCTGATAATACCGATGAACTTGATGATGCGAGCGGTCAAATTGAGCCTGAGGTCGTGTCGCAGGGCTTTGATGCAAGTGAATTCCTTACACAGGATATTGATTTTTCTGTGATCGGAACATACAACCAGTTCCGTAGCTTCCTTGAAGATCTTGAGGAGAGTTTGGTACTCATGGATCTTACAAAGATTTCGTTTACTGTTTCAGAAGGGGAGCTTACTCAATATGATATGACTGTGCGTCTCTTTGCCATACCAAATACTAACGAGTAATATATATCTATGACACCTCTTCTTAGAAAATTATTTATCGCACTCGGAGTTGTTGCTGTTCTTGCGCTCGCATACTTTGTTTTCTTGCGAACAGACACAACAGAAGATCCGCTTACTAGTACAGGTGTAATGGGGGATCAAGCTGCACTTGAAGCTCAAGAACTCTTAGTTCGATTGCAACGGTTGCGAGGTGTTGATATTGATGAAGAATTTTTCAGAGATGAGCGTTTTGATGGACTCGTTGATATGCGTCAGCAAATTATTGACGAAGGTACAGGAAGAACGAATCCATTCGGGAGCACACAATAAGATAACGAGGTATACGTTCAAATGAATCTACTCACACTACTGCAACAAAAAGGAGTGATTGATGCAGCGGCAGTTGGTCGTGCTGAAAGTGCTATACGTGACAAAAATATGACTGAAGAAGCAGCACTCCTTGCGGAAGGGGTTGATCCTGTAGCCCTTCGAAGTACGCTTGCTGAATATTATGAGCTTCCTGCTCGGGAAATTCCGGAGAATACAAAATTGAGCGAAGAAGTGATGCAGTATATTCCAGATGAATCTGCTCAGCATTATCGAATGGTGCCCATTGCGCTGGAAGATGGGGTACTCGTTGTTGGGGTTGTTGATCCTGACAACTACGGCTTGCGCGATGCACTTAATTTTATTTCAAGTAGATACCAACTCCCGTACCGTTTGGAAGTAATTTTGGAACAAGATCTTGCACATGGACTTGCATCTTACGAGAACCTAACAGGTGAGGTTGGAGAAGCACTTGAGTCACTTGATGTTGAACTTGATAGTGACACTGAGGATACTATCGAAAAAAAGAAACCGTCGGATGAAATTGAGCATATCAAAGAGGATGCTCCGATTACAAAAATTGTCGCAACAATTTTGCGCTATGCCGTTGATGGCGGAGCGTCTGATATTCATGTCGAACCGTACGAAAAACGAGTGATTGTTCGATTTCGTGTAGACGGTGTCTTAGTACGAAGTCTTGAACTCCCAAAAAAACTGCACTCTGCAGCGGTTGCGCGCGTAAAGATTCTTGCGTCCCTGCGGCTAGACGAAAAACGTAAGCCGCAAGATGGTCGATTTTCAGCTACTATTGATGGTCGAAAAATTGACTTTCGTGTCTCGATTCTTCCAACAAATCATGGTGAGAAGGTGGTTATGCGTATCCTTGATACAGAGTCGGGAGTAGGATCTCTTGAAGATACAGGTGTTTCAGAGCACAACATTGCCCTCATTAGAAGAGCACTTAAACAGCCATTTGGAATTATTCTCATCTCTGGTCCGACAGGATCCGGTAAGTCAACAACCCTTTATGCAATGCTTAATGAAGTCGATAAAGAGGGGAAAAACGTACTGTCGCTAGAAGATCCAGTTGAGTACAACATTGCTGGAGTGAGTCAATCACAGGTTCGTCCAGAAATTGGTTACACGTTTGCTGCAGGGCTGCGCGCAGCACTTCGACAGGATCCTGATATTATTATGGTGGGTGAGATTCGCGATAAAGAGACTGCACAACTCGCCGTACAGGCTGCTCTTACGGGACACATCGTACTCTCAACAATTCACACCAACAATGCTATTGGAGTGGTGCCTCGACTTGTAGATATGGGAGTGGATCCTTATCTGATTGCTCCGACTTTACAGCTTGCGCTTGCGCAACGTCTCGTGCGTCGCGTCTGCAAAGAGTCAGCAAAAAAAATCCCGTTTACAGGCAGTACAAAGGAGTTTATCGAAAGTGAATTTGAAGAATTGGATCCAAAATATCGTGGTGTAATTCCGCAGACTGATCACGTACTCCAGGCTCAGCCAAGTAAAGAGTGTCCAAACGGTACCAAAGGTCGTATTGCGGTTATGGAAGCAATGCAGGTTAACGATGAGATTGAGAGACTCATTCTCGAAAACACTGACGAAGAAAAATTGTATGCGGCAGCGCGGAAGAATGGCTTTATTTCAATGAAAGAAGACGCTGTTATCAAAGCGTTACAACATGATATTTCATTTGAGGAAGTGAGTCAGCTTGGAGGCGAGCTTCTGGTTGCTGAAGAACCTGATGAAGAAGAAATAGAGGTACAGCCCGCACCAGCTCCAGTGCAAAATCGTCCTGAGCCAGCAGCGGTTTCTGAGACGACTGTCGATAACCAAGATACGACAACATAGTTTGCGTATATAATGAGAAAGACAGAGACGTATTTCAGATGGCGGGACACACATTTATTTTATGGCAACTGTAGACTACAAAAGAGAGCTTGAAGATCTTATCGAAATGGTTGTGACCGAGAAAGGTTCTGACCTTCATTTTTCTGTGGGCGCACACCCGCTCATTCGTGTTACTGGTTCACTTATTCCATTGATCAAAAAACCTCAGTTAACTTCAGACGACACTCTTGGTTTTCTTCGTGCAATGCTTGCATCAGAAAAGGTCGATGCTTTTTTGAAAAAACAGGAAGTTGATTTTTCGTATTCTGCAAAAGGAGGTGTTCGTTTTCGTGGAAATGCATATTTTCAGAAGGGAAGTATTGCAATTGCGCTTCGATATATCCCCAATACAATTCCGTCACTTGACTCGCTCAACCTCCCCCCGATTCTCGAGATGTTTACGCAGCGACCGCAAGGTTTCTTCCTGTGTGTAGGTCCTGTTGGACAAGGTAAATCAACGACACTCGCCGCAATGATTCAGATGATCAATGAGACACGTGCTGAACACATCATGACCATCGAAGATCCTATTGAGTATATTTTTGAACCCAATAAGTCATTGATTGATCAGCGTGAAGTGCGTGTTGATACTGAAGATTTTTCACAAGCACTTCGTTCTGCCTTTCGTCAGGATGTTGACGTGCTTATGGTTGGGGAGATGCGTGGTACCGAAACAATCGGGACTGCAGTGACCGCTGCTGAGACAGGACACTTAGTATTCTCAACACTCCATACCAATAATGCTGCGCAGACTATCGATCGTATTATTGACACGTTTCCATCAGGACAACAGGACCAGATTCGCTTGCAACTCTCAGGTTCTCTCGCAGGCATCTTCTCTCAGCGTCTTGTCCCGCGTATCTCAGGAGGGCTGATTCCTGCATACGAGCTTCTTATTAATAACGCCGCAGTTGCAAATCTTATCCGTGAACGGAGAACGCATGAAATCCAAACGGTTATTGAGACTGGTCTTGAACAGGGAATGATCGATATGAATCGTTCACTCGTTGAGTTGGTGCAGAAGGGAGAAATCACGGTCGAAAACGCTTTTTCGTATTCGATTAATCCAAAAGGGCTTGAACGCCTCATGTAATCATTTGTAACTTATGCTTTTTTCATACAAGGCAACCGACGAAAATAATGTCATCAGAGAGGGTACTGTTGATGCTCAAAATCTTGAAGTTGCCATCAAGACTGTTTCAGATCGGGGATATACGGTCATTTCTGTATCACCACTTAACGAGAAGAAATCATTACTCAATCTTGAGATTAACTGGTTTCAACATGTAAGTTCAAAGGAGATTGTTATCTTGTTCCGACAAATATCAACATTGTTTGAGGCGCAAGTCTCAGCGCTTCGTATTTTCAGACTCCTTGCTGACGAAAGTGAAAATAAGCTGTTACAACGAGTGCTTACTGAAATTTCAGATGACCTACAGGGAGGAAGTAGTATTTCTCGAGCGCTTTCAAAACACCCTGACATATTCTCGCCATTCTCTGTGTCTATGATTAAGTCTGGAGAGGAGTCTGGAAAGCTCGATGAGACATTCTTGTATCTTGCAGACTATCTTGATCGTATGTACGAGGTTGTCTCGAAAGCTCGAAATGCACTTATCTACCCAGCGTTTGTTATCAGTATCTTCTTTGTGGTGATGGGACTCATGCTCACGTTTGTGATCCCTCGTATTAGTGTCATTTTGACTGACTCTGGACAGGAGCTTCCGATTTATACCAAGGTCGTCATTGCGCTCTCTGACTTCCTCCGGAACTATATCGGACTCATAATGGTTGTCTTGGCGGTTATTGTTGCACTTGTTTGGCAATTTAAAAAAACATCAGCAGGAAAGAGGCTGTTTGACGAATTTAAACTTTCTTTTCCATATATTGGAGATCTATACCAGAAGCTTTATTTGACTCGAATTTGCGACAATCTTTCAACAATGCTTTCAAGCGGTGTCTCTATGGTTCAGACACTTGAGGTTACAAGTGAAGTGGTTGATAACGAAGTCTTTAAAGACATCATTGACTCGACACTCATTGACGTTAAGGCGGGAAGATCTTTCGCAGATGCTATTTCTGAGTACCCTGAAATTCCAGGAGTTTTAGCTCAAATGAGCAAAGTGGGAGAAGAGACAGGTAATTTGGGGAATATTCTTACAACACTTGCGAGATTCTATCGACGCGAAGTGAATAACGCTGTCGACACACTTATCAATCTTATTGAGCCGTTCATGATTGTTCTCTTGGGTCTCGGGGTAGGATCACTTGTTGCTGCCGTCTTGATTCCAATTTATAACATCACGTCAGCAATCTAGGGTTTTTATTTCTTCTTCTATTATCCACACGGGGGTATCGGTCACTCTAGGAAAGACGTATAATGAATATACTAAAGATGTTAGCAGTATCTTCTTAAGATTTTAAAAATAAACAGATTATGACTATGTATAAAGTGAGAGAACGAGGTTTTACACTCATTGAACTTCTTGTAGTAATTGCCATCATCGGTATTCTCGCATCAGTGGTACTTGCGTCACTTAACAGCGCACGGTCCAAAGGTTCAGATGCTGCTATCAAAGCAAACCTCAACAACGCACGCGCACAAGCAGAGCTTTATTACGACGATAATAGTAATAGCTATGCTAGTGTATGTGGTGCCTCAAATGGTATTTCATCGATGTTAACAGGTGCACAAAATTCTGCAGGTGGAGCATCATATGTTGCTTGTGGCGACAGTTCTACAGCTTGGGCAGCTAAAGCACGACTCGTCTCAAACACAGGACAGTATTATTGTGTCGATAGTACTGGGGAAGCTAAAACTATCACTGCAACTTATAGCGATAGCGCGGTTACAGTCTGTCCATAGTTACAAAGCAGATAAACAAAACACCCGCACACGACGGGTGTTTTGTTTATCTGCTAGGACTACATTCTGCATGTAAAATGAGGTTTTACTTCCGTCAGAAAATCTTCTAAAACCGTGTACAAGGGTTGGAGCGTAACGTGAATTACAGAATGTTTACCTTCGTAGTGTGTTACTATCGACGTATGGATTTTATTTTTATAGCGTTTTTAGGCGCAATAATAGGAAGTTTCCTAAACGTCGTTATCTATCGGTTACACACGGGAAAATCTCTTAACGGTCGATCACACTGCCTTTCTTGCGGAATCGGTCTCTCCTGGTATGAACTTGTACCCGTTCTTTCCTACGTGGTACTAAAAGGGAGGTGTCACCATTGTTCTTCCTTTATCTCACCAAGGTATCTTTTTGTAGAGATACTCACAGGTATGTTGTTTGTCCTTTCTTTTGCAACAGCTTCGTCAGATTTTCTCCTTTTACTTACTCTTTTTGTAATGGTCTCTGTACTGGTTATTATTTTGGTCTATGATGTGTTGCACACCATCATTCCTGATTCTTTAGTTGTTCTTCTTACACTGAGCGCAGGAATAATTGTTGTGGTCACCAAGATTCCTGTTGAAACTGCAGTGCTCTCAGCATTTTCGACATCAGTTTTTTTTGCTTTTTTTTGGCTTATATCGAACGGGCGGTGGATGGGACTCGGTGATGCAAAGCTCGCTTTTCCACTTGCACTCATATTTAGTCCTGTTGAGGCGTTCTCTATGGTAGTTCTGTCGTTTTGGATTGGTGCAGTAGTTAGTATCATACTGATCGGTATACAGAATATGTTACGAAAGGGGAAAACACGCCTGTTTTTTTTGTCGTCACAGCTTACAATAAAGAGTGAGATTCCATTTGCGCCGTTTCTTATTTTCGGCTTCATAGGGGTTTATTTCTTCCATGTCGATATTCTCGCTATTACAGATGCTTTTACAAAATTCTTCTTGGGGTAAAAAAGAATTTCCTTGTACAGCACCACTTGCGCAAACTAAACGAGGCTTTACCCTCGTTGAACTTCTCGTCACACTTGCAATAATGCTCATTATTGTGGCTTCTTCGCTTGTTCAATTTAATACATTTGACAGCGAAATTTTACTAAAAACACTTGCATATGATGTTGCGCTCTCCGTGCGACAGGCACAATCATACTCATTAAACGTACTTGGTAGCGCAGGATCATTTGATTCTCCGTATGGAGTTACCTTCACTCCTGACACAACAAGCTACGCACTTTTCTTATACGGAGGCACTGCTACACGACCGCGATTTGATGCGGATGCTTCGATACTCGATACATATCAATTGGGAAGACGCTTTACTATAACTGATGTTTGTGCAGTAATCGGTGGTGTGGAGGACTGCTCAATTGCTCGCCTGGATGTTTCATTTAAACGACCAGAGTTTATCGGTCTCTTTTACGCAGAAGGTTATTCAGAGGTTCAAAACGGTCAAATCGAAAGTGGCACAATATATATACAGTCAAGTACTGGAGGTCCCACAGGAAAAATCGAAGTTGGGTATACTGGATATATCACCGTAACGCTTGAATAAAACATATGTTGAAAATACACGCACGACATAAAGCAAAAAATCGAGGATTCTCACTGGTTGAGATGCTCGTTGCGGTAAGTATTTTTGCGATTGTTATGGTAGTGAGCGTCGGTACGCTTATTGTGCTTGTTACTTCAAGTGGAGTGACGCAGCGTATTCAGTCACTGGCCACAAATCTTTCCTTCGCCATGGACATGATGACGAGAGATATTAGAACAGGATACGACTACTACTGTACAAGCTCTATAAGTGGAACTCTTAATTCAGGAACAAATAATTGCGCGGATGGTGAGTCAGGGATCATTTTTACCAATTCTGAGACAGACGATCGAACAGCGTATCGTTTTAACTCAAGTAATGGTTCGCTTGAGTTACGTATTGATTCAGGGTCGTGGATTCGTCTCACTTCAAGTGAAGTAATCATTGAGGACGCAAAGTTTTATGTGACAGGAAGCACGCGAGGGGATGGTGTGCAGCCACAGGTACGTGTCTTGGTGCGTGGTACACCAACAAACACTACATTTCAGGTCTCAACCTTTTATCTGCAGTCAACACTAACCCAACGCATCATCGATTTTTGATATTTTATGACTATGTACTCATCTCAAAAACAAAAAGGATTTACTCTCGTCGAGACACTTGTTGCGATAACAATTCTTATTGTTGCCGTTATTGTTCCTATGCGTGTTGCTTCACAGAGTGTCAAAACAGCGGGACTTTCTCGTGAGCAATTTACTGCAATTTATCTCGCGCAAGAAGGCATTGAGGGGATAATCGCTCTTCGTGATGATGATGCGCTTAATGGGGGAAATACATGGAGCTGGTACAACAATCTTTCGTCTGCATGTAAAAATGGATCTACAGGGTGCAGTATTGAGCCAACTGACAGCTCTATTATTTCGTGTGCTGGTAATGCTTGCCAATTTTATCTTGATACCGACGGAAGTTCTGACTCATACTTCACACACCAGAGCAGTGAAGGCGACCTTTCACCATATACACGAACCATTGTCGTTACAGAAACAGTAAATGACACAGAGGTCCTTGTTACGTCAACGGTATCTTGGACCTCGACGTATCTTAGAGACACTATTAGTGTTGTTGAGCAGACAGTGCTCTTTAATCTGTATGAATAATATGTACGTATCAACCCAAAACAAAAACCAGAGAGGATTCACGATCCTTATTGCGGTCATTATTTCATCAATCGTACTCTCTATAGGGCTTGCTATTTTGAGTCTTGTCTTTAAACAGCTACAAATTTCTGGTATCGCACATGAATCTGAGACAGCCTTTCATGCCGCGTACGCTGGAGCAGAATGTGCTGAATATAATGATCGTTCTTCTGGAGGAAATGAGTTTGATGTTCCTGGGAATGGATCAAGGCAGAGTAGTACGGTTAACATCACCTGCATGGGAGTCTCAAGCTCGAACAGTAACGGTCGTGTGCGGAGTGGAGATGAGCAACGGTTTGAGTTTACGTGGAATGGGGGGGAGTCATGCACTATCATGAGTTTCTATAAATTCTACAGTACTTCAAGTACTGTTTCGGTGGTTGTAGACGGTACACAATTACGAAGTGATTGTCCTGTTGGAGCTGAGTGTTCCGTAGTGAAGTCACGTGGATACAATGCATCGTGTTCTGCACTTACAGGAGAACGTGTCGTCGAACGAGAGATTACCATTGTATTTTGATATAGTAGTGGTACGCATTTATGGCACCACAAGATATACAGAAACGTGTTCGAGAGCTCCGCGAGCTTATTCTGCACCACAATACGCTTTATCATGAACTCGATACCCCTGAACTCTCTGACGAAGCATATGACTCACTTACTCGAGAACTCAAAACCCTCGAGGAGAAACATCCTGAACTAAGAGAAAAGGGAACCCCAACAGAAGCGGTTGGTGGGACTCCTCAGTCTGCGTTCCAAAAGGTAAAGCACCAAGTACGGCAATGGTCATTTGATAATGTCTTTTCAGAAGAAGAACTTCGTTCATGGGAAGAACGACTGTATCGTTTTTTAGAAAAAGAAGGAGTCTCTGGATCGAGGCTTTCATATGTTGCTGAACACAAGATTGATGGATTAAAAGTCATTCTTGAATACAAGGAAGGGGTGCTTGTTCGTGCTACAACACGAGGAGATGGTGTTACGGGAGAAGACATTACACACACTGCAAAGACGGTTGATGATATTCCTGCAAAACTTACTGAACCTGTTGATATTGTTGTAGTTGGAGAGGCGTGGCTTTCACTTCGTGAATTCGAACGAATCAACAAGGAGCGTAAAAAAAACGGGGAAGCTCTTTTTGCAAACCCGCGTAATGCAGCGGCAGGATCGCTTCGTCAGCTTGATTCCTCGGTCACTGAAAAACGAAAACTCTCATTTTTTGCATACGATATAGATGCATACAGAGGTAAGGAAATGCCAGAGACGCAAGAAGCAGAACTAAAAAAGCTCAAGAAACTTGGTTTTACAGTAAATAAAAACTACAAACTCTGTAAAGACATCGATACTATCCTCGATTTCTATAAAAAATGGGTGCCCAAAAAGGATGACGAGCAATACGGAATGGACGGTGTGGTGTTGAAAGTGAATGATATTGAAACACAAAAAATACTCGGTTATACCGCAAAATCACCTCGATTTGGCATTGCATATAAATTCCCCGCAGAACAAGCAACAACAGTTGTTGAGGATATTCAGCTACAAGTAGGACGTACTGGTGTAGTGACACCGGTGGCCCATCTCACTCCGGTGCTGATCGCAGGGTCAACAGTGTCACGAGCAACACTTCATAATGAAGACCAAATTAAGCGCCTTGATGTCCGCGTGGGAGATACTGTCGTGTTACAGAAGGCTGGTGATGTTATTCCTGAAATTGTCTCAGTGATTATGGAGTTGCGCCCGAACAAAACGAAGTCGTATCGTTTTCCTAAACGAGTCGCAGAGTGTGGTGGAGATGGAAGTATTGAACGTATCCCAGGAGAGGCAGCATACCGTTGTGTTTCTCGTGAAGGTGATGCGCTTCATCGCCAACGTCTCTACTATTTTGTCTCAAAAGCAGCGTTCAATATTGATGGTCTTGGTCCTAAGATTGTAGATTTGCTCCTCGAACATAACTTGGTAAATACCTACGCAGACTTCTTTACTTTGACCTCAGGTGACCTCGATGGACTTCCTAGTTTCAAGGAAAAGGCTGCACAAAATATCATACGAGCAATTGATACTGCACGCGAAGTACCACTTCATCGCCTGCTCGTCTCCCTTTCAATTGATCATGTGGGGGAAGAAACAGCGCGGTTGATTGCTGAACACTATGGATCACTGCATGCAATACAGAATGCAAGTCTTGAAGACCTTACAGCTATCTATGGAGTCGGAGAAGTAGTTGCTGAATCGTTGTATATGTGGCTGCGCAATGACCTTCATCAGGAGACACTCGGGGCGCTACTTCCGCACATCACCATCATTAATCCAGAAAAACCAAAAGAAGGTAGACTCACTGGAAAGACAATCGTATTTACGGGCACCATGCCAACACTTCCTCGATCTGAGGCGCAGGCATATGCACGCAATGAAGGTGCGCATGTTACTAATTCAGTGTCAAAAAATACCGACTACGTTGTTGTAGGAAATGATCCGGGTTCAAAAGAAGAAAAAGCTAGAAGTCTCGGGGTAGAAGTTATTGATGAAAACGCGTTCCGATCACTTGTCGGCAAAAAGTAGCTCGATGGTTATTTTGTGGTACTATGCTTTTATCTTAGGGATATAATTCTCATGCTATAAACTATGAAACGAGAAGAAATAGAACATTTGGCAACACTTTCGCGAATCGCTCTTAAAGAAGAGGAGATTGCAGTACTTACTGACAGTATCACTAGTATTCTTGGGTACGTAAGTGACATAAATTCAATAACGGCAGCAGAAAAACCAAAAGAAGTCAGTGAGCTTTACAATATTATGCGCGAGGACGAAGTGTCACATGAGCCAGGTGTATATACGGAAGCCATTCTTGAGAATGCTCCCAATCGACAAGGTCAGTACATTAGAGTTAAAAAAATCTTAGGAGGCGATGCATAGTATGACGATTACAGAACTACGAAAGAAATTTGTTGAAGGATCGTACACACCAGTTGATGCGCTGAATGACGTTCTAACCGCAATTAACGAGCGCGATGGTGACGTACATGCGTATCTTGAAGTTTTTGACGATGCTAAACAGGCTGCAGAAGATGCTACTGAACGTTACAAAAAAGAAGGAGACGACGCACCCGTGCTTCTTGGAATGCCAATTGCAATCAAAAACAATATCCTCATAGAAGGAAAGAAGACTACCGCGTCTTCAAAGATTCTTGAAAATTATGTTGCAACATATGATGCAACCGTTATCGAAAAATTAAGAGACGCTGGAGCTGTTTTTGTTGGTGCCACAAACCTCGATGAGTTTGCGATGGGTACGTCTACCGAAAACTCAGCGTTTGGTGCAACAAAAAATCCACACGATGTTACTCGGGTGCCAGGAGGTTCTTCAGGTGGTTCTGCAGCAGCAGTTGCTATGGGGGGTGCGGTTGCTGCGCTGGGTACAGATACCGGCGGCTCAGTACGTCAGCCAGCAGCACTCTGTGGACTTGTTGGATTTAAGCCAACATACGGTGCGGTCTCACGACATGGTCTTATTGCAATGGGATCCTCGCTCGATCAGGCAGGGCCGCTCACCAACTCGGTTGCTGACGCAGAACTTATACACAATATTATTGCTGGAGACGATCCAATGGACTCAACGACGATCAAAGAATACACCTATCCAGATGTCCCAACTAAAGATACCTACCGTATTGGTGTGCCACGAGCATTTTTTAGAGAAGGTATTGATGAGGAGATTCTTGCTCGGTTTGAGGAGACACTTAAAAAGCTTGAGTCAGAAGGGCATACGATCGTGGATGTAGAGCTTCCGCTCATGGAGAAAGGTCTTGCTGCGTATTATATTGTGATGCCTGCGGAAGTGTCGTCGAATCTTGCACGTTTTGATGGTGTGCGGTACGGACTGCATGTCGAGGGAGGAAATCTCTTGGATGAATATAACAAAACTCGTGCGGAAGGTTTTGGTTCAGAGGTAAAGCGACGTATTTTGCTCGGTACATACGTGCTTTCTTCTGGTTACTACGATGCGTATTACGGTAAGGCAGAGCAGGTGCGACAGATGATGCGTGATGAACTAAACACAATCTTTAAAGATGTGGACGCTATCATGACACCGACTACACCATCTCCAGCCTTTAAGATTGGAGAAAAGAGTGACCCTCTTTCATTATACCTTGAGGACATCTTCACTGTACCCGCGAACCTCACAGGTGTTCCTGCAATCTCTATCCCCGCAGGAACCGTCTCACGCGACGGAAAGGATCTTCCAGTTGGGGTACAATGTATAGGACCACACGGGGGAGATACTCGGATTTTTGATCTTGGAAAGAAGATTGCAGGAGAATAGAGTGTCCCACCGTTTGCGACACGTAATATGCCTGATGAAAATGACATCGTATACAATACGTACGGTATAGACATACGACCTTTTGTTGAGAAGGTGCTCCACTTTTTTGGATACGGAGACGATCCACTTGCTGGACCAACAATTAATGATGTTATCACCAGCCTTTTCCATTTTTGGAATGTGTATTCTGTGATTGCGCTTATACTCTCACTCCTTTTCTTTGCAGGATTTATTTATGCTCGAATGCGTTATGAGCAACTCGCTGAGATAGAGCGGGAACAAATTGAAGGGGAAGAGCGCGCATGGGCGGAAAAATACGGCGGTACTGCACGAGAACATAATCAATGGGATGATATTAAACAGCATGTTTCGAGTGATAATCCAAATGATTGGAAGCAAGCAATTATTGAGGCAGACATCCTTCTCCAAGAAGTGCTTGATGCTTCGGGGTATGTTGGCAACACTATTGGTGACATGCTAAAGTCTGCAAGTGCACATCCTTTCTCAACAATTCAAGATGCGTGGGACGCGCACCTCGTGCGTAATAAAATTGCACACCAAGGGTCTGATTTTGTGCTTACGAAGCGTATGGCACAAGACACTATTGTGCAGTTTGAGCGAGTATTTAGAGAATTTGGAGCAATCTAAAAAGGTTTGCAACAGTTCATAAAAACTGTTAATGTGTTGGACACACGGTACATAGATAGCGGGTGAGAAAGTATGGGATACTTTCGCAAGAGGTTCAGCTGCGTTAGCAGGTGAAAAATGCTTGGAGCATTTTGAACGACCGAACAGATCCTGTAAGGATGAGGAGAGATTCTCTCCTCTACATTTTCACCACATACGTTGTATAAATATATAGCGGGGTAGAGGAGAGGCACCTCGGGAGGCTCATAACCTCCAGACCCTGGTTCGATTCCAGGCCCCGCAACACGATTCCAAAAACACCCTATCTACGGGGTGTTTTTGGTATGATATAGTTTGGAGCATGCTTCTAAAGCAGTATATATACTCAATTTTATACGTAGCTCTCGGCGGTTGGATATCCATTTGGTTATGGAGCCTGTTAGGAGCACTATTTTTTCAGGCTTTTATTGGAATAGCACAAGGACTCTTGGTCGAGTGGAATGACTGGTATATATTATTGTTATTCTTGTCATTACATGTATTCGGACCAATAATCGGTGGGTATATCTTCCTTAAAATTAGTCGACGCAATTTCGATAGATTTGAATCTCCAGAACTCTGGTGGCATGTTATTTTCTTTTCCTTTGTCACAGGATTCATAATAGATGGAGTATTCTTTCCGGCAGGTGTAGATTTTCTAGTTATAGATAGCGTAGTTTCAGGTATTTATACTATTGCAGGACTCTGTATAGGAGTCATCTTGGTCATTGTTGCTTATGCGACAAAGTCCAAAAAGTTCTCTCTTAAGAACTCATCCACCATCTGATTCCATCCACGTTCTATCTCTGCAACAAGATACAAAAACCGCACCCCAAAGGGTGCGGTTTTTGTATCTTTGCGGTGGCCAGAGAGCAAAAGGCTTTGCTCTCGTTGGAATCGAACGAGCGGAACGATGTCTCGGCTATTCCTAATGCCGAGATGAGTGAGCTGAGCCAACAGGTTCTTGTGAATGTAATGAACTAGAAACCTGATGTCGATTCCAATGAGGTTAGGATTACGAGCTTAGAAACTTGACCCCGATTCCTAGAAACCTGACGTCGATTCTAGTAAAGTCAAGGTACCCAATTTCTAAAATATAAGGTTGAATCACGCTTCATCTAATGGTATCCTCTCCCTACGTCGGCGTAGCTCAGTTGGTTAGAGCACAACACTCATAAAGTTGGGGTCGGAGGTTCAAATCCTCCCGTCGACACACGTGCGTATTGAAATATCCTTCTAAAGAGGATATACTCTGCGCACTCGCAAGAGTAAAAACTTTTGCGGGCGTAGCTCAACTGGTTAGAGCACCCGCCTGTCACGCGGGAGGTTGAGGGTTCAAGTCCCTTCGCTCGCGCAACGCTAAAACCCCCAGCTTTTGCTGGGGGTTTTACGTTGTCGAGCGAAGCAGGCAAAAGGATTTGCCTACGTAGGGACTTGAACAGCGGAACGATGTCTCAGCTATTCTTAATGCCGAGACGAGTGAGCTGTGTCCCGCGGATGTTATGAGCGTAGCGAATTACATACCGTCAGGACAAGTTCTCCCCAATAACTTTGTTTTCAGAGTACTTTTTGGTATTCTGTGGCATACAAAGTTCGCCAATGTAGCTCAGTCGGTAGAGCGCATCCATGGTAAGGATGAGGTCCCCAGTTCAATCCTGGGCATTGGCTCAAATTTCAATTTTAGACATTGCAGTACTGTGTTTGCACACAGTACGTCTAGGATTGAACACCGGAGCGATATTTTTGTCTCTTCCAAAGACAGAAACCCGCCCGAGAAGGCAGGTTTCTGTTATACTCAAAGCACATATGACCAAGGAAGGAATCTCCATGCGTATAGAGGAAATTGAAGCTGCAATGAATCTGCCTGATTTTTGGAATGATCCGAAGAAAGCACAAGAGCTCATCAAAGAACTGCAGGAACTCAAAGATCAGTCTGAAGGAAAAGAAAAATACGACAAAAATAATGCAGTCGTCACTATTGTTGCGGGTGCGGGAGGGGATGATGCAGAAGACTTTGCGCGTATGCTCGTAGAAATGTACCAACGATACGCAGAGGGCCGTTCGTGGGGAGTGGTTATTATTGATTCAAACCCGAATGATCAAAACGGGTATCGCAATATTGTATTCGAGATTGATGGTAAGGATGCGTACGGAACATTAAAGACAGAGTCAGGTATCCATCGACTCGTGCGCATCTCCCCATTTAACTCAAGCGGGAAGCGACAGACGTCGTTCGTGTTGGTTGAGGTCTCCCCAAAGCTAAAAGACCACAAGGAAGTCGAACTAAATGAAGATGATCTTGAAATCTCATTTGCACGCTCTGGTGGAGCAGGTGGACAGAATGTAAACAAGCGGGAGACGGCAGTACGCATTACGCATGTGCCAACAAATATTTCTGTGCATGTATCGAGTGAGCGAAGCCAGCAGCAAAACAGAGAAAAGGCACTCGCATTTTTGGCAGGGAAGGTATACGCGTTTCAAGAGGAGCAAAGAAAGAGGGAGCTCAAAGGTCTTTCTATTGAGAAGAGTGTGAAGATTGAATGGGGAAGCCAGATCCGTTCGTATGTACTGCACCCGTATCAGATGGTCAAAGATCATCGTACCGATACCGAGGTTCGTGATGTGGAAGGAGTATTAGGAGGCGAAATACAGCCATTTCTTGATGCTGCAAAAGATCTGGAGTAGCGGCTCATTCTTATACAATCCTTGTCGCTGGTGTGCTAGGAGGAATTGCAGTAAAATAGTGTAATCAACTGGTATGATCTATTTCGACAACGTCACCAAAATTTACAATGGCGGACAATCAATAGCACTTGAAGAGGTAACTTTTCAAGTCGCTCCGAAAGAATTTGTTTCTATCGTCGGGCATTCTGGCGCAGGAAAGACGACACTCCTTAAAATGCTTATTGCTGAAGACCAGCCTACAGGCGGAGTAGTATTTTTTGAGTCACTCGACGTGCATTCAATTCCGAGAAGTAGTCTCCCAGACTTTCGTCGAAAGATCGGTACTGTTTTCCAAGACTTCAAACTCCTTCCACACAAAACTGCATACGAAAATATCGCATTTGCCATGGAAGCAAATGGTCGGACTGATGAGGAGATTGCCGAAAACGTGCCACAGGCACTCGAGCTTGTTGGTCTTTCAGACAAGATGTGGAATTTCCCAAGCGAGCTTTCAGGAGGAGAGAAGCAACGTGTTGCGATTGCCCGAGCAATCGTAAATCAGCCTGACATCATCATTGCAGATGAGCCAACAGGTAACCTCGATCCAATTGCAACATACGAAGTTGTGCAAATTCTCAAGAAGATTAATGATCTTGGTACAACGGTGATTATGACCACACACAACAAGGGTGTAATTGATGCACTTGAGAAGCGTGTGATCACTATGGATGACGGACGCATTATTCGTGATGACAAAGAGGGTAAATACGTTTTGTAAAATATTATGTGGGTAGACTTCAAAAGAATTGTACGATCAGGATTTATTGGATTTTGGCGTAACGCGTACGTTTCGTTTGCTGCAATCTTCGTGATGACCATCACACTCTTTGTTATTGGAAGCGCAATCTTTCTTGGACAACTTCTTGATTCATCACTTGCGAGTATTCGAGATAAGGTAGATATCAATGTGTATCTTGTGACGAATGCTGCAGAACAAGATATTTCAAGTCTCAAAACATCACTCGAAGCACTTACTGATGTCGAGGAAGTCACGTACACCTCCCGACAGGAAGCTCTCGAGCAATTCCGTGAACGACATGAAAGTGATGAGCTCACCCTTCAAGCTCTCGATGAGCTCGGTGAAAACCCGCTCGGAGCCTCACTCTCAATTCGTGCAAAAGATCCATCACAATACGAGAGCATCGCAACATTTCTTGAGACTCAACGAGAGAAGGAGAGTCCAGACGCTCCAGTAATTGATCGTATTAACTTTTTTCAAAATAAAACAGCAATCGACAAACTCACTGCTATTATTGGTGCAGTTGAGCAGACCGGCTATGTTGCGAGCATTATCCTCATTCTGGTGACCGTGCTCATCACGCTCAATACCATTAGACTCGCTATCTTCACCACTCGCGAGGAGATCTCTGTGATGCGTCTCGTAGGAGCCGGAAACATGTTTATTCGTGGTCCGTTTATATTCCAAGGAGTGATGTATGGATTTATTGCTGGAATCTTGACACTACTTATCCTGTATCCAATCACACTCTGGCTCGGTCCATCAACCGACGCATTTTTCGGACTCTCAGTCTTTGATTATTATGTGACCGAATTCGGTAGCATATTCCTTGTGATCATTGGTTCAGGAGTGGTCCTTGGAGCAATCTCAAGTATTTTTGCCATCGCACGGTATCTAAAAGTCTAAATACACACAATACACATCATGGCACGGAAGACACAGAAACGAATACCAAAGAAACAGCCGAAAACTCTCCGAAAGAAACCGTCGCCGAAGAAACAACACAAGTTCATCTTTGTTGTTGGTGGTGTGATGAGTGGCGTTGGAAAGGGAGTCGCGTCTTCTTCGATTGCAAAGATTCTGCAAGCGCGCGGGCTTAAAGTGACAGCGATAAAAATCGATCCATACATCAATGTTGATGCAGGAACTATGAATCCGACCGAGCATGGTGAGGTGTTTGTGCTTGGTGGTGGTCTTGAGACTGACCAAGATATGGGAAACTACGAACGCTTTCTTAATACTGATATCCCAGACATCAATTACATGACCACCGGAAGTGTGTATCAAGAGGTCATCCGGAAGGAACGGAACCTTGAATATGGAGGACACAATGTGGAGGTAGTACCGCATATCCCACTACAGGTGATTGGGCGCATCAAACAAGCTGCCAAGGTAGCACAGGCTGACGTTACCATCATCGAAATTGGAGGTACGGTGGGTGAGTATCAGAACATCCTCTTCCTTGAAGCAGTGCGTATGATGAAAACAGAGACTCCAGACAATGTTGCGGTGGTGATGGTGTCCTATCTCCCCGTACCGGGGTCTATTGGTGAGATGAAGACCAAGCCAACGCAGACAGCAGCACGAATTCTCAACAGCACAGGAGTATTTGCAGACTTTATTCTTGCGCGCGGTCCTGTCGCACTTGATAAAAAACGCAAAGAGAAGATTGCTCGGTTTTGTAACGTAAAGACAGAGAATGTCATCTCAGCACCTGATGTATCGAGCGTCTATGACGTACCGGTTAATTTTGAAAAAGACCATCTCTCAGATCGTATCTGTAATGTTCTCAATATAAAGAAAAGAAAGAAGTCAGACCTTTCTTCGTGGAAACGCTTTGTCGCGAAGTCTAAGAATGGAAGCGATACCGTAAAGATCGCTGTGGTTGGGAAGTACTTCAACTCAGGAGACTTCATTCTTTCAGATGTGTATCTCTCGGTACTTGAGGCGATTAAATACTCCGCATACAAACTTGGACTCAAGCCAGACATTGACTACATATCTTCAATTCCGTTTGAAAACAAACGAGAGCTTAAGAAACTCAAACAGTATGATGGCATTTTGATCCCGGGAGGCTTTGGAACGACAGGTATTGAAGGAAAACTCAATGTCATTAAGTTTGCACGAGAAAATAACATCCCATACTTTGGTATCTGCTACGGCATGCAACTTGCGGTGCTTGAGTATGCAAAAAATGTGCTGAAGATGAAGAATGTAAGTACCACTGAGATCGATCCTACCGCACAACATCTTGTGATCGATATCATGCCTGAACAGCGTGCGAAGGTGGCTTCAAACGACATGGGCGGCACGATGCGATTGGGAGAATATCCTGCGCGACTGCAAAAAGGATCACTCGCACGAAAGGCATACGGAGAAGACAGTATTAGCGAACGACACCGACATCGGTATGAGGTGAATCCTGAGTATGTAGAAAAGCTTTCAGAAGGAGGACTTGTGTTCTCAGGGAAATCTCCTGACGGAAAACTCATGGAGATTGTTGAGTTACCAAAAGACAAACACCCGTTTTTCCTTGCTGTGCAGTTTCACCCAGAGTTTCATGCAAGGCCACTTGCACCGCATCCTATTTTTACAGCATTTATTAAGGCATCTTACGAATCCAAATAGTTTTCCTTCCAGAAATTGTTTCATCTACTTCGTTACGCTTCAAAAAATACCACTCACCGTATGAAAAATACAGTTTGCGATATTTTCCTTGCAAGCCTTGCATCTAAAGCAATTTCTGGAAGAAAAGGAATTACGTAATTAATTACGTAATTCCAAAAACTCCTGAATTAACTCTAGAGTTAATTCAGGAGACTTGCGTATATGTTTTTAAGGGTATATCTTGAGTAGAGAAAAGGAGAAGGAACATGCCTGAGGAAAGTGAAAAACAAAAAACTCTTTCTCAAGCTCTCGAGAAGATTCTTTCTGATCCTAAGAATTTGGAAGAATTGGATCAGAAGCTCGATGCAATAGAGAAAGAACATGCAGAACGCATGAAAGACGCAATACCATCTGTGGAGCTCATGAATACTCCAATAGGTGGTCTCTAAAACACAGAAAGGTGTGATCAATGGAAAATATCTTTGATTTTCAAGTCGATGAAAGAAGGGTTGGCATTTTGAAGGATGCAATGAGAGACCCTGAATTCAAAGCTGAGCTTTCTTCCGAGTTGGTCAAAAACAAGGAAGAATCTGAACGACGCAAACGAGAGTTTGAGCCGACTCCAGAGAGGTTGCTTATTCGAATTTAAAAAATAGCCCCGCGACACAGTCGCGGGGATTTTTCATGCATTGACTCTCATATATATACGTGTTATTCTCTCGGGACGTTTTAGAATCTCGTGTAGGGCTCTAGAGCTGCAGACGCCGTCTCGGAAGACATAGTCGTTTGGATATTACTTACCTGCACAGCCCTGAGACACATCGTGTCTCACTAACATACAACGAATGAATACAACAACACACCGACGTAGTCGGACTGGCTCTCGCGCACGCGGAGGTCGGACATTTTCAGGTTCTCCATCACGCTCACGGAGCGGAGGAGGTAATGGACGTCGCCCATATCGAGGTGGCGGAGGTAATCGAAGTGGAAGCCGTGGAGGAGGACGAGGAGGAAGTCGCGGAGGACGAAAACTCCCGACATTTGATCCGTCACAGTTTATTAATACAAATCCTGTTGATCAGGAGGTAGAGGTATACACACCAAAGCACACGTTTAACACATTTGGTCTCGACACGCGTGTTGAGAAAGCTGTTGCCGCGCGTGGTATCAGTGTGCCGTCACCGATTCAAGATCAGGCTATTCCTGAGATCCTTAAGGGACGAGACGTTATTGGTCTTGCTGAGACAGGAACCGGAAAAACTGCGGCATTCTTGCTTCCGATCATCCACAAAACACTCAGTGAACCGAGTCGTCAGACGCTTATTCTTGCGCCGACACGTGAACTCGCAATTCAGATTGAAAACGAACTCCGTACACTCTCTGGAGATCTTCATCTCTATGCCACCGTGTGTGTGGGGGGGACAAACATCAATCCTCAGATTCGCGGACTCAAGCGAAAGAATCACTTTATTATTGGAACACCAGGGCGTGTACTCGACCTCATTAATCGAAAGCATCTTCGTACTGACAAAATCACGACCGTAGTGCTCGACGAGGCAGACCGAATGCTTGATATGGGATTCATCCACGATATGCGTGCGATTCTTGCGGGTACACCAAAAGATCGTGAGACACTCTTTTTCTCAGCAACAATGACTCGTGATGCAGAGGGAATCGTAAACGACTTCCTTAATGACCCGGTTACTATTTCGGTAAAGAAAAAAGACGTTACCAATAGTATTGAGCAGGATGTGGTTCCTCACGGACATCACAACAAGTTTGAGACACTTACCAATCTACTCGAAGATGAATCATTCAAGCGAGTGATTATCTTTGGAGCGATGAAGCACAGTGTTGAAAAGCTTGCCAATGAGCTCTCACGACACGGCATTCTTGCTGAGTCTATCCATGGAAACAAGGGACACAGTCAACGACAACGTGCGCTTGCAAAGTTCAAGAGTGGTAACGCTCGTGTACTTGTGGCGACCGACGTTGCTGCTCGTGGAATTCATGTCGATAACGTGTCACACGTAATCAACTACGATCTTCCAAACACTTTTGAGGACTATGTTCACCGTATTGGACGTACGGGGCGAGGAGACAAGCGCGGAAAAGCGCTCACCTTTGTTCCAGAGAACGCTGTAGGACGATAGGGATACATATTAAAACGGCGCCAAATGCTTGGCGCCGTTTTTGTTTTTGAAAGAGCAAGAACCTAGGGTTCAAGGTGGATGAGTGCCGCACGTAGCGATTCTTGTGTATACGCTTTTCGGTCGAGACGACCGCTGGTGACGATGCCGATGAGCCCTTCTTTCGATCCAACTCGAGGGTTATCGGTGAGTCCTGCTCGAAAGGCAGCGTCATTCATATCCAAACCTTGCCTCATCAAGTCTACGACTTTCTGAGGAGGTGACCATGCGGATGAGAGTCCGGGGTAGAGATTCTTGCCGTCATAGATAATGCACACACAGACATCGAAAACTCCAGAAAGTGGATGCGGTATTTCCATGAGTCCTGACTCTAGCCCGATGCCATATGCGCAGTCCTTACAAGATCCAAAAGCTGCCTTCGCTCGGTTTATTGCTCCCCAAGTAGTTTCTGCGGCTGTCTTTGGCTGTTTATGAACGCCTGATGGTGCGTCAATAGAACGGATTTTTGCATTCTCGAGATGCGGATAGTCGGAGATAAGGTCTTGTACTGCTTGTACTTTAACCAAATTCCGAGAGCCGACAACAATAATCATGTGTCTTTCCTTTGTGTTTCTTAAACCAATTTTCTGCTGGCAGTGTACTCTTTCGAAGATGAATGTCAAAGCAAGAACGACTGAACTGGCACCGTCATTTATTCAGTCGTTCTTTTTAAGAGGTTGAAAAAATGTCTAAAATAGTGCATTTTAGAGGGTACTAAAGTCATCTGATTTTAGACATTGCCGGATCGTCTAATGGTAGGACTGCGGTTTCTGGTACCGTCAATCGGGGTTCGAGTCCCTGTCCGGCAGCCCAATGTAACAGTGAGCCGTCAAGGCATCACTTTTCACGCTTATTTATAGCCACATCATACACGACAAAAGTTCGGAACTTTTGTGCTTTTGTCTGCACCCGACAGAGACACCTTCCGAACTCCTCAAAATATGCCATCATGCTGGGCATATGACTGAAATAAACAACAAAGAAGCAAAGCCAAAGATTGATCCCAAAGACTACGTCTTCTCACAAGAAACCATAGATTCCCTTACGGAACTTGCGATGTTGGTGAAGGAGGTTCGGGCGAGACAGAAAATGGCAGATAAAGAAGCTGACAGAGAACAGATTAACTAATTCTGGTATACTGTAACCAATGAATTTTGAAGAGTTTTTACAGAAAATGTCGTCGAAGGTGGGACCTAAGTCAGCTTTTAGTCTAACGCGAGACGCCAGAATTCAGGCGTTGCAAGATTTGTTGATAGAGAAAGAGGTGGTCACAAAAGAAGAGGTCGAGAAGGCTCAAGAAGCTCAATTAGAGAAAATTGCTGACAATATTTCAAAGATGCCACCCTTGCCTAATTCCTAAATTATGTCTGCAAATAAAGAAGTCTTTGAAGATTATTTGGAAGTAAGACGACTGGAAGAGGAGTCGTTACGTCTGAATAAGAAGAGAAAGCAGGTCTTCCTATCCACTTTAGCACTTGCGTATGTTGTCGTCATTATTGTCGCCCTACCTTTTTTGTATACTGAAATCTTTCTTGATTCTGGTGAAACAGAAGACAGAACCTTTTTGATAGAGAGGGAGATTGCAACCTTAAACGAAGAAATTTTAAGACTAAAAGAACTAGTCAGAGTGGATAATGCGCAGACCCCCTCTTTTATTTACCTCAATAATAAAATAGATCAGTTGGAGACTAGTCAGCAGTCACTATATAACTCACTTTTACTTAAGCCAGAAGAAGTGGTGACCGTTAGGCTGCTCACAGAAAAAAGCGAATTTCTAAATGCACAATTCTCTTCCCTAAAGAATGACTTTAGGGAAATCAAAGAAGAACTTGCTAATCTACGGTTGACAGTGATTGTCATCCCGCTTTTCGCTATATTAGGTTTTCTAATAAAGATAACGTTCTTTAATAAAAAAGAAGAGAATCTTATTTAAAACAGTGAGACGCAGTGTGGGGTAGTCTGTCTGGTATACTGCACGTATGAAATTCTTACTTACATCCGCAGGTCTCACAAATGACATGCTTGCCTCAACACTCGAGGAGTTAGCAGGGAGGTCATTCAGTGAACTCAAAATCCTCTTTATTATCACTGCGGCAAACACAGGAACTGACGACAAAACATGGCTTACTGATAATATCTTCGAGTTCACACGACGAAAGCCGCTTTCGTTTGATCTCTTGGATATCGCTGGGCTTCCAGAACCACTTTGGAAAAAACACTTCGATAATGCCGATGTAATTTGTTTTGGTGGAGGAGACGAAGCATATCTCTCACGGATTTTGCTGGAGCAAAACATGAAAGAATACCTTAGCACTCTATCTGACGATAAGGTGTATATGGGTATCAGTGCAGGTAGTGTTGTTGCAGGTATATTTCAGCCAAAAGGCATAAATGTAGAGCTGTACGGAGAGGAGTGTGAGAGTGATGAGGGTATTGGCATGGAGTTCTTTGACTTCGTATATATTCCACATCTCAACTCACCATTCTTTACAGGAGTACGTGTAGATATCCTTGAAGAGAAGAGAGACCGCTTCGACTCTCGAGTTATTGCAACGGATGATTTCACTGGCGTGAAGGTTGTGGGTGGAGAGGTTAGTGTTGTCGGAGATGGAGACGTATGGGAGTTAGAAGGATAGTTTGAGCAATTTTTCCAACGCCACTACACTCTCACGCACCTCGTCTAGCCGGTCGAGTTCGGAAAGCCACTCTGTCCGGCAGCATGTTAGTAAAAGACCGCTCTTCGCGGTCTTTTACGTTACATCTGCCACGACAGGGACTCGAAAGACGGAGTCGCGCGTGCTGTGCACGAGTAAGCGACGAGTCCGAGGAGGAAGTTCTTATGAACGTGGTGAATTAGAAACTTGACCCCGAGTCCCTTAAGAAAAGCGTTACGCGACTCGAAGACCTTGCCTGAACTGTACTTGAAAGAAATAAAAGAGTCGTCAGAATGACGACTCTTTTTCCTTGGTATTGTAAGTTTTGCATAAGTATTTCGGCTTCGTTATTACGTGAGTCCAAAGACTGCTATACTTACATACAGGAGCTACGCTCACTTACAAGTCACACATAACACTATGAACAAATATTTGATTATCGGTCTTGTGATCGTGATAGCAGGAATTGGATTCTTTGGCTTTAGTTCGAGTACTACTCAGTATGTTGCGGAGCTTGCAACAAGTGTCGACGAACTCGAAGCCGATCTTGCGGCCTTGGAGGAAAAAATAAACAACGATGCGTTGACGCCAGATGAAGCATTTGAAGCACAAGAAGCCATTATGTCTCGCATGGAGTCAATCTCAAAATCTGCGTCGAAGGGAGGGGACTCTCTCTCAGAGGCAGAGAAAGTACAATTTGCTGGAGCGCTTACTCGGCTGAAAGATGCTTTGGTCAAGTATCAGGCAACACTTACCACTGTTGATACTGCTGCAGCAAAAAGTACACGTGTTGCTAAAAAGTCACGAAGGAGTAGTGGTGGCACACAGACATCAGCACCTGTTCTCGCTGATATAGTCACTGATACCATCGAAGATCTTGAAGATTATGCAGAGGAAGCATTTGAAGAAGACGAGTATCAGGAACTCATCGAGGAAGCAGACACAACTGAATCAGATGACGTTATGGAATCTGAAGAGGAGGGTATTGTGGGAGATTCTGAAGGAGAGATGACTGAATCAGATGACACTGTGGAATCTGAGAATAATGTTGCCACTTCCACAGAAGAGACAACAGAGGTTCCTGTTGTGACTGAATAGTTTGTTGTTAGTTATCTTAGAAAATACCAATGAAATAATATTTTTTGAGCGAACACATTAAAAGATAATTTCTTAGGTATGGCCAAAGGAATGGATAAGAAAAAAGAGAAGAAGAAGCCAAAGAAGAAAAAGTAGTACAAAAACAGACATCATACAGATGTCTGTTTTTGTACTAACCATTGACCTTAGTGTCGTTTCAGCGTACTCTAGGCGCACGCACTGCCGTGCGCCTTTTTTATGGAAACACGAAATATAGCTATAATCGCACACGTAGACCACGGGAAGACTACATTGACTGATGCTTTAATGCGTCAGACGGGGGCGTCTACCGAGGAGACGTCTATGGATTCAAACTCTCTTGAACAGGAGCGCGGTATTACTATTTATGCAAAGAACGCGTCGGTATCATATAAGGACACGAAACTTAATATTGTAGATACTCCTGGACACGCCGATTTTGGTAGTGAGGTAGAACGTGTACTTCGCTCAATCGACTCAGTACTTCTCGTGGTGGATGCGCAGGAGGGTCCAATGCCACAAACCCGTTTTGTACTTAAAAAATCTCTTGAACTCGGACTTAAGCCAATTGTCGTTATTAATAAAATCGACAAGCCGGCAGCAAATCCAGATCGTTGTGAGGAACAGGTACTTGAACTCTTCCTCGAGCTCGGAGCAAATGATGAACAAGCAGACTTTAAGGTCGTGTATGCTATTGGACGAGATGGAGTTGCAAAGCGGAAGATGGAGGACGAACTGAAAGATCTCACACCACTTCTCGACACGATCCTTGAGACAGTACCTGCTGCAAAAGAATATGTGGAGGGTGATGCACTTCGTGCGCAGGTGTTTAATCTTGGATACGACAACTTCCTTGGGAGACTCGCTATTGCTCGTATTTACGAAGGAAAGATCAAAGACGGAAGTGCTCTTTTTATAAAGAAAGACACCGGTGAGGTACGAAAAGGGAAGATTACAAAACTTTCAACATTCATTGGACTCGAACGAGAGCCTGTGCCAGAGGCATTTGCTGGCGACATTGTGCTCATCGCTGGGTTTGACGACATCAATATCGGAGAGACACTTACCGATGACGAGAGTGCCGAACCACTCACTGCTATCGCTGTAGACGAGCCGACCATTGGAATGCAATTTATGCCAAACGCGTCACCATTTGCGGGACGTGAAGGTAAGTTTGTCACCAGTCGGCAGATTAAAGAACGGCTTGAGCGAGAGCTTGAGGTGAACGTAGGACTACAAGTAGATTTTTCTCGCGGGGATGTCTTTGACGTATATGGTCGTGGGGAAATGCATATCTCTATTCTTCTTGAGAATATGCGCCGTGAAGGATATGAGCTTGCAGTATCCCAGCCACAGGTAATCATTCGTGATGATGAGTCAGGAAAAACTGAGCCGTTTGAGGAGGTTATTGTAGACGCACCAAGTGAATTCCAAGGTGCAATCATTGAACGATTGAGTAATCGTGGTTTTGTCATGCAAAATATGATTCCAGAAGGTGATCAGGTACGTCTTGTTTTCGAAGGACCAACACGAGGTCTTCTTGGATATCGAGGACAGTTTATTATTGATACAAAAGGGGAGGGAATCCTCTGTTCTCGCGTACTCGGATTTCGACCGTATGCTGGAGAGATTAAGAAACGAACTGTTGGTTCTATGGTCTCTATGGCTCCCGGAAAAGCTCTTGCGTTCGCACTCTTTAACTTGCAAGATCGCGGGACACTCTACATTGGTCCTGGCGCTGAAGTATATGAGGGTATGGTTATCGGGAACACATCAAAAGGTGAAGAGATGGTGGTAAATCCGACAAAAGGAAAGCAACTTACCAACATGCGCGCATCTGGGTCTGACGATTCTGTGGACATTACCCCGCACCGACCACTTTCAATTGAAATAGGTCTTGAGATTATGTCTGACGACGAGCTTCTTGAGGTGACACCAGAATCGGTACGCCTTCGAAAGCAACAGCTCAAAGAAAGCGAGCGTGTACGCACCAAGCGACAATAAATAACGGGAAGAAAAATAGGATCACGACATTTTATGTATCGTGATCCTATTTCTAAACAAGGATCGGTAAACTTGGGCTGGCTACCGCACATACAAAACACCCGTATGTGGCTCTCTGGCTCATGGCACTGCAAGACCCGTTCCTAACTATATGGTACCAGACATTTTTTACCGGAATATGTTGAGTGGTGCACAATGGTCTCTAGGCTTTTTGAATTTTGTCGAGGATTTTACGAAGTAACACGTCGAGCCTTGTTTTCTGGAAACACTTTCGCTTGCGGTACATATAGACTGAGACAGCTCCGGGGACGAGCGCGGTAATAGGGTTGAGGCAGAGCGCAACCACGGTAATGAGTGCATAGAGCCAAAACGCGGCACGACTTTTTTTAATGATGCTGTATCCGGCAGAGAGTGCAATGACCCCAGTAAATATTTGGAGAATATAGAAAGGTCCTGAAATAGAGTTATTTGGTTGTACAATATTTACAAAGAGGCTCCCGACAATACTAAGACCTCCGATAAGGGTAAAAACCGTTATGATCTTCATTGCGGCCGGCATCTTAACTTTTGGCATTTCTACTTGTAGCGCTTCTGCAACTTCGGTGATTGCTTCCTCTGCAGGGTCTGTATTCTTTGGATTTTCTTTCATATTGATGCTTATATTTTACCATCTCATTCCTGAAAACACATTTGTTATACTGGAAGGTATGAAACAGTATCAACTTCCTGAGAAAGGTGGACACATTGTCAGTTATTCTTTACACGGCAATCCCAGTGGCCCGACGATTGTCAGTTTTCACGGAGGTCCAGGATCAAAAAGTAAGCCATATCATGCTGATCGATATGACTTAGAGAAATACCAAGTTATTCTTTTTGATCAGCGTGGCTGTGGTGAGAGCACTCCTCTCGGGTCACTTGAACAAAACACAACCGACGAATTGCTGGCGGACACTGAACGTATTCGTGAAGCATTAGATATTGAATCTTGGTTTGTTTCAGGAGGATCGTGGGGCTCAACACTGGCACTACTTTATGCAATAAAATATCCAGAACGAACAAAAGGACTTCTTATCTCCGCTGTTTTTCTTGCGGATAGAGATTCAATAAGTTGGGCAATGGGTGAACGTGGCGCAGCAACCTTAATGCCAGACATCTGGGACCGTCGCATGAAGTTTTTTGATGAGTTTGATATCAAACTCGAAACACAAAACGAGGACATCTTACGATTACTTGAAAAAGGCGATCTAGAAACACAGAAGAAAGTCACCGCAGGAGTGTACGATTGGGAAGGGAATCTGTTTTCCCCGCAATCTTCAGTTTCGTATAACAATCCCGAAGATCTGACTGAGAAAGACATCGCGTCAGCGAAGATATTCGTTTACTATGAAAAGAATAAGGAATTCATTCCTGAGCACTTCATTCTTGATAACATTCAAAAGATTGCAAATATTCCAACAGTGATTGTGCATGGTCGTTATGACATCCTCTGTCCGATGGAAAAAGCAAAGATGCTTGCAGACAAAATAACCAATTGCGCATTGGTGGTCGCCACTTCCAGTGGACACATGCTCAGTCCAGAAGGGAAGACGATCCAGTATCTAGCATATGATCGTTTTTTGTCGGAGAATACCTAAAAGATTGTTTTCACATTATGATTCCAAAGAAAACATTTAGTGAGCGAGTTGTTGAGCTTGTATTGAGTGTTCCAAAAGGGAGAGTGACAACCTATGGAGATCTTGCTCGTGCTGCAGGCGCAGGTCCTATGGCAGCGCAGAGTATCACGACCATCCTCTGGCGAGCTGAGCAGGCTGGAGTCAAAAACATTCCGTACCACCGCATTGTGTATGCAGGTGGAAAAGCGTGGCTTAACGAGGAGTGTAAAAAAGAACGACTTGAACTTTATGCGAAAGAGGGTATCGAGGTGTCTGAGAAAGGTGTCATATCGGGATTCGAAGACATTAGGGTTTAGGCGCGTGATACAATATTTCGTATATGGAAACATTCATCACAGCAATTTTTGAGTACGGACGCACAATCGCGGTTGGAAGCTCAACCTTCGCCGTCTTATTCTTTCTCATTCTTATGGTAGGCAGAGAGAAAAGTCCTGTTGTTCGGAAAGTAATGCATACCGTCTATACGGTACTTCGGGTAGGAATGGTACTCATCGGACTTTCACTTATTGGTATGTATTTTGTAGATACTGGCATTGAACCGCTCCGGTACGCGTTCCTCTGGGCACTTCTCATTATCATTACGGTAAACGCAATGCTCATGACTGCGCATATTATGAATCTCAAGTACGGTCCTGTGATCGCAGCAGGCTCATGGTACTCGATGTTTTTTGTGAGCGCATTGCCGGTTCATACGTTCGGTGTATCGATTGCTGTAGTACTCTACATTACATTTCTTATTGCGGTATTTATCTTCCTCGAAGTCATGAAGCGAGTGATGAAGCCAAAGGAACAGGAGGTTTAATCTCATATGGGATATTTTGTGTACATACTTGAGTGTGGTGATGGTACTTACTACACAGGCACTACTAATAATCTCGAAAAACGTGTTGAGGCTCATAACAGTGCCTCCGCAGGGGCAAAATATACTCGAGCGCGAAGACCGGTTTCGCTTGTATACAGCGAAGAATGTATCGACAAGAGTGAGGCGCTGAAGCGAGAATATGCACTCAGGCAGCACTCAAGAGCTGAAAAAGCCAGTATTATAGCCAAATTTCAAGAAAACCGTGTATAATTTGTCCTTTTTGCATATGCGTTGTGTAATACTTGTCTGGAGCGAATATATAGTATGATGATGCCCGTGAAAAAATGGGTGACAGAAGTATCTATTTTCTCATCTTAAGAAAAATCTAGTCAATTCATGGCAAAAAAGAATTCGAAGAAAGATATTATTGCGTATACGGTAAGTCTTCCAGCTGACGCTGTCGAAAGTATCCGTACATATGGCAAAAAAGAGAAGCGAAAGTTTCGACTGATGCTCATCACTGATATCCGCAGAAAGGATAAAAAGAGACTCAAAGATTACAATGATCTTGATATTCTTGTGGAGGTTGATTTCAGTAAACCGCAAAAGATTGCTGAAGCGCTACTTCCGTATCAAGACGAACTCCTCGCAATCACCTGTCGCTCAGAATCAAACCTCGCTAAGTTTTCGGCGGTGATTCCACATGTGCCATATCTCCGTACACCAAACACCGAATCTATCGAGTGGGCGAGTGACAAGCTTAAGATGCGAAAACGGTTTGCGCTTTATGATAAGAAGAATACCCCACAATTTTCTGTCGTAAAAGAAAATACTAAAAAGGAACGCAAGCGTATTATTGAGAAGGTTGGATTCCCGATGGTAGTAAAACCAGCAAATCTTGCTCAAAGTCTCTTGGTGTCTATTTGCTATCACGAAGAAGAACTTGAGAAAGCTCTTCGGTTTGCTTTTCGTCGTATTCGAAAAATTTATGCAGAGAACAGTCGCGATGAACTCCCGCAAATGATGGTTGAAGAGTACATGGATGGATCCATGTACTCAGTTGATGCATATGTGAACTCAAAAGGGACAGTGTATTTCTGTCCAATGGTACATGTAAAAACTGGAAAAGATATTGGACATGAAGATTTTTATAACTATCTTCGCATTACGCCAACTGCACTGAAAAAAACAACAATTGAACGAGCGCGGGCTGTTACTGAAACAGGTATTCGTGCACTCGGTTTGCGTAGTACTACTGCGCATGTTGAACTTATGAAGGTGGATGATGATTGGAAAATCATTGAGATCGGCGCACGTATTGGTGGCTATCGTCACAAGATGTACCAGCTGAGCCATGGTATCGACCACTCAATGAATGATGTGCTCGTGCGAATGGGGAAAAAGCCGGTGATCCCCAAGAAACGAAAAGGGTACGTTGCAACCATGAAGTGGTATCCAAAAAAGGAGGGGGTTATCACAAAACTCAAGGGTATCAAGAAGATTCGCGAACTAAAATCATTTGTTGATATTCTCGTTTCGAAAAAAGTGGGGGATCGATGTATGTTTGCAAAGAATGGAGGGAAAGCAGTGTTTTCTATGACACTCTGCAACGCAGACCGATCAAAACTTCTTGCGGATATCAGACGAGTTGAGAAACTTGTAGACATCAAAATTAAATAAATTTTCCCCTCAGGCCACTTCATCAGAAGTGGCCGAGTGGTATACTCTACGTATGATATTGCGTAAGAAACACGCAGCCGTAACGACGGTAGCGATAATCGTAATCGTGCTTATATTGCTCGGGGTACTTCTCTTTGCAAGGCCTGCAGAAGCTCCAGAAGAAAATCAGTTTGTGATATCTCCAATTCTTTCAGCCTCTTCGTATGAACCTGAAGTTCGTGTTTTAGGAAAGACAAACGAACAAAAACGTCAGCAAGCTCGTGCAGCAGTACTTAATAGTTTCTCTTCAAGTACAGGTGATACCTCGGTAGGAGGGTAGTTATGAAAAAAACGTTTCCAGAAGGATTTTATTGGGGAGCAGCAACGGCTTCATATCAGGTAGAAGGAAATATTTTTAATACTGACTGGGCGAAAGCTGCAGAAGAAAACCGTGTGCCGAAAGCAGGACGAGCGTGCGATCACTACAATCGCTTTGAAGAGGATTTTGATCTTGCGAAGTCTCTCGGACACACTGCGCACCGTTTTTCTATTGAGTGGGCGCGTATTGAGCCTGAAGAAGGAACATTTGATCGAGAGGCAATACAGCATTACCGAAAAGTACTTGAAGCATTGCGTATCCGTGGCATGAAGCCATACATTACACTTTGGCACTTCACGTTACCATTGTGGTTTTCAGAAAAAGGAGGCTTTGAGCGAAAGGACGCATCGGAAATATTTGCACGGTACTGTGCACATGTTGCAAAAGAGCTCGGTGATCTCTGCTCAGATTTTGCAACCATGAACGAGCCGAACGTATACGCCACACATGGATGGATTCTTGGCGCATGGCCACCCTTTAGGCAATGGCGCATTTTAGGAAAGAAGATAGGGAAAGGTGACGGCACCTCGCGGAGTGCTCGAGCCAAAGCACAGTTCAAGCATATTTTTACATATTTTAAGGTTGTTCGAAATCTCATTGATGCACACAATAGGTCGTACGATGCGATCAAGAACGTACATCCTGAAACACGAGTAAGTATCGTTAAGCACGTGCATTATTTTTATGCCAACAAAAATCCTCTCAATGTATTGCTCGCACGTTTCATGCAGTATCAGCAAACGGTGCGGTTTATGGATAAGGTAATTGATCGATGCGACGAGATTGGACTAAACTTCTATCGGAGTACTAAATTTGGTGACACACGAACATTTACATATACCGACATGGGGTGGAAAATTGTCCCTGAAGATATTTACGGTGCACTCATGCTCCTTGGACGATACAAAAAGCCGATTTTCATTGCGGAAGCAGGACTTGCTGACAAAGAAGACAGATACCGAGCAGATTACATTACGCGACAGATATGTGCAGTTCACAAAGCAATTGAAGATGGAGTTGATGTGCGCGGTCACATGTACTGGTCACTTCTCGACAACTATGAATGGGCGCTGGGGTACGAGAAGCGTTTTGGACTCATTGAAATAAACTACGAAACGCTTGAACGCACAGTTCGACCTTCTGCACATGTGTACGGGAAGATCTGTAAGGAAAATACGGTAGAATAAGCGTATGACTTGGATCATTCTTGCGGCAGTCGCGCAATTCGTTAATGCAGTCGTTGCACTTTTGGATAAATACATCGTTACTGACAAAAATGCGCTTCCGAAGCCCTTTGTCTATGCGTTTTACTCATGTCTGGTAGCAGGTTCGTGGGTGCTCGTGTACGGCTTTTCTGCACTCAATCTCCCCTTAGGAGGCATTACTATACCGTCGTTTGCTGCGATTGAATCTCCTTCGCTCACAATCGTCGCGTTTTCATTTTTGGCGGCGTATACGTTCTTTATTGCTCTTGTTTCTCTCTATTCTGCACTAAAGCACGCCGAAGCCTCTGACGTGATGCCAGTTGTGGGAGCTATTTCTGCCATTGCGTCCTTTGGGCTTGGATATCAATTTCTTGGACAGGATCTTTCACCAAATTTTCTGTATGGGATCGTGTTGTTGATTGCTGGAATGTTTCTGGTGGTACGACGTAGGCTCACCAAAAGTGTCGCGTTCTCGGCACTTCATGCAGGCGTCTTTTTTGCGCTTCATTTTGTAACTATGAAAGGCCTCTTTCATGAGACAAATTTTGATAATGCCTTCTTTTGGTCACGTATTGGTTTTGTGATCTTTGGACTCACACTTCTCCTGGTACCAAGTTACTACAGTCTTATCCGTGCGCAGACAAAAGCGTCACGTCCACAGACTGGTTTCCTCATTATTTTCAATAAAATACTTGCCGGTATTGCAGGTATTATGATCCTTCGCGCCACTGATCTTGGTGAGGTTGCGGTAGTGCAGGCGCTCGATGGCCTCAAGTTTGTCTTTATTTTGCTTATTGCGATGCTTGTAGGACACAAAATGCCGTCAGTATGTGTTGAAGCGAGCTGCAGACGACGCGAGGTCATCCAGAAGACGCTCTTCATTGCAATGATTTCTTTTGGTTTTGTTGTTCTCTTCATCTGATACAATTAGATCACCATGAAGAACTTTTTTAGACGCGGAATCGTTATTTTTATATCGGTTTTTCTTATCATCGTGGCTCTGGGTATCGCGCTGTCTCAAAAGCCTGTGCCAGAACAGATTACGTATGGTATTTCTTTTAATACATTGTATGCAGAGGAACTAGGGTTAAATCCTCGAGAGGTGTATGACGCCTTTTTGGATGATTTAGGAGCACGACATCTTCGTCTTGCCGCGCATTGGGATATGGTTGAGCCAGAACAAGATCGCTATGATTTTTCAGAACTAGACTACCAGCTTGAGCGAGCAGAAGAGGTGGGTGCTGACGTCATATTTGCTGTAGGAAGGCGACTTCCACGTTGGCCAGAATGTCATGTACCAGCGTGGGCGGGATCACTCTCTTGGGAAGCGCAAAAAAATGAAATTCTAGACTATATAAAGACGACAATTTCTCGGTATAAAGACAGTCCAGCAATTGTATATTGGCAAGTAGAGAATGAGCCGTATCTTGAAGTTTTTGCGAAAGAACACTGCGGAGAGTTTGATGAAGATTTTTTAAAGGAGGAAATCGAACTTGTGCGAGGACTCGATGGCACAAGGCCAATTCTTATTACGGACAGTGGCAATCTTGGAACATGGGTTGGGGCATATCGGAATGGGGATGCGTTTGGAACCAGTGTATACGTATATTTCTGGAATCCTGAGCTTGGACAATTTAAAACCGTGATACCACCGTGGGGGTATCGGCTCAAAGAGGGAATCGTACAGTTTTTATTGGGTGAAAAACCGACATTTCTCATAGAACTTTCTCTTGAACCATGGCTTCTTGAGCCAATTGTCGACACATCTCTGGAAGTGCAGTATGAGCGTATGGATGTTGAAAAATTTACAGAAATTATCGAGTACGCTCAAAAAACACGGTATCAAAGACAATATTTGTGGGGCGGAGAGTGGTGGTATTGGCTTAAGGAACGTGGACACGGTGAACTATGGAGTCGTGGGAAAGACCTCTTTGAACTAAGGGAATAATGTATACTTGAAGTATCGATTAATTAATATATAGATTATGAAAGCTTATATCGCATCATTAACAGTCTTTATGGTACTCGTGGTGCCGTTTGTTGCCACAGCAAGCCCTGTGCTCCGAAGTGGCGAGAATGTCTCCATTGACGCTGGTCAGATGGTAGAAGGAGATTTCTACGCAGCAGGAGGAATTGTCACTGTCTCAGGGAGCATCCTCGGCGACCTACTTACTGCCGGCGGTTCAGTAACCATCAATGCTCCTATTGGAGCGGATGCAACAATTGCAGGTGGAACGGTACAGCTCCATGCGCCTGTTTCTGACGATGTACGTATTGCTGGGGGAGAAGTAACACTCGCGTCTGAAGTCTCAGGTGATGTTGTGATATTTGGTGGCGCCGTTCGTATTCTTTCAACTGCACATATACAAGGGGATCTCATCTTCTTTGGAGGGGATCTCATTGTTGAAGGTCCTATCGAAGGATCGGTACTTGGTTTTGCAGAATCAATGCGCTTTGATTCATTTGTTGGAGGAGACCTCAGTCTCACTGCAACAGATGGAGTAACCGTTGGTGATAAGGCAGAAATCCAAGGAGACCTTACGTATCGTTCTCGCAATGATATAGTTCGAGCTGCGAATGCAGTCGTTGTTGGAGAAGTGATCGCAGAAGATTTTCCGTCTAAAGACGGAAGTGCAGAACCGTTTGTTATTTCACTCCTCATGGTGCTCTTTGCTGCGCTTGTTGCATTACTCGTATTCCGTAAGCATCTTACAAAGGTGGTTATGACCGTAGGTGATTCATACGGAAAGCAGGGACTTATAGGGTTGGGGACACTTGTACTTACGCCACTCGTTACATTCATCTTGCTCGCAAGTGTTATTGGTATGTATGTAGGATTCTTCCTTCTTGCAGCGTACATTGGACTGTTGATTGTCGCGTCAGTACTCTCTGGAATTGTGTTTGGTTCACACCTCATGAAGCTTCGTACAAAGCAGCTTACCGTCTCTATTACAACGGTTATTGTCGGAGTTGTGGGGCTTGCACTGGTTGCGCTTATTCCAGTAATTGGTCCACTTGTAGGATTTGTCATTATGCTTGTTGTGCTCGGTAACCTTGTTACACGAATGTATCGAGAGGTGATGAGTCGATAGAAACACTCTAAACACCCCGCATATGCCGTACCGGCATATGCGGGGTGTTTTTGTTACAATGTGGCTACTTATGACTGCAGGAAAAAAGAAAATAAGAAAAGAGCGCGTACGGAAAATGAATCGAGTACTGCGAAAACTTTATCCGAAGGCAACTATTGCACTCAATTTTTCAAATGACTTTGAGTGTCTTGTTGCTGTACAGCTCTCCGCGCAGTGTACAGACGAGAGGGTAAATAAAGTAACCGAAAAACTTTTTAGGAAATACAAGACGGTTGGTGACTACGCAAACGCAAAACAGTCTGTTTTTGAAAAAGATATTTATCAGACCGGATTCTTTAGAAATAAGGCAAAGAACATTATTGCTGCAGCAAAAATGGTGCAGAACGACTTTACAGGAAAGTTACCACGAACTATGAAGGAAATGATCGCCATTCCTGGTGTCGCACGGAAGACTGCAAACGTCGTGCTCTCGACGCTCTATCAAGTCCATGAAGGTATTGCAGTAGATACTCACGTACGACGGTTTGCAATACGCTTTGACCTTTCTGATCATACTGATCCTGTGCGTATCGAAAAAGATCTTATGGAGATTATGCCTCAGAAAGAATGGTGGGGCTTTAATCATCGGCTTGTTCACTACGGTCGAGATTACTGTCCTGCGCGGAAACATGATTGTGCAAGTCATCCGCTTACTCCTATCTTTCCAAAAGCTGAGAAAATCTGGCCGAAAGCTCGGTAGGGTATAATGAAGACATGAAGAAAATAGCCTTTTTTGATATTGACGGGACTGTTTTTCGCTCAAGTCTGCTTGTGGAGCTTGTTGAGCGACTCATTGAGCGGGAAATTTTTCCGAAAGAATTGCGGGAAATGTATGAGGATCAGTTTCATGCATGGAAGAATCGGGAAGGAACGTATGAGGACTATATTGCATCGGTTGTTGATGCATTTCGTACGCACATAAAAGGAGTGTTTTATGGAGACCTTGCAGACATAGGGCGTGAAGTAGTGGCAGAAAAGAGTAAACACGTATATCGCTATACGCGCGATTTGCTCAAAGAACTTAGAAATGATGGGTACTATGTTGTTGCCATTTCCCAGTCTCCAAAGACCATTCTCGATGATTTTTGTAAGTCATATGGTTTTGATAAAGTGTATGGACGTATTTATGAAATTGGACCTCAAGATTTGTTTACTGGAGAAGTAAGCGAGGAACATCTCATACAGAATAAAGCGAATATCGTAAAAAGAATTCTTGACCAAGGTGAGTACACGCTGGAAGATTCTGTCGGAGTTGGAGACACTGAGGGGGATGTGTCACTTCTTGAGATGGTCGAGCGACCCATCTGTTTTAATCCAAACGAGGCACTGTATGCATACGCAAAACGAATGGATTGGTCTATTGTTGTGGAGCGAAAAGATGTAATATACAACCTATAATGATGAAGAAAAAGTTATATAGAAGTGAGAAAAACAGGGTAATTGCAGGTGTCTTTGGAGGTCTTGCTGAATATTTTGGTCACGATGTTGTGCTCTGGAGACTGGGTGCAGTTATACTACTTATTCTCACAGGTCTTATGCCAGGGATATTATGTTACTTTCTTGCTGCACTCATCATTCCTAATCGAGTCGAGGCAGATTACACGATAGAATGAATAAGAAAGAGAGAGCTTTTGTAGAGCAGGTATATCAAATATACAAGGAAGAGGGTCGTCATACACTTCCGTGGCGAAAGACTAAGAATCCGTACCGAATTGTTGTGTCTGAGATAATGCTCCAGCAGACACAGGTTGATCGTGTGATTCCAAAATACCAGTCATTTTTGAAAAAGTTTCCGACAGTACAGTCGCTTGCTGATGCTTCTTTGGGAGAGGTACTCCGAATGTGGCAGGGACTTGGGTATAACAGGCGAGCAAAGATGCTCCATCAGTGTGCAAAAGAGGTTTGCAAAAAACATAAAGGAATTTTTCCAAAAGACTTTGATGAGCTTAAGAAACTTTCTGGCGCTGGTCCGTATACTGCGGGAGCTGTTATGGCGTTTGCGTACAATAACCCAACAGCGGTTATTGAAACGAATATCCGCACAGTATACTTACACCACTTCTTCAAAGGAAAAGAAAATATTTCTGACACAGAGATCATGAAGTATGTTAAACGCACGCTCGATATAGAGAATCCACGAGAATGGTACTGGGCACTTATGGACTACGGTGCAATACTTAAGAAAAAGCATGGTAATGCAAATACAAGGAGTCAACATTACACCAAACAGTCTCGATTCAAAGGTTCTGACAGAGAGGTACGCGGAGCTATTCTTCGTGCACTTGCTGGTAGCAAGAAGATCTCAGAACTTCCATTTCCGAAAGATCGTATTGACGTTCAGTGCGAAAAACTCCTCAAAGAGGGAATGATAGAAAAAAGAGGTAGAGGGTTTAAGCTCCCGTGAGACATGTCTACTTCACTTTACATAGAGAATAGTGTAGGATGCTTTTGTTATGGCAGAGACAGTACAAAATAATGTGCGCACATTACGAAAAGAGCGTGGGGTAACACAAGAAGATCTCGCAATTGCGGTGGGTGTTTCTCGTCAGACTGTTATCGCTATTGAGAAAGGGAGTTATGTGCCGTCGGTACTTCTTGCACTCAAACTTGCCAAGTATTTTGATTTATCCGTAGAAGAATTATTTTCATATGAAAAAGCTTAAGCCATTTGTCCTCGAAATATTGTTTGTCATTGTACTCGGCGTACTTTCTCTTGGTATGCTTGATGTGTTTTGGATGCCAATGGGTATGCAGATGGCAATACTTTCTGTCGTCGTGGTAATTTTTGGCGCGTACGCTGTGTATGGGCTTCGCGAAAAAGGAGGAGACGAGCGAGAGATTGCAATCCTTCACATGTCTGATCGTGTCGCGTTTCTTGCCGGGGCAGGAGTGCTCTTGCTCGCGATTGTGTATGAGAGTGTCGTGCATCATATGAGTACGCCATGGGTCACAACCGCACTCTTTGTGATGGTGGCAGCAAAAGCGATCGCGCATATGTATCATAATCGGTAGACACAAAAAACCCCGAGCTTTGCTCGGGGTTTTTTGTGTCTATTTAAATTCCAATAAGGACTGGAATGACCATCGGTGTCTTATTGGTTTTCTGAAGAAGGAAACCTGAGACCGTATTGGTAATTTCATCTTTCACATAATCGAGATCAAGTGGATGCATATTTGAGGTATGCTTTTCGATTGTCTTTTTGATGAGGACTCGAGCTTCTGAAAGAAGTTGCTGGTTCTCACGAAGGTATACGAAACCTCGAGAAATAATATCTGGAGACTTTCGAAGTTTTCCGTTTCGTGGATTTACGGTCGCGATAATGACAAACATTCCGTCTTCCGCAAGTGATTGTCGATCTCGAAGCACTACTTCTTGCTTTGCTCCAACAGTGAATCCGTCCACCATGATATCTTCTGTCGGAATTTTCTCTTTACGTACAGTGATCTTTTCACCTTTGTAGATTTCAATAATTGAACCGTTATCTGGTACCACAACATTCTCTCGTGGGAAGCCATTTTCAACTGCAGAGTACATGTGGCTCTTGAGGTGGAAGTGGTGTCCATGTACTGGAATAAGGAACTTTGGCTTCACCGTGTTTCGGATCCATCCAAGTTCTCCTGCGTTTCCGTGTCCACTTGAGTGAATGTTAGCGCCACGGTAGTTGATCACCTTCACATTCTTTCGATAAATATTGTCTTTGAGCTTCTGTACGGCAATCTCGTTCCCTGGAATTACTGAAGATGAGAGCACAACTGTATCACGCTCATTGAGGGTGATAAATTTGTGCTTGTCGCTTGCCATACGCATAAGCGCCGCAAACTCTTCTCCCTGTGCGCCAGTCGAAATAATTACAATACGGTCAGCAGGGTAGTTTTCTGCCTCTTGTGCTGAAATAATAACTCCCGGCTTTACTTCAAGAAGTTTTGCGGTGAGTGCGATCTCGATATTAGTCTTGAGGCTTCGTCCTTCAGGGACAACGACCTTTCCGTATTTTTCACACGCTTTTACAATGGCGATAAGACGCTCAAACTGTGAAGCAAAGGTACCGATGATGAGTCGTCCGGTTGCATTCTTCACAATGACATCGAGGTTTTTGTACACTTCTGTTTCTGGAAGTGAGAATCCATCTCGGTCGGCGTTTGTTGAGTCGATGATCATCGCAAGGTTGTTGTTTTGTCCAACTTCCTTCCACCACTTTTCTTCCTGTGGGTCTGGCTTTCCATCAACATGTGCAAGACGTACATCTCCGGTAAGTACGATGTTTCCGTACTTTGTGATCACAGATACCCCCATAGCATCTGGGATAGAGTGTGTCACTGGATGTGTTTGGATCTTGAGGTTGTTCCCAACAGTAAACGCCTCACCCTCCTTTACGACATGCATGTCGAGTGGATCGAGGTGGGGGAATTCTTCCTGACGCTTGAGTACCATGAGTGAGGTAAGGTACTGCGTGTAGATTGGAGGGTTGCCAATACGCTCCATGATGAATGGAATACCTCCAATATGATCGAGGTGTGCGTGAGTAAGAACAATTGCACGGATCTTGTGTTTGTTTTCTTCAAGGTACTGCGTGTTTGGAAGAATATAGTTGATACCAGGAGCGTTTGATTCTTCAGAAACGAACTGGAATCCAGCATCAAAAATCACAATGTCATCTTTTGTTTCAACGACGTTCATGTTTCGTCCAATCTCTTCTACACCAGAGATAGGGATGATGCGTACAGTATCCTCATCAGTGATTGGTGGAATCTGTACTGCTTTGTCATCACGCTCTGCCATACGATGCTTAAGCGTCGGGGTTGTGTATCCGCGCGGTTTCCGTGCGATACCATTCGGTCGACGTCGACTACTCTTCTTTCCTCCTGGTTTTCCATGTGGACGCCCAGTGCGTCCACGCTGTCCTCCAGAGTTTCTCTGAGAGTTTGGTCGGCGGTTCGCAGAATTACTTCCACCTGCAGTCTTCCGTGGTACGCTCGTGGTGCGCTGAGGAGCACGACGTGGTCGTTGTGCTCGCCGTTCACTCGTTGTTCCTTCTGTTTTTCTTTCGTTATTGTTCATATCTGTGTGATTAATTTTTTATTATCGTTGTAAAAATGTCCATATAAAATCGGTGTCCATGTACCAGTTTTCGATATGTGTAAACCGTTCATGTGGTTCTCCGAGACCAGTAAAAGCTGGTGTTGTTACTCCTTGTGGAAGGATGTATACAAATTCTGGACTAAAGAGGAAGATCGCAGGAACGTCGCTGAGTACCTCTTTAGTAAACTCCTGTATTGCTTCATTGCGCTCCTCAATGTTGAGACTTGTTCGAGCTGTGCTTAGCGCAGCATCTCCAGCGATATTTGCATACAGTGCAATGTTAAGCCCAGGGTCATTCCGTTGTGATGAGTGCCAGAATGAATAAAAATCTAGAGCACGACCAAGTGCAGTACCAAAGAGTAGTGCTTCATAATCACGAGGCCGGATAACTGTCTGTGTGAGGTCTGACTGCTCAAATTGTTTAATCTGCACCACAACGCCAAGTGTTTCCCATTGTTCCTTAAGATAGAGAGCGGTCTGTTCAAAGATAGGTGTGTTTGCTGTTGAGAGACTAATAGTAAGTTGCTCAACAACATCATCAGTTTCTTTCTCCCAGATTCCTGTTTCCTCGTTTGGCTGCCACCCGCCGTTTCGAAGAATAGCACGCGCTCGATCGATTGCTGGTTCCTCAACTCCTTCTTTCTGTGAAGTGGTTGCTCCGAAACCTTCCGGAATAGGAGAGTGTAGAGGTCGACCGTATCCGTCGAGGACATTTGCAATAAGGTCATTGCGGTCGATCGCTGCGTTGAGTGCCCGACGAACAGATGCGTCTCGGAGAATATCAGACTTGTTTTGGTTGAAGAATACGGCAAAGGTTCGTGGAAGCGGAATTTTTACAATATTGTGGAGCGCAGTAGTGTCATCAAGTACGTTTGGTGAAATACCCGAAACAGCATCAATAACTCCTTCATTGAATGCCTCAATACGCTTTTCTTCGTTTGCGTAGAAGTTGAGTACGAGTGTGTTTATTTTTGCAACATCGTTGTGGTATTCGGTATGTGGTGTAAGTACGTACGAATCTGGGATACCAGAGGTGTCGCGGGAAATATTTTTAATTTTGTACGGACCGCTTCCGATTGGTTCGCTGTTGTATTGACTAAACGGAAACTCTTCGTAGGAAGCCTCTTTCCAAATATGCGCCGGAAGTATGCCTACCGTGAGGTTTTCCATGAAAGGTGCGTATGGTTCTTGAAGCACGAAATTGAGTTCATGGTCATTAAGCACCTCAACAACAACCCCATCCCAGCTTGCACGAAGCGGCGAAGCTGAGAGCGGGTCTTGTATACGTTCGATGGTGAATGCCACATCGTTTGCAGTGAGTCGTGTTCCGTCGTGGAAGAATACATCACCACGGAGAACGATGTTGTAGACGAAACCGTCATCAGAGACGGTAATAGATTCAGCAATATCAGGAACGATTGTTCCATCTTCTCCGAGTTGTGCAATTCCGGCATAGATGAGTTGGTTCATATCGCGATCTGCTGAGGTGATTGCGAGTACTGGGTTTACAAAACGGGGGGTACCAAGAATTCCTTCAGTGAAAGTTCCTCCGCGCGCGGGTACATCGATACTCACTCGTTGGTTTATAGCGAGTCCAACCCAAAGGAGGGAAATAAAGACAGTGAGTGCTGCGAGGAATATGAGAAACCGATCTCCCTGATGTAGGGAATACGAGTATGTGAGAAGCCGATCAATAAGAGATGGTCGTGCGTTATGAGGTGATGAGTGTTCCATGCGCGCTTCGCGATAGCGTGGTTTCAAATATAGTGTGTAAGTAAAAGTGTCCTCCTCTCAATAGTAGAAGACTACAGAGTGGTTGTGTACGTACTATTATATCGCAAGACTCAAAACTGCAGAGAGCACAAAGAGGATTCCCACTACAATTGAGAACTTAAAGAGGAAGAGCTCGGCTCCTCGGCGTTTATGAAATGTCGCACTAAAGTTATCGCCTCCAAATGCGCCGCCAAGGCTTGATCCACGTTGCTGCAAAAGAATTGCTGCGACGAGTAGAATGGAGAGGATAATCTGTGCGTACGGAAGAATAGTACGTATGATTTCCATGACGAATCGATAGTATCAGAAAAGGGAGTGTTCTGCAATGGGATAAAAGAAAGCCCGAGCTGATGCTCAGGCAGTTTGTATTGGTGGAACTAATCCCACCAAACTTGTTTCTTGTGGCCACCATACGCTTCGATCCCGCCGGTGCCTTTGATTTTGACACCACCGTAACCTTCGCGGGTGATGATTCTTTGTTTGCCGAGCCACTGTTTGTCGCCCATAACAAACTCCTTTCTGCAGCAAAACAATAGCTGCTTCTTGCACTATAACACAAATTACTTTCTAAGCTCCTCTACTTTTGCCAGAAGATCTTCAACTTTATCTGAAAGCTGTTTGAGTGCTTCACGCTCTGCTTCTTCCTCAAGTTCGTCCTCCTGCATCTCCTCGTCGATCTCCTCGATGTCCTCCTGAATTTCATCGATATCTTCCTCAACCTCACGAAGACTCGCTGTATTTTGGTTTACTGACATCTGAATAAAGATAGCAAGATAAATTGCTTCGAGCGAAACAACGGTAGTGAGTACCAAGAGAATACGATTCCAAGAGAAGATATCAAAAACGCCGAAGAGGAATGAGAAGATAAACACCAACGTGTGAATCATCAAAGAAGAAGGTGAGCCAACCCACTGGATAATAGCTTCAATTGAGGGGACGATACGTCGTCGCTTTCGGTCTTTCATTGTCTGCAGTATGTCTCAAAGCTCTCAAACTTGCAACAGATTTTTTGCAGACGTATAATACGTCCTCATTAATGGTTAAAAAGTAAGATATTTTATGTCCGAAGTCTCAAAGATCAAACCATTAGGCGACCGAGTTGTGGTGCGCCCACTCACCGAGGAGGAGGCAGGAACTGTCTCTGCCTCAGGTATTATTATTCCCGAAACCATAAGTAAGGAAAAACCCGAACAGGGCATTGTTGTTGCTGTTGGTCTTGGAAAATTTGATGATGGACAGCGAGAACCAATGGAGGTATCGGAAGGAGATCGAGTAATCTTCTCAAAGTATGGTTTTGAAGAAGTGGAGGTTGATGGGAAGGAGTATTACATCATCTCACAGTCAAACATTCTTGGAGTTATTAACTAGTGCATAGAAGCACCTAATACTATATAGAGTCTATGGCAAAACAAATTTTGTATGGAGAGGAGGTAAAAAAGAAGATGCAGGCCGGCGTTGATGCTGTTGCAAACGCCGTAAAAGTAACACTTGGTCCACGAGGGCGTAACGTCGTTCTTGATAAAGGATATGGGGCACCAACGATCACCAATGACGGTGTATCTATAGCAAAAGAAATTACGCTCAAAGATAAGTTTGAAAATATGGGCGCTGAGATTGTGAAAGAGGTGGCCAACAAGACCAACGATCTCGCCGGAGACGGTACCACTACCGCAACTGTGCTCACACAAGCTCTTATTCGCGAAGGACTTCGCCAGACAACTATGGGGCTTTCTGCACTTGCTGTGCGGAGCGGTATGGAGCGCGCGTCACAAGATGTTGTTGCTGCACTGAAGAAGCTTGCGACTCAAATAACTACCACAGAAGAAATTAAGCAGGTAGCGACAATCTCTGCTGAGAGTGAAGACATCGGCGCAAAGATCGCTGAAACAATCGAAAAGGTGGGGAAAGATGGTGTGGTAACTGTTGAGGAATCACAGTCGTTTGGTATTGAGACACAGCTCACCGAAGGTCTGCAGTTTGATAAAGGTTATGTGTCTCCATATCTCATTACTAACCCAGAACGTATGGAGGCTGAGTACAAGGATGCGCAGATCCTTGTTACTGACATGAAAATTTCTTCCGCCAAGACGATCCTTCCGCTCCTTGAGAAGATTGCGCAAGGAGGAAAGAAAGAGCTCGTTATTATTGCTGAAGATGTGGAGGGAGAAGCGCTTTCTACATTTATCGTAAACAAACTCCGCGGAGGATTTAACGTTCTTGCAGTTAAGGCTCCAGGATACGGTGATCGAAAGAAGGATGTACTTCAAGATATTGCAACAACAATTGGTGCGGACGTTATCTCTGAGGAGGTAGGCTTTAAGCTTGAAGATGTTGAACTCTCGCAACTTGGACATGCTTCACGTGTGGTCGCTACAAAAGACAACACGACGATTGTTGGAGGCAAAGGAACCGCAGAGGGAATTGCTGCTCGTGTTGATTCTCTCAAAACGCAACTCAAAGACACCTCTAAGTTTGATGCAGAGAAGCTTGAAGAACGAATTGCAAAATTGTCTGGAGGAGTAGCGGTGATTCGTGTAGGAGCAGCAACTGAGACTGAAATGAAGTATCTCAAACTCAAGATTGAGGATGCCGTGAATGCCACAAAAGCTGCGATTGATGAAGGGATTGTTCCTGGAGGAGGGACATCACTTGCACACGCATCAGCGATGGTTGCAAAAGAAACACCAGATCTCACAGACGAAGAAATGGTTGGGTACAACATTGTACTCAAGGCGCTTGAGATGCCTCTTTGGCAGATTGCCGAAAATGCTGGGAAAATGGATGGTTCTGTTGTTGTTGATAAAGTACAGGCTGCAGGAGGAAATGCGGGATATGATGCTGCGAAAGGTAAGATGGTAGACGATATGATTAAAGAGGGAATCATTGATCCAGTGAAGGTAGAGCGAGTTGGTGTGGAGAACGCAGTCTCTGCGGCGGGAATCTTGCTTACTTCTGAAGTTGCAATCGCTGACGAACCAGAGCCAGAAAAAATAGTTCCCGATATGGGTGGAGGCATGTCTGGTATGGGAATGATGTAGCATCTTTTCTGAAAAGATAAAAACCATAACTCGAAGAGTTATGGTTTTTATGTGTTATACTTCTCTTTACTTATAATATAAGCCATATATATGAATCTTACGTACATTATTTGGGGAATTGTTGCTATTGTTATTTTGTGGGTTATTTTTGCGTACAACAATTTTGTGCGATTAATACAGCGCACAAAGGAGGCGTGGGCAGACATCGACGTGCAAATGAAGCGTCGATATGACCTTATTCCAAACCTTGTGGAGACCGTAAAGGGGTACGCACAGCATGAACAAGAGACCCTTGCGAAAGTAACTGAGATGCGTACTCGTGCAATGAATGCAGGAACTCCACAGGAGCAGGTAGAAGCAGACAATATGCTTACCGGAGCGCTTAAGTCACTTTTTGCGGTATCAGAAAACTATCCTGACCTCAAAGCAAACGAGAACTTTCTTGAGCTTCAGCGAGAACTTACTGACACAGAGAATAAGATTCAGGCAGCACGACGTTTCTACAACACAAATGTGCGAGATCTCACTATTGGTCTTGAGTCTTTCCCAGGAAATATCATTGGAAAGGCATTTGGTTTCTCTGCAGAAGAATACTTTGAGCTTGATGAGTCAGAGTCTGCTGCACGTGAACCAGTGAAGGTGCAGCTTTAATGGCAACACTCTATACACATCAAAGCGCAAACATTCGAAAGACATGGTTTTTGATGACTGTGTTTTTTGCCGTTGTTATTGCTATCGGATATGCAATTTCGTGGTATCTGGGCGATCCTATCATCATGTATGTTGCGATTATTTTTGCGCTCGTGATGAATGTAGGAAGCTACTGGTTTTCTGACAAGGTGGTCGTTGCGATGACAGGCGCAAAACCCGTACAGCAAGGAGAACATCGAGAACTTTGGAATCTTGTTGAGAATCTTTCTATTACTGCAGGATTACCAATGCCTAAGCTCTATATTGTAGAAGATCCAGCACCGAACGCTTTTGCGACAGGGCGTGATCCAGAGCACGCGGTTGTTGCAGTGACAACAGGTATTCTCGACATTCTCGATCGTACAGAGCTTGAAGGCGTGCTCGCGCACGAGCTTTCGCATGTAGGAAACAGAGACATGCTCGTTTCTACGGTGGCGGTAGTGCTTGCAGGATTTGTCGCTATTGTTGCGGATATGTTTATGCGGTCAATGATGTTTGGCGGAGGAGATAACAGAGATAGACACCCCGCTTTTCTCATTATTGGTGTTGTTGGGATTATTCTTGCACCGATTGCCGCGCAGCTAATACAGCTTGCAATCTCTCGGAAGCGGGAATTCTTAGCAGATGCTTCTGGAGCACTTCTCACACGATACCCAGATGGACTCGCAAACGCGCTTGAGAAAATCTCTGCGTATAGTCGTCCGATGAAGCGTGCAAATAATGCAACTGCACATCTTTTTATTGCTGATCCGTTTGGTTCAGAAAAAAAGAGTATTGGGCAACGCGTCTCAAATCTCTTCCAGACACACCCGCCGGTGGATGATCGTATACGTGCCCTTAAGGGGATGGAGTAAGTATGAAAAAAATCTCACAATCATGGCGCGAAGGAAGATATCTCGATCTCTGGACGGTGGTACATCTTTTTGCTGGTCTTATGGTTGGTATAGGAGGATTGTTTCTCAATATTTCGTTTTGGAAGAGTTTTGTAATCGGTGTAATCGTCTTCTCGGTATGGGAATTTTTTGAGCATCTTCGTGGCATCACTGAATCTCTCGAAAACCGAGTAATTGATGTTGTCATTGCACTTATTGGTATATTTCTCATTTTCTCTTTTGTCTCTTTTGCGCCACAATCTGTAGAATTCCTATTACTTTCTGCTTCTATTTTTGTAGTGTATGTAGGTCTCGCTATTCGTGGATGGTTCGCGTTCCTTAAACGTACAGGTAAAAAACCTCCACACAATGTCTCTGAGTTGTATGAAGCTGTCGAAGTGCCTAAAATGAAAGAAGAGGTCAAAAAGAAAATTTCTTCTCTATGATATAAATAAAAACTGGAGAGGTGGCTGGGTGGATGAAACATGAACTGCTCCATGTTTCATCTGGTCGGCGAACGAAGTGAGCCGATTGGTCGTTGTGAGCTTTGCGAACAGGCCAAGGGAGGGAGCGCGCTCAAACATATGGTGTAGATTAAACGTTCTTGCTAAGAATAAAAATTGGAGGAGTGGCCGAGTGGTTTAAGGCGCACGCTTGGAAAGCGTGTTGAGTGAAAGCTCTCGCAGGTTCGAATCCTGTCTTCTCCGCAATGATTCATGAAGATGGATGGGAACCATCTGAATATAAAGTATCATTCCGAGAGAAAGGGAGGATTCGAAGAGGTTGCCAGCTATTTTGAGAAAATAGCGACAACCTGTACTGAAACTGTAAGTTTCGAATCCTGTCTTCTCCGCAATTTGACTAAATATATTGAATGTGTTTTTATGTTGGTTGATTTGAAATAGGAGGTCAGAAATGACAAACAAATACGGACTGCAAGAAGCTCAGGATCAAGTCGACGTGACTGTATCCATTGAAGGTTTCGAATCTTGGCAAGATACTCTTGCTGTTGAGGTGGAACTCAACAGCGTTGGTGTCAAAGTTCTTGGTAAGGCGACTGCGACACGCATGGAGATGTGTGACGCCGTTGCCGAGAAGAATGATCTCACGAAGGAGCTCGTATACTTCTCGGCCTTGATCGATATGGGCTACGTGCTTGAAGAGATTCAAGTCGAGTTTACAGGCAAAGATCAGCAAGCCTGGGGAAAATGTACGTGGATCAAGGACCACGAGAGCTACCGTGACCCGAACCATTGGTGGAGGGAGATGGTTCCCGAGGCGACAGATTTTCAGGTTGCCACGATTCATTCATGGTTCGAAACTGAGAACGCTGGACAGAAGGAATTCAGTCTGCAATCGACAGCGGTTGCTTCAGGCTTCCTTTTTCATAAATCAATCATCTTTCATCGGATTATGTTTTCAAGGCCACAAAGCAATATGCAAGAAGTGGCATAACAGGACGCTTCGGCACAAGGCCACCCCAGAATAGGGTGGCCTTTATATATTCTCCCGCCTATATTTACTCCAGAATTTCTGTGCTACTATGGTGCCGATAAATTTTTTGTATGAAATTCTACGTTGTAAATCCAGACGAACATTTTGAGCGGAAGTGGGTCAAAGAAATAGAGGCCACAGGACACGAAGGGGCAGTCTTGTACTCGAAGGATTTTTCTATTGGCATTACAGAAAACACAGCAACACTCCTCAAGAACGGAGAGCCGTTTACCTTTGATGTCGAGAATACATTTTTCCTTGTACGTGGATACAGTAGAGATATAAAAGACCAGCATCACTTTGATGCAATTTTCTTTGAGCATCTTCATCGACTTGGCGCGAAGATGTCCTCAGAGATATATCGTTTCCATAAGGATAATAGTCAGAAAATGACGATGGCAATCAAGTGTGCAATGGAGGGTATTCCCGTTCCCGACCAGTATATCTTCCCGAGTGTGTCTGTTGAGGAACATAAAGGACGTATTGAAAAAGATTTTTCATACCCGCTTGTGCTCAAGAGTAGGGGGGCTACCGGAAAGGCTGTATGGAAGATTAATTCATGGGAGGAGCTTCAAGAAAAAGTATCAAGCAGAAAACCGCTCGTGTATATCGTCCAAGAGTACATACCATCGACGTATGATATTCGCGTATTGTGTTACGAAGATGTGATCATTGGTGCGATGAAGCGAAGCAGTACTGACGGTTTTTATAACAATATTAGTAAAGCAGGACGCGGAGAGCCTGTAGAGCTTACTGAAGAAGAGAAAGAAATTGCACAAAGAGCATCGGTGCTCTCGGGGGTTGGATTTAGTGGTGTTGATATCATGCATTCTCCGAAGGGATCACTTATTCTTGAAGTAAATCGACGACCGGGACTTGAGGGGTATATTGAGTATGTTGATGTCGATATTATGCAGAAATTGGTTGCAGAAATTGTAGAAAAACAGGTGTAATACCCTAGACAGGAAAATAAAAACTTGTCCGGATGTGTTGTGCACATACGCCTCTCGGGGTGTGCGTGATAGTATGTACCATACCTTGAAAACATCTGTTTTCAGACATGCTCTAACATTACAAAGTAACCAGTTCTAAATCATGCCAATTCATAAAGGAGCAGCCGCTGTAGATATCAACCAGCGCCGTATTATTAACGGAGGAGATGCTGATGTGATGCAACTCTATCCAATGCGTCACACATTTGCGTGGGATGCGTATATGGCAGGGAACGCGAATCACTGGCTTCCAACAGAAATTTCGATGCAACTCGACATTGAGCAATGGAAGAGTGATACCGTTCTTTCACCTGAAGAGCGACAGGCGTTCGAGACTGTGCTTGGATTTTTCACAACTGCAGACTCGATTGCGGCGAACAATGTGGTGCTCGCTCTCTACAAGCACATCACCAGTCCGGAGTGTCGCATGTACCTTCTTCGTCAGGGATATGAAGAGGCAATTCACACACACGCATACCAGTACATCGTTGAGTCACTTGGCATGGACGAAAGTCGTATCTTCAACATGTATCGAGAAGTTGAGGCAATTTATGAGAAGGACAACATGATACTTGCGCTTAATGAAGGAATCTTTGATCCACACTTCAAGACTGGAACACTTGAGAATGATCAAAAGTTCCTCGAGAACCTCATTGTGTTCTCACTCATCATGGAAGGAATCTTCTTCTATTCTTCATTCGCGGTGATGTTTGGGTTCCAGCGTCAACATAAGCTTACTGGTTCTGCAGAACAGATTCAGTACATCATGCGAGATGAATCTCAACACCTCAACTTTGGTATCAATATGATCAATACCATCAAGGAGGAACAGCCAGAGCTGTGGACTGAAGATTTCAAGACACACATTATTGACCTTGTGCGTCGTGCAGTGGTACTCGAGTACACGTTTGCAACAGAGGTATTCCCGCGTGGAATCTTCGGCATGAACGCAGAAGGCTTCAAGCAGTATATCGAGCATATTGCAGACCGTCGTCTCGAACGCATCGGGCTTCCGAAGCAGTACAACGTAGAAAATCCGTTCCCATGGATGTCTGAAGCAGTTGATCTCAACAAAGAGAAGAATTTCTTTGAGACACGCGTTACTGAATACAAGACTGGAGGACAGCTTTCTTGGTAAGGAGATACCGTTAAGAAAACACCGGATTAAACCATGGTTTAATCCGGTGTTTTCGTTTTGCATCAATACCCCATGATATACTTTGAGCATATGAAAGGATATGTCGATAATATAGAGCGATTAGCGCTCCAAAATGAAACATTTCGTACGGTACTCTATACAACAAACAAGAGTCAGCTTGTTGTCATGACCATTCAGCCAGGTGACGACATTGGTTCTGAGGTGCATGAAGAGCACGATCAGTTTATTCGTGTTGAGGAGGGAATAGGTGAGGTAGTTCTCAATGATGTACCGTCACCAGTTGCAGATGGTTTTGCGGTTGTTATCCCTGCTGGGACTCGCCATAATGTAAAAAACACTGGAGACACGCCTCTTCGTCTTTACACACTCTACACACCTCCTGAGCACAAAGACGGAACAGCACATCAGACCAAAGAAGAGGCGATGTCTGAGGAGGAGCATTTTGATGGCGTAACAAGCGAATAGATATGGAACTCTGGATCATTTATGCACTGTTATCGGCCGCCTTCGCTGGCGCCGTGGCAATCTTTGGTAAGATTGGTATCCAAAATATTGATTCAACACTTGCGACGACTGTCCGCGCGGTGGTGATGGCGGCGTTCTTAGTACTTGTATCGCTTTCGATCGGGAAGACGAAGCTGCTTTCAACGCTCGACTCAAAAGCGCTGACATTCATCGTGCTCTCTGGTATTGCGGGAGCACTCTCATGGCTATTCTATTTTGTAGCGCTGAAAACTGGTCCCGCAACTGCTGTTGCCGCACTTGATAGGCTCTCGGTCGTGTTTGTGGTTGTGCTTGCGGTACTCTTTCTTGGGGAGTCACTCACACTTCGCTCTGGTCTTGGGGTTGTACTTTTAACAATCGGAGCAATACTTATGACAATAAAGTAAGATAATGAAAGCATTCTATTCAACACTAGTACTCACATTTTTTATGGGGCTTCTCTCGGGCTCGTACGTGTATTTCATAACAACAGATGACACGCCACAGATTTTTTCTGGTGGAAATCAGACAGGAGCATTTGAAATTATTGGAGATTCTTACGGCGGTTGTCAGATGCTTGGAGCATGTCCTTCGTATATCATTCGCGAAGACGGTTCATACTCATATCTTATTCCAAAGCGTGGCGAAGAACCTCTTCTTAGAGAAGGAGAACTTTCTCGCGCTGAAGTTCGTGCACTCAAAGACCTTTTACGTTCAATAAATCTTGCGAAGGTGGAGGCCTCTACATTTACCGGAACGTGCTCGATAGCGTTTGATGGCGTTGCGTATCGTTATGAGATCCATATTGGAGAAATGCGATACCGTGTAAACACCTGTCAAAATGATGTACAAGGAGAACTCTTTAATACGCTTAAAGATTATTTTGAGAAACTCTAAACAAAGCTGATATACTGTACGTATGATAAAGCTTGGCACACTCCTTATTCTCGTTGCGGTTATTTTTGGCGTGTGGTTTACGTATACAGAGACAGTTGACCGACCACTTTCAAGTTTCTTTTCTAGTCCATCGGTGACCATGCAAATCGGGAATGTGCCGATGCGGGTTGAAATAGCAGAGACAGAAGATGAGAGGGCGCAGGGACTTTCAGGAAGAAAATCGCTTGGTAATGTCCGTGGACTTTTGTTTGTGTTTCCAGAAACTGATTACCACGGTGTATGGATGAAAGATATGCTCTTTGCTATTGACGTCATTTGGATCAGCGAGGATTTGAAAGTCGTGGACATTTCTCGAAACCTACTCCCGCAAAGTTATCCAAATATATACAGACCATCGGGTCTTGCGAAGTATGCAGTCGAGACTGAAGTACTTTTTGCCGAAACGTTTGGCATTAGAGTGGGGGATGCAGTGATTCTTCCAAAGGAGCTTTAGTAAAACATAGAAAAGGCGCGAGCAATTGCTCGCGCCGGATTCGTTCACCCGCCTTAGTTGGGTGGACGACGAAAGATCGGCCGTCGACCGAAGTTCTTTTTAGAAATCATCAAAGGACTCCTTCTCTTATTGTCCAGCCAAATGCTGGATGCGTTTTTAGTATATCAGAATATGAAAAAGGGCGAGGATTTGAGATCCTCGCCCTTCGGTACTACACCATCGGTCTTCTCCCTAGAAAGGCAAATCAGCGTTCAAGGCTGCCCGGACGAACCACCTTGGTTGTCCTCGGGCGCCAGGCCAGCGCCGTCACGAAGCAGAAATAAAAGTCCTATGAGCATTCTTCACGGTAACCATGCAGAACCCTTTCGTTTGGTGTTTATATTGTACTAGGAACAGAACGGAGAAGATTCTAACACCTTTAAATATATTGTCAACCTTCTGTAAATAGTGTATAGTTTTAGGGTCAGATAGTCGCTCTATGCCTTGGTGTAGAGAGGAAAGTCCGGACACGCCCCATTTTATGGGAGCAGGGTAGCGGGTAACGCCCGTCTACGGTAACGTACGAGGTGCGAGCAGAGACGCCCATATTCGAAAGATGCGGGATTCCCTCTGGGAATAGCTTATATGGCAACATATAAGGTGAAACGGCTAAATCCTTACCTGCGTGCAAGACCGTATTCTCGTGTGGTACACATGTGTACACGAGTCTGAGTCGCAAGAGCGCCGTGGTAACACGTCGCCTAGGTAAATGACTATCCACGACAGAATCCGGCTTATCGACACACAACAGGGCGCCTTTGGGCGCCCTGTTGTGTTATGCTTGTATATATTAGAAGGAGGTTTAATATTTACTGAAACGTATGGAGGAAAACACAATGCGAACTTTTTCTAAAGATCCGCTTGCACATAAATTGCAGTCTATTGCACACACAATACTTGTGATTGTTTTTGGACTTTCACCACTCATCTTTTTGCCGTTTGTACCCATTGCACCAGGTGCAACAAAGATTCTCTTTTTGATTCTCGGTATGGCGTTAGCACTCGTGTTCTTTAGTCTCTCGGTGCTTCGTTCAGGTAAACTTTCGTATAGTAAGTCGTACACATTGTGGGCACTTTGGGGTGTTGCACTTGTTGCACTCATTTCAGCTTTTCTCTCGGGAGATATCGCCGATGCTCTTGTAGGAACGATTCTTGAATCACACACAGCACTCTTTGTTGCGTTGCTTGCGCTTTCTACAACACTTTGGACTGTTGTAGATGTTCGAAAGGATTCGATTATGCGACTCTACATGCTCGTGGTTGCTTCAACCTTCATACTTCTTCTCTTCCATTTCACACGCATTGTATTTGGCGCAGATTTCCTCTCACTCGGCATCTTTGTTTCGGAGACAAGTTCGCCAATTGGATCATGGAATGATCTCGCACTTTTCCTCGGGCTTATTATTCTTGTCGGTCTCGTAACACTTGAACAGCTACCACTTACACAGCGAGGGCGTATTGTCTTTGGGCTTGTAGTGGCAGCATCACTCATCATGTTGATGATTGTGAACTTTTTCTTTGTATGGGTCGTACTCGGTCTCGTGAGCCTTATCCTTGTTGTGTACTCACATGGAAAGAATCGTTTCGTGCAACTCTCTGAAACTCAAAGCATGGAAGAAGAGAAGCCGAATACCTCAGCACTTTCTGTATCAGTACCGATCATTGTATTCCTCGTTTCAGTACTCTTTATGTTTGCAGGTGGTCCGATTGGAGGATTTATCTCAGAGAAGACCGGTATCTCATATCTTGAAGTACGACCATCGTTCCAAGCAACGGCAGACATTGCTCGTGGAGTATATGCTGACAATGCACTTCTTGGAGTAGGTCCAAACCGCTTTGCAGATGCATGGCGTATGTACAAGGATAGTTCAATCGGTAGCACTATTTTCTGGAACGTTGACTTCCAGTCTGGAAGCGGATATATCCCGACCTTCTTTGTGACCACGGGGGCACTTGGCGGTATTGTATGGCTCGTCTTCATTGTGATGTTCGCAGTGAGCGGTATGAGAACGCTACTCTATGCGCAGGGGCAGGATAAGATGTGGTACTTCATTTGTACATCATCATTTGTCGGGGCACTCTATATTTGGGGAATGACATTCCTCTATATGCCGAACGTGAGTATCCTTATTCTTGGTGCACTATTTACTGGAGTGACCATTCTCGCACAAAGCATGCTTCAGCCGCAACGCATACGAACACTTGTGGTTGGTCCAAACCGAAGAAGCGGATTCATCCTGACTTTCGCGGTGATGATCGTCATTGTTATTGCGGTTGGCTCAATGTATAACATCGGTCGACGATATTTCTCTGTGTATCTTTTTGCAGACTCTGCTCAGGTATCAGAAGGGACAACACTTGAAGAAATTGAACAGCAACTCGTCCAAGCATTTGATGTCTCACCAAACGATATCTACGCACGTCGTCTTGCTGAATATCAGTTGGCACGTATGCAAGTCTTTGCAGGGCAGCAAGACCTTACCGAGCTTCAACAACAGCAGTTCCAAACAGCAATTGCAAATGGAGTAAACGCTGGACAGCTTGCGATCGAGCGTGATGAAACTGATCCACAAAACTGGGCGATACTTGGAAGAATCTACGGACTTCTTGCTAGCCTCGAGGTTGAAGGAGCATTTGATCGTGCTGAAACACACTTTAATCAAGCGCGTGTTCTTGATCCTAAGAATCCGCTTCGTCCACTCGAGCTCGCACAGCTTTCTGGTCAAACAGGAGACCTTGAAGCAGCTCGAACACTCGTTGAAGAGGCAATTGGTCTTAAGTCAAACTACAGTGACGCTTTCTATCTTCTGTCTCAAATTGATGTTGCTGAAGGTGATGTAGAGAGTGCGGTTGCCGCAACACGAGCAATCATTTCGTTCGAGCCACAGAACGCGACGCGGTACTACCAGCTTGGTCTTCTCGAAATTTCACGACAAGGTTGGACAAACGCAGCACAGGCATTTGCAGAGGCTGTTCGACTTAATTCAGACTACTCAAATGCCCGATACTTCCTTGCGCTTATGTACAGCCAGCTTGGAGATACTGAAAATGCACTTGTGCAAATGAAAGAAGTGCTTGCTCGCAATCCAGAAAACGAATTAGTTCTCTCACATATTGCAGAACTTGAAAGTAAGGGTCGGATTTCGTCGGTAGACTTCGGCGGAGGACAGGCGGTTCAAGGTGAGACATCAGTAACACAGGACGATAGCAGTGTTACCACAGACACAGCACCAGAGACACCACTCATCACACCAGTCAACACACCAGCGAGTAGTTCATCTGAAGGGGACGAATAAGTTTTCTCATGGTTACTCGAGTCTTAAGCGCGGTGTATCGGGAGGTGCGCGGTCTTCATCAGGCAGCATACGTCCTCGCGATATTTGCGTTTGGGTCACAGATCTTGGCCCTTATTCGAGATCGGTTGCTCGCGCACCAGTTCGGTGCGGGACTTGAGCTCGATCTTTACTACACAGCATTTCGTATTCCGGATCTTCTATTTGTGCTTTTTGCATCGATGCTTTCGGTATATGTACTCATACCGTTTATTGCCGACTCAAAAGAGGGGTCTTCAGAGAGTAGTGCTCGGGAAGTAATGAGTGAAGTGTTTACCTTCTTTATTGTTGCGTATGTTTCACTTGCAGCATTACTTGCACTTTTTGCTCCTCAGATTGTTGCCATGTTCTTTCCTGGTTTTTCTGAACACACTGAAGAACTGTCGCTTCTCATGCGAATCTTGCTGTTGCAACCTTTCTTTCTTGGTCTCTCAAGTCTTTTTGCTGTTATTACACAAATGGGACATAGGTTTGTACTCTATGCGGTAAGTCCACTTATTTACAATGTAGGAATTATCGGCGGAGTACTTTTCTTGTACCCAGTATCTGGACTTAAGGGTCTTGTGTTTGGTGTTGTAATTGGTGCAATCGGACATGCCTTTATTCAGCTACCATTTATCTTGAAAAGCAAGATGTCTCCGTCGTTGATGGTCTTCACAAGATTTAAAAACATACCTCGAATTCTTGAAACCTCTGTTCCTCGCGCACTCACTCTCGCACTCCACCAGCTAGTCCTTCTTGGGCTCATTGGTTTTGCATCAACCATGACCGAAGGCTCTGTTGCAGTGCTACAGTTTGGGTTTAATCTTCAGTCAGTACCACTTGCAATCATTGGTGTAAGCTATTCTGTTGCAGCGTTTCCGATGCTTGCGTCGTTGTATGCTGAAGGAAAGATGGATGCATTTCGAGCGCATATTATGACTGCGTTTCGTCACATTATTTTTTGGTCGCTTCCAATTCTCGCACTCATTATTGTTATTCGCGCACAATTGGTACGCGTTGTGTTGGGAAGTGGTGCATTCTCATGGGAGGACACACGACTCACTGCTGCAGTGCTTTCGCTCTTTATCATCTCACTTCTTGCTCAAGCAATACACCTCCTTATGGTGCGCGCATTTTATGCAGTAGGGAACACAAGGATTCCTTTTTGTGTGACTCTTGTTTCATCTGGGGGCGCTATCTTTTTAGCTATTCTATTTCAGTATCTGTTTAGTGTTTCGGAAGTTTTCCGAGAAACGCTTGAATCACTTTTCCGTGTCTCAGGAGTTGTTGGTACTGAAGTACTTGCGCTTGCACTCGCATATTCATCAGCCCTCATACTACATAGCGCGGTATTAGTAATACTGGGAGCTCGCCACATTTCATTTTCTGCGCGTGCTGTATTCACGCATTTTTCACGGGCAACAATCGCCGCTATTATTGCAGGACTTTCGGCGTACGCTACCCTCAATGGGATTGTACATATATTTGATCAAAACACGCTTGCTGGAGTATTTATGCAAGGATTTATAGCCGGTATTGTCGGTATTGTCGGAGGAATTGCAGCATATACACTTCAGAAGAGTCCAGAACTTCGTGAGATTTATCAGACAGTACATAAGCGACTCTTTAGTTCAGCTGTTGCAGAAACTCCAGAGACAAACCTTAGAGACTAACCTTTTTCTTTGCCCCTAGTTTCTGGGTCAAAAGTAGGTTAGAGTAGTGGACACATATGAGAAATATTCGTAATTTCAGTATTATCGCCCATATTGATCACGGTAAGTCTACCTTGGCTGATCGCATGCTCGAGGTGACAAAAACCGTTGAAGCACGAAAGATGAAAGCGCAGGTTCTTGATTCTATGGAACTGGAGCGTGAGCGCGGTATCACCATTAAGATGCAACCGGTGCGTATGACGTATCAGTCTGGTGATGGTACATACGAACTCAATCTCATTGACACCCCTGGACACATTGATTTTTCTTATGAGGTCTCACGTGCACTTAAGGCAGTTGAGGGCGTATTGCTTCTTGTCGATAGTACACAGGGAGTACAGGCGCAGACACTCACCACACTTCAGATGGCAAAAGATCAGAATCTCACCATCATTCCAGTTCTCAGTAAGATCGATGCACCTCATGCTCGTATAGATGAAGTGAGTGAGGAACTCATGACACTTCTTTCATGTACAAAAGAGGAGATAATGCTTGTGTCAGGGAAGACAGGAGAGGGAGTTGCGGAACTCCTTGAGGTTATTTGCGAACGCATTCCTTCACCAGAACAAAATAACGTTCCTGAGTTTCGAGGACTTATTTTTGATTTTCACTACTCGAATCACCGAGGCATCATTGTGTATTTCCGTGTGTTTGAAGGCCGAGTTGTTAAAGGAGAACAACTCAAGTTCCTTGTTGCTGGGAAAACATTTCAGGCGCTTGAGATTGGAATACTTTCACCAGAAGAAAATCCGATTGATTCTCTTGAAGAAGGGGAGATTGGCTACATCGTAACTGGTATTAAAGAGCCGGGTATTGCACGTGTCGGAGATACACTTGCGCGGGTGCAGGGAGCAAAAGAGCCACTTGCTGGATATAAAGAAGCACGCCCTGTTGTATGGGCATCTGTATATCCTGAAAGTCAGGATGATTTTGTAATGTTGCGTCAGGCACTCGATAAGCTAAAACTTTCTGATTCCTCTCTCTCGTATGAGGAAGAATCTTCAGGAATTCTGGGTCGTGGTTTTAGGTGTGGATTTCTCGGGATGCTTCACTTAGAAATTATCACCGAGCGATTACGTAGGGAGTTCAGTATCGAACTCATCATTACTGCACCGTCTATTTCTTACGAAATAACTCGAGCTGACGGAACTGTTGAAGAAGTGTATGCCGCTGCTCGGTTTCCTGAATATGGGGAGAAAGTAACGATACGAGAACCGTGGGTGTTAGCACAAATTATTATTCCTCCAGAATACATGGGATCCGTCATGACACTCCTATATGATCATGAGGGAACAGTGCTCGATACAGAGACATTCAAAGATGGGAGGACACTTCTCAATGTCGAGATGCCGCTTCGTGAGCTCATGCGAACATTTTTTGATAAATTGAAGAATGCAACAAGTGGATACGCATCACTTGCATATGAAATTGGAGAACTACGTCCGGCAGACGTTGTCCGTTTAGATGTTTTAGTTGCGGAGGAAGAGGTCTTAGCATTTTCTCGGGTAGTCGGTATCCGAAAGGTGGAAGGGGATGCGAAAGCAGTTGTAGAGAAGCTTTACAAAATTCTTCCACGACAGATGTTTGTGACCAAAATCCAAGCACGGGCTATGGGAAGAATCATTTCTTCAAAGACGCTTTCTGCAATGAAAAAAGATGTTACCGGTCACTTGTATGGAGGAGACATTACTCGAAAGATGAAGCTCCGAGAAAAACAAAAGAAAGGAAAGAAGAAAATGCTTTCCCGCGGAAAAGTAAACATCCCCCAAGACGTCTTCATGAAAATGGTAAAGTCAGAGTAATCAAAGGAGAGTTTATCCACAAAGTATGATATAGATTTACGTTTCGTTGTTATACTGCGGAGTAATGCTTCTCAACAAACAAAGTTTGTTGAGTGTCATCTTTTTTCTCTTTTCAGCCTCCTCTTTATTTTCTCCGCTTACAGTACGATCCTCTGATGCGCTCATAATGGTCTCAGCAATCTTGTCCGAGGATAAGAGTTCTGTTCGTGTGGTCATGAGTGAGGATATAAATGGTTCCACCCTTGGAAAAACAGATTTTAGTGTGGATGGCATCAATCCAGATAAAGTGGATGAAGTCGAAGATGGTGTTGTAGAGCTCACTTTTGCGACTCCATTTATTGATAATCCGGTTTCTGTGCTCGTGTATGGTGACGGGACATCAGACGTTCTTCCAAATGGAGTTAAAAGCTTGAGCGATGTTTGGACAATAGAGCATACAATAGAGATTGGAGTAGGTACAACAACTTCTTTTTCAGAAGAACCCAAAACATCTTCGAGCACAATCGTTGATTATGCTATGGAGACAGATGAGGTTTGGGATATTTCAGGGAGTCCATATATTGTCTCAGGATTTGTAATTCCAGAAGGATTGACTTTAACAGTAGAGGCTGGGGTTGTTGTAATGATTGAGGACGATAATCCTATTGTAGTCAAAGGAGAACTTATTGCTGAAGGAGAACCGATGAACAAGATATCTCTGACTTCCGTTCATGATTTAACTAACGAGACTCAGCAATCTTTAAGAGGAATTTGGCGGGGGATTATTTTTGAAGAATCTTCTTTCGGCAGATTCCTGTATACAGACGTAAAATATGGGACCGGAATTGAGAATAATGGCGGTGAAATTTTTATAGATCAAAGTAGTATCATTAATCATCAAGACCATTCTATATATCAAAAAATGGGTACTATAGATATTCAAAATTCAGAAATCGGAGAGAGTTCTTTCTATGGGATTCAGATAGAAGCAGGAAATATTTTTCTTTTAGATAGTAAGATTTACAAAAACATAAATGGTTTAATTATTCGTGGTCCTGGAGAAGCTATTGTTAGAAATATTAATTTTGAAGAAAATAGTGAAACCGCGATTGATATTGAGTTAAGACAAGATCGTCCTTTTGATCACATAAACAATAGGGTGACAGGAGGAAATCATAGAGGAATTTTAATTTCTAGCAGCTCTGAGAATTTGTCCGAGCTCACCACTATAAGTGAGGATTTGCCTTATTTTGTCAGGAACCTAATTGTGGATGGAGGAAAGACGCTGACCATCAAACCGGGGGTGACGATTAAGTTTTTGGATGAGGGAGTTTTGAAGGTTGGCGGCACTTTGAATATATTGGGGACAAATGAAGAAAAAGTCCACTTAACATCTATACATAATGATTTATTGGAAGGCGACTCAAATGGTGATGGATCAGAAACACAGCCTTCATCTGGAGATTGGTTTGGTATTGAGTTTGATGCAGGTTCAGTTGGTAATATTTCAAACACAGATATCTCATACGCTGGTAAGCAAATTTCATATACAGGGAGCGGAGCAAACATTTTTAATAATGGCGGGGATATATTCTTAGACAGATCGACACTATCAAATTCTTGGTTTTCAAACATCAGACAAGATGCAGGTACTTTTGAGATAAGAAACTCCATTTTAAAAGAATCAAAAGAGAATATTATTTTCTACGGAGGAGACCTCTTCATAGAACAGAGTATTATTTTTCCGGGCGAATTTACTACTATAAACAATCAGTCCGATGGAATTTCTGTTAATGCAGTTAACAATTACTGGAACGAAAGCACGGGACCATTCCATGAAAACTTAAATTCTGCAGGTCTGGGGTCGGAAGTGGGTGAAGGAGTATCCTTTATCCCGTGGCTAGAATCTGAACCTATTTTTACAGAAAGCACTTCCCAAGAAGAAGATCCAGTTGATACCGGTTCAAGTATAGGAACAACAACTAATTCGTGCGGAGAATCTTGTTATTCAAATATTTTATTTCTTCCTGGGATAATGGGGTCTCGTTTGTATGATGTCAACGGAAAGTTGTGGGAGCCATTTGGCAGTGCCGACGTTGAAGCCTTGATGATGGGTGAAGGTGGGGTAAGTATTCGTAATGATATATACGCAAAAGATGTAATTGATGAAATTTATGGATTGCTAGGAAATGTTTACAAGTCTTTTCTAGAGGATCTTGAGTTATGGAAGACAGAAGAAAATTTGATAGAAGATTACGGGGCGATACCTTATGACTGGAGAGTCTCATTGGATGAACTTGTTTCGCAAGGTTTTGGTACTTCAGGCAGAGTTTATTATTCGGGTTTAAGTGCAGCGACGTCAACCCCGTATATACTTCAGGAATTGAGAAGGTTAATATCGAGCTCACGAACAGGGAAGGTGACGATAATCGCGCACTCGAACGGTGGACTTCTTGCTAAAAAATTAATGAAAGAACTTAAGCAAACAGGAGATTCTCTTCTAGATAAGATAGACAAGATCGTGTTGGTTGGCGTGCCTCAACTTGGAACACCTCAAGCTATAGGTGCACTGTTGCATGGGTATGATATGGGATTACCAAATGATCTATTTTCCTTTATTCTTTCCCCAGAAATCGCAAGAAACCTTGCGTTAACAATGCCTTCCTTGTACCACCTTCTTCCTGTAGAGGATTACTTTGATAATACTGGAGTTAACATATATCAGTCACTCATCACGTTTGAAGAAGGAGTACTCACCGATAATTTTGTGGAGAAGTACGGATACGGAATATCCAATTCAATTGAGTTACATAATTTCATGATAGGGCAAGAAGGTCGATTAAATTTGGAAGAAGATGACGTCACTACTCCAGCCAAGGTTGATAGCGATCTACTTTCTTACGGAGAGTCAGCACGTGCTGTCTTTGGTGAAGGAGAAATGTTTGAAACAATAAAGTTTTATCAAATCGCAGGTTGGGGAGCAGCAACGTTAGCGGGGATTAAATATTCAACTGGTTCAGAGTGTGTATTTACGACATTTTGTTTAACGACAAAACCGAAATTGTCATATGCTCCCCATATTATTTTTGATGGAGATGGAACAGTTATTGTCCCAAGCGGGCTTGCAATGAGTGATTCCGCTACCAATATATCCAGATGGTGGTTGAATCTTGAGGAGCTTTCAAATTGGGATAAAAAATGGAGCCATAAAGACATCTTTGAAATAGACGAACTACGAAAATTCATCAAAGAAAACATACTCATTGGAAACTCAGGTTCAGTGATTACTGGTATTTATAGCAGTGAACCGGAAACTCAATTTGATCGGCGACTCAACTTTATTTTACATTCACCTCTATCTCTTTCTGTTACAAATGGTAATGGAGGGGTAGTTAGTTCAACAGATCAATCTATAGACGGGGGATATTATAGGAGATATGGGGAAGTCCAGTTCATTAGTGTTCCAACAGAATCTAACCCAACCGTTTCTCTTAATGGAGAAGAAGACGGGTCTTTCACGCTCGAGGTTTCAGAGGAAGTTAGCGGAATTGTTATTGATAAAGTGTCGTTTATTTCAATTCCAAATAAGAAGGAAACCTTCGCTACTATGAGTTTTGAAGATGGTTCTTTAGAATCAGCTTCAGCGCTATATCTTGATGAAGACGGGGATGGTAAAAATGATTTTTTTCTTGAACCAAACAGCGAGGGTAACACTATTGATTATCAAGACGCAAAAACTGTTACTGCTGAAAATACTGGTGCTGACCTTGGTTTTAGTTTTGACACTGATTCTGGTAACAGAAGTGAACTTCTTTCTAAAGAAGACGAAGATCGTCTGCTTAAGCAAATACAAAAAATCGCAGAGACCGTAGAAAAACTTATAGCAGAGAAAGAATCAAAACAAAAGGTTGCTGGAGCGTATGTTGACAACATCGTCTTAAAAAAGAGTGCTCATACTGATTCAAAAAGGATAGATGATCAGAAAGAAGAGCGTTTGAGTGGCATTGAAAAAATCAGAAGAACTGTCAGGAGTTCTGTTTTAGATACGCTGCAAGCAAGTTGGAACTTTCTCGGAGCTTTTAAGGGTTACTAGAGAGTTTTACTCTCGTTCTCTTGCGCGAGACGCTCGGTCACATCTTTGAGAGATAGCGCTTCTGAGTCACCAGAACGAGATTCGAGGGTTACACCTTCAGATTCAACCTCCTTGTCTCCAATGACGATAAAGTATGGGAGCTTGTTCTTTTTCGCTCCACGAATTTTCTTACCCATAGACTCTTTTGAGTCATCAAGTGTAGTGCGGAGATCTGCGTTTTGGAGAGTTTCGGTTACTCTCTTTGCGTACTCAACGTGTGTGTCTGCAACTGGAATAACACGAACTTGTTCTGGAGAAAGCCAGAGCGGGAACGCTCCGGCAAAGTGCTCAATCATAATTACCATGAAGCGCTCCAAAGAGCCTGCAATAGCTCGGTGTACCATGACAGGCATTTTTTTCTCTCCATCAGTATCTGTGTACTCAAGACCAAATCGTTCCGGCATCACAAAGTCAATTTGAATTGTTGCAAGCTGTCGTTCGCGCCCGAGTGCATCAGTGAACATAAAGTCGAGTTTTGGTCCGTAGAAAGCAGCTTCACCTTCCATGCGTTTTGCATCGAGTCCAAGATCGTCAGAGACTTCTTGTAGGTACTGTTCCGCTTTTTCCCAATTCACATCTTCTCCGAGATATTTTTCTGGAGTCTTTGTGTCCCGTACTGAAAGAGAAACCCAGAACGTCTCACCTTTGTTCCAGAGACCAAATGCAGAGTAGAACTCCTCAATAATTTTTACGATATTTATAGCTTCGGTTTTGATGCCCTCTGGTGTACAGAAGATATGTGCATCATCAATGGTGATTGCACGGACACGAGAGAGACCAACGAGTTGTCCTGGTTTCTCGTCACGATACATGTGTGTCACTTCAGACATGCGAATTGGAAGTTCCTTGTAGCTCCGTGGTTTTGAAGCGTAGATTTGTGTATGGTGTGGACAATTCATTGGTTTGAGCACGAATTTGTCACCACTCTGTGCCCCGTCTACATAGAAGAATTCGTCTTTAAATTTTGCAGCGTGACCACTCGTTTCATAGAGATCAACCTTAGTGATATGCGGGATAGAAACTTTTTGATATCCGTACTTTTTTGAAATGTTCCAAAGCAGATCGGTTATTGCTTCACGCATGAGTTGCCCATTCGGTGTATAGAGCGGAAGTCCTGGACCCACAAGATCTGAAAAAGTGAAGAGGTCGAGCTCTTTACCAAGCTTTCGATGATCTCGCTCCTTAGCTTCATCTTGTTTTTTCTTATACGCAAGGAGATCATCTTTGTTTTCAAATGCGAGTCCATAGATGCGTGTGAGCATCGGATTCTTTTCGTCGCCGCGCCAGTATGCGCCTGCCACTTTATCGAGCATGAATGCATCAGCGGATATTTCTTCTGCAGGATTTTCTGCATGTCCACCCCTACAGAGGTCAGTAAAGTCACCGACTGTATAGAGGGTGATTGTTTCTCCTTTTTCTGTAAGTTCATCTATGAGTTCACGTTTGAAAGGATTTTCCTTGAAATATTCTCGCGCTTCGTCTGCGGTAACTTCTTTATGAGAAAATTCTTTCCATGAAGAGAGCGTTTTCTTCATAGTTTTTTGAAGTTTTTTGAGATCATCGACACTTAGTGTTTCGTTACCAAAATCTACGTCGTAGTAGAAGCCAGTCTCAATAGCTGGTCCAATTGCAAGCTTCGCATCTGGGTAATGCGAAAGCACTGCAGCAGCCAAAAGGTGCGCGAGTGTGTGTCTTTTTTGTTCAAGGGTACTCATAAAGGATGGAAATTATAAAAGATAAATAAAAACGCCCGAGTAAGCACACGAAAATCATGTACTCACTCGGACGATCTTTGACCGCGGTTCCACCGAGCTTCCTCATTCTGTGAGGCGCTTCGTTAGTTCAGATTAGACACAGAAAGTGTACAGAATAACTCCATCTTCGGTTGGTAGCCGAAGCAATCTCTGATATGTCTATCGTAACCTGCTGTATCGGATTGTCAAACGGACTAGGGGACTACTCCTGTTCAAGTTTTTTAATCTTCTCCAGCGCAATAGTTGGCTCATCATTTCGTATTGAAAGCCGTCCTTTCACCGCAACACAGGTTCCTGGAACGAGGATTTCACGATATGTATGGTATGTCTCAGGGAAAGCGACGGATTCAATGCTGTCTTTTGTGTCAGCAAAGCGGACAAACGCCATTCGATCTCCTTTTTTGGTAAGAAGTTCTCGAATGCTTTCGACAAGAGCTGTAGTGGTGATGGGAATACCATTTCTTCCGTCTGCTCGAATGGCATCGATAGTCATGCGTTTTTTAACTTCTTCGGGGAAATTGTCGAGCGGGTGTCCTGAAACGTACACACCAAGAAGTTCTCGTTCCCAAAGTAGCTTCTCATTTTTTGTTGCAGGTTCTTGTGGAGTGAGTGTGAGCTCATGGAATGAGCTGTCGTCGAGCGCTCCGAAGAGTGAATCTTGCGCTGACTCTTTACCTGCAGTGAGCTCTTTGTTGTACGTAAGCATCGTATCGAGATTTTCGAGCATCGTATTTCGTTCTTCGAAATTGTCGAACGCGCCAACCTTAATAAGCGCCTCAAGAGATTTTTTGTTAAGGTTTTTGTCGGTGACACGAGAGAGAAAGTTTGAAAGGGAAGTAAAGTGACCATTTTCTTTACGTTCTGTGATGATAGCCTCAGCAATACCTTCCCCAAAGTTCTTGATCGTCGTGAGCCCAAAACGAATTTTTGCGTCCTCTCCATCTTTTGCAGGTACTACTGAGAAGTCAGCGAAACTCTCATTGATGTCGGGAGGCAACACTTCAATACCCATACGCTCACATTCATGAATAATTTCAGAGATCTTCTCGGTGTCACCAGAGTCTGCGGTAAGTACCGCAGACATGTACTCAACAGGGTAGTTGGCCTTCATGTAGGCTGTCTGATAGGCAACACGACCGTAACTCGCCGCGTGCGCCTTGTTGAATCCATAGGCAGCAAAGGGCTCGATAAGCTTCCAGAGTTTTTCAGCAAGCACTGGAGTAAGCTTTCCATATTCTTGGAAACCTTTGAGTAGTTTTTCACGTTCTGCCTGCATCACCTCAGGAATCTTCTTACCCATTGCTTTTCGGAGCATGTCCGCTTCGAGCCATGAATATCCTGCGAGTTCACGAGCTATCATCATCACATCATCCTGGTAGGTAATCACACCGTACGAACGGTCGAGAATTTTTTCCAGTCGGGGGTCAAGATATGAAACAAGGTTTGGATTATGTTTTCGTTCGATGTATTGGGGGATAGACTCCATCGGTCCAGGGCGGTAGAGCGCAACCATTGCGTTGATATCATGAATCGATGTTGGTTTGAGCTGTTTGAGGAACGCAGTCATTCCAGAACCATTGAGCTGGAAGAGTCCCATAGTTTGTCCACCTGCAAGAACCTTAAAAGTCTCGGGGTCATCAAGAGGAATATTCTCAATATCAATTTCAACACCATGAATTTTGCGTACGCGTCGCACCGCTTCTGCCAAAATCGCAAGATTTTTGATGCCGAGGAAGTCAAACTTAAGAAGTCCAACACCGTCTTCTCCCACACTATGCATTTCATACTGGGTAATAAGTTTTCCTGTTTTGGTATCGGGTTGTACCGGCACAAATTGATTGAGTGGTTCTGGCGCAATAACCACACCTGCAGCGTGCACTCCCACGTGACGTACACGACCCTCAATACGCTTTGCAAGGTCGATAATCTCTCTTGTTTCAGGGTCATCTTTGTAAAGCTTCTTGAGTTCAGGTTCGATCTCAAGCGCTTTCTCAATTGTCATTGGAAACCCCTGGCTTCCAAGTGGGATGAGTTTTGCAATACGGTCTCCAACACCATAGGGATGTCCAAGTGCACGAGCAACATCACGCACGGCAGCGCGTGCCATCATAGTTCCAAAGGTACCGATTTGCGCCACATGATCATGTCCGTATTTTTCACGTGCATAATCGATAATCTCGTCTCGTCGATTATCGGCAAAGTCCATATCAATATCTGGAGCCGATGGTCGTTCCGGGTTAAGAAATCGTTCAAACGGTAGCTTATATTCAAGAGGGTTTACGTTTGTAATACCAAGTACATACGTTGTAAGTGACCCCGCTACCGATCCACGAATAGTGGTAAGAATTCTACGTTCTCGCGCTTCTCGCAAAAGATCTCCCACGACAAGGAAGTATTTTGCGTATCCTTTTTTCTCAATAATCCCGAGTTCATAATCGAGGCGCTCTTTCACAGCCGTATCTTCGGGGTCGAGTCCACGCCACGTAACGCCTTTGTACGCACGATCATGAAGTTCTGAATCTGGTTCCTTACCGCTTTCGATAGGGAAGTCAGGGAACTGCCACGCCTCTTGTCCAAGGGTGATTTTAACGGTACATTGCTCTGCAATTTTTATGGTGTTTGCAAGCGCTTCAGGCGTATCTTTGAAAAGCTTCTTTGCTTTTTCTTGGTCAATGAATGAGAAATCTTCCGTACCATCACCATCTTCGGCCATATCAACAATACCTCCAGTCTGAATCTTAATGAGCGCTTCTCGTGCAATGTGATCTTCTGGATTAAGGTAGTACACATCATGCGCAGCAACGAGCGATGTGTTAGAGGTCTTAGCAAGATCGACAATCTTCTTTTGTAATGTTTCGTGTCCAAGGATCTCTGGGTGGTGTGTTATTTCTAGATAACAGTTTTCTCCAAAAATACTTTTGTACCAATCAAGCGAAGCACCAGCTTTTTCAGAATCATCATCCTTGAGGGCGAGTGATGTCTCACTACTAAACGACGGAAGAATACAAACAAGACCGTCAGCGTGTTTTTGTATGAGTTTATGGTCGATACGTGGTCGGTAGTAGAAACCATCACAGTAACTTCGAGTCACCATTTCAATTAGGTTTCGGTACCCGACATTATTTTTCGCAAGAAAAACAACGCGCGCGCGAGGCTTATCGATTTGTGCCTCTTTGTCGGTAATTGTGCGAGGAGCAATAAATGCATCGACTCCAATGATCGGCTTGATGTCTTCTTTTGTGCAGGCTTTATAAAAGTCGATGGCACCATAGAGAGATCCTGCATCGGTGATTGCGAGTGCGGGCATGTTTGCTTCTTTTGCTCTGGCGACAAGCTCTTTTGGGGTAGGGAGCGCATTAAGAAGCGAGTAGTGAGAGTGTACATGGAGGTGTACAAAATCAGCTTCCAATTTTGGTGAGTCAGACATATGTAAGGACAGTATAGCAAACTCTCAAATCTGATAGTATGTAGATACAATGAAGCATATTGTGGGAGTAGATGAGGCAGGAAGAGGACCGCTTGCGGGACCAGTATCAGTTGGTATCGTCGTTGTACCACACGATTTTGATTGGTCCCTCATTCCGGGAGTTACTGATTCAAAGAAACTCTCTGAGAAGAAACGAGAAGAAATATATACCTATGCTCGGAAATTGAAGAAGAAAGGGGTTTTAGACTTCAAGGTCTCAATGGTTCATGCGAAGACTGTAGATTCCCTCGGCATCACCAAATCTGTCCGCTTGGGTATCCAGAGATCATTCAAGACGCTTGCTCCAGACCCTAAAGAAACCAGTGTGAAGCTCGATGGTTTACTCAAAGCCCCAGAAATGTTTCGGCAGCAGGAAACAATCATAAAAGGAGACTCAAAAGAGAAGGTTATTGGACTTGCTTCCATACTTGCGAAGGTAACTAGGGATAGACACATGGTCCGGATCTCGAAGAAGTACGAAAAGTATGATTTTCATGTACATAAAGGGTATGGAACAAAGACACATAGGGAAGCAATACTGAGACACGGTGTTTCAGATGTACACAGGCGTACATACTGCAGGAACTTGATTTAACGGGATTTAATGGTATTATCTATCCTTAGAAGTTCCGGAGGGGCCGGAGCCAATGTTTCTTTTAGGGTTAGGAAAGGACTCAATTATGGGTAACGGTGAAGATACACCACATTCTCTAGCATTAACTTCTTTCTGCGAACGGAGACGTCGCGCCAAACAACTTGAGCAGGAAGCCAAAGAAAACTCCGCTCTAGTTGGAAGCGCCTGCCGTTTCTGTTTGAATCGGATGTGTGTTCATGTACCTGCTCAGCATGAGATCAGGAACGAAGACGCAAAGGTTACCGTAGATTGTAAAGTTAAGGGAGAAAAAGTAACCCCGGCACGCTTCTTTTGTGAGAATAAAAAGAGAGTAATCCCTCAATCAGAGGTAGCTCGTGTCTGAGACCCAATACAGAAAACCAGAAACGCCGGATGGCTGCCTACGGGCGCCACCGGTTTTTTATATTGCAAATTGAAGACCCATCTGGTATAGTTGTCGCCACTATGGTTATACGAATGCGACATACGCGGTCTCACACAAAGAACCGCCGATCACACCACGCACTTAAAGAGCCCGCGCTCTCTAAGTGTGTGAACTGTGGCGAACTACACCGTCCACACCACATGTGTCTTTCGTGCGGACATTACAAAGGACGTCAGGTAATGGATCTTGAAACAAAGCGCAAAGAGCGCGAAGCACGCATGGAGGCAAAGCGAGAGCATATGTCTGCAGAAATGGCAGAAGCAGCTCCAGAGGCAACTCCAGAAGTTCTTGAGGAGACAAAAGAAACTCCAAAAGAGGAAACATCAAAGAAGGCTACTGAAAAGAATACAGAAGATAAAAAGCCAGAAGAAAAGCCTGAGTAATCCACAAAATCTCGCACACGCGGGATTTTGTTTATTAAATTTGCTATAGTACTAAGTAGGATGTAATCGAAAGTTACACCACCAGTTCAGTTTCGACAGTAACACTATGGCACAGAGACACCTTTCACGATCAATTGTTCTTCAGACGCTCTTTGAATGGGATCAGGGCAATATGGAAAAAACCGAAGCTTCGGAAGCGCTTCTTCGTAATGTTGAAGAGTTTGCACAGAACAAGTCTGATCTCCCGTTCATGAAAGTGCTCCTTGATGGTGTTATCTCGAAGAGACCAGAACTAGATCTCATTATTGAAAAAGCTGCTCCAGAGTGGCCTATCGACCGTATTTCTCCTGTTGATAGAAATATCCTTCGCCTCGGACTCTACGAGCTTCTTTTTGCTGATCGAAGTCAGGTTCCTGCAAAGGTTGCGATTAACGAAGCGATCGAACTTGCAAAACAATTTGGTGGTGACAACTCAAGTCGCTTTGTAAACGGTGTACTCGGTGCTGTCTATAAGGAGATAGGAGAACCTGGAAAAGAAGAAGGAAAGACACGAAAGAAGAAGGAAGTCCCTTTTGAAGAGATGCCAATCGAACGAAAGGTTGGTGCTGTTGTTTATGCGTACGATGACAAAGATGATGTGTACTTTGCACTTGTGCACGATATCTTCGGACACTGGACTCTTTCAAAAGGTGGGATTGAAGAAAATGAAGATCTAAAAGAAGGTGTGCAGAGAAAGATCAAGGAAGAGATTGGTCTTGATATTGAAGTCGAGACCGCGCTTGGTGACAATGAATATGTTGCGACACACCCAGAAAAAGGAAAAGTGAGAAAGCAGGTACACTATTTCCTTGCCAAGGCACCATTTACAGATATAGAGCTTGAACAGAAGGGTGGACTTGATGATGCAAAGTGGTTCAAGATCACTGATATTCTCGAACTTAATTTCTACGAGGATATTTTGCCGATTGTGACTAAAGCTGTGACCATGCTCGTTGCTAAAAAATAGCCCAAGACAGGAAATCAGGTTTATTTCTTTGTTGCACTTCAATAATTTTTCTCTCACCGTACGTCAAGGTACGGCTCGCGGAAAATTTTTTGTGCGCTTCGAATTAACCACTGGTTTCCTGTCTTGGAGTCCTCGAAGTTGTGCGGCGTGAAGTAAATACTATTTTTCTGCTTTCAGAAGCGGCCACGGGTAAAATTTTGGATAGGTACACATTTTATTCGTATTGTGGTAGCGTAGCCATTGTATGGATCCCGTTAGAAATTACGGACATAATACAGTTTCTTGGGATCGATATGGTCATTCTTACTAATGTAAATATATAGGCGGTGCATCTCTCTAGAGAGAATACCTCCTATTTCTAACGGGATGGAAATAAATAACACACATACAGACGTCGAATTTGCAAAACTGGAGTCAATACTTGGTATCAGTTTTACAGATAAAACTAACCTGCTTACAGCAATTACACATCGTTCATATCTGAACGAACATCGCGATGCAACTCAAGACCATAATGAACGTTTTGAGTTTCTTGGAGATGCAGTACTTGAGCTTGTTGTGACCGACTTCCTCTTTAAGAAGTACCCAAAAAAGCCGGAGGGAGAGCTGACTGCGATCCGCGCCGCGCTGGTGAACACCATCTCACTTGCAGACGCATCAACACGACTTGGAGTAAATGACTTCCTTCTACTTTCTAAAGGAGAGGCGAAAGATACTGGACGAGCACGACAGTATATTCTCGCGAATACCTTTGAGGCACTTATTGGTGCAATCTATCTTGATCAGGGATATGAGAAGGCGGAGCAATTTATTGGAGACCAACTATTTGCACGTACAGATGAAATTGTAGACAAACGTCTGTGGCAAGATGCAAAAAGTCGCTTGCAGGAGTTGGCACAAGAACGCATGAACGTAACACCAAGTTACCAGACACTCGCACAAGAAGGTCCAGATCACGATCGAGTTTTTACGGTCGGCGTATTTCTTGGAAAAGAGCAGGCAGGAGAAGGAAAAGGCCGAGCAAAACAAGAAGCAGAGCAGGAGGCTGCAGAAAATGCTATTGAGGCAAAGGGTTGGTAATCCACGGAAATTATAGTACCAACGGTCTCTCAGTACGATATACTGAGAGTATATGTACCGCATTCTACATCGTGTGCGAGGGTTCACCATGATTGAGCTTTTGGTGAGTATCGCTATCATCGGCATACTCTCGTCTATTGTTATCGGAGGCATTAGTAATGCTCGTGCTGATTCTCGAGATAAACAACGCTTAGCTTCTGTCGAGCAGGCACGTCTTGCTATTGAAATCTATCGAGAAGCATACGGTCAATATCCTGATGTAGGATGTTCTCGAAGCGCAACCCAATGGACTGGCCACGGTTCTAATTTTGGTAATTGTGATGTGTATGTTGACGGAGTAAGTAACATCATTAAACTTCCGACCGACCCCTCAAACGATGTTAATGGATATATTTATCGCACCAACGCTACTGGAAGCGAGTTTAAGTTTATGTCGTACAACGCAGTTGAGTCTGAGACACTTACAGCATCTGATGAATATGCACGCTATCCGACAGGATGTTCAGGTTCTATGTCAGGAGGAAGTGCAGCATCATATGCAGTTTATTCAGAAGGCGCAAAATGCTGGTGATTCCACGTAGCCATGTATCTTAAAGAACTAACAATCAACGGTTTCAAATCGTTTGCAAAGAAAAGTGGTTTGGAATTTAAAACACCAATCACTGCAATTGTGGGCCCGAATGGTTCAGGAAAATCAAATGTTGCGGAAAGCTTCCGTTTTGTACTTGGCGAGCAGTCGACTTCAAAAATGCGTGGAAAGAAAGGAGAGGATCTTATTTTCAGCGGGTCTTCGTCCGTTTCTCGAGCAAACCGTGCATCAGCAGTCATTAGACTTTCAAACGAGACACGAGTGTTCCCGCTTGATTTTGATGAAATTATCATTGAACGTGTTGTACATCGTGACGGTTCAAACGAATATTTAATCAATGGTTCTCGAACGCGACTCAAGGATGTGCAGAGTCTTCTCGCTGCAGCAAACATTGGTTCAACAGGTCACCACATTATTTCTCAAGGTGAGGCAGATAGAATTCTTTCTGCAAACATGAAGGAGCGAAGAGAAATGATTGAGGACGCGCTCGGTCTTAAGGTGTATCAATACAAGAAAAATGAGAGTGAACAGAAGCTTAAAAAGACGCTTGCAAACATTGAGCACGTTGAGTCGCTTCGTCGTGAAGTTGCGCCACATCTCAGTTTTCTTAAGCGACAAGTAAAGAAGCTCGAGAAGTCACAGGCACTTCGTGAGGAACTGAAGAACGTCTATGCAGAATATTTGTATCGGGAGGATGTATATATAACACACCGCAAGCAACAGCTCACTGAAATCAAAAAGCGACCATCAGAGCGCCTTGCTGAGCTGCAGGTAATACTTGAAAAAACAAAGGCACGACTCAAGGAGTCAGAAAAAGATGAAAAGCGTGATCAACTTGTTGCGATCGAGGCTGATATTTCTCGTGTGCGAAAAGAGCGAGAAAATATTCTTCGGGAGAGCGGAACTGTAGATGGACAGATCGCGCTCCTTAAACGGCGTATCGATGAGGCAAAAAGAAGAAACGAAGTGCGCGATGAAACACCAATCCCGTATCAGGCATTCGATCAGGCTAAAAAATCAATTGAACAATCAGCACGTGACGCACTTGAAAGTAGCGATGTTTCTTTGCTTCACAAAGCGTTGCAAAGTATTGTTCACACACTTGGGTCGCTATTAAACAAATCAGAAAATACTGCGCAGCCTTCGTATGCGCATGACGAGGAGGAGCTCTCTGGTCTTCAAAAAGAAAAAGAAACACTGCAGTCAAAAATCGATGCGATTGTTTCTGAAGAGACGGTACTCCAAGAGCGTTACGAAGCAATTCGTACGTCTATAGAAGAAGAAAATTCAGACAGTAGGGAAGCGGAGCGTGAAGTATTTTCTATTATGAATGAGCAGCGTGAGCTACAGGCTGTGTTGGATCGAGCCGAGGAAGATCTGAGAACGCTTTCGCGTGATGAAGAGGAGTTTGAGAGAGAGGTTCGCGAAGCCGTTGCGCTTCTTAAGAGCGCCGCGTCGCTCTATAAGACATTCCAGGTTGTTGAGAATGGAGAAGTTGTAGACGAGGAGTCTGTTGCACATGAGGATCGTTCAAGGCAGCGTGAACGCAGACGTAATCTCGAAAGAATGAAAGTGCGCCTTGAAGAACTTGGTGTGGGTGGCTCAGAGGATGTGCTTGCTGAGTACACAGAAGCAAAGGAGCGAGACGAGTTCTTAGTGCGAGAGATTGAAGATTTACAGGAGTCTGTATTAAGGCTTACCGAACTTATCGCAGAACTTACCAAAGAGCTCGATGTTCAGTTCGTAAAAGGTATCGATAAGATAAATACAGAGTTCCATCGATTTTTCCTACTGATGTTTGGGGGAGGTGAAGCCAAGCTTCTTCGTGTGAAGCCAAGACGAAAAAAGAGGAGTGAAGATGAACTTGAGAGTGATTTTGAAGAGGAAGAAGATACAGAGCCGGAAGGTATTGAAATTGATGTAAAGCTACCGAACAAACGAGTTCGCGGACTCGATATGCTCTCAGGGGGAGAACGAGCGCTGACGTCTATTGCACTCATTTTTGCGATGAGTCAGGTAAACCCACCACTCTTTATTATTCTCGACGAAACAGACGCCGCGCTTGATGAGGCAAACAGTCGTCGGTATGGAGACATGATCACTGCGCTCGCAGAGAAGTCTCAGCTGATTTTGATTACACATAACCGAGAGACGATGAGTCGTGCAGGTGTGCTCTATGGAGTAACAATGGGAGGAGACGGAGCATCAAAACTTCTTTCGATTGAGTTTGACGAAGCGGTTACTGTTGCAAAATAAAAAGAGTCCACGTTTCCGCGTAGACCCTATATTTTTTTCTGGACTTCTTCGTATGAAGCTGAGATCTTGATATCTGGTTCAGTGACTATTTTGTCCAGAGCGTTCAAAAACTTTATAACAGTTTTTTCTCTTGCCCGAACTTCATAGGTGACATACCCATTTTGAGGTTTAACTTTTGTTCCGTTTGAAAACCATTGTGTGATTTTTGCGTGTAGCCGGTATTTTTCAAACGTCTCCAAAGAGACCCCAAAATGTAGGTGGTATTTTTTTCTTCCAATAATCCTAAGAAACATCGATACCTCCTCATCCTTTCCTGTATCCACTATACCACTATAGGAAAGAAAGGCTACACAAGTTCGAAATCGAGGTTTTTTTCCTCTAGGTCAGCTTTGACAAGCTTAATACGCACTTCATCTCCGAGTTGATGCGTTTTTCCAGTCTTTTGTCCTTTAATACGGTATTTACTTGCTTCGTGTTCATAGAAATCTCCAGAGATCGATGCAAGACGGATCATTCCTTCAGCTTGTGATTCTGTATCTTGAACATAGATACCCCAGTCAGTCACACCAGTGATTACACCACCAAATTCCTGACCAATTTTATCGAGCATGTACTCAACCTGCTTGTACTTGATAGAATCACGTTCTGCACGGACAGCATTGAGTTCTCGTTCTGAAGACTGCACAGAAAGTTTTTCATACTTTGCACGCTCCTTTCCTCCGATCAGTGATCCATCAAGATGCTTTCGAAGCATACGATGTGCCATAAGGTCGGGGTATCGTCGGATTGGGGACGTGAAGTGCGTGTAGTATTTAAATGCAAGACCAAAATGCCCAATGTTTTTTGTCGAGTAGATAGCCTTTGCCATCGAACGAATAGTTGCAGTCTTGATGAGGTTTTCCTCCGGAGTCCCTTCAATTTCTTTAAGAAGTGCGTTGATATCTTTTGCTTCAACAACACCTTTGTGTGTTTTGAGTTCATGTCCAAGTGCTTTCAGGAATATGGCAAGCTCTTCAATGCGTTCTGCATCTGGTGCGTCATGAATACGATAGATAAATGCAGCATCTTTTCCATTCTCCTTGCAGAGATTATGTATGTACTCAGAAACCTTTTGGTTTGCGAGGAGCATGAAATCCTCAATCATAAGCATTGTTTCAACACGCTCCTTTGCGTACACACGGATTGGTTTTCCGTTTTCGTCGAGCTCAAATTTGACCTCAGGACGCTCAAAGGCAATGGCTCCAGAAGCGAAACGTTTCTTTCGAAGAATACGGGCAATACCCATAAGTGAGCTGAGTTCAGAAATATGGTCACCTGCGTTCTCGTCGAGTACTTTTTGTGCGTCTTCGTAACTAAAACGCCGGTCAGAATGGATGATTGTCTGCCCAAACCATTCATTGTGGATGTTTCCGTTCATGTCCATCTCAAACACAGCCGAGAAAGCAAGACGGTCTTCATTCGGACGAAGTGAACAGAGGTCGTTTGAGAGCACTTCAGGAAGCATCGGAATCACACGGTCAACAAGATAGATTGACGTACCTCGTTCAGCCGCTTCTTTGTCGATGGCATCACCTTCAGTCACATAGTGGGAGACGTCAGCAATATGAATACCAATCTCTACATTTCCGTTAGGTAGGGTATCGAGCGAAATAGCGTCGTCAAAGTCCTTTGCATCCGCTGGGTCGATGGTAAGTGTGGTACTGGTACGCATGTCCCGACGTTTTGGGTCTGCGATAGCGTCTTTAAAAATCTGTTCTTTATTTTTGTAGAGCTCTTGTGCGGCCTCTTGCACTTCAGGAGGGAAGTCTTCAGAGAAACCTCCGCTCCGAATGATGGCTTGCATCTCTGTCTCATGTTGTCCAGCAACACCAAGTACGTCCACAATTGTTGCTGTTGGAGTTTGCTCTCGGTCTGTCCACTCGTCGAGTGTTACGGCGACTTTCATACCCCCGTCCGTTTTTGTTGCAGAAGAGAGTGTTGGGCGAATGTGGATACGTTTATTGTCTGGGTTAAGGATGAATTTCCCCTCATCTTTTTGCACAACACCAATAAGCTCTTCGTGCTTTGGAGTAATAATTTCAAGTACGCGACCCTCAGGCCGCTTGCCATCTTTTTTCTCACCAACCTCAATCCGAACGACATCACCATCAAGTGCGGTACTTGTCTCTGACTCTGGAATGTATATATCGTCTTCAAAATCGAGAATGGTGACGAATCCAAAACCTTTGCCACGGATTGCAATCACCCCCTCATACTGTTTTTGTTCCATAATTCTGGTGACTATACCATGGTGTATACCAGTTGACCATGCGCACTGCATCTGGTATTGTTTCGCCGTTATGTTAAAAATGCGATTACAAAGAATTGGTCGGAAGAATGATGCATCATTTCGTGTTGTGGTAACTGACTCACGTCGCGGTCCAAAAAGCGGCAAGCACGTAGATCTTCTTGGTTCATATAATCCTAAGATGAATGAATTTAAGATCGACGGTGACAAAGCTAAAGACTGGATCGCAAAAGGAGTGCAGGTATCTGACACTATGCACAATCTTCTCGTCGGAGAGGGAGTTATTGAAGGGAAGAAGGTAAACGTTCTTCCAAAGAAGAGTCCAATTATCAGCGAGCAGTCTGAAGAAGAAGCAAAGCCAGCGGCAGAAGAAGCGTCAACAGACGAAGCACCTGCAGCAGAGGCTACTCCGGAAGAAGCAGAAGCTCCAGCTGAGGAAGCTGTTGAAGAGGCTAAAGAAGAGGAGGTGGTAGAGGAGAAGAAGGAAGAAGCTGCAGAAGAGTCATCAGATGAGACTCCAGCAGAAGAAGCTTCTGAAGAATCAAAAGAAGAAGAGAAGGCTGAATAGTTCCTCTTCACAACCCAAAACGGACGCATGGGCAAATGCCCATGCGTCCGTTGACGTTATGGGTGTTCTCTCATACTATAAAGATATCGCGGACGCACCCACATCTGGGGTGGCAGACGCCTAACAGCTAAGTTCTTAACTTTTGTATGCAAGAAGATCAGCAGTTTCTCGAGACGCTCGTAAAGGCTTTGGTAGATCATCCGGAAAGCGTGAAAGTAGACCGCACGGTGGACGAGATGGGAGTCCTTCTCACACTTGACGTGCATGCTGAGGATATGGGAAAGATTATTGGTCGTTCTGGCAATACAGCCAAAGCGATTCGAACACTCCTTCGTGTTGTTGGTATGAAGCACGACGCTCGCGTGAATCTCAAGATCAACGAGCCAGAAGGTGGTCGTGGTCCGATGATGTCTCACGACGAGGACAGCATGTAGGTTTCAAACCAAAAACACGGCAGGAGACTGCCGTGTTTTTGTATGTTAGACTCCAAATAATGCATTTTCATATCGTTACACTTTTTCCTGAAGTATGTAAGGCGTACACAGACGCCAGCGTTTTAGGTCGTGCACAGAAGACAGAGAAGGGGAAAGGAGCAAAAAGTCGAGGAAAGAAAATCGAGGTCTCATACTACAACCCGCGTGACTTCGCAGACAACAAACACAAGAAGGTAGATGACCGTCCGTATGGAGGTGGTCCGGGTATGGTAATGGCAGCAGAGTCAGTACTCAAAGCAGCAGGGAGAGCCATTGGACGAAAGAAAGATGTGAAGGTGCTCATCATGGCACCGAGAGGGAAGAAGTTTGATACCAAGATGGCAAAGAATCTTGCAAAGAAGTATAAGCATCTTGTGTTGATTAGTGGACGGTATGAAGGTATTGATTCCCGAGTGAAGAAAATACTCAAAGCAGAGGAGGTTTCGGTGGGCGACTACGTACTCACTGGAGGCGAGCTCCCGGCACTTTCTATTGTAGATTCTGTCTCGCGTCAGGTTCCAGGAGTACTTGGTACGTATGAGTCACTTGAAGAGGAGCGTGTCTCAAGCTCCGAGATGTACACACGCCCTGAAGTTTTGGAATACAAAGGAAAGAAGTACAAGGTCCCTAAGGTGCTCATGGAGGGTGACCATAAAAAGATAGAGGAGTATCGAAAGAAAAAAGGATAGTTTTTACCCACAATGCACTCTTGACCGGTTGACGATTTTAGGACAAGGAGCTATACTCGGGGTACTAAATCTGACGAATGAGTTCCGGGAAGAGGATTTTGGGGGATTTTAAAGAAGTGAGAATAATGGAGGTTATTCTCAAAAACACATAATCTGCGAATGCAATTACAAGCCGTATAAAGGTGGTGTGCGGTCAACGCGTCTCTGACGCGGTTTTTACGTTGTGTGCAGGTGATGGGTTTCCACCACCATTACAAACAATAAATTGAGCAAAGATTTTATGGCGAAAAATACATCAACGGCTGTAGGAAGCCAGACGGTTGGAATGCTCCCAAAAAAGCATTTCAAAAACTACCGACAACCTCGAGTTGATCTACCAGATCTTATCGAGCCACAACGAGAATCATACAAATGGTTTGTTGAACAGGCACTCAAAGAAGTGTTTCAGGAATTTTCACCTATTTCTGATTATTCAGAAAAGAAGTTTGAGCTTCTCTTCAACAAATATGAGATTGGAAAGCCAAAGTGTACTCCAGAGTACGCCAAGGAGAACAAGCTCACCTACGATGCTCCACTTCGTGCAAACATTGTATTGAAGAACAAGACATTTGGTGGAAAGAAAGATCAGGAAATTTTCCTTGCGGACATTCCTGTAATGACCGAACACGGAACCTTCATCATCAATGGTGTTGAGCGTGTGATTGTCCCACAGCTCGCTCGTTCATACGGAATCTTCTTCACCTCAAACGAGGCGAAAGGAAAGATGTACTTCGGTGCAAAGATCATCCCAGCACGTGGTGCATGGGTTGAGATTGAGTCTGAGCACGATGGAGCAATCTATGTAAAGATTGACCGAAAGCGAAAGTTCCCCATTTCATCACTCCTCCGTGTACTTGGTGTTAAGAGTGATGAGGAAATGCTCAAGCTCTTCAAGAAAGTTGATGGAGCAGAAGAAATCCTCAAAACAACACTCGAGAAAGATCCTGCAATGAATCTTGATGATTCTGTACTTGAAATTTACCGTCGCCTCCGAGACGGAGACCTTGCTACCGTAGATAACGCTCGTGAATTCATCTACTCTATCTTTGATGAGTCACGATACGATCTCTCTGAGATTGGTCGTCATCACTTCAATGAGCGCTTTGGTCGTCCTACCGACGCAAAAGCAACAGCAGAGCGGACAGTCTCTCTCGACGATGTTGTGTCTATCATTACGCATATCATCGAGCTCAATAACACACCAGGCGCAATTGCTGACGATATCGACCACCTTGGTTTCCGTCGTGTTCGATACTTCGGAGAAATGCTCCAACAGCGTGTTCGTGTTGGTGTTACTCGCATGAAGCGAAACATTCAGGACCGAATGTCTACTATTGAGGCTGAGACGTCACTCCCAATTCAGTTGGTAAACCCACGACCGCTCCAAGCGACTATCAAGGAATTCTTCACTACCAACCAGCTTTCACAGTTCATGCAGCAGCAGAACATTCTTGCTGAGATCGAAGGACTTCGTACGGTGTCAGCGCTCGGTCCGGGAGGACTCACACGTGAACGTGCCGGATTTGATGTGCGTGACGTACACACATCTCACTACGGACGTCTTTGTCCAATTCATACACCAGAGGGACCAAACATCGGTCTTATTCTCCGTCTTTCAATGTATGCTCGTGTAAACCGATTCGGTATTATCGAGACTCCATATGCAAAGGTAGAAAAAGGTGTGGTAACAGGAGAAATTGTATATCTCAACGCTCACGAAGAAGAGCCACATAACATTGCTCATGCTGCAACAAAGGTTGATGATAAGGGAGCCATCATTCAGAGCATGGTTGAGGTTCGTCGAAACGGTGAACCAAATATCGTAGCGAAAAAGGACGTTGCATTCATGGACATTGCCACAAACCAAGCGTTCTCTGTAGCGACATCAATGATTCCATTCCTAAACCACGATGATGCCAACCGTGCGCTCATGGGTTCAAACATGCAGAAGCAGGCAACACCATGTGTTGTCCAGGAGGCACCGCTTGTAGCAACGGGTATTGAGGAAATGGCAGCTCGCGACACCGGACGTGTGATCTTTGCACACGAAGCCGGAGAGGTTATTGAGTGTGACGCACGACACATTGTGGTGAAGAACAAGAAAGGAAAGAAAGATGAGTACCCGCTCACTTCATTCCAGCGAACAAACGACTTCTCAGCGTTCTATCACCGTGCCGCAGTTACTGTGGGGGACAAGGTAAAGCGTGGGGATCTTCTTGCCGATACCTCAACAACAGATAACGGACAGATTGCACTTGGACAGAACGCACTTGTTGCCTTCATGAGTTGGAACGGAGCAAACTACGAAGATGCGATTATTATTTCAGAGCGTCTCGTAAAGGATAGTAAGTTTGCAACCATCCACATGGATGAGCTCGAAGTTGCTGTTCGCGATACAAAGCTTGGACCTGAGGTAACGACACCAGACATTCCAAATGTGTCCGAAATGAAACTTCGAAACCTCGACGAAAACGGAATCATCCGTATCGGTGCAGAGGTTCGTCCAGGAGATATCCTCGTTGGTAAGGTAACACCAAAGGGAGAAACACAGCTTACTCCAGAGGAGCGACTTCTTCGTTCTATCTTCGGAGAGAAAGCAAAGGACGTGAAAGACACCTCACTTCGTCTTGAGGCAGGAAAGCAGGGACGTGTGATCGGTGTGAAAGTATTCTCACGAGAAGCAGGAGACAACCTTGAGAGTGGTGTGATCAAGCGCATCCACATTACTGTAGCGCAAGTACGAAACGTATCTGTAGGAGACAAGCTTGCAGGACGTCACGGTAACAAGGGTGTGATTTCACGTATTCTTCCAGAAGAAGACATGCCATACACAGAAGACGGTCGTCCTATTGACATTCTTCTTACACCACTTGGAGTGCCTTCACGTATGAACCTCGGACAGATTCTCGAGCTTCATCTCGGTATGGCGGCACACACACTTGGATATCAGGCAGTGGTACCTCCGTTTGCAGGAGCAACTGAAGAGGAGATCAAGGCAGAACTCAAAGAGGCAAGTCTTTCAGAAGATGGAAAGATGTGGCTTCGTGATGGACGAACAGGAGAGCAGTTCGCACAAAAGACATCTGTTGGATTCATGTATATCTTGAAACTGCACCACATGGTGGAGGACAAGATTCACATGCGTTCTATTGGTCCATACTCTCTCATTACACAGCAACCACTTGGCGGACGCGCGCAGGTGGGAGGACAGCGATTCGGGGAGATGGAAGTGTGGGCACTTCTCGGATATGGAGCGGCGTATACGCTTCGTGAAATGCTCACGATTAAGTCTGACGATATTGTAGGTCGATCTGCAGCCTTTGATGCAATTGTACGTGGAGAACGGATCAGTCACCCGTACACTCCAGCCGCGTTCAATGTGTTGGTAAATCAGCTTCGTGGTCTTGCGCTCGATGTAAATCTCGGTCGCGATAAAGACGACGTGCGAGCTTCAAATTAATAACCCGTCTTCATTACGTATCAATTATGCAAACAAAACGAAAACAACCAAATACACAGTTCACAAGCGTTGGACTTAAGCTTGCGTCGCCAGAACGCATTCTCGATTGGTCAGAAGGCGAGGTTACAAAGCCAGAAACAATCAACTACCGAACACAGCGTCCAGAGAAGCATGGTCTCTTTGATGAGCGAATCTTCGGTCCTGTAGAGGATTACGAATGTTCATGTAAGAAGTATCGCGGTATCCGATATAAGGGTATTGTCTGTGAAAAGTGTGGAGTAGAAATCACTCGATCAATCGTGCGACGTGAACGTATGGGGCACATTGAACTCTGTGTACCAGTATCACACATTTGGTTCCTTCGTGGAGTACCATCACGTATTGCACTTATTCTTGGTACATCTGCTGCGCAGATCGAAAAGGTGATTTACTTCGCTGGATACATTGTGACCAAGGTGTCACAGCAGGAACGAGAGCGTCTTATAAAGGAACTCAAGACTGAATATAAGAACAAACTTGCTGACCTCACCTCTGACTCTGCTCGCACTGAGCTTAAGGAGCGTCTCGATGAGACAAAGAAGGAGATTGAAGGATTGCACGAAGGTGTCGTACTCGATGAGCTTACATACCACAAGTACTCAATGAAGTACTCAACACTCTTTGAGGCACGTATTGGTGCAGAAGCGATCTACGATCTCTTCAAGAACATCGACCTTAACAATCTTCTTGCTCGTCTTGAAAAGGCACGTGAGACTGCAGGAGCGCTTGAGCGCGCAAAGCTCGATAAGCGACTCTCGCTTATTCGTGGAATGATTCATGCTGAAGTACGTCCAGAATGGATGTTCCTCCAGCGAATTCCGGTGATTCCACCAGCGCTTCGTCCAATGGTTGCGCTTGAAGGAGGACGACATGCGTCATCTGACCTCAACGACCTCTATCGTCGTGTGATAAACCGAAACAATCGTCTCAAGAAGCTTATCGATATTATGGCTCCGGACGTAATTCTCCGAAATGAGAAGCGTATCCTTCAGGAGGCTGTTGATGCACTTATCGACAACTCAATCCGACACGGTAACACTGCATACTCTGCAATGAGTCAGGCACAGCGACGACCACTCAAGTCACTTTCTGACTATCTCAAGAGTAAGCAGGGATACTTCCGCCAGAACCTTCTTGGTAAGCGTGTGGACTATTCAGGACGTTCGGTGATCGTTATTGGTCCTGAGCTCGCGCTCGACCAGTGTGGTCTTCCAAAGCATATGGCACTCGAGCTTTTCCGTCCGTTTGTTATTTCTGAGCTTCTTCGTCAAGAACTCGCGTATAACATTCGTGGAGCAGGACGTCTGGTAGAAGATGGAGTACCAGAGGTGTGGGCTATTCTTGAAAACGTTATTAAAGATAAGCACGTACTCCTTAACCGTGCACCAACACTTCACCGTCAGGGTATCCAAGGATTCCGCCCAGTACTTATTGAAGGAAACGCGATTCAGGTACACCCACTCGTTTGTCGTGCGTTCAACGCTGACTTCGACGGTGACCAGATGGCGGTACACGTACCGCTTTCAGATGAGGCACAGCTTGAGGCTCGTGAAATCATCTCTGCAAACAAGAACATTCTCAAGCCAGGATCTTCAGAGCCAGTGGTATCTGAGAAACTTCTCGACATGGCGCTTGGTGCATTCTGGATGACTAAGATGATTGAGGGTGCGAAGGGAGAAGACAAGTTCTTCGCATCACCAAACGATGCAATCAATGCCTACGATTACGGATTGATTGATTTTCGCGCAAAGGTGAAGGTGCTTGCAACAGATACTGAGAAGTATCGAGAGTTTGAAGGAAAAGTGTTCGAGACAACAGTTGGACGACTTCTCTTCAACAGTGTACTTCCAAGTCACCACGCATTCATCAATGATGTAGTAACACAGCGTACACTCTTCAATATAGTGATCGATCTTATTGAGGAAGAAGGTGTCGATTCAGTACCAAAGATCGTTGACCGGATGAAGCGTTTTGGATTCCTTTACGCGACAAAGTCTGGTGTGACGTGGGGTATTGATGATGTGGTTGTGCCAAAAGAAAAGAAAGCAATTCTTGACGGAGCACGTGAAGAAGAGCGAGAGATCTTCGCACACTTTAATGATGGTCTCATCTCTCGAGATGAGCGTCGTCGTATGGTTATCGAAGTATGGCACCGTGCTAAGACTGAGATCGAGAAAGCACTTCCAGAGACACTTGATCCAAATGGTTCTGTGTTCGACATGTGGAAGTCTGGAGCTCGAGGTTCTCTCGGACAGATTGCCATGATGGCAGGTATGAAGGGACTCATCGTGAACACACGAGGAGAAACACTTGAATTCCCAGTACAGTCTTCGATGAAGGAGGGTATGACACCAATTGAGTACTTTATTACGACCCACGGTTCACGTAAGGGACTTGCCGATACAGCGCTTCAAACAGCGAAGGCGGGATACCTCACTCGACGTCTCTTCGTAGTTGCGCAGGACGCAATCGTTACTGAAGCAGATTGTAAGACAAAGAAGAGCGTGACTATCGGACGTATCTCAGCATCAGGTATTGAAACAGCATTCTCAAAGGGGATTCGTGGACGTATCGTTGCTGAAACTTTCGAAGCAGGAGGAGAGACATACAAGCGTGGGCATCTTATCTCACGAGCAGATGCAAACGTGATCGAGACTACAGACATTGAATCTATTGAAGTACGATCACCAATGACCTGTGAGACACTCCAGGGTGTATGTCAGAAGTGTTACGGTATCGACCTTACCACAAACGCTCTCGTTGATATTGGAGAGGCTGTAGGTACAGTCGCTGCTCAAGCGATTGGAGAGCCAGGTACACAGCTTACGATGAACACCAAGCACGCCGGAGGAGCTGCGTCAGTTGGAGGAGACGTGACACAAGGTCTTCCACGTGTGGAAGAGGTGTTTGAAAAGCGTCAGCCAAAGATCCCTGCGGTCATCTCAAAGACTGATGGTGTTGTTTCAGAGATTCGAACTGAAGGTCGCGAAAAGGTCATTATTGTTACCCCAGAAGCAGGAGCTAAGGGGGCAAACAAGAAGAACGATCCGATTGAGTACCCAGTTAACTACCGTCGTGTTGTACGTGTTTCTGAAGGTGAGATCGTAAAGGCCGGACAGCTTCTTACTGACGGTTCTGCACACCTTCCAGACCTCTTCAAGTTTGGTGGTCAGGAAGTGACACAGGAATACATCATTAACGAAACCAACAAGATCTACGAACTCCAAGGTGTGACCATTGCGCGTAAGCACATCGAGCTTATTGTGAAGCAGATGATGAGTCGTGTGAAAATCACCGAGAGTGGAGACAGTAAGTTCACTGTTGGGGAGGTGGTTGAAGAGTGGATTGTTGTTAAGGAGAACAACAAGCTCAAGGAAGAAGGGAAGGAGCTCGCGAAGGGCGACAAACTCATCCTTGGTATCACTGAGACATCACTCTCACGGAAGAGTTTCCTTTCAGCAGCGTCATTCCAGAACACGACGCGCGTGCTCATTAACGCCGCAGTGCGTGGAAGCGAGGACAATCTTTCGGGACTTATGGAGAACGTCATCATCGGACGTCTTATCCCAGCCGGAACAGGCTTCAAGGGAAGCGACAAGTACGAGATGATTAAATCTATCGCTCCAGAAGAAGAAACAGAGTAATAAATCACTCAAAACAAACAAGACCCGCGACGAAAGTCGCGGGTCTTGTTTGTTTTTTAGTATATGGTATATTTTCCTCGGAACGTTTCCCTCCTAGCCCCCGATCGTTGTGAGGGAAACACTATGTCTGGGCTGCCCCAGTGAGAGGGACCTCTCAAATGTCTCAGACATCCAAGGCCTTCGCGGATCGCCCCATCCGCGAAGGCCATTTTTTATATTTGCGGTATACTGTACCCACGTATGGATGACTCAGTACAAAAGATCAAGGAGCGACTCTCTATTTTTGATGTGGTGGTGCCGTATGTAGAGCTTCAGAAGGCGGGAAAGAACTTCAAGGGAAAGTCACCGTTCACCAACGAAAAGACGCCATCGTTTTATGTTTCTCCAGACCGTGGGATGTACTATTGCTTCTCATCAAACCAAGGAGGAGACATCTTCACATTCATAGAAAAGATGGAAGGAGTGGACTTCAAAGGCGCACTCAAGATTCTTGCTGACAAAGCAGGAGTAGAGCTTGTACGTGAAGACCCTAAGAAACGTACCGAGCGTGACGCGCAGTACGCACTCATAGAGGAAGCAACCGCATATTTCTTCACCCAAGGGACAAATACGCAGGTCGCACAAGATTATATTCTTGATCGTGGTGTAGACGGGAAGACACTTCATACATGGCGTATTGGTTTTGCTCCGGATGAGTGGCGAGCAGTGAGGGTGCATCTTACTGAAAAAGGATATACCGATACACAAATGCAGAAAGCAGGACTCATCAAGAAAACAGATGGAGGGAAAGAGCCGTACGATGTCTTTAGAAACAGAATCATGTTTCCAATTTCAGACAGCTCGGGGAGAGTGGTTGCATTCTCCGGACGTACGCTTTCGACAGATAAAGAAACTCCAAAGTACGTAAACTCCCCAGAGACAGAACTCTTTCAAAAGTCCGACATTCTTTTTGGATACGATAAAGCAAAAGAGGGAATCAGAAGGCTCGATTTCTCACTCATTGTAGAAGGGCAGTTTGACGTCGTGCTTGCACATCAGGCTGGATATGGAAACGCGGTCGCAGTATCTGGTACCGCTTTGACTGCACATCATATTGATCTTCTTGAACGTCTCTCTAACAGGGTGGTTCTCGCGCTCGACTCAGATCGGGCGGGTATCGCAGCTGCAAAACGTGCAGCAGAAATGATGCTTGCGCGTGGTATGGATATTAAGGTGGTAGAAATGCCAGAAGGGAAAGACCCCGCAGACATCATTAGAGAAGATAAAGGCCAGTTTAAGCAAGTAGTAGGGAAGGCGGTGCATGTGGTGGAATTCCTTCTCAACGTGCTTCAAAAAGAGACTAAAGATGATCGAGCATACAAGCTTCGTGTTCGAGAAGAAGTACTTCCGCTTCTCGCAATTATGCCAAACAAGATAGACCGAGAACACTTTGAGGGTGTTATCGCAGAGCGCCTTGATACTACAAAAGACGGAGTGCACTACGAAGTAGAGCGTTTTGCAGAAAAACATAAGGGTATACGAGATAACAAGCCGGCAAGTCCTGAAGAAAAGCGTGCGAACGACACGCGCCACGATGATCTCATTGCCTTTGTCTCTATCGGTGCAACTATTCTCAAAGAAGGAGATGAGCATAGCGAGCTTGGCGCAAAAATCCTCGAACACTTAGAGACTATTCTTCAAGGGAAACCGTCAATTGATACTGAGCTTGCAAACAAACTCTCATTTTCAATAGAGGAGGAACTCAGTGCATGTTCAGAACGTCAACTCAGAGAGGAGTTTAGCGACAAGCTCACTGAACTCGCGGTTCGTGTAGCAAAGCGACGTATCGCAGAGTTTAGAGATGAACTCAAAGAAGCAGAGGCTTCAGGAGACACTGAGAAGGTACATGAACTCCTTAAAAAGATGCAAGAATTCCAAGGAGCTCTCGACACAACGATAACCCTCTAGATTTTTTTGTGTTTTAGGGTATAGTATCGGACACATGGCTTTGAAGAAAACCACAAAAAAAGTAGCAAAGAAAACAGCTAAAAAAGCTGCAAAGAAGGCAACGAAAAAAGTAGCAAAGCGTGCAACAAAAAGCACAAAAGCTAAAAAAACAACTGCCAAGAAAACAACAAAGCGAACAACTAAAAAGGCACGAAAGACCACTAAAAAGGTAACCAAGAAAGCTGCCAAGAAAACAACAAAGAAGAAGACCACCAAAAAGACTGCAAAGAAAAAGGTGGTCAAAAAAGCAGTAAAAAAACGTTCTGCACGAGCGCAGAAGACTCTCGACGATAAAGCGGAAGTTCTACTTGAAGCAGGGCGAAAGAAGGGGTACATCACGTATGATGAAATCCTTAAGGCGTTTCCGACAATTGAAAAGGACGTTGATTTCCTCGAAGATCTCTACGAGCGTTTTGCGACGGCAAGTATTGATGTACTTGAGAGTGGGGGAATGCTTGGAGATTCTGTAGGAGAGGGACTCCTCGACAAGAAGAACGTATATCGACGGAGCGATAGTGGATATGATTCTATTCAGATGTATCTCCGTGAAATCGGACAGTACCCACTGCTCACTGCCCAAGAAGAGCGTGATCTTGCAAAGCGAATTGTTGACGGTGATGAGGAGGCGCGAAACCTTCTTGCACGTGCAAACCTTCGTCTCGTGGTATCTATTGCAAAGAAATACGTAGGACGTTCTCCAGACCTTACTTTGCTCGATCTTATTCAAGAAGGAAACCTTGGTCTCTTTAAGGCGGTCGATAAGTTTGACTATACAAAGGGATTCAAGTTCTCAACATATGCGACATGGTGGATCAGACAAGCAATCACTCGTGCACTCGCTGACCAGTCTCGTACGATTCGTATTCCAGTACACATGGTAGAAACGATGGCGAAGTACAAACAGGTGTCACGACGACTTTCACAAGACCTTGGACGTGACCCAATGCCAGAGGAAATCGCAACTGAGATGAACGTTGAGGTTGAAAAGATCTATCAGATTGAAAAGATCAGTCAGGATACCATCTCTCTCGAACTTCCAATTGGTGACGACGACGATCGATCTCGACTCTCAGACTTTATTGCAGACGATAAGATTACTTCACCAGATCAAGAGGTGTCACACCGTATTCTTGCAGATCAGATGGGAGAAATCCTCGATACACTTTCAGACAAGGAGCGAAAGATTCTTGAGATGCGACATGGACTTATCGACGGAACATACCACACACTCGAAGAAGTAGGTAAAGAGTTTGGAGTGACCCGTGAACGTATTCGTCAGATTGAGGCAAAGGCACTTGAAAAAATCCGACAACACGACAAGGCGCGACGACTCAAGTCATACTAAACAAAAAGACCCCGATTGGGGTCTTTTTGTTTATTCGGTTTCCTCTTCGAATTGATTTCGCAAGCTAATGAAAATCTTTGGAGTAATTAGTTCTTTCTCATAGAGATCTTCAAGAACGGTTTCCTCAACCTTGAAGAGTCCACGTTCTGCAAGTTGTCGGTTTGTCTTTGAAATAAGAGACGGGTACTGTTTTGCAACAGCTTCCATCTTTAAGGTAGAACCATCGCGGAACTTACGGTATGCGGTATAAGTCTTCTCGAGTGCGGAGGAAGAAAATACAAGAGATTCTCCCTTAGTCTCTATAGTCTCAAGCTCCTTAAGTACTTTTCGAGCGATGATAGACTGTGCTCGGTAGTATGTGTAGTTTTCAATAGCAATGTCTTCTGTACTCGGAGTGTACAAAAGGTTCTTTAGAGAGCTCGCGAGTTTCCCAAACATATCTTTAGCAGCGTATACAGACGTCTCCGGTACATTCATATCGCCTATATCAATGTACTCATACTGTATTGCCAACTTATTCATGATACGCTTTACACTCTTTTCGCTCACTTCACCGTATTGATATAGTTTTTTGAGGTGAAATCGTTCGATACCAATTGCGTGGACACGAAGCGCACTTTCTGCTAATGAGTCGGCATATTCAGCACATTCAGTACATGCCTCTTCATATCGATCTCCGTGCTTCGTGTGTAGGGTGGCGAAGGTTGCTTCATCGATATAATTTTTCTTCGCAAATTTATTTAAGCGTTCCAACACAGTGTGCTCAACAATCGCGCGAGCTTCTTTGTATTGCAGGGCTTCAATAGGACGGAGGGTGTCGATTTTAAGTTTCTTCATCAGGCTCCCGATAGTGGTTGCTTTAAGAAAAAGGGTCGTGAATACGCAGCCGATGGTGATAGTAAGAACAAACTCCTTTGGCGTTAGTGTGTAATCCCATCCTGAAAAAGAAAGCGTGTCTGGAATAAGAAGCACCATAGTCACCGCAAGCGCTCCACGCAAGCTTCCCCAAGCCATAAGGTGTTGCCATGTCATTGGTATTTTCTCCTTAATGAAGCAATTGAGCATACCAATGACGGGATATATAGAAAGCGCACGTGCAGTAGCAACAATCACAATGGTTGAAAGAATAATCATCCAGAAATGGTTGATGTTCGTTGGTAGTTCTGCAAAGAGAAGTCCAATAAGGATAAATACAATAGAATTTGAAATAAATGCGAGTTGCTCCCAGAATTTTTCCACAAACTCTTCTGCACGGACACTAATCTTATAGCGTCCGTAGTTGCCCATTACAATGGATGCTACTGAAGTAGAGATAATTGCAGAAAGATGGAGTGGGCTCCCTCCGAAACTTAGGTGGTGTGCCACAAGATCGGTGAGTAGGAAAGTAAGATGAGCCATTACAATGGTGAGTGTAATGGATACGGATTCATTTTCTTTTGTCCACCCGATTATGTTAGCGAAAAGTCCACCAAAGAAGAGTCCCATAAGTATCCCACCAAGCACCATAATAAAGAAGGCAGTAACGCCTGCGCTAATGGTTGCAATGCCATGATACCCTTCGAGAATAATGCCGAGCATGATCAAGAAGAGCGCAACAGCGGTACCGTCATTAAAAAGAGACTCTCCCTCAAAAATAAGGGAGAGTCGTCGTGGAGCACCATATTCTTTGAAAAGTGCAAGAACAGCAACAGGATCAGTTGCAGAGATAAGTGTTCCGAAAAGAAGCGCGAGCATGAATGGGATAGGGAAACCAATGAAGTCTAGAACGACATAAAGACTTCCTGCAATGAGGAGTGTAGAAAGGAGAAGAGAGACAACAGCAAGAGAGGCAATTGCAGGAAGGTCTTTTGAGAGTCTGCGTACATTTATATTGTATGCAGATTCAAAAATGAGTGTTGGCAGGAAGACGTAGAAGAGAAGTTCAGGCGTGAGTACAAAGTCACGCATAAAACTGAAGAGGGGTATGTGAAGTGAGACTGGCGCCAGCGCCATACCGACGAAGGCAAGAAGTGCTGTGTAGGGAAGTCGTATACGTTTTGCAATAAAGAAAGTCGCGCTTGCGATTACCAGCATCATGAGTGCGGCGAGCAGTGATTCTGTCGAAAACATACCGTTTCAGGACTTTTTGAGTCACTACTGTACTCTGCCCAAAGAGAGATTGCAACCCTTATTACTCACGGTAAGGTATAATACCTTCTATGAGTTCACAAACCTCCTTTGAGGAATCGTATAAACGTCTCAATAAAGCCCAAAAACAGGCCGTAGACAGCATTGAGGGGCCCGTTATGGTAGTTGCAGGTCCTGGTACCGGAAAGACACAGATTTTGACCCTACGCATCGCGAATATTCTCCAGAAGACTGATACACAGCCAGAGAACATCCTTGCCCTCACTTTCACTGATGCAGGTGTAAAAGCGATGCGAGAACGTCTTCATACCTATATTGGTACTGCGTCATATCGTGTTCCAATAAAAACCTTCCATAGTTTTTCTGAGCAACTTATTCGTGATTATCCAGATTCGTATACGCGAGTGATCGGAGGGCGTCCCGCTTCTGATATAGAAAAGATTTCACTCATCGAATCTATTCTCGACAGTGGTGACATCAAGCTCCTGCGCCCAATGGGAAATCCCGAATACTATGTTCGTCCAATTCTTTCGGCAATACAGACTATGAAGCGTGAGTACATTACGCCAGAAAAGTGTGCAGAGATTCTCACGGCTCAAGAAAAAGAATTGGACGGCATCGAGAAAGTTCACCAGAAGGGAGCACATAAAGGAAAAGTGCGGGGTGAGTACATGAAGAAAGAAAAACTCATTGAAAAGAACCGAGAGCTTTTCTCAGCGTATCGAGCATATGAAGCACTTTTGACCTCAGAAAAGCTCTACGACTTTGATGATATGATCGTGGAGACCGTCCGGGCACTTGAACAAAATGAAGACATGCTCCGCGATCTTCAGGAGACGTACCAGTATGTGTTGGCCGATGAACATCAAGATGTAAACGGAAGTCAGAACCGTATTCTCGGACTCCTTGCGTCATACCATGACGCCCCAAATATTTTTGCGGTAGGGGATGAGAAGCAAGCCATCTACCGATTCCAAGGAGCCTCGCTCGATAACTTCCTTCAGTTCGAAAATCTCTTTAAGGGAACCAAAATGATTTCTTTGACCGAAAACTATCGCTCGGGTCAAAAGGTGCTTGACGCGGCACACAGCTTGGTTGCAGTCGACGAAGGTCCACTTAAGGAGCTTCGTGTACCACTTACCAGTAACACCAAAGAGGAAATTGTTGTAGAACGGAGAGACTTCTCTCACCAAGTGGTCGAAGATTCATTTATTGTTTCGGAGATTAAAGAAGAGATTGCAAAAGGAACTGTCCCTGAAGATATTGCAGTTATTGTACGGACAAACAAAGAAGTTGAGCAGCTCACACTGCAACTGCGTCGTGCAGGTGTCGTTGTTGCACCGTCTTCAGATGGCGATATTTTGGAGCACCCCATTACGTCCGCTGTGTCAACACTTATTGAGACGGTTTCAAATCCCGCAGACGAGCGCGCACTCTTTCAGGTCGTGCATGGGTCATACTGGGGTCTTTCTGCAAATGATCTTGTGCGCATATTGAGTGCAGTACAGTATGATAGACCACTTGTCGATATTTTGGGGAATAAAAAACTGCTACAGGAGCTCGGTGTCGAGCACATCACTGAGGCAATGCGTATCATCGAGGTGCTTGCAGAAGCGCGGAAAAAACAATCCAAAGAAGCACCGCATCGTACGCTCGAATACATACTCAAAGAAAGCGGTTTTATTACATACATCACCAAAGAGGATCCATTTGAAGGCGCACGTGTGGTTCGGAGACTCTATGATGAGATAGAAGAAATGGTTGAACGTGATGGACATGCGACACTGCAGTCTGTAATGGCTGTCCTCAAAAAGCGACGGGAGTATAGGCTTCCGCTTGAGGCACCATACATCACCACCAATACACATGCAGTACAAGTACAAACTGCACACAAATCAAAAGGTCTTGAGTTTGATGTTGTGTTTGTACCACATCTTGTTGACAGTCTGTGGGGCAGTCGAGTGTCGAGAATCTATTTTGATATTCCGGTAACGCACTTTGTATCTGAGACTGATTTTGATGCACTCGACGATGAACGACGCTTGCTCTACGTTGCAATGACACGTGCGCGCACAAAGCTCTATCTTTCGAGCTCGGAGACAAATGCAGAAGGGAAAGTTCTTGTTCCGTCACGTTTGTTTGATGATATTGACGAACAGTTTATGGAAATCATCTCTTCAGAGGATCTTGAATCGTCGTTTGAACCACTTGCGTCCTTTAGCGAAGAAACAGAACATGTTCCGGTAATCTCTGCCGAACTTCTGGAGCATCTGCTTAGTACACGCGGGCTCTCTGCCACCGCGCTCAACAACTATCTCGACTCACCATGGAAGTATCTCTATCGAAACATTTTGCGTGTTCCAGAAGTGCAGTCAACGCACTTACAGTACGGTACTGCGCTTCACGGAGTAATGGAGAAATTGACACGTGCGTATACAAAAGGAGAGAAGAACGAGCCGTCTGCAACAATTATCAAAAAAGCGCTTGAGAGTGAACTCAATCGCTTGCCGATAACGACTGAAGAATATACACGATTACTTGAGCGAGGACTTGAGGCACTTACCACGTATGTTCCGTACGCATGGAGTACACTTGGAGAGACCACTAAGGAAGAATTCTCAGTTTCAGTGACGTTGGATACAGGCGACAAAGCACTCCCGCAGATTAAGCTCACCGGAAAGCTTGATCGACTCGATGTCGATCAAGAAGGGAATGTGACACGTGTTATCGACTATAAGACAGGGAGGCCAAAGACTCGCGGGCAGATAGAGGGAAGCACCAAAGATTCAAATGGAGACTACAAGCGTCAGCTCATATTTTATACACTTCTTTTATCACTCTATGACGATGAACGATATTTCTCTCGAGAGGGCGTACTCTCGTTTATTGAACCAAACGCAAAAGGGGAAATCAAAGAAGAAGCTTTTACTATCACAGACGAAGAGGTAGGGGCACTCAAAAAAGACATAATCCGTATCGGAAAGGAGATCGCCACAGGCGCGTTTCTTACCGAGCCATGTGAAAAGGACTCAGATTACTTCGTCTTTGTAGAGAATCTCAAGCACTTACTGTGATCGTCCTTCGAGTTGGAGGAGTAGGTTGTCGATAATCTGCTTTACAGTTGCGTATGGTTGTGCGCCACTAATGACACCCTCTTGGTCTCCAGCGATGACGATGGTGTGTGGAGTACCGGTAGCACCTGACGCAACAGCCTCGGCAGCAGAATCTGCGACGAGGCCTTCATATTTTCCGCTTGCGAGACAGGTCTCAAATAGATCGACGTCAATTCCAGATTTTTCTACAAATTCAGGAAGTCTGGAAATGTCAGTCTGTTCGTTGGTACCACGTTCTGCAAAGATAAGGTCAGAGAATTTCCAGAATGCTTCGTTTCCACCAAGTTCAGCAACACACTCAGACGCTTGCGCAAGAGTGGGAGCGTTTGGGTGGAGTTGTGGAAGTGGGAAGTGCCGATAGACCCATGCGACACGGCCGTCGGCGCCATACTCAGTAATGATCCGTGACATTGTCTCGTGGAATTTCTTACAGAATGGGCAGTCGTAATCTGAGTATTCAACGAGTATAATGGGAGCATTAGGGTTTCCAAGAATGTGGTCATTTGGACCTACAGGACTCACCTCCACCATTTCTTGTATCTTCCCAGCCTCCCGTTCGTTTGTGAGTGGTTGTTTTTCTCCTGTGAGAAAGAGTGCTCCGGCAATAAGTCCGGCAGCGATAACGATGGCAAAAGGAATGGCGAGTGAGTTATTGTTCATAGTTTTGATCTAGCTAAATATAGGAGCAGTATACCATGTGGTGATATACTGGTGAGTACATATGGAAATGATAGCATCAGTGATTCTCGGTTTTGTACAAGGAATAACGGAATTTCTACCGATTTCTTCCACAGGACACCTCATTCTTTTCGGAGATCTCCTAGGGACAGGGGGAGGTCACGCGCTCGCGTTTGATGCTATGCTTCACCTCGCAACGGTCCTCGCAGTAATTGTATATTTTTGGGGAGACATCTGGCTTCTCTTCCAGACATTCCTCCGTATTCTTGGAAAACAGCAGGTTGATCCAAAGTACCTGACGCTTCTTAAGGCACTGATCATTGGTACCATTCCTGCCGTCATCTTCGGTCTGCTTCTCGAAGACCTTATGGGAACACTGTTCCGGAATCCGCTTCTCGTTGCTGGAGTACTTGTACTTGGTTCAATTCTCTTTATGTATGCAGAGCACCGGTACCACACGAGCTTTCGGGATGGGCGTATCGATATTGCGACGGGACTCAAGATAGGTTTCTTCCAGACACTCGCACTTATTCCGGGTATGTCTCGATCGGGTAGTGCTATTGCCGGCGGTATGCTTCTTGGGCTTTCTCGAAGTGAAGCAACACGTTTTTCATTTTTACTTGCGATTCCGGTGCTGCTCGGAGCAGGTGCAAAAAAAGCACTCGAACTTGGAAGTGCTTCAGGTACTGACTGGGGTGTAATTGGGATTGGGGCAGTAACTGCGTTTTTCGTAGGACTTGGTGCTATCCACTTTATGGTCTCTTTTGTAAAAAACCACTCCCTCTGGCCATTTATCTGGTACCGAATTGTTGTTGCAGGAGTCGTCGTACTCGTCGTATTTCTAGGGTAGATTGACTCTATACATAAAAAATGTTATAATAAAAGAGTAAGCAGGAGGAGGCTCTAAATGTTAAGGAAGTTTACGCAACTGGTGTCTAAGTTTCCGTTTGCAGGCAAGATGGCGATCCGTCCAGCATTTCGTTCTTTTGTAAATGCAAAAAAAGAAGGCAAAACAGCCAAGTTCGGCTGGTTGGCAAGCCTGTTGGGAATCATGGTATTTGGGCATGCTCGTCAGGCAATGATGGGTCTTCAAGCACTCCGTCTCGGCATGGCCTTACGGATTCGCTGGATTTGGCACGTCGTATTTGTAGGGTATACTGCTGCGAATATTGCGGTAACCATTGCTCAGGTTTATCTTCTTGCGCTTTGTGCATACTACTATTTTGCACAGAAGCGTACTCGGCTCATTGGGGCTGAAGAAGATTTCTCCGGCAAAGAAATAATGCTGATGCTCGTGGTTACCCTCGGCGGACAGGCCTTGTTTGGGTATGGACACACCCTTGTTCAATAGAGATGATCGCTTGCGAGCCAGAGCCCGCAAGCGATTTTTTATTTTTCTAAAATGGCAGTGAGTGCGTCATTGCGGAATCTTCTTTCACTTCCCAGTGCGCGGTGTCGAGAATAATTTCGCGTTTTTTTCGACCGTCTTTGTAGAGTACTTTGCCATGCTCGCGAGCGTAGTCGAAGACCTTCTTTGTTACTTTTACATCCTGCTCACAGTATTTCATTACCTCTTTTACTTTTCCTTCACGCCACCAGCGTACCGCTTGGAGTCCGTTTGCACTTTTCTTTGCACCGACGGTTGCTTCAGCTACTGAATCAAGACGAAGACGTCGTCCAAGAGAGTTTTTAATATCATCAAGTAGATCAATACTTTTAATCTGTGTCAGGTCACCAGGGTAGTATTTGTTGAGGAGAGGAATATCAAAATGATTGCTGTTGTAGCCCACGAGTGCATCTGCCTGTTCTATGATTGGCCAAATTTTCTCAATTTCATCTATGGCGACTGTGGTGTAGCTATCGGTACCACTGTCATAGAGCGACGCAACAGAGATATCGAGTGCCGCAGGGTCACTTGATTCTACATCTTGAAAAATATTCTGTGTTTCGAGGTCAAAAACAACGTAGCGCATGCTTAGGCAATTATCTTTCCAATCAGTTCTTCAACAGTACCCGTTTCCTCAAGACCTTCAGGAAGGTTCTTCATGGTGTATGTGCCACTTTTTACTTCATCTTCACCGAGAATAATGACATTACTTACAAGAGCCTTATCAGCAGCGGTAATTTTCTTACCTATCTTTCGATCACTGAGATCAACGGCAACAGAAACGCTAGCAACACGGAATTGTTGTGCAAGTTTTTCAGCTTTGAGATTGAGACTCGGGTCTGTAGGGAGAATCATGAGTGTTGGTGAAGTGATTGGTTCAATGAGAAGGTTGTGCGTCTCGAGGAAATCGCGCATGGTGACGTCGCCCATACCAAATCCGATTCCAGAAATTGCGTCGCCACCAAAGAGTCCGGTGAGGTTGTCGTAGCGACCACCACCGAGAAGCGAGCGATTATTTTCTTCTGAGGTATCAAAGATTTCAAAGATGGTGCCCGTGTAGTAGTCGAAACCACGCACAGTTGAAGGGGAGAGTACTGCGTTTTCAATACCTAGTTCACGAAGTCCAGAAATGACCTTTGTGAGACGACTGTTTTGATCTGGTTCACTGAAATCAAGTGAGACTTTTTGTCCGGCAATTTTCTCAGCCTCTTCCTCAAAGTTATCAATCTTATCTTTACGATCGATAAGTCTAAGCATGTTCTCGGTTTGCTTCTCATCAAGATTGTATTCAGCAAGCTGATCTTTGAGCCAAAGACGATCATTAATTCGGATTTCAAACATCTCAGGATCAGCTCCAAAGTTGATGAGCGTCTCATACGCGAGCGCAATCATTTCAACGTCAGCGGTATAGTCATCGGCTCCAAAGAGATCACAGTTGAACTGCCAGTGCTCGCGCAGGCGACCACGTTGCATACGTTCATATCGGAAGAGATTTGGAATTGAGTACCATCGTACAGGAAAAGAAAGATCTCGGCGTTTTGCAGCAACCATACGTGCCACAGTTGGTGTCATTTCAGGACGGAGTGTTACCTCACGGTCTCCGCGGTCAGTAAATGTGTAGGTCTGCTCGTTTACGATTTCTTCGCTCGTTTTAGAGCGGTAGAGTTCGGCAGGTTCAAGTACTGAAGCGTCGTATCGTTCGTACCCGAAGGATTCCGCTGTGTGTGCCCACACATTAAAGATATATTGCTGAATAGCCATATCCTCTGGGTAAAAGTCGCGAACGCCCTTGTATGAGTCGGTACTGAGTTTTTTGTCTGCCATAGTCCTTTGATTGTATGTGAAAGAAGCCATTGAGACAAGCTGGATATAAAATAGCTCTAGAATTAACTCTAGAGTTAATTCTAGAGCTATGATACCGTTATTGTATGGCACGTAAAAAACTAGATGAGCGTGATGTTAGAAAACTGACCAGAACTGGTGGTGGAAAAAGTATTTCGGTAACACTACCAATCGAACATATACGGGAACTTCGTTGGAGAGACAAACAAAAAGTAACCGTTCGCAAGTCAGGCTCTAAGATTATTATTGAAGACTGGAAGAAGTAAACGTATGAAGAAACTGCTCACACCAAAAAATATTGGCTTTGTAGTGTTGGCTATCGTTGTAGCATACAGCGCGGTCTTTTTTGCTCCACAAAAGAAATACGACGTGGTGCGAGTAATTGATGGAGACACTATAGTCATTGATGATGGAGGAGAGGAGCAGTCAGTGCGTCTTCTCGGCATTGATGCCCCTGAAGTACGACCACAGACTGAGTGTTTTGCGGAAGAGGGAGGCACTGCGCTCTTTGAACGGATTGGTGGTGAGAAGGTGCGGCTTGTATTTGATGAGTCCCAAAACATGCAGGACATTTATGGGAGGGTTCTTGCGCTCGTGTATCTCCCAGACGGAACACTCCTCAATGAATATATGGTACAAGAGGGGTATGCGGTGGAATACACATACATTACGCCACACGCACACCAGACAGATTTTCGTGAGATTGAGGCAGACGCTCGCTCACACGCACGAGGTCTCTGGGGAGCATGTCATGACAATCTCCCGTACTGCGCCCGTGGCGTATCCTGCTCGTTCTAAAGAAAAGGGCCGCCAAAAATATTGGTGGCCCCGGTATTTTTCAGCGAACACTGTCGCAGGTGGCTATTACTTTGTCGAGGAAGTTTCTTCCAACGGGTGTGAATAGCCACTGTAAGGCTGACGCAATAACAGCACGATCTCGTTCACTTGGATTTGTGTCGTCAAGGATCGTCATGACAGGGACTCTCCCCCCGTTAATATGTCGGACGGGAATGTTTTCTGCTTCCCACATCAAAGCAATCACGTCCTCATGCATCAGACCTTTGCCATCTTGCGTCGGATAACCCGAAAAGAAGGCCTTGTAGCGATAGTAGAGCCGGTCTTTATAAGATTCCAGACGCATTCGAAGCGGAGCTTTTGACTTTCTTCGCTTGGCAGGCGGAAGCATTTTAAATGCAAGAGGCTCTTTGCAGTGCTTCTTCTGACACGGCTGCGTCATCTTTAGAGCATGACCTTCCGCTATCATCTGAAGAGCTTTGAGGACTCCTTCTTTGGTGATTGATTCACCGTTAATTCTCTTAATGATTTCCATGAGGCGACGGGTAATAATACCCATTTCCTCGTTAGTCAGCTTACCGTCGCCGACAGCGTTTGCCGTCTCCATTGTGACAGTCTCCTTTTGTTGTGTTCAATGTTTAAGATCTACTCAAAACTGGAGGTACTGTGCACCAATATTCTTACGAAGTCAAACGTAGTACAGACCAGCGTTGGGTCCCAAATTGGTCAGGGAGTGTCACGGCTTCAAAGCCATGCACGACTGCAAGTCTTTTGATTTCTTTCGCTTGTTCTGGTTCGTGCTCGATGTACAGGACACCTTTTTCTGTGAGGTGTTTTTTTGAATCTACAATAATACGTTCGATGCACTCCATACCGTCTGCTCCTCCATACAGTGCCTCGTGCGGTTCGTGCTCTTTTACACTTTGTTCGGCTCTGTCGAGTACTGGATCGATGTACGGAGGATTTGAAACAATGACGTCATAGGTCTCGGTGATATTTTCAAAAAGATCGCCGTCACATATACGAGAGTTAGAATCTTCGAGACCATTTTCTCGAAGATTTTTTCGGATGGTTTCGTGGTGTTTTGCTTCAAGTTCAGCAAAATCCACGTAAGCGTCAGGGCGGGCTTTTTTGATAGCGATCCCAATACATCCTGAACCAGCACAAAGATCGAGGACGCGCACGGGCTCGTCGGGAAGTGTTTTGATTACCTCTTCTGTCCAATACTCAGTTTCAGGACGAGGGATGAGTGGGTGTGAGTCGAGGTGGATCGTGGTGTTCAAAAAAGGCACATGCCCAATAAGGTAGGCAAGTGGAGTACCTTCAGCAAGTTTCTTTACATCAGCTTCGAACGCAGGTGTCGCCACACCGTTGTATTTTTCGCTGAAAAGCCACGCAATTTCTCGTTCCATATAGAGGAATGGTATACTGTACGCCTTATGAATACAATGACTACAAAAAATGAGACAGGCGATATGCTTGTTATTGAAAATTTGGTAAAGAAGTATGGTGAGAAGACTGCCGTAGACGGTATCTCACTCTCTATTCCAAAAGGGAGCTTTTTTGGACTCCTTGGTCCTAACGGAGCAGGGAAATCAAGTACTATCCACTGTATTACAGGAATCGGTACGATTACATCCGGAAAGATTTTGATCGATGGGGTAGATGTGGCGGTTGAGTATAAAAAAGCGCGCACGCTTGTAGGGCTTTCACCGCAGGAGTTTAATGTTGATATTTTCTCAACACCAGAAAAACTCCTTGATTATGTTGGAGGATACTATGGTATGCCGAAGGCGGAGCGAGAGGAGCGCGCTGAGGAGCTTTTAACACGCTTTGATCTCCAAGATCACCGAAAGAAAAAGTTCCAGCAACTCTCAGGAGGACTCAAGCGACGCGTCATGCTTGCGCGTGGTCTTATGCATGCGCCAGATCTCCTCATTCTCGATGAGCCGACCGCCGGAGTTGATGTAGAGCAGCGTCATGATCTTTGGAATTATCTTCGTGAACTTAATCAGAAAGGAAAGACCATCATTCTTACCTCACACTATCTTGAGGAGATCGAAGCGCTTTGTGATGAGATTGCAGTGATTAATCACGGAAAGATTGTGGCACAGGGAAGTAAGGAAGAGTTCCTCAAAAACGGGAACACCTTGGAGCAGAGTTATTTAGCAATCACTAAAGGAGAAACATACTAATATGAATGTAAATTGGATTGGTATTTACACAATGGTGCGACGGGAGATTGAGCGAACCTTTCGTGTGGTCACACAGACCCTTCTGTCACCAGTGATCTCTGCGACGCTCTACATCTTTATTTTCGGATATGTGATCGGGGGTCGTATCGAGGAGATTGCAGGAGTCTCATACATTACGTTTGTATTTCCTGGAATTCTCATGCTTAACATCATTGGTGCATCATTTGCTTCAAGCTCGAGCTCTCTCTACTTTGCACGCTTCACGCGTGGTGTGGAGGAGATTCTCGTTGCGCCGTTCTCGTACGCAGGCATGATGTTTGGGTATATGTTTGGTGCCGTACTTCGTTCGATCATGGTGGCATTGCTTATTATGATTGTGGGTGTGTTCTTTGGAGCGGTGACGTTGATGAACCCGTTCGCGTTCATTCTGTATGTTGCGGCAGTCGCAGGGATCTTCTCGCTCCTTGGAATGCTCGTGGCACTCTGGGCTGAGGGATTTGAACAACTCTCTGTGCTCAATACCTTTGTGATTACACCACTGACATATCTTGGAGGAATCTTTTATTCAATTACGATGCTTCCAGAGAGCGCACAGATTCTCACCAAGCTCAACCCGTTCTTCTATTTTGTAGACGGTATTCGAAGCTCTATGATTGGTGTTTCTGAGGCAGACTCTGGAGTAGGTATTCTCGTTATTCTCGGTCTCCTCGCAGGACTTGGTGCGTTTGTGACCTATCTCTTCAAGATTGGGTGGCGCATCCGCGCATAGCACTGAAAGTTTTCAGACAGACGTAAGGATAAGGGGGTCAGTTAACTGACCCCCTTATACAAAACCCTCAGGTGACTGAGGGTTTTGTTTCTAACACTCACGACCTATCAACTCACTACTAACATGCGGTATACTTTTAACATATGACTACACACGAAGATTTATACAAAGTAGTGCACGCACTCATGCAAGAAGGGAAAGGCATTTTGGCTGCTGATGAGAGCGATGGCACTGCAGGAAGACGACTTGAGATGGTGGATTTGCCGAATGAGCCAGAACATCGAAGGACATTCCGTGAACTCCTTTTCACTGCTCCAGGGATTGAAGAATTTATTTCGGGCGCGATTCTTTACGATTCAAGTATTAAAAATAGTACCAAAGAGGGGATTCCGTTTCCTGATGTGCTTGCTGCACGTGGAATTATTCCGGGGATCAAAGTAGACCGAGGAACGCAACCACTTCAAGGATTTGAGGAGGAGGTGGTGACGCAAGGACTCGACGATCTTGACGAACGACTCAAAGAGTACTACATGCTTGGCGCGCGGTTTGCAAAATGGCGCGCAGTCATCACGATTGGTGAAAATATGCCAAGCGATGAATGTATTGAAATGAACGCAGTTATGCTTGCACGATACGCGCAACTTGCGCAGGCTGCACACATTGTACCGATCGTAGAGCCAGAAGTTATTTTTGCAGGAACACACTCTATTGCACAGGCTGAGGAAGCGACTAGGCGCACACTCCAGATTCTCTTTGCGACACTCAGGCAGTATAAGGTCGATCTAAAAGGACTTATTCTTAAAACATCTATGGTCCTTGCAGGAGATCAGCATAAGACACAATCATCTCCAGAAGAGATTGCAGACGCAACACTCCGTACATTCCACCTGAGTGTTCCGCACGAAGTTGGCGGTATCGTATTTCTCTCAGGAGGTCAGTCTCCAAAGCGGGCGACAGAAAACCTCAACGCAATTGCCAAAATGGAAGGACAGCCATGGCAAATTTCTTCTTCATTCTCACGGGCACTTGAAGAGCCGGTACTCACTACATGGCAAGGGAAGCCAGAGAATATTGAGTCAGCGCAAAAGGCACTTTTACACCGAGCGCGCATGAACTCATTTGCGCAGAAGGGGATGTATGACAAGCAGAAGGATCTAAAATAGAGATAAAGAAAAACCGTCCCTTTGGGACGGTTTTTCTTTATCTCTTCTCTTTGTAGACAGTATGTGTCTTTGCTACCGGATTGAACTTTTTGAATTCAAATTTAGTCTGCGCATGCTTTTTCTTATTCTTGCGCGTGTAGTAGGTATGTCCTTTACCGACGCCTTCCGCATCGCCAACTGACACCATTTTTATGAGTTTATCCTGTGACATAGTGGGCAGATAATAGCAGAATAGCCCAAAAGCGTCAATCCTTATGTAAAGGTTTTTAGCCAGAATCCAAAGCCCAAATATCGACCTATTTTGGTGCGGTGGATGGAATAGGCGAGTCCTTCAGTGTTTAGTTTTTTGGCTATTTCCTCCGCAAGGGTGCGCATGTAGGCTCCACTTCCAGAAATGCAGGTGAAATGGGCGATAATGTACGTATCTTTCCCGTGCATTTCTTTGAAAAGTTCCCAGTCTGCACGCACATCGTCTCGTCTAAAGTCTTGCCCGAGCGCTTTTGATTCCTCGGTAACTTTCGGGATGGTTTCAATTTTTTGTAATGCTTCATCTGCAATCTCGGCACCTGTTTTTGTCTCAGTCCCCGTGCACATGAGCTTGTAGATGTGTGCAGTGTACGTAGGAATTTCTATTTCATCGAGCCTACCCTCGAGTGTCCATACATGGAGCGGCTTTCCTTGAACTGTCTTTGATGAAAAGTGAGGGTAAGGAAAGGTAACATCTCCTTCAAAATTTTCTGTAAGAACTGTCCGATCGATCGGACAGTTGAGGTTTTGTGTTGGAGTAGCAAACGAGAGTCTGCCGAGTACATCGCCAGTATCAGAAGAGACACCAAGGAGTACGGAGAACTGGTACTCTTTATCGAGTCTGTGGTATTCAGTCTGTTTTTTACACTCATCACCAATAAGAATCAGGAGTTTTCCTGACGCCATTGGGTCGAGCCGTCCTGCGTACGCCATAGGAACACCTTCGAGTTCAGGGTGTTCCGATCGGTATTTCTCAAGTGCAGAAAGGGGCGTTTCACCGACTTCTTTCTCGAGCACAATGTATTTTTCCATAGTCTGTATTATAGCTTTCTGCTGTCATATGCCCAGTGGAGGAGAGCTTGCCGTCTACGAGGCTGACAACCTTCGTCACCACGCCTGCACGCGTTTTGAAGTTGTGAAATATGACGGTTCATTGCACGCCATCGCTTTATTTGTTTCTCGTCTTCGTCAGGGAGCCTTCGTCCCATGTAATATCTGCAGTACCACTGAAACCATCCACGTGGATCGTCTTTATATATCCAGCCTTTCTTTCTCCATACGGAGAGCGGTTGGCTCGCATGAATACCAAAATAATTTAACAAGTCGTTATGATGTTCTGGGGAAAGCTTGGCGCAAGTAAACCAGCTCTTTGGAAACTCCTTTGTACAGTCGGTCATGTACTTACCGCCAAAGACGCCGAGTGCAAGCATTTCTTTAGGCGTGAGGTCTGGTTTAAATTCTTTTGCAAAGTTTTTGCCAACGGGTTCGGTGCAGGTATACGTGTACCCAGATTGCATTTTGTCATGCACTGTTATTTTGCAAGAACCCATATTCTAAAGTTCAATCAGCACTTCGTGTCGATTGAGCCATGGGGCAGTGAATGGTGCGTTGTATCCCGCGTATTGCACCGACCCTGTTGTCTCAACACCATCTCTGGCGAGTAGATCAAGGAGCTCCTGTTTTTTCTCCTCAACCTTGCGATCAGTGCGCCACCAAGAGAAAGTAAGAACGGCAAGGGTGCGCTCTGGTTTTTCTATAATACGAACTGCTGGATTGTTTGGGAGAGGGAGGGTTTCTTTTGTGTATGTACTCGGCATGACGAATGACATGATGCTTTCTCCTTCAGGATCAACGTCGTCTACAAAAACAGGTGCGGTCATCGCAAGTTTTTCTTCACCATCACCATTAACCTTTATGTTGTTTCCAAAAATGTAGTCAGCAAGGACCTTAAACCCTTTGTTTAAGGATGAACGACTTGAATCTTTGATTGTTGTTTCTGCAACAAGGAGTGGTGCGTATGTTCGAATCTCGTACCCGTCTTTCTGTGTGACCACTTCATAGGAAGGTTGCTCTATTGAGCGATCGAAGAAATAACTCACGAGTGTCCAGAGAAGGGCGAGGAAGATAATAGCAAGACCAATTTTTTGAAACATAGATTTTTAGGGTACTACCATAATGTTCGGCACACTACACGCAATACACCGCAGTGTATTGCGAAAGAGGGACGAACTTAGTTCATCATTCCACCTCCACCACCTTTCATCTTTGAGGTTGTGTAGATGAGCACGAGTGCACTGAGTCCTACGAGCGCATAAATCACACGTGAAAGTGTAGACATGTCTCCGAAGATTGCTCCCACCAAGTTGAAATCGAAAATACCTACGAGACCCCAGTTGAGTCCTCCGATAATAACGAGGATGATAGCAATCCAATCAATTCCGCTTAATCTCATCATAAGAAAATGTGAATATGATTACCTGCGAATAAAGAAGTACTTCTTTCTTTGCATGAACGGCTACAGTAAAGAGTCTTCATGCAGCGTCGACCTAACTTTAGTGTACCATGTGACACTATTCTCAATTTATTGCAAATGAAAAGTCTGTGCATATATGAAAAAGCCGCCCGTATATGCCGGGCGGCTTTGGAACATGAAATGTTCGGATGGATTATTCCAGAAAGTCGTTCATGTTACTTTCAAGCATCTCCAACTGTTCTGCATTGAATGAAATCTTCAGATCAGAGAGAAGTCCACCGACGTCCTCTTGACTATATGTGCCAGAACGAAGACCCTTTACATGAATCATGTTACGGTGCCCTACCCATACTTGCGCATGACCTTGATGGTCATCAAGTAAGGACTCGTGTTTCGGAGGGAATATTCTCTGATGTCTTTCTATCGCTTCTCTCCATGGGTTGGAAAGAAGGATTGCTTGGATCCTTGAGAGGATCTCTTCAGAGTCCCTTTCGGTGTTCGTTTCGACGTGTGCTGCATTCTCCATAAGTACCCCTTCTTTGAACGTTGCAGAAAAACTATACATCTGTCTCATGTTATACACGAGACAGGGAAGAGGGTCAAACAAAAAGCACTGCATACGCAGTGCTTTTTGTTGTTTGGAAGTAGAGATTATCCACCGAATCCAAGAAGTGCAAGGTATGCACCTGCAACAACCATAATGATTCCAGCTGCGTTAAGCATGCCGCTGGTCATCATGTTTTCTGCCATCTTCTCAAAGTGCTTTGGTACGATACCGAGAAGAATACCCTTGATAAGAGTAGCCCAACCGATAACAGAGACAATTACTTCTTCGAGTGATCCCCAGAGATTGTGATTCATTACCACAAAGAGACCAAACACAAGCATAAGTACGGTAAGTACGTACATTGCAAGTGTTTCGTCATCAAGACGACGGTATACCTTTCGGTAGTAGTCTTTGCTAACAAGAAAACCGAGTCCGAGTACGAGCATCACTGGACCGATGTACTGCGCGAGCATCATTGTAAGTTCCATAGTCAACTAAAGGTTAATTGTATAAATATGTGTCTTGACAACACTGAGATGCATGCCAAAACCTTACATATTCATTATAGTACCAATTGAGAGGGTCAATTTTTGTTATAAACAGGTGTTTATAGTGCTAGTGAGAGTGCGCACTCACAGAAGGGTCACCTTCAAATATTTCTGGATTTGGTTCTCCGGTGACAATAAGTGTTCCCCAAGCACCGCGATCAAGTCGTGCAAGCGCATGATCTACAAGAATATACGTTCCTGGAACCTCAGGTGTGAATTCAACAATCGTAGCTCCTCCTGCAGGGATAAGTGTCGTTTGTACGCTCTCGAGTACGGTGTTGAGCGCTGCCTCAGGGTATACGCGGTCGAATATTTCTCCAATGAGGTGAAATGAGGAGATAAGATTTACCCCTCCATTTCCAACATACATGCGGACGGTTTCTCCAACGGCAACCTGCATTTGATCAGTGAGCGCTCCTGCGCGTCCATTAAAGACGATGTACGAAGGTGTACCATCGAGGACTGCCTGTCCGTCGAATAGCTGCAGTCCTTTGCGACCAAGTTTTCCGTAACTATAAAACTCTCCTTGGGTTACATAGAACTCATGATCAACCTCTGGAAGTCCTTCCTCGGGCTCCACGAGTATGAGACCGTACATACCGTGTGCCATATGGTTCGCTACATTTGGAGTTGCACAGTGGTAAATATAGAGTCCTGGATTAAGTGCTTTGAAGGTAAACGTTTTGGATTCTCCAGGATTCACTCGTGTTACCGCATGTCCGCCACCAGGGCCAGTTACTGCATGGAGGTCTATAGAGTGTTGGTGAATATTTTTCTCACTGTTAGAAAGTGTAAGTTGCACTGTGTCGCCCTCGCGTACACGAAGAAACGGTCCAGGAACTTGTCCATCGAACGTCCAGTAGTTGAAGGTGACCCCGTCTGCCATTTCTGAGAGGACTTCTTCTGCCTCAAGGTGTATTTCTACAGTAGTTGGTTCTGTGCGCTCGATAGGAGACGGAAGATCTCGTGGATCACGTGCAATGTCTGTAATTTCTGGAATATCTTTAAGGTGACCGAAGAACGAGAGTGCATTCATAAGCGGAAGTTCTGGTCCAGAAGCTGGTCCGAAGGTTTTAAGATTCCAAGGATAGGCAAGTGAAGAGGGGATACCGGCTGATGCAAGCCAAAAGATTGAGCTTGCGGCAAAGAGTCCGAGGAGAAAGAGTTCCATGCGCGTAGAGCACACTTTGCGTGCACTGATAAAGAGAATAATACCGAGTGCAACAAATGCGAGTGCCCAGGCAATCCAATCAAAAAAGAAGTATCGTACAAGTAAAAAAATTTCAATCATAAAAGAGGTCTATTAGTAGGGAATCTGACACTCATCAAAACAATGTGCATCTCGATTCAGTTTATAAATACGTTCACGCCCAGAAGAAACACTCTCAACGGCATCCACTGAACGAAGAATATTGAGGTGGTGCGTTACCGTTGGCTGCTTCAGACCCAGGGTCTCGGTAAGTTCCCCGACGGTCAGGCCATCCTTGGTTTTTCCAAGTGTACAGACAAGCTTATAGCGACTTTTTGTTCCAACGACCTTGAAGCAGTCGGGACAGAGTTCCTCCTCGTCCATAACCGAAGGTTTGACCCATACGGGTCTTTTGTATGTTCGTTGCATGGAGGTAGTTTTTGTGTCCTGTTGTTGATTTTTCTGACTTTTCCCCATATCGCAAAATAAAAAATAAATACATAGACAACCATCTATATTAGAATACATAGACAGTTATAAATATAATAATACCGAGATTATGGAGAGAGACAACAGAGACAGTTGCATAACTACAGTAGTTAAAAGAGACGGTTCAGAAGTGTCATTTGATGCTCAGAAGATTATACATGCACTTACGAAGGCAGGTGAAGCAACGCAGACCTTCGGTGTTAAGGAGGCAGAAGATCTTACGGAACGTGTCGTCAAGAAACTCACCAATGAGAAGGCTCACGTTGAGGAGATTCAGGACATTGTCGAAGAGGTCTTGATGGGTTCAAAATATAAAAAAGCAGCACATGCTTTTATTGTCTACAGAGAAAAACGAGCGGAAATGCGCGCGTTTGCTACAGCAGCATCACTCGGACTCGTTGACGATTATCTTGAGAAGCTAGACTGGCAAGTGAAAGAAAACAGTAACATGGGGTACTCGCTGCAAGGTCTCAACAACTACATTTGTTCTGAAGTAAGCAAGACGTATTGGCTCAATAAAGTGTATCCAGCAGAAGTGCGTAACGCACATGAAAATGGCGATCTTCACATGCATGATCTCGGACAACTCTCTGTGTATTGTGTGGGATGGGATTTGATGGATCTCCTCAAGGAAGGTTTTCGGGGTACTGCAGAAAAAATTGAATCCGCTCCTGCCCGTCATTTGCGTACCGCACTTGGGCAAATGGTGAACTTCATGTACACCCTTCAAGGAGAAGCAGCGGGAGCTATTGCGTTTTCAAACTTCGACACACTTCTTGCTCCGTTCATTCGGTATGACGGCCTCAAAGAAGACGAGGTGCGTCAATGTATACAAGAGTTTGTCTTCAATATGAATGTGCCAACACGTGTTGGTTTCCAGTCTCCGTTCTCTAACATCACACTCGACCTCACACCTTCTCCTAATTTTAAGGATCAAAAGGTCATCATTGGCGGAGAAGAGAAGACTGAAACATATGGAGAATTCCAAAGGGAGATGAATATGCTCAATCAGGCACTCTTTAGTGTTATGGCTGAAGGAGATGCTGCAGGACGTGTGTTTACGTTCCCAATTCCAACGGTGAATGTCACCAAGGACTTTGATTGGGAGAATCCAGAGCTTGATGGACTGTGGGAGATTACCGCAAAGTACGGTATTCCATATTTCTCAAACTTCGTAAATTCTGACATGAAGCCAGAAGATACCCGCTCTATGTGCTGCAGGCTCCGTCTTGACCTTGATGAGCTTGATCGACGTGGCGGAGGTCTCTTTGGCGCAAACGCACTCACTGGATCTATTGGTGTGGTAACAGTAAATCTCCCACGTCTTGGTTATCGGGCAAAAAATAAAGAAGAATTCTTTACGCTTCTCGATCGACAAATGGATATTGCGAGAGAAAGTCTAGAAATTAAACGGAAAGTGATTGAAGATTTTGCAAAAGCAAATCTTTATCCGTACACAGCGTATTATCTTCGCAACATTTACAAAGCCTATGGAGAATATTGGAAGAACCATTTCTCAACCATAGGACTCGTTGGCATGAATGAGGCAATACGAAACCTCATGAAAACAGACATAGCTTCTCCGGAAGGACAGGCATTCGCAGAAGAGGTGTTGGTACATATGCGAGAGCGACTCGTTGCGTACCAGAAAGAAACAGGAAATCTCTATAACCTCGAAGCAACACCTGCTGAAGGTACTGCGTACCGTTTGGCACTCAAAGACAGAGAGCGATACCCAGATACTGCGGTGGCAAACGAAGTGCAGGTTATGGATGGTGCACAGCCGTTCTACACAAACTCCTCACATCTTCCAGTGAACTATACTGACGATATCTTTGAGGCACTGGAGCTTCAGGATGGTCTGCAGACGAAATATACCGGTGGTACGGTTATTCACCTCTTCTTGGGAGAGAAAGTGGCAGATCCACGTGCTGTGCCGCGGTTGGTAAAGAAAATCTGTGAGTCTTTCCATCTTCCGTACTTCACCATCACTCCTACATTTAGTGTATGTAGGACACATGGATACAAGGCTGGAGAGCATACACAGTGTGCTGAGTGTGGTGCGGACTGTGAAGTATATTCTCGTATTGTGGGATATCTCAGACCAGTGGGTGCATGGAATGATGGTAAGAAAGCTGAGTGGAATGTTCGAAAAACATACCAGACTGAGAAGGAAGGAGTAACAGAAAAAGTAACATGACGTTTGGCGGCTTCATTCCCTCGACACTCATAGACTATCCGGGGCATGTCGCCGCTATGGTATTTACTATCGGATGCAATTTCAGATGTCCGTATTGCCACAATCCTGAGCTGGTGGATGAAACAGTCACCGAGACATACTCTGCAGAAGAGATCCTTGCCTTTCTTAAGAAGCGTGTAGGTATGCTCGATGGGATTGTCATTACCGGTGGTGAGCCAACGATGCATGAAGAACTCCTTTCATTTCTTGAGAAAGTTAAGCGCCTTGATTTCAAAGTGAAGCTTGATACAAACGGTACAAATCCAGATTTTCTCGAACGTGCATATGACAGGAAGCTCTTGGACTATGTTGCCATGGATGTGAAAGCACCACGCAGTCGATACCATGAGATTGTCGGTCGGCCTGTGGACACTGAAGCTATTCAAAGGAGTATGCAACTCCTTCGGGAGTCCACCGTTCCGTATGAATTCCGTACAACACTCATCAAAGCACTTCTGTCTCCGGAAGACGTACAGTCCATTGCACAGGAATTGGACGAGACAGATACGTATTATCTCCAGAAGTTCATCCCGACAAAAATTCTCAACCCACAATTTAAGCGAAAGGTTTCATATTCTGAGGAAGAATATGAAGCATTACTCGATAAGGTTCGTCCGTATGTCAAAACATGTGCGCTTAGATAATGTGTATGCAGATTATGCATCCGCAACTCCGATTGACGCGGAGGTGAGATTCGTTATGTGTGCAACACAAGAGTATGCAAACCCATCGGCACTGCATAGTAGCGGACGACGAATGAGAGAAGAGATTGAGCAGGTGCGTGCTCGCATCCTTAAAATACTTTCCGCAGATGACTACGAGTTATATTTCACTGGAAGTGGAACGGAGTCAGACAATCTTGCACTTTGTGGTGTTGCGCATGCATATAAAAACAAAGGGAGACACATTCTGGTGTCGGCCGTAGAGCATAAAGCGGTTATCGAAAGTGCTGAGTCTCTGCGCGATGAAGGTTTTGAGGTCGAGTATATACCTGTAGATGATACTGGACGCGTGGACCCAGAGAAGGTGGGTGACATGCTTCGTACTGACACGATTCTCGTCTCAGTCATGCACGTGAATAATGAGCTTGGAACTATCGAGCCGATTGCGGATATTGCTCGCATAGTAAAAGAAAAAAGTACTGCACTTCTTCACACAGATGCATGCCAGTCTATTGGACTGTTCACACTTCCAGAGGCGGACCTCATAACCTTTAATGGTTCAAAGATATATGGTCCCCGAGGCATTGGAGTACTCGCGGTTCGAAACGGAGTTCATATCACACCAATTCTGTACGGAGGAGGACAAGAACATGGTGTTCGACCGGGGACAGAGTCGCTCATGGCTATTAATGGGCTCGCAACAGCTGTTGAGAAGGCGGAGAGCCTGCGTACATCTGAGTCTGTACGACTCTCTACGTTGCGAGAGCATTTCATTGTCGGCTTACAGGAACGTATTCCAGACATCCACGTCAATGGAGGAGGTGTGCCACACATAGTGCATGTAACCGTTCCGTATATTGAAGGAGAGTCGATACTTCTTGCACTTGATGCGGTGGGTATCGCGGTCTCTACAGGGTCTGCGTGTTCTTCAAAAGACTTAAGACCTTCCCATGTTCTTAAAGCAATTGGGCAGTCCGATGATCTTATGCACGGCAGCATTCGTTTTTCCTTCGGACGACAGACAACAAGGGAAGATATTGAATACATCTTGCAGGAATTTCCTAGCATTGTTGAAAGATTGCGCGCAGTTTCAGTTCTTACCACACACGCATATGCAACATAAAAAAATCACAGACGTTGGTACTTGGCTTTATAGCGAAACAGTTCGTGAGCATTTTTTCAATCCCAAAAACATTTTGTTAGATGAAGAGAACTATGAAGCCGACGGTATTGGGGTGGTAGGGAGTCCTGCATGCGGGGACATGATGGCGATGTGGATTATGGTCAAAGATGGACGTATTACAGAATGCAAGTGGCGAACGTTTGGATGTGCGTCAGCCATCGCCTCGACATCCATGTTGTCCGTTATGGCGACTGAAGATGGTGGTATGTCACTCGCTCGCGCAAAACGAGTGACACCGGAAGCAATTATCGATCGTCTTGGGGGTCTGCCGGATCAGAAGTATCACTGTTCAGTCTTGGGGCACCAAGCATTACGAGAGGCAGTAGAAGACTATGAAGGCAAACACTAATACATACACGGTTACACAAGTGCGCACAGAGGCGCCAGGAATACAGACGCTCTCACTTGATGGTGTGCCTTTGTTTACTCCAGGGCAGTTTATTAATATTTTCTTTCCTGACACCAACACACCCGAAGGAAAGGCGTATAGTCTTTCCTCAACACCACAGGAAGGTGCAGAGATTACCATAAAAGAGATTGGAGAATTCTCTGGAAAGCTGTGTCGAATGAGAGAGGGGGACACATTTGAAGCGTCAGATCCGTACGGATTCTTTTATCCAGAATATGAAGACAGTGACCTCGTCTTACTTGCAGGTGGTATAGGGGTGACTCCATTCAAAGGAATCATTGAGCAGGCATTAAAAACAAATCCAAAACGACCTGTAACATTACTTCATAGTGTTCGTCTGCAAGAAGAGTGTATTTTTGATGAGTGCTTCTCAAAACTTGATATTGAAAGAGAGTATTTTGTAACGAGAGACCAAAATGTACGGTTGGGTGCTCATCCACGCCGTATGAATGCCGAGGATGTTTTAAGGCATAAAAGAGAAGGGAAGCAGACGGAGATACTCATCTGCGGCTCCATAGATTTTACGCGAAGTCTTTGGAGAGAACTTCGTGAAAACGGCGTTTCTGAAGATGAGTTATATACGGAAGCATTTTTCTCACATTAGAATTAGAATACTACCGGTATTTCCAGTGCATCATCGTGTTCAGGGAGACCTGATGCGTTTGCTTTTTTAAGGATGAGTATTCCACGGTCGTCATGCTTGGGAGTTGTGAACTCGAGTACTCCTTCGAAAGTAACAAAATCTTCAGTCATCCAGTCAGATTGTGCGGTTGCGTAACCTTCTGCAATGATGAGCCCGTCACTATCAGTAAGAACAAGCGGGAAACTCGCTTCAAAGAACCAGTAGCCTCGCGCTTTGCCTTGTACAGTGAGTGGGAAGGTGAGACTATCAAGTGGTTGTGGAGACTCGAGGACGATAAGATCACGCTTGGAATCGATATGTGCCTGAGTGTCAGCAGGGACGACAACTTCCTTCGTAGATTTTTCTGAGTGATCAAGAAAAATTCCAAGAATAATAATCACAAACACAATGACCGATGTAACACTGATGCTTTTCATAGAGTAAGTGTATCAAAAAAGCGGTTGTGCATCAGCACAACCGCTCTCTGAGAAGATGTTGGATTCAGTGAATCAGGATAGGTATGAAGAACGCCGCAGTCATCACCATACGACCTTCTCCGGTGACTGGTCGGAGATGGAGAATCAGATCGGACCCCCATGTACGCTTCATCGTATGATCGCCCTCCTTGACAGCACTCACAACGAAAGGACCTTCACCTTTGGTTGTCTTGTGCTCAACAAGAAGTGTCTGCTTATCGGGATCGAGTTTGCTTGGGTCGATCCAGCCGACACGTTGACCAGCTCGGAAGACGGTCTTGGTCGAGGCAGTGGACTCTTGGTGTGGTTCTAGCTGTACCATTTCAAGTTCTGTTTTCACAGTTTTGCTCCTATTTCTCAGAATAGACTCAGAACGTCAACCAAGAGTCTAACTATACCGAGAGAGAGTGTCAAGAAAACGCGGTGACCAAAGGTCACCGCGTTTTCGAAACACCCGCTTTTTCTACTTATGCCAGCTCCTCTTTGAGGTAGTTGAGCATTGTCTCTGCGTCTGAGATTTCGAACGGATCATCAGGACAGTTATCAGAGAATCCAGGCTCAATGAACATCTTTTTGACAACACCGTCTTCGACATACATGCTGTATCGCCATGATCGGTCACCAAATCCAAGGTTATCCTTCTTCACCATCATTCCCATTTCCTTAGTGAACTCACCTGAGCCATCAGGGATGAGTTTCACCTTACGCGCGCCGAGGTGCTCACCCCACTTGTTCATGACAAACGCATCGTTTACCGAGAGACAGTACACCTCGTCGATTCCAAGCGCTTTGAAATCATCGTACATACGCTCGTACCCAGGGAGGTGTGTTGCGGAACATGTCGGTGTGAATGCTCCCGGAAGTGCAAAGACAACAGCCTTCTTACCCTTGAAGTAGTCATCACTCGTTACATCTTGCCATCGGTATGGGTTTTCACCCCCAACACTCTCGTCACGCACGCGAGTTTTGAAAGTTACCTGCGGAACTGGTTTATTAAGCATTTGTTCTTCTGACATATCGTATATTTACAATTAATAGAGTAATAGCGAGTGATATTTTACCATATTGTAATAACTTGCAGAAATTAAGATTACGGCGTATAAGAATAGACAGAAAGGAGAGTTGATATGCTCCAGTTACTTCCACCAGACCTTGAGTTTATCAAAAGCAACAGTGATGTTGTGCATCTTGCTGCAGAACGATGCATGCAAATTGCATCCCTCTTTGAGTCTAGAGACATCAATCTTGATATCGAGGAAATCAAAAGGGAGCAAGACAAATATAGGGGTGTTCCTCTAGGTACTATCTGCATGTATCTTATACCAGATACTCCGTATGACTGGATTCATGACACAATACGGTACTGCGCACTTGTTTTTGAGTTTAATCATAGGTATGTGCGTATAGAGAGAGTGCTTGCTCTATAAGAAGCGGTCATTGGACCGCTTTTACTTATCTCCTACACACTTATTTCTCCTTCAAGTTCTCAAACCAGAGGACATGTCTTTTAGAAAGTTAACAATAACCGGTATATGTGAGCGTTCTATTTCTTTCACAGAGGTAAGAAGAGTCACGTTCTTTTGATTCTGTACGTGCTCAGGCACTTCTTTTTCCAAGAGCTCTTTTTTAAATTTTCTTACAAACTGCCTATATCGTGTTTCTTTGTTTTCGTGGTACCACGTACGCAATTCTGTAGAAGGAGCAAGCTCTTTAAGCCATAGATCTATACACGCTTCGTCCTTTTGAACACCGCGTGGCCAGAGACGATCAGCAAGAATACGGAGACCGTCTGTATTGTCTACAGGGTCATACACACGTTTTACCGATATCTTCATGCGCTCATTGTATACTATTCGTATGAGTAAAATTAAAGTTGAAACACAGGTATTGTCAGGAGGAGTGTGGTTTGCTGCGTGGCTTTTCACCATCGGCTTCCTAAAGCTTTCTTTTGGACAGGGGGTACTCGGCATTGTATTGTGGCCGTACTATCTCGGCGTCGCCTTTGGCGCGTAGAGTACAATTAAAAAACAGCCCGACGAAAGTCGGGCTGTTTTTTAATTGTCTATCTCCCACACAACACCGTCTTCTTGGTGATGTGTTGCCCACGAGAACCACATTTCATAATACCCAGGTAATGTTTCGCCATCTGATGTAACCGTGATACCGTCTCGATTTCGGGTTGCAGTTAACGCTTTGTCTTCGAGCGTAAAAGTTGATGAGTCAGAAAGGGATTTTTCAGGGAAGGCCACAGAGTGTTTGCCGTAGGGGACGACATAAAAAATCTCTTTCGCTGGGAAACGTTTGTCTGAGACTGAAACAGGGAAGTAGAGGTTTTCTGAGAGTCCATATCCTGTGTACGGATCGACACCGTAATGACGATCATATCCGGTGTCTGTAGAAAGCACTGCTGCGTCAGGGTGCTTTTCTTGTAGAGCTGCAAACGTAAGTAGCCTCATAGATAGTACAGGGAGCTTTGTTCCCGCGTATGTACCAACCACAGCTTCGTTTTTTGCCTGAGACCATAAAGATTCTGTTTCGGTGTCGTACATGAGAAGGTTTGATTCATAGAGTAGTCCACTCACACCAAACGTGAGAATTTCATCATCAAGCGTTCTATCGAAAACAATCGCGCTTCCACAGAGTGGGCAAAAAGTTACTGCGAAGTGCGTGTCGCCGATTGAATCATTCACGATTTCGTGCCATACAAGGATATTGTATGGGTAGTATCGCTCAACTCCGTTAATGTTCACAAGGATACCGAGCGTCTCGTCGTCTACGTCGGCATTTTCTATTGAGACAAATGTTGGATGGTTGAGTGCTGGAATACCATCCTTCCCCGGACCTCCAGAAAAAATTTGATTAAGAGGCACAAGAGCGTTGTTGGTGTCTGTCTGAAGTCCAAATTGTTCAAACTCAAGTTCAGCACCAGCTACCTCTTCGTCCTCGATGATAGGTGCAGGTTTTTGTTTGGGTGCAAGCATAATCGAAATAACAATAACGAGAATAAAAGATCCCAAATAAATAAATATATTTCTTCTGTCTTTGTTATTTTCCATAGTGTAGTTTTATGCTTCCCATGCGTTCATTCCTCCCTCAAGCTCCTCGATGTCGTATCCTTTATCTTTGAGTTCTCGAGCAACAATCTCACATCGAACACCACTCTTACATACAGTCACGATTTTCTTATCTTTTGGTAAGTGTCCTTGTGCTGCTTCAACAAAGACTTTTCCCATAGGCATGTTCTGTGCACCTGGAATAGGATCTTCACTTGATTCAAATTCTTCTTTTTCTCGAACATCGAGAATAATAAGATCTTCCTGTGCTGAAATCTTATGCTTTAATTCGCCGGTTTTCATAGATGTCTATTATAATACGAATACATGCAGACCAAAAAAGAAGAGAGCTTGATTTCTCGTATATCAGATTTGCCATTATACCCCTATGGGGTATAATGGTCTTGTTATGAAAAAGGAAATTAAACAGGGTATCACCAATCGTCTTCGCCGTGTTGAAGGACAGGTTCGTGGTCTTCAAAAAATGGTTGATAAAGAGGAGTATTGTGTAGATGTCATTACGCAATCATCTGCAATACGAAGTGCACTTTCAGCAGTTGAAGATCTTATGCTTGAAAACCATCTGGGTGAACATGTGATTCACCAAATGAAGAAGGGTCAGGAGAAAAAAGCGACTGCAGAAATTATAGAAATATTTAAGAAAGCCAAAAAGAAATAATATGAATAAAAGTATAATCATCATCGGATTATTGGTACTTATTGTGGGATTTTTTGGGTGGTCAAAGGCTGCACAAAATACAGGAGAAGATCTTATTGCACGAAACGGTATCCATTGGCATCCAACACTTACTGTTTATGTAAATGATAAAAAACAATCTCTACCAGGAAATATTGGACTCATGGGTGGTCACCAGCCAATACATACGCATACCGAAGATTCAGAAGAAGGGGTGCTCCATTTTGAATTTAGCGGCGTTGTTCGACCTACAGATCTTCGTCTTGGTAATTTCTTTGACTCGTGGGGGAAAGACTTTATGACAGGATTCGGAAAACTTGAACGAATGATGGTGAATGGTGAAGAAAATACAGAATATGAAGCGTATGAGGTGCAGCGAGAAGATGCAATTGATCTATACTACGTAACTGACGCAGTTGAATAATATGGAACACGCACATCATCATAATCACAAAGATCACGGAGCCCACGGAATGAGTCATGGCTCTGCCGTGCAGTACCTAAGACGATTTTGGATTGTTACATTTCTCCTGATTCCGCTTGTGCTTGTTCATCCGGAAGTATCCAAAATACTTGGTATTGAACTGCGTATCAATCAATGGATTCAGTTTGGAATCTCAACCATCATTTTTGGATTTTCGTTGGTATTTTTCCAGCACGCTCTGCATGAGATACGGTCACGAAAATACGGCATGATGACACTCGTGTCGCTTGCTGTGGGAAGTGGGTATTTGTTTTCAGTCGCTTCGACATTTATTGCTACGCTTAGTGTTGAGTTTTACCTTGAGATTTCCACATTGATATGGGTACTCCTCTTTGGACACTATCTAGAGGCACGGTCTAGTACCGCTGCAGGTGACGCACTTTCTGAAGTTGCAAAACTGCTTCCAAAAAAAGCACATCGACTTACAAACGGTGTCGAAACTGACGTTGATATTGCTGAGCTTAAAACGGACGATATCGTTGTTATAAAGCCTGGTGAAAAAATCCCTGCAGACGGCGTCATCATCAAAGGATCTGCACACATTGATGAATCGCTCATAAGTGGCGAGTCAAAACCACTTCATAAAGAAACAGACGCGCCGGTCGTTGCAGGGTCTATCTGTCTTGACGGCTCTCTTACTGTCAAACTGTCCCGCGTTGGTGAACATTCAACAGTGGGGCAGATCCAGAAATTGATTGCACAGGCAGGTCGTACAAAGCCACAATCACAAAAAATTGCTGACAAAGCGTCTGCATTACTTACTGTTGTGGCAGGTGTTACCGCTCTTGGCACGCTTATTATTTGGACGTTCGTCATTGGTCAACCTTTTGTGTTTGCAATAACACTTGCCATAACAGTGCTCGTTATTGCATGTCCGCATGCGCTTGGTCTTGCAATTCCAACCGTAACGACGATCACGACATCACTTGCAGTGAAAAATGGATTCTTTATCAAAGATCTTAGTAAAATAGAAATACTGAGAAAGACAAATTACGTTGTCTTTGATAAGACGGGGACATTAACGGAAGGAGCATTTGGCGTTACTGATATCGTAACTATTGCAGAAGAGGATAGAGACAGAATTATCTCTATTGTGGCATCTCTCGAGCAGCACTCGTCGCACATCATTGGGCAATCCATATTGGAATATGCGCGAGAGCAAAGTGCGGATATGTATGATATCGATAATTTTAAAAATATTGCCGGTCAAGGAGTAAAGGCTACTATTAACGGTCAGGAATATTACGCAGGTAACGAACGATTAGTTCGAAGTCTGAATCTTGCACTCGACACTCCTGTGAATGTCTCGGGCACACTCGTCTTTGTAGCAAGTGCAGAAAAAGTGCTCGGGTACGTTGTTCTTTCTGATGCAATTAAAGAATCATCAAAGGAGGCAGTTCAGAAATTGCATGACATGGGTATGAAAGTTGCAATGCTCACAGGTGATAATGAGCAGGTTGCTCAGTCGGTATCAGAAGCGCTTGGTATTGATACGTATGTTGCTGATGTATTGCCGGAAGACAAATACATTCATGTACAAAAATTGCAAGAAGAGGGGGGCGTTGTGCTTATGGTCGGTGACGGCGTGAACGATGCGCCTGCACTTACACAAGCAGATATAGGGGTTGCTATTGGTGCAGGTACTGATGTTGCTGTTGAATCTGGCGACGTGGTTCTTATGGATAACGATCCACAAGATATTGCTCGTCTCATAACACTTTCCAAGAAAGTGTACGTCAAGATGATCCAAAATCTTGTCTGGGCACTTGGGTACAATATCATCGCCATCCCTGCAGCGGCCGGTGTGTTTGCGGCGTGGGGATTCTTCTTGCGACCTGAAATAGGTGCGCTTGTAATGAGTCTCTCGACGGTGATTGTAGTAGCTAATGCTCTTACATTAAGAAAAATTGAGTTGTGATAACAAAACGCCCGACAACGTCGGGCGTTTTGTTAACTATAGAACGGTTTGTAAAAGAGGAAAATAAAGAACCTCTGTTTTCTCTCGTTTCCTCTCACGTTGATCTTGAACTCAAGATATTTGATTTTTCTTGATCCATGGGATGTTTCCATCGCACGCTCCCTGTTGTTGAAGTTGGAACTATTCTTTATGCAATGTGTCGTACGCTGAGCCAAACGCAACTCCAAGTGCAATACCGAGACCTATTCCCGAGCTCGAACCATTATCACCAAAGAGCATTGGTCCGAAAATAATACCGAATACGACACCGAATACGACACCAAGCGCTACTCCTTTGTTTTCTTCTTTTTTCATGTCTGAGAATTAGTTTCAAACCGTTCCTTATTTTCCTTCATCCATTTCTGCATTTCGACCATGTGCTCTTCTTTGGATTTTTGTCCTTGTCCTTTCATGAAGTCTGCGTGAGCTTCAGCATAATGTGGTTTCATTGCCTCCATCCACGCTTCAAAGGTTTCACCTTGCGCTTCGAAATCGCAGAGATCACAGGTAAGCGTTTTCATAGGATTTTTCATTAAAAAATTAAGTATATTCAGAGTATACCAGAGTCAGGGAGTGTGGTGGGAATATAAAAAGAAAGCCGCCAAGGAAGTCAGCGGCTCTCCTTCGCGGCGTTTACTCACCTTGTTCTTTGCAAGACAAAACGAACAATATCGATCGTAATGTTGTACAGGACATGAATTACGACGGCAGTCCATAGGCCATAAGTCATCATGGCGTATAGCATTGCCATCCCACAGTACCATGAGTTAACTATTCCGAGTGGTCCTTGATATTTGTGACCATCACGGAATAGTGTATTTGCCGCAATGGCGCCGAATACAAAGAGTGTGTCATGACTGCCGTAAAGAACGGAGTCCATAAGACCAAAGGTGGTGTAATGGATAATCCAAACCAGAATCTTGTAAAGAAACAGGACAGGATCAGCATATAGTGCCACCGCGGCAGCAAGGACTGCGATAACGAGCACGATGATGCCAATGAATATCTCTTTCTGTGAGAATAGGTAGAGACATCCGATTGAGCACACGGTGGCTATTATCCAGCCAAGACCTACTCCGAATATCCAGTTGAGCACGGAAATGCTCACCATGGAAAAACAGATAAAGAGCCAGCGATAGCCAATCTCTTCCCATATCCCTGCGAGGATGGACGTCATGACTCCTAAAGTCAGAATCTGTTGGTTTTCACTTGCACGTATCGGCCAGTCTGACGAGGCAAACAGGTTAAGAACAAGAGTTGCTGTTGCGCCCCACAGCAGGAGAGGCCAGAAGTTCAGTACCGATTTCCAACCACCCCAATTAAGATAGGGATAGTTAAAAAAGTCTGGAAAAAAGAGTTCGATGACCCAAACCCCCAGAAGGGAGAGGAGTAGAATTCCAACGCAGATTAATTGGAAAATCAGCAGACGACTTTGGTGGTCTATAGCAGATTCTATACGGAATGACATCTTAAGATTCCTTCCATGTCAAAGGTTCAATTCTCTTTCATAATACCACCAAAATTATATTTGGTCAAATCTATATTAAAGCCATATCTCTATCTCTTTATGCACAAAACACGCCTAACTCTAGGCGTGTTTTCCATGCTCCGCGGGCAGGAATTTCGAAACTTACAGTTTCAATACACCTTGTCAGTATTTTGTTTCCTTACGTCACAAAATGCCAGGCAAGGTTTTCGAATCCTGCCGAACGTGCCACTGGCACGTTCTCCCGCGGACTTGTGACACAAAAATCCCCTAAGGGGGATTTTTGTTAACAAGCTCCGCGGGCAGGATTCGAACCTGCGACCAATTGATTAACAGTCAACTGCTCTACCGCTGAGCTACCGCGGAATGTTGGAGGACGATGAGAATGTATACATGCTCATCTTTTCTCCGGTTGAACACGGCAAGCAAATGCTTACCGCAGAGTATAAGCTCACACGCTCTATATATAAAGAACGTATGGGCTATTGTACAGAAAAATGAAAGAGTTTCAATGGTATAATCCATACATATGAAACACGCGTATGGGGTTCTTGGGATCTTGCTTTTAATCGTTATTGCTGGAGCCTATTTTTCTTTCCAGTATGCGTACGCTCCAGAACTCTCTAAAGAACAGGTGTCTGGAGGAATAATTGATATAGCCGACGAAACATCAGACGAACCAGCTAATGAAATTGATATGTCACTTACACTCACGTCACCAGTATTCAAAAATGGGGGAATGATCCCAAAAGTATATACATGCGAAGGTGATCGATCACTCAATCCACCACTTCGTATCGGAAATGTGCCTGAGGGAACAGCATCACTTGTTCTTATAATGGATGATTCTGATATTCCAGAGGAAATAAAAGAGAGTCGTGGAATTGAAAAGTTTGATCACTGGGCACTCTACAATATTAATCCAGACACAACAGAAATTTCTTCAGGAGAAGTGTTAGGAACTGTTGGGGTAAATTCTGCGGGAGACGAGTCATACACAGGTCCATGTCCGCCTTCCGAGTATGAGCCTAATGAACATCGATACAGCTTCCGTCTGTATGCACTTTCAGGCACACTCAATTTTATTAAAGCTCCAACACTCGATGAATTGGAGACCGCCGCACAAGGCATGATGCTTGAGTCTGTAGAGCTCATTGGGCGCTATCAGAAAGAAGAATAGGCCTCTTTCAGAGAATGGTATACTGAAAGAGTTGAAAGATAAGTTTTAAGATAGGTACGTATATGTTGACATTGTATGTAAGAACGAGTTGTCCGTTTTCTGCTATGGTTTTGAAAAAGCTTGAAGATCTTGAGCTTGATTTCACTGAAAAGAATATTGATGATGCAGGTATAGCTGAAGAGTTGGTATCACTTGGTGGTAAAGATCAGGTACCGTACCTTGTTGATTCTGAGAAAGGATCTGCAATGTACGAGTCCTCAGCGATTATTGATCACCTTAATACACATTATGGACTTGGGCCTATGCCTGAGGATGATCCGATGGCAGCGTAGGATTTATGTACGTACGTGTTCTTACGATGCCAAACGCGAAGAAGGAGCGCGTAACCAAACTCGCAGACCTGCGCTTTGAGATCCGTGTAAAAGAACCTGCAGAACGTAATCTTGCAAACCATCGTGTACGAGAACTTCTCGCAGACCACTTTGGGGTTACAAAAGGAGACGTGCAATTGGTAACCGGACATCATTCGCGAGTAAAGATGTTTGATGTCACTGTTTAAAAATCTTCTAAGAAAACACATATGACATTTCCAATCACACACATAAAAGGAACAAATATGGAGGTGACCGATACGCTTCGGACGCTCGTTGCTCAAAAATTTAACGCGCTTGAAAAGTTTGTAGGTGATGAAACTGCCGTATCTTGTGATATTGAGCTCGAGAAGATCACAGCAAGTCAGAGTGGTGATATATATCGCGCGGAGGCAAATGTTCATTTTCTTGGAAAGCTATACCGCGCGGAGGCAACAAATGATGCAATTGAGAAATCGATTGATGAAGTACGAAATGAGATGGAGCGAGAGCTTCGTCGCGCAAACAATAAGATGCGCACCATGATTAAAAGGGGAGGAGCAAAAATAAAAGACATGCTCCGGTTTGGAAAATAGAAGATAATAAAACCCCGCGACGTAGTCGCGGGGTTTTATATTGAGAGACTCCGCACGAAGGTCTCGTAGTCGATCTCTTTTTTACCCTCAGGTATTACGCGACGTATGATAAATTCCCCACCATTCCCAAGTGTTGCATCAGTGATTTTTAGACGCACTTCTTTTCCATTACGAAACGCAAAGAGATATGTCCCCGGCCACTCCTTGTATGCACGGTATTTATTCCAGTTCTCTTCGTCCGGTGCGTCAAGGTCGAGAAGCCCGTCTTCTTTTTTGAGTTTGCCAGAGTGTGTTGTCTCGGATTCGTCTTGGCTACGAAGTTCAATATTTCCCTTCAGATATTCGGGGAGTGTTTCTACCAAGAGTTCTGCGCCAAGATCGATGAGTCTTGGGCGAAGCTCACAAACAGTCTCGTCTGGTGCAATAGGTGTTGTACGTTGTGCCACTATGTCTCCTGCATCAAGCTTATAGACCATCTTTTGGACAGTAACTCCGGTCACCTCATCTCCATGAAGGAGTGCTGATTCTGTGGGTGTCGCACCACGATATTTTGGGAGAAGGGAGTAGTGCACATTGAGAATCCCTTTTGGAAAGGCTGTAATAAGCACTTCAGGCAGAATTTTTCCATAAGCTACGACGATCGCATATTCTGGATGTTCGGCAAGTATCTTCTCCTGTGCAGAGGCATCGAGGGTGTCTGGAGTATACACGGGAATATTTTGAGACTCCGCGAGTACCTTTACTGGAGATGGCTGTAGTTCCATGCCACGACCACGGCGTGAGTCAGGATTGGTAACAACAAGTGCTGGTACAACACCACTTTCAATCAGTTTTGAAAGTGTCTTTTCTGCGACGCCAGGCGTACCAAAAAATATAAAAGGAGAATTAGTCATAGTCTGCTTCACGAAGTGAGTGTTTTTCCATTTCGTCTTTGGTCCATATTTTTTCAGCTCGATCTACAAAGAGTGTTCCGTCGAGGTGATCATATTCATGCTGAAAAATCTGAGCAAGGAGACCACTTCCACCTCGTTCATATTGATTGCCGTATTCATCGTATGCACGAATGGTTGCTTGGTGTGCTCGCTCGACTGCACCGTAGTGATCGGGCACTGAAAGACATCCTTCACCAACGACTGATGACTTTTTTGAGGTTTTAATGATCTCGGGATTGATTGCAACAAGAGTTGGGATCTTCTCCTCCTCTGGACGATCAGTACTCATGTCTTTCACAAGAAATATTCGGAGCGGGACACCTATTTGTGGTGCGGCTATAGCGACACCCACGAATCCTTTGGCGTTATAGGAAATAAGTGCGGACTCCATGTCTTTAAGCACTTTCTGTATCTGAGGAGACGTAATATCCTCCACCGGAACAGCATCTGCAATACGGTGAAGTGCCTCATGGTTTTGTTCTACGAGTTTTGTCATAGCGTTACTCTAGCAAAAAGAGGAGTGTGTGTCACACGATTCTGTCAGGATTCATAACAATTCGAACGGAGGGTGGAAGATTGCGGAGGAGTTGAAGGAGTCTTGAGTCTGGCCATCGTTCACTCGGACTTTTGATGAGTGCATATTCTGTTGTTGAGTCTGCTGTCGCAGTCGGAGCCCTATAAAGGAGCGGCTCATAGACGGTAAAGTTTTGTGCAATGTGCTCACGTATTTTTTCCGTTTGCTTTGGCTTTCCTTGCCAGGTGAGATGTATAAAGTGTGAGTACGGAGGATATTTAAATTGTCTTCGAAGGTCAATTTCTTCAGTATAAAACGCATCAAGAGCGCCGGTGCGGGCATATTCAATGAGCTCGTCCGGTTCAACACGTGTTTGGAGCAATACCATACCCTTCGTTTTTTCTCTGAGATAGAGCAATGTCCAAAACGTGTCTTCTTGTACGCGCCACGTTGGTGTTGCGCGAAGTGCATCCATATTTACTACGATACTGACATCAACCTGTTCGGTAAGATAGGGAAATGCCATTGGTGTACCGAGCATGATGACACCTTTTTTCTTATAAAAAGTGTCACGAAGGAAGGAAGCTTTTTTGTAGGTGTTTGCAGACGTGTGATCAAAGAGTACTACTGGCACATCAGGAACAAGAGAGGAGAGTTCACTATGAATGTGTTGAATACCAATACCGCGCTCACGTAACCGCCAGCCACCGCATGAAGGACAAAGGTCTTTCGCGGGAATACGAACACCAGAAACACTGCAAACAAACCATCGCTTTTCTTCGTTATTTTGTGTTGTTTTGAGGAGTGAGTATGGTGCTCCTGATTCTGGATCCCTGAAGATGTGCCCGCAATCTATACACGCAACAACAGGTGCAATACCTCTACGTGGTGCAAAGATAAAGACGTGACCTTTTTCATCGACGGTCTTCTTAATAGCATTGAGTGTTTTTCGTGAAAAAAGCTTGAATGGCGTTGTACCGTCAGGCTTGTCTTTCATCTCGACTGGAGTGAGTTTACCGGAAAGTGAGATTCGTTTCGAGTGTTCTCCAAACGTTGTATATATATCGTCGCGCCGCAGGATTTCTTCTTCAGTTCGAGGGAGAAGATCGCCAAAGATAAGCTGCCTTCGAGTCTTTTGTGCATTAATTTTGAGTACGGTTCGTGCATCAAGGTATGGACGCACCCGACCACGGTAGCTATTGGAGTATGCATTTTCGATGATCATCGTGATGATGTCATGTCGTTCAATCATTGCATATGATGTTGTTGCGATAATGAGTTTTGGTTTGGTGAAATCTTCGAGCGATGTATAGGCTTTTTGTAGCTCTTTCTTGGTTTGTGCAGTCGAGAGTATGACGATTCTATCTTCAATACCACCACGTAATTCTTCTGACGCATGTTGTGCCTGAATCGCACTTGGTACCACAATGAGTACTGAGCCTGAGTGTGCAAATGTTTCTCGTATGAGTGAGCGGTATGAGCCAAATCGATCCTCGGTAGTACCCTGAAGTACTTTTGGACTGTCTGGCTCGTCGTGCACAATGTGATGTGTGTGCGGAAGTTCTATTGAACCGTCACGAATCTCAGGCGGAAGTAGCTGGTAGATTACTGCACCGGGGCTTGCTGAATAGAAATCGGCAAGCTCATACGCCGTCTCCATGAAAGCAGGGGAGAGTGCGTTTGTGCTTTCTTGAGGAGGAAGTTTTTTTAGTGAGAATGTTGCTGCTCGAAGCGCAGTTTTCGCCCCACTTACTTCTTTGCTATCAATAACAATTCCAGATGTTTCTTTGTTTCGAATTGGAATAGAGAGAATGGTTCCTCGAGGATAGGCAACACTCGAAAAATAGGAGAGTGACTCTATATGGACACCACGCCGTAGTGGGATAACCTCGATAACAAACATAAGAGTATTGTAGCAAATAAAAAAGCCGCTTATTAAAGCGACTTGGTGTGATACCGGCTCACCAGGGAGCCGGTATCGGGACCCGAAGGTCTAAAGTCTTGCGTCTCAGGAATACGCGCAGAATTGTGGGGGTAACAAGAAGAGATTCGACAGGACGTACAGGTTTGTATGAAATCCACTCACCTCGAAAGTTTATGAATGTTTCGGGTGGGAGGACATATATCCAACCTGGTTTCAGGGATCTTGTCCCTTCGACAAGTAGATGTACCCCGTCGTCTCCATGGTACGAAGATCTTCCTTTTCCGAAGAAAAGGGCCATCACGGAAGGAACGAGCACGCTGCTTGCTGAAGCATATACGGCGCACTGAGTGCCTTCGATTCTTTGCGACTCACAGCGCGCTTTACGGGGTTCAAGTTCCCTGATTTCGCCACACTGTGTTCCATGCAAGAGATACCCCTCCTTAAGCCTTTGCTCAAGGTAGGAGACCTGTTTGGTTTCAAAAAACATTGGTTCCTCCAAGCTGGTAACCTTATGTTTATATTATACCATTATAAATTGAAACGTCAACCTACTCCAAATATGTAATATCGGCGCCGAGTGCGGTGAGTCGCTCTACAAGTCCTTCGTACCCACGGTTGATTGAGTAGATGTTGCGAAGTACTGAATGTCCTTCTGCTCCAAGCATGGCAATGAGGAGAATAGTTGCAGGACGAAGTGCGGGAGGGCAGACGAGTTCGTTTGGATGAAGCTTTGTTGGTCCGTGTATATAAATGCGATGCGGATCTGCAAGTACTGTGTCTGCTCCGAGTTTGTCGAGTTCAGTAAAATAGATAGCACGCTTCTCGTACATCCAGTCGTGGATGAGTGTCTGACCGCTTGCCTGCGTTGCAATTACTGCAAAGAACGGAAGGTTGTCGGCGTTCAGTCCTGGGTACGGGCGTGAGTGGATTTTGTCTTCAGGCGCACGAAGCGTTGATGGCTTTGTGGTAATGTCGACGAGTTTTGTTTGTCCGTTTTCGCTTAGGTAGGTATCTGTTTTTGTGTATTGGAATCCCATTTTTTCAAGATAGAGGAGTTCAAGCTCAAGAAATTCAATCGGGCATCGGGTAATGGTAACTTCAGACTTTGTCACAATCGCTGCGGTGAGAAAAAACATAGTATCTGTTGGATCTTCAGCAAGGGTGTACTCAACATCAGTATGAATCGCATTAACTCCTGTCACTGTGAGTGTTGTGGTACCGACTCCTGAAATACTGACTCCAAAGAGTTGTAGGAACGTGCAGAGCTCCTGTACCATGTAGTTTGCTGACGCGTACTTAATGACTGTCGTACCTTCAGTGAGCGCCGCTGCCATAAGTGCATTCTCGGTTACCGTATCTCCAGATTCATAGAGGATTACCTCACCAGCTTTTCGTGGTGCTGATGTAATCTCGAACGTGTCCTCGGTAGTATCAATTTCGACGCCGAAGTTTTCGAGTGCATAAAAGTGTGGGCGTACCGTTCGGCTTCCTAGTTTGCATCCGCCGGACTGGGGGAGTGAGAATTGGTCCATGCGATGCATGAGTGGTCCGAGGAACATCACAATGCTTCGTGTTTTTCGCGCAGCGTCGACATCAATATTTTCAAGTTCGATTTTTTTAGGGACAGTGATAATACAATCGCTATCCTTCCATTCAACATGTACACCGATACTCTCAAGTACTTCGATGATGCGGTACACCTCCTCAATTTTGGGCATTCGTTTGAGTGTCGTCGTTCCACTATTGAGAAGGGATGCGCAGAGAAGTCCTACCGCACCGTTTTTTGAACTATTAGTTACAACAGTTCCGCTAAGCCCCTTTCCTCCTTGGATACTAAGATTTACAGGTCGTGTGGTCTTCTCTGGATTCATATGGCGCTATCATACCATGCGACCTATACACATTGCACCTTCATCCTAAAGCCTATACCATAGAGTCACGATATGTTTCCTGGAATGACACCAAAGGTAGGAATTGATCTCGGTACGACGAGCGTATTGGTGTTTATTCCAGGACGGGGAATTGTCATGCACGAACCTTCAGTCGTTGCTGTGTCAGATGACAATCAGATTCTTGCAGTAGGGAATGAAGCAAAAAGTATGATCGGTCGAACGCCAGATACTATTCGTGCGTATCGCCCAATGAAAGATGGTGTTATCGCAGACTATCGTGTGACTGAGGCAATGCTTCGATATTTCCTCAAAGAATCTTTGGGCACATGGAATATTTTTAAACCAGACGTACTTGTCTCGGTGCCCGCAGGAGTCTCGTCGACAGAGAAGCGTGCAGTAGTGGAGGCAGCAGTAAAGGCAGGAGCAAAGAATGCCTACGTAGTAAAAGAGCCAATTCTTGCTGCGATCGGTGCAGGGCTCCCTATTTATGAACCACAAGGGCATCTCATTGTTGATATTGGAGGAGGAACGACTGATGTTGCAGTGATTTCACTTGGCGGAATTGTGGCATCGAACTCAGTACGATGTGCAGGAAACAAGATAGACTGTTCGATTATTGAATACGTAAAACGAACACGGAATCTTGCAATTGGAGAAAAGACTGCAGAAGATGTGAAGATACACGTTGGCTCGGCGCTTCCTGTCGAAGAGGAGCTTTCTATGAATGTAAAAGGACGAGACATCCTTACTGGTCTTCCACGAACAACAGAGATCAAGACAAATGAAATTGTTCGTGCAATCTCAAAAGAACTTCGAGACATGGTGAAAGCAATCAAAGATGTATTTCAAGACACACCTCCAGAACTTGCATCAGACATTATTGATCATGGAATCATTCTTACCGGAGGAACATCGCAACTTCGAAACTTCGCAGAGCTTGTAAAACGTCGCACTGGAGTAAAAGCAGTAGTTGCAAATCAGGCACTCTTCTGTGTTGCAAAGGGGACTGGTATCGCCCTCGAACATCTTGATACGTACAAACGCACCATTGTCGCAAAGCGGTAAGATAGTTGACACCATATATAATATGGTGTATAATACTAGAGAAAGTTCGTTACAACTGTACCTCGAAAGGGAGATATACCAATGAAATCTTGGAAAGATCGTCTGTGCCTATCACAATTTGTTGCGATCGCGGCGTGGTTCTTTATCGTTATGATGGCCTCGGCACATGTGTCGGGCAGTCCTCAGTTCTGGGAAGATCTTGCGGTCAGTTGGGGGTTTCCAACGTTCCGTGTCTTGGGTGACGCCGCTGTGTTTCTCTCCATTCCGGCATTGATGATTCTCAGCTTGGTCTGCTGGGCTCTCTACGAGCTCGGTCGTCACTTCTATCTTCGGCATATAGGAGCGAGTGGTCCACTTGGTCGCCACACACGTCGTCGTCGGCACCACAGAAAACCTCTCTGGTAAGACCAGCTCTGGTATCTGTGTTTCAAAAGCAACGAAGCCGTTCAACTTGTTTGAACGGCTTTTCTTTTTATGGATATCTTCATATATCTTTGCATGTCGTCTGCTATACTTTCTATATCATGCATATGGAGATGACCTTTGAAGAATTTCAGAGATTTTTAATGGAGGATAGAGAGAGTCTCTGTCGGCGTATTGAAGCGTATGTAGCGGAAGCGGAGAATTATTCTGGAGATAAAAACACAAACGTGTGGAGAAACTATGAGATGAATCTCTCACTCCAACGTGCTTTTTGTCATGAGCTCAATCGTGCTGCAGCACTTCCACCACTTGCCCTTGAAGTGCTTGGGACAAGGTATCGTCTATGGAATGATTTCATACATTCAGTGAAGGTGCTTAATGGCGAAAGTGTGGAACGTACTCCAAAGTCTTTTGTGACACAATCAGCTTCAGTATCAATGCCCGAATCTCAGACTGAAAAATCAGAGACACAACAAGAAGCGCTCGAAAAAGAACAAGACCTCACTATTTATAAAGACAAACATCCTGCACCACCTCGTAAGGATGATCTTGCTGTCGTTGAAGAAAAGAAAATCGCACTCACAACAAATCCACTTCCACCGCGTATCAAACCAAAACCGACATTTCATTCATCAGTCGAAAAGAAGAAGGTTTCAGAGCAGCCGCAGCAAATAGCAGAAAAACCAATGCCGCGTCCGGTTTTGACACCTACGACACACACACCAAAGCACGTGCGGGTTGCTGATATGAAGCGGGTTGTACCACGAACAAAAACACCACCACTTGCGCCCAAAAAACCGATGCAAAAACCAGCACAAAAATCGTCTGCAGAAATTCCACCACGACAGCCTCAAGAAAAGCCAGTTGACATTACTCTTGGAGAAGATGCGCTCAAGATTCGGAAAGGAATTATTGAGAAAGTTGCAAAAACAGCAAAAGGTTTTCTTGATAATATTTTCGGTGCTATTGGAAACAATGATGCGGGGCTTTCACACATTAAAGACCTAAGACTTTCTGATATTATCGAAGTAGAAAAACTTCCACCAGATGCGCATGCGGCACGACTTGCTGAACTCAACGTAAATCAAAAAGAGTGGGGAAGTTGGATCGACTGGGTTAATGAATCAAATCGACTTGTACCTGCCAATGTGTCAGCAACGCTTGGTCAGTATCTCGATAACGTTTCTGATACTATCTCAAAAAAGTAACAATCGTATTGTTATCAACGTTTCTATCATAACGAGCTGCACATAGAAGTGCTACAATGACCATATTATGGAGGAAGTGTCTATGCAAGATACGAACGTTCTTTCTGGTGGAGGTTCACCAGCAGATTTTGACATGCGTAGTTGGCAAGGACTTACCAAGGTACTTCAGGCAGGACGTGAAGCAAACATGGATGCGGAGACGTATGCAGAATTTCGAGACAGCGTTCTTCGGTATGCTCAAAGTGGAGGAACTGATACCGAACTAAGAAAGCATATTGAGGAATTATTGCCTGAGTTTAAGGATCTTGCTCCTGAATCCCCAAAAAAACCGCAAGAATCTTCACAGAAAAAAGAGACTCCATCTGCACCGACATCAAAATCAGATGCCCCTATCCCACATAATCTTCCAACAGGTGATGAGGGTGCGACGAGAGCACCACAGACTCCTGTACCGACACCTAAACCTAAACCAATACCACAGCCTGAGCCACCACAAGCCCCAGTCTCCGTTCCTGTCCCAAAGCCAATACCAGAGGTAACAAGTTTAGATGAAAAACTCATTTCAGTTGATGAGGCGAAAGAGCGCATTGCTGAGATTAAACATGCGGTTACAGAATACGTTGGAAATCCAGTAACACTTGTTTCAGAAAACGAGACGGTTGGAAGGGCGTACATGCAGTCGCTCCTTGCCGCACTTAAGGCAGTTAGTGGAAACGCGCCGGGTACATTGATGAAGTCGATGAAAAATCTTGAGGATGCTTATAGGCAGGTTGTTGCACTTAAGTCATCGCAACCAGAAGCGCAACCGCTTGAAAAACCAGAACCGCCTGTATCTCAGCCCGAGACTCCAAAGCCAGAACCAAAACAGCCTCCAACACCGGTTTCAGTTCCTGCACCGAAACCGCAGTCTGCGTCGGCGTCAGAAAGACAACCAGTAGAAGAAAAGAAACGAATCCCTGTTGTTGAGCAGGAAGAACTAAAGCCAGAGAAAAAAGAATTAGAAATTCCTGTGGTCAGTCCAGCAAAGATAGCTTCGCTCGATGAACACATACAGAAAGCAAAAGAGAGTGTTGCTAGAGCGCAGTCATCTCTAGAGAAGAGAGAAGAGAAAAAGGAGCGAACGCAAGAAGAAACGGGGACAAAAAAATTTCCACAAGTTACATCGGTCGTTACAAAGAAAGAAGCTTTTGAAAAGAAGCTTCAGAGTGGTTCTCATGTTTCGACGCATCGACCGAGGGTTGAGGAACGAAAAGAACAACCAAAGCAAGAAAAACCTAAAGAACAGGAGGAGTCAAGAGAAACGAAGCTGTTTGAAAAACAAGTGGTGCCAAAGAAGCCATTTGTTACTCCCGATCTTGAAGGAGGTGATTCGACAGAAGTACCAAAAGGTGTCTCAGATGATCTTTTTGCTGCAGAAATCGAAGAAGGACTTGCGCAACTGCTTTCAGAATGGAGCATCTTCAAGGGAGAGAAGAAGCTCTTTGGGAAAGGCCCTGCTGGTCGTGAACACCCACTCTACGAAAAGCTCAAAAACACCATCATGTTTGATGTGATTTCAGGACACTTTGAAGGCTCCCAAAAAGATGTTGTACTTTCAATACGTGACTACGCAAACGCATGGCGTAATGAACAGGGTGTTGTGTACTCACCAAGCGAGACATTTGAGCATTATCTTCGTCGCGTCATCAGGCGCATCATCAAACGCTCCCGATAGACAGGGTGTTGATTCCGATATATTTTAAAGACATGCATCACCACGCGACTATGTATATCGGCTCATTTGAGTCGATACTTCCACAGCTTCCTTCTGAGATTCATACAGAGGGAAGTGATGTTCGTCATATCTGTGTAGATAGATTCACTATCGATGACGCTCGGTCGCTTACTAAAGAAGCATCGCAACAACCGTTTGAAGGGAATGTACGTAGCTTTGTGCTTTCATTTTTACACGCACCAACAGAAGCACAGAACGCACTTCTTAAAACACTCGAAGATCCAGCACCAACGAGTCGGTTCTATGTTGTGGTGCCACGACGTGAAGTGCTTATTCCTACGGTGCAATCACGACTCATGCATGTTGAGACAGCATTAGAAAAAGTTCCAGTACACGCCACAGCAAAGTTTTTTCTTCAGGCATCGTATAAAGACCGTCTCAAACTCGTTGCAGACAAAACAAAAGAAGGCGACACCGTATGGATTGAAGAACTACTGCTCGGACTCGAGTCGTTTGTAGAAAAACAAAAAGATGTTGAGGGGATGCGTGCACTCATTTTTGTTCGTTCGTATATTTCATACCCGGGTGCTTCGAAAAAAATGCTTCTCGAATACCTCGCACTCACTATTTGCCAGTAGGTGGTATCACGGCTACAATAGGTGTATATGACATACGATTTATCTTCATTTGAAACACGAGCCAAAGAAGTACACGATTGGCTTCAGAAAGAATTTGCGACCATTCGTACAGGACGTGCAACAGTAACCTTGCTCGACTCAATTCGCGTTGATTCATATGGTGCACAAGTACCGCTCAATCAGGTGTGTAACATAAATATTGAAGATCCACGTACACTTCACATTTCTGTCTGGAGTAACGATCAAACAAGCGCAGTTGAGCGCGCACTTCTTGATGCTGACCTTGGTCTCTCAGTGAATGTTGGTGAGAACGGTATTCGTGTGAGTTTTCCAGAATTGACTTCAGAACGACGCGAACAACTTCTCAAGATGGCAAAAACTAAGCTCGAAGAGGCTCGTGTCTCTCTTCGTACTACTCGAGATGAGTCTATTAAGAAAATGGAATCTGAGGAATTGAGTAAGGATGAATTATTCCGTGCAAAAGAAGATCTTCAAAAGAAAGTCGATGATTTCAATAAGAAACTTAGTGATCTTTACGACACAAAAGAAAAAGAAATACACCAGTAAGACAATTTCCTTATGTCAGTACTCATCTTCATTATCGTCCTCTTGGTTGTTGTTCTCATTCATGAATGGGGGCACTTTATGGCTGCAAAACGTGTTGGCATGCGTGTCGATGAATTTGGTTTTGGTTTCCCACCGCGATTATTCGGTATACAAAAAGGAGAAACACTGTACTCCCTAAACGTGCTTCCAATTGGCGGTTTTGTACGTATTTTTGGTGAGGATGCTGTACTTGAAGGAGAGAAAGACAAAAATGATGCGGGGCGTGCGTTCACCTCAAAATCAAAGTTGGCGCAAATATTTGTACTTGCCGCTGGTGTACTTATGAATATTGTACTCGCGTGGGCGCTCTTTAGTGCAGTGCTTTTTATGGGAGACAAGACGGTTGTCAGTGAAGGTGAGGCGTCACCAAACGCAGAGCTTCTGGTAACCGAAGTCCTGCCTGAGAGTCCTGCAGGACTCTCAGGCATTCCTCGGGGTGCAGAAATTGTTGCAATAGGAACAGCTTCAGAACAGCAAGTGATCATGACGTCGAGAGACTTTCAAGAATTTACCGCACGTCATATAGGTGAACAGATCATCATTACGTATCGTGTGGGTGACGAAGAACAAAGTGTCTCAGTCAGTTCAGAACAAGGAGTTATTCCTGGATCTGAGGATGTTTATGCAGTGGGGGTTGGTCTTGCGCTTGTTGATACCGTTAGGCTCCCAATCCACAAAGCTATTATTGAGGGTGCAGTCATGACAGGAGAAGGTCTTGTTGCAATCACGAAGGGGATTACAGGACTTCTCGTAGACGCAGTACGATTTGAAGCTGACTTCAGCGAGGTTGCTGGTCCGGTAGGTATTGTTGGGCTTGTAGGGGAAGCATCATCGTTTGGTCCTTCGTCACTCCTTATGTTTGTTGCATTTATATCACTCAACTTGGCGATAATTAATCTTATTCCGTTTCCAGCACTCGATGGAGGGCGCATTCTCTTTGTGATTATTGAAGCAATCAAGGGGGCTCCGATAAAACCATCATGGGTAATGATACTTAATACAGCAGGTTTTGCGCTCCTCATTCTACTTATGGTTGCGGTTACATATAACGATATTTTGCGAATCGTCTAGATATTTTTTGACCATCACCCGACTGCAGGATAGAATGGATGAACGAATATGCGTCAGTCACAACTTTTTACAAAAACACGGAAAGAAGCGCCTTCAGACGAGGTTTCAACAAATGCACAATTACTTATTCGTGCAGGGTATATTCATAAAGAAATGGCAGGAGTGTACGCGTTTCTCCCACTCGGTCTTCGTGTCATTGAGAAGATAAAAGAAATTGTCCGAGAGGAGATGAATGATGCTGGCGGGGAGGAGGTAACACTTTCTGCATTGCAGGATCCTGAGCTCTGGAAGGAGACTGATCGTTGGAACGACGATGCTGTTGATGTGTGGTTTAAGACGAAGCTCAAGAATGACACTGAGATTGGTCTTGGATTTACACACGAAGAACCGATGACACGAATGATGAAAGACCACATTTCATCACACCGAGATCTTCCACGTTCTGTGTATCAATTCCAAAAGAAGTTCCGGAATGAGACGCGTGCAAAGAGCGGTATTATGCGTACCAGAGAGTTTGTCATGAAGGATCTCTACACCTTCGCGCGTGATGAAGAGGAACACAATGCACTCTACGAACGAATGGCAGAAGCGTACGCAAATGTGTTCGATCGTGTCGGTCTTGGAGATCGTACGTTCAAAACATTTGCATCAGGCGGTGTGTTTTCTAAGTATAGTCACGAGTTCCAAACACTCACACCGGCAGGAGAAGATACTATTTATGTACAAAAGGAAAAAGGTATTGCAATCAATGAAGAGGTGTACTCGCCAGAAGTTTTGAAAGACTTGGATGTTGAGGAGTCAGAACTTACCAAAGAACCAGCGTCAGAGGTAGGAAATATTTTTTCACTTGGTACACGGTTCTCGGAGCCACTGGGGCTTACATACAAGAATGAAGAAGGTGTCGATATGCCGGTAGTTATGGGTTCATACGGCATTGGCCCTGCACGAATCATGGGTGTCGCGGTAGAAACCTTCGCCGACGAAAATGGTCTGGTGTGGCCAGAGAGTATTGCACCGTACACCGTACATCTTGTTGGACTCAATGGGGAAGATGAGGAGATTCGTGACTACACTGATGGTATCTATAGTGCGCTTGTCGCACGTGGTGTTGAGGTGCTATACGATGATCGTGATCTTCGTCCAGGAGAAAAGTTTGCTGAGAGTGACTTGCTTGGAATTCCGTATCGTGTCGTGGTAAGCCGACGCACCAAAGAGGAAGGGCAGTTTGAGGTAGTGACTCGAGCTGACAAGGAAACACGCATGCTTTCTGAAGAAGAACTCTATAACGATTTTAGTAAAACAGACGATAGTAACGACGATGATGATTAAAGGATTGGTTAAAAAATTTGAAGCGTTGCTCAATACACTTTCCGTTGATATCGGGATCGATCTTGGTACCGCAAACACGCTCGTATACATAAAGGGAAAAGGAGTGGTGCTCAATGAACCAACCATTGTTGCACTCAACAAAAAAACTGGCCAGCTTGTTGCTGTCGGGCATGATGCGCAAGCCATGTATGGTCGTACACCAACACATATTGAGGTGGTGCGCCCACTTGTCGACGGTGTGATTTCAGACTTTGAGGTGACTGAAGAAATGCTTTCATACTTTATTTCAAAAGTACGCGAAGGAACACGCTCTATTGTTGCTCCTCGTGTGCTTATAGGCGTACCAAGCGGTATTACCAACGTAGAAATGCGTGCAGTACGAGACGCCACCAAAAACGCAGGTGCACGAGAGGTATTTCTTATTGAAGAGCCAGTTGCGGCCGCGATTGGTGCCAAGCTTCCTGTGCATAAAGCACAAGGAAGCATGGTTATTGATATTGGAGGAGGCACAACTGATATTGCCATTCTTTCGATCAATGGAATTGTTGCCTCTCGTAATATCCGTGTTGCGGGAGACCACCTCAATCAAGCGATTGTCAGCTACATTCGCGACCAGTTCAAAGTACTTGTGGGAAATAAAACTGCAGAAGAAACAAAGACAGCACTCGCGTCAGTAAATGAAGCCGATGAAGCAAAAGAAATTGTTGTTCGTGGCCGCGATGTGGTGACCGGACTTCCACGCGAGGTGGTGATTACAAACGCAGACATTCGTGAAGCGATTACACCAGGCATCCATTCGATTGTAGAGGCTGCACGAGACGTACTTGAGATTACACCACCGGAAATTCTTTCCGACATTATGCAACGAGGAGTGTATTTGTCTGGAGGAGGAGCTCTGATTTCTGGTGTTGTTGAACTGCTTCAGGACGTACTCAAAGTCCCTGTCATCATGGTTTCTGATCCACTTCGTGCAGTCATTAGAGGAAATGGTATTGTGTTAGAGAATATCGAGGAATATGAAGAGCTTCTTATCGAGAAAGAGGGGGAATTATCACCGCAGCTCTAATTCACGAGCTGTGCGTATCGTTGTCACTACCATCGTTGCAGTGATTGTTATTTACTTTGCTCGTGGACTCATTGGAGATGTTGTTGCTGGGGTTTTCCGACCATTTTATATACTCGGAGATAAAATTTCTGACTCAACATATATCACTGATAGAGATACGCTCCGAGAAGAAGTAATGAAACTTAAAGGGGAGCTTCTTACACGAGATGCTGAGTCAGAGACTATGGTGCGTCTGCGTGCCGAAAACGAAGCCCTCAGGAATGTGCTTGGACGTATGGAAACGGACGAGCGTATTGCAGCTGCTGTTATTGCACAACCACCATTCATGCCGTATGACGCACTTCTTATCGACAGGGGAAGCGAAGATGGTATTAAGGAAGGTGCAGTTGTGTATCACTACGGAAACCGCGCAGTGGGTGTTGTTGGTACCGCGTACCCAAAGAGTGCACTGGTGACACTCTTTTCTACACCTGATATCGAGACAACGGTCTATATTCTCGGTCCTGATATTTTCACCAAAGCATATGGTATGGGTGCAGGAACAATCCGTGTGAGTGTGCCACAGGACATCGAGCTTTCTGAAGGGGACGTAGTCGTGCTTCCATCACTTGAAACAGGAATTCTTGGCACAGTTACAACAGTCGACAAAAAGATAACCGAACCAGAACAGCATGGGTTTATTGTTGCTGATGAATCACTTCAGTCGCTTCGTGTACTTTCGATTGCACGGGATGTTATAACGCAAGTTTCGTTTGAAGAGGCACTGCAGAATATACAAGCGCAAGAATATCAGCTTCTTCCGGTAGCCATCCCTGAGGACTTGCTTATCGAACAAGATGTATACGCAACAACGACGCCGCAGTTCTAGTTTGGTACACTACTGTATATGCGTGGTATAGCTTTTGTGGCAATGATACTTTTGGGCCTCTTCACCCCTTGGTGGCTTTTTATTGTGTGTGCACTTGGATACCTTTGGTTCTGGAGTGGGGGAGAACTTTTTGTGATTGCTCTCTTGCTTGATATACATTTTGGAATGGGAGGTTTCTTCAGTGGAGCTTTTTATACACTCTGCCTTGCGATAGCGTATATCATCATAGCGACCATAAAGCCAAATCTTATCTTTGAATCATGATACTTCCATTCCGAAAAAGAAAACGAAGTAAAACAGAGATTGGCTTTGATGAAGTAATTCCCGATCTTCTCAACCTCTCTTCATTTGATGTGCACCGAATGGAAGGGCGAATTGAGAAGCCGATTGGCCGGTGGAATGTGTTTGCGGTCGGCGGCATTTTTTTCATCGTCGCACTTATCTTTACCGTGCGCCTCTTTACCCTTCAGGTAGTGCACGGTGAATCGTACGCTTCGCAGAGTACGGAGAATATGTTGCGAAGATCGCTTATTGTTGCAGAGCGAGGAATCTTGTACGACCGATATGGAGAGCTTTTGGCGTGGAATGAGCTTGATCACACGGGACAATATAATTTCCCCATCCGCGCATACAGTGACAGACGTGGACTAGGACAGTTTATTGGGTATGTGAGTTACCCGCAGAAGGACAGCGCCGGTTTTTATTATCGAACAGACTATCTTGGTCGCACAGGTGTTGAGAAGGCGTATCACGAGCAACTTGAAGGAGAGAACGGAACCCGCCTTGTTGAGCTTACGGCGCACGGAGAGATACTTTCGCAGAGTTCCATAAACAAGCCTGAGTCAGGAGACGAACTCGAGCTTTCTATTGACGCTGAGCTTTCTGAGTATATGTATGATCTGATCGCGACTTCGACGGTAGATCGTGGATTCCGAAGTGGTGCAGGCGCAATTATGGATATTGAGACAGGTGAGGTGATAGCAATGACAAGCTTTCCTTCATATGATCCAGAGATACTTTCAGACGGAGATGATGTAGAAGCGATTTCTGCACTCAATGAAGACAATAGGTATCCATTCTTAAATAAAGTTATTGGAGGGGCATACATTCCAGGTTCAATCGTAAAGCCATTTATGGCGTACGCGGCGCTTGCAGAAAAAATCATTTCTCCAGATAAAGAAATTTATTCAGACGGAAAGTTTGTTGTACCGAATCCATATAATCCATCAAACCCAACAATCTTCCGCGACTGGCGTGCACATGGTGCCACAGACGTACGAACTGCAATTGCATATTCTTCTAACGTGTATTTTTACACTATTGGTGGGGGGGTAGATGGGGAGCAGGAGGGTCTCGGAATTTCTCGTATACAGGAGTACATGAAGTTGTTTGGAATTGGATCAAAGACAGGTATTCCGCTTGAGGGAGAAGTATCTGGAAACGTCCCGTCTCCAGAATGGAAAAAAGAAGTCTTTGATGATGACTGGCGACTCGGAGATACCTACCTCACCTCTATCGGTCAGTTTGGTTTTCAAACAACACCAATCCAGATGCTTCGTGCATATGCGGCAATTGCAAGTGGGGGGACGCTGGTGACTCCACAAATTCTCAAAGACGCGCATGGCGCTACCGAAAAATTACATATTGATGAAGAAGCACTTCGGATTGTGCAGGAAGGCATGCGACAGACAGTCATTCATGAAGGAGGTACTGCACGACCACTAGAACGAGGCGATGTTGCAATTGCTGCAAAGTCAGGTACTGCAGAAGTAGGAGTCGACAACAGTCGTGTAAATTCATGGATCGCAGGCTACTTTCCGTACGAAGAACCGAAATACGCATTCATCCTCTTTATGGAGTACGGACCGAGAACGAATACACTTTCTGCAGGACGTATCATGAGCTGGGTGTTTGATTGGATTGGAGAGAATAGACCTCAGTACTTTGAGAAGTCATCTTTGTAAAGCTTTTTGACCCCGCCTCTTATGCACATTTGACCCGAGCGGGTAACTGCGTATAATTTAGTCACTTCCGCAACAAGATATGTTGCAGTAGGATCTTTTATTTCTAGCTATCCTTAGAGAGACACGCATACTATGAACGACTTACACGACTCATTCCTCACCGCAGAAAAGTTTGAAGAACTCAAAAAAGAGCTCGAACACCTAAAGACAGTACGTCGAAAGGAAGTTGCAGAATCTCTTGAATACGCTCGTTCACTTGGGGACCTTTCAGAGAACGCAGAGTACCAAGAAGCTCGCGATATGCAGGCAGCAATTGAGGAGCGCATTGGACATCTTGAGCAGGTTATTAAGGAGGCAAAGATTGTTGCGCACACAAAGAAGGGTGACATCGTTGGACTTGGTTCAGAGGTGACCATCCGTAAGGATAAGGACAAAGAAGATCATACATACACTATTGTTGGTTCAGAGGAGGCCAACATTCATGAGCATAAGCTCTCGTACCTCTCACCGCTTGGGGAAGCACTCATGGGAAAGGCAAAAGGAGACGAATTCGCTTTTGAAACTCCAGGAGGAAAGCAGTCGTACAAGGTGCTCAAGGTAAGGTAAAGATCCCTCGTGTCAGACACGAAGCCCGAGCCCACGTTTTCCGTACGGAAAACGTGGGCTCGGGCTTTTCTTTTTACCCATACCACGCTATTCTAGTTCTACTATGTTTTGGGCAGATAAGATTGCAGACGAAGTCGTTCGCAGATATACAGAAAAGATTGAAAAGAAAGAATCGATCGTCGTTCGTGATGAAAAAACAGCATCAGGACACGTGCATGTTGGGTCATTGCGCAGTGCCGCGCTCCACGCAATTGTTGCTGACGTACTCCGCACACGGGACATCAAGACTGATTTCTTTTTTGAAATAAATGACTTCGACCCAATGGATGGTATCCCGTCATATCTTGATGAAAGTGAGTACCAGAAGTACATGGGTGTCCCACTCTACAAAATCCCATCTCCAGCAGAAGGATACACAAACTTTGCTGAATACTACGGACAGGAGTATGTTGAGGTGCTCGAGCACATTGGTTTTGGTGCAAAAGTGTATCGTGCGAGCGAACTCTACAAGTCTGGCAAGATGAACGACTCAATCCGAAAAGCGCTCGAGCGTCGCGATGCGGTGCGCCGTATCTATAAAGAAGTCTCAGGCAGTGAGAAGCCAGAAGATTGGTATCCAATCAATGTTATCTGTGAGCAATGTGGCAACCTTAGTGCAACAAAAGTCACCGACTTTGATGGAGAGACAGTCGCATATACCTGCTCGTCTGACACAGTGGAGTGGGCTGAGGGTTGTGGTCACGAAGGACGCATCTCGCCGTTTGATGGAAACGCAAAGCTCCCATGGAAGCTCGATTGGGGAGCGAAGTTTGTTGCAATGAATGTAAATTTCGAGGGTGGAGGAAAAGACCACTACTCAAAAGGTGGTTCACGCCAAGTAGCAGAGACCATTTGTCGTGAGGTGTTCGACCATGAGCCACCGTACGGAGTCTTCAACGAGTTCTTCCTCGTAGGAGGAAAGAAAATGTCTTCTTCAAAGGGGAATGCAGCGACAGCCAAAACAATGGCAGAGCTTCTTCCTGTACACGTACTAAGACTACTGCTCCTCAAAACACCAATCAACCGCCAGATCAGTTTTGATCCAGAGGGTGATGCCATCCCTGTACTTTTTGATATATACGATCGACTTGCAGAAAAATACTGGAGCGGGGTAGAGGACGACGATACACAAGTATTTCTCTTTTCACATCTTCCAGAAGAGCGAGAGAACATTCCACAACGATTCCTTCCACGGTTCTCACAGATCGCGTTCTTGGTGCAGATGCCACATATGAATATTGAAGACGAGGTACGTGAGATGAAAGGCGGGGATCTCACCGATGCCGATAAGGCAGAGATAGCAGAACGTGCAGAGTATGCAAAGCTGTGGCTTTCTGAGTATGCAGACGAACAATTTATATTTGAACTTCAAAAAGAAGTACCAAAGGAGACAGAAAGTCTCACCGAAGAGCAAAAGATGGCATTGGCGTCGCTTGCAGATTCGATTGAAAAAGTTGATACCTACGACGGCGCTTCACTCCATGAGCTTATCCATGAAGTAAAGACTGCTTCAGGACTTGATCCGAAGACATTTTTCTCTGCAATCTACGTTGCATTTCTTGGAAAGGAGAGTGGTCCAAAAGTAGGTTGGTTCCTCAGCACGCTCGATAAAGATTTCCTTGTGAATCGTCTACGTCTCTTGACCTAGCCGTTTGAAAAGAGTACTGTCGGGACAGTCAAACCGTTGTTCTAACTATTCAAGATTGGAGAAAGACATGAGGAGCATCCTTATTCTTCAGGCGTGCCTATTCCTACTTATTGTGGGGATTGTTGCACCAGCTTTTGCAGATCAGGTCCCTGTGATGGAATCAGTACTGCAAGAGTACGAATTTCAGCTGAGAGTCGTAATGACCATGATCGCTACACTGGCAATGTTTTGTGCGATGATCGTCTTTAACAGCTGGGCTGATGATCGCGCGAAGCTTCGTCAGGCAGAAAGTCTATTGGAAGAAGCCAGCCAACACATTCCTGGGACGATGCATGTTACCTCGTTCTAAGATGGAACTCAAAAAATACCGCCGCCGGATTTTGATCCGGCGGTTTTTATTTTTTGCTCATATCATCTAACTCCAAAACCTTTCGGTTAACCGAAAGGTTTTTCTGCTCCCTCATACCTACCGCCTACAACCTATCACCTATAACCTAACCCCCACTCCCTAACATGCTGTGTATAACTGTGGCACATGGTGGGGTGAAGTGGTATAAAATGGTCAAGTGGTGGGAGATAGTGGTATAATCGAGACACATGTTGATTGGCGAATACAAACACAGCATCGACCCAAAGAAACGACTTTCACTCCCATCAAAGTGGCGAAAGGAGTTGGGGAAGAATCTGGTCATCACACGCGGTCTCGATAACTGTCTCTTTATTTATCCGCACAAAGAGTGGCAAAAGATCACTGAAAAGATTGGTCAGTTACCACTTGGACAGGCGGATACACGTGGCTTCAATCGATTTTTCCTTTCAGGAGCGGTTGAGGTAAGCGTGGATAGTGTAGGACGTATTCTCGTTCCGGATTTCCTCAAGGATTTCGCAAAACTTAACGACAAAGTAGTTTTGGCAGGAATCCATGATCGTGTAGAAATCTGGGATGAAAATAAATGGTCAGATTACAAAGAGAGAATCGAGGGACAGGCAGATGCCTTGGCTGAGAAACTCGGAGAGATTGGTGTTCTTTAGAAAGATATGGGAGAACGGCACATTACAGTATTACGGAAAGAAGCTGTCTCAGTACTTGAACTCAAGGACGATTCTATTGTTGTGGATGCCACGCTCGGTGCGGGTGGACATAGCGAAGAGATTCTTACCAAACTTGGTAAAAAAGGACTACTCATTGCTCTTGATGTAGATCCAACTGCTGTAGAAGCGGCAGAACGCACATTGAAAGAAGGGGAAGCAAAGCGACGTTTCGTAAATAGAAACTTCAGAGAGATCGATACGGTACTTGATGAAGAGAAGATTGAGTCAGTTGACGCAATTCTTGCAGATCTCGGGTGGCGCATGGAGCAGTTCGATGGCACTGCAGGTTCACGAGGGTTTTCATTCCAAAATGACGAACCACTCCTCATGACCTACGGTGATCCAGAGAAGTATCCATTCACTGCACGCGACATCATAAATGATTGGTCTGAAGACTCTATTACGAACGTCCTTCGCGGATACGGGGAAGAACGCTTTGCAGGACGCATTGCACGGAAAATTGTTGAAACGCGCGAAGAGAAGGAGATCGAGACCTCAGCAGAGCTTGTAGAAATCGTTGAGTCTGCAGTACCACTCTTTTACAAACGCGGACGCATCAATCCAGCAACACGAACGTTCCAAGCACTCCGCATTGCGACAAACGACGAACTGGGCATCCTTGAAGAATTTATTGAGAAAGCAGTAAGTCGTCTCAGTTCAAACGGACGCCTCGCCATCATCACCTTCAATAGCCTTGAGGACAGAATTGTGAAGCATCTCTTCCGAGACTTTAAAAAAGAAGAACGAGGAACGGTACTCACCAAAAAACCTATGCTTCCAAGCGATCAGGAACGTGAGGAGAATCCACGAGCACGAAGCGCAAAATTACGAGTCTTTATCAAAAACTAACTACAGAAAGAATATGCAAAAGAGAGCAACAGCATTAACATACAAGGAATACAGAACATGGTTTTTCGGTGCACTCTCTATCTTTGCTGTTATCTGCTCGCTCTATGCGTACTTCGTTATTTCATCTGTGGTACACGTTGTCATGCGTAAAGAACTCAATCAGGAAATCACTGCAACGAGTTCATACATAAGCCAACTTGAAACACAATACATCAATGCACAGCAGGCAGTAAACTATGATCTTGCAGAGCGTGACGGATATGTTGCGGTTCGAGACAAAGTATTTGTTGATACAAGCGCTGTTGCCGTCGCACTCTCTCGCTAAATACAGGCATATAGAGATATTCTCGTGCCTGCAGACAGCAGGGTCTTTTAGAATGATATAGTTATGGGAATGAGAGCAAAGGCAGTACTGCGTATACGCATCGTGACAGGACTTATATTGTTGGGTGCGTGTGTACTCGTGCTCCGACTCTATCAGGTACAGATATTGCAAGGAGATGCGTATAGAGAGCGCGCAGAAGGGCAGTACGTACACACGGTACGTGATTTATATACACGAGGAAACGTCTATTTTGAGACAAAAGATTCTGAACGTGTGTCTGCGGCGACTGTGCAGGCGGGGTTTGTACTTGCCATTGATGCTACACGGATCACTGACCCAGAGGGAACGTACGATGCACTTGCTCGTGTTATTCCTCTTGAACGTGAAGATTTTCTTGAGCGAGCGAGGCGTACCGAACGGAGCTATCAAGAGGTATACCAAAAATTGAGTGATGAAGAAGCTGACACGATAGAAGCGCTCGACCTCACCGGCGTACAGCTCTATAAGACGCAGTGGCGATACTACCCAGGAGACGATCTTGCAGCACGTACGATCGGATTCGTAGGCTATAGAGGTAACGATCTAGTGGGACGGTATGGTCTCGAACGGTATTACGAGAATACACTCAAGCGAGATGATGAACGACTATCGGTAAATTTCTTTGCCGAGCTTTTTAGTAATCTCGGGAATATTGTATTTCACAAAGAAGAAGATAAAGAAGGGAACCTCGTTACCTCTATTGAGCCAACAGTAGCGCGTGCACTGAGTGGAGCACTCAAAGAAACACAAGAAAAGTGGAATAGTGAGATGACCGGCGGCATCATCATGGATCCGAAGACTGGGGAAGTCTATGCACTTGATATTGTGCCTACCTTTAATCTCAATGATCGAAGTGATGCCACGCTCGATATTTTTCCAAATCCGTTGGTAGAGAACGTCTACGAGATGGGATCTATTATCAAGCCACTTACGATAGCTGCTGGTCTCGATACAGGAGTGATCACACCAACGTCGATGTACACAGATGTTGGACGAATGACACTCGATGGAAAAACATTTAGTAACTACGATGGACGCGCGAGAGGGTATGTGTCAGTACAAGAAATCCTCAATCAGTCACTCAACACCGGAGTTGCGTACGTGACACTTGAGATGGGGACTGATGTGTTCCGCGAGTATTTTCTAAATCTAAAGTTGGGAAGTGAGACAGGGATCGATCTTCCGGGTGAAATTCATGGTTTGGTAAACAACCTCAACAGTCCACGAGAAATTGAGTATGCAACGGCGTCTTTCGGGCAAGGAATTGCGCTTACACCTATCGCAACCGTTCGTGCGCTCGCAACACTTGCAAACGGTGGTACGCTCATCACGCCGCATATTGTACGGGAGATTGAATATGAGGATGGCACTGTGCATGAAATCAATTTTCCTGAAGGACAGCGTATTTTTTCTGAGGAAACAAGCGAAGGTATAACCCAAATGCTCATTAAGGTTGTCGATGAAGCGCTTCGTGGTGGAGCTGATGCACTTCCTCGGTACAGTATCGCTGCCAAAACAGGTACTGCACAGATGTCTGATCAGGTAGAGGGAGGATATTATGAAGATCGCTTTTTACACTCATTTTTTGGGTATTTTCCGGCGTATGAACCGCGATTTCTCATTTTCCTGTATACTGTATATCCAAAGGAGGTGCGATATGCATCAGAGACTTTGACCGAGCCTTTTATGGATCTGACTAAGTTTTTGATCAATTATTATGATATTCCTCCCGATAGATAATCCGACATGAAATCACTTTTCAAGAAAACAGTTACCACAATCCTCACGCTTGAGGCTAAATATCTTCTCAAGCGCACAAAACCGACCATCATCGCAATTACTGGAAACCTCGGAAAGACATCAACCAAAGATGCAACATACGCAGTACTCGGAAGTACACTCCATGCACGAAAGAGTGTACAGAGTTATAACTCGGAGATTGGAGTGCCACTCACAATCCTTGGACTACAGAGTGGCTGGAATGATCCACTTTCGTGGATTAAAAATTGTTTTGATGGTCTTGTGCAGGCATTCAATCCAGAGGACTATCCAAAATTTTTAATACTTGAAATCGGTGTCGATCGGCCGGGGGATATGGAGAAGCTCACGTCGTGGATTACTCCGGATGTTGTGGTACTCACGCATCTTCCTGATGTGCCGTCCCATGTGGAGTTCTTTGATTCAAAAACGGATGATATTGTCGCTGAAAAAGTGAAACTTATTCGTGCCCTCAATCCAGAAGGTATTCTTGTGTACAACCAAGATGACACCCGTGTCGCAAAAATTGCAGAAGAGACACTCCAGAAAGGTATTAGTTTCAGTCGGTATTCAAAGTCAGATTTTACTGGTTCTGGAGACGAGATTCGATATGAGGATGGTACTGCAGCAGGGCTTACATTTGCACTTGAGCACGATGGTAAAAAAGTCGATGTAGAGATTGATGGATCTATTGGAGTGAAACATGTGTACAGCTGTGCTGCAGCCGCTGCGGTCGGTTCTCTCTATGGCGTTTCCCTTGAGGATTCAGCAAAAGCACTGAAGAGCTACGAGTCGCCTGCCGGTCGCATGCGTCTCATTAAAGGGAGTAAAGAGACAATGATCATTGACGACACTATCAACGCATCACCAATGGCAACCGAGCATGCACTGCGCACGCTCAAGCGACTCACTGGTGTACATCGCCGTATCGCTGTCTTAGGAGACATGCTTGAGCTTGGACAACACTCAGTTGCTGCGCATGAGAAGGTGGGAAAGGTTGCAGCAGAGTCTGTCGATATACTGCTCACGGTTGGTATTCGCGCACGCGGTATTGCCACAGGTGCTCTCGAATCAGGAATGAGTCCAAAGCGGATATTCCAATATGAAAATATAGAACGTGCCGCTACAGAGCTTGAAGGAATGATCGAGACAGGAGATGCTGTATTGGTGAAAGGCTCACAGCGTATGCGTATGGAGCGTCTCGTTGAAGAGATCATGTTTGAACCACAACGAGCAGGAGAGCTTTTGGTTCGTCAGAATCTAGAATGGAAAAATAAGGAATAAACAAAACCCCGCGACGAAGTCGCGGGGTTTTGTTTATATAAAGGAGATAAGGTGTGTTTCGTACGAAAGTACAAGGAGGACATAAAAAACAATGAACACCCACGGAATATACCGCTCAACGTGTGTAATTGGCGTATAGCAGTGCTTTCGGTCACCAGTAGTAAGAAGTTCCCACTCCTTCTTAAAAAGTTGAATCGGGAGTTTTTCTTCGATAACGTGCAGGATCTGGAATCGGGCGCCTGAGACGATGCTGTAGTTTCGAATAAGAGAGTGCCAGAGTACGCAGATGGCGGTACCGGCAAGGGAGGTGAGAATAAGGAAGATACCGAAGTCGTCTTCACCAAACTTAATCATTATCCCAAGAAAAGCGATGAGTGCAGTATTAATCGCAAGGAAGAAATCATTCGTTTTTTGACGTCGATCGTTGAGCTTGTCGACCTCGTCTACATAAAGTAGGTACTGCTGCAAAAGATGGTCTTTACAGCTTGAGCCATACGCCGCTTCGTCACTACAAATCTCTGTTACTTTCATACGTATATCGTAGCACATTGACACTCGTTCATAGGGCGTGCTAGGTTGTTTTCTAGAAAAGGAGAAAAGAGATGCAGAACATGCAAAAAATAGTGATTGCGACTGAACGTGGTGTTCACACTTGGTTTCCTCTGGATCCTGAACTGCGGGAAGAGTGTTTGAGGCCGGTCCGTTTTAGTGAGGTACGAGACTTCAGGGAAGGTGACGAGATCTACATCGAGACCAGTGCCTCACCAGATCGTGAAGAGCGTGGTTTCATAAAGGCTACCGTCACTCGTGTGAAGGATGGACTACAACCAGATTCATCGGAAGTACAGTATCTGGCTGGCAGGTGGTCAGGGTACGTCATGGTGTATTGGTGGGGAAGTTCGGATCGAGTTTTTGTGGTAAAGAATTCCGAAAGACTGATCGAGCTGGTCTCTCAATTGCCAACATCAGGCAAACCTATTCTTGTATAGGTATTTTTTCAAGCGCCCTCATTTTGAGGGCGCTCTGTTGTATGCGGTATACTATAGGAACATATTAAAAATGATAAACAGATACCATTATGTTGAGTAACCACCTATACAACCTCATGCTTCAGCTTACTGAGGAGAGCAAGAGTCTTCATCGCATCAAGAACGAATACGCAAACGATTCTTCAGACTGTGCAGATTGTAAAATGCTCTGGGAAAAGCTTGCGAAGCAAAAGGAAGAGACTGTTGATGAGCTTACGTCTTTCATCAAGACACACATGGATCAGGGGTAGAGAAAGGGTTGGCGATTGATGGGTCACAAAATCTCGCTAAATCTGTCACGATGGAATAGACTCTCACGAGACTACGCGTTTTTTGTATGTGTCTCGTGATACCATGATTAATATGAAAAAACGTCTACATTGGGCAGTTCAAGCGATACACATTATTGCGGCTTTAGTGGCAGGATCATATTATTTAATAGGGATCGCTGTTGGGTCTTCGTATCACCCTATAGCGACTAAAGGATCCTATTTTTATAAACTCTGGTTTATCCCACTCGTACTGGTTCTCATTAATATCATAGTTACCTTCGTTCTGGTGCAGAAATCAAAAAAAGATAAAAACTACATTGCTTTTTTTGGATTCATGTTCTCTGGAATCGTTGCGGTAATTTGGGTTTTTCTCACACCTGTTTTATCTAGGATAGATACAGGATATGCAGAAAATTGCTACATAGGAGAGCAACAGTATGAGGTTCATTGGAGGTATTATCCAAAAAGTTGCTCGGGTGTCGCCGGCGACACCGGTTTTAGTATTCAGGTCTTCTATCCCAATTTTGAGCCTCGGTATGTTGTCGAGAACAGATCAAATTATAATGAAATATTGCGACTCTCAAAGAGTGTTGTGCAAAGTGAAAAGCTTCGAGGACATGAGCTCGTTGAAGTGTGTGAGACCAAGACTGTTTGTCAGATTCTTGTTGAATCACCACATGGCTTTGATCATGGTTACGGCGAAGGGTATTTCATTGAAGACGGATTCGTTTATGCATACGGCCTTGATGTAGGAGAAGCTTCCTTCGAGACGCTTGATGAAGTTCAGCTATTTAAGAGACAAGTTGTAGATCTCTTCGATTCGTTCAAGAAAGAAGGGAATTAAGATATAAAAAGAAAACCGCCCCGCCTCGATGAGGGGAGTTGTCAGGCAATTAATCCATGCTAGTATAGATGCAGGAGTTCTTGGAAAGGCGACACCGAATCGGTAATTGCGTCCAGAGGGATAACCAAACCCCAGACACACAGCTAAGGTAAACGTGGTCGGACAGGAAGTGTTGATTTTCGCATCAGCCCAGTACTCGTCTGCAATTATTTCGTGCACACCGTTACCACATTGCGGAGATATAGACCGAAGCTTGTGATCACCTCTTCACGTTCTTATGAACGTTGTGGACACCCTGAGTATGTCACTCCGGCGTGATACCTATGGGTCTGCTCCCAGAGACGATGAAGTCGACGGATTTCAAACGACTGGTGGATGATGCTCGCTTGCGAGTTAGTCCGCAAAAGTAGAGGCACTAGGAAGAGTGATGATGGTAAGGGAACTCCTCTTGTTTCGCCCCGATGTAACTTTGCATCGGGGCTTTTTTATTTCTAGTTAGACGGGGTTCTTCGTCTGGACAATGCCTCGGTAGAAGAAGAGTGGAGTAGTAAGGAGTAGTACCTGCATAAGAAGCATCGTGTAGATGAGTCCTATGTGATCGGCGAGGATTCCGGCCGTTACCGCTACAATTCCATAAATGAGACTACCCGAGAGACCAATGAGACTCCCCATGGTCGCACGTTGGTTTTTTCCGTAATGTTGCTGGAGGGCGTCTTCGGCAGCAACTTCGCGTGTCCCGTAAGTAATACTACTTATAATACTCATGAAGATGCTTGAGGTGATTGTATTAACGAGAACGAGTATTGATGTAAGCACTCGATCAAGTATTTCAAAGTGCACCAAGGAACGAAGAATACCGATACGTTGCACGAGCAGATGAGTAGCATGCATTGCAATGCCAGAGAAGAGGTTATTGATAATTCCAAGAAGATTCACGAGCCACTCAGGCATAATCGCCGCAAAGAAGAGGGATCGTAATCGGTATTCGGCGTTACCTGCACCACGGGAGATAATGCGTCCAAGACTGAAGTTGCGCAGGGCACTGTTTTTCTTAAAGAAACTCCATGCCTGACGAACATTGTGAAATATGTCTGCCTTGTTTGGAGTAAATACACGAACGTCTTTGAGTAGGAATGAGAGCATTAGTGTAAAGATAGAGACAATTAGGGTGAAGAGGATGGCTTCCTTTATCGTAAAGAAATAGATAAGAGCACTTCCGATAAGTCCTGAGACAACGAGTGCGTATCGTGCCAACGCCAATCTTCTTCCTTCGATTTTCTTAAAGTCTTCTGTACGATTAACAATCTCAAGGTTTTCATATACAAAAGCTGAAATGGCACCACTTTTGAGTGCCATAGAGAGACCCATAAAGACGGCGCCGGTCACAAGAAGTGGTGTCGAATCCGCATAGTAAATACAGATCACAGAGATGAGGCTTGCAAAGAGGTGCAGGATGACGGTCTTTTTTCTGCCGACATTATCTGAGAGTACTCCTGTAGGGACTTCGAAGAAACTTGCGGATAGATTAATGACCGCGAGAACGGTCATGCCGATCGTAAATGATCCAGTGATCATCGCGAAGTACACAACAATGACACCCTCAAAGGCTCGTGATCCATACAGAAAGGAGAGGACGTTCAATAGTTTAAGGTTTCTATTGGCAACAGATGTCATAAAGGTACATAAACTTTAGCATAGAAAACAAGACAAAAAATTGTTTCGCTCACCATAGCACTACGGAAGCAAAGCAGTTTGCTTCCTATACCAAAACACCCGCAGAATAGTCTGCAGGTGTTTTGGTATTTTGCTGTGAAGAAATACTAACCCTCGCGCGAACTTACTTTGAACAGAACTAGCAACGCGCGGAGCGCGTGGTAGCTTTGTACTTCTCCGTACGCATTGGAGCGCATAGTGATGCTCTACGCGCTTCGGGTGCGTGCTTCGCTATCGCTCCGCACGCAGCAAACCCAAAAAATTTCCTTTCTTTTTTATACGGCTCCTCCCCAAACCCCTCCGCCGCAAGGCGAAAAAATATGGCAAGGAAATTTTTGGTTTGCTTCGCCACTTCGTCCTCCTAAAAGCTCCGTTTCAATCCCCGTTAGATATCGAGGGCTTTCCACTCCGCTTTTATCGTCCTCGTGGCGACCCGAGGCGCTACGCGTATACAGAGCGAGTGGTGGCTTTAGCGTCCGCTCACACACTCCAGCACCTCCGCACAGCTCGCTCACGGGCTAACGCCCGCTCGCGTGAGCTGCTGCGGTGCTTCCGTGTGTGAGCTTGAGACTTCGTTTATTCATTGGTCTCAAACATAGGAAAGGAGGAATTGGTTATAAAGCTCACGTCGTATACGCCATGCCTACTAATTGAGCTTTTAGTATAGGCGTGAAATTTATGATCTTCGATAGCTTTGTCACTTTCATCTAGTATTTCAAAATCTACTTTATACATCTCTGTGGCTCCACGGCCTTTAGATCGATATCGATAAATGCGGATTCGTTCTGACTCATTGCCAAGGTCATATAATCTTGAGGTTCCACTAGTCTTGGCGCGGGCAACCTTACCTTTTTGATATCCCGTGTCTCTTTTCCCAACAGTAGCCTTGGCAGCCTCTTTTGCTAATTTGTCTACATACTTTGTTGCAGGATTACTTTTTCCTTTAATAAAATTAATATCTAGGCTACACCGCACTTTTTGACGGACTGAAAGAAACTCTTGCCATAAGTCACTGTTTTCCGCAGGACTACCGTCAAACTTTTTCCATTTATTCTTTCTCCACGTTTCAGCTCGATTCTTGTTGTCATTTACATAACTAGAGTCAGTCAAAATAATCGCTCTGGTTACATCAATCTCGGTACAGAGTACGATAGTCCTTCTCATTGCTGAAATCACCGCATTAAGTTCCATACGGTTTATCGTCGAGCCGTTTCTGGTCTCTTGATATACCTCAAATTCTCGTTCCAGGGCATCTGGAAATTCAATAACATACGCAAAACCACATCGTTCACCAGGATTATCGAAAGCCGAACCGTCGGTATAGATTTTTACTGCATTGGGATCCATGTATGGAAGTATGCAGAAAATATGAAGTGATTACAATTAAATATAATGTTGTATAATGCCGACAGCTTCGTTTAGCTCCCAGTTAATGAGTGGTTCAGTCAAGACTGCCATTAGCAGTCGGGAGGAAGTAGTCGAGCCTCTTTAGGTTTAATCTATTTTTCAAGATGACTAAACGTTGCAAAAACGACGCACCTGGAATGTCAGGATGTCGCTCTCGTAACCAAAGTGGCCCACTTCGCGCTAAGCGTGGTGATACTCACGTAGGAACGATTGAAAAGAGTTACGGTGTAGACTTCGGAGTTCGCTCTGATATGCGTCTAGACACTCTCCTTAAGGAGAAAAATGTTGATTCTTTGAACGACTTACTCCACGACCAGTAGGGTTTCGTCGGCAAGCAGCCCCTTCGGGGGTTGTTTGCTTTATTGTACAGCTAAAACTCAACAAAGATTTGTTTACTGTTGATTACTGAGAGTAAAAGAAGTTAGAGACAAATTACAACTACGCCTCTTATTTCAATTCGAATTTTACACCTTGATCTTTAATAAAGGAAAATAAATTGATACTTTTTACCTTAAGTGCGTCACAAACAAATGGAATTTTTGGTTTCGTTTCGGTACCATTATCTTCCATGGTAACAACAGTAGCGCCCTCTTTTTGAGCCAAGGCTATTACAAAAGGATCTGCCAAGGAACGACCCTGTATTTCTTTCACCAATCCTGGAAACTGATTTTGAATTTTCGTTGCGCTACGAGTTATTTCTGGATCTGTTTTGACAATTTCGAAGTTGTGCCTCTTTACCCAGTCATTTAACCCGTCACTCTTTTTCATGATCTCATCATAGATTTCTTCTTGAATGAGAACAATCTTATCGTCACAACAACCCTTTACAAATTTATCCCAAAAAGCATCAAAAAAATCGTAGGAATAGAATTTATTCCATGGCTCTATGAAGCAGTTTGCGTCCAAAATGTATTTCCTTATTTCAGTCATATTCATCACTTGCTCACGTATTTATTGAAAGTAGAGGACTTAACGTCCAGTACTCCTAGAGCCTGCGTGTAAGAGATAGATCCCTCAGAATAAAGAGAGTTTACAAGCTTGACGAAAGATTTACCATTTTTATTCAAATGTAATAATCCTCCATCTGGGCCTCCTTTCTTCTCTTTTTTATCCGAAGTGGGGATGTAATCTACATCTTTTGGCTTACATTGTTTAATCAATCGGTCTACGTCGTTCTTATCTAGAAGATTATGATCAAGAGCACGATACAAGAATGTCTCTACATTCACTTTAAGTCTTATGCAGTAAGATTCAACAATATTTGCTGTAATAGTTTGTCTCTTGAGTTCTTCTAGCTCTGAATCAGGAACTAAAATAAGTGCAGCAACTTGATCACAGAATTTTTCCTTGGGAGACTTAGTATCTGTACGTCGAAAACTAATCTTATCAACAAAAATCTTTGTCTCGCTTATGGACTCTGTGAGTAGGTGTGTCAGTTCATGAAAAATAGAAAATATCTGTGCCCCGACAGATTTTTCGCTCGAGTTAATACCAATGATTGGCACACGATTAGAACGCAGGAGTATTCCACGCATTGTATCAACTGAAATCTGTTTCTTATGATGTATACTCGAAAAAGAAACTAGCACGTTATGCTCACCTAACTTTTCTTGTAAATAATTTAAAGCATCTCGCCTTGTTCCTTTTTCTATAAAGTCTTTCCTATTAATTCCAAATTGACTAACGATTAATTCTGCGACACGTCGAGGATCTTTAGCATCCACCAAAGAACCAAAAAGACGATTCTGTTGGATATCAAGTTCGCTAGAAAACTCAAGCATAAAATTTTGCCTAAACTCCAACTCGTTGGCAAAACTTATGAGTTCGTATCGTTCTCTCTCATCAGCTGTTTTTATATCACCACGGTAATCTTTCATAACCATAAAACCAAGTTTTGAAATATCTTCTTCCAACAAGAAGAGAGTCCATGCTTTCTTGTAGACTTTGCCTAGCTTTTTCAACTCACTTATTGTTGGAAAATCCTCCTTTGCTTCCCAAGATTCAACTTTTTTGGTGCCTGCTGTCCAGCCAGTCTTTTTATATACAGCAGGTATATCTAAACCTGCTTTTTTCCTGCACCAAATGAGATTTGTTGGGTTTACAAAATCAATCACTTGATTACTCATAAGTATATTTTATCATTTATATTTGACTTTCACGCTTACCATCTTGGGTATAGTAATTAATATGTCTGTTTACCACGGTGCTCGAAAATCAATTATTTTACTCTTGCCCAAAACCATGCGGTCAAAATCATATTGATACCAACTTATATCGTCAGGCCAAGCACGAGTGGTCATCTCTTTTTCTTCCGTTGTGTTGTACAAAACTATGTATTCGCTCGGTTCGTCTGGTAGATTGAAGTTCCGTATATACGCTGCATAGCAGAAACCTCTATATTCTGAATAGCCGTAGTTTTGTAGCGAGTGCCAAGCTAAACCTGAATTATTCCACTCTGCTAACTTTGCCTCAGCTAGTTCTTTACATTCTTGTTTTATGCGCAGTAATTCTTCTCCCGTAACTCTGTAAGGTAAATCAGCTTGTCTTTCGTGGAAAAGAAACCATACCGTAAAAAGCATAAACACTACGAGAAAGATAGACTTCTTTTTGTTTTCTTTGATCCATTTCATATTGTTTACAGTGCTCCAAGCAGATTAAGAATAGCTGTTATAAATATAATAGTGTTAAAGCCTGCGTTTATATAAAACTTGATCTGCACTTTTTTCATCTGCTTCTTAGCACTCTCAACGTCCTCCTTCTCAAACTCAACCTCATCTTCTGTCTGTTCTTCCTTAAGTATTTTCCTTAAGCGCTTAAATTCTTCGTGCACAAGCAATATCTCTTGCATTTTTGTCTGTCCAGCTGCACCTGTAGAAGTAACAAGTCCAACGTAGATTAATACAAGCATTGATATTACGATTGTTTCAAAGGAACCGTACACAGAGCTAAATATTGAAAAGACTACAAACAGCGTTATTAAATTAACTACGACTGTCCAAATGTAAGGAATGAATTTCATATGCTTAATTTTTTATTTTACAAGTTCACTTCAGTAAGTTACAGCGAAGCCAGCTAATAACCCTGTTATGAACCTATTAACATTATTACTTTTATAAAACTTAGTCAGGTAAGATAATAAACCGTCAACGACTAGGGGTAAAACCAAGAGTATTCGAAAACTGAAGTGTATATCGATGCTATTTGAATAGAATAACAATGAATATGAAAGTAACGCCCCAACCACAACGCCTGTACATCTCCAACAAAGCACAAAGTAAAGAGACCCGAAATGAGGAGTCCTGTCCTTGCACTTATTACATAGAGAATTGTGACCTATCAACAATAGACGCCTCTTTATTTGTGTATAGAAAAAAGACATGACTAATTATTTGCCAGTAAGCAACAACACACGATAATTATGACCCACATCGGTATAAACATAGATACTGTCTATTTAAAGAAATAGTCCACGTCCTTTTTGTATATTTTCGCAAACTTCTGTAACTCCACAACATCAACACGCTGTTGTCCTGACTCGATTGTGGATATATAAGACTGCGGTCGCTTTAACTTCTTAGCAACCTGAACCTGCGTCAATCCAGCTTCCTTTCGCGCTTTACACAAACGCTCCACGAAGTAAGCGTATTCCTTTGTATGGATTGATTTTTTCATACTACTATCATCTATCGGGAAAAGCAATATCAAAAGTTCCGATATTTGTGATAAACTGAACTTAGTGGCTTGATGCTCGCAATACCCAAAAATTTCCTTGCCATATTTTTTCGCCTTGCGGCGGAGGGGTTTGGGGAGGAGCCGTATAAAAAAGAAAGGAAATTTTTGGGTTTGCTGCGTGCGGAGCGATAGCGAAGCACGCACCCGAGGCGCGTAGAGCATCACTATGCGCTCCAATGCGTACGGAGAAGTACAAAGCTACCACGCGCTCCGCGCGTTGCTAGTTCTGTTCAAAGTAAGTTCGCGCGAGGGTTAGTATTTCTTCACAAAACGAGACTTCGTCTCGACTAAGCGAGGGCGCCGAAGGCGCGCGAGAAGAAACAGAAGCCAAAACACCCCGTCGCTCCGCAACGAATTGGGACGGAACAGGCGCGGCGAAGCGCGCGGATTTGTCCTTGTCTCGTATCTAAAATCATATGAATATGTCCAAACCAAAATATTTTCTATACGCTCGCAAGAGTACCGAAGATGATGATAAGCAGGTTATGAGTATTGAAGCTCAACTCTTTGAGCTTCGTGAATTTGCGCGTAAAGAAAATCTTGAAATCCTAAAGGAGTTTCAAGAGTCGAAAAGCGCAAAGACTCCTGGGCGTGAACAGTTTGCACAAATGATGATGCGTATTGAAGCAGGAGAAGCAAGCGGGATTTTAGCGTGGCATCCAGACCGTTTAGCGAGAAATAGTATTGACGGTGGACGCATCATCTATGCGGTGGATACGAGCAAGGTATCGTCTTTGCGCTTTCCGACATTTTGGTTTGAACCCACCCCGCAGGGGCTCTTTATGTTGCAAGTGGCGTTCGGGCAATCGAAATATTATTCAGACAACTTGACGCAGAACGTGAAGCGAGGGATGCGCCAGAAAGTTCGGCGAGGCGAGTGGCTCACTAAAGCTCCCTTTGGCTATGTGAATAATCCACGTACAAGGAATATCGAACCGCATCCAGTACATAGCAAGATTATCGTGAAAGCATTTGAAGAATACACCAAAGGTGAGCATGGCTTGGTTTCGCTCGCCGACTTTTTGGCGCTTCACGGAGTAACTACCCAGAAAGGAACGCCACTTGGCAAAGCTTCCATCAAACGCATACTGACTAACCGAGCATATCTCGGTTTTGTGAAGCATCATGACGAATGGTTTGACGGAAGCTTTGCGCCAATTATTTCCCCGAAATTGTTTGAAGCTGTCCAAAAAGTTTTGTCGGCAAGAGAACGTCCTCGCAAACGGAAAGCGAGGCATGATTTTCCATTTGTGGGTATTTTTGAGTGCGGAGAGTGTGGGAGCATGTTTACTGCTCAGTGGGCTACTGGCAAGTGCGGAGGAAAGTATCGGTATTACCGTTGTACAAAAAAGAAAGGGACATGCTCCCAAGGATACTTGCGCGAGGACGTTCTTGCCGACCAATTAAAGGAACGGCTTCAATCAATTTCGCTTTGCGATGCGTACACCGATTATATGCTCTCCAAAGTTGAGACTTGGGAGCATGAAAAAAAGCACTCATCGCAAAGTGGTGTACAAAATCTTTCGGATAAAATCAAAGCCAGTGAGGCACGCATGGATACGTTAGTTGGTGCGTATCTTGATGGTGACATTCCGCGAGAGATATACACCAAGAAAAAAGATGAGATCATGCGCGCCACCTTTGCTTTGAAGCAGGAAAAGAAAGATTTTGGACACCAAGGAAATAATTGGGTCGAACCCCTGCGGGAGTGGATTTTAGATACGAAACAAGCCGCCTTTTTGTCCTCATCCAGCAATTTCCCTGAAATTGCCTCCTTCGTCAAAAAAGTCGGAACGAACCCCTTGGTTCGTGACAAATCCGCGCGCTTCGGCGCACCCGTCCCGTCCCAATTCGTCGCAAAGCGACGGGGTATTTTGCCTGCCTGTTCTGCTCGCGCGCCTTCGGCGCCCTCGCTTAGTCGAGACGAAGTCTCGTTTTGTGATCCCACGGGGAATCGAACCCCGATTTTATCCGTGAGAGGGATATGTCCTAGCCGTTAGACGATGGGACCGTCTGTTCTTTCGAACGTGCCCATTTATATCAAATTTTCTTCGTTTTGTCTCGCATTCTGCATACCACGGTTAATACCATGGTATTAACCGTGGTATAGTTTTTATATGACACGACGCTCACTAGACGAACGAAATGTCCGAAAACTTTCAAAGAATAAAACGACTATCTCGGTCTCTCTTCCCGCAGAGTTTATGCGAGATCTTAAGTGGCGCGCGAAGCAGAAGGTGGTGGTGACCAAGAAAGGGGACACGCTCATCATCAAAGACTGGAAGAAGTAGTTTTGACACAAGGTCAAAAAAGATGTAGTGTTTCCCCCAGAAAAACACTACATCGTGGTGTTTAATTTTGATCCTATTACAGAAGGGGAAAAGAAATGGGGTTTGAACTTGAATCCGCAGGTGACGGTGTGAGACCAGTCACCAGTTCATCGGAAGACTTTGATGTTGCGAGCAGTGGCGGTAGCAACGACTCATTCATTATCAGCAATCCGCATGATGTGAATGACTACGACGTTGTGGCCATTGAGTGTCTGATCGATAAAGTGTTGTCGGCGGTGACATCAAAATTCTGTGACGTGTCGCAGGGCGGCTGTTTGCATATCCACATTCAGGAAGAGAACATCTTCATCGACAAATCACTGATGGTCGGCCCGCTCCATCAAGATTATGTCGAGGAGTGTCAAGCGGAAGCTCGGCAAGAAATCGATCGCCTACTGAAACATCCTGAGCATATTCTCAGTTCGCAATCGGCAAGTCCTCCAGACGGTGAATTTGGGGGTGCTGTGCGATTTCCGAGCAAGGGGCACGTCATTGCTTTCGTTGGTACGTTCGCGCCAAATCTCGCTGAGGCCATGGTTGCCTCAGTTGGATACTGGTTGAGCTGGTTTACTCCAGACGAATTTGTTGCTCTCTGTGAAGAGGGTGACAACAAGGAGATCTTCCTTGAAGTTCAAGGATTCATCTTTGACCAGTTTGATAAAGTGGTGGAAGGAGAAGAATGATATTCCCCTGATCCCAAAAAACATACCCACCGCGCTCATGCGCGCGGTGGGTTTTCTTGTGCCTCGCAGTGCTACAATACATACGAAGCATTAATGATGTAATTTCTCGTCTATGAATATCCAAGAAATCATTTTTTATCTACTACTCATCGACAGTGTGGGAGCCGTGCTCGTCACACTCTTTGGTGCGCAGTGGTACACAAAGCACTTCAGACTCTTTAGTCGTGTGTTCCCGCCAGCAAGTGGTTGGGCAGTGTGGTATCTCATCCTTGTACTTTGGATTGGATGCCTCCTCAATCAGGCGGGTATGCTCACACTCTTTGCGGGGTAGGGGAATAACCGAGGTATGAAAAAAGGCGAACCGAAAGGTTCGCCTTTTATTGCACCTTAGTGCAATTTTGATTTAAGCTCGCGTGCGATTTGTCCTGCAAGAGCGGAAAGGTTGTCCAAATCACCTTCGTGGATGATCATGTCTGCCTTGCCACAGTCTTTCAGAGGATTGCGTGTCAGATCGATAGTGACGATTGTAGCGCCACCATGAGAGACAAACAAACCGTCTGTACCGTGGTGAACATCAAGTGATGTACCAACCGCGGAAAAGAACTTTGTAGGAGTTCCGAGGATGCGGGAAATTTCACGCTCGAGAAACTGAATCTCTTCTGATTTGCGTACAGGCTGGTGCGTGCATGCAAACCCGAGAGCTTTTTTGTAAGGGTAATAGACCGGTGCTTTCCGGCAGTCTACTCCCGTACAACATCCGAGGATCTCTCGTTCGAATGCATGTCCGTTATCGTAGGTGCCGGCGTGCATGGCCGTTCTCCTTTTCTGTTGCTGTGAAGATCAATATATTTATATTATACCATATATAAAGGTATTGTCAATATACCTCATATTTCACATAAAGAGCGTGGTACAATTGGCAAACTATGACGCAATCGCAGGCACTCGATATTCTCAAAACTGGTGGAAACATCTTCCTCACTGGAGAACCTGGATCAGGAAAAACGTACGTGCTTAATCAGTACATCGACTGGCTTTCGGACTGCGGTATTGATGTTGCGATCACTGCATCGACTGGTATCGCTGCTACACACATTGGAGGAATGACTATTCACTCATGGAGTGGTATTGGTGCTCGAGATGAACTCTCACCGTACGAGCTTGACGCAATCGCAGGGAAGGAAAAACTCGTCCGACGGCTCAAGAAGACAAAAGTGCTCGTCATCGACGAGATCTCGATGCTCGACGGACGTGTTCTCGACATGATTGATAAAGTTTGTCGCACATTGCGTGGTGTCGGTGAGCCTTTTGGTGGTCTGCAGGTGGTTGTAGTGGGGGATTTCTTCCAGCTTCCACCGATTGCACGACGAGGCGATGTGTCTCGTTTTGCGTTCGAGTCGCTGGCGTGGGAATCTGCCAAGTTCCTCACATGCTATCTTACCGAACAGCACCGACAAGAAGACGAAATGTTGCTCTCACTCCTTTCATCTATTCGGAAGAACGAAGTCGAGGAAGAACACTACACACTTCTTGGTGAGCAGAACGAAATCGCGTACGAACACATTGAGCCGACACGACTTTTCACACACAATAAAGATGTCGATGCGATGAATATGGATCAGCTCGCAAAGCTCAATACGGAGAAAGCAACATTCAAAATGGAGGGACGCGGCGCAAAGCCTATCGTGGAGGGACTCAAGAAGAACTGTCTTTCGCCAGAAGTACTTGAACTTCGGACTGAAGCGATGGTGATGTGTACGAAGAACAATTTTGAAGCGGGATATGTAAACGGGACACTCGGCCGTGTAGTTTCTTTCGATCGTGACGACGGATATCCAATTATCGAAACAGGGGAAGGAAAGGAGATTAAGATTACTCCAGCATCATGGAGTGTTGCTGAAGAAGGGAAGGTGCGTGCTGAGGTAACACAAGTACCTCTCCGCCTCGCGTGGGCGATCACGATTCACAAGAGTCAGGGGATGTCGCTTGATGCCGCTGAAATCGACCTCCGTAATGCCTTCACCTACGGACAGGGCTACGTAGCGCTCTCTCGCGTGCGTACACTCGACGGTATGAAGGTGCTCGGTATCAATAGTAGTGCGCTTGTCGTCGATCCAAAGATCGTACGCATGGATGAACGTTTTCATGTTGAATCTGAACAAGCAGAGGAAGTTTTTACAAATATGGACGATACTGAACTCACAAAGATGCACGAAAGTTTTGTGTCTGTATGCGGTGGGAAAATACCAAAAGAAGGAGAGAAGAGTTCGGGACCACGTCCGCTTGCATCCCGAATGGAAAAAGAAAATACCTACCTCATCACCAAGAATTTGCTTTCAGACGGAAAGAGTGTGAGAGAGATTGCAAAGGAGCGCAAGATGGTGGAATCAACTATCTGGAGCCACCTTGAGAAGCTCGCACAAGAAGGTGTGCTCACTAAAGACTCCGTACGACACCTTACGCCAAAAGACGGTGACTGGGAGACACTTTATGGTGAAATAAAAGCTGCGATACAAAAGCATGGCGCAGAAAAACTGAAACCACTCTTTGAGGAGACCGGAGAACAGTACGACTATAATCTCATCAGACTCGCACGTCTTTTTCATACGCTTAAGGTATAACCTTGTTTGATATCACTCATGATGTTGTACAATAAAAAGTAATGATAACGTTCACTATTTGGGTGTTTTTCTTGATGATTGCGCTTTTTGTGTTGGTGCGTGGTGCTGATATTTTTGTTGAAGGCGCAAAACAAGTGGGAAGTTCTTTGGGAATGTCTAAGTTTGCCATCGGTGTGCTTATTGTTGGTTTTGGTACCTCACTTCCAGAGCTTGCGTCATCACTTGCAGCAGCATGGAGTGGTGCCACTGAGATTGTGGTAGCGAACGTCGTGGGATCGAATATCGCTAACATTCTCTTGGTGGTAGGAGTACTCGCACTCCTCGGTGGGCCTATCATTATTAAGCGAGACCTCATCAAGTCTGAGCTTCCGATTTTCTTTATTTCTACGGCGCTCTTTCTCTCTGTGGTGGTGGACGGTGCCATTGACCGTATTGAAGCCCTCCTCCTCCTTGGTGTATTTGCTGCGTACGTCTGGTATCTCTTTGCAGAAGCGGAGCGGTCTGATGATGTCGATATTATCCGGACGGGACCACGTCCAAAACTGCAATGGAAATCGATACTCTATATTATCCTCGGTATTCTTGCAGTGCTCTTTGGTGCGAAGTATACCGTCGACATGGTGATCAATATTGCCACCTTCCTTACAGTACCTGTAGGACTCGTCTCTATTATTGGTATTGCACTTGGTACATCACTCCCTGAGCTCTTTGTCTCACTTCGTTCAATACAGGAAGGAGAGACAGAACTTGCGATCGGAAATATTTTCGGTTCAAACGCGTTTAATATTTTGGTTGTTGTGGGTATTCCGGGACTCATCATACCGCTTGTCGCTGACCATGTGGTTATGGATCTTGGTCTTATGATACTTCTTGCATCATCCGCGATCCTCTTCGTAGCAGGACTTTCGCGCAGGATTATGCGATGGGAAGGCGTCATGCTCCTCCTCTTCTTCGGCTTCTTTATCTTGAAGCTCACGCAATTTGTGTAACAATTTCTAGATGGAAGATATACTTCTCATCGATAAACCGGTCGGAATCACATCTTTTGATGTGATTCGACGTCTGCGGAAAGAACTTGGTATTAAAAAAATGGGTCATGCAGGGACACTCGACCCGCTCGCGTCTGGCCTTATGATTATTGGTGTTGGGAGTGGCACCAAGAAGCTTAATGAATATATAAAACTCCCAAAGGAGTACATCACCGAAATACTTCTGGGCGAAAAAAGAAGCACGGGGGATATGGAGGGTATGGTGCTTGAGGAGACTGCTGTGCCAGAACTTTCAAAAGAGAAGATTGTACGAACTCTCGAAACACTTTGTGGGACGCAACGACTTCCAGTGTCTGCATACTCTGCAATTAAGAAAGATGGAGTGCCAATGTATAAGCGAGCACGAAAGGCAGAGAAGAAAGGGGAACTTGTCGAGGATGTGCCGGTGCGTGACATGGAGGTTACTGAGGTAGAGTATCTAGGACATGAGTGCAGTGAAGGAAAATGTGTGGTGAAGGTACGGTTTGCAGTCGGGAGTGGTACGTATATTCGATCGCTTGGGGAAGCCTTTGGTGAACGGCTTGGGTATCCTGCGGTACTAAAAAGCCTCCGCAGAACGAAGGTGGGGGAGTTTGATATTGCTGACGCACGGGAAGTGTAAATAAAAGAAGGGCCACCGTGATTTTCGGTGACCCTTTACTGTACTTCGTACATATACTACATCCTGAAAGAATATTGGCCGTTTGCTTCAATCGGGAGATCAGAAGCAGGCTGGCGTTTCTTTGTTTGGGTTGCTGGACGTGCCTGACTTTTATTTTGTCCTGCACAAGCCGATTTCTTTTTGCCGAAGTATTTCCCGGCAAAGTGCCTGTACGCACGATGGTAGTAATCGTCAGATACTGTCATACGTACTGCTGTTGCTAACAGATCTCGAAAGTCTCGAACTTTCCCTGCTTTCTCCATAATGGTCGCGTAAAACTCATTAATCTTCTCGGCAACGAGTTTCGCACGATCTTCATTGAGATAAGGGAATTTTTCTCGAGCTTCTTGGAGAGCTGATTGGAAACGATCTTCATCCAAAGCCATTCTCGTAGTCCCTTCGTGTCTAAGTTCTACCTGACTTTCATTATACCATATATGGGTGTTTTGTCCATTAAAAACCCCTGAAAGCCTTGCTTTCAGGGGTTTTTAAGATGATGTTGAGAGTTACGAGAGAAGCTTCTCAACGACAGCTTTTACATCGCCACCGTCTGCTTTTCCTCCAAGATCTTTCATGAGTGCACCAATGAGGAGTCCCATCTTACTCTTGTCGGTAGCACCGAGCTCGTCAATCTTCGCTTTGACGATTGGTGTAAGCTCTTCCTGATTCATCATCTGTGGAAGATAAGTCTCAAGAACCGCAAGCTCATCTTTTTCTGTCTGTGCAAGCTCATTACGACCAGCGTTCTCGTATTGTTCGATAGAATCTTTGCGTTGCTTCGCAAGTCGCTTGATCACTGTGAGTACTCCATCGTCACCGAGTTCGTCTTGCGGAGTTTTTCCTGTCGCTACGAGTTCGTTGGTAATTGAGGTAAGGATGTTTCGCACAACACGAAGACGGATTTCATCTTTCGCCTTGAGCGCCTCTTTGAGTTCATCTTTAAGTTGTGTATGTAGTGCCATAAAAAATCGTTAGTATGTTGGTATACTACCATTAAGTATGCAATCCAAAAAGGATACGGAAACATTGAAAAGTATCGATACAAAAACACCGTGGCACGCACTTCCTGTTGCCACTGTATTGCAACGTGCCCGTACCACACGAGAAGGAATCTCTCCGGAAACAGTACTTAAACGAAGGGAGGAGCATGGTAAGAATGTTTTCACCGAAAAGAGACGAAAGACACTCATTGGACGTATTATTGATCAGCTCCGGAGCCCACTCACCCTTATCTTGCTTTTTGCTGCAGTAATTACGCTCTCGCTCGAAGAGTATGTAGACGCAACAGTAATTGCAATCGCTCTTGGCATCGCGGTCATTATTGGAATTCTCCAAGAGGGAAGAGCCTCCCGTGCTTTTGATAAGCTTTCAGCGTCGCAAGCACATGTTACGACCGTGCTTCGAAATGGTAAGCGGCATGAAATTCCTGCAGAAGAGCTTGTCGTTGGAGATATTGTTGTCTTGCAAAGTGGAGTACAGATTCCAGCAGATATACGACTTATTGAGACAAAGCTTCTCACGGTGAATGAAGCGGCCCTTACCGGAGAATGGGTTCCAGTAAAAAAAGATGTCGAACCCATAAGTGTCGGTACACCTTTTGCCGAGCGTTCGAGTATGGGGTGGAAGGGAACATTTGTGGTAAACGGGCATGGATATGGTGTAGTGACCGCAATTGGAGATGCTACTGAGGTAGGGCAGCTTGCGGAGTCATTGGGGAGCATTACTGATGAGACGACACCGCTTCAACATGAGATGGAGAAAGTTTCTCGGCTCATGTTCTTTATTATCGTACTTCTCATTGTTGCTATATTTGCTATTGGTACACTGCATGGAATTCCTCTTGAGACCATGCTTTTGACGTCGGTGGCGATAGCGGTAGCTTCGATTCCTGAAGGACTTCCGGCGGCGGTGACGATCGTACTTGCGGTTGCGATGGAGGCACTACTTAAACGTGGGGGTCTTGTGCGCAACTTGCTCGCGGCTGAGACCCTTGGTTCAACAACGTATGTACTCACCGATAAAACCGGAACGCTTACGCAGGCACACATGTCGCTTACCGACGTTATTTTCGAATCTGCACCGCAGAGTGGGAAGAGGTCGAAGAAGGTAGATGAAGAAAAAAATATAAAAGAAATACTCAATACAGCTCTTGCGGCGTCTGATGCATTTATCGATGAGTCTGATACCACCTCAGAATCTTTCATACTTCGAGGTGAGCCGATGGAGCGTGCAATTTTAGAGAAGGCGCTTGATATGGGCATTACTCGTCCCGCCGAATCATCACAGCGGCTCGCATATCTTGCATTTACTTCTGAGAATAGATTTGCAGCAGGTATTAGAAAACGCGAAGTAAATGGTGAACACACGAACCAACTCTGTATTAATGGTGCGCCGGAGTACGTGCTCGAAGCATCAACAAAAATACTGACTGCGGAAGGAGTCGGAGATATTTCTGAAGAAGATCATGTCTTTTACCACGACCTTATTTCGTGTCTCACCAAGCAAGGAAAGCGTCTGATCGCAGTTGGATACAGAGAAACAATTTCATCTGAAATTCCTGACGAAACTAATGAGATTATGTCCGACCTTGTTTTTGCAGGGATTCTTGTTTTTGACGATCCTGTTCGGGAAGGAGTGTCTGACGCTATTGCGGGAGTGCATGGTGCTGGGGCTGAGATTCGTCTTGTCACCGGAGATAATCCTGAAACAGCACTTTCAATTGCACGTGAGGTAGGTATTGCAAACGAGAACGATGTTGTACTGACAGGAAAGGACATTGCAGAATTTTCTGATGAAGAGCTCTATAAAGTACTGCAGACCGTAAAAGTATTTGCACGTGTGCTTCCGCGACAAAAGCTTCGACTTGCAGAGATCTTACAAAAGAACGGGGAAGTGGTGGCTATGACTGGCGATGGAGTAAACGATGCTCCCGCGCTTCAAAAAGCCAATATTGGCGTTGCACTCGGCAGTGGTACTGAAGTAGCGCAAGAAGCCTCAGATCTTATTCTTGTGAATGATGGTTTTGGCATTATGTATGCAGCAATCGAGGAGGGGAGACGCATTATTGCGAATCTGAGAAAAATCGTTGGGTACCTGCTCTCTACGAGTCTTAGTGAAGTGGTACTTATCGGTACTGCGCTTTTGGTTGGGGCACCAATACCGCTCCTTCCCGCACAGATCTTGTGGGCAAACATTATTGAAGAAGGATTTATGAGTGTCGCGTTCGCATTTGAGCCAGGGGATAAAGACGCAATGAAGACTTCTCCAGAGAAATTACGTAAACGAGGAATTGTAACGCGAGAGATGTTGGAGTTTATCGTCTTGGTTGTCGCAACACTCAGTGCACTCTTGGTCACGTTCTATCTCACCATCCATAGTCTTGATTTTGAAATTGAGCGTATGCGCAGCATCATGTTCCTCAGTGTCTCTATCGACTCACTCTTCATTGCATTCCTCTTCCGATCTTTAGGAACACCATTCTGGAGAATTCCTGTGTACTCAAATAAGTTCTTCCTTGGAGCGTTTGGTGTCTCTGCGCTACTTCTTGTTGTTGCTGTCACACTACCACCACTTCAGTACCTACTCTCGTATGAGCCACTTTCATTTACTGACATCTCACTTGTGCTTGTCTATGGCGTACTCTCAATGATGGTTATTGAGGCAGCAAAAATACTCTTTTTCAAAAAACGTCGTCCAGAACAGCTGCTCTCGCACACGTGATATACTGTCTAAATCATGGAAACATTTGAGGTACTGATATTCATTCTCCTTGCGGTTATTCTCGGGGTTTTGGTGTATGTATTTTTCTTGCGAGGCGATGAAGAAGATATCCCTCAGGAAGGACTTCTCTTGCTTCAGCAACAACTCCAACAACTCACTCACACTATGGACAAGCGTATGGGGGAGACCACAGAGACAATGCACCAGTCGGTGCAGAAGCAGTTCTCTGAGAGTCAGCGGCTCATTCGTGATATCAACAAAGAGATGAACGAACAGCTCATGGGGGTGGTGAAGAGTGTGACCGAGGTTTCAGAATCATCAAAACAAGTCTTCACTGTTGCAGAGCAGCTTCAGAATCTTGAGAAGGTACTCAAGCATCAAAAGCAACGAGGAAATCTTGGTGAAGCGTCACTTCAGCTTGCGCTTGAAAATATGCTTCCTGCAACAGCGTTCAAACTGCAGTACCAATTCCCCGGAGGAGAAACCGTCGATGCGATTATTGAAACTAAAGACGGAATGATTCCTGTTGATGCAAAATTCTCTCTCGATAATTATCGACGCCTTGTTGATGAAGACGACGATGATGTTCGTGCGGTCTTGGAAAAGGAATTTAAGAATGATCTCAAGAAGCGTATTGATGAGACCGCAAAGTATATTCGCCCGAAAGACGGAACACTCCCGTTTGCGTTTATGTACATTCCAGCAGAGGCAATTTATTACGATCTCTTGGTAAACGAAGTGGGTTCTATTAAGGTGAATACCCGCTCACTCATCGACTACGCGTACAAAGACAAAAATGTGATCATTGTGTCTCCGACCACCTTTGCAGCGTACCTCCAGAGCGTGCTGTATGGCTTCAGAGCATTCAAGATCGAGGAGTCTGCAAAAGAGATAGGGAAGCAGGTAGAGAAGCTCTCACGACACCTCAAGGCGTATGATGACTACTTCGTGAAGGTGGGGAATTCACTCGGAACGACCGTAAATCACTACAATTCCGCCCAAAAGGAATTAGGTAAGGTAGATAAGGATATTTTGAAGATCACTGGCGAAGCGCTCGAGGTAGAACAGCTCGCCATCGAAAAGCCAAACAAGGAATAGTTACCCCCTGTCAACAGATGGGTAAAACCATTGCATTTTTGGGGGTTTTCTTGTACAATCGGGCGCACAAGTTATGGCAGATACAAAGAAAACAACAAAAAACGAGGAGTTTGCAGTCATTGAGACTGGAGGCAAGCAGTATATGGTTTCAGTAGGAGACATCGTTGATGTTGAGCTCCTTTCTGGTGACCTTAAGGAGGGTGATAAGGTGGAGTTTGAAAACGTTGTTATGGTTGATAACGGATCAGACACTACACTTGGAGATCCATACATTAAGGGCGCAAAGGTATCTGCAACCTATCTAGAAGAGAAGAAAGGAAAGAAACTTTCTATCATTCGATTCAAGGCGAAGAGTAACCGTGACCGAAAGATTGGTCACCGTCAGCACTACGCTCGCGTAAAGATCGAAACTATCTAAATTCAAAAAAGCGACCTTACAAGGTCGCTTTTTCATTCATTGTCTTGTTTGAACACAAGATTTTTGTAGTCGGTATCTTCTTTAGGTTTGTTATTTTTGGGTCCACCGAAGGTGAATTGTATACGGACGCATGCGCCACCACCTTCAGGACAACCGCCAACAACTGGTCGTTCAGTATCTCTATTGAAAAACTGATCAAGAGATTGACCGCCTGAGCACCCCGAGACAAGAAGAAGTACGCAGACGATATAGATGTGTCGTTGCATTGAAGCCTCCTGTTTTGAGGGTTAAGAACTCTATATTTAGTATACAAAACACCCGACACATTTTTGTGTCGGGCTGTGTCTAATTCTAGTGGCGGTTTTCGAGTGCACTTTTGATTGTTTCGGGATCTGCGTATTCAAGCTCGGATCCGGTTGAGAGTCCACGACCGAGTTGAGAGACAATGATATTGTGTTCATCAATGACTTCTGTGAGAATTGACCGGACAAAACGAGCAGTATTCTCACCGTCAGGGTTCACTGAAAAGGCGAGGATGATTTCTTTGAGCTCTGGCGTGCGTTCGGTCACGATACGTTTAAGCGCGCCTCCACGGAGCTTCTTTGAGTCCTCAGAATCAAGAAGGGGAGCAATACCACCAAGTACGAAGTACTTGCCATCATAAACGCCAGAACGCTCGATAGACTGGATATCAGAGTCTCGCTCCACGATGGTTAGACGCTCGTTGTTTCTCGTAGTGTCAGCGCAGGTGTAACAAAGATTACTCCCACCATTTTTTGCAAAAAAACGAAAACATTCGGGGCAGGTAGTGACGTTGTCTTTCAGTTTCTGAATGAGGTCTCCAATTTCTTGGTTCACGGAGCCCTCTTCTGTAAGGAGGTGGTGCGCAAAACGTCGTGCTTGGCGTGGGCCAACGCCAGGAAAACGTTCAAAGTGCTTTATCAAATTCTCGAGTGTGGTCATGTTTGGCAGGATTGTTAAAAGTCATCTGAAGCTCCTGCATCCATACCTCCATGGTGTGTATCAAGAGAAAGGAAGCGAACATGCTTCTCATCAAAGTAAAGTTCAGCTTTTCCAACTGGACCGTTACGGTGCTTCTCAACTAAGATTTCTGCAATGTTTGGACGATCTGATTCTTGGTCTTTATTCATTTTGTCCTCCCGATGGATGAACATCACCACATCGGCATCCTGCTCGATAGAACCGGAATCACGAAGGTCTGAGAGGCGAGGCTTGCCACCACGTTGCTCAACGGCTCGAGAGAGCTGTGAGAGGGCAAGAACGGGAACGTCGAGCTCACGCGCAAGAATTTTGAGCGAGCGAGAGATCTCAGTTACTTGTTGCACCATAGAATCACTCGCTCTGGTGGTGGTTGGGCTCATGAGCTGGAGGTAGTCGACCACAAGCAGGTCAAGACCGTGCTCGTTTTTGAGGCGTCGTGCCGATGAACGCATCTTGAGGATGTTGTTTCCCGGCTGGTCGTCGATATGAATCGGCGCCTCGGAGAGCTTGCCCATAGCCGTTTGTACTTGTTCGTACTCTTGGTCATTTGAGAGACGTCCCGTACGGAGTTTCCATGAGTCCACACTTGCTTCAGCTGCAAGCATACGGTCAACGAGTTGTTGGTCGCTCATCTCAAGTGAGAAAATACCCACAGACTTGCCGTAGCGCATCGCGGCATTGCGAGCAATATCGAGTGCGAAAGTGGTCTTACCCATAGAAGGACGCGCTGCGAGAATAATGAGGTCTGAACGCTGAAGTCCTGAAAGGAGATTGTCTAAAGATGCAAATCCTGTTGGGATACCACGTTGCTCTTCACCGTTTGAAGAATTGAGATGTTCAAAGCGCTCCCATGCCTCGGTGAGCGACGAACCGATAGGGGTAAATTTCTGTGTTGTTGGTGCGTTCGTTACTTGGAATACTTTCTTTTCAGCAGTATCCATTGCTTCGTCGACGTTTTCAGGATCTGAGTATCCAATTTCTGCAATTTCTTGCGCAGCATTGATGAGGCCACGGAGAATTGATTTGTTTTGTACGAGCTCAGCGTAGTACAGCGCGTTACCTGCAGCAGGAACTGTTTCTACGAGTTCTGTGACGTAGCTTGCGCCACCAACTCGTTCGAGCTGTTCGCGATCTTTAAGCTTTGAAGTTACTGAAAGGATATCAATTGGATTTCCTTTTGTGAAAATATCGAGGATGGCGCGGAAAATCTCACGGTGTTTGTCTGCATAAAAACTCTCAGGGTATACCGTCACTGAAACATCGTGCATTGCCTCTGGTTTCAGCATGATTGCACCAAGGAGTGCACGCTCAGCATCGAGGTTTTGTGGAGGAGTACGCAAAAGACGACTCTTGGTACTCTCTGTCTTTTGTGCTCGAGAATCCGCCATTACTAGCTATAGTACCACAGACAAAAAATCGGTCGATTTCTGTGAATTCTGTGGACAGAGTGGATAACTTATACACGGGTGATTTTTGGGCCATCGGGAGTGTCTTCGACGGAATATCCCTGCATGTTGAGTTCTTGCCGGAGTTCATCTGCACGAGCCCAGTCTTTTTCTTTTCGGGCAGTTTCTCGTTCCTCAATACGTTTTTGGATTTCTTCTGGAAGATCTTTTTCGTCTACAATACCAAGCTCTCGTTTGATGTCGGCTGGTTTGTTGCGAAGACCGATACCAAGAACAGTGTCCATTTTGTAGAGTGTCGCAATTTTGTCTTCTTGAGAAATACCTTTATCTTTGGTGACATTCCAGAGAATTGAAAGTGCTTTTGGTGCATCGAGATCATTACTCATTGCTGCCATAAATTCTTTCCAGTACCTAGAATGAACAGTCCCTTTCTTTCGCTTGGATTGTGGAATATACTCTTCAAAAATATGACGCTTAAGACGGAAAAGTGCCTGCTTTGCACCATCGAGAGCTTCGAAGGTGAAGTTCATCTGTGTACGATAGTGTCCGGTAAGTAGCCAGTATCTAAATATCTCAGAGGAGTACCCTTTGTCGACGAGATGTCGGAGTGTGATGCCGTTTCCGACAGACTTTGCGATTTTTTGTTGATCTATAGTGATAAAGGCGTTATGCATCCAGTACTTCACATACTGTTTTTTGGTGACAGCCTCTGCTTGAGCAATTTCACCGTTGTGGTGTGTGTATTTGAGGTCTTCGCCTCCTGTATGGATATCAATTTGTTTTCCAAGCGTGGCAAAAATCATTGCGGTACACTCAATGTGCCAACCAGGGAAGCCTTTACCCCATGCGCTATCCCAACCCAACAAAGCTTTTTTCCAAAGCGCAAAGTCTGCAGGATGTCGTTTAAGTGGATTTATCTCGACACGAGCACCTTCGCGAATCTTATTGATATCGATATTACCGAGACGTCCGTACTTTGGGAATTTAGAAACCTCAAAATACACACCGTCGCTTGTCTCATACGCGTACCCTTTGTCAAGAAGAGTCTCGATGAGCGCAATCTGCTCACGGACATAATCACTTGCACGAGCATACGTGGTGGGAGGAAGCATATTGAGTCCATCCATATCTTCCTTGAAAGCTGTGATGTAGGTGTCCGCAACGTCACGCATCGCAGAGAGGGTGATTGCTTTTCCTTCACGTTTCAGCGCTTTCATCATCTTGTCCTCACCCTCGTCACCATCGTCAGAAAGATGTCCAAAGTCAGTGAAGTTAATAGTGTGCTTTACCGTGTAGCCATGTTCTTTAAGTACTCGTTTAAGGAGGTCAGGCATAAGAAAAGAGCTCAGATTACCAATGTGGGCGTAGTCGTAGACGGTATTTCCACAAGTGTATATGGTAACTGCACGTTGGTCTCTCGGTTCAAATAATTCTTTTTGTTTTGATTCGGTATTAAAAAGAAAGAGCGGTCGAGACGCATCGTCTTGCTTTTGCTTCCGTCGAAAAAATGAAAACATCGTGTAGGTCGTTTTAGGTTCTTAAATCCAACGCTTGTATCTAAAGTATGCAAAGAAAGCAATCGTGATGGTGATCATGATACCCACAATAATCCAGAAATCTCCTTTTTGGCCAACAATAGGTGTTGTTTGTGTGTTCATACCAAAGAGGGAAGTAAAGAGTGTGAGTGGGAAGGTGATGAACGCCATGATGGTAAGTACTTTCATGGTCTCGTTTTGTTTTGCGGTCAGCATCGCGAAGTTTGTGTTGTGAAGTGCCTCTACAGATTCAGAGATGGTGATGGTGCGACGGTTGAGTAGTCGGTATTGTGCCTCGATATCATCAAGTCCACGTGCAAGTTCCTCATCGAAGCAGTCAGCAATGTGCCGTCGTGCAGACGAGAGCATGGTCTCGTGAATTTTAAGTGTTTGTTTGAATGAAATGAGACGCCTGTTTACATCAGAGATACTAAAAACTGCTTCTTTTTCACCGCCGCTGAATACACCCTCCTCAATATGCTCTTGCCGCGATGCAAGATAGTCGAGTTTGGCGTTAAGAGAATCATAAAATTCATTAAGAAGCGCCAACAAAAGATGAACACCGTGTGCACGTTTGGTTGTCTTGTAGAGTGTCGCGATCACTTCGAATTCCTTTTTGAAACGATGGACCGCCTCCATGTCCTCATAGCGGACAGTAATAAGAGCCTCTTTGGTCACAATAAACGTAACTTCATGCGGCTTGTTCATGTCGGTGCGCTTCACGATGGGGAAGTGCATGGTGATTTTGAAACACGACCCTGTTGAATAGGTGTTGAGATGTGAGTGTGTTGACGAGAGATGAGTGAGGAGTGCTGGAGAAAGTTTGTAAGACTCAATGATTTCACGAACTTCGTCAGACGAAGGGTCGAGAGCGTCCACCCATGTCAGTTTTCCTTGTGTATATTTCTCAACCATATTGTGTGATCAGTATATCATGAGTTTTCCGAGTAAATTTTTTGTATAAACAGCCCTATTTGTGACATAATGGGCGAATGAAATCTAAACACATACAGAAAGAGAAGGGTCTTGAATCAGATATCCGTATGCGCGACGATATGGATGTTCCAAAACGATTTTCACCACTCGGTGTAGGACTCTCCCTCGCACTTGCGTTTGCTGCATTTTTCTCTGGTCTACAGATGGGGGTAGGGAACCAAGGACAGCAGGCAAGTCTTGGGGACTTCTTCTTCCGTGATGCCCAGGTATCTAGTGAAGTTGATCTTGATGAATTTTGGCTTGTCTGGAATCTCCTTGAAGAAAAGTTTGTTGTGGCTTCAACAACGAATACCATAAGCAAAGAGAAGCGTATCGAGGGAGCGATTCAAGGTCTGGTAAGTGCGTATGATGATCCGTACACCGTATTTTTACCACCAAAAGAGTCTGAACAATTCCATCAGGATATTGCTGGCAATTTTAGTGGCGTTGGAATGGAAGTTGGTATGCGCGACAATACGGTCACCGTTATTGCACCACTTCCTGATACACCAGCAGAGCGCTCTGGACTTATTTCTGGAGATCGTATCATCCGTATTGACGGTACCTCGACTGAAGGGATGAGCATTGATGAGGCTGTTGGACTTATTCGTGGAGAAAAAGGTACGGAAGTTGTTCTCACTATATATCGTGAAGGAAAAACAGAGTTTACGGAAATCTCCATCATCAGAGATACTATTAATATTCCGACCGTCCGCAGTAGGGTAGACGGCGATGTGTTTATTATTGAGTTATATAGTTTCAACGCACTTGCTGAGTCAAAGGTGCAGGAGGCACTTAGAGAATACGTAGAAAGCGGGGCAGACAAAATTATTCTTGATCTTCGTGCGAACCCTGGAGGGTATCTACAAAGTGCGGTTTCTATCGGGAGCTACTTCTTACCTGCCGGCGCAGTGATTGTTCGTGAAGGTTTTGGTGAGGATGAAGACGAACATGTGTATCGCAGTCAAGGAAAAATGCTTGGTGTACATGCACCAAAGAAGATGGTAGTGCTTGTTGATCAGGGATCCGCATCTGCATCTGAGATTCTTGCAGGAGCGCTTCAGGAGCAAGGAGTTGCGACACTTATTGGAGTGAAGACCTTTGGAAAAGGTTCTGTGCAGGAGCTTGTAGAATTGGGTACTGGTGCATCGCTCAAAGTAACGATTGCTCGTTGGTTTACTCCAAACGGACGTTCTATTTCAGAGAATGGCCTTGAGCCCGATATTGAGGTTACACTCCCGCTCGACGGGGTAGGAGATGGAAATGATGTTCAGCTTGAAACTGCACTTGAATACCTCAGGAATTAAATAAAAGACATAACAAAAAGTCCTCTCTGAGGGCTTTTTGTTATTTATCTCCAAGTCGAGAATATGCTATAGTGTCTCTCACTAATAAGTAATATCGAGTAGGATGAAAGTTATATTGTTACAGGACGTTGCTCGTATTGGGCGTCAGCATGAGATTAAGGAAGTTCCTGATGGACACGCACTTAATTTTTTGATCCCGAAGAAGCTTGCTGAACCAGCAACACCAGCAAACGTAAAACGGGTTACCGCACATACTAACCAGAAAAAACAGGAAAAGGTGGAGGTGATGGAGGTATTTCTTAAAACCCGTTCAGACCTCAAGAATGCAGCCGTTTCACTCGCTGTTGAGGCAAACGAAAAAGGCCACCTCTTCAAAGGTCTCAAGGCAGAAGATATTGCGACTCATATCTCAAAAGAAGTTGGTCCGCTTTCGGCAGATCAAATCATGCTTGCTGCACCTATTAAGGAAGTTGGTGAACATACCATCACTATTACTTCAGGTGAGGAAGAGGGTACATTTATCTTGTCAGTAATACAGAAATAATCATGGCAGATAAGAAACAGATTATCGCAGTCCTTCTTGGGTCTATCGCACTTGTGGCAGCACTTGCGTGGTGGATGGACTTTAAGGGCTCAGATAGACCAAGTGAGATATTGCTTGAAAATGCAGAGTCACTCGAGGGGCCGTTTGCGCCGGAAGAATTATCACTCGCTAATCCAGTTGTTACCAATACTATGAATAGAACAGCTATTATCACTACAAACAAGGGGGTTATTACGCTTGAGCTTTTTGAAGACCAAATGCCAGTAACGACCGCAAACTTTATCAAGCTCGCAGAAGCTGGTTTCTATAATGACACCAAGTTCCATCGTGTCATTGATGGATTTATGATTCAGGGAGGAGACCCGAACTCAAAGGGAGATGATGCTATGAGCTACGGTACTGGAGGTCCTGGATACACTATTCAAGATGAGTTTGTAAGTGGAGAGTTGCTTACAAATACGCGCGGAACTATTGCTATGGCGAATACTGGTCAGCCAAATTCTGGCGGAAGTCAGTTTTTCATCAATATTGCAGACAATGTCGCACTCGACTTTGACAAGCAACCATTTACTTCAAAACATCCTGTGTTTGGACGAGTTGTTGGAGGGCTTGATATTGTAGATGCAATTTCAAAGACAGAGACAGGAATGCGAGACGTCCCTGTAGAGCCAGTGATTATTACATCGATCGTGATCCAATAGATAGAGTAAAACCCGAGGCCGTGAGCCTCGGGTTTATTCTTTAGGAAAAAGTCCGTTGTACGTGAGGTGTCCACCAAAGATTCTTAGAAACCAATAGAACATGAATCCAAGAAATATCAGTATTGCTGGTATAAGTGCAAGAAACCACCATGACCACAGTACGGACGCTGCAAGAACAATAATCAGAAAGATACCTAGTACCATCAAGAACCCCCTCCTGAGTTGCTGTTCTCACTCTAGCATTTATGCGACAAAAGAAAACACCGAGGAAAATGCCTCGGTGCTTTCTTTTGTTCGTTGCTTATTTTGCAACAACATCCACAACTTTCTTGGCCACTTTCTGACCGTCAAAGCGAGTCTTTGTAGTATTACGGAAAGATACAACGCCATCGTTCATAGCGAAGAGCGTGTGGTCTCGTCCCACCTTCACATTCTTTCCAGCCTCGATCTTGGTACCACGCTGACGCACGATAATTTCGCCGACCTTTACGGCCTGTCCGTCTGTACGCTTAACACCAAGATATTTTGGTTGCGAGTCTCTTAGGTTTTTTGCTGATCCACCAGCTTTTCTATGTGCCATGGCTCTGTGTTATCTCGTGTATACTATTAAGTAAGTGGGCATGAGTATACAAGAAATAGGTAAAAAACTCAAGGGGTTTTTGGGCAATGACGATATTTTCATGGTTCTCCTCATTATATTGGTAGCCTTAGTCTCCTTTGGACTCGGAAGAATGTCTGTGGAGCCTCAAAATACGCCACAAGATGGCGTATTCGCAGAATAGCTGTGATACACTTTACGCATATGTTAGTGCTTGATATTGAAGCCTCAGGAACAGAATACGACAAGCATTCTATTGTCTCTATAGGAGCGCTTGATTTTACAAATCCGGAAAATCGGTTTTATGGGGAGTGTCAGATTTGGGATGGGGCACATATTATGGATGGTGCACTTGAGGTGAATGGCTTTACGAAGGGGGAAATCACTGACACTACCAAGCAGACAGAGGCGGAGCTGGTGCAGGCATTTCTGGAGTGGTCACAGCATTTTGAAGACCGGACCCTTGCGGGACAGAATGTTTCTTTTGATCGAGATTTTATAAAAGCAGCAGCTGGCCGTGTGGGCCTTCCGTGGGATTTGGCATATCGAACTATCGATACACACTCACTCTGTTGGATGCACATGGTAAAGCGAGGTCTGAAACCTCCGATTGATGCGCAACATAGGCGGTCGGCACTCAATCTTGATGCGGTACTCCAGTATTGCGGTATTCCGGATGAACCACAACCGCACAATGCGCTCACTGGAGCACTCTCACACGCAGAGGTAGTCTCACGTCTTTTGTACGATAAAAAGTTACTCCCAGAGTTTGAACAATTTGAGATCCCGTGGCTCTAGAGGCGTGCTAAAATGGGCGTATGCCAAAGAAAGATCTAAACAAAAGAGACAGCAAAGACGTACATGTCTCTGACCAACATTGTCGTGTTATGACCGACCTGCTCGGTGACGGAACAAAAATCGAAGCCATGCAGTCATGGCGCGTATTTCGTATTATGTCGGAGTTCGTTGATGGTTTTGAAACACTTCGCAAATATGGAACTGCGGTGACGTTTTGGGGAAGCGCCCGATTAAAGCCAGATTCTCCTATTTATCAAGCTGCAGAGGAGCTTGCAGAACGTCTTGCAAAGGAGTGTGTTGCCATTATTACGGGCGGTGGCGGTGGAATTATGGAAGCGGGGAATATTGGTGCCTTTAAGGTCGGTGGCCAGTCTGTGGGATTCAATATCGAACTTCCGTTTGAACAAGCACTCAACCCATACGTAACTGAATCAAAAGAATTTCACTTCTTTTTCTCTCGAAAAGTAATCCTTGCGTATGCTTCTGAAGTGTATGTTTATTTCCCGGGAGGGTTTGGTACACTCGATGAACTTTTTGAGATTCTTACTCTCGTGCAGACTAAGAAGATTAGCAAGGTACCAATTGTGCTCTATGGAAAAGAATTCTGGGAACCGCTTATAGGCTTTATGAAGGATCAGCTTCTAGAAAAATTTGAAACCATTTCTCCAGAGGACTTGGATCTCTTTCATGTGGTTGATTCAGTTGATGAGGCGTACGACTACGTTATTGGCACATTGCAAGAAGACCTCAAAAAGAACGGATACGAAAAAAAGAAGTAACCTATGTACCAAGATATTCTTGAGAATTTTCGAGAAGACACACTTCCAGATTTAGATACGGTTGTTCTCGGTGCATTAGAGTATTTTGAAAAAGAAAAGACACGGCAGATTATTCCAGCAAAAGACCAAAGGATTCTTGTGTTGGGAAGTCAGGGAGCATCGACAGTAGGGAAGCTCTTGTACGCAGACAGCGACGCTGTGTTTGCCAATGAAAGTACTTACAAGGACGCACTTCGAGTACATGGTGTTTCTGCCGTTGTGGTTATCTCTGCTTCCGGCAGCAAGCATGCGCCAGAAATGGTTGCGTACGCTAAAAAGAAAGGGATTGAGACGTTCTTGCTTACTGCAACAAAAGGTTCTCCCGCAGGGAAACTGCTTGATACTGATCATGTAACGGTATTTCCAAAACTCCGTGAACCATATACATACAATGTTTCAACGTACCTCGGTATGTTGCTTGCAAAGTCTGAAGAAAACGCTGGAAAGATAAAGGCGCATATTGAGCGTATCGTTCCGGGGATGCCGGATACGTTTGCATCATTCGATGCTTTCTTCCTCATTATTCCACCAGAGTTTGAAGAGCTGAGAGGTCTTCTGCTCGCTAAGTTTGATGAACTTTTTGGTCCCCGAATAGCTGCACGTGTATATACGACTGAGCAAGCAAAACATGCAAAGACAGTCGTTCCTTCTTCTACAGAGTGTTTTATTTCTTTTGGTGAGCGCAACAAGATCTTTGGTACGCCGGAGACACGAGTCCACATCCCGCTATCAGAATATGGAGATGTTGCGGGGCTTATGGCAACTGCGTATGTGGTGATTGGACATATTCAGAAGCAACTCCCGCCATATTTTAAAGACAACATTGAAGTGTATACAAAACATGCATCAAAAATATTTAATACGGAAATTAAAACAATAGTTACCTAGATATGCTGTATATTCTTTTTGACATAGGAGGAACAAAGACACGAGTCGCAGTGAGTCGTGATCTCAAGAAAATTGAGACACCGATTGTCTACGAGACACCACAAGATGGTGCTGAAGGCGTTGCGTTCCTGATTGATACAATCAAACAAATGATTGATGGGGAACAGATCACTGCATGTGGAGGCGGTATACGAGGTCTCCTTAATCACGACAAGACCATGCTTGAGGAAGACAGTATCCTCTCAGGATGGATGGGCATACCGCTTGCTGAGACGCTTCGGAAAGAGCTCGATGCACCGGTCTATCTCGAGAACGACACTGCGCTTGTTGGCCTTGGAGAAATGTACTTTGGTGCAGGAGAACGAGAGGGAATTATGGTCTACCATACGGTTTCAACTGGTGTTGGCGGCGTACGCATTGTTGATGGAAAAATTGCACCAAACGAAAGTGGTTTTGAGCCGGGACATCAAGTACTCGATATGGATAGAAGTGTTCTTGGAGAAGATATTCCCCATACGCTCGAAAATCTTGTGTCAGGAACTGCACTTGAGAGACGGACAGGAAAGAAGCCATACGATATACCTCAGGATGATGATATCTGGGACGAACTTGCAAAATATCTGGGATTTGGTCTTAAGAACACCATCTTATACTGGTCACCAGAAAAAATTATACTCGGTGGTTCTATGATTGTTGGAAACCCTCGCATTCGCATTGCAGATATAAAAAAATATCTCTTTACACACATGGAAAAAGGGAAGAATATACCAGAGATTATTCCTGCCACACTTGAGGATAAAGGTGGGTTATACGGGGCAATGGTATTTCTTGGTCAAAAACTCGGCATAATGCTCTAAAATTACTTTTTTGTGTCTCAATACTAAAGTGGTTATTTTTGAATATGGCTTAAACTAAGGGTTTTTGTATTATTGACAGGGTGTAGAAAGTAATGCATAACTTGACTTTTATTATAGACATGTTAAAATAGATGCCTAAGCGGCTTCGGCCGTCTTTTTGTTAGATAAGACACTTGGCTTATTTTATCCAGCGTTATTGCAGCGATTATTTCAGTTTCGGGAGCTGCAAATGCAATTCCGGTTGCCGATAAGGCATATGGTCAGATTGAAGTAGCAGAGTACACCGTTCTTCGTTCAAAGAACACAGAAGAGGTGGTACGAAGTTACTTCAGCGATATTCCGGTAATGATTCAGGTTGCACGATGTGAGTCTACATTTAGACACACACTTGCAGATGGATCTGTTCTTCAGGGAGAGGTAGACCCAGCAGATACAGGTGTGATGCAGATTAATAAACGGTATCACGAAGAGTCTGCTGTAAAACTTGGTCTAGATCTCGATAATATCTACGACAATATGGCATATGCTCGGCACCTTTATGAGACGCAGGGTACACAGCCATGGAGCGCATCTTCTCCTTGTTGGAGTCCAACTATCGCAATGCGATAGGAAACTTCACGCAAACAAAGAAAAACCCGCACGCATAGCGTGCGGGTTTTTCTTATGCTCAAGGGGAAATACTATCCGCGAGAACCGAGTCTCCATGTGTTACCAGCACCATGTGCCGCCATAAAGAGAAGACCTGCGACGATCGCCATGTTTTTGGTAAACATAAGCTGTTGTGCAGGATCGCTTGGGCTGTGGAAGATGAAACTAATCACCACAGTAAATAGTGCAAGGAGGATTGCAGAACGACGGAAACATCGTCCGACAATAATGTAAAGACCAAGAACAGTCTCAAAGATAGCTGCAAACCATGCAAAGAAAACTGGTGCGCCAATTCCCGCACTTGCGATAAATGCGGCTGTTGCATCAATACCTTGTAATTTACTCACTCCAGCCATAAGGAACATACCTCCCATCAATACACGCGCGATAAGAAGTGCGTGTGTTTTCCAAAAACTATGTTCCGAAAATTGCTTCATCATATGCTATAAAACTCATTTATGCCTTTATGGGGCACTAATAATTCTCATTTATTATATCATGCACACTTACCACAGTTTGATACCTTCGTCTGGTATACTGTACGGTAATAATTAGCGATAGATAGATATGGGCTTTTTACGAAAATTACTCAGAAAGTATGTGTTTGGTAAGCAGAAAGACCGAGGTTTTGTACAACTCTTTGTAGCAAAACGACTCATTCATGGTGCTGCTGCAGCACTTCTTGGTGTGTTCGTGCCAATCTATATATACGCTATTACTGGCGAGAATTTTTATATTCTGGGAGGGTATTACGCGTTACTTTCACTTGCATACGCCCTAATGCTCGTGCCAGGTATGCAGGTAATGAACGGTATTGGTTTTAGAAAAGCGCTCATTGTGGGAGGTCTCGCAAGTGTAGGTATGTACAGCCTTCTTTACTATATGGATGGCACAGAAGATGTGTTCCTGCTTCTCTCACTCGTATCCATCTTCATTGTTATTTTCCGTGTTTTTCATTGGGTACCGTACCATGTAGACTTTACACTTTTTACCGGTGACGGACAGCGGGGGAGAAGTGTTGGGCTCACGTATGCAACGGTGGCCTTTATGGGTATTGTTGGGCCAATTCTTGCTGGTTATATTATTCAAAACTCTGGTTATGATGCACTCTTTGGAGTTGCAGTAACGCTTCTCATTGCAGCAACAATTTCGTACAGCTTTGTTCCGGAGACTAGTGAAAAATTTACGTGGACATTTACGCGTACGTGGAAAAACCTTTTTGCACAGAAATATCGGCCTGCAGTAGTTGGAATGTTTGCAAATGGTTTCGAAAGTGCATTTTCGCTTATTGTGTGGCCTATTTTCCTGTACGAAATCTTTAATGGAGATGTTTTTGAGATTGGTGCAGTTTCTACCTTAGTGGTTGGTCTTACCATTATCATTCAACTTGCGCTTGGAAAACACATTGATAAAAAGAAAAATTCCGGAGCTCGAACACTGCGTATTGGAAGCACGCTCTATGCTGTAGGGTGGCTTTTCAAAATATTTGTTCTCTCTGTAGCACAGGTGTTCTTTGTGGGTCTCTACCACAGCATTACACGCATCTTCGTGCGAACGCCTGTTGAAACAACTCTGTACGATATGGCAGGAGATCAAGGACGATATATCGATGAATTTACAGTACTTGAAGAAATTTCGAAGCATCTTGGAAGGCTTTTTGGTCTCACTGCTGCGATTGTTCTTTCTCTGTATGTCTCAATTGAATGGACGTTCATTCTTGCAGCATTTGCTGTGGTAGCATTAAATATGGTTTATGCGACACAAAAAGCTAAAGAAACAAGATAGGGGGAGTATGAAAATTGGTTTTTTTGACTCTGGACTTGGAGGACTTACTATTCTCGGAAGCGTTATTGATCGTATGCCCGAGTATGATTATCTCTACTATGGTGACACTAAAAACTTGCCGTACGGAGACAAGAGTGAGGAAGAGATCTGCAGATACACTGAAGAGGCTATTCGGTATTTATTTGAACATGATTGCGCGCTGGTAGTAATTGCCTGTAATACTGCTTCTGCGGAGACACTACGGCGTCTTCAGGACACGTTTCTCAAAGAAGAGTATCCAGATCGACGTATTTTGGGTGTGGTGATCCCAACCATAGAGGAGCTTATTGCTGGAGGTTCGAAAAAGACACTTTTAGTTGGAACAAGACGTACGATTGATTCAAGGAAGTATGACATTGAACTCCAAAAACGTGATGTTACGCATATCAAGTTAGAGTCTGTACCAACACCGGCTCTCGTGCCACTTATTGAGTCCGGAAATGTGATGCAGGCGTATTCAATGCTTGCAGAGGTGGTGGAGGGTAGGGGAGTTGATACCATTATTCTCGCGTGTACACATTACACATTGCTTAAGAATATGTTGCGTCGAACATTCGGGAATTCGCTTCATGTTATTTCTCAAGACGAAATTATTCCAGAAAAGTTAGAAGATTACCTTAACCGTCATCCAGAAATAGAAAACAGAGTTTCTGAGAATGGGGAATACACCATGCATCTCACCAAAGAACGAAAAGAGTATAAAGACATGATGGCTCGGTTTATGGATGCAAAAATCCTCAACCAATTCACTGGTGTATGAAAAAACAAAAGCTCACACTCTGTATTATTCAAAATAAAGACGAGATACTTCTCGGGATGAAAAAGCGAGGCTTTGGAGAAGGAAGGTGGAATGGATTTGGTGGGAAAATAGAGGAAGGAGAGAGTATTGAAGATGCGGCGTATCGAGAGGTAGAGGAAGAGTGCGGAATCTCTGTTTCAGCTCTTGAGAAGCGAGGTGTGCTCGATTTTTCGTTTGAGCGTGCGAAAGATGAGGTGCTAGAGGTACACATATTTACTACAGAAACTTTTGACGGGGAGCCAGCAGAGACTGAGGAGATGAAGCCAAAGTGGTTTAAGAAAGAAGAAATACCTTTTGATGATATGTGGCCAGATGATATCTATTGGTTACCATTATTCCTTGAAGGGAAGAAGTTTGAGGGACGTTTCCACTTTGGCGAAGATGACGCTATCTTAGAAAAAGAATTATATGAAATACAATAAACTCGTTCGAGATAAAATTCCGGAATATATAGAGGGGAAAGGGGGAAAGCCTGAGCACCATATTGCAGACGAGAAGGAGTATTGGGAGAAGCTCAAGGATAAACTCATAGAAGAGTTTGAAGAATTTAAAGCTGAAGAGAGTATCGAAGAATTCGCAGATCTCATGGAGGTGATTGAAGCGATACAAAAGTATAAACAATTTGATACAGAGGAAGTACTTAGTGTCCGTGATGCCAAGGCAGAGGAGAGGGGTAGATTTGAGAGAGGTATTATATTAGATGAGTCCTAGCTGTATCATTTATATAAGCGTCGCACAATATATCTTTTGCGACACTTATATTGAAGCTACCACATACAAAAAACGAGGCTCTCTAAGCCTCTCTAAGCAATCTCTCTATACCACGGTACCTCTTTTAGTTACATTGAGACGACACTAACTTGAGTACTTTTGGTCACGAATCTTGATAAGCTCAGCAATTAACTTTTTATCTTCAATTTTTGTAAATCTCGGGATTTGTGTTTCTTTGTGTATAACATCCTCCAGAAACATTTCTTTTGGACGCGCATAGAAGTCTCTAAACCCCAGATATGAGTCTTCATAGAGTGGTCTATAAATAACACTCTCAGTCCCCTCCTCAGTATTCAAAGAAACGCCGAGCACCTCATATGCATAGTTAACAATATTTTTGTCAGTATGTTTGTAATGATAGTAGAATCCAGTTTTCATAAAATTAGATTGAAGGAAGGTAGTCGAGTGGATTAAGATATGCCGTGTGTGCTGCAACAGGAATAGAGACTCCTGCAGCTGAACATGTGGTTGCTCCTCGACCGCTCTGTTTATACCAGTCAGAAAGCTTAACCACCTGTACTCCACTTGAAGCAAATACCGTAAAGTGAAGGTGTGGCCCTGTTGAATATCCGGTATTTCCGCTGTAGCCGATAATATCTCCAGTATTTACAGATTGACCTTTTGAAACACTGATAACAGAAAGGTGTGCATAGAGTGTCGAAAGTCCGTTTCCATGCTTTACGAGTATCCACTTTCCATAAGACTGACATCCTCCAAAGTCTGTATTTCCCCATGCTGTTATTGTGCCGCTCAGCACTGCACGAACTTTTGTTCCTGTCGGAACTCCGAAGTCGACTCCGTTGTGACCGTTTCCATTATAGGCACCAGATTGTGCAAACTTTGTGTTCCCGAAGTATTGTGTGATGTATATAGAATCAAGTGGCCAGCGGAAAATAGCCTTTCCTGCTTGAGGAATGGTATCTGGATCGAGGATGAACTGAAGCTCAGACTCAAGTTCATCGAGCTCTTTAAGAAACTGTGCTTTGGCAGCTTTTTTCTCCTCAAGAAGATTTTGGTAGATTTCTTCTTTGCGCTCTGTTTGCGCTAAGAGACTGTCTTTCTCGTTTTTACTCACCACCAACACTTGCTGTTGATCTTTGTATTGGTTCTTGAGTGCGATAAGCTCTTTCTTTTGTTCGGTACTTTCGAGGTGCTTGTTTTCGAGAATTTCTTTGTACGAGAGAAGCTCTTGTACCTGATTACTCATAGAATCACGTACTTTCTCTCGTTGTTCAACGGTGTCCCAAAACTCAGTGAGTTTGTCGTATCGGAGCATAGTGATAATGAGTGAATCATTGTCGGATTCGTCTACGTGTTGCAGGAGTTCTCCAATGGCGCCTTTATTTCGATCGATAGAGTCCTCGGTATCAACGATCTCAATAGCAAGTTTGTTGATGGTGAGGTCTGTTGATGCAATTTTGTTTTGCGTGTATGAAATATCAGCTTCAACCTTTCTCTTTTCAAGGTTGAGACGGTCAATTGTTTTCTGAAGCGTATCTTTCTCCGCCCCTGTTTGTTGGAGTGCTTTTTCAAACTTCGCAATCTCAGCTTCAATTTCTGCCAGCTGACTATTTTTTTCAGCAATTTGGTTCTTGAGTTCTCCAATAGATTGAGCAAAAACAGGACTTCCTGAATACGGCAGAAGAAGAACTGTAAGTGAAAGTACAAGTCCTCCCAAAAAAGCTGAATATAGGGACTTAAATGTTGGCATTACATCAAAAATTGTAGCACACAGACGCATCTAGTCATTGAGTAGTGCGTTTACAGCTCGTGAGACACGAGCGTATGCTTCACTCGCTCCAATGATATTGATGACCGTAAATGGATCAGGTGAGCGTTCACGACCAGTGAGTGCAACACGGAGTGGCCAAAGGACCTCCCCTCTTCCTATTTTTTCAACATAGTCCCAGATGACATTTTTGACCTCCTCGCCAGTGCTTCCTTCGGCTACCGAGGAAAGCATTTCAGCAATTTTCTGGAGACGCGGAAGTACATCGCGAGCATTCGAGTCTTTTTTCCACTTTAACATTTCTCGATCAATCGATGGCTGTTCAAATGCAAAATCATACTCCCCCTCCCCCGTTGCATCGATAATACCCTTACCTGTATGTACGCGTTCACGGATAACGGGCATAAGACGCATAAGACGATCTTCAGAGAATTGGGGCTTCTTTCTGACATCTTCTGGTATCCAAGCGGTTACAAATTGAGCAAAATCCTCGTCCGAAAGAAGCAAGAGATGTTCCCGATTGATCCATTGTAGCTTCTCTTCATTAAGCGCCGCGCCACCTGTTTGTATTCCCTCGAGCGTAAACTCCTCGATGAGTTCCCCGAGTGTGAATATCTCTTTATCTGTACCAGGGTTCCAGCCAATAAATGCAAGGAAGTTTATAAATGCTTCAGGTAGATATCCTTCAGAACGATACTCGAGAACGTCTTTTGCACCGTCACGCTTCCCCAACTTCTTCTTCCTGTCCGCTGCAAGAATTGGTGGAAGTGTCACAAACTTTGGAGGATCAATCTCAAGTGCGTCATAGAGAGACAGAAAACGAGGTGTGCTCGAAATAAATTCGTCTGCACGCATGATGTGTGTTACACCCATATGAAAATCATCTACAATATGTGCAAAATTGTATGTTGGGTACCCGTCTGCCTTCATGAGCACAAAATCATCGAGCGCTTCTTCTCCGGCTTCAAGATCACCACGAACCTCGTCGTGCCATTCTGTTCGTTTGATCTTCGGGACTTTGAAACGAAGGGTAGACTTTTCATCCCATTCCCCCACTGTTTCAGGTCGGTGATCTCGGAAAAGAAATGGTCGGTTTTCTTGTTTAGCTTTTTCTCGAAGCTCTTGCGCCTCTTCTTGTGTGTATGGGTCTGGATATGCCAGCCCTTTTGCAACAAGCTTTCGTGCGAACGTCATATACGTCTCAAGACGTTCAGACTGAATACAAGAACCAAAATCCCCTGGCTTGTCTGGCCCATAATCCCACTCAAGTCCAAGCCACGTAAGCGTCTCCTGTATATGTTCAATAGATCCCTCTACCTGACGCTCCTTGTCTGTGTCTTCAATACGAAGGATGAACGTACCTTTGTGTTTCCGTGCAAAAAGGTATGAGTAGAGTGCTGTACGAACGCCACCAACATGCATAAATCCTGTTGGAGACGGCGCAAATCGAGTAACAACTTTTTTATGTGATTGAGAAAACATATATTATTTCGTGTGGTCAGCAGTAATTTGTCTAAGAATATCAGATATTTTTTCTGCAGCGTCTGTTGGGGTAAATGATCGTGCGCCTTCAGACATTTTCGAATATATTTCTTGGTCACCCATAATACGGTTTACCTCGGCGGCAAGCAAGTCGTCGCGCAAGTTGCCCTCTTCGAGCACCACAGCCCCCGTGGCGCGAGCATAGGTATATGCATTAGTGCGTTGATCGTGAGAGATTTTCTCTGGGATTGGAATAAGGATTGAGGGTGTGCCGTGAAGTGCTATTTCAAATATAGTGCCACTTCCTGCTCGAGAAATGATAAGCGAAGCTCCATCAAGCGCCAGATTCATTTTCTCAGGATCGAGGAATGCGGTCGGGATATATCTACTGCGTATATTTTCATTTGTGATGAGTTCCGTTGCACTATCGACGACGGTTTTGTAGTGTTCCTTCCCAGTTTGGTGAATGATGGTGTATTTCGGTAAAAGCTCATCAAGAGATTCAAGAATGAGATTATTTACACGTTCTGCACCGGAAGATCCGCCAAGTACTAATATGAGTGGAAGTGAAGGATCGACGCCGAGTTTAGTTAGAGGATCTTCAGTCGTTGTCTTCAGAATACTGCGGAACGGAATACCGGTAAGCGCCGTCTTTTCTTTTGGAAAGTCTTCAATGGTATCTGGGTATGAAATAGCAATGTATTGTGCAACTATCCCTCCAATTTTATTTGATCGTCCTGGGTGCACATCTGATTCGTGTACAACAACAGGAATACGAAGGAACCACGAGGCCAAGACTACTGGTACGCTCGTGTACCCTCCTTTACTCATGATGACGTCCGGATATATCCAAAAGAGTTTGAAAAGCGCAACAAAGAACCCAAAGATAACTTTAAAGAAATCAGTAAAGTTTTTAAATGAAAAGTATCGTCGCATCTTGCCGGACGGACAGCTTACGAACTGAATATTTTGTGAGTCCAAGGACGTCTTATCATATGGCTCTGGGCCGATGTAGTAGAGCTCTGCTTGCGAAGAAAGCGCATTTTCACGGATCGATTCCGCAATAGCAATAAGAGGGTAAAAATGCCCCCCTGTTCCCCCACCTGTGAACACAATTCTCATGCATATATTTTAGCACGGGTGCTCTAAAACCCAGTATTTAGAGTGTGATTTATATATTGACATTACATTTATAAATGGTATAATTGAAGAAACGGTCAGACAAGAAAGGAAAGACCAGTGTTCATTTCGGAATCTATTCAAGTCCGTGCTACAACCAATTTGGTAAGCACAATTGTTGCAACAACGGTGTTGTCTACGATCTACATCCTTCAGGGTGAGCTCGGCAACGCAAACACTGTCTCAGTGATCATGGTGGTGAGTATGCTTCTGGGTGCAACGGCAGTGTTTATGCCGTCCGCTCTGGTATACCTACTGACAGAGCACAAGAAGGCAAAAATTGTTGCCAACACTGCAGCGGCCATGATGACCATCTGCTTCGCAGTGATGTCTATCTGGCTGACCATCAACAACAACCAGGTTGATTTTACTGCAGCAAAAATTGTTGGGGCCATCAGTGTCATGGGTTTTGCGGCATATCTCTTTTGGAGTATGGCAACCGCAGATATTACTGCTGAAGAGAAAAAGAAGCACGCTCTCGCGTCTCTTCCCTTCGGCATTGGCCTGTTCGCCGCTCTCTTTATGCTGAAAAAGCGTCAGGAAGCATGAGCAACTTACGTAAAAGATTCTGATAAGCCGGTTTCAAACACACTAGTTTGGCCGGCTTTTCTTATACCCGCTTCTTCTGATACTTGGACACATTCAATACCACCCCAATGGCAGCAAGTGTCGCAAGAAGTGCGGTACCTCCATGGGAAATAAATGGAAGTGGGAGTCCTGAGAGTGGTGCCAGTGAAAGCATGGCAGCGATATTGAGAAATGCTTGGAGTGTAATGAGGGTGATAAAACCAACTACAAGGAGCATGCCGAAGAGGTCGGGAGCGTGGGTTGCTACTCTAAAACCACGGAAGGTAAATGCAACAAAAAGGAGTATGAGGAACGTACTTCCAATGAAGCCAAACTCCTCACTTGCCACCGCAAAGATAGAGTCACCAATAGGTTCTGGAAGGTACTCAAACTTTTGAATGCTCTGTCCAAAACCTCGCCCTCCAACCCCACCAGAACCAATCGCAATGAGAGATTGTTGGATTTGATAACTGGAACCAAGTGGGTCTACTGAAGGATCAATAAATGTAGTGAGGCGATCCATGATGTAAGGTCGGGTAAATGCGAGTGCAGTGAGAAGTACTACAGCAGAGAGAAACATCACTCCAACGTCACGGAGTCGTCCTCCGGCAGTAATAAACATTGCGACAGCAGAGGTTGCCATGATCGCAAACGTATCGGTGTCTGGCTGAAGAAGCATGATAGCTCCTACTACCGCAAGAATACCTAGAAATGGCATCGTACCCTTGGTAAACGTATGCATATGTGTGTGCATACCAGAAAGCCATGTTGCCATGTACACAATAAAGCCGATCTTAAGGAGCTCTGCGGGCTGAAAAGAGAAACCGCCGATAGAGATCCATCGCACTGCCCCGCCATGCTCAAGACCAATTCCTGGGACAAATACTAATGAAGTAAGACCAAGAGTCGCAAGAAAGATATAAAAAGCATACTTTCGCCATGTTCGATAGTGAATGGAGCTAATAACAGAAAGCGCTGCAAAACCTCCGACAATTCCAAAAAGAAATTGGTTGAACGCTACTGAAGAAAAACGCGCTCCCTCTCGCGCAAGGAGTCCGAGTGATGCTGAACTAAAAATAAGAAAACCTCCGAGCACAAGAATAAGAACAACGATTAGGAGAATTCTGTCAGGTGAAACTCGTCGAGACATTTTGTAAAGAATTGAAGATTAAGCAACTGCGGCAATCATAAGTCCTAATATGGCACACATGACACTGATAACCCAGTAACGCATGGTTACTTTGTATGATGGCCAGCCAATTGCCTCAAAGTGATGATGGAGTGGTGCAATACGAAAGAGTTTTTCTCCACGAATGTGCTTTGAGAGAATTTGGAGGACATTTGAAAGTACCGTCACCACAAGTGGAAGTCCAATGATAAAGAGGAGCGAGATACCATTTCCTCCACCAAGGGTGTCAGTCATAAAGACAATCACTGAGAGTGTAAGTGTGAGTGCCATGGTGCCCACTTCGGTCATCCAGAATCGCGCCGGAGGAATATTGAACCAAAGGAACGCGAGTGTTGCACCAGCAAGTGTCGCTGAAAGTGCTGCAAGATCAAACTGTTCCTGTAGAAAAGCAACACCTGCGTATGCAGAGAAGATTGAGACAAAGACACCACCTGAAAGACCATCTATGCCGTCAATAACACCGCTTGCGTAGAGCGCATTTGTCATCAGTATAAAAAATGGAATGATGAATACTCCAAGGTAGAGTGTACCATCAAACGGAACACTCACTGAGACGACATCAAGTTTGTCATAGAACCACCATCCAATAAGTGCTGAGAGTATTGAAATAAAAATGATGCGTGTACGAAGCGCGATCCCCTTTTCACCATGCTTTGTAATGTCGTAGAGATCATTAAGGAAGCCAAGCACTGCACCAATAAGAAATGTTGAAAGTGGAATCCAAGTCTGAGAACGTGAGAAGAAATCAAGTTCAGTAAAAATTGAGTTTGGGAATATAAACTGCAGGGCAAAGAGCACACAAAGTGTGATTCCTACGCTTCCAACAATGACAATACCACCCATACGAGGTGTTTTTGTCTCAAGATCTTCTGGTCGAAGTTTACCAAACTCCGAAGCTTCAGAACCATCAAGTGCGGTCTTTCCTCCTACCTTTTTCCAAACTTTATGTTTATAGAGATAGTGTGTGACAACTGGAGTAATGAGGATACCAGTAATGAACGCGATGATGGTAGGAATGAATATTTTTATGAGTGAAGCTTCCATGAATTATTGAGCATTTAGATAGGCGCGAGTTTGTGCTGCGAGTTCTTCAACATCTTTAAATCTACCATCTGCTGTTGAACCAAGAACAGTGATAACCACAGGGTGGTTAAGACCGGCGTCAAAAGCAATAACCAAGTTTCCTCCCGCGAGGTTTGTATACCCTGTCTTTGAAGCAATCATTCCTGAAATTTTTTGTGTTGTACTGTTGGTATTTGTGGCCTGATACATTACTCCTGTTTGGTCAGTGATAGAAAAAGTATCAAGTGTTGTACGCTCAAGAATCTGAGGGTAATTCTGAATAATATATTCCATAAGATATGACACGTCACGTGCAGAACCGTACGCGCCACTTTCCGTCTCAGAAATATCGAGACCTGTCGGATTTTTAAATGTAGTTCGTGTGAGTCCAATGTCTCGTGCGCGTTTGTTCATCGCTTCTATAAATGCAGAGAGGCCATCGGTGTCTCCTCCGATCACACTATTTCCTGCTGCCGCGGCGAGTGTATATGCGCCATCATTTGATGAAGTAATAAGAGTGAGATCGAGAAGGTCACGTGTAATAAACTCTTCTCCGTCACTAAAGCCGCTCTCCCCTTCTTGGCGAATTCCATCTAGCGTAATGGCAACTGGCGCACGTTCCCCCATCACTTCGTGTACAAGAAGTGCGGTCATGAGTTTTGTTATTGACGCAAGCGGGAGTCGTTCATCAGCGTTTTTTGTGTAGAGGGCTTTTTGTTCTTTTACATCCCATACGAATACAGACGCTGCACCAAGATTAAGATCAGCATAAAAAGAAGCAACTTGCGCGGCTTCAGTCGATACGACTTGCTCTGCTTGAACTTCTTCACTTTCTTGATCAGAAAATGCATTGATGATTACTGGAATCTGCGGAGTTCCAAGCAAAAGAAGCATGATACCGGTGAGAATACCAAGCTGTTCAGCAACAGGAAAATGCTGTGGTTTCTCTGCATTTTCCTGATGAGGTTCTGTGAGTAGAAGTGGTTCAGTCATGGTGGTTATTGAGAGAAGAGATTTCCGGTCTCAGCTTTTCCTTGTGCTTCTTCAAAAGTATCAAGCGAGTCCATAATATCTGAAAAATCTGGAAGGTCTTCTCGGGAAGTGATACCAAGGTGTGCAAGGAGTTCTGGCGTAACAGTGTATATAATCGAACGCCCCTTTGTGGTATCTGACTTAGAAATTAAACCACGAGTTAAGAGGTTGCGCAATATGAAGCTTGAGTTTACGCCACGGATAGAATCGATGTCTGAACGTGTCGTTGAGCCCTTGTAAAGAATGATCGCGAGCGTCTCAGCTCCCGCTTTCCCTATCTCCTTTTGCAGCTCGTCTTTCCGTAGACTTTCTATAAGTTCAGAGAGTTCCGGCGCTGTGACTAATTCTGCTTCAGAATCCGTCATAATAAGGCGCGTAGCACCCTCTGTAAGGCGCTTCTGGAGCTTTTTGAGGGCAAGACGGGTATCTTCCTCAGATACACTAAAAAGACGCGAAATTGCGCTTATTTTCGTCGGTGTTGCCTTATAAAATAAAACTCCCTCAATCTGTACGTCCAAAGGCATATACGCACAGTATATCAGGTACTTTTAAAAGATTTATGTGGACTTCTCCAGATATTGACAGTCTATATATAAATTTGTATAATTCTAACCAGATGAACAAACCCCATAAGATATAGTAATGGAAGGATAAAACCATGTATATCGTTCGTTTTTTCGCAGGACTTCTCATGATTTTGACTGGCTGGTTCATGCTTGACCCAGAAACAGTCAACAATTTTATCGACAAAGACTATACGGACGCAGTTCCGTATTGGCTACTCGGCGTCGGCACCGCCCATCTTCTTCCTACCCGTTCGGATAAAGAAGAGGACGGATAAGTTAAAACAACGAGAAGCTCTTTTCGACTAAATTCAAAAGGTCGGAGACGCTACACGCGCCCCGGCCTTTTCTTTTGCCTTACTGTTAACAGTAAGGCTTTGTTTTCTATTCCTTTCCCCTATAACTTATTCCCTACATCATATATACCGCGGTGTGCTTGAGGTCTCGCCTTCTCCTTTGATTTCTATATCGCTAAAACGAGACGCCTGTTCTACGAGCACACTTCCCTGTTTTACCATCTCAAGTACTGCAAGGAACCCAACAATGACATCTGACTTCTGATTACTCTTGGTGAACTCCTTGAATGAGAGACGCATTTGTCGTTCGACACGCTCTCTGAGGTTGTTCATCATCTCCTCAAGTGAAATTACTTTCCGAACACGAACTTTTGGCGGCTCTACTTTCTTTGGAAGCTGATTGATAACTTCCTGTATCGCCTGCTTGAGCACATCTCGTTCAGTATATGAGTCTGTAATAAAAAGCGGCGTTCGGTTTGGTCGATAGGAGCGACCAAACATAATGTTTGAACCGAATGCTTGTGCAATTGCTTTCCCTGCTTCTCGATATATTTGGTAGAGACGGAGTCGTTCTTCGAGGTTGTCGATACTCTCTTCCTCTTCCTTCGTAAGTTCAAGTACTGGAAGCAGTGATCGTGATTTTATGAGAAGGAGTGTCGAAGCAAGTGCAATGAACTGAGAGATCTCCCCGATGTTTTGTTGTTCAAGGAGTGCAACATGTTGCATGTACTCATCGGTCACTGACGCGAGTGAGATGTCATTAATAAGAAGCTTACGCTTCTCGATCAGCTCAATAAGGAGTTCGAGCGGTCCCTCAAAGACTTCAGTTTTTACCTGAAGCAGATCGAGTTTTGGTTGCAGTGTCGTTTCTGTATCCACGACTACATTGTAGCATCGTCGCTCTCGTCTTCTTCAGAGAGAAGTGTATCAATGCGGTGCATGTCTCGCGGGAAAAGTGTCGCTTCTTTGACGTTTGTTACCTCGAGCATCTTCGCAGTGAGTCGTTCGAGCCCCATACCGATTCCTCCGTGTGGCGGAATACCATACTTGAATGCCTGTAGATAAAACTGGAATTTGTCTGGGTCGAGACCTTTTTCTTTGATGCGTTCGATGAGTGTTGCGTAGTCATGTACACGCTGTCCTCCTGAACACATTTCAAGACCGCGGAAAAGAAGGTCGAAGCTTCGTGTGTACTCTGGGTTCTCAGGATCCACATGCGTATAGAATGGGCGTTTTGATGTTGGGAAATGTGTTACAAAGACAAAGTCTGAACCAAGGTTCTCTTTTGCATATTCACAGAGGAAGCGCTCGTCTTCTGGCTCAAGGTCTGGTTCGTTTGTTTTATCTGCTCCTGTCTCTTTTTTGATGAGTTCTTGTGCTTCACGGAGGGTAAATACAGGGAATGATTCCGGAGCAAGTGGCGCATCAACTCCAGCGAGTTTGAGTTCCTCTGCACATTCTTTTGCAACAGTTTCGCTAATATATCGCATGAGCTTGGTTACAAGCGCAATAACATCAGTGTGGTCTTTGATGAACCCCATCTCAAGGTCGAGCATTGAGATCTCGCTCAGGTGTCGTGTGGTCGCACTTTTTTCTGCACGGAAGGTAGCTCCAACCGCAAACACACGTTCAAATACACCTACCATAATTTGCTTATAGAGCTGTGGAGAGGTCGCAAGATATGCGTCCTTATTATTAAAGTATTCCACCTTAAATACCTCTGCCCCTCCCTCGGCATCACCGCCGACGAGCTTTGGAGCTTGGAATTCAGTGAATCCTTCATTGGTAAGAAAATCACGGTACGCCTTGAGGATAGTGTGCTGTACCTTGAAAATTGCTCGCTCTCGTTCAATACGGAGTGTGAGTGGTCGGTAGTCGAGAAGTGTCGTGAGTGAGAGTTCTCCATCAAGATCAAATGGAAGCGCCTCTGCTTTTGAAAGTATCTCAATACCTGTGATTTCGATTTCAATGTTCCCGTTTTGTACCTCTGCATTCACCATCTTTTCCGGACGCTCATTTACGATACCAGTCACTGAAACTGCAGACTCTGGCGAGAGTGTTTTTGCAACCTCAAGTACCTCTGGCTTTCCAAAAACAACACCCTGCACCTTTCCAGAACGATCACGAAAATCGAAGAATGCCATCTTTCCCTGATCACGCATCACATCAACAACAGCTCCAATGGTTACTTCTGTGCCGATATGTTCTCCAAGATTTGTGATAAGTGTTCGTTCCATGATGTGTATCTTAATGTGTATTTAAATGTACATTTTAATTGCTATTTTAATTGCAATTAAACGGTGACTCCGATCTTGTTCTTAACGTCTGCCATCTTATTCTCTGCGTATGCACGCGCTTTTTCTGCGCCATTTTCTAATACAGCGCGTACGTCGTCGTCTGTAATAGACGCACGCTTTTCTCGCATCGGTGCGATGACTGCTTCAATATCAGTAATGAGTGCTTCTTTGAGATCTTTGTACTTCCCTGCTTTTTCTGTGTAGAGCGCTTCAAGCTCTTCCTCGCTTCGGAAGAGTTTATGAATTGCGTAGACATTCTCTGGACGATCTCCACTTGAGTCTGTGACAATACTCATCACTGCCTTTGCTACATCTTCCTCACTACCAAAGAGCGGGATAGTGTTCTTGTAGCTTTTACTCATCTTCTGTCCGTCTGTTCCCGGGATAACACCAACACCCTCTACAATTTTTTCTTGTGGAGGAGTAAATGTCTCTCCAAAAGCATTGTTGAACTTCCCTGCTGCTTCGCGAGCGTATTCAATATGCTGACGCTGATCCTCTCCTACCGGAACAATCTCTGTGTCATATAGAAGAATATCCGCCGCCATGAGCATCGGGTAGTTAAAGAGGCCCGCGTTTGCCTCGAGTCCCTTTGCTACCTTGTCTTTGTACGCATGTGCTTGCTGGAGGAATGGCACAGTTACCAAACATTCGAAAATCCATGCAAGTTCTGTATGCTCTGGTACGTCAGACTGCTTAAAGAGAATTACTTTTTCTGGATCTACACCAGCGGCAAGATAATCTTTGACAATATCGATGATGTTCTGACGAAGAAGCTCCGCGTCCTTTACAGTAGTGAGTGAATGGTAGTCTACGACCATGAGGTGACTCTCGTAGTCCTCGTACATATCAATAAACGGCTTCAAAGCCCCAAAATAGTTCCCGAGATGGAGTGCCCCCGATGGCTGTAGTCCAGTCAAAAGTCTCTTTTTCATAGTGCTCCTATAGTATCAAATGGTTGGTAGTGTGTCTAAATATAACAATCCCCCGGAACAGATTTTCCGGGGGGACAATCAAGATTGCTTTAGCCATCGTTGTACAAGCCTCTTGGGACTACGATGCGCATTTCAGACAAAGTGTCCAACCGTTTATCGTCCAGGAAGTAATATTCCCCGAAATGGCCAATCTTAAACCCTATGATGAGTGGGACAAGGTATTCCTTTGTCTTGAAAATAAAGAAGACAAGATTTCCGTCTGCAAAAAACTCTTCCTCGTAGAGGAGCAGAAAAGATCGGATTTGTCCTTGAGTCAAGGCAAAATTGTGCCAGCTATCAGAGAGTCTGATGAGCATAAGGTGAAAGTCTGTACGTTTGCTGACATCCAGGACATCAACGAAGCGTCCCCGCGTCGGCTTTTCCTCTGCCGTAAACCGCTGAAAGGCTGTGCCGAGTGGCAGGTTGCCCAATCGTTCTGTTCCATCTGTGGCAGGGATCTCAACGGTAGCAACCTTATTGTATGAGATTGCACGCGATGAGAGAGCGTGCAACTTACGCTTCAGTCCGGAACTGTCTCTCGCATGCTCAAGCGCTTCTTCTTTCGTTAGATGAGGTGGGCGAGGCAGGTTTGCAAGAATTGATTGCTGGAATGTGATGTACCAGCTTGGGAAGGCTGTTTCATGTTTAGACATGGTGGTTCCTTTCCTTTTTCTTATGTCAGTGGACTCCAAACCCTAATGTTTGGCTATCATAACAAAGAACTAATGGCACTATACTCCTATATATCCAAAAATCAACTATTCCCCACCAAAGATTGCGAGACCGGCGAGTGGGGCTATGAGCCACCAAAAGAAATTGGATTCTGGAGCAAAGAGTGTGTGAATTGGTGAACCTGGGGTAATGAACTCTGTGATAGGTATAACATGGTAGCTGTATGCCATGATGAGTGCTGAAGCTAAAATTGCGAGAATGAATTTCTTTCCAAAATGTTCAAACGCAGTTTCGTCGTAGTCGGTTCGAAGCACTCTGCTAAACATAAAAAGTGAGAGTACAACAAGAACAACAAAGACAGCGATCGATGACTGTGCTGTTGCGATCATTCCTTGGTATGGGAAAAGTTGAAATATAAGAAGCGCTATATAGAGCGATAGCGTAAGGCCAATGAGTGTCCGAAGACCTTTTGCAAAACCAATTCCGAGACACACACCAAAAACGACAATCCAGTACAACAGTTGTTGTGCGGTTGCAATAATCGTTGCCGTATCCATTTAGTTATTATATGCCCTCTTCTCGCAATTGTTCGACAAGTTTCTTTGCACCTCTGGATAACTTTTTCGGTATATCAATAGATACTTTGACAAGAAAATCTCCTCGATGCTTCCCAGATTCATCTGGAACACCCTTTCCTTTTATACGGAGCATTTCTCCGTGCTTGATACTCGCAGGGATTTTTATAGATACATTTCCGTCGAGTGTCTCCACACTGTAAGTGCTTCCAAGAAGTGCGTCGGTGAGTTTGACGTTGAGCGGTGAAATAAGGTTCATCCCTTCACGAACGATTGTTGGGTGTCTCTCGACGTGGATTTTTATATAGAGATCTCCTGATGTACCACCTTGGAGCGCTTCTCCACGTCCGGTCATTCGGATCATTTCGCCGTTTTGGATACCTGCAGGAATGGCAATATCGATTTTTTCAGAACCTCGAAGAACGCCACGACCATCGCAATCAGAACAACTTTCCTTAGGGATTTTTCCTTTACCATTACATTCAGCACAATCGCGCACGGTCGTAAATGCCCCCATAATAGACTGCCGTGTCTCTCGTAACTTCCCTTGTCCGTTACAAGTCTGACAGGTAATCATTTCAGTTCCTTGTTTTGCACCAGAGCCGTCACATGTTGCGCAGGTATTGTCTTTAGTCAGTGTGACACTTCGCTCTACACCAAATACGGCTTCTTTAAAAGTAAGTTGAATATCAATTGAGATATCATTACCCCGCGCTTGTCGTCGTTGGCGTCCACCTCCAAAAATATCTCCGAAGATATCGTTGATGTCGAACTCAACCCCCTGCCCTTGGAAATCTCCCCAGTTGAATCCGCCAGTACCACCTCCTGGAGCTCCCCCTGCGTATGAGCGACCATAGGCGTCGTACTCAGCACGCTTTTTGTCGTCTGAAAGTACTGCGTATGCCTCGCTGATTTCTTTGAACTTGGCCTCGTCCCCCGTCTTCTTGTCTGGATGATACTTTGAAGCAAGCTTTCGAAAAGCCTTTTTGATCTCGTCTTTAGACGCCTTTTTGTCCACCTCTAGGATTGAGTAGTAGTCTTTCATTTGCCGAGCATTGTATAGCGGAATTTGGGTGGTGTCAAAAGGCACCGTCGATTTGACGGTGCCTAAATAGTTGAAACTTACGACCTAAGACGAAACACGATTTCATTGTCAGGCTTTAGATACGTTTTATCTTCCCACTGGGCACCAATGTGCGTCCGACCCATTGGTGATGTCCTATAGACATAAAATACATAGGACATAGTAGTGTATGTACACTGCAGGGGAGTCATTGCAGTGTAAAGGATTATGTCCTCCTGAACTCCTTCTTCTAGAAAGTGTCTCTGTAGGAAGAATGCATCGTGTGGTTTGCAAGGACTCTGACCATATTCCTCAATACGAGCAACAATATCTTCCATGGATGTCGACTTTGAGAGGTTAAGGTCAGACACTTTGACTCGGGTAAATGTGACAGTTTCTTCTTCACCGTATGTCATACCTTTGCCATCATGTAGACCATACATGGCCCAACGATCTAGACGAGACCGCGCCTCACCATTTTGAAACTCCTCACAAAACTCACCTTTTGTCATCTCTTCGATATCAATCTGGAGATATGTAGGGAAACCAAAAGATAACATTCCTTGTTCTGTCGTAGCCATTGTGTGGGCACTCCTTTTAATTGCAATCTATAATGCATAGTGCACTATTTAGAAATAATATTCAATCTAAATACAAAAAGCGCCGATATCGGCGCTTTTTGTATATTGCGAGGTATTTTATTTATCCTCCTCCTTCTTTTCCTCTTCTTCAGTTACCTCTGCGTCGCGGACATTGTCTTCTTGCGGAGCGCCTTCAGTACCTCCTTCTGGGGCACTTTGTGCCTGCTGATCTTTTGCCATTGCCTCCCCTATTTTCTGCATTTCATTTGAAAGTGCTTCAGTAGCAGACTTTATGGCGTCTACATCATCTTTATCTTTCACTTCCTTAAGTGCAGTTACTTTTTCTTCAACTGCGGTTTTTACTGCTACATCTACCTTATCTCCATAGTCCTTGAGAGATTTTTCTGCAGTATAGATCATCTGATCTGCAAGGTTGCGCACCTCGATAAGACCTTTCTTCTTTGCGTCTTCATCAGCGTGTTCTTCTGCATCTTTCTTCATCTTCTCAATATCATCCTCAGTGAGTCCTGAAGTTGCCTCGATACGGATAGACTGCTCTTTTCCAGTACTCTTGTCCTTTGCGGTCACATTGAGGATACCGTTTGAGTCTACGTCGAGAGAAACTTCAATTTGTGGGACACCGCGTGGTGCTGGTGGAATACCATCAAGGATAAACCGTCCGAGCGACTTGTTGTCTGCAGCCATTGGACGCTCACCTTGTACGATATGTACCTCTACAGAAGTCTGATTGTCTGCAGCGGTTGAGAACACCTGCTCTTTCTTTGTTGGAATATGGGTATTCTTTTCAATAAGTTTTGTCGCTACGCTTCCCATAGTCTCAATACCGAGTGAAAGCGGGATCACGTCCACGAGCGTGATGTCCTGTACGTCACCTTGGAAAATACCAGCCTGAATTGCTGCACCAAGTGCTACCACCTCATCTGGATTGATTGATCGGTTTGGTTCTTTACCAAAGAGATCTTGCACAGCCTTTTGTACTGCAGGCATGCGAGTTTGCCCCCCGACGAGGATAATCTCATCGATGTCTTCCTTAGAGAATGGTGATGCTTCAAGGGCACGTTTGGTGATCTCGATTGAGCGGTCGATGTACTCCTGTGCAAGTTCCTCGAGCTTTGCGCGGGTGAGGGTGAGGAGCATGTGCTTTGGCCCTTCTGCACCTGATGTGATGAATGGGATGTTTACCTCGGTTTCTCCAGAAGATGAAAGTTCGAGCTTCGCTTTCTCTGCAGCTTCATCGAGTCGCTGAAGTGCGAGCTTGTCCTTTGCGAGGTCAATTCCCTCAGTCTTTTTAAACTCATCAATAAAGTATCGGACGATCTGCTGATCGATGTCACGTCCTCCCATGTGTGCATCTCCGTCAGTAGCTTTTACCTCGATAACATCATCCCCTACTTCGAGTACAGTGACGTCGAATGTTCCTCCTCCGAAGTCGAATACCACAATCTGCTCGTCCTTCTTTTTATTAAATCCGTATGCGAGTGCAGCAGCAGTCGGCTCGTTGATGATACGCTTCACCTCAAGTCCAGCAATCTTCCCTGCGTCCTGTGTTGCCTTACGCTGCGCATCATTAAAGTATGCTGGTACAGTGATTACCGCTTCAGTGATCTTCTCTCCAATCTTTGCTTCCGCATCAGCCTTGAGCTTAGAGAGAATCATCGCAGAGACCTCCTCAGGACGATAGTCCTTTTCGCCCATGTGTACGATAACACCACCGTCTTCACCTTTTTTTACTTCATATGAAGCAACTTCCTTGTCCTTCTGTACCGCCTCCTCGTCGAAGTTGTGTCCCATGAAGCGCTTGATACCGTAGATGGTGTTTTCAGGATTTGTTACCGCCTGACGCTTCGCAATTTGTCCTACGAGACGCTCTTTTGTCTTTGAAATAGCAACAATAGAAGGTGTCGTACGGTTACCTTCTGCATTTTCAATAATGGTTGGCTCGCCTGCTTCAATAACAGCGATTGCTGAGTTTGTTGTTCCAAGATCGATTCCAAGTATTTTTGACATAATGATGTTGTTATTTAACTTTTAACTTCTACGATGACTTTTGCTGGTCTGATAATAGTTTCTCCGATGGTATATCCTTTTTGTAAGACCTGATGAACTTTTCCTTCTTCTCCTTCGGTACTCGAGACCGCTTCGTGTGTCTCAGGATTAAATTCTTCACCTGCGTGCCCCACCTCTGTTACTCCATACGTTTTGAGAATTCCCTGTAATTGCGCATACACTCCTTCAATACCTTTACGCCACTTTTCATCACATGATTCCCATGAGGGATCGGACATTGCCATATCAAAGCTGTCGCAAAGTGGAAGTAATATCTCGATATGTTTTGTAGTGATTCGCTCTTTGTCTCGAGTGAGTTGTTCTTCAAGCCGGCGCTTGCTATTAAGAAAATCTGCTTTTGTTCTCTGAAGTTCTTCGAGAGTTCCTCGTCGTTCTGACTCACACGTCCGGAGTTTGTCACGAAGAGATTTAAGCTTACTCACCTCGGCCTCTTCTATATCTTCAATTTCAACATCTTCCGAGTGAGTATCCTCCAAAATCTCCTCTTCAATATGTTCTTTTTCCTGCATAGATAGTTTTCCAAAGAAAATTAGTGCAGGCATTGTATCGTGAAAAAAGGTCCATGTCAAAAATGTAATAAAAAGAAAAAGCTCCGGCGAGTTGCTGGAGCTTTAATGTCTTTCAGGCACATGCCTGATTATTGCGCTTGGGCGACGAGTTTGTCTTGACGGTCAATTTGCCGGAGCACTTTTTCAAGCGTACCAGCGATATGACCTGGACTTTTCCAACGGTCCGTCCAGAATGCAAATGAGAAGTACTCCCAGTTGGATTCAGACGATCGTGTCCACTTGCCGTGACCTCCGCCAGGCTCATACGACCAGCGGTCGCATTTACCATCGTATGCGGGACGACCAGTCTCATCGTAGACGATGTGACATGCAGACACACGTTCTGCAAAGTTGTCGCCATCGTCATCGTGGAGAGCGAGCGCAACATCCTTAACAAGATACCGGCTCATCAGATCGACTTGTGGTGCGTCGGTTCGACGTACCACAACGTATTTGATATTGTCCACCGTTTCAACCGTGGCTTTCTTCGCATCCCCAGCTTGTGCTGGAAAGACGAAAACAAGATTGGCCACTACTACAGCGGCGCCCAAAAGTATTTTTGAAAAGGACATCTCTCTTCTCCTTGTTGGTCGCGCGCCTGCGGGACCTTCTATCTCTATTATAGCATATAGACAGGCATTGTCAATATGGATGGGGATATGAAAAAGGCCTGTGTCAAAAATGAACAAAAGAAAGACCGCTACACTAAATTCGTTAGTGTAGCGGTTAGATCGTGCATCTTGGTATATAAGGAGATCTCTCAGGTATCCTGTGCCAAGACGTGAGCGCGTGCCATTTCAAGGAAGTACGCTTTTTCTTTGATCAGCGCAAGACCGCTTCCTTCCCCAATCGCCAAGTCGTAGTTTTGAGCGAGCACCCATCCATCGTCTACGAATCGGAAACAGAAGGAATCTTCTTGACAGATAGATGAAATCCCTGTCCTTTTCTCACGCCACGACTCGTGGGTGAAGGTTCCTTTCCAGGATATTTCACCTGGAGCAGAAATTTCGATGTAGTCATAGGAACCATTATTGGTCATGACTTGTACGGAATATCCTTCGTAGGATCCTGAAACGGTCCGGAAAGGTTCTGTTGTGACAAAAAGGTATGTGAAGAATACGACTACTACAACCAAGCCAACAACAAGTTGCCAGACCTCCTTTTTTGAAACAGGCTTTCTTTCCCGCTTCCCTCGGTAGGGTATCATCTTGATTCTCCTTGTTCAATTCAAGAATTAATTTCCAAGTCTTTTATATCATATTGACACATAATGTCAATGATGGTGTGTTAAGATATGAAAAAAGCTCCGCAGGGAGCTTTGTTTCTATCGCTTAGACCAAGCTGGTTTTTTGCGAGCCTTGAGAAGTCCAAACTTCTTACGCTCAACAGAACGAGGGTCTCGTTTGAGGTATCCTTCTTTCTTGAGAGCAATACGTCGATCTTCCTTCTCCTTCACAAGTGCACGTGCAATACCGAGTCGGATTGCTTCAGCTTGTGATGAAAGTCCTCCACCATGAACCTTTGCAGTAATTGCGTAGTGTTCAATTCCTGCGTTTTCAACACCGAGTACGCTTTCTACGTCTTTCTGGTGTGTTTCGAATGAGAAGTATTCAGCAAGCGGCTTTTCATTTACAATGATGCTCGTTTCCTTTGCAGGAGTAATGCGCACTCGCGCACTCGCGGTTTTTCGACGTCCTACTGCCTCTATGTATCGTGTATCTGCCATATGATTAAAATTACTCGGTTATCGTTAGGTTCTGCATGCGAAGCTTGTGAAGCTTGTTCTTGGGAAGCATGCCACTAATAACACGTCGTACAACCTCTGCGTATCCGCGTCGTGTCGCAAGGTGTTCAAGAGTCTCTACTTTACGTCCACTTGGGTACCCTGAATATGTCTGGAACTCTTCTTGAGCTCGCTTCTCAGAGATGTCGAGCTTGCTTGCGTTTGTGATAGTAACCTGCACAGGTGCAACAACATGTTTTGCAAAATCAGGCTCATTCTTTCCAAGAAGAATAGTGGCCACCTCAGTTGCCATACGTCCAAGACGCTTCCCTGTTGCGTCAATTGTGTATTCTTTTTTATCCATAGTCTTTTCCATACTTATGCAACAAATTCAATGACCGCCTCGTCTCGTCCAGCGAGTGTACGTCCCATCTTAATAACACGTGTGTATCCTCCATCACGATCCTTGTGCGTAACTGCAACCTCCTCAAAGAGCTTCTTGAGCACCTCTGATTTTGGTTCACCGAGCAAAGAAGCTACACGACGACGTGATGCCAACGTATCATTCTTACTTGTAGTAATAATCTTCTCGATGTATGGTCGAAGTTCGCGAGCCTTTGCTTCGGTAGTTGTGATTTTACCGTGTTCAATAAGCGCGATCGCAAGCCCACGCATAAGGGCAGTCTTTCCGCGTCGTGTTCTTCCTAGTGTTCTGTTTTTATTATGGTGTTGCATACAATCGTTTTTCGCTATTCTTTGAGACTTGTTCCAAGACCAGAGAGAACGGCCTCGATTTCTTCAAGTCCTTTATCTCCGATGCCGTCGAGCGCAAGGATATCATCTTTTTTCTTTCGTACAAGTCCTCCGATGGTTCGAATACTTGCGTCTTCCAATGCCTTCTGTGTACGAGCTGATAGATCAAGTGTTTCGATACGAGTCTTAAGTGTGTCAGAATCAATATCCTCATCCTCTTTTTCAGCCTCTTCTGAAACTTCCTCAGCATTTACTGGTGTTTCCATGACTTCTTCCTGAAAACCGATAACAGCCTTGAGCTGATGAATCATGATCTCGATCGCATTCTCAAGTGCCTCACGTGGAGTCATTGTTCCGTCTGTCTCGAGAGAAACACGAAGGCGGTTGTAATCAGTACGATCTCCAACACGCATGTTCTCAACCTCGTAGTTCACGCGACGAATTGGTGTGAATACTGCATCGAGTGCAATAGTCCCAATATCCACCTTATCTTTCTGATGTACCTCACGTGGCACATATCCAAGTCCGTGCTCTACAGTCATTTCCATTTCAAGCGTCGTACCCTTTGCAGTAATCTCAGCGATGTGCTGATCTGGATTAAGGATCTCAATCTGGCTTGGTGCGTCAATGTCCGCTGCAGTTACCACACCCTGCTTGTTTGTCTTAAGAGTCATTGTAAGTGGCTCATCGCTGTGCATAGCGATACGAACACGCTTAAGGTTAAGAAGAAGCGTAATAACATCCTCTTTGATTCCTTCGATTGTTGAGAACTCATGATCTGCACCAGTGATCTTCACGTGCGTAATCGCTGCACCTGGAAGTGACGAAAGAATAATACGACGAAGTGAATTACCAAGTGTATGTCCATATCCAGGATACAGTCCGTCTATTTCAAATACTCCCCGAAACTCTTCTTCGGTTACAACGCGTGGCTTTGATGGTAGTGTGACGTTTATTTCCAGCATAGTTAAATGTTGTTTAGGACTGACTAATTTATCGACTGTAATACTCGAGCACAAGCTGAGGATCAAAGAGTGCTTCTGCTGGCTCAAATACTGGCTCTGACTTCTTCTCTCCTGTCATTTTTTTCACATCAAATGTGAGCCATGACGGAACACTTGCATTTCCTCCGTGATCATCTGCAAGTGTGGTGAAAAGACCTTTTTCCTTACTTCCCTCACGTACTGAGATAGTGTCTCCAATACGTACACGGTGTGATGGCACCGAAAGCTTTCGTCCGTTTACTATTACATGACCGTGCACCACCATCTGGCGCGCCATCTGACGAGTCTTTGCAAGACCAAGACGATATACAACGTTATCGAGACGAGACTCAAGACGAGCAAAAAGGTACGCGATTGGTTGGTGACCTTTCTTCGAAAGAGCTTCGTTTACGTATGTTCGGAACTGACGCTCAGTCATTCCGTATGAGAAACGCATTTTCTGCTTTTCAGTAAGCTGCTTGCTGTAATCACTTGCTTGACCGCGACGACGTGTTGTCCGCTTACCCGCACGTGCTTCAGAAAGCGCAAACTTTTGTGTTTGTGTTTTTTCGAAGATTGGTGCTCCGAGACGCTTTGCTATTTTGAATTTTGGACCTAATTTCATATATACCTATAGATTAGACACGACGAGCTTTAGGTGGACGCGGACCATTGTGCGGTACCGGTGTCATATCAGTAATTGAGTTGATAGTGATGCCTTTACTTGAGAAACCTCGAAGCGCAGATTCACGACCAGCTCCAACACCCTTCACAATCACTTTCGCCTCCTTCATACCCATTTGCTGTGCCTTTTCTCCAATAATTTCACCAACCTTCGCCGCTGCAAACGGTGTACTCTTTCGTGAACCACGAAAACCGAGCGCTCCGCTTGATGCTGCGATCAGCGAATTACCTTTTGCGTCACAAAGCGTTACGATCGTATTGTTAAATGTTGCAAGAATATTAAGTGTACCTGAGGCAACTTTTTTCTTCGGCACACGATTAAGTGCACGTGAAGTTCCGCTTACATCTGATCCCCCTCCTTTTTTTATAATTCGTTTCTTACCCATATATCATCGAATATACTAATTGAAGCCTGTCTGCTACTTGAATTCTAAGTTTTTTCAAGCTTACGACGACCACTACCCATAGTCTTCTTTGCTCCTTTAAGTGTGCGTGCGTTTGTCTTTGTGCGCTGCCCTCGTGCAGGTAGGCGTCGTGAGTGTCGCATACCACGGTATGACTGAATGTCTTTGAGACGCTTTACATTCCCACTGATTTCACGCTTTAGCTCTCCTTCAATAGTGAAAGATTCTACCTTTTCTCGAATTTGGTTCTCTTGATCTGTTGTAAGGTCTGTAGGCTTTGTTGTCTCTGCAATATTGAGTTCTGCAAGAATATCAAGCGCGCGAGAACGACCAATACCGTACACAGAAGTGAGTCCGTATGAGAGTGTCTTTTCGTCTGGAATAGTTATACCTGAAATTCGCATATACCTGTTTGGCTAGCCTTGTCGCTGTTTGTGGCGGGGTTTCCGCTTGTTGATAACGTAAATCTTTCCTCGTCTACGGACAATTTTGTCATCAGGACTGATTTTCTTAATTGATGATCGTACTTTCATAAATAATGAATATTCTGTGTCTTTTCTTCCGTAACTACAGTCGCTTGGTAATCCTCCCCTTTCCTCCGTATGGATCTGGAACAATCGCCACCCGGTCTCCTACGAGCACACGGATACGAAATCGCCGCATCTTGCCAGCAAGGTATGCGAGCGATAGTTCTTCTTCGTCATCGAGACGGACACGAAAAAGGGCATTGGGGAGTGCCTCCTCGACAGTGCCGTAAACGAGATCTTCTTTTTCATTCGCTTGATCTTGCATCAAACGAGGGTGAGTTTAGCAGAATAATGAAAAGCCGTCAACATAAATATCACGTAATTTAACTTTTAGTTGGGGACAACTACTTCGAAGCTGATATCTTCAGCATCCTTTGGAAAGGACTTCTTCCAAAATGGATGAATCTTTGCCTCAGCTTTGAGGATTGCTGGGTACTCAGAGAGCACGCCGAGAAGAAGTGGTTTAGAGAGTCCGAGAAGATCTTTGGTGAGATTTTCTTCGTTGAACTGCCATATAAGTTTTGCCTTCCCTTCCAACGTGAACGTAATAGTATCAGTTGTAGTTATATCTTCAAGTGATTTTGTCTCCTCACTGTACGTAAAGGCAAGGTCATCGATTGATTCAAGTAGTACATTTTCTGAGGTGTAATCTTGAACAGTCACTTTCGCAACATGCGACGCAAGATCTTCAGCTTTAAAGAGTGGCGCCACAAGTTTTGCTCGCTCTTTAATGATTGCCTCCCCTCCGCCTCCATCAGCTCCAGGAAGAGATTCATATACGTAAGTCACTGCCTCATCAAAGAGTTCAAACCCTGCAGGACGCTCATTTTCGAGGCGAACCATTAACGCTTCACGTAACTCAGTGTGAAGTGAGCTTTGTGCGTCAGCAAGTTCGGCATCATCGATAAGATATTGCTCCCCCTCAAATCCACCACTAAATGAAGATTTTGATTCTGCGTACATACGATCGTACTGATCAGTACCTTTAAGACCTGGGATCGTGAATTTTGAAGGTCCGATGTTGTAAGTCTCACCAGCATCATCGGCGAATACTTGTGCTGTTGTGCTACCAGGAACCGTGTTTCCTTTAGCGTCTTTCGTGCTACCAGGAACTACCACTGATTCAAGAACGCGGAAAATGAGACCGTTCGGTGATTCGAATCGAGTGTTTTTGATGAGTCGTTGCTGCGTAGTGCTGTACGCATTGTAAATAGTGATTGTTCCTGTTGCTTGTTCAGAAACTTCTTCAGAACCTGAGACAGAAACGCGCCGCTCTCCTTCTGCTTCAAGTGTTAGGAGTTCATATCCGAGAGTATCCGAACCTGAAGAAGTCGCGGTAACTTCAGTATTGATTGAAACCTCTTCAGTTTTTGGAGTAATAAGTACAGTTGCACCACCGAGTGCACTTGCAACCATGACGCTTACGATAATGATCACAAGCGCTATTCCACCAAGCCACATAAATTTATTGTGACTGCCAGAACCACCGATTCGTGGATATGCTCGACTTCGTGGGGAACGTACTTTATTACGCACCGGCCTTGCTTGAGTTGTTGGCTCAGGTTCTCGTGAGATCATGTCAGCTTGGGTACGTCGCGCGACACCTGCGCGAGAGCGAGGACGAGACTGGTCTGAGGTTCTAATATCCTGTAGGTTCCATTTTTTTGACATATATTTCTAGTATAGCGTTATATGGACATCATGTCCCCTTTTATTCTTGAGCTAATTTGTGGAAAAAATTCCCAGCAATACGAAGAGGAAGCTCGAGTTTCTTGCCCTCCACATGATCCATACCTATATCTTCAGGGACAAATATTGTAGAAGATTCCTCTAAAACTTCATCAAGCGTTTCTCGACAAAGTCCTACAAACACATCGCGTACTTCCGGAGCAACGATAATCATACTTGTTCGTGGAATACGAATATGTTTTTCAATATCAATGAACATAGTCCGTAATTCCTTTTTATACTTTGCGTGAGCATGTTCTGGAGTATGTGAATCAGTGTCTGAGTTTTTCTTTCTCCATGATTGAGATTTAAATATACAGCCCCCAACATTGAGAATCGTTGCATACATAAGAACTCCATTAATAACCACGGCACATTCTGTTCCTTCATGCGTCACAGTAATAAAGCAGAACGATGCAAGTTCTGGGTATGTATTTTTGAGCACAAGATATGATGCGTACAAGTGTGTATGCATATGTAGTGGTAAGTCCTCACCAAACGTACGCTCGTGTAACTTCTGTATATTTTCACTGATCTTCAAAGGAGCCAACCCTGTGTAATGTCGCATTTCGATCTCTTTCCCTTCTCTCCCGTACGGTTTTTCAACAAGAACCTCGTCAATTCTTGTTCCAATGACTGCATGCTCTATAACCTCAAAATCAAACGCTCGTGCTATCTCCTCTTCTCGGTACTCCTCTTTGAGTTTTTCCTCAAGTGTCGTAAAGAAGCCTTCGATAAACACTTTGTTTACAACAAAAGGACGCGAGCTTCTGAAATGCACTTTCCTCGTTGCTGTTCGTGACCATGGTGGTCGATAGATAACGACAGCACGTTCAATATGTGAGCCAGGAGCATGAAGAGAAAAAGCCTTCAAGCCTCTTGAGGTAAGTACGTCGTAAACTTCACGCAATGTCATCACTACCTTTACCACACGTTCTGCGGGTGTGTTCCGAAATGAAAGATCCATTGGGAACGAATCGCTCCACAAACATATTGGAGATTTTTTACGGGCAGAAGAAGAGATTATCGCAACATCTATTTTTGACGCTCCAATATCAATGAGTACTCCGTACTCTGTACCAAGAAAAATATCTCGTAACATACAGTTGATTATACATGAGCTTTTATCTATCTCGACAATACTATCCTGAATAAACAAAGAGCCCTGAAGGGCTCTTTGTTTATTCGAGAATTGCTTTGATGCGCCTTACTCCGGCAGATGAGGACTCTTCTTTTTTAATCTTGAATGTTCCCGATATTGTTCCAGTGTTTTCTACATGTGGACCACCACAGAGTTCGCGTGAGTAGACTGTACCAGCCTCATCTTTGACGGTATATATTTTTACCTCATCAGGATACTTGTCCCAGAAACTCCCTTCCACAGTGTCGTCTGCTTCAGCATCCGTCTTGGACATTGTTTCAATACTCACACCAGCACCGGCTTTGATAGCTTCATTAACATACTCTTCGACACGCTCAAGCACGTCTTTTGGTACCTTCTCGTGATATGTAAAGTCAAAACGAAGACGTTCTCCAGTAATGTTTGATCCCGCCTGATGAACTCCATCTCCAAGCTCTTTTCGAAGACCTGCAAGTAAGAGGTGTGTTGCTGTATGGTACTGGACCACTTTTTCTGAGTGATCAGCAAGTCCTCCCGCAAACTTCCCTGCAGCACCTGCGCGAGATTTTTCTCTATGTTCTTCCATTAATTTGTTAAAACCTTCTACGTCAACTTTCTTTCCATGTTTTTCTGCCTCTTCAACTGTTAGCTCTATCGGAAAACCGTATGTAGTGAAAAGATCAAAAGCTCTCTGAGCACCAATACCTTCAAAATTGTTCTTTGTGTCTCCTATACGCACAACAACATCCTGTTTGTTAAACTCTCTGAGCCCACGTTCAAGTGTTTTTCGGAACTGCTCTTCCTCATTCTTAATAGTTTCAATGATTGAGTCTTTCTTATTGCCGAGATTTACGTAGTGCTTCTCATATGTAGCGACAACACTTTCCGCAAGAAGCGCTAGATTGCCCTCACCAATACCAAGCGTATCTGCATAGCGAACACTGCGACGAAGCAGACGTCGTACAAAATACCCCTGCTCAGTGTTGGATGGGAGTACATCATCTCCAATCATAAATACCGCACCACGAATATGGTCACAAATTACTCGGAATGGAAGAAGGTTCTCTTCATATTTCTTTCCAGAAAGATCTTCGATTTGCTTAATGACATTCTGGAGAAGATCCACCTTGAAGACATCCGGCTGTCCAAGCGCAGCGACAGCAATACGCTCAAGTCCTCCTCCAAAGTCCACATTCTGCTGCGGTAATTTTGAAAATGAGCCATCCTCATTTTTTATAAACTCAATAAATACTGAGTTTCCAATCTCAAGGAATCGTCCACAATCACAGTTTGGATGACAGTGTTCACCAAACGCGGTGTTGTGCGGCGTTCCAAAATCATAAAATACTTCACTATCTGGGCCGCCAATTTCTCCTGCGGGCATATTTTCGGGCTTCCCTGCTCTACTCCACCAGTTTTTTGAAGCATCGTAGTAGAAAATACGTTCTCCTGCTTTCATACCGCGCTTTGCGCCATCTTCCTCAGAACCCATGAAAGCAACACCGTCACTCACGTTCTTTTCATTAAACAACCTCTGCCAAATTCCAACAGAATCCTCATCCTTAGGAACCCCGCTTGTTTCGTCGCCTGCAAATACTGTCACGTAGATATTCTCTGGATCAAGACCAATCTCATCAACAAGAAATATATAGAACCATGGAAGTTGTTCTTCTTTGAAATAATCTCCCAAAGACCAGTTCCCGAGCATTTCAAAGAACGTTGTGTGACGATTGTCTCCAACTTCATCAATATCTTCTGCACGGAAACATTTTTGGGCATCAGTGAGTCGTGTACCTTTTGGGTGAGATTCTCCCATCAAATACGGCACAAGTGGTTGCATGCCACTTCCTGTAAAAAGTGTTGTGGGATCATTTTCAGGCACGAGTGCAGACGATGGAATAACCGCGTGCCCTTGCTGTTCCATAAAGTTTAAAAACTTCTTTCGAATTTCGTTTCCAGACATAGGTTCTGAGTATAACAAAGTTATACTTATTGCACAGCTGGGGCTGCCACTTCAATAAAACACTCTGGGCCCGCGCAAAGGAAGCTGAGTGTTCCTGTATAGAAAAACATCTCAAAAAGATACCCCATAACAATGAGGAGAAGACCGACAAGTGTCAGCACTTGTTCTCTTTTGATTGAACGAAGTACGACATTGTCTATGTGGTGCTCATGAAGAATGCCTAAATGCACGCGCAACACCGCTACTCCCAACAAAATCTTTCCAAATGTTCCAACAGTGAGTCCAATGAGTAAAAGATTCATATGCTTTTAGTATACCTACTTTTTCTTTGTAAGTTTTTCAAATGTCTTAATATCTTCCTCTAGTGAAGCAAGACTTTCACGGAAGGTCTCCTCTTTTGTCGTGTCAATACCAATTGATTTGCATATATTTTCTACCGTATCGCTTCCTCCTGCACTAAGAAACGCGTCGATTTGTTTAATATACGAAGGGTCTTTCTTGAAACGTCGTGCCATGATTCCGCTTACTAATATTCCGTAAGCATACGAGTACACATAAAAGCCGTACCTGAAGTGTGGGATATAAATGTACGACAACCCATCACGTTTTGTTATCTCAATACCAGAACCGAGATACGCTCTAAAGTGCTTCTGAATCATCTTCTGAAGTTCTTCTTTGGTGACTGCACCATTCTGTCGAATAGTGTTATGAAGTTCGAGCTCAAAATTGAAGAATGCAATCTGACGCTGAATGGTAGCGATGTCGCGACCAATGCGATCGTGAAGTAGAACAATCTTTTCTTGGTCTGTTGCTTGTTCAAGAATCTTATCTTCAACTAATTGTTCAAAGAGTGTACTTGCAGTCTCTGCTGTTACTGTTGAAAAATCTTGATACTGTGTTGACTGCACCTTACTTCTTTCTGCATGAATTGCATGTCCCACCTCGTGTGCAAGGGTCTCGAGTGATTTCAGATTGTTGACGTGATTCAAAAATACAAGCGTTGGGACGTTTACTGTTGCTGCCATAAATGCGCCGCCACGCTTTCCTTTTTTTGGATAAACGTCGATCTGACCTTCCTGTAGCATACGATCAAATATCTCTCCGTACTCTTTCTTGACTCCGTAGAACGTGTCTCGACAAATTTCTACCGCTTTTTCAAAGGGTACTTCAGGTAAGACACCTATTGAATCTGACCTATTGGCATACCGTAGAGATTTTTTACCCTGATATTTTGCCTTCAGTTTGTAAAATTTTCGACTAAGCGCAAATCCTTTTGTTGAAATAGCGTTCACAAGCGCGAGTACTGATTTTTCATCGTTTTCATACCCTTGTATGGTTGCAGCATAAGGCTCTTTGTATCCACGAAGCTCATCGGATACTTTTTTATGTGTGATGATTGCATTGAATTCATTCTCAGCAACTTCAGCTATCTTTTCAAATTCATCGAGAATGCAGTCCCAAAGTTTTTGTTTTTGTGAAGGCTTTTCAAGATCAATACGTTCTAACGCCTCAGGTATAGCGATTTCTTCTTTATTCCAAACAATCGTGCGGTTACTCAATATCTTAGAAGTCCCTGACACCCACATATACGAAGAGGTATTTGCGTAGAGATTCACGATCCGTTCTTCACTCTCAGAAAGTGTGTGTTTCGCCTCAATAAAAACACGTGCCAGATAGTAATGATACGGTCTTAAGTTTTCATCTTTAAGGTATTCTTTCTGCTTCTTTACTGGAATTTTACCTACTGCAAGCATGAAAAAAAGGAGCTCATTGACCACCTTTGTCATGCGGGCTTCTAGTAGGTTTCCTTTTTTCTCAGCTACAGAGTCTTTTGCGTCTAACTCATGTCGAAACCAAAAATACCGAGATGGTCTTACAAACTCTGGCATACCATCAAGCTTCTTATATTCATCAAGAGCCTTGCGTAAGCGTGTTGCGGTACTCACAAAGTCTTTCTGACGATATTTTTTGGCAAATGCTTTAGCTGTGCGCTCAGCTTTTCTAATATCCTTCTCAATACGAGGATCACGATCACTTGTATAGAAATGTTTTTTTAAGTTCCATGTCGTCTGCACTTTTGTCAGTTTTGGTAACTTATTCTTAGGAGTATACGTGAGTGTATTACTTTTCTTTGTCATTGAGTACAAACTTTTTATATTCGGTAAATACGTGATTGAATTCGTGGACTATATCATTTTTGAGCCGTCGATTCAAAACGTTGCTGACATTCTGATGAAACCACACCTGATCTTCAACGGAAGGTTTCCCAAAATCCCGTATAAATCCTGCACGGTTATTGTAATATCCTTCAATAACGGAACGCATATTATGTATCTTATCTGCGCTTGAAACAATAAGTGCTTCTTGCGGAGCGTCGGCAAGTTGTTTTATGTATCTTTTCTTCCTTTCTTTCCACTCTTTTTTCTCGTCAGGATTTTCAATATGCTCTGAAACCGCGAGCACAATGTCACAGACTTTGCGTCCGAAGTCGTCCTGAAGCTCCTCTCGTGTGTAGTCGGTATCTTCAAGCGTGTCGTGTAGTAGTCCAGCTATAACAATATCTTCGTTGTCAGTGTAGTCAGAAATAATAAGCGCTACTGCAAAGAGATGGGTTACGTACGGAAGTGGTGCAGGACCTTTACGCACCTGATCACGGTGAAGAAGTGCAGCGGCTCGTATTGCTTGTTCGATTCGGTATGAGTACAACATATTGTTTTCTATAGTATCACAGCCAGTTAATTGGTTCCTGCCCATGCTCGGTTAAGTATGCATTGGTTTTACTAAAAGGCTTTGAACCAAAAAATCCATTATATGCAGAAAATGGTGATGGGTGCGGTGACTCAATGACACAGTGACGCGTGCGGTCGATATGCGCACCTTTCGCTTTAGCGTAATTCCCCCACAGAATAAAGACGAGTTTTTCTCTTTGTTTGTTGAGATTCTGTATAACCGCATCCGTGAACTCTTCCCAACCCTTTCCCTGATGTGAGCCAGGACTACTTGCTCGTACCGTAAGTGTCGCATTAAGCAAAAGCACGCCCTGTTTTGCCCACCGAGAGAGGTCTCCGTCCTTGTTTTTCATTGGTTCTCCAAGATCAGACTCAATTTCTTTAAAAATATTTTGCAGCGACGGAGGCAACTTTGCATCGGTGCCTACCGCAAAGGAAAGTCCATTTGCCTGACCTGCTCCATGATATGGATCCTGCCCAAGGATAACGACCTTTACGTTATCAAACGGACAAAGCTCAAACGAACGAAATATATTTTGTGGCGCAGGATATACTCGAGTACTTTGATACTCCTGCTTCACAAAGGAAGTCAGCTCCTTGAAGTACGGTGTATCGAATTCATCGGACAATCGTTTTTTCCACGACGATTCAATCTGTACATCCATACGTACTTTATTTTCTCTTCCGAGCTACATCCTGCAACTTTCTTGTCAGTTCAGCTACACGATCAGTGAGCATCTTAAAGGAACGCTGTTTCTGAGGAAGTTCGGAACGTAACTTTGTAAGTTTCATTTTATCTTTGGAAATGTCGCCGTGTATTTGACGTTCTTCTTCCTTCAGTTTACGTTCCCTGTCTTCTTTTTTACGAATCTCTTCTGGCAATTCACGAACCTCTTCTTCAAGCTGAGTCAATTCTCTTTCTTGTATATCAATTTGGCGTTCAGTCTCAGACAACTGTCGTTCAAACTCCTCTGGTCTCATTTCCATATTCATACGTTATTTCTTTATTGCTCCTTCTCTCATTAAAAGTGTTCGTTTTACATCTACACCTCCTCTATTATAGCCCCCCATTCCACCATCACTACGAATCACCCGATGACATGGGACGGTTTTGTCATAATTTCCTGCCATAGTGTTGGCTACTGCACGGTACGCTTTTGGATTTCCTGCTTTTTTTGCTACTTCCGCATAGGTCATAACCGATCCTTTTGGAATACCTCGCACAACATCTTTAACTGTCTCAGCAAATTTATTTCCCATGATTCTTTTTATGTATCGCTTGCAGTTTTTTGCCAGACGCTTCCCGATATGGGCAATATTCACACCACTCACCAATTTTAGGAAGTTCTTCACTATCGAGTGTCTTTTTAATATCAAGAAGTGTCTGCTCTATCCACTCTGTCTCTCCTTCACATGGTACGAGCGTTGTTTCAAACTCAAGTGTGTCATTAAACGCGACTGTATCACTTGATGCATTTGCATACACAAAATATCCAGTCTTGGAGACTTCAAAGCCATTTTGTATAAGAAGCCACTGGTACACGCCGATTTGCCGTTTGTATTGATCTTCCCACGAAGAATCAGCAAGCGTCTCAATAGTTCCTTCTTTTGAAGTCGCTTTGTAATCGACAACAATAAGTTCTCCAGCATCATTCACCCATACATCATCAACAGCACCCGAGACGACAAGTCCTGTCGCCTCATGTCTACACTCGAGTCCTGCAAAGTTATCTCGCCAAATATCAAGATCTTTATGCTGATACGGTAGCGCATCAACGTTATACTTTTCCATAATAGGATGTTTCTCTTTTCTCTCTCTAAAATGGTCAAACTCTTTCTTAAAAAGTGTGTCGACGGCAATGTTGAGGTTGAACGAAGGCATTCCAGGTCGTTTTGTTCCGAGTTTGTTATCAAGATAAAAACATCGTGGACATTCAATAAAAAAATCAATCTTAGAGCGTGAAAGTCTCCACTTAGCCCCACCATAGTTCCAGTCCGCAGAACGGTTTGGATTATATTTCCTGACGAAATTTCCCATTCCGTAGAGTATACCACACACAAAAACCCCTCTGAGTGAGGGGTTTTTGTGTGTCTAGATTCTTGTCCTTATTGTGCAGTAAACACTGCAGCTCCTCCTTCCACCTCAATGTCAATGCCGGTATCAAATTCCATGTCACCATCTTCAGTGAAAAATGAAAGTCGGTACATGTTGCCTGCCTCAGTACCTCGAAGCAGTTCAACTTCTGTTGGGAGAAGTCCGTCCTCAGTGTTGTAGCGTGAAGCACCAAGAATGTTCCCTGCAACTCCGTCAATGTACTCTCGTACAACAACCCAACCACTCTGTGCCGGATATGCAGTAACCGCAAGCGTCACTACCTCTCCAGCAGGTTGATCAGCTACCTCAAAAGATCCAGATCCAGGTGAAACCACTCCTTTTGATTCTTCCATAGTCTCCATAGTCTCTGTATCAGCATCTTCTACAACAACCTTTGTGTCGTTGCTCGGTGAGAAAATCCAAAAAAGAAGACCTCCAATAATTAGACCGAGGACAAATGCCACGATAGTCTTGTTCTGTTCCTGTTTGACTGTTATATCATCCATACATTAATTGAACCTACCTTTAATGAAAGGCATTGTATCACTCTTGCATACTGTGACAAAGTTGACGAGCTTCAGCTATTACTGCCTCCCTTTTACCTCGCGCAATCCCATACTCATCTAAAATCTGCGGACGCTTAATTATATCGCTACAAATAACGATATTTTTCTTGAGGAGTACTGCCTTTTCTTTCTGAGTAAGTGTTGAGAGTACAGTGATTGGAAAAACACCCGCACGTGCAATGCGGTCTTGAAGCGTGTTTTCTTTTGGATAGCGCCAGCTAAGGAGCTTCAGCCCTGTACATTCAGCATAATCCGTCGTCGCTTTTGTAAAACGTGTATTTGTCACAATAAGAAGCGAATTTATTCCACAAGTATCTTCCGAACAAATTGGAAGTGCTTTGAGGTCAAGATATCGTGCGTATGAATATAAGGCTGTTTTAATATCAGAGGTTGTCCGTTGTCGGGAATGAAATTTTGCTTCAGTAACAAAACTGTCATCCTTTGAGTATGCAGCAACATCAATTTCATGCATGCCACACTTTCCTTTCATGATAATGCGCGTCTTCGTATCATAGCCTTCCCGTTGAAACAAACGTGCAAGAAAATCTTCAAACGGAAAACCAGTTGGTCCAAGGTCCGCTACTGCATGAGAGAGTGAATATTTTGCAGCTTTTGGAACCGCTTCTTTGTGAAGCGCCTTAAAAGCATGTCGATAGATCGCCTTTGTGGTCATTCCCTCAGTAATATGTTCCTCAACATGTGCAATGACACGATCTATTTCAGATTTTGATGCCCCCGCTCGTCGCAATGAATTTCTTAGTTTTTGTGGTCTAAACTCCTGTTTCGTTCCATCTGCTTTTGTGATCAACATATTACGCAATAATACCACCTCCAAGACACTCGTCGCCCCTATATAGTACACAGGACTGACCTGAGGAAGGTGTTGGCATAGGATCTTTTGTCTTGAGGGATCCTTTCTCTGTTATAGAAACAGAGAGGGCTTCTCCACGATAACGAAACTGAGCCGTGAGTTCTCGATCCTCAAAAGATTGTATTTCATTTTTATCCTCAAGGATAATCTCTTTTTCAACACTCTTTGGAGGATTTTCTGCAACCGTGATTGTATTTTTTTCTATGTCTCGAGAAATGACATAGTGTGCCTTGCGTGCATTACTTGATTCCGTAATTTGAAAGCCATGTCGCTGGCCAAGTGTATAGATAAGTGCACCGCTGTGTGTACCAATTGATTCACCACGATCATTGAGTACGAGACCTTCTTTGAGGTTTATATAGTGTGACAAAAAATCTTCTATATCGACTGGCCCAAGGAAACAGATTCCCTGACTGTCTTTTTTTTGGGCAGTCGGTAACCCATCTTTTTTCGCTGATTTTCGTACTTCAGATTTTGGTATGCTACCCACTGGAAACATGATGTGTTGAAGTTGTTTTTGAGTGAGTGTCCATAAGAAATAACTTTGATCTTTTTCTGTATCTATACCTCGATACAAATGATATCCATTATTATCTTCGAGAACACGAGCATAATGCCCAGTGGCAACTGCGTCAGCGCCTTTTTCAAGCGCAAAATTAAGAAAAGCACCAAACTTTACATGTCGGTTACACATTACATCAGGATTTGGGGTTCTACCTCGTGTGTACTCAGAGATCATGTACTCTGCCACTTCTGTTTTATACGCTTCCTCACCATCAAAGGTAAGAAATGGGATATTGAGATGTGCAGCTACACGCATTGCGTCAATTCTTTCTTTTTCCCAATTACAATCTAAGAAATTTGGTTGCCACGTCTTTATGAATACACCGACCACATCGTGCCCCGCTTCAATGAGCTTCAGTGCGGCAACTGAAGAATCAACTCCCCCCGAGAGCCCCACGAATACCTTTTTCTTCTCACTTTTCATATGAGGAAGTATAGCGCATCACCTCAAATAACGCTCTTTATTTCGCTTATGTTCTGCAAATGTTTCTGCATAATAGAATGTCCCGTCAGGTGCGGTGAGATAATAGAGATACTCAGTTTTCTCTGGATACAATACTGCTTCAACGGCTTCAAGTCCTGGATTTGCAATAGGTGTTGGTGGTAATCCTGGATACAGATAGGTGTTGTACGGAGAATCGACTTTTAAGTCATCGAGTGTGAGCTCAGAACTTTCCTTATCAAAGAGATATGAAAACGACGCATCCACCTGTAGTGCCATACCAATATCAAGCCGTGTACGAAGAATTCCCGCAACAATATGTTTTGACTCTGACGTACTTGCTTCTCGCTCAATAATAGAAGCAAGTGTAATGACTTCGTCTTCCGTCATGTTCTGTTTTTCAAATTCCCCGCGCAATATACCAACCTTCTGTTCGTAGGTATCTCGCATAAGTGCAAGCATGTCTTCGACAGAGTAATCCTCTGGCACAAAATACGTGTCTGGATACAAGTATCCAATCTCTTCGTCAAAGTCTTCTGCAGAGAGCCCTAGCTTGTTCTTGAGGTTTACTTCATGAAAGATGACCTCAAGATCTCTGCCACGAAGCCCTTCGGGTATAGTGACACGCAACAATGGTGCACCATCGGTACCTTCTGTGATTGCTTGAGCAACACTAAATACATTTCTAGGTTCTGTAAAAATGTACGTTCCTGCTTTTATAAACGTAAACGGATGCTGAATAGCAAGTATAGTCTGGAGTAGCAACCGCGATCGAACTACTTTTCTTTCATCAAGCATAGTTGTAATGCTTCGTACATCACTTCCCTCTTCAATAATGATTTTTGTATTTACCGGAAACTGAGATGGCGCAGTCAGTGAAAGAAATCCTGTGACAACAAAAAGAAAAACAAGTACACTTAATCCTAAATACGTAAGAAGTTGTTTGTCTTCACCATACCGCTTCGGTATCAGAGGACGTCGAGTGCCTTCTGAAAAACTTTTCTTAATATACAGAATAATCTCTCTGAGTTTCATATAGTCCGATTCAATGCTACACAGGCAAGTTTGAAGGCGCCTCACTTCGTGTTGATGGTATACGTTCAACCGTTGGGGTAAGAAGCACTTTGCCTGGGAAGTGGAATATTGTCGCAAGTTCTTCAGTAGTCATTACCTTCTTTGTGTCAGATTTGTTTTGTGCAATATAACTACGACGTTTATATTCTGCTAACTCCCGCTTTTTGTGTGCTAGCACACGCTTTCCTTTAGGATCCTGCCACCAATTCCAATCGAAGTCAGTGCGCCACCGCACACCAATTGCGTTATGGTTGAGCTCGTCATACCCTCGCCATCCAGTGATGAGCTGACCAATACGTTCTCCGGGGTTAAATGCTTCTGCTGTTGCAATATACATACCACGGATCGCAGAATTAAAGGCATTTTTACCAAGACTCCGTTCAATATCTTTGATGGTATCTTTTTCGGTATCAGTAAGAAGCATCATGAGGTTGCTCCCCGCATCCTCACCAGCACGTTTTTTTGCTCCGTCAAGAATCTCCTGTATCTCTTTTCGCGCCTCATCCTTCCAGTCAGGCTGCTTAGTAAGAGAACCTTCCTTGAAACCAACTTCTCGGTTTGCATCAATAAGGATCTGCACCCAGTACCACTCTCCTGGACCGATATTTGAGAGCGCTTCCACCATAGAGGTGATTGGGTCAATCTTTTCTTCTTCTTTTGGCATAGCTTGAAGCCCATACTCAACGTACGTTTTTATTGGATATGCACTTGCTTTCTTGAGTCCGAAATGAAGTGAAAAATACTGAAACCGCTCTGGGTCCCACGGTATTTCAGCCGTGTAGTCCATTTCAAGTTCTTTCACCTCAATGCCTGGGTATTGTGCATACAACTGTGCTTCAATAATTGTCTTGAACTTTTTTTTCGGCAGATTGATATAAAATTTGACCTCTCCTCCGCGAGAAACAAGCTCAAGCGATGTAACCGGTGGATGCTTACCATCGATATACGTCTGAATGTGGTTATCCGGCGCAGCTGTTTGGTGAATCTGAACTAATACAAGCTCCATTGCCTCTGGTGATTTGTAGACTTCTTTTGGAAGTTTAATTTCAAGCGTGGTGCGTCCTTGATTAAGATCGAACTTCTTCCAGACGTAGTACATCCAAAATTCAAAGAAAAGCAAAAACGTAATGATTGGAAGCCAGATAGGAGCGGTAGCCACCGCAAAACGTAGTGAGGCGTTTGCATTTACGTCCACGACATTTACCACCGCAATCACCACGGCTACACCCACAACCGAAAGTACAATTCCGACATTTACACCAAAGCCTTCAAGCCATTTGATCATATGTCAGTATTATAACCTACATACACCCTCTGTTTTGATATATGGGTGAGCAAAACAAAAACACTCTCCGGAGAGAGTGTTTTTGAAATCTAGTCGAGTACCATGTATGTTCCGTCCGGCAGTCGTTTGAAGATCGAGATATCTTGGAGATTTACCACAATGGTATTGTCCTTTACGTATCGCTCTTTTCGTACGCGATCAATAATCTCTTCGCGAGAAAGTGGACCTTCCTTTTTGAGGATATCCTGAAGTACATCTTTCACCACTCCAGCTGAGTATCCCCATTCAGTGAGTGCATAGAGCCCTCGTCCAACAAGTACGAAACGTTCATCTTTGATAAGTTCGTTGTGTGTTGTTGCGACGTGAGCCTTCTTTCCGAAGAGTTCACCGATTGCTTCTGCAACTTCTTTGAAGTGCATCGGAGAACCGTGTCGTTTCACTGCAAGGTATGCGTAATCACGAATACCTTTGGCACGAACGTTTGGACTTGTTGCGTGTCCCCATTCACCAAGCGGATTCTGCCCAAGCTTCTTTGAAATCGCGAGCCATCGCTTAAGTACAGACTCATCACGGTAACTATCTTCAAGGTCTTTGAGTTCACTCTGAAGTCGAGAAAGAATCTCTTCCTCAGTTACAAGCTCGTCTTCGTCAAGAGATTCGAATACGTTCTGAAGAGCATTCTCTACTTCATCAGAGACTTTTCGTTCTACATGCCATCGGTGACAAAAATGCTTGTCCTCTTTTGCACGATAGAATGCGTTTCCAAGCACAAGAAGGAAATAGATATGATTGCGCACCACTTCATCATTTGAGATTTCCTCGAGAAGCACTTCTTCGCTCACTACTGCACCGAGTGAATTAAGAATATTCTTAAGCTCATCAAAAGTCTCTTCAAATTCGTCATATGCAGGTGATTTCTGGATTGACTGAATCGCATAGTTTTCAATCTGGCGTACACGCTCACGTGTAATACCATATGTCTTTCCAATAGACTCAAGTGTCTGTTTTTCAGTACTTTTTCCGAGTCCGTAACGTTTCTCAAGAACGTCTCGAGCGCGATCAGGAAGCACCGCGAGGAGCTTTTTTGTTGCCTGTTTTGGTTTAAATGTAATCATATCTATTTCTAATTTCCTTAATATCTCTGCGATTTCATGTATATGTGACGCAATATCAATACATTATTATCACGTTATTGACATAACGTCAACCCTATACTATTCGAGGATGATGCTGAGAATCCTCCCCGGTACATAGATGACTTTCTGTACTCCTCCACCAATAAGCTCTTTGAGCCGATTATTATCTCGAACAGCTGCAATAGCTGTTGCTTCATCAGCGTCTGCTGGGAGTGTGATATCCCCCCGAACCTTTCCATTTATCTGCACACCAATAGTAACCTCATCGTCTTTTACGAGTGCAGGGTCTGCAACAGGAAATGTTTCTGTGTGGATTGAGTCTGTCTCGCCGAGTGCTTCCCACAGCTCTTCAGTGAGGTGTGGCGCAAACGGTGCAAGGAGCTTAAGGAATGCCTGATATGAACTTTCAGTAAGTCCCGTTTTTTCTACCGCATTTACAAAGACCATAAGCGCGCTGATCGCGGTGTTAAATTTGTATTCCTCAATATCGCTTCCTACCTTCTGGATTGTTTTATGAAGTAAGCGCGTTGTGTCCTCTGTTTCGCTTTCTGTGATGTGTTCTGAGAGACCATATACACGCTCGAGGAATCGTCGTGTCCCCGCAATACCACCCATGTCCCACGGATAGTTTGCAGCTTCTCCGTATGGACCCATAAATGCGAGATACATTTTTACCGCATCTGCCCCCACACGAGTCACTTCCCCGTCAGGATCGATAACATTTCCCTTTGATTTACTCATCTTGTTTCCATCAGGACCAAGAATGAGTCCACGATTGATACGTTTCTTGTACGGCTCTTTCTCAGTCACCAAACCAAGATCAAAGAGTACTTTCTGCCAAAATCGTGAGTAGAGGAGGTGCAGTGTCGTATGCTCTGACCCTCCGAAGTAAAGATCGACCGGCATCCACTTTTCCTGCACCTCCTTTGAGGAAAACATCTCTTCGTTCTTATTATCAATATATCTGAGGAAATACCACGCTGAGTCAACAAAAGTATCCATAGTCTCCACTTCTGAAACCCACCCTTCACCAAATACTTCTTCAGTACGCCGCTTGAGCTCTGCACTCTTTGCGAGCGGTGGTTCACCTGTTGGCTTAAAATCTACATCCGATGGTAATGTCCATGGGAGGTGTTCTTTTGGTACTGGATGCGCGTTTCCTTGTGGGTCGTACACAATTGGAATCGGCACTCCCCAATACCGTTGGCGTCCCACAGACCAATCACGAAGTCGGTATGTGTTTGTCATCGTACCTCCCACTTTTTCGGCGATCTTTTGCTTCGCTTCTTCTGAGTCTAGACCATCAAACTCTCCTGAGTTCATAAGTATTCCTATGTTTCCATACGGAAGGGGTTCGTCGGTAACAACTACTTGTTGTACCGGCAGTCCATACTTTTCAGCAAACGCGTAATCTCGCGCGTCATGAGCTGGTACAGCCATTACCGCCCCTGTTCCGTACGATGCAAGCACATAATCTGCGGTGTAGACAGGAATTTCTTCTCCGCTTGCTGGATTTGTTGCGGTCACTCCTTCGAGCTTGACGCCTGTTTTTTCTTTTCCTTCTGCAGTACGAACGCGTTCTTCTTTGGCTGACGCTTCTTTTTGATACACCTCAACCTCTTCTTTATTTTCTATTGGGAGAGTCGTGAGGAGCGGGTGTTCAGGTGCAAGTACAAGATACGTAGCACCAAAGAGTGTGTCGGGGCGAGTCGTGAATACATCAACAGTATCTCCTGTTGAGAGCTTAAAAGAAAGCTGTGCGCCTTTAGAGCGTCCAATCCAGTTTTTTTGAAGTTCTTTAATGTGCTGTGGCCAATTGAGCGCATCAAGGTCGTCGACGAGTTGATCTGCATACTTTGTAATGCGCATTTTCCACTCATCCATTTCCTTTTTCTCAATAGCAGTACCACAACGCTCACACGCATCATCTACCACCTGCTCGTTTGCAAGCACTGTGTTACATGACGGACACCAGTTCACTATTCCTTTACCCTTGTATGCAATGTCATTTTCAAAAAATTTAGTGAACATCCATTGCGTCCACGCATAGTATTCGAGATCGGTTGAACTTACTGTCTTATCCCAAGAAAATGCATTTCCCATACTCCGAAACTGTCTTTTCATGTATGCAACATTAGATTCCGTCCAAACTTTCGGATTCAGCTCCCGCTTCATAGCTGCATTTTCAGCAGGAAGTCCAAAAGCATCAAAACCAATAGGAAACAATACTTGCTTCCCCTGCATACGGTGTGCACGTACATATATATCTGGCACCGCAAACGCATGCCAGTGTCCAACGTGGAGATTCCCTGACGGGTACGGCCACTCAACAAGCACGTACTCTTTTTCCTTTGATTCGTCACGATCACCTACATTATAAATACCGCTTTCTTGCCACCGTTCCTGCCATTTCTTTTCTATTGTTTCGTGATCGAATTTCTTATGCATACGTACAGAACATTATGCCGTCTCAGCAAAATATGTCCAGAAAACAACGGGTACGAGCAACAGGAACAGTGTTTGAACAATAAAAAGCCCGGCGAATATGTTCCGGGCTTTTAGAATTGCTTTACGAACACCTAAGCAACGTCCTCTAGAGAATCAATGAATCCCTGTGGCGCATGTCCGTTCTGTAGAGCTCCTTTTACAACACTCTCTTTTTCTAATTTCTTGACATAATTATTAGCGGAAACTTTTTGCATAGATACTAATGGTTCTAAGACCAAATTTGACGAATAACTTTTCTATTGTACACTTTAAAGTACGTTCTGCAAACACCTCTTAAACTAGGACTGATTACTTTAAAAAATGAATCGTTTTAAACTACATCCCTTACTCCTTATTTACCCTTCAAATAAACCAGAGGAAAGAAGGTTTGTGATTGAAACAACCGCTTCAAGACCTGCAGTTGAAATATTGTCTCCCAAAGTCCTTACTCTCATTTCTCTTCTATCCCCCACATTCACTAAACAAAAATTCCTAGATGTCGCAAAAGATATTGATATAGAAGAACCTACTCAGATATTTTCTTTCTTCCTTCAAGAAGGATTCATTCTAGACGAGACATCGTCTGTGGTGTCTAGAAAATCCGATTTTTGGAAGAAGTTTGGCTGGCACGAGGCATATATATACCACTCTGCCACGAAAGACTATCCTTTTTTAAAGATGAATACTCGTACAGGAGCACAGGCTGATACTGATCGAATGCGTATATACAGAAACAAAAATGTGCCCCCCGATCGATATTTGCAGTATGAAAATTATCTAGAAAGATTTTCTTTACCAAAAGTCCAACAGAAAGATGACCTGAATAAGATATTACGTGAATTATCTAATACTGACGAAAGAGATTTAAAAATTTCGATGATACTTGACCTCTGTTTTGGTGTACGTCAGGAAGCATTCTTTCCTGATCAGGGTATATTTTTGAACAAATCAGTGCCTTCTGGTGGTGCTCGACATCCAACAGAAGCTTACCTGATTTGCTTTCGTCATCAAAACCTACCGCAAGGAGTCTATCACTATAATGTAAAAAAGCATTCGTTGGACCTCATTAAATCTGGAGACTTTTTCGAAGAAGCAAAGCATAGCACATACGACCTATTTAAAAAGTTCAAACATCAGCCTCAGACACTTCTTGTTATCACCTCAAAAGTCGAGCGAGCGATGTGGAGATATAGAGAATCAAGGTCCTGGAGAGCCATACTCATTGATGCAGGATTCCCTCTCATGCTTTTTAGACATCTTACTGAGACTTTGGGTCTTAAAACATACACATATCAAAAATTCAAAGATTCTGATCTTTCTCGTATTTTAGGAATCAATCGTTTCAGTAATGTGCCTCTATATGTAGCAACAATCCTATGAGTCAAAAAAATAAAAAATTTACAACTTCTCCTGGTATCTTTTTACACCCTACCTACAATAAACAGATCGCAGTGAACCTCTCTGATCCAACTCGATATTCTATAATTTCACCCAAAAGCCTTGAGTTATTGAGTCAATTACTTAAACCAATGACATACGCTCAGATCATTAAATTAGGTTATGAGCAGGAACTTGTTAAAGATCTTATTGAAGAACATCTAATCGTTGATACTCAGAGTGAAGAATATAAGGGGCTTTTCTTGTGGGAATATTACAATTGGCAGAGAGCTGCTTTCCTTCAATTTTCTCAGACAAATCTCGCATATGCTGACGAAGTTCTAGGAGAAGACGTTTCTCAATGGCTCTCAAGCCGCCGTTCCTTGATTAATTCATATACTGCAGACGAGAGCTACCCATTGCGGTATAGGTTTCCACACACTTCTAATGACCAGATACTTAAATCGCGAAATAATCAAATTGATTTCAATGCGATTAGAGACAGAAGATCTTGTCGTTCATTTTCTCAAAAAAAAGTCGCATTTAAAGAATTTGAAACAATACTCACCAATAGCACACAATCTGTTCGTATAGCTGAGCAATCGCAGACGTCCGGAGACCCTCTCTATAAATTTAATTCTTTTTATTCATGGTTATCTGTATTTGTATACGTCCAAAATGTTGAGAATCTCAAACAAGGATTATATTTTTATGATGTGGAATCTTCTAAATTATCATTCATAGACGACTCCTTAAATGACTTATTGATTAGTAAACTTGTTCAGGGTCAAGAGTGGATCAAAGGCGGCGGCTTTTGTATTTTTATTACAGTGGATTGGAAGAGGTATATGTGGACATATCGTCATGCCAGAGCGTATATAAATTTACTTATTCAGATCGGAGAGTTGGCTGAAGAATTCCTTATCTATGCTTATTCTAATAATTTGGCAGGGTGGCTCACTCCAGCCGTGTCAGAAACTATGGCTAGTAAATTATTTAATATACAAGACCAAGATGTCGATGTTATGACATTTATGAAATTTGGGTATGAGAAGAAACACTAAACAATTACGACAACTTCAACTTGAGTCGTTCACTGTCTTTAATAACATACATGACCCCGAAGAACTGATTAATGATCTAGACGAAATAGGACTCAGGCTAGACCGTGATGTTATTGTCAGCAACAACAAAAACCGAGAAGGCTCATTATATGCTCTGCAGGATGATTTTTGGTTTCATTCAGACGGCTCCTTTCTGAAGATTCCACCACGGTATATAGCAGTGATCCCGCTGGTTGTTGATGGTGGTGGCGACATTGAATTACTTGACTCAGATCTCATTGGTGAAGAAAAACATTCGCTCAAATTTTTTTTTGGTAAACGAGATGAGTCATGTTTCTTTCCAGTACACTCATCGACTGGCATTTTTAGATATCGAAAAGACTATATGGTCGGAAAAGACGTAGATCTTCAAAAAATTAACCGTTCTATCGAGAGAATTGCAGACCGTAGTATAAAGATTAGTAACCTAAACATGCATGACATACTCCTCATTGATAACTGGAGAATGCTCCATAGACGTAAGGGTTTTACGGGTGAGAGAACCATACGACGACTTTGGTTTTCAGGAGAAGTGCTTATTCAGTGACACTCTTAAAGCAGGGCGCGGCTCTTTTATTTGACACAATGCAAAGAGAGGTATATCTTCGGAATTAGTTTGATCTAGGAAAAGGGGTAAAAGATATGTTCGGTAAAGTGAGAGGTGTTAAAGATAATTTTGTGCTCATTCTTGCATTCCTATACCTTCTATTTTTTGAAGGTATACTCGGATGGGCTACGTACAAGACTTTCAATCAATCCGGAGAGATATTGAATCTTATAATGCCAGTACTTACAGCACCAGTGATGATGCTACTGCTGTTAGGTATCCTCAACATCATCTTGCCAGAACAAAGGTATCGAGAGGTCATTGCCTTTCTTGGCTGGATACTCCAGTTGTTCAAAAAAGGTTCTCGGGTTCTAGAACCCGCTGAATAACAAAAACCCGTGCAGAGTTTCGCGCGGGTTTAAGTATATCTACTAACTAGTTTTACTTTACGGTTCGTGTAAAGCAAATCTCCCCTTCTCCATGACTCCAATCATTCATCGTGCGCATACCATCGATTGAGATGTATGACGGACGAAAATCATCTTGTCTCGATTCTTTTGCAAAAGTCGCACACACTTCGAATGTCGTATCGTCAATCACATTGTATGCGTATGGCGCTCGACCATCACGTGCTTCAGGAAGCGCTTTTCCGTTGTAAAGCTCAAAGACGCTTTCAGGAAGCACTTCTTCAATCTCGTAATATTCATACACTGCCCATGAGATATTTTGGAGATCGTTTACCTGTTCCTGATCGATTCGCATTTCACGCACCTCATGTGGTGAATCACTGACATAAAAGCCAAATACGATTACAAGAATAACAAGTGCAGTTGATCCAGCACCGAAGAGAATTGATGTCTTTTCATGCTTCATCCAGTATCCACGAACAAGCAGTACATAGTACTTAAACGCTCCAGAGATGAAAATGAAGAGTGTAAGTGCTTTAAGGATGAATCGTGTCGTAATCTCCCCATTAAGATAGGTCATGATAACCGCTACCAAGTCACCGAGGAGAATTCCTCCACCTACAAAGAGTGAGAGATACACAAGCCATCGTGTGAGTGTGGTGAGCTTTTCACCTTCCTCACGTTCTGCTTTGTTTGAAAGTCGAGTAAGTACAATAAACGCTGGGAAGAAAACAACAAGTACCGCGATACCAAACCGGATACCGCTCTGTGCATTTTGATACTGCCAGTACGCATCAGCGGCATCAGGAAATGCCATGTTGATAACCCCAAAGACTACAACGATTGCGGCAGACAGTACTGCGTAGAGCGTCGCAAGCGATCCGAGCTGGAGGACAAAGTTTCGTGCTGTGTGAGACATAGATATAAGTTATTGTTTCTTAATAAGGTAAATATACACCATTGAGACAAGGAGAAGCATTGACACCCCCATAAGCGGGAAGGTCATGAAGTCGTACTCAAAGAGAATACGCTTTGCACAATCTCCTGCCGCCGCAGGACAATCGATAAGCTCGTTTCCACCCATCTGGAGATAGTGTTGATAGAGTCCAATGATAATTCCCGGAATCGAAAGTACGAGACCATACACTGCAATCGAAGTATCTCTCTTGAAGAACGCAGTGGTCATAATGAAGGCCTGCGAGAATACGAAAATACGCATAGACCAGCAAAGACCACACGGTATAAAGCCAAAGACTTCAGAGTACACAAGCGCCATCACGGTCGCTCCAACGGTGAGCACTGCAGCAAGAAGAAGTCCCCACCGCTTTACCATGCGAACAACCTCAGTACTCTTCATGAAGAGCAGATCAAGAAGGAGGAATCCTGCAGTGATAAGCATGAGTACTCCACCAGTACCCAAGATAAAGTTTAGTGTTTCAACGGTACTATTCATAAACTATTCAGTTACTGGTAGTTCACATCCTGTTTTTTCTGCAAGTGTCTCAAGCTCTACAACGCCATTGAGGCGCTCACCGTCTGCAAATTCCCATGTTGGATATCCAGTAATTCCAGCATCGTTACACTCCGCTGTCTGCCCCTGTCCATCTGGTGTTGAACATTCTTTGTACGGAAGCAGATCAACCGAGTTTCCAAACATTTTCTTCTGATCAGCACAGTGTGGACACCAGAACGCACCGAAGAATGTCGCTCCCTCGTCTACGAGACATTGTGCAAATTCATCGAGCGCACCAGGTTGTGACGCACTCCATTTTTGCCAGCCAATAAGTCCCCCAAATACAATGAGAATAAGAACTACAAAATGTACTACAGTGAATTTCATATCGTAAGAATTATCATTAAAAGCACAAAGCTATATCATGAATTCTATCACGTCTCCGTCTTCTACAATGTACTCTTTCCCTTCAGTTCGAAGCTTCCCTGTTTCTCGCGCTTTTGCCATACTTCCCACTTCTACTAAGTCAGCAAATGATACTACCTGCGCTCGAATAAATTTGTCTTTGAAGTCCGTATGAATCGCAGAACCTGCAACAGGCGCTGTTGAACCTTCTTTTACAGTCCATGCTCGTGTCTCCTTTTCGCCTGTCGTGAAGTACGACATAAGACCAAGAAGTCGATAACTTGCAGTAATGAGCGCACCTACTCCAGAATCCTGAGTACCATACTCACGCCGGAACTCTGTTTTCTCGTCTTCGGCAAGATCTTTGAGTTCATGTTCAACGCCCGCATCTACCACAACATATTCTGCGTTGTTTTCTTCAACAAAGTTCATAAGCTCCTGCCACCGTTCGTCATTTTGTTCATCAAGATTAAATGCACCGTTCTTACGATTGAAAACATAGAGAACCTTCTTCATAGTGAGAAGATGAATTCCTTTTACGACTGGTTCTTCTTCTTTGGTAAGGTCTGCAACTCGTGCGAGCTTTCCTTCCTCAAGCACGCGAAGGACTTTGGTGAGTACCTCCCTCTCTTTAAGTGCCTCTTTGTCGCCTCGTTTTGCATCCTTTTCTACGTTACCGAGACGTTTTGCTACCGTCTCTTGGTCGGCCATGATGAGCTCAAGGTTGATAACCTCGATATCACTCATTGGATCAACAGCTCCCGAAACATGGTGTACGTTTTCATCTTCAAAAATACGTACCACTTCAGCGATCATGTCGACTTCACGAATGTTCGCGAGGAATTTGTTTCCGAGACCTTCTCCCGCTGACGCACCACGCACAAGTCCAGCAATATCTACGAACTCGATAATTGCAGGAATGACTTTCTCACTTCCAGAAATAGCGCGAAGCGTTTCCAGACGAGCGTCCGGCACCGCAACCACACCGACGGTCGGGTCGATAGTGCAGAATGGATAGTTTTCCATTGGGACCGTATTTTTGGTGAGTGCATTAAAAAGCGTCGATTTGCCGACGTTTGGAAGCCCCACAATTCCTACACTTAATGACATATGGGGGCTAGGATAGCATTGTTTTGTACATAAATAAATAAGAGTCAGCCTTTGCTGACTCTTTTATTCTTTCGACAGCAGATTATTCTGCTATAACTGGCTTTCCAGTCTCTTCATCAATGACAACTTCGGCTCGCCTTCCCTCTTTTGCACGAACCATCAACTCGATGCCGAGCGCTGCGGCCGTTCTCACTGTTGTTTTCGCATCATTATCTCCAAGCATCTCCTGAGCATACGCCAGTTTCCCCACAGCTTTGCCACGCATAGTGTGGTTAACTGCAAATTCTGTCATAACGACACCTCTATGCAATCTCATGTCTTCACTCTCCTTCGTAAACGAACTTATACACAGTCTTTTATACTCCTTTTGTGAGAGAGGTCAACTACACTCCCTTCCTTCCAAACTTTCGCACCTTTTCTTCCCACTTCGCATGCGCTTTTTCATCCATGTGATGATGTGGGCCAAACGCAGTTACCTTTGTCTTGATACCCGCAAACTCTAGGATTCCGTCCTTTATTTCATTAGTATAGTCACCATACTTCCACCATGTCTGGAATGGTGAGTGTGTTCCTGCGACAATAATTACCTGTGCAGTTTTCCCTTTGAGACGCTTAATAAGCTTTCCACTTGGTTTCTCAAAGTTGAATGCAAACCCTGGAAGCCACATACGATCAAAGAGTCCTTTGAGAATTGCGGGCATTGTATTCCACCAGTTTGGATACACAATAAGTGTATGATCTGCCCATTTCCACGCTTCTTGAAGCGCAACGAGATCTGGTTCGAGCTCTTGAATAACTTTGTACCCCTTATGGAGAATTGGATCAAACTGCATATCACCAATATTAAAACGCTTCACCTCGTGCCCCGCTTCGCGGGCTGACGTTTCATAAATATTCGCAAGTGTGCCTGTGTATGTGTCTTTATCTTCGTTTCCAAGGAGAACGAGTATCTTTTTTGTTTCCATATGTCTACTAGTATACGTGAAATGTATATAAAAACTCCACCGGACTGTGGAGTTTTTATACTTATCTTCGGATAGATCCGTTTGGATTAAATCCTTGCCCGCCACGTGTTGGCATCTTGTTGCCCATTACCTGCTGTAGTCGTGTTTGGTATTTTGGCATCACCTTCATCGCCGCTTGCATCTGTGAGAGTCCTTTTTTGGTCTCTGCTTCGATCTCTTTAGAAATCGTTTCAAGAAGCTCTGGGTCTTTCTCAAACATGGTCATCACCATCTCCTGCTGGTCTTTCGGAGCGTCTTTTAACTGTTTTTCGAGCAACTTTCGCGTTGCAAAACTTTTTATTTTTCCAAACATATATGCGTATTCTAACAAATCATTCCCTAAACATGAAATAGTAGCAGTTATCCCTACCATCTCTACTCTATATACGTTATTATAAGCGCATTATTCAAGGGGGAAACATAGAAAACGATAGTAATTATGATAAGTCGTCTTAATAGTGGCGTGATGGGAAATAAAGTAAAGAACAACAAGAAAAAAACTGTTCTCGTCGCTGCAATAGTGGTTGTGTTGCTTGTAGTTGTACTAAGTGGAGGAGACAACAAAAACGAACCACAAGAATTGCAAAACAAATATCCGCAGGTATCACTCGCGACAGTGAGTGAACTCTCTCGCGGAAGTGACATCACACTTATTGGAACTGTAGAGTCAATCGACGAAGCTCGACTTGAAGCAGAAAGCTCTGGGCGCATTACATCAGTGTCTGTTGAAATCGGTGATACGGTACGTGCTGGACAAACAATTGCACAGATTGAGAACTCAAGCGAGTACGCCTCTCTTCTTCAAGCGGAAGGATCCTACGAGGCAACGCTCGCGTCTATTGCTGGTACCGATATTGATGCGGTAAGTACCTATAAGAGTGTGTACATTACACTCGACTCAATCGTTCGTAACACAGTCGATGATCAGTTCACCCGACCAACAACACAGTACCCTGGATTCAAACTCGATAGTCTTGGACAAACTTCAGAACTTACCAAAGAACGTGTTGCTGTCGAGGATATTCTTGACTCACTTGCGGCAATCCAAAGCTCTACCACAATCAAAAATGTTGAGGAGCGACTTCAGGGTCTACGTGTAGACACTGTTCGTGTTGCTGATTTCGTAGAGACACTATCGTACATCGTTTCCCGCCAAGATATCACCAATTATTTCACCCAGAGTGACAAAGACTCAACTGAAGCGGAGTTCCTCACTGCCCGAAACTCACTCGCAAACGCAATCCAAGAAATCGACAATGCGCTTAATAATATTGCAAAATCACAAAACAGCACTTCTTCAAACGATGCTGCTGTGAAGCAGGCGCTTGGTGTACTGAAAGCTGCACAAGCTGCATACAATAAAACAATTATTACCACGCCAATTGCCGGCACCGTAAATAGCGTTGCCGTAAAGAAGGGAGATTTTGTAAATGCGTTCAATCCTATTGCAGTGATCGCAAACAACAACGCACTTAAAATCACTGCGTACGTTAACGCATCTGAGAGTGAGCGTATCGGACAAGGAACAGTTGTAAACATTCGAAACATTGGTGAAGGACGCGTCTCACGTGTTGCGCCAGCAATCGATTCTGCAACAGGAAAAATCGAGGTGCAAATTCAGACAGAGAGCGATCAACTCACTAACGGCGACGTAGTCTCTCTTTCTATCACACCTGAAGTTGAGCCAGTGACAGAAATGTCTGGTCCAATTCGTGTGCCACTCTCAGCGCTCAAGCTCACTACAGACAAAGCGTCGGTCTTTACTGTAGAGAACGACCTTCTCGTTGCTCACGAAGTGACACTCGGAGATATCCAGAGTGACACTGCGGAAATTCTTGATGGTATTGATCCATCATGGGATATCGTGCTTGATGCTCGAGGACTTTCACAGGGTCAGCGTATTCAGATAAGCGAATAACCAGTGTATGTATTCTTTTTGGAAATTCTTCATCACGCAGAATAGATTTAGCTTCCTGCTCCTCATTGCACTTGCTGCAACAGGATTCTATTCAATCGCGTCTATCGCAAAGGAATCAACTCCTGAGGTACAGATACCTGTTGGTATTGTGACCACAATCCTCCCTGGAGCTTCAGCAGCGGACATTGAATCGCTTATTACCAACAAAATTGAGCAGGGTCTCTCTGGAGATCTTGAAAACGTCTCAAAGATGACCTCAAGCTCACGCGAGGGTGTCTCAAGTGTTGTTGTTGAATTTGAAGCAGACGCTGACATTGATGACTCTATTCAAGAACTCAAAGACAAGGTAGACACCGTAGTCCCCGACCTCCCTTCTGAAGCAGAGGATCCAGTGGTCTCTGAGGTAAACTTTGTCGACCAGCCAATCATGACGATCGCAATCGCAGGAGACCTTACTGATGGTGAATTCTCGACACTGAGTGATGAACTCGAGTCTGTACTCGAACGTATTCCTTCTGTGTCTCGTGTGGAGTCTGCCGGAGTACGTAAACGTGAGGTAACACTTGTAGTAGATCAGGCATCACTCGCACGATTTGATCTCTCACTTGGCGAAGTGGTGCAAGGTATCGCTGCTGCAAATGCAAATGTTCCTGTAGGAAGCATCACTACCAACGGTATCGTCTACAACGTCGCCTTTGAGGGAGACATTGCTCGAACAACAGAAATCGCGACGATTCCTGTTGCTTCACGTGGTGGCCAGCCCGTATACGTGCGTGATATAGCGTACGTCGAAGACGGCTATGCAGAAGCAAGCACCTTTACCCGATATAGTGAAGGTGGTGCGCCGTCAGAAAAAGCAATGTCTCTTTCTGTGTTCAAATCACGTGGTGGAGACATCACTCGTATTACTGAAGCAGTACGTGAAGAGCTCGATGAACTCGCACAACCGGGAGAACTTCTTGCAGGACTGACGACCTCAGTCATTCTCGACTCAGGAAACGATATCAAGAAAGATCTTTGGAATCTTACCCGTTCTGGTATTCAAACAGTTATTCTCGTGATCCTGCTTCTTATCATTGCTATTGGGTGGCGTGAGGGAGTACTCGCAGGACTTGCGATTCCACTTTCATTCACTATCGGTTTTGTGGGACTCTATGCGTCTGGAAACACAATTAACTTCGTGAGTCTTTTTGCACTTATTCTTGCAGTCGGTATCTTGGTGGACTCCGCCATTGTGGTTGTTGAGGGTATCAATCATCGCATGAAAGAAAATCCGGATATCGACAAGAAGCAGGCTGCGCTTCAAACTGTGCGAGAGTTCTATCTCCCGCTTATGTCAGGGACACTCACGACTGTTGCCATGTTCTCAGGACTCTTCCTTGTCGGCGGTGTCTCGGGACAGTTTATCTCTGCAATCCCATTTACCATTAACTTCGTTCTCTTTGCTTCCCTTTTGGTAGCACTTGGACTCATCCCACTCATCGCTTCAATCTTCCTTAAGAGACGCAACCAAACTGAACTTGAGCAAAAGCAAGCACAATACTCACGCAAACTCGAAAACTGGTATCGTACACGCATCGATGCTCTGCTCCAAAACAGACGAAGTAAAAAACGTTTTGCTGTTGGTATCTCTATTGCGCTCGTACTTGCGCTCATGCTCCCAATCACTGGTGTGGTGAAATCTATTTTCTTCGATACAGAAGATATCGATTGGATTTACGCTGAGATAGAGCTCCCACAAGCAACAGCGCTTCAGGTGACCGATATCTCTGCACGCCGTGCTGAAGAAATCCTCTATACACACCCTGACATTAAATCGTTTGTAACAACTGTTGGAGCAACAAGTGCTTTTGCAGACAATAGCGGTGGTACAAACGGAAGCAAATTCGCGAACTTCTTTATTTCACTTGATCTCGATAGAGAAAAAACAAGTAGTGTCATAGTGGAAGAACTTCGCGTTATGCTCTCTGCTCTTAAAGAAGCGCGCACCAATGTAGGACAGCCAGACGGAGGACCCCCTACTGGTTCCCCTATCGTCGTAAAGTTCAAAGGTCACGACCTTGAGGAACTTACCAATACCACGCTCGCTGCCGCTGAGTACCTTAAGACCATCCCGGGGGCCACAAATGTAACCACAGGCACCCAGAGTAACAGTACCGAGTTCGTCTTTACACTCGACAAAGCACGTACTATTGCCCTCGGTCTTAATCCTGCCTCAGTAGCGCAAACACTCCGTACAGCGCTCTATGGTACCGAAGCAACATCTATCACCACATCAAGTGATGATATCGATATTGTCGTAAAGCTTGCACTTAACCGTGATTTCAAGGATATCCGCGAGACAAGCATTACCACTATTGAAGCACTCGAAAACCTCGCACTCGCACTCCCAAACGGTGAATCGATACTTGTGGGTTCTGTTGTTGATGTCTCAGTACGAGAATCAAGTGCCGTAATCCGACACGACGACACTGAGCGTGTAATCCAACTCGCCAGCGACCTTACTGCAGATGCAAATCTTCGGGAAGTTACCTCTACATTCCTTGATGGTATCTATGACAATGTCGATATTCCAGATTCAGTGACACTCGACATCGGAGGAGAAAACGAAGAGTCTGCAGAAGCATTCAAGGACATGTTTATCGCACTCATCGTAGGAGTCCTTCTTATGCTTGCGGTACTCGTACTCCAGTTCAACTCATTCCGACACACCTTCTACGTTCTCTCTATTCTTCCATTCTCACTCATTGGAATTATGGTTGGACTCGCACTTACTGGAAAGGCGCTCTCCTTCCCTTCTATTATGGGATTCATTGCACTATCTGGAATTGTGGTAAACAACTCAATTCTTCTCATTGATCAGATGAATGCAAATCGTCGTAAGTACCCAGAGCGACCGCTACGCACTAACGTAGTAGAAGCCTCAGTCTCACGACTCCGTCCGATTCTCCTTACGACGCTTACAACCGTGATCGGTATGATCCCGCTTACGTACGTGTCAGACCTCTGGTCTCCACTTGCCTACGCGATCATCTTTGGACTTTCGTTCTCTGTACTCATTACCCTTGTACTCATTCCAATCATTTACCTCAATAACCCTGGGAAAATTGAGTAATACGGCATAATCAAAACACAATGGACTTCACAAAATACTCCAACACCATTCTCACCATTCTCTTTCTTCTCATCATCGCGCTTGCAATGATTGGGTTTGGTGCATACCGGACACTGAGCGCAAAGCAGGCTGAACAGATCGCAATACTTCAAGACGAAATTGATGCGTACCGCACGGAAATCTTCGAAGCGTTTGGCATGCTTGATGCGCAGACCATTGCGCTCCAAGACGAACTCTCCGATACACAAGAAAGCGCGTCAGAACAATTGCAGTCTCTCCAGAGTACACTTGACGAGCAGTCTGCTCTTCCAAAGGATATTGTGATCACCTCAGCAGACCTCACACCGTACCTCACCGGCGTTGTGCAGGTACTCTGTGACGATGAAACAGGTCGCACCACATCAGGAAGTGGTACACTCTGGAACTTCAGTACTGTTCCTTATGGAGTACTTACCAATAGGCATGTTGTAGATGATGCTGCATTTTGTATCGTCAACATCACTGACACCAGTAACAACACCGTTGGAGTGTTTGAACTCAATACATCGTCGTACAAAGTAAATGAAGATACTGACACAGCAGTACTTTCTGTTGGTGCGCCACTTAGTGACACCACACTCGCGTCGTGGACATACAATTATAAACTCTCTGACGTACGGAGTTGTCCAAGCAATCTTCCTGCAGGGACTCCTGTAGTTATGATCGGCTTCCCATCATACGCAAAGCGAAGTACAAAAATAGACCTCCCAAAGGTTGGAGAGGTCTCTATCGTGTACCGTTCTGTCTCAAACGGTATCATTAGTGGTTTTGATACTGCACTGGTGAAGCCTGAGGGCTCACTCACATATCCAAACTTCTTTGTGTCTGCAAAGATCGATACAGGAAACTCTGGCGGTATGGCGCTCGCAAAGGATGAAGATGGTCTCTGCTCACTTGGTCTCCCGACGTGGCTCTCTGTAGGAAAATACGAGACCCAAGGCCTCGTCCAAAACATCCTCAACGTCTTGTATTAAAAGACTGACTGGTGTATTGTCTGGTTTGGAACCAACCTTTTACGGAGGTAAAAAATGTTTACGTTCCTTTCAAGTCGCCATGCGTTTGCGGGATGGGTGGGGATCATTTCGACAGCTTTGTTTGGCGTGGTCTTCTTGTCACTATTTCTGTCCACTGGCTCAATTGCCTTCGGCGGAATCCTGATCTTCCTTTTTACGGTCGCACTCGCGCTTGTGATTGCAACCTGGGAAGACTGTGATGAAAAGGAAATTGCCTTCGGCGGCATCATGGTCGCAATGGCAATTGCAATGATATTCGGCGCAAACGATCTCCATAGCCTCATGACCGGCGAGTGGCGTTTCTTTGACGAAATGCCAGTATTGATAATGTTGACAATGGGAGCTTTCCTGCTCTTTCTCACAGTTTTCTTCTGGCTGGGGTGCAGAGAAGAGACGGTCAGGACTGTTTTTGCACTCGCACCGATCACTGGCCCCGTCATCATGTTCTGTCTCAACCTCTATGAACAGCGCCATCTGGTCGAACGGCTTCGGAAAAACCCGGACGCCGATTAAAAAACAAACCCCGAGGACAATCCAGTCCTCGGGGTATTTTTATTACGGAAAAGATTTAATATTTGACTTTATACTATTAAAATGTTATAATAGTATAGTAAGTTCATTAACAGAGACGGAGGATCGAAATGTCTCAACTAGTAGTTTTTCTACTAAGCTTGGGAGCATACGCTCCTCTTGCTTATGGTGCTCTCATACATCCTGAGGAGCTGAACATAGCCACATACAGCGTATGGTCGATCATTGCAATTATGATCACCTACGCAAAGGTTGCTCAGAGGGAATCTGGTTGGGAGCTCCCAGCAGGTTTCATTCTTGGCAACATTGGAATGATCGGGTTAGCCTTCTGGATGGATGAATACACATTCAACCTCGGTCCGGCTGAAACAGTCGTCTTCTACGGAATCGTGACTACGCTAGCGACTTGGGCTGCTATCGGTCAGGTAAAGAAGACTTGGGATCCACGGATCATTTTCTGGGGCGGTATCCTTTCGGACGTCGCCTCTTTCTATCCGCAAGTGAAGCAATATTTGCTTCCGCACGACGATCCAACAATCTGGCTTTTCATGGGCTGGATTATGTGGATTCTGGCTGTACTAATCAGTCTCCTGAAAGTCGAACAGTTCCCGACAACGTTCAAGAAAGACCGTCGGTTTGCACTGAAAAATTCCGCGTTCACCATCGAAAACGGAACGTTCATGCTCGTGACGGTTGTTATTATGGCCAACTGAAACACCTAAAAACAAAAGAGGTCTCCAAACACTGGAGGCCTCTTATTTATATTTATACATCACCTATCACTTCTTCAGCATGCTCTTTTGGTTTTACGTTTTCGTAGATTTTTTCTATATTCCCCTTTTCATCAATAAGGAAACTCTGGCGCATAATGCCCATGTATTTACGTCCCATGAAGTTTTTCTCCTGCCAGACACCGTACGCTTCACAGACTTTGTGATCTTCGTCTGAGAGCAGTGGGAACGGGAGGTCGTACTTCCCTGCAAATTTCTTATGCTTCTCTACTGAGTCTGCGCTCACGCCGAGAATCACGAGACCTTTCGATTGAAACCCTTCGTATCCATCACGGAAGTTACATGCTTCTGTCGTACACCCTGGTGTGTCGTCTTTTGGGTAAAAATATAGGAGCACTTTCTTCCCTGCGTAATCAGAAAGCAAGTGTGTGTTTCCGTCTTGATCTGGAAGTGTGAATGCTGGTGCTTTTTGTCCTTCTTGTATCATAATGAGAAATGTTATGTACAGAATTAACTCTAGAGTTAATTCTGTACATCTACGTAATAAGTTACGTAATTAATTACGTAATTCTTTGTAACAGATTTATTATAACAGAACATAGAGAGGGGTCAGTTAACTGACCCCTCTTTGGGGTTAATACCATGGTATTAACCGTGGTTTAAACCACGGTTTCGACTTCCTAGATAAGGATTGTGGCAGTGCTTCCGCTTATTTCGAGCGTACCATGCTCTACTGCGAACCCTTTCTCCTCACCTTCTACAGGACGTACCACGATGTTTCCGTGCTTCAGGAGTGACACAAGCGCGGTGTGCTCTGGAAGTAGTGTCATCTCTCCTTCAGTACCCGGCACAGTCACTGAAAGCACCTCGCCTTCAAAGACTGGTTCGTCTACTTTCGAAATTGTGAGATGAAGTGTTTTAGGCATAATGTGATTTTACCAACTTGGATATAAGAGATTTGCTAAAGAGAATATTGCTGAAGCGACAATGATCCCTGCAAGAAATACTAAAATAATAGTAGTCAATTTCATTATTTTTCAGACTTCTTAACTTCGTCGATGCCTCCCTTCATGTAAAAGTCCTGCTCCGACTTATCGTCGTGCTTTCCATCAAGAATTTCTCCGAATCCACGGATTGTTTCTGCAAGTGGTACGTATGATCCTGGAGTACCGGTAAACACCTCCGCCACTGTAAATGGCTGTGAGAGGAATCGCTGAATCTTACGAGCGCGGTACACAAGCACCTTGTCGTCTTCAGAAAGCTCCTCAATACCGAGAATAGCGATGATGTCCTGAAGATCCTTGTATCGCTGGAGGATAAGCTTCACACCCTGAGCAACACGGTAGTGTTCTTCTCCTACGATCTCTGGATCAAGCGCTGACGAATTACTCTCAAGCGGGTCAATCGCTGGGTAAATACCAAGTGACGCGAGCTGACGAGAAAGTGCTACGGTAGAGTCGAGGTGTGAGAAGGTTGTTGCTGGCGCAGGGTCAGTCATATCGTCAGCAGGTACGTACACCGCCTGAATAGACGTAATAGAACCAGTGTTTGTAGAAGTAATACGCTCCTGCATCTTACCCATCTCCTCTGAAAGCGTTGGCTGATATCCCACTGCTGAAGAAACACGTCCGAGAAGTGATGACACCTCCTGTCCAGCCTGTGTGAAGCGGAACACGTTGTCCATGAAGAAGAGTACGTCCTTTCCTCCTTCATCACGAAGCGCCTCAGCCATAGAGAGACCAGTGAGTCCTACACGTGCACGTGCACCTGGAACCTCGTTCATCTGTCCGAATACAAGTGCAGTCTTGTCGAGTACGCCTGAGTCCTTCATCTCGTGGTAGAGGTCGTTACCTTCACGCACGCGCTCTCCTACTCCCGCGAATACTGAGTATCCTCCGTGGTTTGTCGCCACGTTGTTGATGAGCTCCTGAATAAGAACGGTCTTTCCTACTCCGGCTCCTCCGAAGAGTCCTACCTTTCCTCCCTTGATGAATGGTGCAAGAAGGTCTACAGACTTGATTCCCGTCTCAAACACCTCAGTCTTTGTAGACTGATCAGCAAAGGCTGGCGGCATTTGGTGAATCGCACGCTTTGGCGCGTCGGTGATTTCGTCTCCACCGTCGAGTGTTTCTCCAAGCACACTGAAGAGTCGTCCGAGAGATTTCTCTCCTACAGGAACAGAGATCGGCGAACCAGTGTCTACCACCTCCATATTGCGTGTGAGTCCTTGCGTGTCTTGCATCGCAATTGCACGCACACGGTCGAGACCGACGTGCTGTGCAACCTCAAGAGTGATGACGCTGTCATCTGATTTCTTTACGGTAAGCGCGTTTAGGAGCGCTGGAATGTCGCCGTCGAAGCGAACGTCGACGACTGGACCGATAACCTGTGTAATTGTTCCTGTTTTCATAATAATTTCTTCAATAATAATTAATGTGTGCTTGTCCTCTCTATTGAGAACTGTAATCGAGTGCATTTCGAGGAGCGCGAGAGATATGTTGCGAGGTGTATATGGCTATACAGTGAGCAAGATATCTTGAGGCGCGACAATGAAATACGCCGATTACAGTTCTCAAGTCTTCATGGCTTCGATTCCGCCTGTGATTTCGGACACCTCCGCCGTAATAACGGCCTGACGCTCCTTATTAAACTTAATCGTTAGTTCTTTTGCCATTTCTTTTGCCTTATCAGTCGCGTTCTTCATCGCAACCATACGCGCAGAGTGTTCACACGCCTTACTTTCGATAAGTGCATGAAATACCATAATCTGCATGAGCTGTGGCATGAGCACCTGCATTACCGACTCTACGTCAGGCTCAATGGTATAGAGCGGTACTTCCATCTTCTTCTTGTCCTCTTCTGCGTACTTTCCAGTCTTCGGAAGAATATCGCGTACTACCTTCTCAAGATCGTCACCATTGAGCGGAAGCATCTGACGAAGTGTTGGCTTCTGCTCAAACGTAGATACGAAGTTTTGGTACACGATAGATACGTCCTTGTATCCTCCTGCCCAGAATCGTGCAGTGATCGTCTCTGCAATCTCAAGTACATCATCGATAGTCACCGAATCCTGTACGTTCATGTATTCACGTACAATCTCTCCATCAGAGGTACGCTTTGCAAACTCCACCGCTTTCCGTCCCACACAGATGGTGTCGCATGAAGGGTGCTCTGCAAGAAAGCCTTCTGCCTTCTTGAGTACGGCAGAGTTCACGCTTCCTGCGAGTCCTTTATCACTCGTTACAATAACGAGGAGTGATTTTCCTTCTGTACGGTCTTCTGTGTACGCCTTGAAAGACGGATCGTTTGTACGAGAAAGACGACTGAGGATAGAAAGTGCTGCGCGTGCATAGCTACGACTTCCAAGTGCGCGCTCCTGACTCTTACGCATCTTTACCGCAGACACAGCCTCCATGGCCTTTGTTACCTTGGCGGTTTTTTGTGTCGACGATATTTTGTTTTTGATTTGCTTAAGAGCCATATCAACTAAGAAATGAGTATTACGCGTTTTCTTCTTCTGTTTCGTAGAGGTCTCCGTGTGAGTCCTGGAACTGCTTCATTGCCTCATCGAGGGTACTTACGATCTCATCAGTAAGCTCTCGTCCTTTCTCAAGATCAGCAAAGACTGACTTGTGCTCACGATCAACGAAATCAAGGAATGTCTCCTCAAGCTTGTGCACGTTAGTCACTGCAACATTTTCCATAATGCCGTTATTTGCTGCGTAGAGTGACACTACCTGCTTGTAGAATGGCATCGGATTGTTCTGCTTCTGCTTGAGAAGCTCAGTGAACTTCTGTCCAGACTCAATACGTGCCTTGGTGTCTTCATCAAGGTCTGATGAGAATTGCATGAAGGCTTCAAGTTCACGGAACTGCGCAAGTTCAAGACGGATCTTTCCAGACACCTTCTTCATCGCTTTTGTTTGCGCAGCACTACCTACACGAGATACAGAGATACCTACGTTGAGTGCCGGACGAATACCCTTATTGAAAAGATCTCCTTCAAGGAAAATCTGTCCGTCAGTAATTGAAATCACGTTTGTTGGAATGTACGCAGACACGTCTCCTTCCTGCGTTTCAATAATTGGAAGTGCGGTAATAGAACCTCCACCAAGCTCTTTGGAAAGCTTTGCAGAACGCTCAAGCAGTCGTGAGTGGAGGTAGAAGATATCTCCTGGGTACGCCTCACGTCCTGGAGGTCGGCGAAGAAGGAGTGACATCTGTCGATACGCTACCGCATGCTTTGAAAGGTCATCAAATACGATGAGTACATCTTTCCCTTGGAGCATAAAGTACTCTGCGATTGCAATACCAGTAAACGGTGCGAGGAAAAGAAGCGGTGACGCTTCTGACGCTGATGTTGAAAGAATAGTTGTGTACTCCATCGCACCAGCCTCCTCAAGCTTACGCATGATACTTGCAGTCTTTGACTGCTTCTGTCCAATGGTTACGTAAATACAAATTGGTCGAGACTCTTTTGGTTCGTACTTCTGGTTGATGATGGTATCAATTGCCACTGTCGTCTTTCCCGTACCGCGGTCTCCAATAATAAGCTCTCGCTGACCACGTCCGATTGGAATCATTGAGTCAATCGCCTTAATTCCTGTGTGAATCGGTGTGTCCACTCCAGAACGATCCATCACACCGAATGCAACACGCTCGATTGGCATATCTTCCTCTCCCTTGAGTGCTCCCTTTCCATCGATTGGGTTTCCAAGAGAATCCACCACACGTCCAATGATGTCATCTCCCACAGATACAGAGAGGAGCTTTCCCGTACGACGTACTGCCATACCCTCAGATACTCCTCGTGTCTCTCCGAGAACCACCACCTTCACCACGTCCTCCTCCAAGTTGAGTACGAGACCATAGAGCACACCGTCATCTTCGATAGCGTCTTTGAGCGATGCGTTCTCCGCAACGTCGAAGATAACCATCTCCATCATCTCTGCGTTTGCGAGACCATCAATCTCAGCAACACCGTCTGCAACACTCGTTACTACACCCACTTCCTCAGTGACTGCTGTAGTGTCCAATGACTCAATCTCCTTTTTAATTTTCTCTATGATTGCCGTACTCATAATTTAACTTGTGATGTTCTTATAAAGCTGTAGTAGCGCTGTCTTATAACTTCGATCAATACGTTTTCCTTTGTGTGTAAGGGTGAATCCTCCTATCTGTGCATCTCGAACCTCTATCAAAGGCTCTCCTTCTGCAGAAAGTTCTCCAAGTGCTGCAGTAATTTCTTTCTTTAGTTTTTCCGCGTCTCCAGAACGTGCAAGTATAAGCGAAGGTGTATTTTTCTTTGTTGCCTCCTCCGTATACCGGATAAGGTTAGTAAGAATTGCGCGCTTTAGTTTCTGGTGACCACGACGTTCCAGCGTACGATAAAGGTTCTCGAGTGCTTTCTGGACGTCAGTCCCCGCTTCGATTACCTCATATACTGCTTTTGCGTAGTCTGATGCGCGCATAATGTAACTATCCCTGCTTTTCGTTTAGCACTTTCTCCGCAGCAAGTACTGCTGCTTTTGCGATTTCTGCCTCACTCTCTGCCTGCGCTTTCTGTGCGAGTGCTTCACCGCGAACCTTTGCTTCGTCAACAATGTGTGCCGCCTTTTCCTCAGCGTCACGAACCATCTGTGAAGACTTGTTTCCCGCCTCTGCAGTTGCTCGCTCAACAACCTCTTCAGCCTCACGCTGTGCGGTAGTCAAAAGCTCCTTTCGGTCACGCTCTGCATGCTTTTTGAGCTTTCCTGCTTTCTCTGCATCAGTAATACCCTTTGCGATCTTCTCCTCTCGTTCTTTGAGAAGATTGAGAATCGGTGTGTACAGGAAATACCATAGGAGACCTGCAAGAATTGCAAAGTTAAACACCTGCACAACGATGAGTCGTGCGTCGATTCCAAATGCATGTAGTAGGTCTTCCATAATGTATTTCTGTGGTTATTACGCGAACTTGATAACGAAGGCTACCACGAGTGCGAAGATCGCAAGTGCCTCCACGAAAGCGATACCGATGAACATAGTCGCCTGCACCTTTCCTGCTGCCTCTGGGTTTCGTCCGATAGCTTCGAGCGCACGCGCTACGAGCATACCGATACCAATACCAGGACCAAATACACCAACGCCGGCTGCGATTGCCATTGCAAGCGCTTTCATTGCCTCTGCATTCTCCTGTGCTACCTGTAGAATTTCTGATTCCATATTTTATATATTGATTGAAGTTAACAATGTTTCTGCTACTACGCAGACGAGAACGAAGCAGAACTTCGCTCTCGTCCAAGTACTAGTGTGGCTCGTCTATCGCAACCCGTATAAAGAACAGGGTCAAAATAGCGAACACAAATGCCTGAATAAAGCCTACAAATACCTCAAATGCCATAAGCGGCACGGGAAGGAGATACGGTACGAAAAACATTACCACAACGAGGAGTGTCTTCCCAGCAAAGATATTTCCAAAAAGACGGAATGAGAATGAAATGAGGCGCGCAAGCTCTGAAATAAGCTCAATAAGCCCAATAATGAAGTTGAGTGGTGATGAGAAGTTAAGGAATTTCCCTCCGTACTTGAAGACACCGAGCGCAAGCACTCCTGCTATCTCAATGGTGACAAACGCGATGAGTGCAAACGCAATCGTGATATTGAGATCAGCTGCTCCAGGGTGGAAAAGTGTTCCTGTACTATGGTCCGTGTGATACATAATCGCCTCAAGCCCAGGAAGGAGTCCGACCCAGTTCATCACAAGGATAAATATGAAAATAGTCATGACAAGCGGGAAATACTTCCGTGCCATTTCCTTACTCTCAAGCACATCTGCCATGTAGTCGTACACACTTCCGATGAGAAGTTCCGCAACAGACTGAAGCTTTTTCGGGATCATGGTGAGACTTCGACGTACAAAAAAAGCAATGGCGAGAATAACCGCCATTGCAAGCCATACAGTAAGAAGTGTGTTAGTTACAGGGATGCCAAAGACATGCCCGAGCACGTGAGGAGCCAGATGGATAGCAATTCCCTCTTCCGCGGCCGCATGTGCTGTCTGTATACCTAACATTTGCGCGCGTATTCTAACAGAAAAGCCCCGAGATTCAAAGGGAAATGTGGAGAAAATTATACTCTCTTAAAACACCCTTTATCATGGTCATTCACCATCCCAACAGCCTGCAAATATGCATACATGATGGTCTCCCCTACGAAACTCATTCCTCGCCTCTTCAAATCCTTTGAAATGCCTTTTGCATCATTCTCCCATCCCCATAGATACGTATCAAATGAACCAAACTCTTTTTGAATGTCGAGAAACACCTGCGCGTTCTTGATTGCAGACTTTATCTTCAACTTATTGCGAATAATCCGCTCGTCATCAAAGAGTGTTTCTGGGCTCATCTTTGCGACCTTCTTAGGATCAAAGTTTTTAAACGCTTTTCGATACCCTTCTCGTCTATGTAAAACTGTCTTCCATGAGAGACCTGCTTGCGCACCTTCAAGGATAAGAAGCTCAAAAAGAGTACGGTCATCGTGTACAGGGACTCCCCACTCTGTATCGTGATACTTAACATAAAGTGGATCATTCAAATCCACCCATTTACATCGTTTCTTCTTGGTCTCAGGTAACATCATTGATTTAATATAGTTTCAACCATCTTTCTCTCAGGCACCACTATTCCATTTAAATGGAATAGTGGTGCCCTCTCTCTGCAAATCACCTGTCCGATCTTTAGTTTTGGATTTTTTGTCCTCCGGCTTTTTGGAGAATATCAGACTCAAAGGCGAATGTGGTGTCCTTCTGAGCGCTAAAACGCTCCTCTGCGAGCTGTATAAGGCGTGTGACAAGCTCTACACCAGAAACCCCAGTCTTCTTCCAGTTGTGGTGATAAAGGCTTCCTGGGAGTGTGTTTACTTCATTTACATAAATCTTCTCTGTCTCGGAATCGATAAGGAAATCGATACGCGCAATACCAGAGCATCCGAGCGTTCGATATGTCTTCTCACCAAGCGCAAGAACCTTTTTTGAGAGTTCGTCACTAATTTTGGCAGGAATCTCACTGTACTCAGTATTTACTCCTTGCCCCTTTCCTCCTCCGAGATACTTGTCACTGAAATCAAAGAAGTCAGTGTTGTTGAGCGGTCGTTCTATTGCACCAAAAGTAAGTTTGTCGTTCCCCATGATTGGAAGTGTCACCTCAATGAGGTTTTCGACACCCTCCTCGACAAGCACCTTATCGTCGTAGTGAAGCGCTACTTCGATTGCGTTCTTGAGCTCTCCTGCGTCACGCACTTTGCTGATGGCAATACTACTCCCAAGATGCACCGGCTTCACAAAGAGTGGGTAATCTAACTTTTCAATCTCTCGCAGATAATCGTCTCGCTTTGTCTCCCACTGGTACTTGGTAAACCAAACGTACGGAGATACGAGCACGCCCTCTGCTTCCATAACCTGCTTGGTGAGGACTTTATCCATTGCAACCGCGCTTGCAGAGAGATCACAACCCACAATAGGCACTCCCGCCATACGAAGAACACCCATCAGACTCCCATCCTCACCATATGTCCCATGCATTGCTGGAAACGCAATATCGATAGATACTTTCTTCTCACGAAGACCTGGCCACACAAGTGTAAGACCATCATTTACATCAATACGAACTTTCTTTTCTTTTGAAAGTTTTTCCTCAAGACCATCTTTGAAATATGCGAGATCGTTCATTGCCTGACTCGAGTACCATGAACCATCGCGAGCAATGTAGACTGGATACACCTCATACTCTCCTGTTGCCAAAAGCGACTGAATAATCGGCGTGTGTCCAGTAATAATAGACACATCGTGTTCAGCACTCTTCCCTCCAAAAAATACGGCAACGGTTTTCATATAACTATCTTTTACTGATACTGATCTGGCCAATCATTTTGTAATACTACGACATCCCCTGAGACGGTCAAATGAGGCAATGCTTCAAACGCCTTCATGGCATCAGGATACCAAAGGAGCTCACCAGCAAACTTCCCCTCCTTTAATCCTTCCTCGATGTACGGTGTAACTGAGTTTTTGATGAGTACCACCGTCTCAATACGTGCTTTTGCAAGCTGTCTTCCGATGTCTTTGTGTACCAACTCTGTTCTATCCCCCATCTCCACAAGCCCGGGTGTTACATAGAATCTACGATGTCCGGTGAGTCCACCAAGAAACGCGATCACTGCCTCAACACCATCTGGATTTCCATTATAGCTATCATCGAGTGTAACAACGCCGGTGCTATCGGTATGTGGTTCGAGACGGTGGTCGAAAGGTTTTGTTTTAGCGATCCCTTCTTTTATTTTGTCCATAGAAACACCGAGACGTTCCGCAACATCAACCGCACACGCAAGCGGACCTACCTGATGAAGTCCCAGGAGCTTTGAGTTGAACTTTTCTTTATCCATAGTGAAAAATGTTCCGCCAAGCGCTGTCTCGGCGTCGGTAACGTTCTTCTTTCCCACCCCTTCTCGTGAGTAGAGGAAGGTATTTTTATTAAGAATGTCATGTTCTTCAGCGTATCGTTTTGCATGATCACTCTCTCCATTGATATAAAGTGGCTTTGTACCACCAAGCCAGTCTGCGAGTTCAAAGATAGTCTTTTGCGTTCGATCGAGTGTTCTGAATTTCTCAAGGTGTGCCTCGTTTACTCCAGTGATAATACCGATGTCTGGACAAACGAGTTTACAAAGTGTTTTTACGTCTCCTGGGTAGTACTCACCCATTTCAAAGACAAGAACATCCTCATCGCCAGAAAGCGTCTTAATAAATGAACTGATACCAAGTGGTGTGTTGTAGCTGTACGGTGGCGCTGCGACGACAAGATCTTCGCTGAGTACTGTTTTCACAATCTCTCGCATACTCGTCTTCCCGTACGACCCTGCAATACCAATTTTGATCCCTTTGTGACCCTTAAGAATGTTTGTTGCCCGTTTGACGATGAAATATTCTAGCGGACGGTGAAGCACGTACTGAAGAATAAGTAGTGGTACTACAAGAACATACGGGAAAACAAAAGGCACAATAACAACACCGACCACAAAAAAGAGGTACCCGATCTCGGACGGAAGGAAAAGAAGCGGAATCAAAAGCGCATAGAGAAAGAGAAGAAGTATCCACGCAATATAGAGTAAGAGACTACTTTTTGCTGTTTTTACCAACTGCTTGCGGTTTTCAACCGTACGGAAGTTCTTTATTCGCTTATACCAGCGAAGATACTCAAGAACGTGGTACTCGCTTGCCTGCAACATATATACAAGTGATCGAGGAAAACGGAGATGGTAGCGGGACAGGAAGTTTTTTATCATACAAATTGTTCTATGTATTTTGCCACACTTTTTGGGTTCTCCCTGTGTACAAAGTGTCCGGCATCTTTGATTACTTCAAGCTTAGAACCTTCTATAAGTTCATTAAAGCGCTTCCCGTCTGTAAGCGGTGTCGCTGTGTCATTCTTGCCCCAGATAAGGAGTGTGGGGACATCGATACTTTTCGCACATAAACTAAGATCTTCATTGATTACTTTTACAAAGATTTCTCTCATAGGACCTGCGGAATGGTAGTCACTACCAATTTTTTCATAGAATTTTTTTCGGATTTTATTACGAGCGTTCGACGGAAGAATAACCATCGGTTTCCGTATAAGCCGAGCTAACTCCGCTACAATTCGATTTCGAAAAGTTTTGTCTTTGGTAAAGCCAGCAGTGTTTATGAGTATTAAATTCTTTGGTGAAAACACATCTGTTGCTACACCTTTAATTGCTACACGCCCTCCAAAAGAATGACCAATGATATGCGAGACGTCTAGATTGAGTTTTTCTATAAAAGATTGTACAAATTCTACATAATCTTGAACTTCCCACGTAGTCTTCGGAAGTTCTGTCTGTCCAAATCCAGGCATATCGAGCCGAACAATTCGGTACTTGTCTTTAAGGATTTCAGTTATTGCATCAAAGGTACGAAGCGAGTCTTGCCACCCATGTAAAAGAAGCATTACTTGACCAGATCCTTCATCTCGATACTCAACCGCCAAATTGTCTACAATGACTTTCATGAGGATAGTGTAGCAGAAAACCCCCACAAAACATTATATTTTATGAGGATACTTGACATTTTTATAATAAAATGTTATTATAAAAATAGATAGATGAGGTTTCGGATGGCGAAACCTGGCACATGAGGAATTCAAAATGTATGTACAAGATCGCAAGTATGGTGGCGAAGTCACGTCAATGCTGATGGTTTTTGCAGCAGTGGTATGGTTTGTCCTTTCTGCCGGCGCGCAGAACGAGACGACCACAAACTACCCTCCTTCGTATGGGTATTGCCCAGCGCAAGAAGAACCGGCTTGCCGAATCGCCATGTACGGCGAGGGAGCATACAGCTATGGCTTCCAGCCAAAACCGTTCTCAATTCATAAGTAATCGTAAATTAAAAACGCCGTCGAACTCACCAGTTCGGCGGTTTTATTTTTACAATATCTATCTTTGATTTTTATACAAATGCACTTGACCTCAATACCTAAAGCCCTTATTATAGTCGAGCCCATTTTATATGGGCCCGTAGCTCAATTGGTAGAGCGCCTCATTTGCACTGAGGAGGTAGCGGGTTCAAATCCTGTCGGGTCCACAGATATACAGAAATTCCGGTTCATCCGGGATTTTTTGTATCTGAAGGAATCTCTGGGTGAGATATTTGAAAGACGGACTGAGGTGCATGCCGAGGGAGTCCGGGGAGAAAGTTCTTAGCGAGTTTACGAGCTTAGAAACTTGACCCCAAATCCTGTCGGGTCCACAGATATAAAAAGAGCGCCAAATGGCGCTCTTTTTATATTCTTTTCTTCTCTTTTAAGGCATCAAATACAAGGTGCTCAACAAGCTCCTTGAAGTTTGAGCCTACTGACTCCATTGACCGTGGAAGTGCTGTGTCGGGAGAAAGCCGTGGGTGTGTGTTCACCTCAAGGAAATAGACTTCTCCGTCATCGCCAATAATAAAATCGGAGCGAGAGTATTGATCAAGCCCAAGATACTCATGAATATCTCGCGTAAGCTTCTCGATACTTTCTTTTTCTTGTGAAGAGAACCGCCCTTCATATACTTCATGCGATGCACAATCTTTCTTGGCTTCGCTATCATAAAATCCTGTCTTCGCGCTTGGAAGCACTGCAACGGGAGGAAACACATATGTTTCCTTATCTCTAAATCGATTGACGACACCACACGTGGCTTCGCGACCTGGAATACGTTTCTCAACAAGCACCTGATCATATGTGTTGAGTGCATCTTTCAGGGCATTTGGAAGGAGCGCTGTGTTTTGCACCATCATGGTGCCGAGTGATGAGCCAGAATCGACTGGCTTGATGACGTACTCCGGCCCAAACATTTGACCAATGTTTTCTGAAAGACCATGAAGATTGCGAAGTGCGTCTTTTGAGATGACCATATGTGGCGCCATCTTCACGCCTTTGTCACGCAGATAATCTTTGGTGAGTACTTTATTTATCGCAACACCTGACGCATATGCTTTACTTCCTGTATACGGGATCCCCATACGATCGAGCAGACGCTGAACCTTACCATCTGTACCAAATGCTCCATGGAGTGCCACAAACGCAACATCGACAGACGAAAGAACCTGCTCAGGAAATCGCGCGCGTCCTTGGTAGAGCCACTCACCGCTCTTGGTAATCACAACATCAAGCACATCAAAACGATCTGGATCGAGCGCCTCAATAACTGACTGACCTGTTTGCATTGAAAGGTCGTACTCATCTGATGGACCTCCCCGCAATACTGCTACACGCAACTTTGACATGCGTCTATTTTAGCACGTCACTTTGTGAGCTTTCGTTTCCCCCTGTGGTAAGAAATAGCAAAGCGATGCGCCTCTGCGTTTACGAGCAAAATACTGTCGTGATACTTCTCGATAAGAGTCCGGCTTCCAATAATACGCTGTGGTTTATGTTGAGCGTTCTTTACTACCCCAACAACTGGAATGACCACACCTGCATCCTCCAGCACTCTCTGCGCTGCATTCTTTTGCGCTGTGCTTCCGTCCACCACGATGACCTGTGGGTATTCCCACTCTGTATGTGTAAGTCTTCGTTCAAGAATTTCCTTGAGCGCCGCAGTATCGTTTGCTCGCGTCACGCTCTGTATTTTGAATTTTCGGTATTCTTCTTTCTGTGGAGTGAGTCCAGAAATGACGGTCATCACACCTACCATGTCTCCACCTTGTAGGTGTGCGACATCATATCCTTCAATGCGTACGTTTTTTTCATCACGGTACACACGGGCATCATCTTTGATAAGCGCAACATCTTGAATATGCTGCAGGGCAAATATTCTCTTCTTCACTTCTCCCGCTTTCTCAAACTTCTCTGCCTGAGCAAGTGATTTCATTTCTTTCTCCAGCTCCTTGATGACCTGCTGTTTCTTTCCTTCAAAGAAAAGTCTGATGTGCCGAATGATTTTCTTATATTCTTCTCTGGATTGTACGTCTGGATAGAGTCCGATCTGTCTATTGAAATCCACCTTCCCTTTTGCCATTTTTGACTTCTCCTTTCCTACCGGTGTCGGGGTGTCATAAAACTGGAAGATACGCTGAATAATCTTCAATGCTTCTTTAAAGAGTGCGCTATTTGGAAATGGACCAAAGTGATATTGAATGTCACTCTCATCGTACTGCTCTACCAAATCTTTTCCTCGCACTACAAGCACCCGAGGAAATTCCTCTTTGGTGATAATAAGGTGGTTGAAGCTTTTATTGTCTTTTGAGATCGTGTTGTACTTTGGAGTATGCGTACGGATAAGATTTGTCTCAAGAATAAGTGCTTCGAGTACTGAGTCTGTTTCTGTCCACTCGACCGTCTTTGCTTCCTCTACCATTTGCTCAATGAGCTTACTCCTTTTTTCTGCAATATCATTCGTGAAGTAACTTCGCACGCGATTAGAGAGTGACGTTGCCTTACCAATATAGAGAATCTCTTTCCGTGCGCCCAAAAAGAAGTACACCCCCGGCGTGTTTGGAATATTTTTCTTTGTAAGATTCTCTTTCTTCATACATCAAGAATACAAAAGCCCCCAGAGAATACAACCTCCTGGGGACTACTCGCACTGTGCGATTTTCTCAATTCGCGAACGAACGGCATTTGGAATACTTGGTGGGACTTCGAGTATTTTGGTATCACCATCTCTTATGGCAACCATTTGTTTACACGTTTTACATACCGCTTCATCAGGTTGGCAATAAAAATATCCTTGCTGATTTCCTGGTATTCCTGGCTTCTCATAAATAAGCTTGAGAATCTTTGCCAGGTCCTCGTGGCTTTTCTTCGCATACTCCGGAAGGAGTATGTATTCTCTTGGGGAGTTTTCCATGTCATCTCTCCTTCCATCTGATTTGGACAATAATATATTTATATTATTGTGTCAATATGTATTTGATCATCAACTGAAGTGCGTTATACTAAATACTCAGAACAGCTACTTTTTGGAGAGACGTCATGAATAATACTGATTCCCAGCGGGATATCACGTCAGTAATCACGCTCTTGTACGACACGTTCACCCCCCAAAACCCTTTTGATCCATATTTCTGGAATAAAATCTTTCAGGAGTACTACAGCGAGGATCCTGAGGGATCTGAGGATCCGAGATGGGATGAGATCTTGCATCAAAAACAAGGCATGAAGATCGTACAAGCGTGTGCAGAAAAATATAGAGAGGCGGCAGAATGAGCCGTCTCTTATCTATTTCTTCAACATCTTTTTGAGATATGTCCCTGTGTGCGACTCTTTTGATTCTGCAACTTCCTCTGGCGTACCTTTGGCAACCACTTGCCCTCCCCCAACACCTCCTTCAGGACCAATGTCAATAACGTAGTCTGCACACTTAATGAGATCGAGATTGTGTTCAATTACCATCACGGTGTTACCACGATTAACCAACTCTTGAAGAATTTCAATGAGTTTTCGTACATCTTCGTAGTGAAGACCAATCGTTGGTTCATCGAGGAGATACATTGTTTTCTGTGTATGCGGTCGATAAAGCTCCGACGCAATTTTCACACGCTGTGCCTCTCCTCCAGAAAGTGTCGTGGCACTCTGTCCAAGTTCAAGATATCCAAGACCCACATCAAGCAATGTCTTGAGTCGTTCGTAGATTGCAGGAACGTCGTTGAAGAATTCTGCAGCCTCTTCAATGGTCATATTAAGCACCTCATGGATATTTTTTCGTTTGTAGGTGACATCGAGCGTCTCTTTAGTGAATCGCTTTCCATCACACACGTCGCATGTCACATAGACTGTCGGCAAGAAGTGCATCTCAACAGCAATCTGCCCATTTCCCTGACATGCTTCACACCGTCCTCCCTTCACATTGAATGAGAAACGTCCCGGTTTCCACCCACGCGCTCGCGCTTCGCTTGTCGCAGCAAACATGTCACGAATATGTGTAAAAGCTCCTGTGTATGTTGCGGGGTTGGAACGTGGTGTCCGTCCAATTGGAGACTGATCGATAAGTACCGTACGTCCCAAATACTCTGTACCGCCGATAGACTTTACGTTGTATGTCTTTACGGTTCGATATCGCTTTTCGAGACGCGCACGAAGATTCTTGTGAAGAATCTCGTACATAAATGTAGATTTACCACTTCCAGATACACCTGTAACGGTGACAAGGCGTCCGAGTGGAATGTCGATATTGAGGTTTTTTATATTGAATGCCTTTCCGCCTTTAATCTTGATTGATCCTTTCTGTCCTTCTCGTCTCTTTTCAGGAACTTCAATCTTTCGGTCTCCACGAAGATAATCGAGTGTCACTGACTTGGACGGATTTGTTTTTGCTGAGAGTAGTTTCTCAAGATCATCCGCCACAACTACTTCGCCTCCATGGTCTCCTGCACCTGGACCAATATCAACGATATAGTCTGCTGCAAAAATGGTGTCCTCGTCGTGCTCCACCACGAGAATAGTATTACCAAGATCACGAAGATCAGTGAGCGTCTTAATCAAACGATCATTATCTCGCTGATGCAAACCGATAGTTGGTTCATCGAGCACGTAGAGTGCGCCCACAAGTCCACTTCCAAGTTGTGACGCAAGTCGAATACGCTGCGCCTCTCCTCCTGAGAGCGTATTGGCACGACGATTGAGTGTAAGATACTCAATCCCTACGTTATTCATAAAATCAAGACGCTCGATAATTTCACGAAGTGCCGGCCATGCAATGTCCTGATCTTTCTTTGAGAGTTTGAGGTTTGCAACAAAATCGGAAGCCTCGCGCACGGTCATGTTGGTAAAATCTACAATGTTCTTTCCGAGATCTTTTTTACCGTCGCCACCAAGATACACACGAAGTGCCTCCTTACGAAGTCTCGCTCCCTTACACTCCGGACACTCGTCTGTCTGGAAGATACCTACTGTACCGAGCCCGTTACATTCTTCACAAGCTCCGTATGGTGAGTTAAATGAGAAGAGACGTGGCTCTACTTCTGGGAATGATGAGCCATCTGCCGGACAGATAAATTTTGCAGAGAGCGTTCGTTCTGAACCATCAGGACTCTCGATCTTCACAATACCTCCCGCTTCTGCGAGAGCGAGTTCTACTGCCTCTGAAAGACGTTCTTTTGCGCTTTTTGGTGAATCCTTGAACTCACTTACATAAATTTCATCAACAAGCACATCAATGTCATGACGCTTTGTTTTAGTAAGCTCAATCTTTTCTCGAAGCTGTTTTATCTGTCCATCAATCTTTACCGTCTCATATCCCTTTGCCAGCAGATCATAAAGCATTTGGTAGTATTCCCCTTTTCGTCCGACCACCACCGGTGCAAACACGGCAACACGTGCGGATGAGACTGACACGCCCATGACCGTATCCTTTTTTGCTTTTTTGAGTTCCTTACTCTCGATTGATTTAAGAATAATTCCTAAAATCTCATCTTGTGAGAGTTTTTCAATTTTTACATCAGTATCAAGACAATATGGTTGCCCAACCCGCGCATAAAGAATACGAAGATAGTCATAGATCTCGGTAATGGTCGCTACCGTCGAGCGTGGGTTTCGACTTGCTGATTTTTGATCAATAGAAATGGCCGGAGAAAGTCCTGATATCTCATCAACATCAGGTTTTTGCATCTGCTTAAGAAACTGGCGAGCATATGCAGAAAGAGACTCGATGTATCGTCGCTGTCCTTCTGCAAAAATGGTATCGAATGCCAGTGATGATTTACCGCTTCCAGAAAGACCAGTAAACACGATCATCTTGTTGCGTGGCATCTCCACATCAATATTCTTAAGATTGTGTGTACGGGCGCCACGAACAATGATTTTCTCGTCTTTCCCGCCTACATCTGTTTTTGTTTTTTTGTTTGCCATAGCCAAGCGCCTGCACATGTGGGTGCAGGTGTATATAGAGAGTATACCGTTAGATATGACGAGGCACAAGAAAAGGGTCGCAAATGCGACCCCCTATTACTCAACTACCATTTGTTGCGTCCGTCTTTCCTTCGTTTCTGCTTCTGCTCTTGCTCTGCAGGTGCTGCCAACAGTACGAAAGCAAGTGCTGCCAAAACACAGAAAAGTCCTTCCGGAGTTATGTCTGGAGGAATATCTGGAACCTTGGTGACCATAGCCTTTCTCTCCTTTCCGCTCCCAGATAAAACCCTACTCCTCTGCCTAGAGTGTGTCAAACACAAAAGGCCCCGCAGGGGCCTTTCTTTTTACCGGTTTAAGCTATAACTGAATTCGCTTACATCCTCTTGTTCAAAATCTTCAGCGGCGTTCATGACCACAATCTTCTCAGGACATCCCGAAATTTGTGCACACACTTTCCCTTCTTTGACGAGGGTGCAAATCCCAAAGTGTACATACCGAGGATTCATTGAGACGCACTGACAGACTAATTCTGTTGTGACAACGCAATCTCCATGCTCCTCAAAGTACTGTTCCACTTTATGGCACGCTCGTCGATTCTGAAAACCTATCCATGCCCGTCGAGCATACTCAAGTGCGATACATAAAAAGACGAAACCGATATAGAGACTGAATCTCTCGTTCATACAGACCTCCTCTTGTCTTCTCGTATTATGCTCTCCTCTCTATAGGAGTCAAACTATTTCTTCCCCATGTTCTCAAGTGCTACAATTTCGTCACGAATGATTGCCGCGGTCTCAAAATCAAGAATTTTTACCGCATCATCCATTTGTGCCCGCTTTTCTTTGAGTACTTTCTTTGGATTTTTCTTGTAGAGCTCCGCATCAACGCTGAGAAGTGTATGCACCGTCTCCTCATGCTCAGTGCGCATTTGCTCAGTAATGTCCTTGATCTCTTTCGCAATCGTCTTTGGGGTAATACCGTGCTCTTTATTGTACGCAAGCTGGAGCTCTCTACGACGATTTGTCTCTCCAATCGCCTTTTCAAGAGAACCAGTACGTTCATCAGCATACAAAATAACGCGTCCATCGACATTTCGTGCAGCACGTCCGATAGTCTGCACAAGCGACGTTTCACTTCGAAGAAATCCCTCTTTATCGGCATCAAGAATAGCTACAAGCTCTACCTCGGGAAGATCGAGTCCTTCACGCAGGAGGTTCACCCCTACCAAACAATCGAATTCTCCCCGTCTGAATTTAGTAATCAGATCAATACGATCGATTGTCTTCACGTCACTGTGAATGTACTCAGAAACAATGCCACGATCACTCAAGAAATCAGAAAGATCCTCTGCCATTTTTTTGGTAAGTGTTGTCACAAGCACACGAGAACCACCTTTAATGACCTTTTCAGCCTCGTCTATAAAATCCTGTACCTGACCCTTATATGAACCTTTCTCAACAATTGGACGAAGGTCAATAATAGGATCAACAAGCCCTGTAGGTCTAATCACCTGCTCCACAACTTGGCCTTTCTTTCCATCTGCATGTTCGTACTCATAGTTTCCAGGTGTTGCAGAAGTAAAGACCATTTGTCCAACACGTTGCTCAAATTCTTCAAAGTTAAGTGGTCGATTGTCTATTGCGCTTGGCAGTCTGAATCCAAACTCAACAAGCGTCTTTTTCCGCGAACGGTCTCCAGCATACATGCCACCAAGCTGTGGAATAGTAACGTGTGATTCGTCGATAACGGTCAGAAAGTCTGGTGAGCCATCTTTTTTGTGTGGGAAATAATCAAGGAGTGTGTATGGGGCCTCACCTTCCTTCCGTCCATCAAAGTGACGAGAGTAATTTTCGATACCATTACAGTATCCAACCTCTCTAATAAGCGCGAGATCGTGTTCAGTTCGTCTACGGAGACGTTCTGCTTCAAGAACTTTTCCTTCCTTCTTAAATTTCGCAAGCTGATCTTTAAGTGATTCTTTGATCTCAGCCATAGCGCGAGCACGTTCATCTTCAGGTGTTACAAAGTGTTTTGCTGGGAAGAGATAAAAAGTCTCAGGATCATCAATAATGGAACGTGAGATAGCATCTATCTTTGTAATTGTAGACACCGTATCTCCATTGAATCCAAGTCGATAAATAACTCGTTCGTTTGTCGGCATAATCTCAACGGTGTTTCCTACAGCACGGAAGTGTCCTGGAGTGAGATCTGCGGTCGTACGTTCGAAGTACATAGAAACAAGCGTCCGAAGCATCTCACTTCTGTCCGCCTTAAAACCTTTTTCAATCTTCTTATGTACTTTTTCGTACTGTTCTGGTGAGCCAAGACCGTAAATGCATGACACGGAAGCTACAATAATGACGTCTTTCCGTGTAAGAAGCGCTTGCGTAGAGGCGTGCCGAAGTCGATCAATCTCTTCGTTGATTTGTGCTTCTTTCTCAATATATGTATCAGAAACTGGCATATATGCCTCTGGCTGATAGTAGTCATAATACGAAACAAAATAATGTACTTCATTGTCTGGGAAGAAGTCTCGATACTCTTGCGCGAGCTGCGCAGCCAGTGTCTTATTGTGCGCGATAACCAGTGTTGGCTTCTGTACATTCTGGATAATATTTGCTGCGGTAAATGTTTTTCCAGATCCAGTCACACCAAAAAGCGTCTGGTGTGTCATACCAGCATCTATGCCCTTCATGAGTTTTTTTATTGCCTTTGGTTGATCTCCTGCAGGCGTTTTATCAGTAGCGAGTTTAAACTTCATTATTCAAAGTATACCGTTATCCTCTACGAGTTCATAATTTCTTCGCGAAGCTGTTTTGTATATTGAACAATTGTATAGAGATTGTGTATTGAAGCGAGATGCGCACCGAGCATTTCTTGAGCTCTAAAAAGGTGAGCGAGGTATGCACGTGTGTAGTTAGTGCACACGTAACAATCACAAGCTTCGTCTGGCTTCCCAAAATCGTCACGGAACTTTGCGTTAAGAAGGTTGAGTTTTTCAAACCCATCATGTGTATGCGCATAGATAGTACCCGTGCGGGCAAGTCTTGTCGGTGCAACACAGTCAAAAGTGTCACATCCTGCAAGCACTCCTTCTTTAATATCTTCAGGCTCTCCAATACCAAGCAGGTGTCGTGGTTTATCTTCTGGAAGAATGTCGTTGACGACCGTGAGTGACTCACCCAAGTCTTCTTTTGAGAAAGAACCACCGATCCCATATCCATCAAAATCCATGCCTGCAAGTACTGTCGCACTTTCCTTTCTAAGATCCAAAAACCGTCCACCCTGCACAACTCCATACAATCCCTGTTTCTTCAGAGCGTCATAATTTTGTTTATGCGCAAGAATAGAACGCTTTGCCCATCTGTGCGTACGTTCCATCGCCTCCTTTTGATATTCATACGACGCAGACGGAGACGTACACTCATCAAACGCGACAATGATATCAGCGCCGATAGCATGCTGTATTTCAATCGAACGTTCTGCAGTAAATCGATGCATTGAGCCGTCGTGGTGTGAGGTAAATGTTACTCCTTCTTCATCGATAACACAGAGCTTTCCGTGGCTCTTTGCAAGATCTTTTGAATAGACATTAAGACCCTCTTCTGTTACCTCCTCTCCCTTTGCAAACTTTGTAACTCCTTTTCCAAATGCAGCACCAAGTGAGAAAACCTGAAACCCGCCCGAGTCAGTCATCGTTGGCATGTTCCAATGCGCAAATTTGTGAAGACCTCCTGCTTCACGAACAATGTCATGTCCTGGCTGAAGATAGAGATGATAGGTGTTCGCAAGCGCAACTTGCGCCCCAATGTATGCTTTAAGATCTTCGGATTTAACCCCCTTTACCGTTCCTTTTGTGCCAACAACCACAAATGCCGGCGTTTCGATGTCGCCAGACGGTGTATGGATAACTCCCGCGCGTGCACGAGTACCCGCTTGCTTTTTTACGATTTCAAACGTGACTGGTGATGTCATTTTTTGTGTTTAACGAACCTCAAGAAGTTCTACCATGAAGACGAGTGCACTATTTGGTTTGATGGGACCAACTTGTCGACTACCATATGCCATATTTGCCGGAACAACGAGTGCTCGCTTTCCACCTTCTTTCATTCCCAGAAGCCCTTCTTCCCATCCTTCAATTACTTTTCCTTCTCCAAGTGTAAAGGTTAATGGTTCTCCGCGGTTATAAGAGTTATCAAATTGAACACCGTCATCTGTATTTCCCACATAGTGTACAGTCACCGTACTTCCTTCGGTAACGGTAGCTCCTGTACCAACAAGTGAATCGACGACAACAAGCTCGATAAGCTCTGCCTTGAGAGAGGCCCCGTCTGCGAGCGCTTCAACAATCGCCTCTTCTATTGTTTGTCCTTCACGAGGCGTTACTACAGCAGCAAATTTGCTATCTTCTGTGGTATCAAATGACTGACGGATACGATCCATGCCGTCAAAACGAATAAAAAGAAGCGCGATGATCAAAAGACCAATACTAACGCTAATCCATAGGGCTTCTCGTGAGTCAAACATAATAATATTCAATGATTTATTGTGGTCCCATAGTACTGTTTATTTCCGTAGACGCAAGCCCAGATGTATATCGTGGTACTGTAATAATATGTCCATGCGCAAGCTCTTTCCCAACCGAACTCCTGCTCAAAAGATCTGCAATAAATATTTCTTTTTGATCAATACCCATTATTTGAGGCTGACTTGGCGTGTTGATGCTTGATACAGGTATAAGTGTGTACGAGAGATGTTGCTCGCGTATCTCAAGTTGAACAATAAGTCCTTCTTGCACATCCTGATCAAAATACTGGTCGAAGACAAAATTGCCAAGTGAGTAAAATATAGGTCGATCGTGGTATATCTCAATGTCCTGAACAACATGTGGATGATGTCCAATGATTGCGTCTGCACCTGCATCAATGAGTGTATGTGCGAGTATTTCCTGTGATGCTGAGTGATTCTTTTCATATTCAGTACCCCAGTGTACGTATACAATCTGCACGTCAGTCTGACGAACAAGCTCTGCGAACACTGAGACGATGTCTTCTGTCTCAGGAAATACGGTCACTACTTCCAACATAAATAGACCAATTGTTGTATTACCTGACTGAAGTGTCGTGACAGAAAATGATTCAGCTGACCCAGATTTGCCAACGCAGGCTAACGAAATTTCTATGCAACGTTCTTTCGTATTCATATAGCCTTCTTCCCCAAAATCAAACGAGTGATTGTTGGCAAGACTCAGGATATCAAAGCCAACATCTTGAAGCGTTTGAAGAAACTCATTACGTACTGAGAATCGAAAACCAAAGTCTGGCGTCTCAATGTGTTCTTTAGGTACACTCCCTTCAAAATTACCAACAACTACATCGGCGTGTGAAAGAAGGTTCTCAACTCCTCTAAATGGATACCGAGGATTTGTCACACCCATAATTCGTTCGACTTCTCGTGCAAGCATGATGTCACCCGTAAAGACAATCGTTGGAATATCTCCAGAGCCATCAGTATTTCCGTACGCAATATATGGGAATCCACCAATAAAATACTGCGCGTTCAACGCTGTTAAAAAAAACAACACGATAGTGCTGAGAAACACAATGTTATATAACTGCTTCATCCTCTCAATTTAAAATGTGAAGTGTTCAACAGGCACATGGAATGGGCCGATCTCCATAACATACATCATTGCTGTCCCAATAAGAAGAGCTCCAAACGTCGCGAGCAGTGCAGCATAAAAAGGAGACATTACATTGTCTGTCGTATAGCTATCTCCATGATATACGGCATACAGCTGTTCAGAATCAATATTTACCGAGACACCAAGAAGAGAAGATAGAGTTTCTGGAGCGACGTGAGTATCCGAGTGAAAGAGCTGCCGTGCGGCAGTTACTTCAACAGAATCATTGTGTGTATTTCCTTTGAGAATAAGAAGTGCTACTTCAACATCGTCCTCATGCCAACGTGCTTTTACTAATGCAGAGCGTATGATGTCATCCTGAGCATCAAGCGGTATGTCATTGAGGCGAAGAAAATTTTCAATAAGCTCTTTTTTGATCATATGGAGTTATTCGTTCGACTGAAGCTTCTCGCAAGAGATGTGTGTGGCATAGATTTCGAGAAGCACTTTAAAGAGACTGAGTATCACCGGACCAAGAATGAAACCGATCGGACCAAAAAGTGAGATCCCTCCAAGTACTGCAAGAAGAATAAAGAGCGGGTGAAGTGTGTTCCCACGACTCATAAGGTATGGGCCAAGAATGTTGTCGACAAGCCCAACAGCAAGCGCTGCCCAGACTGCAACACCAATCGCTGAACTGTAGTCACCAGTCACCACGAGATAAATGACAGACGGCACAAATACGATTGACGTACCAATTGCAGGAATAAGCGCTCCGAATGCTGCAAGTATTCCCCAAAGAATTGCCCGATCAAAACCAAACAACGAGAGACCAATAGCAGTGAGTGTCCCTTGGATGATAGCAATAAGAACAATGCCCAGCGCGACACTTCGCACAGAACGTGCAAGTCGCTTGAGAATAATTGTGTCGTCAGAATCTGGGAGTGGGCTAATCTCAATGAGATACTTAGTGAATTTCACACCATCACGGAAAAAATAGAATACCGTAATCACTGCCACAAAGAAAAGAAGTACCGACGAGGCAGTGCCCGTAAAGATGGCTGTAAGGTTTGATGTTATAAACTGCGCGCCCTGTCCAATATATGAGGCAACATCGATAGAAAATTCAGGCGCAACCCTCTGTACAAACGTTTCAATATTAGCGAGTGCTTGTTGAATAGAAATACCTGATCCTGAATTAAGGAGTCGGTAAATTGAGGTTGCTTCTCTAAAAATAAAAGAGCCAAGTACCGAAAGCGGAACACCAACTAACGTAAGCGCAATCACGGTTGAAAGAAAAGCACTGAGTCCTCGCAACGTACCTCGTAAACGCCTGAGGACCCATTCGTAGATTGGATAACAAATAACCACCACAATAGCTGAGAGTGCGATGACATTAATGAAGGGTTCGAAAATACGCCATACTAAAAAGGCAACGATCCCAAGAAAACCAAAGAAAAATACGTACTCAACGAGTCTGTTTACTGCCATATGCATTTATTGTAGCAAAATAAACACGCAGAGACGAATAGTCTCTGCGTGTTTTGGTGGAGAAGTATCTTACGAGTAATTACCCCTTAATATAAAGTTCAAAATCATCTGGACTCTCTCCTTCTGCTGCTGGAATAAGATTAAGGGGAAGACCTTGTCCTTCAAGTGTTGCTGAAATGGAAGCGTTCTCACTTGCAGAGAATGACACAAGAAATCGCTGAGGAGTCACAACCTGCGCACAGATATCTGAATTATTAATGACAGTGAAGTCAATCGCCACCTGTTCTGGATACGATTCCATAACACGCACAGTGTTATCGAGTAGATCGCACGGAGTTGGCATAAGTATCTCTCCAGCGATGGTATGTACCCCATCTATAAAGAAATGTTTTGCATCAATGCGTTCTATCTGGTTATATGCAGAAGATTCTTCAGCAACCGGAGACGTATCTACATCTTTTTGTTCTATTTCTGAACGCTTTATATACGCGAACGTAAACATTCCAACAACAATAAGTGCAAAGAGACCAACAAAAAGAGCGATTATTTTTGAATTCATGACGATATAGACTGAAGGTGATTAATGATACATGTAGTATATCACAACAAAAAAACCCTCTCCGGTGGTGGGAGATAGGGGTTTTTTGGTACACAATAATCCAAACGTTGATTCTCATTGCTGTGCTCTTTCAACAATGGGACATCTGGGGTACATGATACTTCTTGCGTATGTGTACACCACAAGAAGTCATATTATTGTATCGCAAATGTGAGGAGTTTTCTATCGTGTGTATACAAATTTTACACTTGTCTATTCTGTTTCTCGATAACAGACTCCGACGCAGAGAGTGCGCGTGTCACTTTTTCAATTGCTTCTTTTTCTTTTTTAGTGACACGAGATTTTTTAGCGGTGAGTGCCGTAAGCATTGTCACTTCCTTTCGTAACGCAGAGAATACTTTTGCTGTTTGGTTTTGCATCGCCAAGATCTCACGGCGCTTTGCGTCACGAGCATGTCTATGCAATACGTGCTCCGTGACTCCAAAAGCTACACCGGCGACAGCCATGACTGAAAGGAAAACGATAACGACGATATACACTTCCGCTGGATGCTCTGCCAAATATGTTTGCACCCCTTTCATGATAGTACCAAGTTCGACGGAAGTACTCATAACCACCTGAGATCGGAGTGCCGTTATATTACCAGCCTTATCATATGCAGTAACAACAACTGTCGATGTGCTATCAGTAACACCATCAAGTATGTACCCCGAGACTACTTCTTCTGGACTGAGTTCTATTTTTTCACCTGTTGATTCAACAATGAGTGTATATTTGGCTATTCCAGAAAGTTCATCAAATGCCTCAATAAACAAAAGTGGCAAGCCGTCTTCGGTGTACTCTATCTGAACAGAAAGGTCTGGCGGTGTTGCATCAATGCGAAGTTCTTGTTCATATATATCACCCCATTCCCCATCTTCTTTGAATTGCAGTACAAAATATTGAAGCCCTTCATGCAGATACTCATCATCAAATGTAACACTCTCTACAGGAGGTTTAAACACAGTAAACGGTTCTTCACCTGAAGCTGATGCAATATCTACAGCAACCGCACTTGCAAGCGCGCGCTCACCCCAAGAGAATGTCCATTCTGTTTTGTTGTACCACTGATCATTAGTCTGCGCAGATGCAGAGAGAGGAAGGAGAAAGGCTGTCACAACAATGCCCACAACTGCGTATGATACGTTGCGTGAAAACGATGATGTAAATGTGTAGAGCGGCATAAATGTACAAAAAGAGCTTCTAAACTACTATGTATATAACTATAGTATACAAAAACATTACATGCAGTGTTTTTACCCACACATGAACAAGAAACACACACCTGTGCAGGTGTGTGTTTTTGTTTTTGATTCACTTATACGACAAGCACTGTTCCGGTGAGTGTGACATGGATGTAGAAAAGCACAAACATTGCAGCAAGAAGTCCCGCTCCGTATACGATCTGTACCGGATTCTGTTTTCGCCACTCAATCACAATAGAGAGAATAAGCAACACGAGTACGAAGAGTGAAAGCACGCCATATACCGCTTGTAAGACAGCGCTCGGCTGCGTCGCGGTTTTTTCAATGACACTTGGTGAAGCTTGTCCTGAAATGTTTTGAGTTTCTGTGGGCACTACTGTTCCTGAGAAACTATCTTGACGAGAAGTTGTTGCGAGATCAGAGTACAACACAGGTGGTGTTTCTACTTCAGTAAGATCTGGAATTTCTTTTTCGGTGAGAGATTCAAGGTACTGTGTTGCAACAGAAAGTAAACCTTCTTCTTCTCTATTCTCTTGTGCCGAAGCTTCAGCGCCAAGCACCGGTTGTGTTTCAGATTCTGCGGATGCAGTATCAGAAGTGACCGATGATGGTTCTGCCATCGCTACTGCCGGTGTTCCAAAAAGTTGTACGACGTACACCGTCGGAGATCCATCAAATTCACCTTTAGCAGTACCAACTCCAATTTCTGTAAAGTCGCTATTAAGAATGTTTGCGCGGTGTCCTGGGGAATTCATCCACGCGCCCACAACGGCATCCGAATCCGTAAAATGCACCGCAAGGTTTTCTCCTGCATGAATAAAGGGATATTGGACCTGATCAAACCAGTACCATGGTGAGATACCATCAGGACTATAGTGTGAAAAATATTCAAGTTGAGCCATATGCTCAGCCTTATGTTGTGCAGCTTGATCAAGTACTGGATTTCGTTTTAGTGTTCCAACAGAGCCGTCAGTACGTTCGTCGTTTGTAAGATCTACAATGACCGCAGGGAGTATAGCGCCCACAAGCCAATCAGAACGCATCCAGAGCATTGTCTGTACGTTCACAAACGAAAACGACATGAACACCAGTACTGCCATAATACGCACAGCGTGCACCTGAAGACTGTTCGGCGCAAAACCGTTTTCAGAGCATGGAATAAAGAATGTTTTAAGTTTTGTATACAAACTTGCCATTCCTTTTATAATACCACACTTTAGCGCCTTTGTACAGTATCTGAATTACACTGAATTTCCGGCGACAAAACCGGTCGTCCAACATAATTGGAGTGAGTACCCTCCTGACGGACGGCTAATATTAAGTGCGTCACCGGTGACATAGAGATTGTCATGTATCTTTGAACGCATGGTTCGTGTATCGATCTCTTTGAGATCTGCTCCCCCATCCGACACAACTGCCCAGTCGTAGCCCATGATGTCAGTCACTGTACACGGCATACCCTTCATAAGATCAGCAATCAGATTCCGCTCATCTTTACTTACCGAGTGAACTTTCTTTTCAGACAATTCTTCTGGCAAAAGTGCGAGGAGTGCTTTTGTCATACCCTCTGGAGTTACTTCAGGAAGTACATTTCGTACTAACTTATTTTTATGAACGTCAAAAGCACCAAGCACCCTTCGCCGCACGGTACCGACTTCAGTATCAGGAAAGAGATCAATCGTTGCTGTAACGTCACCTTCCTTCAAAAGTTTTTTCACTTCATGAGCACTGTTAAGGATGAGCGGGCCTGAGAGACCGAAGTGGGTAAAGAGGAGTTTTCCTGTTCGGGAGAATCGCGTCTTTTTATTATCACGTGCGTCAGTGAAAGTTACTTTCATAAATGAAAGAGTTGTGCCTGAAAGTTCGTGCACCCAATCTTCTTCAACTTGAAGTGGAACAATGTCCGGATTTGGTTCGTGGGTCGTGTGTCCGATTCCTTTGAGCCACTCGATACCTTCACCTGTGGATCCTGTCTCTTCACGTGACATTCCGCCAGTAGCAAGAATAAACGCGTTGGCAAAATACTCTCCTTTGTTTGTCTTTACTCCGACAATACGTCCGGCTTTTACGACAAAGCCATCAGTTCGAGTACCGGTATGGAGCGTTACATTATTTTCAGTAACGTACCTTCGCATTGTCTGCGTTACATCTAGTGCTGATTGTGTCTCTGGAAATGCACGCTTACGCGCCTCAACGATAAGTGGAAGTCCGCGAGATTCAAAAAACTCAAACGTGTCTTTGACGCTGAACTGTGAAAAAGGAGAAAAAAGAAAGTCCTGCGCATCACCATAGTGCGAGAGGAGTTCACGAACATCATCTTCAGCATTGGTAATATTACATCTACCGCCACCGGTAATGGAAAGCTTCTTGCCAAGCTCTTTGTTTTTCTCAACGAGGAGTACGCGCTTGCCACGAGACGCTGCTTTACCTGCAGACATCATCCCTGCAGGACCTCCTCCAATGACAATAACGTCGTATGTATTGTTCCGATCTCTTGACATAATCTGAAAATACTACATTATTGCAGGACTTATGCAAGAAAAACCTTCTTTTCCAATGCGTATAAACAAGTACCTTGCCCACCGCGGTCTCGCGACAAGGCGTGGTGCTGACGAACTCATCACCAAAGGTTCAGTTTTTGTGAACGGGAAAAAGGCAGAGCTTGGACAGCAGATTATTGAAAAAGACATTGTCGAGGTACGTGGGTCTAGAGTTGAACATCGGTATATCGTGTATTACAAACCACGCGGCGTGATCACTCACTCACCCGCTGAAGGAGAGGTGGATATTTTGATGCGTCTGAAGAAAGACTACAATCTTTCTGGACTCTTCCCTGTCGGACGACTCGACAAGGCTTCTGAAGGTCTCATTATCCTTACTGACGATGGACGTGTCACCGGGCGTCTACTCGAGTCTGAACACGCTCATGAACGCGAGTATGAGGTAACTGTCGACAAACGTGTTGCAGGAACCTTCCTATCGCAGCTCGAGACTGGTGTCCGTATCGAAGGATATAAAACAAAGAAGACAAAAACCTCACGCCTAAGTACAAGCTCATTTTCTATCACTCTCACCGAAGGGAAAAAGCATCAGATCAGACGTATGTGTGCTGCACTTGGATATCAAGTAAAAAAGCTTGTCCGTGTGCGCATCATGAATATAAAACAAAACGCCCTGAAGCCAGGGCAGTTTCGTATTCTTAAAAATGAGGAGCTCGCTACATTTCTCGATACACTTGGTATCAAGTCATAAGTCCTCGGAGAGATTTATCCTTTGAGCTTTGCAGCATCATCTTTTGAGAGGAACTTGAACATATTTCCTCCACACTTTTCACATGTTCCCTTTGCAGAGAAGCGATTGTTCTTTTCCTCAACGTTTATATTTTGCATTGTTTGCATCGTCGGCTTGTTGTTCTCGTCGCGACACTTCATGCACAATCCTTTTAGTTCCATAACATACTTTTAACGAATAAGTACTCATTTTAGGGTACCACGTCCTGAGGAGTAAAAATCAACCCCACTGTGTTTATAAATTAACGTCCAATTTTAGAGGTATTAGTATAGAAAAAGGCGCGAAAAGTATCCGCGCCTTTAGAGAACTCTAGTTCGGACAATCAGCATTGCACTTCGTGCTCCACGCCGTTATGCGACAGAATTGATGAACGTCCAGAAAAATCCGGAACATCAACAAGCCGGTACCCGAGACCATACTGACTTTCAATGATCTGCTCAGACCCAGGTAATGCTGTTTCTAGTTTCTTCCTTACCCGAGAGAGAAAGACTTGTATGTTATTTCCATCTGGAACATCGTGCCCATAGAGCGCTGTGACTAATGCTTGGTCGTGAACATGTGTACCAAAGTTACGAGCAAGCACGAGAAGAGCGCCAAGCTCTTTTGGAGTCAGCCTCAGACTGTTGTCATCAACAAAAACAGAGCTCTCGCTGAGATCGATCTTAATTCGATCCGAACAAAGTGATAGCTTTGGTTTGATCCCACAGCTCATAAGCCGGCGGTTGCTCAGTATACTAAATTCTCGAGCATCAATTTTTCTACTCACGAGATCAGAGCCACCAAGTGCAAGAAAGTCTGCCCAAGAACTCAGAGTGAGCGGATAGGCGCTCACACCAATGACTGGGATCTCTGTAGAAAAACCTCCATCCTGTTTGATCAGCTCGAAGGATATACATCCATCGATATCAAGATCAAAAACAATCATGACCTGACTTACTCCTTTCTCAGGATCGCTAGGTTGTAATCCAAAGTTCGGATGCCACCCAATGAGATCGTGCGTGTCAACACACTCAACTTCAACGTGAGGTAGTGTCCAGAGTACAGGTAAAGCTTCTTGATTACTATTTGTATAGATATACATCACTCCTACCCTTTCTCGTTTTCAAAACTGCCAACTCTTCTCGTACTCTATGCCGGCTACAGGAAAAGTCAAGATCATCGTATTTGGATAGCAAACGATATATCGTCCCCCTCAAATACCCCCTCGTCTCTCCGTACTTTTGCTTTCAGTGGCAAAATGTACATGCCACTTCGTGAATCAGGAAAAAGAGATGTGTCCCAAACCGTCTTTCCAAGCGTTACGGTCACTGGTATTGAACGAAATCCTTTCGCGTATTTCCCATACCGCTCCTTAATATCCGCAGATGTATCCTTAGGGACACTGACAAAATGCCATGCAGCACTTTCGCCAGGATATAACCAGATTTTCCCTTTAATGCTGTATGACTTCTTTTTTGCCATATGTAGATTAGATGTCTTTTTTTGGGAATCCCCACTGCCACTTTGGTTTCTCGCCTTTTTTATAGCTAATACGTATCAATGTCACCGTAAGAAGCACAAACGGGATCCAAAACATAAACATTTCCTCTCGTGTCGGAGATTCAGGATCAAGTGTAAGTATGAGCGCGATAACTACGAGTAGATATATACCAACCACAGCCCACCCCTGCCATGTCGCGGGCGTCCAGCCCCAGCCATAAAGCTTTCGTTTAAACCAGTATCCTTCTGGATTGTCTTTGAGATATGCAATGTATTTTTTGAACATAATATTGAGATTATAGCACGCAAAAAGGTCGAGCTTATAAGCTCGACCTCATTCAAAAATCTCAACCTTGATTCTGTGTTCATATGAACGAAGTGCATCTTCCTTCATCACAAACAGACGAAAACTTGGTCTTAATGACATCGGTCGTGATTGTGCCGGAAGATACATGTTCATAAAGAAGGCATAGTACGTATCCGGATCAGTCACATCGAGCGCTACCTCACTTGTGCCAAGTCTGAGTACCGCGACAAGCTTCGAACGCGGGGGTATATCAGGTCGCTCAATACTTGATGGACCTAACAGAGTACCAATGTCTTCGCGAACTACAGCACGTGGATCGAAAAACCGAAACCCTGATTTCTTTCGCACCTGAGAAGATGCGTTAATTGCTTTTTTCATCACACACCTCCATCACGTGTTTCTTTTTGCAGTATAAGGAAATATGAAAGAAACGCAATCTGTCTCCTCGTATGAGGATGTCTACTTCTTCTTCCCGAGATCAAGCGTCTCGTCGATACGAATTTCTGAGACAAACTCAGGAACGTGAGAAACCAGTATCATCGTTCCCTTGTACCCATCGAGCGCTTCTGCAATAACGGGAATGTGTCGGAAATTTATGTGGTTTGTCGGCTCATCGAGAATGAGAAGCCCCGGTTTCATAAGTACCAATCGCGCAAATGCGACAAGTCCTTTCTGTCCTTCTGAGAGTGCACCGATCTTGGAATTGATTACATCTCGGGTGATCAAAAATCCAGCCGCGACCGAACGCATATCTTCCTCAATCTTCTTTTCCATTACCGACATCAAGCAATCAAAAACTGTCTGATCAAAATCAAGGTTAGAGAAGTCCTGTCGGTAGTATCCAATGCGTACACCCTGCGCAACTTCCTCACCTTTTGCATGCCCTCCCGCAAGTGACTCAAGGAGCGTCGTCTTACCAATACCGTTAGGGCCAACGATCTGAAGATGTTGTCCCCGCTTTAGTGCAATGTCACACAGCACATCTTTTGGAACATGATTTTTCACCACCTTGTACGATGAAAGCTTCAGTACCTCAAGCGGAATATCTTCTTGTGTAGGAATGGTAAATGAGCGAATTGTTCGGTCTTCTTTACGTACCTCTACTTTATTTTCTTCATACTCCTCTACCTTCTCACGCATACGTTTTGCAACCGCACGCATGTTCCCTCCCTTATTTGCAAAGAAGTTTGATTTGTCTTTGTTTGCCTGAATTTCCTTGGCAAGCTGTGCGTTCTTTCGTTTTTCTTTCTCTACACGAAGTGCAATCTCCTCGACCACGTCGTGATAGTTTCCGTCATACTGCTCGATGCTTCGTGTCTGACTGTTGAGATAAAGTACGCCGTGTGTAAACGCGTTAAGGAAGTCTGCGTCATGAGAAATAACAATCACGGTCTTTCGATATTCTTTAAGAAACTCAGTAAGGTGAGCAATCCCCTCAACATCAAGGTTGTTTGTCGGCTCATCGAGCAGAAGGACATCAGGTGCCTGTATGAGTGCAGAGGCAAGAAGGAGTCGCGCTTGTTGTCCACCAGAGAAGCTCCCCACAAGTCGCTCTTTAAATGTCTTTGCAATCTCCTCATTTTGTGGAGTGAGGTTCACCACCTCCAGAACTTCATCAATCTTTGGGTCAATGTCGTACACCTTCTCATCAAAGCACTTTTCAAAAAACGCTCGAACGGTGAGCTCCATTTCATCTCGAGGAATTACTTGCCGAGAGAGTGCAATACTCGTACGTGGCATGATGTTGATGTCTCCCTCATCCTGCTTGTACGTTCCCATGATGAGACCAAAGAGCGTACTCTTCCCTGCACCGTTCTGTCCCATAAGCGTAAGCTTCGCTCCACGGCGAATAGAAAAACTCGTCTCGATAAGGATCGGTTTTGTTGCGTCGTGTTCGTACGACACATTATTAAATGTAATGAGTCCCGCATTTCGTGACATAGTGGAGAACAGCTTACACGAGATACCTCTTCGCCACAACATAGAAAAAGCCCACAAGAAGAAGCCCGCAAGCTTCTTCTTGTGGGCTATACATCAATACCAGGTTACGTTTCGAGAATGGCAATCAAATCCATTGTCTCGACCTTCTTTGCATGAAGTGCATCTTCACCATAGAAGACCTTGCCGAAGTCGCTGTGGAATTTGAGAGTGTTGAGGAACCCGAGCTGCTGCTTGAGCATCTCAAGAGGCGTCTTCTCAAGTTCACTACCAAAACCAGCAAGGATGTCGCCGATCCACACGGGGCCGAATGCTTGGCTCACATCGGCATCACGTAGGATACGTTGTTCCAATGTCGCCGTCGAACCAAGATCTTCGTGAGGAAACTGTGTCGCCCGAAGAATGTTTTCAATCTCTTCCAGATATGGATAATCTTCAACAAGGAGGTGGAACCGAAGTCCCTTGATTGCTTCTGCAATGTTTTCTTTGTCATCACCACTTTTCCCTGAATGATAGTAATCATGGAAGATGGCAGCAATGAGCAGTCGACGCATCCGCGGTGGTGTGAGCTTACCAAGACGCGCGTAATACTCACACGCTTGGTAACATACCCACAACACATGAAGCATGTGCCGGAGGCCATGGTAACCGTTATAGATATTCGGCGCCTGCAAGATTACCTTGACATAGCGTCGAAGATCACCTTCATAGAGACCATCTGCATTGGTGGCGATCTTGGCAATATCACCTGAATATTTTGAGAACATAAGGAAACTCCCTTTCGTGTATATTTTCCTGTTTCAAATCTGCCCGCAAAATACCACTTAAATACAGTTTGGTCAACAATACCTCCTACTCAATCTCAAGATACAACGCCGCGTGATCCGAGACCTCGTCAGGTAACACTTTAAAATCTTTTACGGTGACACCTTCGCTCACAAGTGTGTAGTCTGCATACTTCTCCGGTTTTTCATAAAAAGATGTTCGTGTTGAGGTAATTCCATATTCTGTGATGAGATTACGGAGTCCGACATCTTCGATAATTTTCATACTCTCTGTATCAGGTCGAAGATTAAAATCTCCAGACAAAACTACTGGGTGATTAAACTGTTCGAGAAATGAAACTATTTTCTTCGACTGCTCTATTCGTTCTGGGATATCACGTTTACCCCACGCTTCAGGTCGTGGATGCCACAATCCATGAAAATTAAGGACAGTAAGCAACTCCTGTTCTCTCTTGAGGGTGACGTACTGGAGTAGACGAGCATGATCTCCAAGTTCGTCAGGAGAAACATACCCCTCATGCATGTACACACATTCACTTCCTTCCTCAACAATTTCGCATTCTTTGGAGACCATCATAAGCAGTCCATAGTTGTCTTCAAAAAGTGGTTGAAAATGTGCAGTGTGTCCGGTGAGAATTTCAGAAATATCACTCAGCCCTCTCGTCATTGATTTTTTGTTATCGATAGGAGCTCCACCAGCATCTTGCCCGTCTATGTGTTCATATGGAGCTGACCACACTTCCTGCAGACAGAAGATGTCCACATCTTGATGTGCACGAAAGAAATCCAGAACCTTATCGCGTCCCACTCTTCCTCCCCAAATGTTAAGTGTGAGAATCTTCATAGCAAAAGTATACCAAAATAAAAACCATGGTTAATACCATGGGCTTGCCCACACAAACAAAGAAAAGCATATTTTAATTGCAATTAAATTACGTAGTTAATTACGTAATTCTTTTAGGAAGCGGTGATGCTGTATACTGTCTCTACAATAGTTAAATATAGAAATATGCATCAGGGAAATTGGAAATGTAGTGGGTGTGGAGGAACAATTACAGAACTTCCGTTTGAACCACGAAGTGAATCAGGACTGACATGTCGTTCCTGTTACGCAAAAAGTAAAGGTAGTTCAAACCAATCTGTCCCTGATATGCAGACAGCGCCCGAGCCAACAGATATTCCAGACGACGCAGGACTTGCGGGCGAACCAGCTCCAGATGACGCTTTTGCTGGTATGGAGACCTCAACCCCATCAGAACGTCCGTCGTTTAAGGGTGATTGGACGTGCGCAGGATGTGGCGCGCCAATTACCTCACTACCCTTCCAACCACGTGATACTTCTGGCCTGAAGTGCATCGACTGTTTCAAGAAAAGTAAGGGGTAAGACATTTTTGAAAACCTCCTGAATTAACTCTAGAGTTAATTCAGGAGGTTTTTGTATAAAAAAAGCCATCTGCAGTGCGCAGATGGCTGTGTCATAGCTGATCCTATTATGTATCTTCCTACTTTATTTTTGGTTGCCCGGTCATCAACCGATACTTCGGACGCATCACGAGTATGTACACTTCCCGTGCTACGAAAGTCCGTTTCGACATCCATGCAGGATGATTCGTTTCGACCTTTAATCACAAAGAGGTTTCCGCTTTCACCTACTATGACAAGGCTACTGTAGCACAATCTTTATGAAGTCAAAACTCTCTCAATAAATTTTCTTCTTATTGTCTTCGAGTTCCGCAGAAGCCAAGAGAGTGCTGTCATTAAAAGATTGATGAAAGGATTTTTTGAGACAAGATTTTTTCTTGCAAACTCTGTCCATTTAATAACCTGCCCCGCTTTGATTCTTCGAGATCTCTCATATTCCTCTGTTGTACTGTTAAGAACAGCCTCAACTGCAAGCGCCGCGTCTTCAATCCCCAGATTCATACCACGACCACCCACTGGAGAATGTGCATGCGCAGCATCGCCTGCAAGAAGCACTCTTTTTTCTACATACCTCTCTGCCTGTCTAATTGATATTTTAAAAGTTCCCGAACGTCTAATCTCACGCACATCTAAATCAATAGGTAGTGCCTTGATACTGTCTGGGGTAGAAGAGATGAGACGCACCCTATCTTTCTGTATAGGAACCATGAGTGCCATATCTCGCTCCTCGCGATCATTTTTTAGCAACCAGCCTTTGAATTCTTTTTCATTGTAGTTACTCTTTATTTCAACATCTGCAATAGACCAGTCTTCCTCAAGCTCGTAACCTTGGAACTCAATACCGAGCGACCTCCGCACTGTTGAATTAACACCATCAGCACCGATAACCCAATCGTACGTTCGTGTTTCCCCACCTTCGAAAGAGACAACAACGTCATCACTGCCATTCTCGACGCTCAAAACTTTTGTGTTGTACTGCACGGTGACTCCCATTTCTACCAACTTCTCACTCATGAGAGATTCTGTACGATCTTGCGGAAGACTTATAAGCCTCTCTTTATTTGAAAATTCTGAGAAATCAATCTCCAAGAACGGTTTATTACCTCTACAAATAGTAATCTGCTCAGGTTGTATCCCTTCGCGTGCAATTCTTTCTCCAACCCCAGTCCGGTCTAGGATCTCTATGCTTCTCGGTAAAATACCTACCGCGCGCGAAAGTTTTGAAGGTTCCTCCTTCGCATCTACTATTTCCGGCTTGATACCATTTCTTGCAAACTCTAAAGCGGCAGTCAGACCTGTTGGACCCGCTCCGACAATCAGTACTTTTTTCATACGTTTATTCTAACATCTGACGTGAGGTTCGAGTCCCTGTCGTGGCAGATGTAACGTAAAAGACCGCTCTTCGCGGTCTTTTACTAACATGCTGCAGTTGTTGGAGGATATTAGAACTTATTTAATATCGAGAATGCTATCAACCAACTCTGGAAACTCATTACTGCCCATGTCTTGTGTAATATAGTGACCGTGACGAGGAAGATTTATCACACTACAATCTAATTCAACTCTTAAGATCCTTGCACTCTCTATATTTTCTAGATCATCATTTTCTGATGTAAAAACGATTCTTTCTGATGCACATGATGAGATTTTAGAGTCCAGAGTGTAGTTATAAAATTCATTAACAACTGGGTCGGCACTTTCCGAGCGCAGGTTTGGAGCCACCATAATTAACTTCTTGTAACATCTGCCGGTGTCTCCAAGCCATCTCACCAGAAAAGCCACCCCTCTACTGTGCCCAACCAAGACTGTGTCCTCATTTATATCTAGTTTTTCAAAAGTATTTCTCCAATCTTCATAGATAGGAAACCATGGGTTGGGCATAGCAGGAATGTCACACTTTATCCCACGTCTTTCAAGCTCATTTTTTACCCAAGGTTGCCAATAGAGTTTATCAAGATTGTGTGGGTTCTCTGGTATTTTAGTTAGAGGTCCACCATGGACGATAATTACGTTCATATCTTTTATCCTTTATTTAGATATGACTCTTTACTCATGAACGTCTTCACATCAGCTTTGTCGGTAAATACTGTGCCATTGAGGTGGTCGGTCTCATGTTGAATAACACGAGCAAGAAGACCTGACGTTTTCAGAGAAAACTTCTCTCCATTTTCATCATATGCTTCAACAGTTACAGAATACGGACGCTTAACGACACCAAATAAATTTGTAGCGGCCACACTTCCACAACCTTCCCATCCTTTAATTTCTTTCTTTGAGCGTTCGACTATCTTTGGATTGATGAACACACGCAGTGGATCGAGCTGATCTGGTGTGCGAGATTTTGTTTTTCGTATTTCGGTGACAAAGATGCGTTCACCTCTTCCTATCTGAGGAGCTGCCATACCAACAAGTCCATGATGTCGCATAGAGTCTGTGAGATCCTTTATGGTTTTTTGGACATCTTTCGATTGCATATCTGAAACCCGCTTCGCTCTCGTGCGAATAACTGGCTCTCCGACTTGTGACGCTTTCTTGATTATCATGTCTTTATCCTATCACCCAATCACTGTTTTTGTTGGTGAAGAGACATATGCTTGTTCTATGTCTCTATCCGACAGATCTTCATGTGAAAGTCGTGGGTCACAATAGTGTCGTCCTGTTTTGATTTTTTCACCTTCCATTTCAAGAACAAGAACTAGAGGAGTCTTATGCAAAACCTTGCCTTGTGGATCTGGGTAACTTTCAATAAGTTCGACCATAACAACATCCTCTCCTTCAGCGATGTTTTTTATCTCATATTTTCGACCTCTAATTGGGTACACGTTCCCAAGTTCTTCTCGTATGTCATTCTTGGATTGAGGAAAAAGCTCTTGTTTACCTTTATACATCCATGTCATCGAATAGTCATTCGTCATCTTTTCAAGAGCAGATGACACATCTCCATCTACCTCATTTTTTAGGATTGCCATCACTATTTCTATGTTTTTAGACATTTTCATATTCATATTTATTTCCACGCCACCCGCATTTGTGCACCTGAGTTATACCAAGCATGCAGGAGTCTGTCCTTATGGATTTTGTACTCTCTTTCACTGTTCGGAGATGGGTCGTTCACGTGGTAGTAGTCACCCTCTTTACCCACTACCATAATCGCATGATTACCATCTCCCGCAGTTGGATTGAGATGTAATCCTTTGTTCCGTACTGCACCAAGAATGACTGGGATGTTCTGTGCGAGATATCCATCAACAAGTTCAAGTGTCGGGAATGTGGTGGAATAGAAACCTCCTGCCTCAATGTATCTGATATCTAGAGCTAATTTCTCCCTCCGATATGCATTCTGCTCATCATTTGGAATTGCCTCAAAAACTTCTTTTAGCCTATCAATATCTTTTTCAGTGATGTTTTCTATCTCTGGAGAAAGTACGCCGAGGTCATGGTGTGCAAAGAGTGTGTTGTATCCACGTTCTCGCATAAAGATTCCAGCACCTTGATTGTGCAGACCATTTTCTTGCACGTACGGCTCGAGTGCTTTGAGAAGTTCGTCATATTCTATATGGTCTTCGTAGTATTCGAGCACCATGAGGAGCGTTGCTACTTGGCAATGATATGACCCCTCTCTTTGTTGAATAAGCGGTACGTTGAGTTTCATATTACTTAAAAAGTCTGTCTCTGATCTTCTCTGCAATAGCAACCTTTTCTTCTGGAGAAGTGTCCATATCTGCAAACTGTTGCACTAATTCGAGATACTCAGGGTCTCTATCCCTCGTTTCCTCTTCTGCAACATAGATTGGTTGCGGAAATGCATTTTGAGACACCCAATACCAATAGTTAAAGACTCTCTGGTAGAAGTCGGTGGCATATTTAAAGAAAAAGAGAGGATCATCTATATTGTCTTTCATACCATCAATCCGTCCCTGCATCCAGAGCTTGTGGTTTTCAGTTCTCTCTGGAGACCAGTAAACCCCTTTTTGATAAAGAGCCTCTGCTTCCTTGAGCAGAGCAGTCCCTTTCCCGTTTTGTTCATAGAGAACTTTTGCTCCTTGCAATTTTGTAGAGAATTCGCTCTCTATATCCTCAAGTGCAACAGGAAGTATATGGGACGTAAATTCAATGTTTTGCTCTTTATATAGTTCTCGTCCATTCACCAGACTCTCTGAATTAGAGTAAAGAAAGATAAAATCCCAATCACTGTGAGGACGTTCCTTTCCGCGAGCACGTGAGCCGTGGAGAATGATAACGTCTGGATTGTATTTTTCTTTGAGGTGAGTGAGTATTTCTTCTTGCATTACTCAAGTATACCAGAAGCTTTTAACCTCTCTTTAAGTAACATATACCGCCTTTCTGTATCAGGATGTGAGAGAATTTCTTCTCTAGATTGAGCAGTTTTTGTATTATGGACACAATGGATCTCCGCCGAAATCAATATACGTATCTGTTACCAACTCTGTAACCCCAGTTGAATCAACACAGTAATATGTACCCGTATTAGAGACCATCCGCGCTCGCAATGCCCATGTAACACTATCCGTACCACACGAGACATACTCGGTACCTCCGGCTGCAACTGCGGCTCCATCATGCATATTCAAAATACCAGCCTCAGTATCACATACGTTGAAATAGGAACCATTGTCGTCATAATAAATTTCTGCTTGCGGACGAGCATTATTGAGATTTGCTTTAATTGCAGCATCAGAACCCTTTGCACGAGCATTGTTTAATGCTGCAAGAACTACTGATGCTAGAATCCCAATGATAGCTATGACCACCAGTAGTTCGATGAGGGTGAATCCACGATTACATTCCATATACAATTAAGTATATCAAACTAGATTTTAAAGTATCTCTCTTCAAAAGTCGGATGAAATGTCTGCTGACCACCTCATGTTAGAACCCTTTAATGTTATACCCTGCTTGGTGGATTCAGTACTTAGTTCGCCATTACTTTGACCCCCTTAGGATACTCGAGACCCGTAGATGTATGAAAATGGCCGTCAGCAAAACTATGCTTTATATTTTTTCGGCTTGGGTATACTCTGTCCACGAATTACGAAAAGCTTTGTTTCGGTCAAGCAGATCATCGAAGGTGCCCTCATCGATAATTTCTCCTTTGTGGAAAATGACAATTCGGTCAAAATATTTAAGTAAGTTTAGCTTGTGTACTGATGCGATAATTGTCTTCCCCACAAAGAAAGAAGAAATATCTTGATAGATTTTTGCTTCAGTCTGCGAATCTACAGAACTTGTAGATTCATCAAGTAAAATAATCTCCTTCTCCTGAGCAAAGAGTAGCGCCCGAGCAAGCGCAAGACGTTGCTTCTGTCCTCCCGATAAGTTAACTCCCTTTTCATTGATTACCGAAGCAAGTCCATGAGGGAGGTCATTAATCACATGCGTGAAATGTGCTAAGTCTGTAAACTTCGTGACCTCGTCATCACTGTGTTCGAGACCAAATGTAATATTCTCCCGAATCGACGATGAAAAAAGTTCAGGCTCTTGTGGGACAAGCATGGTGCCAAAATCGTAATCAGAAAATGTACCGTTAAGCAATTTTCCATCAATAACAATGTTGGCTTGTGCAGTCTTATACAAACCGTGGAGTACTTTGAGAAAAGTAGTCTTACCAGATCCCGATTCTCCAATAAGAGCTATGCGTTCACCTTTCTTAAAAGAAATTGAGACATCTTTAAGGTCATTTCTGCCATTCTTCTCTGAAGTTTGATAATTGAAACTAAGGTGCGTAATATCAAGTTGTTTTTTATAAATGCATCTTTTAGCTTGCTGGATTTGATTAGGGAAAATAGTCTCAATATCCATAACATTCTTCACTTTTGCTTTTTGTCGAATAATCTTTTCATACAAATAGGTGAACGTGAAAAAGACATCATTAAATCGAGACAAGTAAAGATACAAGGCGCTAATTGTTCCAATTTGAAGCGCTGCACCTGTTTTCAGGGTGACGGCAAGATATGCAATGATCGGCACAATCACAATCAATTCAAAAAAAATTGATCCTGTGAACCACTTCCATTCATTTAAAACGACGTTCCAGTAATAGAGCGGCTTACTTGCGAGCTGGCTATGTTCTATGGACTTAATGGCTTCATTTTTAATCTTCAAAACAATAATACTCGTGACATTCGAAAGCACATCAAATACCTTGGCGAGAATTTTATTCTCATACACATTCAATTGTGTGTATTGCGGGACTAAACGCCGGTCAAAAAGATTAATGACAACGAAACCAACCATCATAAAGGCGAACGTGCCAAGCGCAATACTGGGATTGAAGTAGATCAGAGCAACGATAGTACCAATAAACCCTACGATTGTTGAAATTATCTGAAACGTATCCTTGGAGTACTCATAAAGACCTTCACTAGCCTTATTGATCTTATCGATTGTATCCCCACTATCCCTATCCGAATGCCACGCGAGGTCAAGATCAAGAACCCCCTGCATCAAGTACTTCTGATACGTGTATCTCACCATGAAGGCGTTCCTAGTCTCAAGAATTCTTCCAATTCCGTGGAAAAACCAAAAGAGCAAAGTCAGCGCAAGGAGACCGGATATAATCATAACCAGATACCAAAAGTTGTCGTTACTCAGTCCATTCTTTTGAAGCTCATTCAGAAAAAAAGCAATGAGTATCGGATTGAGAAGATTGAAGATATTGGAAATAACAAAGAAAGTGATGTAGACGAATACATTCTTGCGATTTCCAACAGAAAAACTCCACATCTTGCGGAAGAGAAAAGTGACTGGTTCTTGACTGATTTTTTTCCAAGATATCATTTTATCTTTGTTCTTAATTAAAAAATAATAACACGAACAGATGTTTTTGAGTTATATGCAGAAACGCTATGTTTTCTTCGAGAGTTTACCTTTAAAGAAAATAATCCCACCGTCCTAGGCGGGTCGCTCTATGCAGAGCTGAAATATCATTGTTTTGAAACGTTTCGTGCAGAACACGACTTGGCTGCCCGACAGGGAATCTCGAAACTTACAGTTTCAGTACACCTTGTCGATATTTTATTTCCTTACGTCATAAAATATCAGGCAAGGTCTTCGAGTCCCACGCAACAGTTTCCCAAACTGTTGCTGTCGGGCATCTTGCAATGAAAAACACCTCCCGAAGGAGGTGTTTTTCGCAAGCTGCCCGACAGGGACTCGAACCCCAATTTCTTGGACCAAAACCAAGCGTCCTACCATTAGACGATCGGGCAATAATTGATCGTACGCACTATAGTGCCGTAGATCCTCCTTTGAATCAAGTTATGTTGTCTTCGGTGTACACAACTCAACAATCGCGAGTTCGAGTGGGAGCTGTGTGAGGTATGTCTTCCCTGTTTGCTCAGACGCGGTGAGGAGACGAAGGAGTAGGTGTGAATGTACTGGAGACTTGATGTCTTCCGCGATTGCCTTGAGGCTCTTCATCTCGTCCTCACTATATCCGGAGAGTACATCGTCGTTCTTTGTGTGACGCGCAAGAATCACTGCACGCACGCGTCCAAGAAGCAACCGCACAAAGAGTTTCATATCGACACGCGCTTCTACCGCTTTCCCGACTGCATCAAGTGCAGTCTCTGCATCTTTCTCATGAAGTGCTTGCACGAGTGTCTGCAGGAGCGCGGTCTTTGGTGCTCCGATGATTCCTGCGACTTCGTCTGCGCTCGCCTTACTATCGTCTGATGCCATAATGACCTTCTGTGTCACACCAAGCGCATCACGGAATGATCCGTCTGCAGAGATGGCAATAAGATCTGCCGCCTCTTTGTCGAGTGTGAACTTTTCTTTCTTCGCAACCGCAAGCACCGTATCACGAAGCACCTCTCGCCCCGGCGCACGGAATTGGAACACCTGACATCGCGAGGTGATCGTATCGAGAACCTTGTCTGCCTCTGTCGTTGCGAGAATAAAGACAACATATGACGGTGGCTCCTCAAGCGTCTTGAGGAGTGCATTAAATGCCTCTTTGGTGAGCATGTGTACCTCATCGATGATGTATACCTTGTATGGCGACTCATACGGATGTGTGTTCACTGCCTCGAGCAGTTCGCGCGCATGCTCAATCTTTCGGTTTGATGCTCCGTCAATCTCGTAGATATCGACGTCTTTAGCACCAATTGCTCGTGCGAAGATACGTGCAACCGTTGTCTTTCCTGTTCCGCGAGAACCAGTAAAGAGTAGTGCATGCGGAATGGTTCCCTTATTTACTGCACCTTCAAGCACTGAAACAATATGGTCTTGATTGCGGACATCTTTGAAATGTTCCGGCCGGTATTTTCTATAGAGTGCTGTATGTTCTGTCATAGAAAGTAGTATATCAGAGTTAGGTATATAGGTTCTAGGTATAAGGTTTTGAGTTAGAAGATTCATTTACAATAACAATACCTCGTGGTATCGTCTTTCCAGAAATTCCTCATACGGAGATAGAAAGGATTCTGTTATGGCGACATACATTCTTCTTGTACAAGCAACATGGAGGCACGGATGTGAGGCTCCATGGGGCAAAGAAGACCTCTACAAAGATAAAGAGGCTGACCTCAAAAAAGAATTCCGAGCAAAGAGCGATGTGGAAGCACAAGCTAAGGTCCCTTCGCTACTCAAAGAGTTCGAGGAATCCCTTGGTCTCACAAAAGGATCTTTGTCTTGGGACCAAGACTTCAAAATGGGAACTCCTATCTTATGCAAGAAAATCTCACTTTGAAAAGAACAATCGCTTCGTCGACACCGACGAAGCGATCTCTTTTTATATAGTTTCGAGGATTGTTTTGAGATCGCGTGCTAGATTTTCACTGCCAAGAAGCACGATGGCATATAGACTCCCTCCTCTTTCAAAAAGACCCACAAACGTACGTCCTGCTTCAGGAAGGTATCCGTGCTTCCCTCCCCGCCAGCCTTCAAACGTTACTCCGGGGTTATTGTTCAGCCAGCCAGCATGCGTACCTTGGTATGCGGAGAGTTGCGTAATATCGAGCAGGTACGGAGTCTCCATGTGCATATACGAAAGAAGCTTCGTGAGGTCACGTGCAGTTGAAGTATTCTCACTGTCGAGTCCGGTACTCCCTACAATACGAGTGCTGGTAAGGTCTGCTTGTCGAGTGAGTGCTTGTGTACGCTCCGCAAACACTCCTTCGCCGATCATACGGAGAAGCGCGCTTCCTGCATCGTTTGATGAAAGGAGGAGAAGTGGAAAGAGCAGTTCACGTGGCGTATACAAATCACCGGAAGAAAGTGAGCCAGCGTCTCCCTCCGTCGCAAGATCACTCCACGTAATCACTCCCTCGGTATCGAGACCGGAGCTTGTGTACACAGCATACGCAGTAAAGAGTTTGGTAATAGAAGCAATGGGACGAACTTCATCTTCCTTCTTTGCATACACTATCTCTCCTACTGAAAGATTGGTCACCAACACATTCCGCGCAGAAACCTCAGACGGCAAAACACCACCAGATACACTGGTGGTGTTTGCTGTCCGAAGAAGTGATACAACACTCTCAGACTGAAAGAGGAGTGTGAGAAATAACCCGAGTACAATAACTACTCCAATTGTTACACGGGCGCGCATCGTCTATTTCTTGGCAGTCTTTCGCTTTGCTGTCTTCTTTGTAGCTTTCTGTACTGCTTTTTTAGCAGCATTTGTTGCCTTCTTTGCAACTTTCTTTGCCTTTGTTGCCACCTTCTTTACGGTTGCGTTCTTTTCGAGATTCTTCCAATGATCTTTCATCTCTTTTTTGAACTCTGCGATATCACTCTTTGATGCTGTTTGGAGTGTTGCGTACGCTGCAGCAATACCTTCCACAAGATCTTCGTATTCTTCTTGTGTCATGGTTTTTGCTTCCTCGAGTGCTTCGAGGACTTCGGCTTTTGCCATCATCATCCAGCTCTTAAGCTTCTTGCGATTCTGCGCTGCTTTTGGAGAACCAAAAAAGAAGTATGTTCCCGCCGCCGCTACCGCAGCTGCAGTGAGTCCAATACCTACATTACGTGCAGTGTGACTCTGTTTCTTTGTTACTTTCTTCGTTGCCTTCTTTGCTGATTTTTTTGTTGCCATAGTATTAAATATTATTTTTCATCGTCTGTATCATCCTCTTTCTCTCGATTTTTTTGTGCCTGATACGCAGCGACACCACTAAGGATAACACCAAAAATACCTTTGAGAAGTCCTTTCTGGGCAAGCTTTTTGTGGGCAGCTGCGACATCTTCTCCAATTACCTCTACGCCTTCTTCGAGGCGTCGGGTAATGCGGTTGATAGACCGCAAAATCTGTATTACGTAGATTACCGCAACACACATAAAGAGCGTGAAGACGATAACTGCCGCTGAGGTAATGAGGAAAAAGAGATTTGCCTGTAATATTTCGCTCATATACGTAGTATACCAAGCGGCACTACGCTGTCCTAAGGTAGTTACTCACAATCTCTTCTACCGTTTCAGGGTCATTTGCTTCCATGAGCTCTACGCGGAGCTCTTTGGCACCACCGAAGCCGTTCACATATGCTTTATAGTGCTTCTTCATGATGGCGAAGTTCTTGTGTGGTAAGAGTTCTGTAAAGAGTTTCGTATGTTCTACCATTACGCGGAGTCGTTCTTCTATTGAAACATTGCTCAAATCTTTCTCTGGATGGAACAACCAAGGGTTTCCAAAAATAGCACGTCCGAGCATAACGCCATCTGCTCCAGACTCCTCTGCTTTGACGCGCGCGTCCTCGAGTGACTCTGCGTCACCATTTCCGAGAATAAGCGCGTTGCTCCCCAGCTCATCACGAATCTCCACCGCGCGCGCAACACGCTCCCACCGCGCAGGCACCTTGGACATCTCTTTTCGTGTCCGTGCATGGATGGTCACCGCCACTGGATCTTCAGCAAGAATCTCTGGAAGCCATGTATCGAGCTCGTCTTTGTTGTATCCAACACGTGTTTTTACTGATACCGGAAGTCCTTCTGCTCCACGCTTGGCTGCTCGAATGATTTCTCGCGCACGATCAGGATTCTTGATCATCGCAGCGCCACACCCCTGCTTCTCAATCGAGCGATCGGGACACCCCATATTGATATCAATTCCATCGAAACCAAGATCCTTGCAGAGTTTTGCTGTTGCTTCCATATGTTCTGGCACTGAAGAAAAAAGTTGCGCAACGATTGGCCGTTCTTCTTCACTGTAGATAAGATCCGCCATGAGCTTCTCCTTCCCTTCGGGAGTCGCACGCATGAGCCCATCTGCAGACACAAACTCTGTCCACATAACATCAGGACCACCGACGGTACCGTCGGCTCGAGTATGTGCAGAATATTTTGCAATCATCTTTCGAAACGGAGCGTCTGTTACGTCCGCCATTGGCGCGAGCACGAAAAATGGTTTTTGTAGATTGTCCCAAAAAGACATAGGCGCTAGGCTAGCATATTTATTCTTCGGTCGGTAGGTCTGCTTCAGTGTCTTCCACCACTTCGACCTCATCAAAGGACTCCTTCACAAACACTCTATTTCCAAACCGAAGATCAATATAGTTGAAGGTCTCGGTCGTAAGATGCGTAAAGTCTGGTGAGGTAAAAATGGAGTGTAGTTTTCCAAGAACTTTATCTTCAGAATCGGACTGGGCGACAAGCAATGTACTTCCTCGTGCAAGACGATACTCTTCGTCATTATCTTTGGTAATAACCACACTCTCCACATCATAATTAAAGTCCTCAGCAAATCCTTTGATGAGTGCCTGCATACGGATCATTTCATCTGCAGTAAAAGCTATTGTCTGTGGTGTACTTGTCACACCTTGCTGAATGAAGCGTACAAAGACACCTCCATGTAACTGTGGTGCTTCACTAAAACCATATCCATCTTCGGTTATAAAAACACAGGAACTATCTTCGGGGACACCACTGCACCACAATGCTTCTGGAATGTATTCTTCAAAATGCACTAGAAGCGTTTTTCCTTCTTGTGACACATCTACATCGTATACGCGAGGAATATTTGAGACCTCTGCCACAACTGCATCATGCGGATAGATATAGATGAAACGTTTTGCAATAAGCAGAAAATGGTTTCCTGAGAGCGCACGCCAGACCGCCTGCCCCACTTCATCATGTGAGACTGTTGTTCCGCCTGAAACCTCAACAGTTTCAAATGTCACCGACGGGTGTCGTGTCCCGTACCACACACCGTAAGCGACAAGCCCAAAAAGCGTGAGGAGTAACACTCCCAAAAATATTTGTCGCCCGATATGATGTGGTTTGTGTGTTCGTCGTCTCGATCGAATCTTTCGCTTACGCCAAGCCATGAGATCATTCTATACTACTCAATGACCTCTTTTCCGAAGAATGGCACAAGTGCTTCCGGGATACGTACAGAACCGTCTGCTTGCTGGAAGTTTTCTATGAGTGACACAAGAATACGTGGAGTTGGAATTGCTGTACAGTTGAGTGAGTGCGCGTAGCGAAGCTTGTTGTCCGCATCGCGGTATCGAATGTTAAACCGTCGCGTCTGAAAATCATGGAAGTATGATGCAGAGCTAATTTCGCGATACTTTTGTTCTCCTGGAACCCAGAGTTCAATATCGTATTTCTTCACCTGCCCCTGCCCAAGATCGCCACCACAGTTGAGTACCGTATGATATGGAATACCGAGTGACTCAATAAATTCTTCGGTGTTTCGGTTTACCCACTCATGCCACTTCACACTTTCTTCGTGCGACGCTTCGCAGAGAATCACCTGCTCAAGCTTGTAAAACTCGTGTACGCGAATGAGACCCTTAGTATCTTTTCCGTGACTTCCCGCCTCTCGTCGGTAGCATGGAGAAAATGCAAGATGCTTTATCGGGAACACATCTTTAGAAAGAGTCTCATCTGCGTAATACCCCATCGTTGAAACCTCAGCTGTCCCAATGAGGTAGTCCCCGTCCTGTGTGTGATACACATCATCCGCTTCATTTGGGAGGTGGCCGGTGCCATAGAGATTCTCCTTGCGAACAATCGTTGGAGGAATCATTGGTGAGAGACCTTTCTTAAGGAAGAATTGCTGAGCGTAATTCCACACTGCCCACGCAAGAAGCGCACCATCATTCTTGAGGTAGTATCCACGGAAGCCGTGTACTTTGGTGCCACGCTCAAAATCTGCCATATCGAGCTTCTCCATAATGTCGATATGACTCTTTGATTCAAATGAAAATTCCGTCTTCTCTCCCCACGTCTTAATCTCAACGTTGTCAGCATCATCAACACCGTCTGGCACAGACATGTCTGGGACTTGTGGAACTTGAAGCATGAGTGCCTGCCACTCCTCCATCACTTTCTTGAGTGCTTCTTCTTTTTTCTGCACGTCTTCCTTCACTGTACGCATCTCAGCAATCAGCTCTGCACGACGAGTGTCGTCAGCTTGCGCGATTTCTTCAGAAACTTTGTTTTGTTGTGCTTTCTTCTCTTCAAGTTCAGTGAGCATTGCCTTACGGTCATCATCAAGCACGATGAGTCTATCAAGGTCGATGTCGGTATGCTTTTTCTTTGCTCCCGCTTTTACAATATCTAAATTTTCTCGAATGAATTTAATATCCAACATATGTGCCTTTGATTATAACCCACTCCCTATAAAAAACGAGCCGAACCCACAGGGGTTCGGCTCGCTGCTCTATCCTTCACATAAGAAGTCTTCCGGCCTTTTCCTCAATCAATTTCTCAAGATCCCTGAGGTCAAGTTTTTCTCCAATTGAGGTTATGCACTGATGAAGAACGTTCCTACCTTCGAGTGCATAACCTTTTTCAACACTCTCACTTGCAGACGCGTCATCAAGGACTCCCTTTACAATGTCCAAGACTAGCGTATGTTCCTCAGCTGCTGTGTTGGGAGCAATTACCGAAACTACAAAAAATATTTGCATCTCTCGTCTCCTCAATGCCTAAGATTTACTCTCCGAAACCTATCACGCCTAAAATATAAAGACAAGCACCATGCTACACTCTATATATATGTTCTTTCCGGTGAGTACGCTTAAAAAAGCTTTTCATCCTCCCTTTCTCTCTGAGATTCCTGATCCTCCAGAGAAACTGTACATACGCGGAAAACTCCCACCGGAAGACATGTACTACCTCGCTGTTGTTGGTTCACGAAACTACACCGACTACGGCAAACAAGTGCTCGAGACGCTTATTGGAGGTCTCCGTGGACACAATATATGTATTGTCTCAGGACTTGCGCTCGGTATTGACGCCCTCGCACACAATGCAGCGCTCCAGAACGGCCTTCACACAGTCTCTGTCCCTGGCTCAGGAATAGATGACTCTGTACTGTATCCAAGAAGCAATCGTTCGCTTGCGCAAAAAATTCTTGAATCCGGTGGTGCGTTGCTCTCTGAATTTGAACCAACATTCAAAGCAACTCACTGGTCGTTCCCCAGACGCAACCGCATTATGGCCGGCATGGCGCATGGCGTACTTCTTATCGAAGCAGAAGAAAAGTCGGGGACGCTTATCACCGCCAGACTTGCTGCAGACTACAACCGTGAGCTCATGGTCGTGCCGGGAAATATTTTTTCAAACAATACTAAAGGCGCGCATCAGTTTCTTAAACTTGGTGCAACACCGGTAACCTGCGCAGAAGACATCCTCGATGCCCTTGGATGTCCTCGTGACACCGATATAAAGCCAGACACAATCCACCGTACCGATCTTCCAGAGAACGAGCAAAAAGTACTTTCCTTGCTCACCGAGCCGTGCGACCGAGACACACTCATCCGCGCACTTGCCCTGAATGCACAGGAAGCAAATACACTCCTCATGAAGATGGAAATTGATGGCACGATTGTAAACGACCTCAACACCATTCGAAGAGCATATTCCTAGACTATTATTTGACAAAAAAACGCTTCCCTAGTATTTGTTGTGTCTATGTCTACACTTGTTATCGTTGAGTCTCCCGCAAAAGCGAAGACTATTGAAAAATATCTTGGTAAAGAATACGTCGTGAAAGCATCGGTCGGACACGTCCGTGATATTCCAAAGTCAAACAAAGACGCCGTCGATATCGAAGGTGGTTTTATTCCGCGATATATCGTCTCTCCTGGAAAAGAAAAGGTGATCAAGGAACTCCGCACTGCGGCAAAGAAAGCTGACGAGGTACTCCTTGCACCCGACCCCGACCGCGAAGGAGAAGCCATTGCGTGGCACGTATCGGAACTCATCAAAGACGTGAACCCAAACCAAAAGCGCATTGTCTTCAACGAGATTACTGAACACGCGGTAAAAGAAGCGCTCAAACACCCACGTGAAGTTGATACCGATCTAAAAGAGGCACAAGAAGCACGTCGTATTCTCGACCGTCTGGTGGGATACGATCTCTCGGGACTTATCTGGAAAAAAGTTCGGTACGGACTTTCTGCAGGGCGCGTGCAGTCCCCTGCACTTCGTATTGTGATGGAGCGCGAGCGTGAAATCCGTGCGTTTAATCCAGAAGACTATTTTGTCCTTACTGCACATACTACGGCGGAGGATAAAACCAAAATTCCGTTCCTCTGTTCAGAAGAACCGCGTGACAGAAAAGAAGTCGGTCGTATTAAAGATGTTGCAGAAAAATACGACTGGGCAGTTCAGAGTGTAAAAGAAACAGAAGCAAAACGTGTCCCACGACCACCATTCACCACCTCAACACTTCAGCAGGTTGCCTCAACACGTCTTGGATTCTCACCAAGTCGTACGATGGGTGCTGCTCAAAAACTGTACGAAGCAGGACACATTACCTACATGCGTACTGATTCAACAACACTCTCTGCTGTCGCACAAAAACAAATCCTTGGTTTGGTAACCAAAGAATATGGAAAAGAGTACACAGCTCCACGTACGTACAAGACAAAGAGTAAGTCAGCGCAGGAGGCTCACGAGGCAGTACGTCCAAGTGATTGTTCAAAGCGAAGTGCGGGGACAACAGACGATCAGAAACGACTCTACGAACTTATCTGGACACGTGCAGTTTCCTCACAGATGGCTGACGCCAAAATAAAGCGAACAAAAGTAATCGCCAATGTTGAAGATGCAAACGATTCTATTCCTGATTTTTCAGTGAAGGGTTCTCGCGTTATTTTCCCTGGATGGCTCAAGGCAGATCCAGCAGCGCGTGGTGAAGACACTGAAGTTCCTGCGCTCAAAGCCGGAGATCCGCTCATCTTAAAAGAACTTGAAGTTGAAGCACGTCAGACACAACCGCCAAACCGATACACTGAAGCAGGTCTTATTAAGGAGCTTGAAAAGCGTGGTATTGGTCGTCCATCAACATATGCCTCTATCATGCGTACCATTATTGACCGCGGGTATGTCGAGAAAAACGGAAAGACACTCATTCCAACAGATACTGGCGACGTGGTTTCTTCATTCCTTGAAGAACATTTTAAAGACTACATCTCAGACACATTCACCAGCGAAATGGAAAATGAGCTCGATGAAATCGCTGAGGGCAAACGAGAATACGAAAAGACACTCTCTGATTTCTATGGACCATTTACCAAAGCAGTTGCCTCAAAAGAAGATATTGAGAAGCTTACCAACCTTGGTAAAGGACCAAAGGAATTCCCGTGCCCCGAGTGTACAAAAGACATGGTTATCAAGCTTGGACGCGGTGGACGATTCCTCTCATGTAGTGACTTTCCTAACTGTGCCGGTGCGCGCATGATCGATGGTTCACTTATTAAAGCTGATGAACCAATCGGAAATCATCCTAAAACTGGTGAACCAATCTTTATTCTCACTGGACGGTTTGGTCCGTACGTACAGCTTGGAGAAATGCCTGAAAAAATAAAAGGCAAAAAACAAGAAAAACCACGACGTGCGAGCATCCCTAAAGAAAAGAGCGTCGCTGACGTAACACTCGAAGATGCAGTGCAGTACCTTATGCTTCCACGTGAACTTGGTACACATCCAGATACAGATGTTCCTATCGTCGCAAACACTGGACGGTTTGGTCCATACATAGAGCATGCTGGAGACTATCGTTCCCTTAAAGGTGAAGATAATCCATACGAAATCACCTTTGATCGGGCAATGGAGATTCTCAAAGAGCCAAAGAAGGGTCGTCCTGGTGAAAAGATGGTAAAGGAGGTTGGTCTCCACCCAAAGACCAATAAGATGATTCGTGTCTTTGAATCCAAATCTGGTAAATTCCTTCGCCGTGGATTCAAACGAATCATGCTTCCTGAAAAGGTAGATCTCGAGAAATTCACCGTCGAAGATGCAGTAGAACTCCTCAAAGCTGGTTAAACATAAAGCGCATGTCCAAAAGGACACGCGCTTTATGTTTCCTCACAGAGGATTTACTTGGCGGTTATGCGCTTGGGCAGTACAATGACTCTAATGGCAACAACCCTGAAGGCAATTCTGAGTAAAGTACGCAACGTGACTCCCGAAGATAAGGAGATGATTACACGTGCGTATGAGGTTGCAAAAAAAGCGCACGAGGGACAAAAACGCTACTCAGGAGAACCATACATGGTACATGTACTCGCGGTCGCGGAAATGCTTGCCGATATGGGTATGGGTGCTCGTACTATCTCTGCAGGTATTCTCCACGACAGCATCGAAGATTCTTCGGTAGGTTCAGAAGACATTCGTGAACAATTTGATGAAGAGGTACTCTTCCTCGTTGAAGGTGTGACCAAACTTGGATCAGTGCGATATTACGGAAGTGATCGACATAATGAGAGTCTCAGAAAACTTTTTGTTGCGACAAGTCGAGACATTCGCGTACTTATCATCAAGCTTGTCGACCGCCTCCACAACATGCAAACACTCGAGCATGTACCCGTACAAAAACAGCAACGCATTGCTCGTGAGACACTCGAAATTTATGTGGCAGTGGCACACCGACTCGGAATGGGTCGTATCCGCAAGGAACTCGAGGATCTTGCATTTCCGTATGTCTACCCTGCCGAGTATGAGAAAGTTCTCAAAATCACCAAGCCGATCCGAAAACGAAGCGAAGATGAACTTGAGAAAGCTCGAAAATCGCTTCAAAAGAAACTTGCAGAAACTGGTCTCAGAGATTTCCATACATTCTCACGAGTAAAGGGACTCTATAGTCTCTACCAAAAGCTCAATCGCAGAGACTGGGATATGGATATGATTCATGACTTCCTTGCCATCCGTGTGGTTGTTGACTCTGTTGAGGAGTGCTACCGGACACTCGGAATTATTCATGAAATCTGGCGTCCAATGCCAGGACGAGTGAAAGACTATATCGCCTTTCCAAAGCCAAATGGCTATCGCTCTATTCATACAACGGTCATTACCCCAAGTCGAACTATTCTTGAGATACAAATCCGAACTGACGAAATGCATCATGACGCTGAGTACGGTATTGCGTCACACGTTATTTATAAAGACGGACAAACAGGGAAAAAGACATCACATGGAGACCAGCAGACATGGTTTGGAAGCCTGATTCCAAGTCTGTTTCGTCCATTTGCGTGGCGTGAAGTAAAGACAGACGACAAGCCTGAGATTCTCATAACTGAGCCACATCAATCTCGTATACCACGATGGATTCAAGAAATCGCAAGTTCCCACAACGAACACGAAGAAGCTGGAGATTTTGTAGATGAGCTGAAGCAAGATTTTTTTACCCATCGCATCTTTGTCTTTACACCTGAAGGTGACGTGGTTGATCTTCCAGTTGGCGCCTATCCTCTCGATTTTGCATATGCAATTCACTCTGAGATTGGAGAAAAAACTTCAGGCGCAAAGGTGAATAATAAGCTTGTATCACTTGATACTGAATTGCGGAACGGAGATATTGTAGAGATTACAACCCGTAAAAATGCCTCGCCGACACAAAAGTGGCTCGACTTTTCAAAAACATCACTCGCACGACGACGCATCAGAGCATATCTCTCTGAGAAAAAGAAGTCCTAGAGAGAGAAATTCTTCACTGAGTAGAGACTGTCGTCTTCATCATCCTCATTGCTTTCCTCTGTCGGTGCTGGAGTTGGATCTTCTGTTACCGAAGATTGTGCTGGAGCAACCGGATCTTCGTTCAAAACTGTTTCAGAAGGAGTTCCAAATGTTGGCTGTGGCTGTGGTTGGTATGTCTGCAGGGTCTCTGTTTCTTCTTCGATACTTTCTACTTCAGTGGCCACAGAGATATCTTCCTCTGGTGTATTCATAACTCGATCCACTTCCCGTGGTACCCATGCGGTCTCAGAAGGAGCTTCTTCCAAGTCCGCAGATTGTTCTTCCGAAACGCTTTCCGCAGCCGAATCATCTGAAGCGAGTGGTGTAGCAGATGCAATTTGTGAAATCTGTTCTTCGGAAGACACCTGTTGCCCACCTTCTTTCTGCGCGCGCATTACCGCAAGCAAGTGATGAAGGTCTTCTGGAGAAAAGTAGTCAATAACCACCTTTCCTCCATAATCTGTTTTTGAAATCTGTACGCGGGTGCCGAGAGAATCTTGGAATTCTCTTTCGATCTCCTTAAGTTCTGGCTCAAGATCTTTCGGACTCTTCTTACGTATTTTTTCAGTCGCAATTTGCCTACTAAGGTGCTCTACCTCACGTACTGAGAGTTTCTTGAGAAGAATCTCACGAAAGATAACATCCTGCTCCTCAGGACGATCATTAAGCATGAGAAGCGTTCGTGCATGTCCGTCGCTAATTTCTCCGTTTGAAAGCGCTGAGAGAATGGTATCTGGGAGTCCAAGGAGTCGGATTGAGTTTGAGACATACACACGACTACGCCCTACCTTCTTCGCAACCTCAGTGTGTGAGAGTCCAAATTGTGACGCGAGTTGCTTAAACGCAAGCGCACGATCTACAGGATTAAGGTCTTCTCGCTGGAGGTTCTCAATAATCGCAAGCTCGAGCTTCATAAGCTCTGTTTCCTGTCCTGAGCGAATGATCACGGGCACCTGCTTGATACCTGCGAGCTTTGATGCACGAAGACGTCGCTCCCCCGCAATAAGCTCGTACTCATTTCTAAATGCGCCGTCTGGAAGCGCTACCTCCTTTCTGGTCACCACAAGTGGCTGAAGGACGCCGTACATTCTGATCGATTCAGCGAGCTCTTTGAGCTTCTCCTCGTTAAATTCCTTTCGTGGCTGAAACGGGTTTGGGACAATTTTTTCTACCTCTACCCAAAAAATAGAGTTACTTTCGTATCCTTGATCTTCCATATTAGTGACATAATACCACGAGCACTCTCCTCAAAACATGTTTATAACCCGTGCATTTTCTGGTAGACTCCTTCTACTGGGCGTGTGGCGGAATTGGTATACGCGCACGACTCAAAATCGTGTTCCGCAAGGATTGAGGGTTCGATTCCCTCCACGCCCACTAAAAATAAGACTGGGTCTTGTACCTAGTTTTTTATTTTTAGTCGAGGGAATCGAAAGACGGAACGAAGTGAGTCAGGGTCATGAGCGACATATTTTTACGGAGACGGAGTCGACTTTTGACAAATTCCTGCCAGAGCAGAGGCACCATATAAAAAAGTTGATGTACTCACCAGCTTTTTGTTGTTCCAAAATAATGAGACCAGTCAATAATTGATTACCTAGTACTATTGACAACGTAGTTACTATATGCTATATTGATACCAATCCATACACAGAGGAGGAAGAAATGGATGTTCTTTCAAAAGCATGCCTGATCCCTTGTGATGAGCGGACACGGTTGCAGAAAATCCTGACTGTCATTGCAGACAAGTGGTGCAAACTGATCTACTGGTGGCCACGACATGCTAAAAAGTACGATCTTGCCACCTTCAATGGTAAGACATGTTACGAGGCTGAAGTGGGTTATAGAACCAGTGTCCTCTACGACTGCGATGGCTACCAAATCGGGTGGCGAGGCCAGAGCAACGACGGCAACAATTTCTTCAAACCTACACCGACCGACAATGTGCCCAGGATGCCATTTCTCTCACGTCTTTGGTCACCGAAGATCAAATGAGCGATATACAACCCACACAAAGGAAGCACCTTCCTTTGTGTGGGTGTTTTCTTTTATCCAGATTAAGAAGAACATGCTACGATACCAACATGAAGAAACCCAAAATAGTCATTGTCGTTGGTCCAACTGCTTCGGGAAAAACATCGCTTTCTATAGCGCTTGCCAAACGCTTTGATGGTGAGGTTATTTCTGCAGACTCCAGACAAATCTATCAAGGTCTCGATCTGGGAAGCGGTAAAGTGACCGAGGAAGAAATGGCGGGTATTCCACATCATCTTCTCGATGTTGCCGATCCAAAAGAGATATACACTGCACACAACTTCAAAGAAGATGGCGAAAAAGCGCTCGAGGATATTCTCTCTCGAGGAAAGCTCCCAGTTATTGCGGGTGGTACATTTTTCTATATTGATATGCTTCTCGGACGTATCCAAAGCCCTGAAGTACCTCCAAATCCAGAACTCCGTGCAGAACTAGAGAAGAAGGACGAAAAAGAACTCTTTAAAGAACTCTTAGAAAAAGACCCTCGTCGTGCTGGCGATATAGATAGGCACAATAAAGTGCGTCTGGTGCGTGCACTTGAGATTGTAGACGCTTTGGGACACGTTCCTCATGAGGTCTCTCATGAGGAATACGATATCCTTACCATCGGTATTGATATAGATAAAGAGACACTTCACAAAAACATCCACATACGTCTCCTCGAACGTATTGACAAAGGAATGATCGAAGAAGTGGAACGTCTACATAGTGAAGACGTATCATGGGAACGCCTTGAAGTACTTGGTCTAGAGTACAGATACATCGCGCAATATCTCCAGAAAAAGATTTCAAGAGAAGAGATGCTTGAAACACTTGAATCTGAGATACGAAAGTTCGCAAAACGCCAAATGACATGGCTCAAGCGAGACAAGAATATACTGTGGTACAAAACAAATGACGAGAAGATATTTGAAGAGGTTGAGAGGTTTTTAAAAGATTAGCTACTATTAGAAAGAATTTTATCGGCTATTTCCTTTCCTCGGTAAAATGAACGACTTATACTTTCGGGTCTTACTGCGAATATACCAACCGTGTCTTCTTTTTTCTGCGGAGCCATGACAATTGTCTCCATATTGTCACCTCCTCTAACAGCTGAGATTCTTGCCTCATTGTATCTACACGATTGATTAACAAAACGATCCTTATAGCCTTCTCCGAATCTCCTAATACGAAAACTTTCATAGGTTTTCTGAAGCAACCCAGGTGTCTTCTTTTTTTCTCCTAAATGTCTCGTCGTCACCACAACCACATGCGTACAGTCTTCTTCAAAGGCTTTGTCTATCGGTAAAGCACTTTCGATGAATCCGTCTGAATATTTGGACGTTCCTATAGAATACATTTTATTGAAAGCAAGGGGAGTTGCGCACCCAGCAACAAGGGCTTCTTTGAAATCTGGTACGATGTCTTTTTTTGAACTAAACCATCTTGTTAGGCCGGTTTCGACATCCGCATTTGCAACATATATTTCTGTAGGATGCGCGTGAACGTATTGTTCATCATATTTTTTGTGTTTGAGTATCCACTCCCGAACAAGCCATTCAGTGTTCATGATATCTAGACCATTGAATACATTTTTTAAACTAAAACACTTCGGATCAAGAGCATTTTCTCGATAGATTGACTCGGCAACTTCCAATCTATTGTCTAAGAAATACATTATGTTGAGAGCGCCCGAAGATGTCCCGGCGATGACATCAAAACAATTTACATATCCTGCTTGAGCAAGTGAATGTAGCACCCCTGCACCAAAAACACCCCTTAGAGCACCTCCTTCAACCACGAGTGCCACTCTGTGACTGTCTTTTTTACCCTCTTTTCTTCGGTTTAATACACGAATAACCTCTTCAGGGTTTTTGCCGACCATAGGAAACATAAATGATTGTTGTCTAGTATACCAAAGTTCCAGTCTCGCTGGGGTACCCCAACAGGACTTGAACTCGGATATCTAACGACTAAACCACGAAAGAGGAAATTTGTGGTTCGAGTCTCACTTTGCGGGGCCACCGGTCGGCGGTCCGAACTTTCATACCCTAGTGGGGTTAGGAAGAGTGTTGTGGGGTTGGAGAGGTGGGTGAAGAGAATGTAGTACCCCACCCCAGTTCCCACTGTTTAGAATTTCTTCACTCTCTGATACCCAACAAACCCAGAGATGAGGAATAGTATGTGTGCAATGACACCAACCGGTGTGTGTATCAATACATTGTTTAGTATCCATAGCACATCAACTCCCATATAGATCTTTCTGGCCTTTACTTGTTCCCTTTGGAAGACTGCTAACGTTCCGATAAGTCCAGCTACAAATGGTACGAGTGAGATCCAGTTTGTATAGGTGAAATATAAGGATACACAGAAAAGGAGTATATAAAACCAGAACCAATACCTACTTCTCGAGAAAATGCTGATAAGCCAACGAGAGGTGTTAATAAAGACCATTGCCGCGGCAGTACCAGCGCCAAGAAGTATGAAGTGGGATGCTGCCAAGATACCAGACAAAACAAACATCAACCGAAACCACTTATCGTCTTTGATTTGAAACGCAATGAATACACATATCATTGCTATAAACATAAGTACCTGGGAGAGTATAAAAACGTCCATACTTTGAGTATATCAGGCTTAATGAAGAGTGTTGTGGGGTTGGAGAATTTTGTAAAGAAATGCTAGTACCCCACCCCGGTTCCCACTGTTATTTCCAGGTGCGCTCTCTATTCTTCTGCTCCTTCTCAGTAACAGCATCAAACAAATCAATACCAAGTAGGCTCGAGAGTCCCATAAGTACTATTTGAACATCAGCAAGCTCTTCCTTAAGATCGGTCACTCTGGTTGTGTCTGTAAATTTAAGACCGACTGCTTTTCGAACTGCTCTCGCAAGCTCTCCCGTCTCTTCCATAAGCATTACAAGCTTTTTGTCCGCGTTTTCAGTATCAAAACCACGTTCAACGTTCATCTGCCAAATGTATTTCTGGAGTCCTTTGAAGGAATCATTATCGGGAAAGTTCATAACTTCAGTATAACAGAAGTTTGAAGGTGAATTTTTATCGAACCTTTTTTCTTCGATATATGGCTAGGGTGAGCGTTGGAATTACAACACATTCTCACCCTAGACAGCGACGATGCGGGCCCACGAGGACTTGAACCTCGAACGGCGGTTTTGGAGACCGCTGTTTTACCAATTAAACTATAGGCCCAGAGGGATAGAATATACCGCACTCAGACTACTTCAGCAAACATTATTGCCGCCTAATCCCTGATACCAACGTAGACGCGAGGACCTTCAACCGAATTAGTATCCACATGAAATTCGTCTGCCCCACAAGACTTTGCAACATTCAATATTTCGGTTGCATTCGTTACATCCTTAAACCAAATTCCTTTTGAAGGAACACCATCTGCAAACTGATCGTTCATAAAGCTCTGAAATGTTCCTACGTCAGGAGAGAGTGTTTTTTGCATACACTCCCACAACTCAGTTGTGGTCATTTTTTCACCAACACGTGGCGTAGACCCTGTTACATCTTCCCCACTCCCTTGATCTTGTGAACCAGCGGTGACTCCTTGATTATTCTCTTTTGTCTCAGACTTGGTATCTAAGCTCGCTGTTCCTCCGCTTTTGAGACACTGAATCTCATTCCACGGACCAAGCGCATTCTCAACATCATCACTCACAAATGTCTTCATAACCGTATCAACAATAAGCCACGAGGTGAGCATGATGATAAGACCAATGATCACGTTCGTGATAATGCTCTTTCCTTTTGAACGCTTGCCTGTATCTCCGCCTGAAGTAAGAAGATAGAAACCTCCTACAACAATAAGGATTGTCCCGATGATTACTCCTATTTCAAATAAGAAATCTAAGATATTATCGACAAGTTCCACCACGTGACACGCTTCACAGTCTGGGCCACTACATGGCACCAAACCACCTGTATCCTGTCCAAAAACAAACATCGGGACAAAGAGAAGTAGGGTAAGAACTGCAATTCGGTATTTCATATGATACTCATATCATATCATCCCCCAAGAAGTACTTTCCCTTGCCTGTGAGTTATGGTACCGTATAGCCCTGTTCAGCTTTTTGAGCATTATTGGACAGTAATTCAATATAAATGCGTCGGTGGCAGAGTGGTCAATTGCATCAGACTGTAAATCTGACGGGCTTGTCCCTACGTTGGTTCAAATCCAACCCGGCGCACCATAAAAAATAAGACCCAGCATTAATGCTGGGTCTTATTTTTTATGGTGGTCACGGATTTGAACGAGCGGAGGATTTGTCCGAGCTGAGCCTACGAGCACTTAGTAAAATTAGAGCGAAGCGTGGAATTTTACTTAGTGACTTGGAGGTCAAATCTAACCTAATACAACAAATTAGAAACTTGACCCCACAAAGTTAAATACCCTTGAAAATCAAGGGTATTTTTTATGGGTCAGGCTGGAGGTTCGACAAAAATAAAAAGGACCCGCCAAAATTTAGACGGGTCCCAATGGAACAGTTGTTCCTTTTAGACAGTTGCAGGATTTGTCTCCTGCGCCTTGAAGCGAATCCACATTGCAATCGTCGCCGACAGGATCACCAACAGTGCTGGATTCAAGATCTTGAGCGCTAGCGCATCGATAGCAAAGGCGTAGACGGTCCAGAACGCCGTGGCGACCAAATAGGTTACCAGAAGTTCCAGATTCAGAGCACCTGTCTCCTTCGTCTTCCAGAGTTCCCATGCTTGCATGACAAATGCATACACAGTCCCCATGGAGAACGCGAGATAGAGTGCGTCTGACCATGACGGAAACTGAATCATTGCTGGAACCATAAGCGCGAAGGCGCCAATGGACACAATCTCCAAGGCACTGAAACCGCGAAAGCGGTGAATGCCCCACAGAAGCGGGATGTGCGCCAGCACGAACAGTGCTGAAGTCACAATAATCAGTCCACCACGAACACCAAGGCCGTACGGGATACATGCTGCAAAGTAGCAGGCAATGTAGCCCAACCAATATGCCGACAGTGACTTGACCGAACGCGCCCGCCAGATAGATGCAACTTGTTTCAGAAGCGCCCAAATCTCGAAGACGAGAATAAGTGCACCACCAGTCGCACCAATCGTCAGGGCATTCCAGCCAAAACTCTGATACTCAACTGTTTGTTTTACGATGTCCAACAACCTCGCCTCCTTTTCTTGAGGGTTGTCTTAATTACTCTACTAATTTAATTATATCATTTTATATATGAATAGTCAAATTATACGAAACACTCATTTATCTAACCCGCTCTAGTTCTGCGCACCCTCTTGACAATACACTATTTATGGTGTATTGTTTTATTTAAATAAGCTCAGGAGGATGCTATGATTTCCGTAATGGAAAAATTGATTGCATCCTCTAGGGTGCGCATGCTAATTGTAGGAGGTGTGAGTCTAGCAGTAGCTTATCTCACTTTCCTTCTACTGATTAGCATTGGAGTTCATTATCTTATTGCTTCGATCGCGAACTTTCTTGTGTATCTTGTCATAAACTTCACGCTTAACAAAAACTGGGCGTTCAGGAGTAACGACAACACAAGAAACCAAGCTTTGGCACACACAAGTCTTCACCTAGGCAATCAGCTACTCATAATGGTTGGGCTATGGCTACTGGTGGAGAACGCCGGTGTATCGGCAGCGTGGTCTCAAGCAATAATGCAGGTTGTAGTGACGGGTCTTGTATTCGTCTTAACTCCAATCATCTTTAGAGATAAATAACCGCTTTGAAAATCGCTTCAGGCGGTTTTCTTTTTATATACAAATTTGTCTAACCCGCTCTAGCTCCAGCTGGTTCTCTGCATTGACATACTGCCTATACTGAACAATACTAGAAAGACGACCACTTCCAGGAGGTTTGAAATGACTAAATACTGTGAATGTGGACGAGAGATTCGTGTATGTACAGCTGGTCACTGGGGACCTCCCCCAGATGATGACCATGATCTTTGCCAACAGTGTTGGCAGTCCATACTCGATTCATCTCGTAACAAATGACCCACGGATCGACCTACGTCTCCGTGGGTCGATCTTTAACATATACTACTACCTAAACCACCCTAGCTCCCCACACACATTTAAGAAACACCTTTGGTTCTTAGAAGAGTATTTTACTCACCTAAAACAGGGAGTCTCGAGACCTGCTATAATTCACACAATGAATTTAAAGAGGATCTGGTCGGGCTTTCTAATTTTTCTCGGTTTCTGGCTGTCGCCACTGAGTCCTTGGAATGATTTATTCACAAATATACCAATTGCCTACGTCTTCGCATTTTTAGTCTCTCTTGGCTTTGAAAGTCTCTTCTTACCAGCGTTTATTACTGGCTACTGGCTGTCAAATATTCTCGGTTTCATTTTAATGCACTACGGATATGTTCGCATAAGAAATAGTTCCTATTCATTCAAAAAACACTGGGGGTTATACCTGCTCGTGACCACAATCTACACCCTCCTTATAGTGACACTTATCCAATTTGACATTCTTCCTTCTGCAGAGGAAATAGCTGGATTCATAAACTAAAAACTCCCTTTGGGGAGTTTTTAGTTTATGCTGCTACAACCGTTTTCTTCCTTGCCACCTTCTTGGCTACGCGTTTGCGAACCCCTTTCTTCTTCACATCAAACGTAAGCTCCCCGTTCTTGAGTGACACTGAGACAGAACCACCCTGCAACATTCCCTGCCCAACCATCATTGACGCAACTGGTGTCAAAATCTTGGATTGAATGACCCGCTTAAGTGGGCGTGCCCCAAACTTAGGGTCGTATCCCTTCTCTGCAAGATAATCGAGTGCTGGTGCACTGACAGTGAGTGTGATGTCCTTGTGAGCAAGACGTTCGCGAACAATTTCAATCTGCATACCCACAATCTCTCGGATTGTCTGCGGTGAAAGAATATCAAAGATGATTATTTCATCGAGACGGTTGAGGAACTCTGGACGGAAATATCCTTTGAGACTCTCAAGTACCTTATCCTTAGCGCTATCATACTGCTCTCCTTCACCTTGGTTTGAGAAACCAAACTTAGACATCTTATCGATATGTTCAGCACCAATGTTTGAAGTCATGATGATGACGGTATTCTTGAAGTTCACCTTTCGTCCTTTCGCGTCAGTGAGGTGCCCTGAATCAAGTACCTGCAAGAGAATATTAAATACCTCAGGGTGAGCCTTCTCAATCTCATCAAGAAGAATCACGGAGTACGGCCGGTGACGAACAATCTCTGTAATCGTCCCTCCTTCTTCGTGTCCCACATATCCTGGAGGAGAACCAATAATTTTCGAAACAGAATGTTTCTCCATGTACTCAGACATATCTACACGAATGAGCGCGTTCGGATCATCGAACATAAACTCAGCAAGCGACTTTGAAAGCTCGGTCTTTCCTACTCCAGTTGGACCAAGGAAAAGGAATGAGCCGATTGGTCGATTTGGATCTGCAATACCGGCGCGAGACCGCTTTACCGCGTCTGCGATACGTTCTACCGCGTTTGTTTGCCCTACCACACGCTTTTCGAGCTCCTTATCCATGCGAGCGAGCTTCTCTGCTTCTTCTTCAAGCATGCGTGCTACTGGAATACCAGTCCATCGTGAGACTACGCCAGCAATATCCTCTTCAGTAACCTCTTCCTTAAGGAGGCGTCGTGTACGTTGCAGTTTCTTAAGGCGCGTCACCTTCTCCTCAAGCTCTTTTTCAAGTTTTGGAATCTGGCTGTACCGAATCTCTGCAGCTGACGTAAGGTCTGCGCGCGCTTCTGCACTTTCAGCCTCAAGACGAAGTGTCTCAAGTTCTTTCTTCATCTCACGCATACTCGCAAGTGCTTCACGTTCATTGTTCCACTTGGTCTCAAGCGTCTTTGTTTTTTCTTTAAGTTCACCAATAGATGATTCAATCTCTTTGAGGCGTTTTCGAAGCTTTGTCTTGCTTCCCTCAGTCATTTCTTCCTCTTTCTTGAGCGCCTCTTTTTCTATCTCCAAACGACGCACCTTTCGGTCTGCAACCTCAAGCTCTTCTGGCTTGTTCTCAAGTGAAATGCGGAGTGACGATGCTGCCTCATCAATAAGATCAACCGCCTTATCAGGAAGGAATCGATCAGTGATGTACCGTGATGAAAGTTCTACTGCAGACACGATAGCGTCGTCGGTAATACGCACACCATGGAAAAGCTCATACTTCTCGGTGATACCACGCATAATCGCAATTGCGTCTTCAATGGACGGCTCGTTCACATGTACTGGCTGGAAACGACGTGTGAGTGCTGGATCTCGCTCAATGTGCTTCTGGTACTCCTTGAGTGTTGTTGCACCAATAACACGGAGCTCACCGCGAGCGAGTGCTGGCTTAAGCATATTTGAAGCGTCGAGCGCTCCCTCTGCCTGTCCTGCACCAACGATAGTGTGGAGTTCGTCGATAAAGAGAATAACGTTACCGCCAGACTGTTCTACTTCTTTCATTACTGACTTAAGACGATCTTCAAATTCTCCACGGAATTTTGTCCCTGCAATGAGGAGCCCGAGATCCAGAGAAAGAATCTCTTTTTCTTTGATTGATTCTGGAACCGTTCCCTGCACGATAGAAATCGCGAGACCTTCTGCAATAGCAGTTTTACCTACTCCCGCCTCACCAATGAGAACTGGGTTATTTTTGGTTCGTCGTGAAAGAATCTGGATCACACGCTGAATTTCGACATCACGTCCGATTACTGGGTCGAGCTTGTTTTCTTGCGCGAGTTTTGTGAGGTTGCGTGCATACTTTCCAAGCGCGCGGAACTTCTTTGGCTGACTGGCGTCATCGATGCCACCTTCACGTATTTCAGTGAGTGCGTTTTCGACATCTTTTTTATTAATACCTGCTTGCTTGAGCACTTCTTCTGCAGGACCCGGATGTTCGAGGAGTCCAAGGAAGAGGTGTTCAACACCGACATATGAATCGCTGAGTGCTGTTGAAATACGTCCTGATTCTTCGAGCGCCTGTGCAAGATCTGGCGTGAGGTAGAGCTGGTGTGTCTGCGAAAGTGTTTGACCGGCAATTGCGTGGTCGAGAGACTCGAGAAGAAGGTCAGTGAAGACGATAACATCGATATCGAGACGGTCGAGAATCGTAATGACCGTATTTTCCTCCTGCATCACGAGCGCAGCAAAAAGGTGCGTCGTATTGACGTGATTTTGACCCCGCTCAATAGCGAGTTCGTGTGCTTTTCGTATAGCTTCTTTGGCTCGTGATGTGAAGTTATGGAAATTTGGCATAGGAAATTATATATACATTATACGCCCAAGCGTCCTCTCCCTGAGACAGTTATGCAGTGCTGTCTCGTCTGTGGTGTACCATAATGCAAGAAAATGACCCTGAGGTCAAGCTTTTGGAGCCTTTCCTACACAGCAGAGCTTCGCATCATGTCGATATGTTTTTTGAGCACACGCACTGCTTTTGTGATGTCGCTCATGATTGTTTCCTCTCCAAGCGTGAATCTAAGTGTTGCATCTGCGCGAGCATCATCTCCGGTCATTTCACGAACAACATGTGACCCGCTTCCATCAGCTCCTCCACAGGCACTCCGTGTCGCAGCAGCTATTCCCTCTGCATCAAGTACCACAACTGCGTATTCACTATCAAAACCTGGAATTGAAATGTTTACGTTGTTTGCGACACGAGACTCAGTCGAACCATTCACCACTGCTTCTGGAATTTCAGAGAGTAGCCTTTCTTCGAATTTCTTTCGTAATATTCCAACACGCTCGCTTCGTACCTCCCACTTTTCTTGTGCGCGAACAAACGCTTCTACCATTCCCACAATGAGTGGTGTGTTCTCGGTGCCGGCGCGCTTTCCTTTTTCTTGGGAGCCTCCGTGCGTCTGTGTGTGAATATCTATATCCCCCATAAAAGTAAGCGCGCCGGCACCTTTTGGACCGTAACACTTCCCTGCATCGAGTGTCATCATATCGACACCAAGCGCATCCATCTGACACGGAAGCCAGAGCGGTGCCTGACTCGCATCAAGGTGTGTCCGGATGTTTGTCTTATGTTCAGTGTTATACGCACGAATACTGTGTGTAAGCTTCTTTACATTCTGAACCACACCGGTCTCACTATTTACATATGCGAAGGTTGCGAGCACCACCTTCTCTGAAAGCGTTTTTTTGAAATCAGAAATTTCAATAAGCCCTGCACCATCCACGGGGACATGAGTGATCGTAACTCCCTGCGCTTCAAGTACGTCCATGACTTTAAGCACCGATGGATGTTCGAGCTTCGTGGTGAGTACCTCCATTTCGTTCCAGTTTCTTCCCTTCTCTCGAAGCGCTTCAAGAGTCCCGAGAATAGCAAGATTGTTCGCCTCCGTTCCGCCACTCGTAAAAATAACATTTCCTTCTCGTATACGGAGAAGTCGTGCGAGTCTAAGGCGTGCATCTTCAATAGTATCTCTACTCTCTACACCTTCCTTGTGGATGGCTCCGGCATTTCCAAAGTGCTTGCTGAAGTATGGTGTCATGACCGCAAGTACCTCCGGATGTACCGGCGTTGCTGCGGCAAAATCAAGATATATTCTCTTTTGTTTTTTCTTCACGAAACGCCAAAACGACATACCATGAAATCATGTCATAGGATGGAAAAATAGCAAATGTATGCTACACTCGGAACATTCCTGTAAAGCGCTCGGAATCGGGCGTTTTTACACGCATTACTCTTATGGGAAAGAAAGCACCAAAAAACCAAGCTCCACAAATCACCGAACGACCCCCAGTCGTGGTTATTATGGGTCACATCGACCACGGTAAGTCGACACTCCTCGACTACATCCGGAAGACCAATATTGTTGAAGGTGAAGCTGGTGGAATAACCCAGCATCTTTCTGCATATGTGGTACCTCACGAAACAAAAGAAAGTGGTGTGAAAAACATTACGTTCCTCGACACACCAGGGCACGAAGCCTTTCAGCAGATGCGTCACCGTGGCGCCGATGTCGCAGACATCGCTATTCTCATTGTTTCTGCCGAAGATGGCGTGAAGCCACAGACACTTGAAGCGCTTGAATGTATAAAGAAAGCAGAGATTCCGTACATTGTTGCAATTAACAAGATCGACAAGTCAGGAGCAAACATTCCTAATACGCAAGCAAGTCTGATTGAAAATGAAATCTATATTGAAGGTATGGGTGGAGATATTCCATGGGTTGGCATTTCAGCAAAGTCTGGTGAAGGTATTGACGATCTTCTTGATGTCCTGCTTCTTGCTTCAGAACTTGCTGAACTTAAGGGAGACACTGCAGCTTCTGCTGAAGGTGTAGTTATTGAAGGACACATGGATGCAAAGCGTGGAAACACCGCGACCCTCATTATAAAGAACGGAACACTCTCAAGCGGATCATTTGTAGTTTCTGGAAAGTCGTATGCTCCCGTACGAATCATGGAAAACTTCCTTGGAAAGACAATCCGAGAAGCAAGTCTTTCTGAACCTGTTGGGATCGTTGGATGGAATGAAATTCCTGTTGTTGGAGCTCCTTTCTATACTGTCGACAACAAAAAAGAAGCTGAAAAAGCTATCGCGGAGTTTGATGAAAACGCGACAGAGAAACAGGTCACCCAAAACCAGAACATTCCAACGATTCCAATCCTTATTAAGGCTGACGTACTTGGAACAATTGACGCCGTAAAGCATGAGCTTGCAAAGTTTGAATCAGATCGTATTGCTGTACGTATTATCGACACAGGTGTTGGTGATATTACCGCCAGTGACGTACAAAACGTAAGTGCGACTGAAGATGCGATCATTGTTGGATTCAATGTGAAGACTGAACGTGCAGCACAGGATCTTGCAGATCGTCTTGGTGTTGAGATCGAGAGCTTTGACATTATCTACAAGCTTGCAGAGTGGCTTGAAGACGCACTCAAGAACCGTACTCCGAAGAAAGAAACTGCAATCGTTACTGGAAAAGCAAAAATCCTCAAGCACTTTAGTCAGCAAAAAGATACGCATGTACTCGGTGGGCGTGTCGAAGAAGGGACTCTCTCGGTAAAACAGCAGGTGAAAATCATGCGACGTGAAATCGAAATTGGCACTGGAGTACTCAAGAATATCCAACAGCAGAAATCTGACGTTCAGAGTGTTACTGAAGGTGAGTTTGGTATGCAAATTGACTCAAAAACAGAGATAGTGCCTGGAGACTACATTGAGGCGTTTACTGTTGAAATTACATAGTCTATGGAATTTGATCGCCAAGACAGAATGCGTTCGGGGCTCAAGGAATTTGCGGCAACATTCATTCGAAATGAAGCAAATACTGATCCGCTCATCACGGTAACCAGTACCAGCATCTCTCCTGATTCTCGTAAGGCAACAATTCGTTTTACCACGATCCCTGATGACCGACAGGAAGACGCGCTTATTTTCCTCAAACGACACGCAAAGGATTTTCGAACTTTTTTAAAGAAAAAAAGCGCCTTTAAGCGCATTCCCCACATTGAGTTTGAAGTGGATTATGGTGAGCGACATCGTCAACACATCGACGAAATTGCCCACGATATCGAAGAGGAGTCTGGAAAATAGAAAGCCCAAACGCGATGCGTTTGGGCTCATTTTTCTGATCACGAAAGTTTCAGGGTACACCGATAGACTTTTGCCTTAATCGGATCAGAACCTGAATGAATTCTCCATCCACCAACCCTTTCGTGCGGTCGATGTCTGAACTCAAGATACGTAAGTTCTGATCTACATGCCGACCCAAAACGCGGGATGGATGTAAAAAGCATGAGACGATACTCGTGATTTTTCTCAGTTCGAAGACTCACGCCGATGATGTGTCCTGACAAAGTTTCTACCGAACCATCATCGTCATCCTCAATCATGATGCAGAAACGCCGCGTATCAAAGAATTCTGAACGGAGCTTTCGATCCTTAAGTGTCAAAAGACCTGCATGGTTCATAGCTTCCTTTAGAAACTGTTCTAAAGGTGAAAGATTCTCTTCAGACTCATCTTCTCGAAACAACGGTTTATGTTGTTCAGTCATTTTTTCCTCCCAAAATGAACAAAATTAATCAGAAGCTATAATATAACTAATATTTAGTTGTGTCAATAGCCCCCTTTTCTCCACCAGACAAAATAAAAACCTGCAAGGACATAACGTTCATGCAGATTTTTATTTGTGCCGAGGGCGGGATTTGAACCCGCGCGCCGCTTACGCAGCAAGGGATTTTAAGTCCCTCGTGTCTACCAACTCCACCACCTCGGCATCGACGCGCATAATAGCATAAAACATTTGTTGAAGCAGTCCCAAGATGGTAAAGTACTGCACACATGTCCTGGTGGCGAAGTGGTAACGCAGCGGTTTGCAAAACCGATATGCGCGGGTTCGATTCCCGCCCAGGACTCTAGAGATATGAGTCAACTTGAGTTTTGAAAAATAGTACGTTTGTACTATTTTTGGGGAATCGAAAAACATGTGCTTGTGCATGTTTTTCCTAATACAGGCACGCACATGTTCGGGTAGGTGAATCTTATAAACGTAGTGAATTAGTTTCGGACACCGATTCCCGCCCAGGACTCCACAGAAAAACGACTTGTTTTTAGAGGTACTTTTTAGTACACTCTGGTCTGTCCCCGCCCATAGCTCAGTTGGTAGAGCAGCTCGCTCTTAACGAGACGGTCCTAGGTTCGAGTCCTAGTGGGCGGACAAGAGAGATGATAGTGATATTGTCTCTATATGCCGAGGTGGCGAAATTGGTAGACGCGCTTGGCTTAGGACCAAGTGGAGCAATCCGTGGAGGTTCAAGTCCTCTCCTCGGCACAGAGACAAAAAACGAGAGTTACACCTCTCGTTTTTTGGTGCCCGAGGACTTGAAAAGGTTGCCGGCTATTTTGAATACATGAAAAATAGCGACACATATGTGTCGCTATTTCTTGACTCTCAAAAATCTATATGTAATGATCCTTTTGGAAAAACACAAACAACGAATTATCTAGGGAGAAAACATGGATACTTCTGTTCACATTATTGTTCTTTTTGAAAAAGAAGAGATGGAAAAAAGACTTTTAGGCACCATGAATCTGGACAACGAGGTCGCAGAGTCACTCTACCAGAGACTCCTCGGCTATGCTGGAAAAAGGTTGCCTAAACAGGAATTTATTGAAACACTTCGAAAAGCAATCGAAAAGACTATCACCGAGTGCAGCCTCAAGGGTGTGGACGCAAACCTTTTACGCAACATGCACACGACAGAGCTCGTGAATGTCATGGTTAATGCTTCTGGTGCGACAATCTCCGAACTAATCACAGCGATCGATCTTTCTGGGTTTGTTCCTGATACATCTCTTGAAGACGATATGGTCACGCCTCCGGCGTGACCTTTTTCTTATCGAATGACTGACTTCCCTTTGAGTCTATTTTTTTTAAACTGTTCGAGCTTCTTCTTGTGGTTGTTTCGAACGAGACGTTTCTTTATGGACTGCGGAAGCGCATCAATGGTCATACATTTGTATGAGCAGTACCCTTTCTTTTTTTTCACACAAGACGGACAGCCAATAAAGAGCACGTGGCATGCTTGGTTCTTGCAATGATGATGCGTATCACAGGCTGTCTTACTACAAAGATGACATGTTGCAATAATTTCATCTGAAATTGTTTCACCAAGACGCTCATCAAACACAAAGTTCTTTCCCTTGAACTTATTTGGAAGCCTCTTTTCTTCTACTTGATGTTTGTAATCAATAATCCCTCCTTTGAGATGCCGTACATCTTCAAACCCGTTGTGCTTTAGCCACGCACTCGCCTTCTCACAACGAATACCACCTGTGCAATACAGCGCGATCTTTTTGTTTTTGTGGGCACGAAGCATTTTTGGAACAACAGCGAGCTCTTCTCTGAATGTATCAACATCTGGAGTAATGGCGTTTTCAAAGTGACCAACTTCACTCTCGTATCCATTCCGCATATCGACTACCACAGCATCCGGATCATCGATGTAGGAATTCATTTCTTCAGCGGTAAGATATGCTCCTGTGTCAGTTACATCAAAAGAACTGTCATCGAGGCCATCTGCAACAATCTTCTGTTTTACCTTGATGGTGAGTTTGTAGAATGAAGGAATATCTTTTTCTTCGACCGCAATTTTGAGAGGCATATCATGGAGCTCTGGTACCGACTCCATATATTCTTTGAACGCATCAAACCTCTCAGAAGGAACATTCATCTGTGCATTTATACCCTCAGAAGCGACGTAGATACGTCCAAGACAGTTGAGGTTACCAAGTGCCTCTACGAGGCTATCTCGGAACGTCTCAGGGTTCCCGATACGAACGTAGCGATAGAAAGAAAGCGTTGTGCGTTGAATTCCTTCCTCGTCGAGGAGACGTTTGAGTTCTTTCCTTGAAAGTGTTGGTTTTTTGTCTTTTTTCATAGCAATATATGTCGAAAATCATACCGTAGTACGCCCCATCTCACAAGAAAAAACCACCTCCCTGTACCTTGACTTAAACCTTATTTATAGTATAATGATAGATAGGAATGGGATTAACGTTCCCTAACGTACACAACGCGCCATGCGCGCAGTTCTTTGAAAGGAACAAAAAGATGACTGATCTGCAAAAAACGATAGTCACTTTCTGCGCAGCAGTAGTGGCATCTTTTATCCTCACACTGCCGGTGAAGATATTTTTTACGAACCCGTTCGTATTCCTCTTCATCTTCGTACTCGTTCTCGCGTACGTCCTCGTTGCAGGCTACAACAGAAATGGTCCCACAGAGCGATCGGTTGGAACCTTTCTTGGAACCTTGGTCAACTGGACTCTACCTTGCGGTATTAGCTGGTGGATTCCTCGGCCATTTGGTGGAGTGACTGCGAAAAACAGCATCCAGAATCTGAAGCTTGACCGTCGGGAAGGTCACGCACTCACGAACGTTCTTACTCGTGATGGAGCGACTATCGGTGTTAGCTTTTACACCATCTACAAGATTAAGGACTTCTATACGTATGCGCTTATGGAAGCTCCTGAAGAAGCTCTTTCAGCACTGATGGAGCGTTCCGTTCGTTGGTTTGCCACTTGTTGGGATTCGACAGGAGAGCATAGTATCGCGCTGCAAAAGAAAACCTTCTCGGATTACCTGAGCGGCAAAAGCGCCTGTAAGCCAGGAGATCCTGAAGGAGAATGTTCTGAGAAATCTGACATTCACAAGAAAGCGAAAGCATTCGGTCTCAGAGTCATCACCTCGATGGTTGATGACATCGATCCTCCAAAATCCATTGTCGAAGCAAACGAGAATAAAATCATCGAGGATGCGGAAGCCGAGAAAGAACAAAGAAACATGGATTCGCTCACAAAACGCATCGCGGAACTAAAAGCGGTATGTCCTGATCTTTCTGATGAAGCGGCGTTACGTGCTACTCAGATCGAAAAAGGATCCACCACATCTTTCTATGTCGATGGCAACGCTGGCGACTTCACCAAAGCAGCAGCCCTGCAGAAAGGACGCTAAAATGTCTTCGAATGAAACTGAAGAAAAAGGCTGGTTTGCAACCTCGTGGGAAACATGGGTAGTTCGTCCGGTCAAAGCCTCAAAAGAATTTTTGAGGAAACACAAAACATTCATCATCGTGGTCCTGGCGTTCATCGTCGTCATTTTCTATCTCGGTAATGTGATGGTAGAGATATTCTCTTCAGAACTTCCACCGACGGTAACAAAAACGGCCGTGCCTGAAGTACAGTCCTCAAATGCCGAAGTGGGCGCTTCATCGGCAACATCGTTTATCGATGGCGCGCTCCTCTTCGTAGGTATTGCTGGACTGGTTGCTGGCGTCTTCATTCTGCTCTGGAAAAAGAAGGTCATGTCAGCACTAGTGTTGATTATTGTCACAATCCTGATTGGACTTCTCGGCACAGACAACCTGCGTACTTCCGGTAAAAACCTTGGCTCCGAGCTAGTAAAAGCGACGGGATCCTCAGGTGAGAACCTAACTGCAGAAGGCTTTTCTCTCTTCTCGATGACCCAACGAATCGATCTTGCTCTCGAAGAACCTGAGTGGCAAGATCTTGCTGACGGGAAAAAGTATCGAGTGTACATGCCTTTGTGCACGCGACTCGATGCCTATCCTCAGGAAAATGTTGGATATGAACGACACACGACCTACGTCGACGTCTGGAGCAAATTTGGACGACCAGAAAAGGTCCAGCTGACGCTCAAGCGATCAACTCATCCTAATTGTTCCTAATTGTTCCTTACCAATCAAAAAAGCGGGTGCCCCTTCTGGGACACCCGCATTTTTTTATACTTGAATTTCTATTACACACTGATACCAACAGTTCCTGCCGCAATACTAAGAATTGCGTACGCTGAAAGCATCACAACAAGTCCAATAATGCCCCAGAACATATGACGACGTCCTTCTTCGCGAGCAGTATCATTATCTGCCTTTGCAATATACTCAAAACCTCCCCAGAGAAATACGAGCACCGCGACCGACATCATTAGTGTGATGAGCGGAAAGAGTATTGCATCATTGAGACGCTCAAGAACTGAGCGCGCAGCTGCTTCAGCTCCTTGTGCGTAAGCTATCATAGCGTGCGGTTAAACAAGAGGATTAGTAGTTTCCTCGAGGAACGTTAGGGATGTTTTGGATTTCTGAATCACTGAATCCAAGACCAGATGAGAGAAGGTTCACGATACCCCATACTGACACCATGACCACAAATCCGGCGATACCATAGAGCATGAGCCGCTGACCTTCTTCACGACTTGATTGGTCTGATCCACCAAGAATGAAGTACTTGAAAATTCCCCATACAAAGACGAGAAATGCGATTGCAAACACAAACGGCACCAATGTCCCATTGATAAATGAGAGCATGCGATCAAAAAATGTGTCTACTCCACCGAACTGTGCGAGTGCAAGCACTGGCGTAAGAGCGATAGAAAATGGGACTGCGCGAACTAGAAATTTCATATTATGCATTAAACCTTATATCAATACTTAACATTGTACCTAAAATCGAACTAAATAACGAGTTCTGTGTGGATATTAGATGTTTATGACGTTATCACCTAAGTCACTCGGGCGTGGGGGAGCTGGCGGTTTTGGTGTAGGAATGGGAACATCTCCATTAGGAAATTGTGTGCCCTGCTGAACATTTCCTCCCGCACCAGAGCTTCCTCCAGTAGTTCGGAAAACCGGAACTGTTGGTACAGAACGAAGGCTCTGATCTGTATACCCAAGACTAAACACAAGAAGGTTCACGATACCCCAGACTGACACCATAATAACAAAACCAGCGATACCAAAAACAATTAGCTTCTTTCCTTCATCACGCTTGGACTGGTCGTCTCCACCGAAGATGAAGTACTTGAAGATGCCCCAGATAAAGACTAGGAAGGCGATTCCAAACACAAACGGCACAAGAATGCCGTTGATAAATGAGAGCATGCGGAAGAAGAAGGTGTCTATTCCTCCAAACTGAGCGAACGTGACCGCTGGAAAGAGTGTTACAAAAGCGAGTGCGATGTATGAGTGAATTTTCATAAGAATCTATATATTTATTCTATTCTTTATAGCACACTTGAGAGCATTTTAAGAATACCCCACAGGCCAGACATAATGACGAGGACAATGACGCCCACGACGATGGTTTTCTTTCCTTTCTCAATTGCGTCTGGTTCACCGCCTTTTATGATCCACGCATCAATGATTTTCCATGCAAAGACAATGAAGACGAGCGCAAATATGGATGACGTAAGAAGCTGATTGAAATCAATGATTTTAGCAACAATTTGCTTAAAGGTTGCAGCATGAGACTGAGTAGGAATGACAAGCGCAAGAAGTGTAAGGAAGTATTTCATGGGGTGTAGCTTAAATTGCGTTCACGGTACTGGTAATAACATCAAGAATAAGATTTGCGGCAAGCACAATTACTCCACCGACAATAGCCCACGTGAGCGTTGCGCGTGCACTCTGAAGTTTCGTTTGATTACCACGCGCCGTCACAAGCTGAAAACCTCCGTAGATGATAAAGAGAACGATAATAGGAACAGCGAAGATGAGAATCACATCAAGAATAGACTGAAGGAACCCAGTGAGTGTCTTTGATTTCAGCGGGTTTGTAAGCGATGATTTTCCTTTACTTTTAGGAACATTTTCACCAATCGTTCCTGAGGTTCCGGTGTTTTCACCAATTGTTCCTGAAGTTCCAGTGTTTTCACCAATTGTTCCTGAAGTTCCACCATCAGTTGGAAATTCAACTCCTCGGGATCCTTCAGGGTCACCATCAAGTGGCACTGCAGCTTCTGGGCTCGACTGTGCAAATGAGACACTTGGCGCGATGAGACTAAACGCAAGTATCAACCCAATCAATCCAATTTTTTTCATATTCATACCTTAAAACAATAATTGCAATCTGCCAATCGCGTCTTCCACCGCATCCCCCACCCGCTCTCTGCCTGATGTTACATCCTCGATCATCGTTTTGAACGCCTGTTCACTTCCTGAACTATTTGGATCAAGCCATGCGCGGGAAATAAGTGCTGAGATAAAGAGTGATTGCTGGTATACATTTTGTGAGCCTCCAGCCAAGACTGATCGTCGTACTGGCGCCATATTGAGTGCTGTAGCAAGACGAGTTCCCGCATCAATACTTGAAAGAATCTGCGCTACCGCAAGTGCCCCAGACGGGTTTCCAGATGCTCGAGGTATCGCGAACGCATAAAAGATTCCATAGTTCCTTTGTACGGTTGTTCCTACTCCTTGAGGAACCTGCGTTACGTCAAAGTTAAGATTTGGATTAGCACGTTGAATTGAACCGATCTCACTACCTAGTCCAAAGTAGAAAGCGAGTGTCCCTGCGGTAAATGCCGATCGATCACTCGTGAGTGCCTTGTTCCAGGAATATAACGCGCTTGTTGGTAATGCAAACTGGGTATAAAAAGAAAGCGCAGCGTCTGCAGGTGGTAACACTCCTCGTCCAGCGTCCTTGAGTGTCAATACATATGCTCCATTTTGTTCTTCTGCAATAGATGTCCCCGACTGCAGAAGAAGCATCGAGAGAATGTTTTTAGCATTCCGAATATTTGCGTACTCACCAAACGCAACAGCACTTTGTGTGATTGTAAGGTCACTACTTTTCCGTGTAAGCGCAGGAACAGAGACACTGACGAGTTCCTCCCATGTCTTTGGTGGATTTGCGAGACCGCCTGATGCAACGAGGTCACGATTCCAATACATCATGAGTGGATCAACAGCAAATGGAATACCGTAGACACCGTCGACCATTAGATAAATATCCGTACCGTCTATATAGGTATCTCGATACGTGCGCTCTGGAATAGACTCGTACGGTAACGAGAAGAGTTTTGAACGATGTGTCACAATCTCAGTACTTGGAAGAATGATGAGATCTGGTGCGCGATTTTCTGCTATAGCATTGAGCAGTTCAAGATTAAAAGTCTGTGAATCTTTTTGCTGGTATCGAACCTTCTGAAAATCACTATTTCCTGTTCCTACTTCAGCGAGGACGTTATTGACCGTCCCCCCATCAAGCGTCCCCCAAATAATCACCCCGACCGCGTACGGCTCTTGTTCATTAGCTCCTCCTTTATATAAACCAAAGTATGCAAGTCCAATGATTGCAAAAAGACCAAAAATTCCGAGGAGAACTATTTGAAATGGTCGAAGATTACTCATAGATATACTGTATATTATTCACGCCAGAACGCGAGCCCATAATGGTGTTCTCCTGCATCAAAGTTTCGCTCAAAACGAAATCCTGCGTCTTCAAAGATGTTACGCGCCTCTGACTCTCTGACGACATCATTTGGCCGTGGGCCAAGCCCAGCAAAACTCTCTGACCAATCAACAACAAAAAGTTTTCCTCCTTTTCGTATCGTACGTGCAATTTCTTGTGCCATTATTTTCTTATCTTCAATTTGGAAGAGTGTATTAACGATAATACCCGCATCAAGAATGCCATCTTCAATCTTTACTCCTCCAAGTTCTTCAAAATCACACCACAGCGGTTCTACGTTATGGACGCGTTGTGTCTGCATTTCGAGCCTCATCTTTTCAACGAGATTTTTCTGTATCTCACACGCATACACCCTTCCCTGTTCACCAACAGCACGTGAAAGTGCTGGCTCAAAAAAACCAACACCCGCCCCAAAATCTGCCACCACATCCCCTGGACGAAGATGGAAATGTGAGGAAACAATATCAGGATGTACAAACCTTTTGTTTGTGGGAAATACTACCATTCCACATAGTATACCTTATGAACAAATACATACCTGTGGGTAGTAAACAGCGCGACCAAAGGTCGCGCTGTTTACATTCTTGATTATTATGTCTAGAAGTACACCACGGAAGCAATTGAGTCTCCAGAACGAAGCTTCATTACCTTTACCCCCTGCGTTTGACGACCGAGTGACGGAACATCTTTAAGTGGAAGCTTAATCACTTGCCCTTTTCGACTCATAATAACGAGTTCGCCTTCTTCTTTTTCTTCCTGACGAATGATCGCTGCGCCAATGACCTTTCCCGTCTTTTCAGAAATCTTTGCCGTCTTAATACCTGATCCGCCTCGTTTTTGTACCTTATATTCCTTTGCTTCAGTCGTCTTTCCAAAACCATTTTCCATTACAACGAGTACTTCACGATCCTTTTCACCTTTCTTGATAACATCGGCGGTGACCACATGATCATCTCCCTTGAGCTTCATACCAGCAACTCCAGCTGCAGTGCGTCCCATTTCACGCACATCACTCTCCTTAAAACGGATTGCCTGACCTCCTCGTGAGACAAGTACAGCCTCATCACCTTTTCCAACAAATCGCGCTGAAATAAGTGAATCTCCTTCTCGAAGATTAATAGCAATGAGACCACTCCTTCGCACATCCTTAAACGCGCTTGCGTCAGATTTCTTTACAACACCATTTCGGGTCACCATCATGAGACCCCAGTCTCCTTTCCAATCTTCTTTCCGAACAGCAAGTACTGACGTTACATGCTCATCAGCGGTGAGTGAGAGGAAGTTCATTATTGATTTACCTTTGGTCGCGCGGCGACCTTCAGGAATCTCGTACATCTTTGTCTGATACACCTTTCCTTTATCCGTAAAGAAGAGGAGGTCACTGTGTGCTGAGGTTGTCAGAAGCGTTGTCACTACATCCTCCTCTTTGGTATTGAGATCAATAACACCAATACCACCACGGCGCTGTGTCTTGTATTCATTAGGATTTGTGCGCTTTACATATCCTCCTCGCGTGAGCACAAGTACACTCTCTTCATCAGCAACCAAGTCTTCTGCTGAAAGTTCTTTCACTCCTCCCTTCACAATCTTGGTGCGACGTTCGTCACCAAATTTTTCTGCAATTTCTGCAAGCTCCTTCTTGATGATGGCACGCATCTTTGCCTTGCTCTTTAGAATATTCTCGAGCTCCTTGATGAGTTGCTGAATCTCTTTGAGTTCATCCTCAATCTTCTTACGCTCAAGCCCAGCAAGTTTCTGCAGACGCATATCGAGAATCGCCTGCGCCTGAATTTCAGAAAACTTGAACGACTTCATGAGCTCAGCGTGTGCGGTCGGTACATCTTTAGCTGCACGGATGATTTTGATGATCTTGTCGATATGGTCGAGCGCTTTTTTGAGACCAAGAAGAATATGCTCTCGATCCTTTGCTTTATTTAAATCGAATTGCGTTCGACGCTTCACCACTTCTTCACGATGCTTGATGTATTCCTCAAGAATTGCCTTAAGCGAAAGTGTTTGCGGCACACCATCAACGAGAGCCACAAGGTTGTAATGGAATGTATCCTCAAGCTGTGTGTGCTTGTAGAGCTTATTAAGTACCGTCTGTGGGTTTGCAGCACTCTTGAGCTCAACAACAACACGGATGTCGCTTGTTGACTCGTCACGAAGATCTCGAATACCCTCGATCTTTTTGTCTCGTACAAGATCAGCAATCTTTACAAGCATGTCCGCCTTGTTTACGCGGAACGGCAACGACGTGATGATGATTGAAAATGCCCCCTTCTTGTCTTCAGTGATTTCAGCTTCACCGCGCACAACCACACCACCACGACCGTTTGCGTATGCATGTGCAATATCTTTCTGATTAAACGCAATTGCTCCTACTGGGAAATCAGGACCTTTTACAAACTGAAGAAGATCTTCAGTTGAAGCCTTTGGATTATCAACAAGATGTTCAATAGCATCAGCAACTTCACGAAGGTTATGTGGGGGGATGTTGGTTGCCATACCCACCGCAATACCAAGTGTTCCATTGAGAAGGAGTCCTGGAACAGCAGCCGGAAGCACCTCAGGCTCTTTCTTGGTACCATCAAAGTTTGGTCGCCAATCAACTGTGTCTTTCTCAAGATCACGAAGGATCTCTTCTGAAACTTTTGACATCTTTGCCTCAGTATATCGATACGCAGCAGCACCATCACCGTCGATAGAACCGAAGTTACCTTGTCCGATGACAAGCGGGTAACGCATGGTGAAATCTTGCGCCATTTTTACCATCGCGTCATATACAGAATTATCACCATGCGGATGGAAACTACCGAGCACGTCTCCCACTACAGTCGCAGACTTTTTGAAACGTGCAGTCGATGTAAGCCCGTTGAGACGCATTGAATACAAAATGCGTCGGTGTACTGGCTTAAGGCCGTCGCGTACATCTGGAAGCGCGCGTGATGTAATTACGGTCATCGCATAATCAATATACGACGCACGCATTTCTTCCGTAATATTCCACGGCAGTATGCTTGCCCGTTCAACAACAGCTGGTGCTGAATCTTTCTTCCCTTTTCCTTTATTGCTCGCTGCTTTCTTTGGCATAATTAGGCGTCAGTATATCAGATTATTCTCTATCCTTCACGGTAGTCCCCGACGCAGGTGCAATACGTATTCGCGGTAAACTCTCAACCTCTTTTTCTACTTCTGGATCCTCGGTTTTTGTAAGTGTCTTTATGCGTACTGCTTTTGGTTTTGATGATTCTGTAAATGCTTCCTTCGCTTCTTCAAGCTGTTTTTGCGTATCAGGAAGTGACTCTGCTATTGAGCCGACTTGATTTTTGGCTTCTGAAAAGAGATCTGAAAGCGACGGGGTCTCATCCTCAACGACAACAGCGTTTTGGTCTCGCGGCGAATCAACAAAACTTCCGAATCGTGAAGGAAGTGTCGAGAACCACACAATTGCAATGACTCCTGTAATTGACGTCGCAAAAATACCCGCAACATGCTTCTTTGTTTCGTCCGATGTTCCTCGCATATTGTTGAGTAATGACATTCTATATATTGTACAACAAAACGTTGCGTGTTACCTCTTCCTTAATTTACTCCTTCAAAACAACGATTTCACCTGACATTGTTGTAAGATCTTTTCGTTTAAGCGTCAGCTTATCTTGCGGTTTTCCATTCTGGCTTCCTTCTTCTTTAAGAAATGCGGTGAGCGCATTTTTGTTGTAGTGCATCGGGATAATAGCATGTGCCTCAAGCTTTGTTGCAAGTTTTGATGCTGCAGGAACATCCATCACATCACCACCGCCAACCGGCACAAAAAGTACATCTATGTCTCCTAGCTCAGAGAGAATCTTTGGATCAATAGCTGAATCAGAAAGTGCGCCGAGGAAGACGAGGCGCATTCCTTCAAGCGTTACTTGGTAGAGCGTATTGTAATGCTTCTCACCGTCATATATTGTTTCAATCCCATATCCACGCACCGTCACATCACCCACCTCATATTCTCCTGGACTTGAAATAACAAAAGGTTGCTTCGTACCGTATGTTACTTCATCGACACCATTAAAATCAGGATGGTTTACTGAGACAAGCGCAACGTCTGCGCCAAATTTAACTGGTGAAAAGTTTTTTGATTTTTTTGATACTGGATCAAATGCAAGTGTGGTATCTCCGAAAGAAACCTTGAAGCACTGACCGCCGTGATGTGTGATTACCATATGTAGGCACTAGTATAGCAGACTGGAATGTATTCTGAAGATGTTGACAATATAAAAGGTGGTGGTAGTATCTTGTTCACAGGCAAGGGCCGCCTTGCCTCCCACCGGTCGCGGACAATTTACGCCCCCGTTTACTGTCCGCGACCCCCAAGTTCTTTGAAGTTTTGTGTGGCTGAGCTATTCAGTCAGTGAAAGGTTCGAGGTATGCTCCCACACAAATAGTGGCCGGTCAGGCTTGTTGCGAATATTGAGCAGGTGCCCCAGCTCACCACATCGCGCGCCGACCGGCCACCACCCATCCGCCAAATTCAGGCGGATTTTTTTATAGACAAAAAGAGCTTCTTGTACTATACTCGCACCACCTATTCATAGGTTATTAGTTCTAACGGCATGCGCGTAACCCCGTACTCACGGACAATGGCCACGAGTAACTGTTGTACGGATACGTATCGCCGATATAAAAAAATTATGTCAGAAGAAAAAGCATCGGTTTTTGACCGAATTGTCTCTGCTGTTGCTCCTAAAAAGGAGGAGGCTGAAGAGACTGGTGCTCCAGTAAAAAAGGCGCCGAAGAAAGAGAAAGAAGCTGCTGTAGCCGCAAAGCCGGGTACTATGGAAGCATTTCTTGCAGATAGCCCTACTCCTCCAAAAGAGGATGAGATTATCGAAGGAACTGTCTCAGCTATTGGACGTGCACGTGTGTACATTGACCTTCCCCCATTCGGAACAGGTATTATCTACGGACGTGAGTACATGAACGCTCGCGATATTCTTCGCAAAGTTGGTGTTGGTGATTCAATCGCTGCAAAGATTGTTGATGTTGCAAACGAAGATGGATACATCGAACTTTCACTTCGTGAAGCACGACAGGCACTTATCTGGAGTGAAGCTGAAGAAGCTCAGAAGAACAAGACCGTTATGAGTCTTGAAGTAAAAGAAGCAAACAAGGGTGGTCTCATTATCGACTGGCAAGGTATTCAGGGGTTCCTTCCAGCTTCACAGCTCGGTGGCGAACATTACCCACGTGTTGAAGACGGAGATAAGGATCGTATCCTTTCCGAACTTCAGAATCTCGTAGGAACATTCCTCTCAGTAATCATTATTACTGCAGATCAGAATGAAGGTAAGCTTATTTTCTCTGAGAAAGGGCCTCAGGAGAAGGAAGAAAAAGAAGAGAAGGTAAGCAAGTACGAAGTTGGTGATGTTGTTGAAGGAGAAATCACTGGCGCAGTTGACTTTGGTATCTTCGTAAAGCTTGAAGAAGGTCTTGAAGGACTCGTACATATCTCAGAACTCGACTGGGGTCTTGTAGAGGACACACGAGCACGATTCAAGGTTGGAGACACAGTGCAGGTGAAGGTTATCGAAGTGAAGGATGACAAAATCTCACTCTCTATCAAACAGCTTCGCGAAAACCCGTGGGTTGGCGCAGCCAAGAAGTACAAGAAGGATCAGGTAGTACCAGGAGTTGTTATCAAATACAACAAGCATGGTGCGCTTGTATCAATCGAGGAAGGTGTTGCAGGGCTCGTACATATCTCAGAATTTGAGAGTGAAGAGAATCTCAAGAACACTCTCTCACTTGGTCAGAGCTATGATTTCACGATCACACTCTTTGAGCCGAAGGAACAGAAGATGACGCTTTCTTTCAAGAAAGACTAGTCGGAAAAGTAAAAACACCCGGCACGTGCCGGGTGTTTTTACTTTTACAAAAAATATAATCTGCGTAGAATAGAAAATATGCTTTTCGTAAAATTATATCCATTTGCACTGATCCTTGTTAGCTTTGCGCTCACCGTCTCACTCGGTATAGAACCATATGTAATAACACTCCCTTCACCCGAAGGGATGCAGGCAGCACTCATTAGTATTGTGCTACTTCTTATAAACCATACGTGGCTCATGACTGCTACAGAACTCACTCGTGGGAAGTTTAAACTGCAAGCAACACCAGAAGAGTGGGCTGAAAAAGGACAAACTGCCGACGACGCTTCAAAGGAAGGTCTTCAGGAACTTACGCGACACCACAACGCACATCGAAACACAACTGAGAATACCCTGTATTTTGTATTGCTCGCTACACTATTTCTACTTACTTCTCCATCAGTTCACGCTTTATATGTTCTCTTAGTCGGCTTTAGCGTAGCTCGTCTTGGATATACCTATAGTTATCTCGTTGGCAATACGAACCTTCATGGTATTTTTATGAGTCTAACACTAATCGCCACGTACAGCTTGGCTCTCTCGCTACTTGTACGTATATTTGCATAGCATTGGTATTTGCACACAAAAAACCACGAAGGTGTGTTTCTAATTAAACCGATTCATCGCCTTCTCCTTCCCTTCTTTCACAAGCAGACTTAATGCGTCCACCATATCTGGAAGCAGTGACTCCAGTTTCCCCTGCTCTCGTTTTGAAAATTCTTGCAAGACAAACTTTGCACGTCTATCTCCACACGGTGGTTTTATATTTCCAAAAAAAGATGTCGGTGAAATACCGACACGAAGACGAACAAACGCCTTTGTGTCGAGTGTGTCAATCACTGATTGCACACCATTATGATTCCCTGCTCCTTGATTGTATCCAATCTTAAATTCGCCGAACGGCAACGCGAGCTCGTCATGAACAAGCACAAGATCCTCCGATTTCTCAATCGCCTTTTGCACCGAGCTTCCGCTCTTATTCATAAATGTTGTAGGCAGAAGTAGTCGCACTTCCACACCATCGATAACTCCTTCAGAAATTTCTCCCGCATATTGAGCTGAAGAAACAAACGATGGAAAATTATTTGCTGCAGCAAATGCACGCACGACCATCTCCCCAACATTATGTCTGGTGTTTGTATATTCCGTACCTGGATTTTGTAGTCCAACAACCGTAATCATGTACGTCAGTATATCATTTTAATTCGCACAACATCATTTTGCTTGTGTCGAGTCGTGCTCCAGACTATAATGGTATCCAATTCTATGGAGAAGCACGACTCAAAAACTATGAACGACACTTCAACAAAAAACGAAGCGTCTGACGCAACGACTTCCCAAGCCCCTACCTCAAATCCAGAAAAAAAAGAAAGTGTCTTCCAAGAACTTGTCCGGTTTGTACTTATCACGCTTATTATTGTCGTACCAATCCGCATATTCATCGCTCAGCCATTTATTGTCTCTGGTTCATCAATGGTCGACACCTTCCATTCAGGTGAATATCTCATCGTGGACCAGCTCACCTATCGTTTCAAAGAGCCCGCGCGTGGTGATGTGATTGTGTTTAGATATCCTAACGATCCTTCAAAACACTTCATAAAGCGCATTATTGGTATCCCTGGTGACATTATTACGATACAGAATAATTCAATTACTCTCTCAAACGAATCATTGGATGAAGATATCATCCTCGAAGAGCCGTATGTCGCTAAAGATGTAGTGTATAGTCCGATGACTGCAATCCTAAAGGAAGATGAGTACTTTGTGCTCGGTGATAATCGCGCAGCAAGCTCAGACTCTCGTATTTGGGGAATCCTCCCCAAAGAAAATATAGCTGGACGAGCATTTATTCGCCTCTTTCCACTCAACCTTATAGACGTGTTCCCTGGCAAACACCAGCTGCTCCTTACAGACGCAAGTTCATTACCAGACCAATAACAGCATGGCCGTATGAGTACTAATATTTCACCAACAGAATTTCTTAAAGTAGCGACAGAGACGGCGCAGTATTTTGGTTTCCAAGATCTTGAGACACTTAAGAAAGACCCTGCGTGCAAGGAGTGCACCAAAAAAGTTTCGACAAAAAACGCGGCGGCGGCAGACCGAAAACTAGATGCACTGCATGGTCTCCTTACGCGTGGTGCCTGCACCTACTTCGAGCAGAAACTCAACAACATTGAAGGCCCTGTGCTCCTCTACAGCATTGATGCGGTACCGCGCAGTGGAGAGACTTCATTTTCTTTCCATATTCTTAACGTAGAAAAAAGTATTGCTGAAACAATGCTCATTCAAACTATACGTACACTCCTTAACGAAATGAATCTGCCAAACCACAACATCCGGATCAATTCTCTCGGTGATCCAGACTCTATGGCTCGATACATTCGAGAGCTTACTGCCTTCCTTCGCAAGCGTATCGACACACTTCCTCCAGACGCTCGAGAGCTCATGAAAGAGCATGCGTTTGCAACACTTCGGAGACTGGTAGAAAAAAATGACGAACTTGTACACAAGACACCAAGCTCGCTTGAATACCTGAGTGACCCAAGTCGAAAACACTTCCGTGAAATTGTTGAGTTCCTCGATATGAGTGAGACCATGTATGAGATCGACTCAAAGCTCATTGGACATCATCAGTGTTACTCGGACACTCTTTTTGCAGTTGATGTACATGATAAAAACTTTGAAAAACTTGAACAGCAACCACTCTACATTCGCGGCGGACGTTATCATTCTTTTGTATCACGAATGACTAAAGACCCTGTTCCTGCCGCTGGTGCTGTGGTTGTGCTTCGCAACAAAAAGGCACCTGCACGGAACCCGCGTCCATCAAAGCCAAAAAATCCTAAGGTGTTTGTGGTGCAGATTGGTTTTGGACCAAAAGTGCGTTCTCTTCTCTTGGTTAACGAACTCAAACATGCAGGAATTCCTGCAACACAGGATATTATTAGCGACTCACTCTCTGGTCAGCTTCATAAAGCAGAAGAATGTGGCGCAAAATATGCAGTTATTATTGGACAGAAGGAGTTTGTCGATAAAACTGCCATTGTGCGAAATCTAAAAAATCAAACACAAGAACACGTCCCATTGGACAAAATCGTAAGCCACCTCAAACGAGTAGCACGATAAACAGTTTTCATGTGAAAAACAGGTTGCGAGCCTACGTCCGCTATGGTATGCTTTCGCCCACATATGGCAAATAACGTTGAAGTAGAAAAGAATAACCAAGAGAGCACCGCGAACCTTATTCGTCGTTTTACGCGTCGAGTACAGGGATCAGGCATTATTCCACGCATGCGAAGCAACCGTTACTTCTCACGCACAAAGTCTGAGAACGTTCGTAAGGAAGCTCGTCTCAAAAAGCTTCAAGGGAAGGAGCAGTACGAGAAATTGGTAAAGCTCGGAAAAATCCAAGAACGACCTCGAGGATTCCGTCGCCGATAAAGAAAAGCCCGCGAGCCAAAGGCTCGCGGGCTTTTTGGTTTCAACATACGGTATACTTAACACACTATGGAAACATTCTCTGTATCAGCGACGGTACGCACGTACCCAAAACATTCATATCAGAAAATAAAAGAAGCGGTTCTTGGAAAAAAGTACGATCTCTCACTTGTTTTTGTTGGAGAAGACCGTGCTCAGTCATTGAACAAAAAATACAGAAAGAAGACTTACATTCCTAACGTGCTCTCCTTCCCGCTTGATGAAACCAGCGGAGAAATGTATATCTGTCCAAAAGTTGCTGAACGCGAAGCGGTAAAATTTAATATGACTCCTCGAAAATATGTTGCATATCTATTTATCCACGGATTACTTCATTTGAAAGGATACGGTCATGGGGATACAATGGAGCGTAAGGAGCGTGCGTATATGCGCACGTATTTCGGTTCGTAAATCATACACAATTACAGCAATATGGCAGACAGAATAGTTACAGGAATTGACGTAGGAACCTATCAGGTAAAGGTTGTTATTGCTGTCCGTCCTAAGAAGGACTCCAACCGAACACTCCCGCAAATTATTGGTACTGGATACTCAGAGTCCCGTGGGCTCAGAAACGGCTATATCATCAACGAAGGTGACGTGGCGCGTAGTGTCCGAAATGCTATCGCTCAGGCTGAAAAGGCTGCTGAAGTGAAGGTGAAGCATGCATATCTCTCAATGGGCGGTATTGGGCTCGATGAGATTCGCTCTCATGGTGAAGTAATTACTTCTCGAGCAGATTCAGAAATCACACAAATTGATGTCGAGAAGGTCATGCAGGATAGTGAGGAACGAGTTATGGAGAATATCCCTAACAACAAAATCCTCCACGCAGTACCTCTTTCTTTTACCGTAGATGGCACTCAGGTACTCGGCCGACCACATGGCATGAAAGGGACAAAGCTGGAGGTTGAGACACTTTTTATTACCTCACAAGAACAACACCTTAATGACCTCGTAAGTACTGTAGAAAGCGTTGGTATCGTCGTTGACGATGTTATGGCCTCACCGCTTGCGGGAAGCCTTGTGATGCTCACGAAAGCACAAAAACGCGCAGGGTGTGTCCTCGCTAATATCGGTGCTGAAACGGTCTCTATCGTTGTTTTTGAGAACAATATCCCTATCTCACTTAAAGTATTCCCTATTGGTTCAAGCGATATCACCAACGACATCGCACTTGGTTTTAAAATCCCCCTTGAAGAGGCAGAAAAAATTAAGCGTGGTGCAATGCTCGACGTTTCTTATTCAAAGCGCAAGCTAGACGAGATTGTTTCAGCTCGACTCACTGATATTTTTGAACTTATTGATGCACACCTTAAAAAAATTAAGCGTGACGGTCTTCTCCCTGCTGGAATTATCATCACTGGTGGAGGATCAGGAATCACTACAGTGCAAGACCTCGCTCGTGCCTCACTTCGACTTCCTTCAAAAATTGCTACTCTTGACCCGAAGCAAAACAACAAGGTCAAAGACGCTTCATGGGCAGTTGCGTACGGACTCTGCATGTGGGGAGTTTCTGAAGACGATGATGAAAGCGGTGTCTCAATGGCACGAAAAACTGGAAGCACATTGATGCACTGGTTTAGACAATTTCTTCCATAAGACTAGGTTTCAAAAGGCTCTGAGCGCCACATATTTTAATAAAACACAAACGCACGAAAGGCGTAGATGTCAATATCGTGACAGATATTCATGGTCGCGGTATGATGGTCCATACGACGTTTTGGAGGTAATTAAGAAATTGATTGTATGGAAAATATTAAAACAGCGGTTGAATCATTTGCACGTATTCGTGTAGTTGGAGTTGGAGGATCAGGAGGTAACGCTGTTAACCACATGGTTGACTCAAAAGTGAAAGGTGTTGAGTTTGTTGCTATCAACAGTGACGCGCAAGACCTGCACCATTCACTCGCAAAGAAGAAAATTAACATCGGAAAGAATCTCACTCGAGGTCTTGGTGCTGGAGGTAATCCTGATATGGGACGACGTGCTGCAGAAGAGACTCGTGAAGAGATTGCCAACACACTTAAGGGTTCTGATATGATCTTCATCACCGGAGGTATGGGTGGTGGTACAGGTACCGGAGCTGCACCTGTGGTTGCTAAGATTGCTCGAGAAACTGGAGCGCTTACTGTTGGTGTGGTAACCAAGCCTTTCCTCTTTGAAGGACAGGAGCGTATGCGTCTCGCGCTTCAGGGAATCGCTGAACTCAAAAAAGAGGTAGATGCTCTTATTATTATTCCAAACGATCGTCTCCTTGCTATTGTCGACAAAGAAACGAGTGTGAAAAACGCATTCGAAATTTGTGACAATATACTCAAACAAGCAGTTGAGGGTATCTCAGACCTCATTACTATGCCCGGTATTATTAACGTTGACTTCGCTGACATCCGAAGTGTCATGGAGAACGCAGGTTCTGCACTCATGGGCGTTGGACAAGCATCTGGTGAAAAACGAGCGGAAGAAGCTGCACAATCTGCCATTAACTCCCCTCTTCTCGAAGTTTCTATCAACGGTGCGAAGGGTGTGCTCTTTGCGATCGCTGGAGGAGATGACCTTGGAATGCTCGAAGTACAAGATGCTGCACGCGTCATTACAGAATCTATCGATCCACACGCGAAAGTCATCTTTGGAACAACCAACGATAACAAGCTCAAGAAGAACGAGATTAAAGTTACCGTTATTGCAACAGGATTCCCTGAATCAGAAAGTGCACTTAACGAGCTAAATAGTGCTTCTGGATTTGATGACACAGAAGAAAGAGCAAGCACTGAGGCTCGCGGACATATCTTCAATTCAATTGGTGGTTCAAAAACTACTGAGAAATCAGCGGCAAAATCTAGCGACAAAAAAACAGAAGCTACAGCGAAGGATCCAAAGCCAGTTGACCCAATGGACGAAGACGATGACGAAGACTGGGGAGCGGTACCAGCTTTCCTTCGAAGAAGCAAGCTGAAGTAACGCGACCAAGTCATAAGACTGGGGCAAAAAACGTAAAGCAAAACGAGACCTACGTCTCGTTTTGTAGTTTTTTGAAGCGTAAACGATGTTTTTCTTCCTGCCAAAAAGAAAAACGAGTGCGCTGGGACAGCAAGTACTTATGAGCAAAGCGAATTAGTAACCTGCGTCAGTTCCTGCATTTCTCCGCCGAAGCAAATTAAAGTAGTTCATACCTTAAACCGGTTTCCAAAGGAGCGCCTCACGGCGCTCCTTTGTGATACAATGACCTTCATTAAAATTGTTATCTAACTCATTTAATATGTACGATCTTATTATTATCGGTGGTGGACCAGCGGGAGTAAGCGCTGGCGTATACGCGTCTCGAAAGCAACTCAAATCACTTTTTATCACAAAAGAATGGGGTGGCCAGAGTATTGTATCTGAAGATATTCAAAACTGGATTGGAACACCACATATTAGTGGTACTGACCTTGCGAAATCTTTTGAAGATCATCTTAAAGAGTACGCTGGTGATATTGTATCTATTAAGACAGGTGTACTTGCCGAATCAGTACAGAAAACAGAAGACGGATTTGAGGTAACTACCGATGATGGTGATACGTACACGAGTAAGGCTGTCCTCATCACGACCGGCTCAGGACGACGAAAGCTCGAAGTGTCGGGAGCTGAAGAGTTTGATAACAAAGGCCTCACCTATTGTGCATCATGTGATGGACCTCTCTTCTCTGGACAGGACGTTATTGTTGTAGGTGGCGGAAATGCTGGATTCGAGACAGCAGCTCAACTTCTTGCCTATGCAAAGAGCGTTACCCTCCTCCATCGCAGTGATGCATACAAGGCAGATCCTGTAACCGTCGAAAAAGTTCTTACTCATGAGAACATGACCGGTATCCTAAATGCAGAACCAACTGAAGTATTTGGTGAGGGGTTTGTCAAAGGGGTGAAATATACAGACAAAACAACCGGTGAAGAAAAGACTCTCGATGGCACAGGTGTCTTTGTAGAGATTGGTGTTGTGCCAAATACTGGATTCCTTGAAGGAGTCGTAGAACTTGATGAATACAAACGTATTGTCATTGATCCATGGACACAACAAACAAACGTCTCAGGGATTTGGGCAGCTGGTGACTGCACAAATATCAAATACCATCAGAACAACATTTCAGCAGGAGATGGTGTAACCGCACTTGAAGATATCTACGTAACGCTGAAAGCAAAGTAGTTCCTCCTTACCGGACAGAAAATCCCGAGCTTCTGGGGCTCTGGATTTTGTATTATTTAGATCTTCATGTTATAAGCATACATAGGGAGGACAACATTCACGCCAAACAACCCTTTAGAGGAAAGGAGGAAGATATGTTGTTGGCGAACATTCTTGGAATACTGTTTCTTGTTCTGATTCTTGCGAGCGTTTTGTATGCCGCAATCAAGCGGAAAAAGGATTTCAGAGATGAGGTACACTTACCTACCTTTAAGGAACGCTGCCGGTGGCGACGGGTGCGAGGGCGAACAAGTGACCTCTACTGATCAAGAGGGCCTGATTCATTTCAGGCCTTTTTTGTATACAAAAAATCCCAGCTGGCATATTCCAGCTGGGATAAGATCAGTTTAGGGATCCGCTTCTTATCATGACTATCTTCCAATTCTTACGAATCAGAAGCATTTCATCCTTGTAGTTCTCTGCACAAATTTCGTGGAGAGAATCAGAAAGAGTTTGCCGAAGTTCTTCGGCGTTTTCGTGTTTGACACGCCACCGTGCTGTCATTCCTTCTTTTGTGAGGACATCTTTTTCTTCTATGAGTGCGTAATAGTAAGCTGAATAGAGACGTCGCACTCGTCCATCAACCACTTCACCAATCACAACACTGTCTTCAGAGACCTCCAGTGGTGGTTCAATACAATCACTGTCACTTAATTGACCAACCTGTTCTTCAACAAATGGAGACCAGTCCACCATTTTATTCCTCCTCAAACTTTCAAAAATGGATTTTCTAAATGTGATTATAATATATATTAATATATATGTCAAAATACTTCCTCTTGCTCTCCCTTTAAAACACTGGCTTTTTCTCATTTTTTTTTGTAGTATATGCGTCACGGTCCCATCGTCTAACGGCTAGGACGTCAGGTTTTCATCCTGGAAATCGGAGTTCGATTCTCCGTGGGATCACACGTGTGTACAGCTTTACTTAACTTATAACTAAATCTATGGAATTTTTACCTTACATTCTTCATTGGGGATCACCACTCGGTATTGGATTGTTTCTTTTCTTTACAATGACCGGTCTGGGTATCTTCTTCTGGGGAGTATCGAAAATGAAATAACAAAAAACCGCCCTCTAGGCGGTTTTTGCGTTCCCTACTCCACTGGAGTCTCGGGAGCATTCTCTGCTGGAGTTTCCTCAGCAGGCATAGGCTCTACAGGAGTCTCTGGAGTCATTTCTGGAGCAGGTGCTTCAGATGGTACCTCCGGTGTTGCCATAGGCTCCGCGTCTGGAGCTGTCACTGGCTCGTTATTGTCATCCATGATGATATATCGTTGGTTAACTGACAAAGTCTCAGTATAACAGACAACACCCTCTCTTTTGGTGACACTGTGTATTGAGTTCAAATACCCACATGGACATGCTAGTATAGGCATCATCAAATGAATTTTCAGTGTCCGGTTAGCTCAGCTGGTAGAGCGCTACATTGACATTGTAGAGGTCACAAGTTCAAGTCTTGTACCGGACACTGAGTATTTATTGACACATCACGAAAGTGAGCGTAGTGTAAATATTGGATCTCCCAAGCTTGCCATAGCTAGGATTTCTAAAAGCAAACACCTTGCCCCGACATTTGTCGGGGCTCTTTTTTTATAAAGATATTTATCGTATAGTGCACAGACTATGAATATACTCAGTATCGAGACATCATGTGATGAAACAGCGATTTCCATTGTGAAAGCAACGGGAGATTTTCCAAATGCAACCTACGAGATACGTGGCAATGCACTTTTTTCACAGATAGACATCCACCGTGAGTACGGGGGTGTTTTCCCAAATGTAGCAAAGCGAGAACATGTAAAAACTGTCCTCCCTATGCTCGAGAAGGCGCTTCGAGAAGCAGAGTCCCTTGAAGAACAAACTGAAGAAATGCCTACAGCAAAATTTGAACATCTTCCTGAACTTCTCAGTCATGAGACAGGCCTCGCAGAAGAGATCACAAGATTCTTCAAAAAATATTCGGTACGAGACATCGATCTTATTGCGGTTACCAACGGACCAGGTCTTGAGCCTGCACTGTGGGTTGGAGTAAATTTTGCACGTGCACTTGCGTCAATTCTTGATGTTCCTGTGATTCCGACAAATCACATGGAAGGTCATATTCTTTCCTCTGTTTTTGATGGAGAGAAACTTCCGCAGATCTCCTTCCCTGCTATCTCTCTACTTATTTCTGGCGGACACACGCAACTTGTCCAGAGTAACGACTGGCAAACCTATACGCTTCTCGGAGAAACGCGTGATGATGCTGTAGGAGAAGCTTTTGATAAAGTTGCACGTATGATGGGACTTCTATACCCAGGTGGACCAGAGATAAGCAAGCTTGCGCTGCGAGCGCGTGAAGAAAATCTGCCTCAGTATGCAGATCTGCCAAAACCAATGCTCCATTCTGATGATTTTGATTTCTCGTTCTCCGGACTCAAAACAGCTGTTCGCTATACCATTGCAGACAAAAAGCTCACAGAAGACGAAAGATCAGCTCTCGCGCGTGATTTTGAGGACACTGTGACCGAAGTACTCAAAAAGAAGGCAAAGCGTGCTCTTGAGGAAACAGGGGCGCAAACCCTTATTCTTGGGGGCGGTGTTACGGCAAACACCCACATCAGATCCTCTTTTGAAGAAATGATTGCGTCTGACTTCCCTGAAGTATCTCTCTATCTACCCGGTCGAGCACTCTCAACAGACAACGCTATTATGATTGCGCTTGCAGGACACGCACATGCTCTCGAGCCACACGATGTATCAAACCTCAAAGCTGAAGGAAATCGCTCAATCGCGACAAACTAGTCGTTTGCTGAAATGGCCAAAAATCGTTACTATTGCTCAATGACCAACGAAGAAACCCCGCAAATTCCAGAAATATTTTTAAAGCCGTACGACCCTGACCAAAACGAGAATACTATCTACTCACTATGGGAAGAAAGTGGTTTCTTTAATCCTGATGTCTGTATAGAAAAAGGTGTCACCGAGGCTGACGCAGAACCTTTTTCAATGGTACTTCCCCCACCAAACGTAACGGGAACACTCCATATGGGACATGCTGCCATGCTTGCTGTTGAAGACATTATGGTTCGATATAACCGCATGCAAGGCAAAAAAACACTCTGGATTCCTGGCACAGACCACGCTGCAATTGCAACACAATCTAAAGTTGAAAAAGAACTTGTAAAGAAAGAAAAGAAAAACCGTCATGATCTTGGACGAGAAGCGTTTCTTGAACGCGTACACGCATTTGCACAAGATAGCCATGACACCATTGTGAATCAAGTTCGAAAGATGGGTTCTTCTATAGACTGGAGCCGAGAAGCTTTCACGCTTGATGAAAAACGGGAATTTGCAGTACGCACCGCGTTCAAACGTATGTATGATGCCGGACTTATTTATCGTGGACACCGCATTGTAAACTGGGATCCAAAAGGTCAAACAACAATCTCTGATGATGAGATTGTGCATGTCGAACGACCAGCAACTCTCTACACCTTTAAGTATTCAAAAAACTTCCCCATTGCAATATCAACCACTCGTCCAGAAACAAAGGTCGGTGATGTCGCCGTTGCGGTACATCCCGACGATGAGCGTTATAAAGAGTTTGTTGGAAGAGAGTACGATCTCACCTTCTGTGACGTGCCTCTCCACATTACCGTTATTGCTGACGAGAGCGTTGATAAAGAATTCGGGACGGGGGCACTCGGTGTAACTCCAGCACACAGTCATATCGACTGGGAAATTGCAGACCGCCATGATCTTCCTCGACCGCAAGTAATCAACGAGTATGCACAGATGACTGTTTCTGGACGCCTTGAAGATCTTAAGGTGGGACCAGCGCGTGAGGCTGTTGTTGAGTGGTTGCGTGAAGAAAACTTGCTGGAGAATGAAGAAACCACAAATCAAAATGTATCCACTGCAGAACGTACCGGCGCAGTTATCGAGCCACTTCCAAAAGAACAATGGTTTATTACCGTAAACAAAGAGTTCCCTATAGAGCACTCAAAGATCTCCGGTATTAACACTGGTGACATGGTGACTCTCAAGCAACTTATGCGAACTGTTGTCGAGAGTGGTGAGACTGAAATCTTCCCTGATCGTTTTGAAAAAATCTACTACCACTGGATCAATAATCTTCGCGATTGGTGTATCTCGCGTCAGATTTGGTACGGGCACCGTATTCCAGTATGGTACAAGGGAGACGAAGTTTATGTAGGTACTGAAGCGCCAGATGGAGACGGCTGGGAGCAAGATCCCGACACACTCGACACATGGTTCTCTTCTGGTCTCTGGACTTTCTCAACGCTTGGTTGGCCTGAAGAGACTGATGACCTCAAGACCTACCACCCCACAACAGTTCTTGAGACTGGGTACGACATCCTCTTCTTCTGGATTGCGCGTATGGTGCTTATGAGCACCTTCCACCTTGGTGAAGTACCATTCAAGAATGTGTACCTCCACGGCCTTGTACGTGATGAAAAAGGACAAAAGATGAGTAAGTCACTTGGGAACATTATTGACCCACTTGATATGATCGAGAAATACGGAGCGGATGCGACACGTCTTTCTCTTATCGTAGGTGCTGCACCGGGCAATGATATTAAGCTTGCTGAGGATAAGGTTCGTGGATACAAAAATTTCGCAAACAAAGTATGGAATATCAGTCGCTTTGTGCTCACCAACACACTTGATGCACAAACTGAAAAACCAAACCTCTCAGAACGTGATGAAGAAATCCTTGCAAACCTTAATGCAACGGTGTCAGAAGTACAGGGTGAAATTGAGAAATTCCACCTCTATCTTGGAGCTGAAAAAGCCTATCACTACGTCTGGCACGAGCTTGCTGATCGGATTCTCGAGGAGTCAAAGGAGATCCTCAATGGAGACCGTTCTGAGGCTCGTACGGCACGCCAGTACGTACTTAGAGAGTGCCTCACTACATCACTGAAACTTCTTCACCCATTCATGCCATTTGTTACCGAGACAATCTGGCAGCATCTCCCAGAAGAAATACGCGATGCAGAAATCCTCATGATAGCCCCGTGGCCAAAAGCAAAGTAGTAAGATTGAAAAAACACCCTGTGCAGCTAGCTATACAGGGTGTTTTTATTTTTCCGACTGAATTAGTGGCGTCATTAATTCAGTCGTTACATTCTTCGGATCTCTACGAAATGAGTGACTCAATACGCTTTCGATCAAGCGCGATCCAACCGTCTTCCATTGGGAATTCTGCTTTTGCAAGATCAGCAATCTTATTGAATAGATACAACTGATCTGACTCTGTCTCTGCCTGCTCATTGATGAAATCAATTGCATCCGGCGCGAGAAGAATTTGTTCTTCCTCCGCACAAACTTGTACTAGTGAACGAGTTTCTTCTTTCTCTACTACAGTAGTTGTTTCTGGTTCAGCTTCAACGGTTGCGTCTGTGTCCACAGTCGTTGCCACAAACGGCATTACGGCAGGATTTTCTTCAGTTTTTGCCGCTCCAACAACATTGAAAAGTGGTCGCTTTCGAATCACGAGGATATATGCGATTGCCACCCCCCAGAGTGCAAGGAGTGTGTAAAACACCGACGTAAGGAGTGGACCTGCTTCAAATCCAGTATATGGAACCTGAGAAAGTGCAATTCCGGCCACAAGTGGCTGTTGTGTACGTGTTACGGATGCTGAAGCAACAGAACCATTTTCGTCAACCTCAATTTCTACACGACAAGTACGGGTTCCTTCATCGTTGTACACAGTAAGAGTGAATGTTGTATCTTCATCTGGATAGACGTACATACTATCATCATCTTCATCATATTTTCGACGATCACTTGAGCTGTGACGAGTGTCGAAATACTCTTCCCCGTGATTGTCACGAAGTCGAATATCTTCTGCTCGAGTGTTGTCCCATGAGAGACGAACTCGATCTCCTTCATCGATATGTTCATCTGACGCATCGAGGTCACAACGTGGACGATCGTTATTGTTGTCATTATCATCATCTACGTGTACGTATGTACTGCATGTCACCTCGTCGTTTCCATTTCGTGCTGTAAGTACGTATCGCTGTTCGTCGTCTTCGTCTGCTTCAATCCGAATATCTCCATCGCTTGAGACATATCCAATACCATGATCAATCCAGACACTGTCTGCATCTGTAGTCCGCCAATAGAGACGAAAATCTTCTCCATCTTCGACATATGACGGACTTGCATAGAACGAATCACACGAAAGATCGTTGTCATTATGAGAAACAGGCACATCATCTTCAATAACAGTCACCTGTGTCGTACATGTAACCTCATCGCCTTCACCATTGTTGACAGTAAGCGTAAATACTTCTGTATCGGTCACGTGCACACTTCGTGAACCATCAAGCGATACTGAGCCCACTCCTCGGTTGATAGATACATTTGATGCATGTGTGGTGTCCCAGTAAAGCGTGACAGCTCCTGAACTACTTCGAAGACTTGGGCTTGCATAAAATGCATCACATCGAGGGTTCTGGGCCGGACTTGGATCAGGGTCAGGAGTTGGTGAATTTTCTACATATACTGAAGTTTGGCACGACACCGTGTGTCCATCTCCCCATGCTGTAAGCACAAAGGTACGAGTATTAAGGACATACACACTTCGTGAACCATCCTTAGAAACACTACCAACACCACTAATACTTACTGTGTCGGCATCCTTTGTATCCCAAGAAAGTGTAACGCTCCCTCCTCCAGCTGGTAGTGAGTTTCGGCTAGCAGAAAACGACTGGCATACCGGATAATCATCATGACTATTTGTTGGCCAGTTATATCCTCCGTAATACCAGTTTCCTCCGTAGTATCCACCACTGTAATAATTATCATTGTAGTAGTAACTATCAGAATAATAATCGTCTACGTAGTAACCATCCCAGTCATTCCATGTGCTACCTCCTGAAGAAGAGTCATTCCAAGTTGAGCCACCATCCCAGTCATTCCATGTGCTACCTCCTGAAGAAGAGTCATTCCAAGTTGAGCCACCATCCCAGTCATTCCATGTGCTACCTCCTGAAGAAGAGTCATTCCAAGTTGAGCCACCATCCCAGTCATTCCATGTGCTACCTCCTGAAGAAGAGTCATTCCAAGTTGAGCCACCATCCCAGTCATTCCATGTGCCAAACTGAGCAGACACTATGCCTGGAGCAGAAAGCACTGCAAAAAAGACCGTCGCCATGACAGGTACTCGAAGTGTAGAAATCATAATATGTGTTCGATTGTTCATAATTATTCTGCACACTGAATAAAATCAATGCGTATATCAAAAATGGAATGCTGCCATTACTGATACACAAATTGATTCTTCTGAATCAATTTAAAAAGAGAATTCGGTGGCATGGCGCTATGGCGCCATGCCACGAAGCTTAGTACTCGGTGAATTTCTGCCGAAAAGCATCATACTTGACGCCCATGAAGTTCCCGCAGTACAAGTTGAGCCACGGTACGTCATTTTCGTCGAGGAGCAACCATTCATTTTCCGATTCGCACCGGCGATTGAATGTGAGGTCAAAGATCTGGCCATACTCATCGTTACGAGTCATCCATATACCTCGACCGAGAAGGGTATCCGTACACCGGACTTTTTTCGAGCGACTGATAAGTCGACGAATGTCATCCGGATGAGTAATAGTCACACCGAGCCGACGTTCCGTAAATGCAGCAAATCCTGCATACGAAATACGAAAAAGTCGATCATAGACCTCCTTATCTGAAAAGGCGGCACTCAGTTGATCCGGGGTAATGGGATGTTTTTCCCAAAAACCAGGGAACCACCGATCAACGTACTGAGAAATGCTCTCGCGAGAAACGTTGCGACTCTCACGACAATCGTCCCAGTACCGATACCACGATTGGCGACTACCGTTATCGTAGAGACCTTCGTAAATGATGCGACAACCACGCTGCTGATAAGCACGATCATCTTTGTTCATCTCTCCTGGCCTGTGATGACCAGGTACAAGTCGCCAAGTTTGTCCATTCTCACGGATCACTTTGGGAGGATCTTGTTGATCGACTTGTCCGCGATTGTTTGACGCAATACCTTCACGAAAATTGCTTGCGCAAGCCGGGAGTGTCATCAGAAGACAGCACAACAAGCTGATTTTGAATGCCTTCATGGCGATTCTCCTTTTTTTTCTCAAAAAACAGTTCCCTCCGCTCTCGCATTGGGACTCCGAAAAGTCCCTCGCAAATTGCGCGGAACTTACTCCTGAGAAACTACTTCCAAAGAGAAAGTTCCGTACACACGTACAATACTCCAAAAACGACTATTGTTCTGATTATAACGTAAGCAGACTCTTTTGTCAATATTTCTGCACTTCCCCACTCTTATATGAAAAATAGCAATATATCGCTTGATTTTAGGTGTTATACTACACACATATGACTCTTTTGCCTTTCTTCTTGGCTTTTTTTGGTGGTGTTATTCCGGCTTTCTTCTGGCTCTGGTTTTGGCTAAGAGAAGATAAGCTTCACCCTGAACCACGGAGGCTCATTATTCGCACATTTGTAACAGGAATGCTTCTGGTGCCAATAGCTCTTGTTTTACAATGGTACACCAACCAATATTTCACTGGTGGCACACTCACTTTTACGTGGGTAGTCATTGAAGAAGTCTTGAAATACGGTGGCGCGCTTGCGGTAGTACTCTGGCGATGTCATGTTGACGAGCCTATAGACTATATGATTTATATGATCACTATCGCACTTGGTTTTTCGGCTCTTGAAAATGCATTCTTTATCTTTACCCCAATTTCTCTTGGAAATGTCTCCGATTTCCTCCTTACAGGAAATTTCCGATTCCTTGGAGCAACACTCCTTCATGTTCTTGCTTCAGGAACGATTGGTATTGCTATGGCGCTCTCCTTCTACAAGAAAGACAGCCTCAAAATATTATTTTCAACAATTGGGTTGTTCATAGCCATCCTATTGCATGCACTGTTTAACTTTTTTATAATTAAGTCAAGTGGAGGAGCACTCCTTAATGTATTCCTCTTCGTCTGGCTCGGTATTATTATCCTCTTTTTCGCCTTTGAAAAAGTAAAACTCATTCAGAAAAAACATAACCCTTCAGCACTATGAAAAAACCCTCATTTCTAGAACGACTCACTGGCACCGATCGCTATGATTCGGACGAATTTGAAAACGACGAGATGTATCAGGATGAGGAAATACAGGATCCTGAGGATGAGTTAGAGGATACATGGGACGATGAAGGATCTGTTCCTGAAGAAGAAGCGGACGGGGAACTTCCTATCGACATGTTCCAGACAGACGACTCTATTGTTATTCGAGCACTTGTCGCTGGAGTAAAGCCAAGCGATCTTGATATTGCCATTACTCGTGATATGGTGACCATTAAAGGTCAACGTGAAGAAATGCAAGAAGTTCCTGATGACAAATATTTCCACAGAGAGCTTTTCTGGGGTTCGTTCTCTCGTACCATACTTCTTCCCGACGAAATCATCATCGACGAAGCAGAGGCGAAGGAAAAACATGGTCTCCTTGAAGTGGTACTTCCACGAATTGATAAAGACCGTGCAACAAAGCTGAGTGTTAAAGTTGGAAAATAATATCCTACACATAAACAAAAGACAGCCCGCATTCGCGGGCTGTCTTTTGTTTATGTGCTTGGGAGCAGGCTCGGTCACAAGTTACTAATTATTTTGTTCAATTCTTCCAAAATAATAAGTGCTTTCGACCCCGACTCGGCCACAACCTCAACTTCGTTTCGGTTGGCTCTACGGCCTCCGTCTTTCGAGCCTGTCCCGAAGCTACAGAATAGCAACAGCCCAGACACATTCGTGTCTGGGCTGGCTATGTGTGCTTGGGAGCAGGCTCGAACTGCTGACCCTTCGCTCTTCAGGCGAATGCTCTACCAACTGAGCTACCCAAGCGTATTGAATCTATTGAGGAATATCTCCACCACCCAGAATATCTCCGAGCCCCTTTAATCCTGGCAATTGTTCTATACCTTGGATAAACGTGTCATATGATGAACCAAACGCTTCAAAGTATGGCTCCAATACATACAGATACAGTGCAAACGGAATTCCGATGAGAATTGCGTACCAGATAACTCGAAACACAAGACCGAGCACACTGTGCCGATACATCTTTTTGAGTAGTTTATTATTACTCGCAACAAGCCGGTTATTTTCTTCCAGCAGTCGCTTCATTTCAATGTGTTCCTCCTCTCGAGGCATAGACAAGATTATAGCAGAATATATTTAAAATCAAAGTTCAATTATGCTACAGTGGTTTCATTCTGCCTCCGTAGTTCAATGGATAGAACAGCTCCGTCCTAAGGAGAAAATGTGGGTTCGATTCCTGCTGGAGGCACCGGAACAAAAAAAACGAGACAAGAGTCTCGTTTTTTTTGTTCCGTCTACATCTTAACTAGATTTTCAAAAGCTCCTTCACTTTTCCTTCATCAAATCCCACAATCACATCATTTCCGATCTGAATGACAGGAACACCCATTTGCCCAGTCATCTCAATCATTTCTTGTCGTTTTTCTTGATCTGAAGCAACATCATATTCTTCAAATGCAACGTTATTTTCTTTGAAAAAATCTTTTGCCGCGTGACAAAAATGACAAGTTGGTGTTGTGTAGATGGTTACTTTTTCCATGAAATATGTGTACTAATTCGTAAGTATCACAAGTATACCAAAGCATGGACTATTCCCAAAATTTTATAAAATCAACAATCTTTTTTATGACAGAACCTTCTTCTTTTCTACGGTTTACAGTAGCTTTTTGTAAATCACTCTCCTCATCCCCTACCAAAATAATTACCTGTTCCCCTTCTTTTGCAATATCAAAACGACTTCTCAACTCTTCCTCAATTCCTCGTTCACTCTGTAAATGTTCAATATCTCCTTCAAGAGCTGCAGCACGATCTTTCAGACGAAGAAGTTCTTCTTCTTTCTCGGCCCTTTTTTGCGCCACATCTCTCTCTACCTTAAAACGTTCATATACACTTACCGAAAGAAAGGCTGAGAGAATAACAAGTACCAAAATAGTTACGGGCGAATACACCAGTCCACGGATCTTTCTTTTCTCATGAAAGTCAAACATATGTTACTATTCTACCATCAGTATTATGAGTTTCCTCTTCGATAAAAAAACACAAAGCGCGCTCAAGGGCATCTGGACCATAGTAGCTATCCTGATCATCGTGAGCATGATATTCGTCTTTTCTGGAGGCGCAGAACTCCTCGGATAGTTCTATTCTAGTGAGTTGGGGTGAGTGGGAATGAGTCGATGAGGACGGCTTCGACAATGAAGCGGTCATCTTTTGCACCAAAGGTATTACACGTCACGAGACTGAGACGTTTTTCGGTACCCACTGTTTCTACTGCGGCAACACTCGCCTTCTCTTCGTATACACGGTCTACGCGGTAAATATATTCAAAATCTGAAGACTGTACACGAATGAGATCTCCCCACTCAAGTGTATCGAGACCATTGAAGGCTTGGAAATTTCTGTTCTTCACCACCGGTAAATAACTTGAGTGTCCGAACAAAAACATACCCCCTGCAGAGAGTAGGTCCGCAGAATCTGGATGACGAACGACTCCGCCAAGAAGCGCCTTGTCGAGATCTGCCACATTTGTTGATGACGGATTGAGGATTACAACTTCACGGTCAAGCTTATCGATAATAATTCTATTTGGTGTAGCGTCCTCTGCAGTGGAAGCCATCTCTTTGGTTTCTTGTGTATTTTGTGACTCTGGTTCCTCTGGAATAAAGTCGACTGCAACGAGAAGACCGTACGAAAGTGCGGTCACCACAAAAAAAGTACTGAAGAATGTAAATTTCTTCTTCCAAATCTCCTCAAAAATTGCATCTATACGAAAAACCATGGGTATTTTCTTTATACAAAAAGCATACCTTACACCACCATTGTGTCAATGAGAGATATTGACATACCGTATTATACATTGTAGTATGGCGACATTACATATGAATATACAAATTTCAGAACCACAAAGCACAAAGGCAACTAAGGTACTCGCGACCATTGGTCTCGTGGCTATTTTGTTTGTACTACTCTTTCTTGCGGTGCAATTCGTACAATTTGCTTTTCCTGAAGCAGCTCAATCCCCCGCTGCAGTTATTGAAAGTAATGATCGATTTACTCAAGACGACGAGCCTATCCTGTCAGTAGCAGAACCTAAGGAGATTGAAGAGCCTGTTGAAGCAACCCTTCAACAAGAACCTCCTGAGCCTAACGTTCCTGCCGTGACACAGCCTGTAGTGTATCCATATGCTGATCTTCGAATCCGTGTAGAAAATATTGGCTTCATGTCTGGAAATGTATTTTTCAGCTCACCAATTATTGATAGCAACATTCGCGGTGGAATACAGTTTACGGTACAAAACATTGGGACAACACCATCTCAAAACTGGAGTATGCGCGTAAACCTTCCAAACGGTGAGATATATAATCTCACCAATCAGGCAGGTCTCATGCCTAACGAGGTTTCTGTTGTAACTATTGGTTTTGACCCTCGTAAACGCGATGGCGTCTATACATTTAATGCCACACTCAACTCAAGTGGAGAATCAAACACGTCCAATAACTACATAACAGGATCAATGACGTTTGTAGACTAGCAAAAAACCGGCTGAGGCCGGTTTTTTAGAGATCGATTGTTGCGTTCTTTGCATTAGATTGGATGAACGATTTTCGACTCGAAACATCTGTTCCCATAAGGATATCAAACACCTTGTCAGCCTCAGCGGCATCGTCGACGTTCACTTGCTTGAGGACACGATTTTCAGGGTTCATGGTAGTTTCCCAAAGCTCTTCTGGGTTCATCTCTCCAAGACCCTTATACCGCTGAAGACGTATGCGTGAGTTCTTCTTCTGAACAACCTCTGCACCCTCTTCTTCCTCATTTTCATCATCAGAGTCGTCGGCTTCAGTGTATTCAGAAACATCCTCACCAAGACTTTCTAATACTGAGAATTTCTCATCTTCAGTATACGCATAGAAAGATTCTTTTCCTTTTTGAATCTTGTAGAGTGGTGGCTGTGCAATATAGAGATACCCACCGTCAATTACTTCACGGAAGTGTCGGTAGAAAAGCGTAAGGAGAAGGGTTCTAATGTGTGCGCCGTCAACATCTGCGTCGGTCGCAATGATAATCTTGTGGTAGCGGAGTTTTTCAATATCAAATACGTCACCAATTGCTGTTCCTAGCGCGATCACAAGGTTTTTGATTTGCTCACTAGCAAGCATCTTGTCGATACGCGCGCGCTCCACATTAAGAATCTTTCCTCGAAGTGGGAGAATGGCCTGCGTACGTCGATCTCGACCCATCTTCGCAGAACCTCCCGCAGAATCTCCCTCTACGATAAAGAGCTCTGACTCTTCTGCGCTCTTTGTCTGACAGTCAGCAAGCTTCCCTGGAAGCGTCATTCCTTCAAGAGCTCCCTTTCGAAGTACAGAATCCTTTGCTGCTTTTGCTGCTTTTCGAGCCTTTACAGCAATAATCACTTTGTTGATAATCGCTTTTGCGTCATCAGGGTTCTCCTCGAGGAATGCATTGAACGCTTCTCCAAACACAGACTCTACTGCACTACGAGCCTCTACAGACCCGAGCTTTCCTTTTGTCTGGCCTTCAAACTGGATCTCTGGCATTTTTACCGAAATAACAGCAGTAATACCTTCAAGAACATCATCTCCGGTGAATGAACTGTCTTTTTCTTTAAGAATGTTGTTCTTCTTCGCGTAGTTATTGAGCGTTCGCGTCAGTGCGGTCTTAAATCCTGTCACATGCGTACCATGCTCTGGGTTATAGATATTGTTTGCAAAAGCAGAGAGCCGCGCAGAGATATCATCTACATACTGCAGTGCAACTTCCACAGAAAGTACTGCGTCATCGACATCATTCTTCTCAACATAGAAAATATTTTTATGTACAGGCTTCTGGTGCTGGTTATTGAAAGCAACGAGTGATTTGAGTCCTCCTTCGAAATAGAAACTCATTCGTGGGACCTCTATCTTCTGCTCTCCTATGAAAAGTACACCTTTCATATCGAGGTCTTTCTCCGCCTTTTCATCCATTTCACGTGCATCAATGACCTCAATGCGCATACCCTTCACTAAGTACGCCTGCTGACGCAAATGCCCCACAATGCGCTTGAAGTCATATGAAATCTCTTTGAAGATCTCTTCATCAGCCTGAAAAGTGATTACTGTTCCCTTTTGTTTTGAAGCACTGAGTTTTTTGACCTTTGCTTTTGCCTTTCCAATATTGTACTCCTGCATGAAGTACCCACCATCTCGATGCACCTCTGCAATAAGATGTGTTGAAAGCGCGTTTACCACAGACACTCCCACTCCGTGGAGTCCTCCAGAAACTTTGTATCCCTCACCACCAAACTTTCCTCCTGCATGAAGCGTCGTGAGGATTGTTTCAAGTGCAGATGTTTTTGTCTGCTTATGGGTATCAACTGGTATACCTCGTCCGTTGTCTGCAACACGAATATAGTTTCCTGGAAGAAGCGTTACTTCTACCCGATCTGCAAAGCCACCCATAGCCTCATCGCGTGAGTTATCGAAGACTTCCCAAATAAGGTGATGGAGTCCGTCGGGACCAGTGGTACCGATATACATTCCTGGACGCTTGCGTACCGGCTCAAGCCCCTCAAGAACGCTAATAGAAGAAGCGTCGTATCCGCTCGATTTTTCTGCCTTTTTAGCTGCTTTCTTTGTTGGTTTTACCTCCTTTTTTGGCATAAAAAATAATGAGCGAATATGCTCAAATGACCCCTATATTATAACAGATCCTGGAGAGAAAATCTTGCTCAAATTACCCTTAATTTCTGGGGATTTATCGTACTTCCCAACCCTTTTCTGTGACCACAGCATTAATACGCTCCATGACTGGATTTATCTCCTCGTCGGTCAAGGTTCCTTCGTATGACTGAAATACAAGACGGAACGCATATGATGTTTTTCCATCCTTAGAAAACTCATCAAAAAGTGTACTGCGAACAAGGAGATCTCCCGCTTCATCCATAAGCACCTTTTCAACTTCATCTGCTGAAACACCTTCTGTCCAAAGAGCAATGTCGCGAGATACATGCGGATACACTGAGAATGGTTTGTAGACAATGTCTTCGTCTTTTTCAAATGAATCATAACTATCAGGCACCGGAAGTTTCTCCAGCAGACTAGAGAGGTTCATCTCTGCAACACCTTTTTCAAGTGATACCTCCAGTGAAACTCCCAGAACTTCCTCAAGCACTTTCTGAGCCTCTCCTACCAATGCGTCATCCTTTGGTGTATAGCCTATCTGTTTTGTACGAACACCCCATGAAACCGATGCGTGTTCAAGAATACTTCCTTCCCCTTTTCCAAATACCGTACCGATTTCAAACACACGAACATCGTCTGTGCCTACAAGGTCAACAAACGGCATGTTTTTGTCGAGCACTTCCGTAATATTTTTTGCAAGCGTACTTCGCATACACCCTTTGTCACTCGCAAGAGCGTTGAGAAGTTTAACCTTGTCCTTTTTTCGGAACGAAGACGTAATAACTTCTGAGAAACCAAGCTGTAAGAGTGTCTTTCTGATCTTTTCACTGTAGTAATGCCGTGCATTCACCTCTAAAACATCCATCTTTTCTGGAGTCACTGAAGCAACATGATTGTATCCATAGACACGACCAACTTCCTCAATGTAGTCTTCTTCAATATTGAGGTCACTTCGCTCCCAAGGAGAAATAACCGTGAATACCTCATTCTCTTCCATGTACGCCACCCCAAGACGCGAGAGAATGTTCGCAACCTCTGCGGTGCTGAGCGAAAGTCCAAGAAGTGCATTGGTCTTTGCAAGTGTAAGTGTGGTGCGCACCTCTTCTTTCGGCGCTGGATATGTATCTGTAAACCCAACGAGTTCTCCTCCGGCAATATCCTTGATGAGATTTGCAACTTCCTGCAATGCGTATGGCACAAGCTCGGGAGACGGGCTGTTCTCAAAACGCTTTGAGGCATCAGTCTGAAGACGTAGTTTCTGGGATGCATTTCGTGTAATGACTGGATCGAAGTTTGCAGCCTCAAGAATAATTGTGGTTGTACCTTTGTCTACCTCAGCGTGCTTACCACCTTTTATACCTGCAATACCAAGTGGGGTACCATCTATATCCTCAATGACCTGAACGCCTGAAGAAAGCTCATACTCATCTCCTGAAAGTGTTGTCACTTTCTCCCCTTCTTTTGCAAAACGAACACCAAGCTTCCACGAATTATCTCCTCCGACCTTTGATGCGTCATAGGCATGAAGTGGCTGTCCCAAAGAAAGCATGACGTAGTTGGTTGCATCTACCACATTGTTGATCGAACGCTGACCAAGAGCCTCGAGACGGTGCTTGAGCCACTCTGGAGATTTTTTGATTTCGATACCCTCCATGAACGCGAGCCCCATACGTCTACAACCCTTCTCATCTTCAATAGAGATTTGAAGTTTGTCTGTCTTAGGAAGCGTTACGTCATCCTTGAATGGATCTTTTGTGAGATTCACATCAAGGAGCGTCGCGAGTTCGCGTGCGATGCCACGGTGGCAAAGACAGTCACTCGAACGGTTTGGTAACACATCAATATCGATCACACCTCCTTCCACACCTTCAATTTCAAAAGCATGAAAGGTCAGAAGTTCATCAATCTTTTGTGGTGTAGGTGTGGCATCACCTAAGTATTCTGCTATCCATTCGTGTAGTACTTTCATATTTAAAATTGTGATACAAATCGAAGATCACCACTATATAGATTGCGAACATCATCAAGTCCGTACTTCATAAAGCCGATCCGGTCGATACCCATACCAAATGCAAAACCTGAATATACTTCTGGGTCGATTCCTGCGTCACGAAGTACGTTTGGATGAACCATACCCGCCCCCATGATTTCTACCCACTTCCCTGCAAGCTTACTTTCTCCGGTAACCTTCATATCAACCTCGACCCCCGGCTCAACAAACGGAAAGAAGCTTGGGCGGAAACGTACTTCTGCCTCTCCGTCGAGAAACTTCGAGAAGAAATATTCGAGTGTTCCCTTAAGGTGCCCAAGATTAACTCCTTTATCTACGTACAGTCCTTCAAGCTGATGGAACTGTGCCTCATGCGTTGCGTCAGTAGCCTCATTACGAAACACCTTTCCTGGAACAATCACACGGATTGGTGGTTCATGCTTCTCCATATATCGCGCCTGCACCGGACTGGTATGCGTGCGAAGTACTGTTGGTTCTTTCACATCATCTTTTCGAAACCAGAACGTGTCCTGCATATCACGTGCAGGGTGATCTTTGGGCACGTTCAACATATCAAAATTATAGTGCTCGGTTTCAGCCTCAGGACCCTCCGCAAACACAAAACCTATCTCTGAAAAAATACTGTTAATCTCAGAAATCATTTGCGTTAGTGGATGCTGGTGTCCTTTGGGAATCTCCATACTTAGTTTGTCATTATGATTTGATAGATTATCGTACCATCAGTTACATAAATACTTCCATTGTGCATGCGCATAGTGAGATCCGTACCCTCAAGAATTGGCTGCATGTTCTGCCAACCACGATTATCTATCTCAACAACATAGACTCCGGTCTCAATCGCAAGAACTACCAAATCTGTGCTTCCTGGATAAAAATCAAAGGCAGTAACAACCTGTTCTTTATCATCAATCTGAATTGTTGGATCACACTCTGGTGCTAGCGGGAGATCTTCTGCCTGATCGAGAAGGATCTCTTCGTGCTCAGCTGCATATACAATGACCTCGCTCGAGGTTTCTGTTGTATTAAGGAGTTCGTACTCCGGTGCACAGTAATAGTATGGCATATTCCCCTCTGAACCGACCCACCGTGCATACACATAACCTTCAGATTCAAATAATGTCACGTCGTTCACTATCTTTGTTGTCGTTGCTGTTGTTGTCGCTAACTCATTCTCTGAAAGAAACGCATCAATACCTTCCTGAATACGAGTTGGAAGTGATCCTGCTTCTTCGTATGTGTCGTCAAAGAGTGTTACAAGTGTCTGGTATTCTGTGTCGTCAAGTAAAATCTTCGGTGAAAGTGTCCCATCAAGCACCACATCATTTGTTGTCGATGCATGTGCAACTGGCTCATACGGAACTACTGACTCCCCCCCTGCAGTTCGATACGCAGAAATGACACGAACTTGTGGCACAAGGGGCATATTGAACGCGAGGGCCTCAGTCACTACATGGGGATATACAGGGAGGAGCTTTACCCACGTATGGGTCTCTGGTTTTTGTACGTGTACACGATGTGTTCCAGGTTCAAGTCCTTGCGCATAAAATGCTCGACGAAACGCGCGCGTCTCTCGAACTAATTCTTCATCAATATAGATCTCAGCTCCTGTTCGATCCGCGGATACATAAATACCTCCCGTACTAACAAACGGTGAATCAGTATCGAGATCAAGCTTATATCCTGTCGCATAAAGATACAGGAACGGGAGTACAAGAATAAAGAGGAGTACTAATATTCCAAAAACAATCTGTCGCTTCCGTATAGAAAGAGGGCTTGTTGGTTCCATAGTGTCTCTCAAGGTACCACAATTTATGCGGTCTTGTCACTGTTTTCTTTACGGTGTTTTGGTGTTACCCAGAACCCCATATATTTACCAAGCATCAGACGCGTCTGGGCATCGAGTCCTGGAATTGAGCTAAATACAATCATTGTAATCGGCACAAGTACCCACTGCACCGCCATTACCAAGTATGCAAATCGACTTCGTCCGTCAGGCCGTGCGGGTACAAGCGTCAGGGAAATAATTGATGAAATAATCAAACCAAACATTGAGAATGTCAGAAGGTTTCGAACCACAATCGGCAGATTGTATGAAAGTACGGTCTCATGGAATACACGCCCTCCGAGGAAGAGTGGTGCCCACCCCAAAATAAAGAGCATGATTGGGTTGGTTACAAGTGACCAATATCCTTCCGCTTGTCGAAGGAATATTTGGATACGTTTTCTAAGCGGAATACGCTTATTCTTAAGAAAATGGTATCCAATGTACACAAGATTCTCTACACCATATGTCCAACGCCGGTGCTGCTTGTAAATATTCTTCATGGTTGCCCAGAATGTTGCTGCTACATTGGCATCCATAGAAACAGGATACGAGAGTGGGACTACGTCATACTCACCGTTGTTGGCGAGAAGAAGATTCCAGTAGATACGAGAATCTTCTGAAACCATGTTGGTCTGCCAATACCCAATCTCATAGAGTGCTTGAAATGAGACTGAATGTGATGAGAACGTCGCCATACGCTCTGGTCGTTCCTGCTGTACCATCTCCCAAAATGTGCTCGACATAGCCACTACGCGAGCAAGTGCTGGCGCTTCCCACATGTTGTTGTTAAAGACTGGCACAGGCTGAAACGAACTCTTCAGCGGACGTTTCGCGGTCATAAAATGCCATACAAGACAGTTAAAGTAGTCTGGGTAAAGAACAGTGTCGATATCAAAAATAGATACAAGCGTATGGTTGTAGCGGATTCCGTGTGGATCAAGCACCTTGGTACGTACCTCTTCTGCTGCCCACGCGGCGTTAGAACCTTTCCCCGCAAGCTCTCCTTCTATATCACCTGGGTGTGTTGATACGAGGAAAAAGCCAAAGGTATCTGTCCACTTCTCTCGCATTTTCTCGGCAAGTTTCTGTGCTTCCTCTCCCGCACGCTCTTCTGCCGCAAGTACAACAATAATACTTTTTTTATCATATTTTGAAGCAGCAATCGAAGCGAGGGTTGCGTCGACAACTTTCTCCCCTTCATTGTAAAAAGGAAGAATAACTACTTGATAGAGATGTTCATATTCAAACCGCTCAATCATCGAGTTCCAATCAACCTTGAGGTTATGACGAAGTCGTTTCCAATTGTGTCTGAGGTGGTACGAGAGAAAAGCTGTCTTAAGTACCCAGTACACTGCAAACGCAATAATGAAGTATGCAGCAACAAAGGGCACATACAGCGAAAGAATCACTACCCCAATAAGCGTCATCCACGAAACTGCTCCTGGCAGAATCTCAAGAAATCTATAGATTTTCCTATCCTTTCCTGCAAGTTCTGGCGCTCGACCAACTTTAAAATCAGATCGCTGGGCATATGGCAACAGGTGGGATTTCTCTGTATTCATAGGCGCGAGTATACCCCATACTGCGATTTTAGGAAACAGGCTGTATTTTTTACCTTCCGTGACCAACTTTTGGGTTAACGCCGTATCTGACGAAGGTCAGATACTAAAAAAGCTCTAAAGGGCTTTTTTACGCTGAGCATCACGACTCTCTAATTATTTTAGTTCAAATCATTCCTAAAATAATAAGTGGTCGCGATCCCGCCTCACTCGTGGCATAGCCACATCGTTCCGGCTTGGCTCAGTGCCGTATCTGACGAAGGTCAGATACTAAAAAAGCTCTAAAGGGCTTTTTTACGCTGAGCCACCTCTCGGATTCGAACCGAGGACCTACGGTTTACAAAACCGTTGCTCTAACCAGCTGAGCTAAGGTGGCAACTTCTCCCCGCGGTACCTTGTCAGTGTAGAGTAATGGTTTTGTAACAAAACTTTGAAAGAGTACCCAGTACTCTTTCAACTCTAACCAGCTGAGCTAAGGTGGCGGGATAACAAAAAGCGCTGACTGCGCGTACGGTATTATGCGCGAAATGATTCAATATTGCAACCACTAAAGCTGTGTACCGATAGCCTTCTCTTTTCGGCTCTTCTGTTCTTCAGGAGAAAGGGCTGTAGAGAGTTTGTGATCAGCAATCGCTTGTAGTTTTGAAGTTTCTTGAGAGTCTCTGTGTACTTTACGTGCCAAAGCTCTATTTGTACGAAGAAGCGCATCAAGACGAGCATCGAGAGCACGGAGCCCTTGTTTGAGAACATGTAATGCTCGGTGAAAAAAGTAGTGTAGTGAGTGTCGAAGCGTATCGCGTCGAAGCGGCTTCGTTACATGTTCAATAAACAAAAAAGTTTGTGTTACCGTGTGGTCAAATACTGCTCGTTTTTCCTCTAAAAAACGTTTTTGTCGGTTTTTCTCAATTCGAAAAAGAAACACTAAGCCCCAGAGCGCAAGCACGCTCACGACAAGACTGATGATTGCTGACTGCATATTGGTATAGTATACCGTTTATTTTACAGACATTCGAGAGATTTCTGTAATAGCGATATTTTCACCAAACTTCTGTACTGCTCCTTGAACGAGATCAGCAATAGACTTCTCTGGATCTTTAATGAAATCTTGCTCCATAAGTACACGATCCTTGTAGTACGCATCCATTTTCCCTTCGATGATCTTCTCCTGCATATCCTCTGGCTTGTCAGCAACGTCCTTGAGAAATACTTCCCGAACTTTTGCAAGATCTTCAGCAGGGATTTCATCTCGAGTAATAGCAATTGGAGAAACTCCTGCAACATGAAGAGCAATATCACGTGCAAGTGCAACAAATTCTTCGTTCTTAGATACGAAGTCAGTTTCACATGAGAGCGTTACAAGTGATGCAACCTCGTTTGTATTGTGTACATATGAGCCAATGGCACCCGCACCGAGTTCACGATCAGACTTCTTTGCAGCTGCTTCACCTCCCTTCTTCTGAAGAATGATGCGCGCTTTATCCATGTCGCCGCCAGCTTCCTCAAGTGCCTTCTTACACTGCATAACAGAAATACCTGTAGCGTCTCGAAGTTCCTTTAGTTGCTCTGATGTGATGTTCATATATCGTAAGAAATGTTACTCAGTACTCTTAATTTAGATTGCTTTCTCTATCAAAGAAAGACTGCTACGACGTACTACGCGCTTTTTTCAGTCTTTTTTGCAGGAGCTGCCTGCTCCTTTTTTCCTTCTAGATATGCATGTGTAAGTTCTTCAAGAACGAGAGATACACTTCCTCGTAGTGCATCATTTACCACAACAGGATATGTGATGTTTGAAAGATTTCCATCAGAACTTGAAATACCAACAACAGGGATATTGAGTTCATGCGCCTCAGAGACAGCAATTTCATCGTGTCGCGGGTCAACAACAACAAGCATATCTGGCGCTCGTTCGAGTGTGCGAATACCACCAAAGTTAAAGGTTAGCTTTTCAAGTTCGCGACCAATAACCACGCGTTCTTTCTTTGTATACTTTCGCTCGAGCTCTCCTGATTCACCTTGCGCGGTCAGATCGAGAAGTCGTGCAATACGCTTTTTAATTTCAGTGAAGTTTGTAAGCATCCCACCAATCCAACGGTTGGTTACATATGGTGCTTCTACCTTCTCTGCTGTGGCTTTTACGAGTGTAGATGCCTCATCTTTTGTGCCTACAAAGAGAACAGTCTTTCCTTTTGACGCCATTTCCTTAATTGCCTCTCCGGCCACGGTGAGAAGATCACTCGTTTTTTCGAGATCAAAAATATCAGTTCCTTGCTTGTTTCCATAGAGATACGGAACAACTGATGGGTGTCGTCGACTCTTGGTAAAACCAAAATGCGCTCCTGCGCTAAAGAGTCGTGTAATGAGATTTTGCTTTGAATTATCTGACATAATTTTGTATGTAAAAAAGCGCATTTGCGCTCAGTCACAAGATGCTACCACACGCGCACTCAAGATGCAACGGCTATACGTCTTCGTCTCCTGCCTCAGCAGCAACATGCAACGCTTCGAATATTGCATCAAATTTCCCCGCCATCACGTCTTCTATATTGTGCCATGACTCCTTGATACGGTGATCAGTAATACGGTTCTGAGGGAAATTGTATGTACGAATCTTTTCTGAACGATCTCCAGTACCAATCTGGTTCCTTCGCGTCTCTGCATGTTTCCGTGCCTCCTCTTCTTCATGAAGCATTTCAAGCTTCGCAGTAAGAATAGCCATCGCCTTCTCTCTGTTCTTAAGCTGAGAACGTTCAGACTGTGAACGAACATCAATTCCCGTTGGCGTATGGACGAGCCGTACCGCAGTCTCAACCTTATTTACGTTCTGCCCTCCTGCGCCACCAGCACGTGAGAACTCCATCTCAATATCAGTGGGTAAAATTTCTACTTTCGGCTTTTTGCGCATTGGAAGTACTGCCACAGAAGCCGTTGAGGTGTGGGTTCTTCCTGCTTTTTCTGTGACAGGAATACGTTGTACACGATGTACGCCTGTCTCATACCGTAATGTGTCATATACATCTGTGCCAAGAATCTCAAATGTTGCTTCTTTGTAGCCCCCCACACTTGCGCGAGATTCATTAGATACAAATGTCTTCCACCCACGTGTCTCAGCGTACTTAAGATACGCCTGCGCAAGCTCTTCAGCAAAAAGTGCTGCCTCATCTCCTCCTGCACCCGCACGAACTTCGAGTACTACTCCGTACGGTTTTGTTTCCTCTTCTTTAGACTGCTCTACAATTGTATCCATTTCTTTGTACTGTGCCTCAAGCTGTACGTCGATCTCTTTAATTTCTTCAGCCGCAAGTTCGGCAAGAGACTCGTCGGAAAGAAGTCTCTCCGACTCCATGCGTTTTTCTCGAAGTGCATCAAATTGCGTCATCAAAAACTGCGTTTTTTGATTGTCGCGTAATTCTTGTAGTTTTATCTCATCAAATTCCATACGTACCACTATACCATTATGTAAAACCCCGCGTGACCTACGGTCACGCGGGGTTTTACCGCCCAGCTACTTCTTCTTTCGTCCTCCCGCTTTTTCTGCACGAGCCTTAAATCGCTCTACACGTCCTGCAGTATCCATAACCTTCTCCTGTCCTGTATAAAATGGATGTGAGGCACTAGAAACATCTACGTGTGCAACAGGATACTCATTTCCATCAGTCCATTTGTCATTCTCTTCTGTCGCAACAGTTGAACCAATAAGAAATCGCTCCCCACTTGAGTTATCGTGGAAAATTACTTTTCGGTAGTTATCTGGGTGAATATCCTTTTTCATAGCCGAAGTACTATAGCAAAATTTGTTGCTTTGGCAAGTAATTCTAATACGGATGACAGAGACAATACTGGGTCGATGCAATTGTTGAGCTACACCAGTTGTTGGTAAATGGGCGACACGAATTCTTTGGTGCATCTGTTGTCGCACTAATTGTTTCTAGATTTACCACAAGTATCATTCCTGCATCGGTACCTGCAGCATACTTATACAAACGATATCGTGTATTTGGATATCCTGGATCTTGTGGCACAGCGCCGAGATATCCTCCAGATACGAGTGTATTCCCCACCGCAACCCAATTTGCCTCCTCGCCTGGGGTGGTGTTGGGAGATGGAGGGTATTCTCCATTGTCAGAATAATACGAGTGTAATGCAGTACTGAATGACCTCATTTCTGCAATACGTTTGGCATCAGCCGATTTTTCTCGTGCTGCATTAAGTGATGCAAGTACAACACTTGCCAAAATACCAATAATGGCAATGACAACAAGCAACTCTATGAGAGTGAATCCTCTGTATCTCATATGCATATTATACACCGTCGAGGAAGTCGATATCATTCTGATACTGCTCGGCGTACTTGAGTACGCTCGCGGCATATCCAAGACCGTTTATCTTCCAGTATCCTCCTGCATAATATCGAGCTGCAGCCTCCTGTTCTGCACTATATCCTCCCTTCCACGCCCCTAGATCAGACGTAAAGATTGCTGTCGCCATAATTGCATGCTCTGGATTCCACGGATCAGCAGCCTTGACTCCGACAGCATCAGCAACACGATCCTCATACATGATCCATGTAGACGGAATAAACTGTGTAGGACCCATACCACCTCCATACCCCACCGAAAGCGGACATGACACCGGCGTACCATATGGTGGACGACCGAGACGTTTTGTAATATCGAGGAACGGCTCGACATCACGACCCACCTTCATCACCCGCTCAAATGGTGTGCCGGTATTCTTCCCTTTTCCAGCACCTGTATCTGGATCAACCAAGAGACACTGTCCTACATTTTCACCAAGATTTGATTCCTGGCGCAAAATCGCAAGGATGAAGGCTGCACGTACGCCTGTATACTTTTCTGCTTTCTTTGCATACGCGAGCGCAACCTCAAATGGAATACCTTCCGTATCAAGACCACGGAGTGAGAAGAGTGCGGCATTTATCTGTGCAGCCTTTGCCTGCCGATCAGCAAGGATCTGCTGGTACGATTTTGCTTCCTCCTGTGTTGCTGCAAGAAGTTGCTTCTTTTCAGCTTCACTCTGCGCGATTGTTTGTTTCCGTCTCTCTACAACATACTTTGCGTCAGTTTCTTCACTTTTTTGTACGTCGAGCTGCTCTCTCTCTTCCTCAGTCTGCGCTTTTGCTTCTCGCACAAGGACAAAGTGCTCTTTGAGCGCTCGCTGAATTGAAAAGAAGCTGTCAATGTCAAGAAAAAAATCTGAAAGATCCTTGCTATTAAGTACCACTTCTACAAGTGCATAGTCGTCGATCTCGTTCGTTTTTCGAATAAGCTGTGCGAGTGACTGGCGCCCGGTATCGATACGTTCTTCGAGTTCCTCAATACGCTCTGTTCGAAGATTAATATCTTTCGAGAGTTGAGAGATTGCAATATTTTTCGCACGAATCGTTGCTTCAGCAGAGCGTATCTTCGCAGTGAGCGCCTGCACGTCGTTGTCGATAGTGTTCACACGACCTTTTGCTTCATCAAGCACTGCTTGCCACTGTGCAATCTCTTCATTGCATCGCTCAAGATCACGCTGAAGTTCTGCTTCTGATTTTCCAGCAATATCCTCACTACACGCATCCTGTTGTGCATGAAGTAAAGAAGCAGAGCCTGTCATCCCTAATGACAGGATTACAAAAAGTATCGCCGCATGTGCACCTCGTCTCATGTAGGGACTATTATACCCTATTGCCGAGCGGTGCTCATCAACATAACAAAAACCTGCAGGTTTCTGCAGGTTTTTTGTATTATCGTGTCTATGCTTCTGGCTCTACCTCTTCCTCTTTCTTACCCTTTTCTTCAACTTCGATTGCATCCATATCTACTGACTCAGATGATTCTTCTTCTTCCTTCACTTCAGAAACAAGTGCAACAACTTCTTTTGGATCAACCTCCGTTGTAACACCTTCTGGTAGCACAATATCACTAACATGAATCTGACTATCAAAATCAACGAGTGATGAGACGTTCACAGTAAGATGTGTTGGGAGTGCACTTGGAAGACAAGTAACCTCGAGCTCATGTATCACCTTAGTAAGTGAACCGCCAAGCTTCACTGCTGGTGCTTCTCCTTCAAATTCAAGTGGTACTTCTGTGGTGAGTTCTTTACCTCGTTCAATAGCGTAGAAGTCTACGTGCATAACTCCTCCCTTAATCGGGTCGAATGCTGAATCGTGGATAAGTACATCGATGTCCTCTCCAAGACCAGAGAGTGTAATGATACTTGTAGATTCTCCTTCTCGAAAAAGCTTTTCAAGCTCTGTACGACTCAGACTAATTGGAGTTGCCTCCTGCTTCTTACCATATACAACTGCAGGCACACGATCTTCTGATCGCATTTTCGCAAGTTTTTTTCCTCGTTCTTCTCGAGTTGTAACTTCTAGTTTTACCGTCATAGTGATGTAACGCTTCTATTTATTTATGTGCCGAGAGCATAGCATAGGCACACCAAAACTCAAAGCCTCTTTTTGTTAGACAACAACGTTTGGAGGTATTTCGCCCTTAAGAAAAGCAATAATATTTTCTCCAGCAATTGTCGACATTTTTTCTCGTGTCTCAACAGATGCAGAAGCAATATGTGGCGTCACCACTACATTTGAGAGCTCCGTGAGACCTTCAGTAAGCTCAGGTTCGTTTTCAAACACATCAAGACCCGCTCCAGCAATTGTCTTATTCTTGAGTTCTGCAACCAACGCTCTTTCATCAACCACAGGTCCTCGTGAGGTATTGATAAGATACGCGCTTGCTTTCATGTACCCAAGACGTTCTTTGTTTACCAGATGCCGTGTTGCCGGCAGAAGCGGTACGTGTACTGAAATCACGTCAGCATTTCGAAACACATCATCAACATCAGGAATGAATTCGGCGCTGAGCTCTTTTTCAAAGATATCATTTTGTTTGACATCGTTATACACAATCTTCATACCCAGACCATGATGCGCTTTCATTGCCATTGCATACCCAATACGTCCTGCTCCGAGAATACCAAGTGTTTTTCCTTTCAAGTCTGTCCCCAACAGAAGTTCCGGTTCCCACCCCTTGTATCTACCTCCACGAATAAAAGTGTCTGCTTCGGGAATTCGCTTTACAACAGAAAGCATCAATGAGAAAGCATACTCGGCAACGGTCTCCGTAAGTACGCCTGGAGTATTGGTGATGGTGACGCCACGTTCCTTCGCATCATCAAGTGCAATGTTGTCATATCCTACAGCGTAGTTTGCAAAAATTTTTGCATGTGGCGCTGCATCAAAGATCTCCCCGTCTATCCTATCGGTAAGAAGACACAACACTGCATCATATTTCTGTTCTCCAAGAGCTGAGATTAATTCTTCTTTAGTGAGCACTCCATCTTTTTCACTTACTACAACGCCGTGACCGGCATCTTTAAGAAGTGCGAGTCCGCTCTGAGGAATCTTCCGCGTTACATAAATAAGAGACATGATGTGAAGATGACTTGTTAATTACTATCTCTATACTAAAGACCGAAAACACTGAATGGTAAACCGATCCTATCAACACTACGAAAACTGAAACAAAAACGAGAAACGGTACAATGGGTGTATATGCCACAAAAATATGACTTCGTAGCCATCGGCGACATTACTATTGACGCCTTTATTCAACTCTCTAAGCAAGACGCCACAGTACTCTGTGACATTGAAGACAAACCATGCCAGCTGGTCATGGACTTTGGCTCTAAGCTCCCGTACGAAGACGTAACGGTCGTAAATGCAGTTGGAAATGCTCCAAATGCATCTGTGTCTGCACATCGTCTCGGACTTACTTCTGCCCTTGTTACCAATCTCGGACACGATCGAAATGGAAAAGACTGCCTCACAACACTTCGAAACGAGGGTGTTCACACTGACTTTGTAAAAGTGCATGAGAACAAAAAAACAAACTATCATTATGTGCTTCGGTACGGTGCAGAACGAACAATTCTCATCAAGCACGAGGAATACCCATATCAGCTTCCCAACTTCAAGACGCCACCTCGGTACATCTATTTCTCCTCTATTGGTGAGAATGGTGTCGACTTCCACCACACAATTGCAAGCTACGTAAAGCAAAATCCTGAGACAAAACTCGTGTTCCAACCAGGAACATTCCAGATTCGTCTTGGGCATGAAGCAATACGAGATATTTACGAAGTGTGCGAGATATTCTTCTGCAACAAACAAGAAGCGGAGAAAATTCTTGGTGTTGGTGAGACATCAGTACCCGAACTTCTTCGTGGAATCTCAAAACTGGGACCAAAGATCCCTGTTATTACAGACGGACCAAACGGTGCTTTCGCACTCGACGGCGACGACGTATGGTTTATTCCTATGTACCCAGATCCAAAAGAACCAGTCGACCGTACGGGCGCTGGAGACTCATTCTCATCTACCTTTACGGCAGCTCTTGCGGCAGGACACGATGTAAAAACTGCACTCACATGGGGACCAATCAGTTCCATGTCTGTCGTTCAATACATTGGTGCGCAAGAAGGACTTCTTTCTAAAGAAAAGCTGGATGAGTACCTCGCAAACGCACCAAGCGATTACGTTCCACAAAAAATATCTTAGACACTCGCACGAAAAAATAAAACGACTGAATTAATGACGTCATTAATTCAGTCGTTTTTACTATTAAAAAACTGGACAACCATCAATGGGGGTCAGTTAACTGACCCCCATTGACGTGCTATCTCTTTCTGCTAGGTTGTGCAAAATGACCATCAAGCCACCCCCATCTATCTTTTCCTTGTGAAGGCATCCCTGCTCGTAATATACGCTCAAGTGTGTTCAGTACCTGCTCTCGCTCTTTTTTACTCTTCCCTAAAACCTTTGTAAGCGTCTTGTATCCACCATTTTGATATTTCTCATCTATCTTGGAGACTGTTGTCTTGCTCATGAGTAAAACTCGAGCAATGGTTTTTTTAGGCATATCTGTTCGAATGAGTAAAATGACTGCGAGTCTTTTTGCAATCATTATGTGTTCCGTCTCAGACAGTAGTTCTTCTAAAAATACCGTCGATGATTTTGAGGAAGCTCGAGTGACGAGTTTTGAGAGTTGATTAAAAAGCTTCGCTCTCGTCTCCTTTTTCAAACGTTGTTTAGAAATATTTACCATATATTTTTAACCAAAGGGGTCAGTTAACTGACCCCTTTGGTTATGCTGCCGTATTACCCAAGCGCACGTTTTGCAGCGTCGACAATCGCAGGGGTATCGATACCATAGTATGTAATAAGCTCTTCAGGATCTCCAGACTGACCAAACTGGTCTTTCACACCAACACGCATAACTTTTGTTGGATGTACTTCCGAAAGATGCTCAGCGACTGCAGATCCCATGCCGCCAGCAACTTGATGCTCTTCAACCGTCACAATGACATCATGTTCTTTTGCAAACGTCTCTACAGCCTCTGTATCCAGTGGTTTAACCGTCGCAAGATTCATGACTGATGCACCAATGCCTCCTTCATTGAGTTCTTTCCCTGCCATAATTGCATTATGCATAATGGTTCCAGTAGCAATAATACCTACTGAGCGTGCGTGTGCTTCGTTCCGCTTGAGATACACTTCTGCCTTTCCAATGATAAATGGTGTCGCAGGCGTCGTAACAACGGGTGTCTTTTCTCGTGCGAGTCGTATATATACAGGTCCTTCATATTCGGCTGCAGCTTTCGTTGCACGTCGAGCTTCGTGTACATCACACGGTGCAAGGACAACTATGTTTGGAATTACGCGTGTAATGGCCATGTCCTCAATTGCTTGATGTGTTGCGCCATCCGGACCAACAGACACGCCAGCGTGTGAACCTACAATTTTTGCATTCACATTGTTGTAACAAATGGTCGTACGGATCTGTTCCCAGTTTCGCCCTGGAGAAAACATTGCGTACGAAGCAAAAAATGGAATCTTTCCCATCGCAGCCATACCAGACGCAACAGAAGCAAGATTTTGTTCGGCAACACCAATCTCTACAAAACGCTCAGGAAATGTATCTTTAAACGCCTGCATACGTGTCGACTCAGTAAGGTCTGCACAGAGTGCGACCACGCGTGTATCACGCTCGCCTGCCTCACGCAATCCTTCACCAAAACCATTACGATTTGGAACTCGTTCAATGCTCTTGCTAAAAAGATTCGGATTGAGATGTTCTGGTGTCATATTGTTATTCATTTACCTGAATCATACCGTTAAGCGAGCGCAGACGTTTAAGCGCTTCAGCACCCTGTTCTTCTTTTGATACACGGTCTTCAGGACCTTTCCCTGGAGGGTTTCCATGCCATCTAAAATCACGCTCAAATACATCGACCCCTTTGGCAGGAATCGTATGCGCAATGATGAGTGAGGGCTGACTATACACCGACTGTGCTTTTCCAATTGCATCGTTTACGGCGCGAATGTTATGTCCATCGACTTCCTGTACGTCGAAATTAAACGCTTCAAACTTCTCAACCAGTGGCTCAAGCGGCATGATGTCTTTGGTGTATCCATCGATCTGAATACCATTACGATCTACAATCACAATGAGATTGTGAAGCTTTTCTTTTCCTGCAAGCATTGCCGCCTCCCAAATTTGCCCCGAATTGAGTTCACCATCGCCAGTGAGACAATAGAAATATTTTGAGGAGTAAGGATTGTCTATACGCTCTGCGAGCGCCATTCCCACAGCCTGTGAAAGACCTGACCCAAGCGGTCCTGAACTTGTCTCAAGCCCCGGAAGGAGTTCGCGGTGTGGATGTCCTGCAAGTCGTGACCCAAGCTTTCGAAGTGTCATCAACTCCTCCTCAGGAAAATATCCTGCGTGTGCCATCGTTGCGTAGAGCACTGGGCAGATGTGTCCATTTGAAAGAACGAGTCTGTCGCGATCTTTCCAAAATGGATCTTTTGGATTGTGCTTAAGTACTTCAAAGTACAGTAGTGTAAAAATATCTGCCATACCAAGTGGCCCTGCAGTATGTCCACTCCCTGCTTCAATAAGAGACTCAATGACACTCTGCCTAATGTCATTGGCTTTGCGCTCCAAAGAGCTGATCTCGTCATCGGTGAGATTTCGCATATACCTATAGTATAGCGTACGCGCTGTTTAGATACGCTCCTTATTCACGCGCAAGACAAGTTCACTGTACACATCCTCCGGATCGTTCGCCTTAAGGATTGCAGAACCTGAAACAAAACGTGTTGCACCAGAGCGTGCAAAATCATCGATGGTGTCGAGATTGACGCTTCCATCAATGCTTATCGGAAGCTGAGGATATTTTTCACGGATCAGAGCAATACGCTCAAGTACACGTCTATCAAACGGTTGTCCCTGTGCACCAATCTCTTTGATCCCCATAAGTTGCACATAATCAACGAGCGTACGGTCGAGTGTGTCGAGAAGTGCAAGATCTGTATCATTATTAAAAGAGAGACCAAGATGAAATGGTCGTGTCGCACTGTACTCCAAAATATCTGTAAGTTTGTTGGTACTCTCAACGTGCACGACAATTTTTTTGGCGCCCGTTGTCACCCACATGTCCATAGTCTCTTCTGGATTTTTGATCATCAAATCAAGTTCGACAGGAACAGTATCGAACATTGTATTAAAGAGACTGGTCTCTGGACTACAGTCTTGGTTGTATGGCCACGAGGGCGGACCTGCAAAGAAACCGTCGACAATATCGACCTGCACCTCTTCGGCAAAATCAGCGAATGTCCGAAGTGTCGTATCGAGATGACGTTTCGATATCGGAATAATTGCTGGAATAATTTTTTTGCTATGCATCAATTTTGTTGATTCTACGAACATGCCGTTCCTCTTCAGAAAAAGGCGTTTGGAGCCAGAGTTTTACGGCGTCTTTCGCCTCACTCTCCTCGAGGAAGCGAGCTCCGAGTGAAAGTACATTCGCATCATTATGCTCCCGCGAAAGCGTAAGAATATCCTGATTTCCACCGTAATATACAGCCGCACGTACACCGCGAATACGGTTTGCGACAATGGCTTCTCCAGTACCTGAACCACCAAAGATAATTGCTTTGCACTCATCGGGAGCTTCAGCAACCCGCTCTCCTGCTTCTCGCATATACTCTGGATAGTCGTCGGACTCATCATATGAGAATGCTCCACAGTCCTCTACATCGTACCCAAGCTCATCGCGAACATACGCCATAACAGCTTCCTTGAGTGTAAATCCTGCGTGATCTGTGGCGAAAATAATGCGCATACTATACGTGTTTAGCTACTGCCTCTACGTGCTCTACGAGTGTCTGTGTGTACCCAGACTCATTGTCATACCATCCAAGTACCTTCACGAGATTTCCCCCTACTACACGAGTAAACGAAAGGTCGGCAATGGCGCCGTACCCTGCTCCCACAATGTCTGAAGAGACAATTGGTTCATCAGTGACTGCAAAACGTGGACTCCATTCTGGAGACGCTGCAGCCTCTCGAAGCGCGTTGTTTACCTCCTCTACCGTTGTATCCTTCTTTGCGACAAAGGTAATATCGACGAGCGATCCCACAGGCACTGGTACACGCATAGAGATGCCATCAAACTTCCCTTCAAGTTCTGTATGAGCCTTTGTAGTTGCAATCGCTGCACCGGTAGTAGACGGGATAATGTTTTGCGCTGCAGCTCTTCCTTTTCGGAAATCTTTTTTGTTTGGACCATCTACGAGAGACTGTGTCGAAGTGTATGCGTGTACAGTATTGAGAAGCGCCTTCTCTACCCCTACAGACTCTTTAAGAATGGCAATGAGCGGACTCGCTGCATTGGTGGTACATGAAGCGTTAGATGAAATCTGACATGTCTTAAGCGCGTCATCATTCACTCCCATAAGCACCGTAGCTCCCTGCACTCCTGCAGCCTGAGGATCATCTTTAATTGGCGCAGACACCACCACACGTTTTGCTCCTGACGCGAGATGCACTTTTGCCTTTTCATAACTCGCAAAAATTCCCGTTGCCTCAACCACGATATCAATATCTAGATCACCCCATGGCAACTCCTCTGGATTTCGGATTGAAAGACATTCGAGTGTCTTTCCGTCTACCGCGAGCTTGCCGTCTTGTAGTGATATATCAGACTGAAGTCCTCCATAGACAGTGTCGTACTTCAAGAGATACGCGAGATTTTCAAGATCGCCTAAGTCATTGATGGCAACGATCTCAAAATTTTCATTCCCATACGCTGCACGGAAAAATGCGCGTCCAATTCTTCCAAACCCATTGATTGCTACTCGTGTTTTTTTCATATGTTTTTCATTTTATCATGCTCATAATTATGCAGCTGGCTCTTCTGCTGGTGTTGGCTCTGGCTCTGGTTCTGGTTCTTCAACTACAGGCTCCTCAGTGGGCGTCTCTTCCACTACCGGATCTTCTGCAGGTGTCTCCTCTACTGTCGGTTCCTCAGTTGGAGTTGTCTCTGTTCCTGTATCAGTCGTTGTTGCGGTGTCGTCTGCAGAGGTACTTGTATCAGTACCAGAATCTGTGGTGGTTGCGGTATCCGCACCACTGTCTGTGGTAGTAGCAGTGTCAGTACCTCCGTCAGTTGTTGTTGCGGTTGTATCTCCTCCTCCGGTACTTCCACCACCCGTAGATGTCGTGTTGTTTGAAGTTGTATCGTTAGTGTTTGTTGTAGTTGTGGTAGTAGTGGTTGTTGTCACTGATGATCCTGAGAGAAGCGCTTGAAGCTGATCCTCACTCACACACGTATCGTTAATACAGAGCTCGTCACTCGCACGGAATGTTGAGGCAAAGACCTCACCAATACCGTTTGCAGTGTCCGCAAACCATGCGATGAGCTTGGTGAGGAACCGTCCAGTGAATGATGTTGCGTCTGCCTCACTAAAGAGTGTTTCTTCGTCTGCAAGACTCTGAAGATCGAGGTCAAGCTCCTTGATTGCGTTTACTGCTGCTGCGAGGATCGGTCGGTCTGCGAGCGTGAGGAATCCATACTTATCCTGCCCAACCGCCTCAGGAATCTCAGTCTGCACATCCTGTGCAGAGAATCCTGCGTAGAGTGTCTTTGTCTCAAATCCACTAAAGTCATTCCAATGGTACACAATTGGCTCAATCTCTCGAAGCTCAGCAAGACCACGATCGAAGGTGCCCGTTACATCCTTGAGACGCTCGTCAGAAGATACAGTGAGGTTTCCTTCAGCATCTGTCTGAAGTGCTCCTGCTCCAAAGTTCTCGAAGCGTACGCTTCCGGTAGTGTGAAGTTGTGCAGTTGGTGTTGAGGTGCCAATACCTACCTTACCGTCAGTGTCGATAATGAACGGCGTACTGTCTCCGCCTGCCGAGTCTTCTACGATAAAGCTTGGACCTGCGCTTTCGTTCACTACAGAGAGTTTTGCGTATGGTGACGATGTTCCAAAGCCAGTGTTCTCACTCTTCAGTGCAAACTCGTCTGACACGAAGGTGTACTCGTTTTCTACCGCCACCATAATAGAGGCGGTTGTGGTGGTTGCGGTATACGGCTCGAGTGCGATACCGACAGTACGTGAACTTTCTATTGCTTTCATACCAACTCCTGGTTCACTCACTGAGAGTGTGATCCGATCTCCAATCGCGATCGCTCCTCCTTCACCATTAACCTTCACTGGTACACGCCCCTTAAGCGCTACTGGCTTGCCGGCAGTATCTTCGCCTCCGAGGGTAATACCCGGTGCGGTAGAGATGATGCCGAACGGCTTGTCTCCATATGATGCACGGCGGATATACTCATTGTTGTATTCATCGAGCGTTACGATTTCTCCAGCTGAGATGGTGTCGTCGATTGTTGGGTAGTTCTCCGCAAGGTCGATATCGGTGATAGACGCGGTTGTCGCGTAGATGGTACCTGCAGTCGTACCACAAGATCCGGTGTCACGCACACAGAGTGACCCCTGCACAGAGAGGGTTGAAATGGGAGTTGACGTACCGATACCGATTCTACCTGAACCATCAATGGTCATACGAGCAGTATTTTGGGTCAAAAATTGGAGTTCGTTGGTGATACCAGTATTTCCAACAATCCGTGTACCAAGCGTTGCTCCAAAGACAAGACTATTTGAATTATCAAGCCAAATGTCTCCGCCAGAAACAACGAGTTTACTTGCTGGTGTTGTAGAGCCAATACCGACGTTTCCTGCTGAGTCAATAGTCATCGCCGAACTTCCGTCAACTTGGAAACGGATATCAGAACTCCCGACCACTCCTGACGGGTCTGACTTGATTAAAAGACTCGCACTATTCTGCTCAATAGCACTCGAACCTACACTATCTGTAAGAGTTATATTTGCGCCTGCATCAGTACTATAGAACCGTGCGACCGTATTTGTGGTACCAGAATTGATATCCAGCATAATTGTTGGTGATGTCGTACCAATACCAACACTTCCGGTAGAAGTAATGCGCATCGCCTCGGAGCCATTCGCAACATCGAAACGTAATGACGCACCTGTATCACGTGTACCCACCGTCATAAGATTGCTGTTGTAGTTCCACTGAATATTTGCCCCGTTTGCGTCAGACGGTGAACCAAATGCAAGTGAAGATGTTGATGCATCTGGTGTGTAGATTGAGATACCACCAGCAGTACTATTCTCAACAATAAGATCATCTATTGAAGTATCTACCGTCACAGACCCTGCATCTCCACTAAATACATGGAGTGTAGATTCAGGGGTAGTGAGTCCAATACCTACGTCTCCATCAAATCGCGATATTCCATCATCAATCCAAAGTGCATAGTTATTTGTACCTTCTGTTGGTGCGCCTGTGATCTTGAGCGTGGTGGCATTTGTGACAGTATCGCCAGTACCTATAGTAATTCCTGGCTCTGAGAGGTACATCGTGGTCACATTAGTGATTGTCTCAGAGTTTCCTTGTGTCGTAATACTTGAACCACTCGCCTGTCCTGCGGTAAAGAGTGTCTGCCATGCGGTGTCTCCGTTCGCACCGGTAAGGCTCGGACTTACGTTAAGACCTGCAATAACGGTATCAGACCCATCAGATGTATATGAACCCCTAATCTGGTTTGGATAGACTCCTGCACTTGCATTACTTCCAACAAGTAATCCGTCCTCGAAGTAGGCTCGTCCATCTACATGCAATTCATTTTGTGGGCTTGTATCATTGATACCAACAAATCCTGCACCGGTAATAGTGAGGCGTGCGGATTGTGTCGCTCCCTGCGTTGCACTTGTTCCCAGCATGAGTTTCCCTCCAGAACGTGCAGCAATGGCAGTGTCTCCTTCCACAGAACCTGTCAAGAAGTTGTCATTCCCTGTTGCTAGTCCAAAGATGAAAGAGTTTGCTCCTGTTGCACCAGTGGTTGTTGCAATACGAATGCCTGGTGCAGAATCTGCCCGAACATGGAGTGTGCTTCCTGGATTTTCTTCTCCAATACCAATGTTTCCTGAGGAGTCGATGCGAACCAATTCATTATTGGAACTATCATTAAATTTATAGTCTTGCCCCGTACCTAAATATAGATTGAAGTTACCGCCAGAATAGATACTCGCAGCGCCAGCACCAAATCCAGACGCTTCGTTAAAGGAGATTCCAGATCCACTTACGTCTGAGTATAAGAATCCTGCCTTTGAACCAGATTCAGACCACCGAACAACATAACTTGCACCATTTTCTTCTACATCGAGTGCGTAGTCTGGACTTGAGGTACCAATGCCCACACCCCCTGAACTTCCATCTACAAAGAGCGCATTTATTTTGTTGTCACTCTCTACCCTGAAGTCTATATCCGCGCTTGTATCATTAAACACAATCTCTCCCTCTCCAACTGAGCCATTGTATCCATTGAGTTTGAGGAAGTTTTGGAAAGTCCCGTCCACAGGCACAAAGAACTCCAAACTTCCTGCTTCGTCAGTATTAGTTATGTCCTCGCTGCTCCCAAGAATATATCCAAAGTTTGTCTCAGCACCACCAGAATCTAGCCCCACAAATCTTATCTGCCCAAGCTCATCTCCATCTGCTTGCGATGCTGATGTCTTGAAAAGACTGAGACGTGACGGATTCGCATCTGCGTTTGTATTTTCTATCTTTAGGTCTGGTTTAAAGGTTGTACTGCTAGTCAAGTGTAGAAGCTCGTCAGGAGATGTTTCCCCAATACCAATGTTTCCACCATTTACCATTGTGAGAACATTTACTGCCCCGCCATCGACAAATGTAAGTCTGTCGTTGCTGGCATCCTTATAGTACGTTGCTCTGAATGAGTTGCTGACGGCACCATTGTTTGCAAACCATCTGAACGTAGATGTCCCACCTGTTGTTCCAGTCGCAAGATTTCCTCCTACCGTAATAGTTGGGTCACTTGATGCATGTACCTGTAAATTGTAACTCGGCTCTGCGATACCAATACCGACGTTTCCTGAAGTAGTCACTACAAAGTCACTACTTGGTGTACCGTCCGAATCAACAGTGGTCTGTATGAAATATCGTGAATCTGAACCAAGTTCTGTGGTTGAAAGACCCAACACTGTTCTATCGGAAGCTCCAAGGAGTCCGTAGACGTTCAATATAGGATTTGCGTTACTTGTCGCTGTACGAGCAACATCAAGTGTTGAGGCTGGTGTCGTGGTGCCAATACCGACATTGCCCTCATTATCGATTACCATTCTATCTGCGATGTCGCTCGTGCCATCCCGGGTACCAAAGCGCATGCTGTACTGTGTTCCTGAATTCTCTGCAACAATATTTATTCGTGCCATTTCTCCTGTTCCTCCCGTAGAAATATCTGCACCAGTCCACGTAACTCCCCCAAGAATTGAACCTTGGTCAATACTTCCATGAGAGTTGTGAATTTCAACAAATGGAGCATTTGCTGTTGTGCTTCCGTCCTTGGCAATAGTGAGGATATTGTCTGGGGTTGTTGTACCAATACCGACGTTTCCAGAAGAATTGATTACAAAATCATTACTACCTCCTGAACGTCCAATGACGAATGCATCTAGGTTGGATACATCATTACGTCCGAGTACATATTCTGTACCTGATAGATCACCTTGGAAGAGCAACTGTGCCCAACTTCCTTCACCTGACTCTACGGTAACAATCGAGTTGCCTGCAATATTTGAAACATGAAGTTTCGAAGATGGTGTCGTGGTACCGATACCAACGTTTCCTGAGGAGTCGATGCGGAGACGTTCTGCTCCGGCGGTATTGTCATAGATACGAAATGCATCCGCTACACCTTCTACCTGCAATTCATACGAACGTGCATCATTCTTGAGACGCAATCCTACATAGCTGTTACTACCTGTTGATTCAATAAGTGCTCGATGTGTTGTTGCAGAGGAAACAACAGCCAATTTATCACTTGGCGTTGTCGTACCGATACCGACATTCCCCAACTGTGCGAGTGTAAGTACTTCATTTGAAGAACCGTCGACAAATGCCAAACGACTTTGTCCGGATGGAGAATTAATATCCCAACGTAGGGTATTGTTTGTCTTTATCTTGAATCCCGCCTTAGTGATACCATCTCCCTCAGCCATGATGGCTACATTGGTACCGAACACATTGAGTAGTTCTTCTGGAACAGCCGTACCGATACCAACGTTGGAACCTGTATTGAAGTAACTCACCCCTCCGGTATTGAGCATGATTTCTGTAGTGCCACTCTCTTTAATCTCTAACTGCCCAGGATCTGTTGCGCCTGTTTCAGAGAATAGAGCATACTCATTTCCACTGTTACCAACAATAGAGAAGTCTTTCGAACCTCCTCCGGAAGTGATACGTAATACCTCCTGTCCAGAAACTGCAACCTGTTCAATATCCAGATATGCCCCTGGTGACGTTGTGCCAATACCGACACGCCCTGTATCAGTGAGTGTCATGACGTCTGCTCCCGCAGTCTGGAAGAAGAGATCGTCAGTCGCATTGAATCGAATATCATTGCTTACCGAATTGATATATCCAACTGTAGTATCTCCAACCGCAGCCGCAGAACGTGTGAAGAGAATCTGTGTATGTGCTCCACCCCCAATCTCTCCATCCGTAAGAGTGAGGAGTGTAGAGCTTGTGGAGTTGGTGTTATCTACCTCGAGCATTCCACTCGAATCAGTTGTACCAATACCGACACTTCCTGCGGAATTTATACGAAGTCTTTCAGAGCCATCCACGTTAAAGCGTAGGCTTGATGTTGTCTGATCATTCCCATCATCGGCTGAAATAAGAAGGAACTCATCCGCTCCTCTAATAATATGATTAGCAGATCCTGCAAGTGATGTGTCAGTGAGCGTTATGCGCGGATCAGTACTCTCAAGATGTAACAGTGTGTCTGGGCTTGAAGTACCAATTCCAACGTTTCCTGAGGAGTCCAAAACTAGATTCCCAGCATCAGCACCATTCCACGCCGTATTAAATTGGAAAGAATCATCAGAGTGCTGATATCTAATAGCGCCTCTGAAAGCTGAACCGCTCATACCATCACCAAAGAAGATATTTCCTGTCTTTGTTGTGTCACCTGTTGCAATAGTTATACCTCCAGAAGAAGTTGGTCCTGTATAAACCACAAGATTGTCTGCAGAAGCTGAGTAATTACCTGGTGTAGTGGTGCCAATACCGACGTTTCCTGAAGAATCCAGAGAAATGCGAGACGCATTATTTCCATAAATATCTAGCTGGTCTGAAGAATGATCATAACGAAATCCTGCTACAAAATTATCACTAGTGTCACCAAAGAGAAGACTTCCTGTTGCGGAGTTTCCACTGAGAACACTTACTCCATTATTTGCTGTGCTTTCGGCGACAATGAGATTTGCCCCAGCCTGTGGTGTATTAACAAAACTGTCGGTTACAACAAGTTTTCCTGAGGGACTCGTAGTACCGATACCAACATTACCGCCATTTGCAAGATATAGCTGCGCTGAAGTACCAGAATCTGTAGAGAACAGAATGTTACCTCCTTGATTTCTAAATACGGAATCTCCTTGAACCGAACCAGCAATAACTTGATCTGATGAACCCGCCACACCGTTGAGAGCTTCGGTGGTACCGTTAATAGAATACTGGGTTATAACATTTCCACTTGCCACATTGAGGTGGAGTAACTGTGCGGGGCTTGTTGCCCCAATACCAACATTTCCTGAAGAGTCGATGGTCATCGCTCGTGTTCCCGTCAGCGTTGCGTTATTTGCAGCGGTATAGAATCGAAGCTCTGTTGCAGAGTTGTTATTGCTATATCCGCCTCCGATATTAACAATATTTGATGTTCCGTCATCAATAGCAGAACCAATGAGTACCACCGGCTCCTCGGCATTGAGCCAGTGACGAGCATTGATCGCACTACTCTTTGAGGAAGCGTCAGTGACTGAACGTCCGATGATAATTGCGCGGTTATTAGTACCGCTCGTATCAATGAATTGAGATACTCCTCGCACATCGAGTTTTTGCTCTGGACTTGTCGTACCAATTCCAACATCACCAAACAACTCAATATCTCCTGTGTTGCTTGCAGAACCAATGAATACATCTCCTGCGCTTGTTTGACCGTTTGCTGAACCATAGAGATATATTCGAGGTTCTGAACCAGATCCAGTACCAAGCATGAGATTGATATCAGTTTCAGGAACAATTCCTTCAAACGCATTCTGACTTCCTGTTATATACAGACTTCTGTTACTTCCCAATGTAAGGTCTCCAGATACTGTTGTGTTTCCAGAGGTATTAATGAGAATTCCAGTATTTCCACCATTTCTGAACTGCAAATCAGTCGAAAGTCCAGATCTCTGAAGCAAAATGTCTGCAGTTGAACCTGCGTCATTTTCAAAGGTAAGACGAGCGTTTCCTGTTGAAGATGTTCCATCCACTGCAGTGATTTTGATTCCACTATCGGCACCTTCTACCTCTAACGTTGAATCTGGTGTCGTTGTACCAATTCCAACGTTACCTGAAGAATCGATGCGCATCCTTTCACTTCCATCAACACGGAAATCTATGTACGAATCAGCAACACCTGCATTCTCGTCTGCACGAAGACTCAATGTCCCTCCATTTGCAGCGACTTCTCCAAAACCATCTGCATAATCAGAATCTTGCAACCTAATGAATGGTAATGACCCTGAAATATGGAACAAACGGTTTGGACTCGTTGTACCAATACCGACGTTGCCTGAGGAATTGATAACCATCCGGATTTGTGAAGAAATTCCATCCTGAAATTGTAATGAACCACCAGAGAGGAGGAAGCGCCATTGATTTGTGGCATCACGCTCCATGACAAAATTTGTCGCTACAGAATTATAGACATGGAGTTTTCCTACAGGAGTCGTAGTGCCGATACCGATATTACCTGAGGAGTCAATACGCACCTTCTCACTTCCATTTGTCACAAAGCGCATAAAGTCTGTACTGTGATCGTATTCAACAACTCCAGCTTGAGCGTTTCCACTGTCTCCAAAGTTAAGTAGTCCTCGCTCTGAACTTCCAGAAAGAATATCAATACCTGCACGACCGCTGTTTTCTACAACAAGTTGTGAAAGTGAATACGGTGTGGCTCCAGACTCCCCAGCAAACACGTGGAGTTTTCTGTCAGGACTCGTAGTGCCGATACCCACGTTTCCTCCATTTTGTATAGTCACCCTATCAGCTGTAGAATCGTAGAAGCGAAGATCATTAGAATCAGCAGGCATATAGATGTCAAAAGTACCACTATTGTTATCTAATTGGACACCTGCCTGATTTCCAGTAGATTCAATTTCGAGAACAACGAGTCCAGAATCTTGTATGTGCAGTTTTCGGTTAGTGGCCGGATTCGTAGTACCAATACCGACGCTTCCAGACCCATTAAGTGTCATGACTGAGCGAGCGTCAGTTACATCATAGAAGTCAAGAGCACCGTTCGCAGACTGCCCGTCAACAATCCTCCACTCCTGATTAGTGGATCCTGTCTTTTTAATACTAAATCCAACGATAGAGTTGGCGTTGACTTCTGATTGCACGAGTGTAGTACCGCTGGTATTTGCAACGTGTAGTTTTGTTGCTGGGCTCGTCGTACCGATACCGACGTTGCCTGAGGAGTCGATACGCATTGCTTCAGAGGCACCAGGTTGGAAAATGATGTTATTCCATGCACTCGTGTTCCCTATAACCACGTTATTTGAACTATCTGCTCCAATGAGATTTCTTCTGCTGCCAGCAGTATCTCTACCTTGGAAGAATAGATTGTTATCAATAGCAACATGCCCTCCTTGAACAGTTAGAATAGCGTCTGGCGTTGTAGTACCAATACCGACGTTGCCCCCACTTGGTGTAAGCACTAAATTCCCCCATGATGTACCACCTCCCGTTTGTACATTGATTCCATAATAGGTGTTGCCTGTTGCACTTCCAGATGAGAAGTAGAGACGAGATCCTGCAGAACTTGATACATAGTCCTGAGTTTCAAACACAACAGGTATAGTGGAGCCTCCTGAGTTGCGTACTACAAATTTGTTACTTGGACTAGTACCCCCAATACCGACATTCCCACCTGAAGTAACATTGAAAATCGCACTATTTCCTCCATCTGTACCAATAGAGAAGCGCCCGCTTGGGTTATAGAGGAAGAATCTATCTCCTGCAGAAGCGGATGTTATTGGGCCAGTTGCATCTTGTCTGTAGAGATTAACACCAGCGGCTGTTCCGGTGAGGTTGAGCGTAAGTACATTGGTACTGTTGCTATACGTACCTGCACTGATATTTCCCTGCACATCAAGTTTAGCTGCAGGTGTCGTGGTGCCAATACCCACGTCGCCTCCACTTGTAAGTGTAAATCGGTCAGAGCCTGCTGTCTGATCACGAATGATTAAAGAATCGCTACTATCCCCTCTGATGGAGAGGTCAAACTGTCGGGCGTCATTGATAAGCGACAATGCTACTGTGCTATCAAGCAATGCGCTTTGGAATCGCCCACCTACATTCGCTGATGCATTATAGACATGTAGTTGGGATGCCGCACTCGCCGTCCCAATACCAACGCGGTTGGTGGTGTAATCATACACGAAACCAGATGTCTCAATCGCGAGACCTCCAGCAAAGGTTGAGGTGGCAGTGGTACTTGTTGCCACGAAGTGTGACGCATCTACGAGACCGCTGAAACGCCCTTGTCCGGTAACCTCCAACGGATATGTTGGAGATGCTGTAAGGACTCCAAGATATCCATTTGACGTAAATGTGGAAGTTGCAGTCCCTCCAAACCATGCTTGGTCTGTTACTGAAAGCTGTGTGGTAGATGCATTTGTGAAAGAAAGTTCTGAAGGAAGTGAAAGCGTTACCGTACCATCAGCATCATCGGTGACGGTAATCTGTCCTGATGTTCCTGCAATCCATGATGCAATATCAGTTGATGTCGCAACACCTGCGGACGTAACGGTAAGAAGTCGAGCTGGTGTAAGTCCAGATAATCTTAATGTATTTGAAATTGCAAAATTAGTTGTTGTTGCATTTGTGCTTGTTGCTCGGGTAAATATTGCGTCCGTTGCGGTAAGTGTTACTCCATCAAAAGTAAGGTCACTGTCGTCAGTGAACGCACCCCCTGTTGTTATATACGGTACCCGTCCTGATGTAAGTGTCTCGTTATAAATAGTCCCTGAAACGGTAAGCGCTGTAGAACTTGCGTACGGGAACGTACTCGCAGTTGTTGATGTTGCGACAAAGTATGACGCCGTCAAATCTCCTGCAAAGAGAGCGTTTCCTGCAACACTAAATGTTGCTCCGGGTGTTGTGGTGCCGACACCTACACTACCATCTGCAAGAATGTTGAAGAATGACGATCCTGATGACGAAGCCACGCGGAGAAGATCTGCGGTTTGTCCTGCAGAACCCCACACATCAAGTGTACGAATAGTGGTGGTTGCCGAGTCATTCTGGATAAAGAGTGGCTGGTTGAAATCAAACTTATCGAGTGTCGAGTTCCAAGAAAGAAGTGCGTTTGGCACCACGGTACCGCGGAAGAACACGAGATCAATATCTTCATCGTCTGTAGAGGCGTTATCTGAGTTGAGAGTAAACGTCTGTGCTTGTGTTCCAGAAATAGTACTTGATGCTGCAGAGATGTTGTTTGCGGTAATAGTATCGAAGTATCCATCGTCCCAGAAGAATGATGGGCTACCGATATCGTATGTTGCGTTAATGGTTGGGATAAGGTTTGAACCAATTGACGAATTAACCACCAACGTATCTGACGTACTCTCTCCGAGTGTAGTTGAATCTCCAAACACCGTAGAGTCTCCAACCACAACCAAGTTACCGCCAATCCATCCATTTCCTGACGTCTGGAATACTCCGGCTGTTGTTGTTGCAATACCAACACCAAAACCTCCAGTGATATACGTATTTCCTGCAACAGAGAGAAGTTGTGCAGGAGTCGTACTTCCGATTCCGATATTTCCATCTGCAGTTATGGTAAGACGCTCAAGCACATTGCCTGTAAAGAATCGGAGTGCACCCTGACCTGAAACTCCTGAGTTACCTGCATAGAGTGAAAGATCTCCCGCTTCTCCCGAGTACTCGTTACCCATAACCTCAATAGACGCACCTCGCTCTGTGCCCGTAGTTCCTCCTCCAGCAATCTGAATACGTTTTGAATCACTTCCGTTGAGTGTGTCAGTTGAGATGATTGAGGTTGTATATCCGAGCGTAAGAAGTGAGGTGAGGTTTGTGGTGCCGATACCAATACGGTTTGCGTCAGGGTCAATCACAAAATCTGAGGTACCCACAGTGAAGCCTCCCGCGAATGTCGAGGTTGCGGTGGTGCTTGTTGCTACAAATCGCTCTGCATCAACAAGTCCAGTGAATCGTCCATCTCCCGTAACATCAAATCGATATGTTGGGCTTGCAGTATTAATTCCAATAAAGTTTGTCGAGTAGTCATACACGAACCCTGAATCTTTTATCGCAAAACCTCCTGCAAGAGTTGTTGTTGCAGTGGTGCTTGTTGCAGTGAAGTATGTTGCGTCAACTGCTGAACTAAATCGTGCGTCACCGATCACTTCAAGATTGTATGTTGGGCTTGAGGTACCGATACCGACACTTCCGTTTTCAAGGAATGAAAAGATTTCGGTGCCATTAAGTCCAAGTGCAACACGATCACCAATACCTACAATCTCGAAGTAGTCACTATCACTCGCTTGATCAACACGGAATCCTCCGCCGAGTGCATCAGACTCCTGCTGAAGTGTGAGTCGTGTCGCAGGACTTGAAGTACCAATACCTACTTTGTTTGTTGCAAAATCGTATACGAAACCTGTTGTCTCAACTGCAAGCCCTCCCGCGAATGTTGACGTTGCTGTTGTTGAAGTGGCAGTAACAACCGGGCTCGTAAGTGAGATATATGATGTCACTGATGATGTTGCAACAAACGTCCCCCCGACAGTAAGCTGTCCAGTGACATGTGCGTCTCCAGACACCTCAAGCGCATGTGTAAGGAAACTTGTTTCAATGTCACTAAAACGCTTGGTGATGTTTTCATTTGTACTATCAAACGATGTCTGATCTCCACGAATTTGAATGGTATGTACCTCTCGCGGTGTGATTTGTGAAAGCCACTTTGCAGGGAAAAGATCAGGAAGTTCCTGCGTAATAATCGTAACTGGATTGGTGGTAACCTGTGTCACTTCTGTTGGATTGACTATCGTTGTTGCAGAAACAACACGATCATTTGTTGACGATACTGGTGTCTCATTTACGACAACAGTATCGTCTGGCTCAGTCGCAAGGCGTGTATCGGTCTCGGTGTCAAAAAGACACTCCTTACCAAACACCGACTTAAGTCCACACCACACATCGCTCCAAAATACTGACGCAACTTGTTTGTCTCCTTTTCGATTTGTGCGTGCGAGAAACTCTCCAAACGTCTCAGGAAATGCAGATGCAAATGTTTCTACTTTTCCAAATGCATCACGACCCATTTCAGTAACGAGTTCATACGTACCAACTGCACGTGCAAACATTGGAGAAGCTTCTCCTTCTCGTGTCGGTGCCGCATAGACTACAACACCAAGAAGCACTCCCGCGAGCATCGCGCCACTTGTCGCAACAAGGGCATGCACGTGTTGCGTAAACATATTCATCTCATGAGATGTTTTTTTGGTGACTTCTGATTTCTCCTCCGCTTTTTGTGCTTCTCGTTTTTCTTCAGACTCTACATTCTCTGAACCGAAAAGAGTCTTGTGAAGACTCGAGAGACGTGTGTTCTTTTTGGTCTCCTTCTGTTCTTTCTTTCGCTCTCTCCGAAGCGCGCGACTGCGAAGCTCTTTCTCTTCTTTTTTTCGTCGAAGCATCTCGGCCACAGAGACAGGATCAACGAGCCATTTTTTGCCCACCTTCTTTCCCTTGATTTTTTTCTCCCGCGCAAGTCGTGTGATGTAGTCTGAGGTGTAGCCTACTTCTCGAGCAATGTCGCCAGCTGGAATCATATTCTGAGAATTTTTATTCTCGTTGTTTTTTTTGCTGGTACTCGACATTTTTAAGTTCCTTAATAACTATATTTTACTAGTTATTTCTACTTTTTTAGAGCATTCTTATACACACCATACAAAGTACAATTTTGCTTTCGAAAAATACAAAAAATTACACGATTCGACGTTGAGAAAAGTTTTCAATAAAGATCAAAAAGTCCCACTGAGTATTTTTTATTATTTTTGGGACCTTCGCGCACAAAAAATTCACGCAAAAAACTCTTCCTTCAGAACTGAAAAAATAGTGTCTGTTAGGAAGACTCCTCGGCAAACCGAGGTCATGTTTTTGAGTGTATTTTTGACTAAAATTATTTTCAGAATAACTATGTTTTAAGGGATATTTTACAAAAAAGAGCCAATATCTTGCAATATTGGCTCTTTTTGAACTAGAAAACGCGGGATAACTATATTTTAAGCAATATATTTGCTACTGCAGCAGAGAGATTTACGTTGTATTCTTGCGTAAGTTGCACAAAAGATCGATCTCCAGAATGAGTCTCCTCGGTGATAAGAGAGACCTCAGTTCCAATGATGCTAAGCCCCATTACGAGCGCGATTGCGACTGTTACAAGACCGTGTAGAAACGCTCCTTTTTTCTCTTCCGCCTCCTCGTAGTCATCGTCTACATGCACGTGCTTTTCACGTCGTGCAATTGCTTCTGGCGTAAAGCTGAGTGTGTGCACTGATGTTTTTTTACTTCTCTGCGTTCGCTGGTGTGGTATTTTTTTATGCGAAATTCTTTGTACTGGCTCACGTACTGTAATGGGAATTCTTGTGTGTGAAATAACATCTTCTCTCACCTCTTCCTCACTCTCTTCTACAGTATCGTCAACCATAAACTCTGGCACATCATCAACCACATAGTCTCTAAAATCCTTATTTAGAGCCGTTTTTTCCACCTTCGGCATAAGTGGTCCTTCATCCTGTGCGTACTGAGGCTGTACGCCACGTGAGAGATAATGATGTTCAAAAGATGTTTCTCCTGACTCTTGCGTAGCAATGCTTTTTTGTGTTTTTGGTTTTTCTGTTTGCTCTTTTTCCTCCAAAACTTTTCGCACATGCTCGCGTGCTTTGCTTCGTGAGTTTCTTTTCTTCTCCACCTTGTGTTCACGAAGCTCATCCCGTGCAACATACCAACTTCGTCCAACACGTTCTGCTGAAATTGCCCCACTGCGACAAAGCTGTCCAACATAGTCGGCGGTATAACCAACCTCACGAGCAGCTTTTACTGCTCGCACAAACTCCTTTCCATTGAGTGTAATGACCTCCATAAGACTTAGTCATAGTATACACCTCGGATCCGAGAAAGTACATTTTTGATTGTAAAAATGTGGATATCTCGGAAACTCGAGTATTTAATTTCTCGGAAAACTAGCTTCCGATTTCTTTCTTCAAAAGCTCCTCAAGCACAGACGGATTGGCAGATCCTTTTGTCTCCTTCATGCCCTGTCCAACGAGGAATTTGAGCACTGTCTCTTTCCCTCCCCTATACTCTTTTACAACACTTGGATGAGCAGCAATGATCGAGCGCACAGTCTCAGTAAGCGCCTCAGTGTCATTCTGCTGTAGGAGACCTCGCTCCTCAGCAATCTGACGTGGCGACAGAGCCTCAAAAATCACTTCTGCGAGAATGTCTTTAGCAACACGAGAAGTTATAGTCCCTTCTGTAATAAGTGTCATAAGCTCGCAAAATGGAGCAACTGATGCCATACCTAGTGTACGACCTTCTGTACCCATGAGTGCAAGCACATCTGACGTCAGGTAGTTCGCAGATTTCTTGATTTCAGCTTCTTTGAGAATCTCTTTGGCAATCACTTTCTCGAAGAATGGAGAGAGTGTTTTGTCCGAGATAAGTATATCAATCTGTTCTATCGGCAAACCGAGATTTCCATATCTTAAGCGTTTTTTTTCAGGTAACTCGGGCATTTCCTCTTTTATCCGAGATAGTGAGAATTCTGGCACTTTTAAGATGTCCAGCTTTGGCAGATCAGGGTCTGGGAAGTAGCGGTATTCCTCAGATGTTTCTTTCAATCTTTGGCTAAAAGTAAGGCTTTTTTGCTCATCCCAGCCTCTTGTTTCTTGTAAAATTTGCCCTCCAGTGTCCAAAATATGGCTCTGTCGCTTGATTTCATGGGCAATTGCACCCTCTACGGCCTTGAAGGAATTGAGGTTTTTTACCTCTACTTTTGTGCCCAGAGTGCCATCTTTGCTAACCGAGATATTTACTTCTACCCGCATTTCTCCCCTATCGAGATTTGCATCTGATACTTCGAGCGTACGAAGAAGGAGCTGTAACTCTCGTGCAAACTTTCCCGCTGTCTCTGCATCATGGATAACCGGCTCAGTCACCAACTCCATAAGCGGAACACCTGCTCGGTTGTAATCAATAATACTTCCTTCACCTTGATCATGGAGTGAGCGTGCAGTGTCTTCTTCAAGATGTACTCGGGTGATATCGACACCTGCAAGTTTTCCACCACTGACGAGCGGATACTTATACTGACTAATCTGATACCCTTTCGGAATATCTGGATAAAAATAATTTTTTCTATCGAATTCTGTAAACGAAGCGATATCTCCATCAAGTGCAATCCCTACTTTAAGGACATGTCGTACCGCTTCCTTATTGATGACAGGGAGTGTTCCTGGGTGCGCAACACAAACCGGACAAATGTGCGTGTTCGGCTCTCCGTGATGTGGATCATTCTTGGAGCCACAAAACATTTTTGTCTTTGTCTTGAGTTCTACATGCACCTCAAGACCTATGGTTGCTGTATACATATAGGCATTATAGTACTCTCCCTACCCTTCTCCAGCAAGTTTTTTTGACACGAAACACAATTTTGTCAAAAAGATGTTGTCTCTTACTCTTTTTTGAAGTTAAATAAATAAAAAACCCTTATAAATAAGGGTTTTTTATTTATTGACTTATTTGAGATTCGTGTGTTTTTAAGCCTCTGTTTTTACTACCGACCGAAGTTCAGCAACGAGCACGTCTTGCAATTCTTTCACGCCCTCCCCTGTTTCGGCTGAGATAACAAAAACATTCTTGCCTGTCGCTTTTTCGAGAGAACCTTTTGCTCTGTTTGCGACCTCTCCTGACACAATGTCTGCTTTGGTGAGTACGATCCACTCCTTTTTCTTGGTGAGTGTTACGTCAAAATCTGTGAGTTCCTTATGAATTGTTTTGTACGAAACAAGAGTGTCTTCATTTTCAAGTGAAATGAGATGAAGAAGCATTTTTGTGCGTCTTACATGACGGAGAAACTTGTGTCCAAGTCCCTTCCCTCCAGACGCACCTTCAATGAGTCCAGGGATGTCGGCAAGAATAAAGCCGAAGAGGTCTCCAAGGTGTGGCTCAAGAGTTGTAAATGGATATGAGCCAACTGCTGCTGTGGCGTTTGTGAACGTGTTGAGTAACGTTGACTTTCCGGCATTTGGAAAACCGACGAACCCGACATCAACAATGAGTGAGAGTTCGACAAAAAACTCGCCTTCTTCACCTTTCTTTCCTCTTGTAGCTTCTTCTGGCGCCCGATTTGTGGATGACTTAAAATGTTCGTTACCATACCCTCCTCGGCCTCCTGAGAGTATCTTGTGTGTATCACCCTCCTTCTCTAAAACATAGGTATAGTTACGTTTTTTGTCGGTCACCTGCGATCCTACCGGTAGGTCTATATAATAATCGTCACCGTTTTTACCCCATTTACTACCACCGTGCCCCGCCTCACCATTGCCTGCACGGAAGACATTATCTCCTGTGTACCGTGAAAGAAGTCCGAGATCACGTACTGCGCGAATATAGACATTACCACCATTACCACCGTCGCCACCTGCGGGACCTCCTTGAGGTCTGTGCGGCATACGAAGCCAGCGCACGACACCGTCGCCGCCATTTCCTGCTACACCGTATATTGTTAGTTCATCAACAAACATAATTAGACTGGTAGCTTACGCGCCCAGAACCCAAAAGTAAAGCTCCTTCTAATCAATAAACTTGTTTCCAATGGCACTTACGAGACTCACAATGAGCGCGCCCACGAATGCTGGAATAAAACCAGAAACTGAAAAACCTTCCACAAATGATGCAACGAACCAAAAGAGGAGTCCGTTGATCACGAACATAAAAAGTCCGAGTGTCAGAATAGTAATCGGGAGTGAGAGAATCACAAGCACTGGCCGTACAATAAGATTTACAAGACCAAGGAAGATTGCTGCGATAATTGCACTATAGACAGTGTCCACAGAAACGCCATCTATGATTCGCTCCACCGCAAGCAACGTTAGCGCGGTGAGTAATACTCGTGTAATGATATTGATCATGGTTCTCTGGATGTTTAGTTGTAAGCTATAGGTTTAACCCCACACACACGTGCGGGTTACTCCCCTATTTCTATTTTATTCTAACAGATTCAGACTGTACTGAAAGTACACCTCTTATTGGAGAGATGGCTGAGAAAAAACCTGCACAATCGTGCAGGTTTTTTCTCTCGACGGTAGTGGAGATTATTTCTCCTCTACGATTTTCCACTCGCCGGTCTGAAGCAATGCTTCAGCTTTCTTGTACTTTAATTCCTTTGTGTCAGTACCGTTTGTTATGGTCACCATATCGTTCCTTCCGTAGGCATGTCGTTTTGTTGCTGTCTGCTGTGCTTTACTCCCTGTACTTGCTGACTGAGCTCCTCCAGATCGCTGTGCCTGTGCTTGTTGTCTTCGCAGCTCTTCCTCTTCTTTCTGTACCAACCTATTCTCAAGCCGAGGGATAAGCTCTGCAATACGCGCAAGCGCTACCTCCTCCATTTCTGCAAAGAGACGTGTTCCCTCTTTTCTGTATTCAATAAGTGGATCTTGCTGACCATACGCGCGAAGACTTACGCTTGATCGAGTGTACTGCATCACCTCGAGGTGTTCTACCCAAAGTGTGTCGTACACATGGAGAATCAATTTTCGTACCAATTCATACCACACCCCTTCACCAAGTTCGATACGTTTTGCATCAATAAGCGGTGCTACCTCTGGAGAAAACGCCACTACTTCAGCAAGCAGACTGTCGACATCTTCTTTGGTCCCAAGAAGGAGCTTACGACGCTTCTCATAGAGCGTGTGTCGTTGCTTGTTGAGCACATCGTCATATGCAAGAACATGTTTTCGAGCATCAAAGTGGAATCCTTCGATTTTCTTCTGGGCAGACTCAAGCGAGCGCGTAATCATCTTGTTCTCAATAGGCTGATCTTCTGGGATGCCCATGCGTCCCATCATGTTCTTCACTGTATCAGCAGCGAATACACGCATGAGTGAATCTTCCATAGAGACAAAGAATCGTGTCTCTCCTCTGTCCCCCTGACGTCCAGAACGTCCGCGAAGCTGGTTATCAATACGACGAGCCTCGTGTCGTTCAGTACCCAACACAAAGAGTCCTCCGAGATCTTTTACCCTCTCAGCTTCTTCTGGCGTTGCATCTATGCCGCCCAACTTAATATCGACTCCACGTCCTGCAAGGTTTGTCGCGAGCGTTACCTGCCCCACCTTACCGGCGTCAGCAATGATCTCTCCCTCGCGTTCATGGTTCTTCGCATTGAGCATAGTGTGTGGAATCTTTGCCTTTGTGAGTTCCACTGAAAGCTCTTCGTTCTTATCGATTGAAGCAGTACCGATAAGAAGCGGTTGTCCTTTCTCATGTATCTCCCTTACCATGCGCACAATAGCCTTATTCTTTCCGCGCTCTGTTTGAAAGATAAGATCGTTATGGTCGATACGCTGTACTGGGTGGTGGGTCGGCACCGGAATAACCTCAAGTTTGTATACAGAATAAAACTCTTCTTCTGACGTAAGTGCCGTTCCGGTCATACCAGAGAGTTTGTCGTACATGCGGAAATAGTTCTGGAACGTAATTGACGCATAGGTCTTACTCTCCTTTTGAATTGGAAGACCTTCTTTTGCCTCAACTGCTTGATGAAGACCTTCTGACCAGCGTCGTCCCGGCTGTAGACGTCCAGTAAACTCGTCGACAATCACGGCATCATTTCCGCGTATTACGTACTCCTTGTCTTTTGTGTAGAGCGCTTGTGCGCGTACCGCTGTCTCGAGGTGATGTACGTACTTGATACCTTTTTCCGTATAGATATTCTCCACACCCAGTGCACGTTCTGCTTCTTCTACTCCAGCATCAGTGAGTGTTGCACTTTTGAGCTTCTCGTCAACAATAAAGTGCTCTCCTTCTTTGAGTTTTGAAGCAATGCGTGCGAATTGCTCGTATAGATTTTCTGAATCTTCTGCCGGAGCCGAAATAATAAGTGGTGTTCGCGCCTCATCAATGAGAATCGAGTCTACCTCATCGATAATTGCATACGCGTGCTCGCGCTGTCTTATTTTGTCAGCATCAAATTCAATGTTGTCACGAAGGTAATCAAAACCAAACTCGTTGTTCGTACCATACGTTATATCAGCTTCATATGCTTCCTTGCGAGAACACGGACGAAGAAACTCATAAAAGACTTTGTATGCACCTTCTTTATCACGTTCTTCATCAACTTCTGTGTGCCCTGCGTCATATATATATGACGACTCGTGATTGATCACACCAACCGAAAGTCCGAGTGATGCATAGATTTGCCCCATCCATACACTGTCACGTCGTGCAAGGTAATCGTTTACCGTGACGATATGCACTCCCTTTCCGGTAAGTGCGTTGAGGTACGCAGGCAATGTTCCCACAAGTGTCTTACCTTCACCGGTACGCATCTCTGTAATTTTTCCACTGTGCAAGATTGCTCCGCCGATGAGCTGCACGTCGTAGTGACGGAGTCCGAGTGTACGTTTTGCAGATTCTCGGACCACGGCAAATGCTTCGGGGAGAAGTTCATCAAGTGATTCACCTTCTGCAAGTCGTTTCTTAAATATATCGGTCATTCCAGCAAGTTCATCGTCACTCAATTTCTGAAACTCTTCCTCGCGCGCATTAATATCCGCTACGACTGGTGCAAGTCGCTTTAGTTCTTTCTCGTATGATGGTCCAAAAAATTTATCTAGGAATGACATATATACTGTACGTACCCTCTACTAATACCTATAAAATACCGAATATGTTACCCAAGCATACCATAAATACGCTCCTGCTCCCATAACAAAAAACCGCCCATTTGAGCGGTTTTTTGTTAGCGTATACTAACGACTCGAAGGTAGACTACTTTCGACGTCGTGTAGACTTTTTTGCAGCTTTCTTAGCTACTCGCTTCTTTGGTGCTTTCTTTGCAACCTTTCGGCGTGTTGCTTTTTTAGCTACTCGCTTCTTTGTTGCTTTCTTTGCGGCCTTTTTCGCAACCTTTCGGCGAGTTGTTTTTTTCACAGCCTTCTTTGCAGTCTTCTTTACTGCTTTCTTTGCAACCTTTCGGCGTGTTGCTTTTTTAGCTACTCGCTTCTTTGTTGCTCGCTTCTTTTTTGCTGGCATGAATGAATGTATATTTACAAACTAACAATTCGACCGCATTGTTCTCTTCTCAAAGAGCATATTTAAGAGAACCTTTGCTTACATACATTATGTGCGCAAAGAAAAGTAATAACAATCTTTTTTTTATTTTTTTTGTGGATAAAAATAAAAAAGTTTTTTACAAAAACTTTTTTATGTAATGTCTGTTACTTCACGTTCAACAGTGATGCCTGTCGCATCAAAAACTTTTTGTACGACCTCTTCAGCAAACATATCGACATCTTTTTTTGTTGCTCCATTTTTATTAACAATCACGAGTGCTTGTTTCTGATATGTTCCCACTGTTCCTAATTTGTTCGTCGTTCCTTTGAGTTTAAGTACCACGTCAAGAATCCAGCCAAGCGGAATTTTCACATCGCCTTTTTCCGTAAAAAAGCCTGGTATTTCTGGGTATTTTTCTTGTAGTGCGCTGTATGTTGCTTCAGTAACTATAGGGTTCTTAAAAAATGATCCTGCCGTTCCCTCTTTTGTCCAATCAGGAAATTTCTTTGAGCGGATATCAATAACTGCAGACCTGACTTCAGAAAGCGTTGGCTTTTTTTCTCCGAAATAATTTTTTAAGTCTTTGTACGAACAGTTCGGTGTCCCTTTTTTTGAAAGTCGGTACACAACACTCGTTACAATATATTTTTTTCCTTCAGGTTTTTTAAAAAAAGAATCACGATATGCAAATGCACATTCTTTGTTTGTAAAAACTTTCTCGATTTCTTTTACGCTGTCGTATGCAAAAACTTTTTCAATACACGAAGACACTTCAGTACCATACGCACCAATGTTTTGTATTGGTGACGCCCCAACGGTGCCAGGGATAGCTGAAAGATTTTCGAGTCCCCATAGATCACGAGAGGCGGCTTCTGCGACAAGTAGATCAAAGATATGTCCCCCGCCTGCTTCCACCAACACATCATCTTCGTCTTCTTTGTACGTAGTGTTTTTAATTTCGTTCACGATGACAAGTCCTTGCACTCCCTCATCTGCAACAAGTACATTCGAGCCACCGCCAAGTATCGTAATTGGATGTCCATATGTATTGGCCCATGAAACAGCTTCTTTGAGCTTCTCAACACTATCAACAGACACAAAAAACTCGGCAGGTCCGCCGATACCAAAAGTCGTGTACGGTTTGAGTGATATATGCTCTTCAATCATGCATGCCATAGTTGTACAAATCTTGTTCACACTCCTATATGGCCAGCGGGCGCGGTCTCCAAAAAAAGAAAGTCTAAATGTGAGTGCTGCCGCTAGCCGTATCGAAAAACGAACGATCCTCTTATTGTACCACCTGACCCAAAAAGCAAAAATCCCCACCCCGGGGACCTTTACTTTAGACTTTCTTTTTTCTTTTTTAGAGAATCACGACTGTGACACTCACGCATACAGTATACACCAAACAATTCCCATAGAAAACAGTGGTCCTACTTTCCGCTCTACTCCAATATATCTAACATACCTCCTTCTATAAGAGCACCTACGAGGGTCTCATTTCCTCGGAGAATGTTCTTGTCTGAATCCGTCTCTGCAAGTGCCGAAAGTGCCTCCCTTTCTCCCGAGACAGCAAGTACGAGTGCGTAGTATACGCGCGCAGAAGGATAGTCTGGTTCTGCATCAAACGCACGCTTAAGCTCAGTTCGCGCTTCACCCACTGCGCCGTACTGAAGGTACGTGAGCCCTCGATCTATATAGACCTGCTGTTTTTCTGGAGAGAGTTCTCCTGCTCGATCGAGGTGTTGTAGCGCAATCTCTGGTTCTCCAATGACACGATAGAACGGTACGGCGAGCATATGTACCCGTGCATCTCCTGGTTTTTCAGCAACCTGTTTTCGTATTTCTTCATCAACAAGATACGCAAGCCGTTGCTTTGCTTCGTTTGATACGCTTGGCGACTGATACAACACTAGTGCATTTTGTATCAATTGTTCCCGTATTTCTTGATTTCCAAATGTATTTTCCTGAAGTGCTTTCTTAAAGGTAAACATCCGAGCGTCTGCTGATGGCGCATGGAAGGCGTCGATGAGGGTTGCGCCTGCGCGCATTGCAGGAACATTGATTGAGTACATGATCACGACAAGCAAGAGTGCTGCGATCGGTGCAACGACGTGCGAGATTGTTTCTCTGGAAATTTTCAGTGCTTCTAGACTTTTATACGAAACCCCTACTCTCTGGTGGATGTAGGCAAGCATTGTTATGTACAAGATGTAACTAATGATGTTGTCAAAAACAAACAGATTATGGAAAAAATATGCTGCGAATAAACCGAGGAGAACTCCCTGTTCTACTGGTGTAAATGTTTTTACATACTCTTTCTTGCGTGTACGTATGAACACATAATAGAGTGCAGAAAGAATTAGTGAAAAATACGTAAGCGCGCCGAGAATACCGCCAGCAATAAGCCAGTCAAAGACGACATTGTGAACACGATCGTACCACTGCTCTGCTTTGTAGAGTTCCGGACGATAGTGTTTATTGAATACGTAGTTGAAGTTTTCCTGTCCCCAACCTAGGAGTGGACGCTCCTTAATACCTTCAACAGCGATGTCCCACAACACAAAACGCGTAGTACCTTCAGAAAGCGTTATGGTTGTGAGTCTGTGAAGATATTGATTATTTTTTACCGTATCACTATTTCTCCCCACAAAAAGCACGCTACCGACGACGACAAGCGTGAGAAGAAGCCCTCCAATCCATCTGCGCAGATGATGATCCTTGTTTGCAAAAATAAGTACATACAACAGCGTAAAAAAACCACCCCCGATGATGCCAAGTATTGCACTTCTGGTACCTGTCAGTATCAATACCAAAACAAATGCTGCAATGAGTAATCGATAAAACCACCGAGCGTTTGACGTATGAGTACGCGTAAGCAAGATTCCTACAATAAATATATGGAAAATCATGTATATAGCCATGTACGCCGAGTTTCCGAATGTACTGTCGAGCCGCCAACCTCCCTGATTGATAGTGATTTCTCCTGCAAGCTGTGCGAATGAATACAGCGCAACTACTATCGCAACCCCGACTGATGTTTTGAAAAATGTTCGCCAAAGTTTTTCTGTGTTGAGTGCACTTGCAGTTACCACAAAATAGAGAAAGAGATGTACGAGTGTTACGTATCCTTCCATACGTTCATAATTACTCCAGAAACTCTTTAGCGGGTACTCACCAAAAAGATTGGCAAAGAACATAACTCCTATAAATGAGACAAGCCCTACAAAAATCCACGAAAATCGAGGTCGAACTTTAGGCTCATACAGTGCATAAAGTGCCCACGATGCCGTGATTACCTCCACAATGATTCTGAAGTAGAAATTCTTTCCGGTAATATACGGAAAAAACATAGACGAGGTGACCACAAGTACCAAGAACGGTACTGTAAAGATACCTCCATACGTCACCCATTTCAGAAGTTCTTTCATATCGTATGAGTACTATAGCACGCTCATAACTAGCGCTTTCTGACACCTTCAACGAGACATCGTTCTATACTTTCTCGATATGCTCTGAGATACAACTCATAATCTTGCGTGATATTTTCTTTTACCACGGTGCGTGCATTAAGCACTAATGACTCACGCAATGCGTTGTCGTTGAGAAGCCGGTTCAGTTTCTCTCCAAAACACGGAGGGCTATTAAGTGGGCAAAGAAGAACCGACTCCTCATCTCTAAAAATATCCACAGCAAGACCAACATTCCCACACACCATCGGAATACCCACAGTTGCTCCCTTCAGAACAATCTCATCTTCAACAACCTCAGAAGAGGCATGGATGAGTACGTCAGCAGAGCGCATGCTTGAAAGCACGTCAGTACTTTTTGAAGCGAAGACAACTTGTTTTGTTAAATTATATTCGGTGACCATCTCTTCAATCTTTCCTCGTCTAGGACCCTCGCCAATAATAACCAAACCAATGCTTGTGTACTGCCGTAAAATATAGAAAATACCATCAATGACACTCTCAGTGTGAGAGCGCTCATCCATTGTAGAGACGTGAAGGAGTAGAAAGCGAAACTGCGGAAATTTCTCTTTAAGATTTATTGTTTGTGGTGCAGTATCCCACGACTCAAGGTCATAGAATATTGGAAATATTTCTACACGTCCGTTAAGCTCATCAAATTCACCGAGAAGCTTGTCTTTGAGATACTCTGATGTTGTGCGCACACAAGAAGCATGTGGAAGCACAAGACGTGTTATAAATTTGCGTAGTCGATTGTGCGGCTGAAGCGTCGCAAAGGCTTCTGCAAAAAAGTTTTCTTCTACGTGCACTTCAAACGGACGATTATAGGCATGCGCAATCGCCTTCCCTGCCATACCTGACTCAAACGGATCCTCTGCAATAATAAGGTCAGGACGGAAACTCTCTCCAAACACAAGCTGCTTCCCTGCAACATGTTTTGCATCCATAAATGTCTTCCACCAAAAACGTGAGTTTGTGGGATAGAGCCAGATATCATCTCCGACTCTCTTAGTTGAGTGCGAACCTGCTGCAGACCTCACCGAAAGCACAATAACGTGCACTTCAGCAAACATTTGCGCATACTCAAAAATGCGTTTGAGTGATGCCTCATCCTCCTCCATGATGCGCACATCACGCGTAATAATAAGAAGACGTGCGTCATTTCGCTCTGACTGCCGCGCAACGACTGGAGCTGACATTCGCTCAAGCACAGCTTCGCGCACTTTTTCTGCTTCAGCTTTTTTTGCTTTCTGTCGCTCTTCTATTTCTTTTGCTTTCTTTCTGAGTTTTGGATCGACAATCTCAACATCTCTGTTGTCTACATCAATCTCCTCAACCGCATCAGAAATATCAGCAGCCGCACGCTCCGTTGGATTGGTAATTCCTGTGTATGTAGAATCGTTCTTTTTCTCTGCCATTAGATGTATTATACCTTCTATATTGAGGGCTTTGTTTTATATGTGTAGCACAGCATTAATGTGTGTCACATACTCACCTCCAGCCTTTCTCCATGAAAATGTCTTTACGTGCTCAAGACCATCCTCAATATGTTTTGCTCGTTTTTTTTCATCATTGGAAACAATGCTCATTCCCTCTGCTATGTCATCAGAATTTTTTGGGTCGACGAGTACTGCAGCCCCGCCTGAGACCTCTTCCGTTGCACCACCTTCTGAAGTAATGACAGGTACACCCACACTCATTGCTTCAAGTATCGGTAGTCCAAACCCTTCAAAAAGACTTGGGAATACGAATGCGTGGGCATTTTTATACAACCACGAACGTTCGCTGTCGGACACCCGCCCAAGCATACTAATATTATCCTTGTATGGACTCTCTGATACAGCTCGTACCACATCCCCTTCTGGGTCATACGATCCAGCAAAGACCAATGAGTGCTCACCTTTTGTTTTTTTCTTAAAAATTTCAAATGCCTTCACGACACCCAAAGGATTCTTTCTACTCTTGAGAACTCCAAGAAATAAAAAGTATGGCTTTTGTATCTCAGTCACTTCACTTGCCTCACCTGAAACAACTGCATCAAAACCATTGTGCACAACACTGATTTTACCTTTCACTTCTGGCATAAATTGGGTAAGGTTTGTTTTTGTTGTTTCCGAGACAGCCACTATACGCGTAGCTCTTTTAAGAGTTCTTTTTTGTACAAACTGAATAATTCTATGTTTCAGCGTACGTGCATTGAGAACCCATGCACCCATATCATGTACGACAACAAGCATTCGTTTTGGTTTCCAAAAAAGTGGAGCAACTGGCGTAAAGAAAACAAACGCATCGAGCTGATTTCTATACCCATAAAGATATCTGTCCAACCATAGAGGTTTTTCTGGTAACGCAATAACTCTCCAGTTGTCTCCCTCAAACTGCGGAGATTCTTTCTCTCCTTTAGTAAAGATGATGTATTGATTTTTTGTATCCTGAGCAATAATTTCTCTTGCAAGGTTATATATAGAACGACCAAGCCCCGCAGAATTCGTGTCCTTAAATGGATGTAATACGAGCCCTATTGTTTTCATGATTTCTTTTTTATCCCACGAGCAACAAAAAAGAGCATGAAAGAAAACATTCCAGGGAAAAACGTATCAAGAAATGCAAACCTTCCAAGCGGAATTATTTCCACTTCCATAAAATACTTTCTCAAAAGTTCCAATAACTCTCCACGTGTAAAATGATTAATGTGCGTTGGGTCTTCAAGTGGCGTCCCCTTCTTTTTACCAAAAAAGAGTCGTAGTCTATTTTTTAAACTAAACGCATTAGGTACAGATCCTATAAACAATCCGTCGGCCCGAAGCACTGATGAGGCTCTTTCCACGACTTTCTCAGGAAAATAGAGGTGTTCAAGTACCTCCCCTGCTACCACCACATCAAAAGATTCTTCTTGGACTGGCCAAGGAGCGGTGAGGTCAAACGCTTTTGTTTCAATATTAAGTCGCTCGCGCGCTTCAGTAAGAGCGTCTTCGTCAACGTCTACACCGAGGACTCGATTTCCTTCTGCATATATTTCTGTAAGTATCCCGTCTCGACAACCGATATCAAGAACGTCTTTCCCTTTGCCAATATATTCTGCCAACAGTCGTCCACGCGTATCCCCAAGCATTGTCTTACCAAGACGATGCCCCTCCTTATGGTGTTCTGTATATAGCGCTCCAAGCGAAGTCATATCAAAACAGTGTACCAAAAACCTACTTAATTTAGTACTATAAGGATGCGTATGGTACACAAAGCCCTTGATGCGGCAACCGCATTTTTCCAGACGGATATTCGATACCTTGCAAAAGGAGGCTTTTGGCTCACCCTTGGGAACGCTTTGGCGTCACTCAGTTCTTTTGTGTTGGTTATTGCTTTTGCAAACTTAGTCTCAAGTACAGACTATGGAACATATCAATATGTGATGGCAATCATTTCTGTACTAGTAACACTTACCTTTCCTGGCATCAATACCGCAGTCACTCGTGCTGCGGCACGTGGGTACGATGGAAACCTTAAAGAAGGTTTCTCTACGCGCGTGCGCCTCGGTATTCTTGCCTCACTCGCAAGTTTTGGAATCGGAATATACTACCATCTCAACAATAACGAAGTGCTCAGCCTCGCATTTTTTATTGCAACACCTTTCCTACCTCTCTTCGATTCTCTCAAAATATACGGCGCATTTCTGGCAGGTAAAAAACAGTTCAAACAATCAACCATCTTTAGTGTCACCACAACCATTCTTCAAGTAGCAGTTGTTATTGGTACTATTCTGGTGACAAAAAATATACTCCTTATTATTCTTTCGTATCTCGCTTCAGCGACATTCTTCCGTCTCATATTCTTCTTTTACACACAAAAACACTTTGTAAAAAATCAAGACCAAGAAGAAGACGCCATGTCGTATGGGAAACACTTAAGTTTTATGCGCATGTTTACTGATGCTTCTTCACAGCTTGATCGTGTTCTTCTCTTTCACCACCTTGGTGCTGCGTCACTTGTCGTCTACACACTTGCACTTGCCCCCCTCACCCGAGTAACGAGTCTGGTAACTCCCGTCATTTCCCTCGCGTTTCCAAAGTTTTCAGAACGTAGCACCACAGAAATACGTCAATCTCTTCCGCGAAAGATGGGTTATTTTTTTCTTGTAACGGTCCTTCTTGCAGGTGGGTACATTCTTCTTGCACCATTGTTCTATAACATATTCCTCCCAGCCTACGCAGAATCAGTCGTGTATTCTCAAGTGCTCGCACTCACGCTCTTGTTTATTCCTCAAAAGCTCATCGGGTCAGTGCTCACCGCACATGCGCACAAACGCGCGCTCTATAGCATTATCTTTTCAGGAACAGTTGTTCGTGTCGCATTACTTATTATCCTTATTCCACTTCTCGGTATTTGGGGCGCTATCATCGCATACATCACGCCACTTCTTATCAATGGTATAGTGGCGGTATATTACTTCCGGAAACTCTAATATGGGAAAAATAATTATTCTTGGCAACACATGGCATGGCAACTGGTCTCTTTCACTCTATCGAGAGATGGAGCGTCTTGGATATACCGTTGAACACGTCGATGTGCGTCTTGAAAAATACTTTAGCTTATATCGACTTGAATCTTTTCGAAAAAAGCTGCTCAATAAAAAACTCTACAAACGTCTTTCCAAGAAACTTAAAGAAAGCAGTGTTGATACTTGTGTTGTCATGACGCCATACACTGTCCCAATCTCGTTCCTCAACGAATTAAAGGCAGAGGGTGTTCGTCTTGTCGGTTGGTGGGGTGACGACCCCATGATCAAAGCAGACCTTACAAAACACATGCCACTTTTTGATCATATCTATCTCGTCGATAACGCATGGATTCCGCACGCACGATTCTTCAACAGCAACACATCGTATCTTCCCCACGCAGCATCTTCGGACATTTTTAGACCACTCAATATCGAGAAAAAATACGACGTCTCATTTATTGGAGATTCTTTTGGTGGAAACATGAACGGCACCTATCGCGCTCGCTCAATCGATCTGCTTCGCAAAGCTGGTGTTTCGGTTGCACTGTTTGGAGATGCAGGATGGAAAAACATTCCAGAGATGAGGGGTCTATACCAAGGATTCATTGACGGCACTAAGGCTCTCAATGAAGTCTATAATGCTTCTCATATTGCACTAAACATTCATCATTCACAACTCATAGAAGGCACCAATCAACGAAGTTTTGAGGCTGCACTTTCAGGCACGCTCCAGATCGCAGACAAACGGAGTGCTCTTGACGATATCTTCGGAAAAACCATCCCAACCTATAACTCTCCCGAGGAATTGGTGACACTAGCTACTTCACTACTTGCTGACGAGGAAAAGATGAAAAAGCTACGTGACGAAGCGAAAACTATCGCACAAACACAAACCTATACAGAACGTATCGCCGTTCTACTAGGTGAATAGTTTCTTGATGAAACGAAAAACTCCTCCTTCAATTTTGCTTCGAGTTTTAATGACTTTTTTATAAAACTGATAGCGTTTCTGGAATTTCTTCTCCTTTTCTTCATCAATCTCTTTAATGCGACGATTTTCAATAATCGAATATAGCCTGATGTCTTCAAGTAACCTTTCTTCAAAGTTCTCCGGCTTGCGCGCCTTCAAGAACACCCCAGGTGCCTCATGGTCGGCTTTCAGTTCAAGAATCTCGAGATCCGAGAATATTTCCTTAAAATCTTCAACGCTGTATCGCCAATAATCATGCGGGTACCCATGTACCCGAAATCCCTCAGATCGTGTAGTCAGAATAATATACCCTCCCTTCTTACAGACACGTTTGATATTTGAGACCACTATGCGCCAATTTCGTGCATGCTCAAGCATTTCGCTGGCAATAACCATATCGAAAGATTCTTCACCAAATGTCTCGACTGCTTTCTCAGCATCAAGTACTCTGTCTACCCCAGGACCATCTATGATGTCGATACCAATGAACTCCTCGGGATGAAAGCGTGTTGCAATAGAGCGATAGTTTCCATTGTGACTATGTGAGCCAATATCAAGAATTCGCTTTTTCTCGACCTCCTCTCGATTGATGTTCTCAACTCCAAAGAGGAGCGCGCTTGCATGACACATATTATTTATAGTTATCTTTTACCGCGTGTTTAATTTTTCTGAAGAGATTATTGTAGCGTGGATCTCCTGGCAAGTACACAAACGGGAATTTGTGTCTCCACATAACGTAATTAAATGAAAGCTGATCACGTCTACTCCCCTTCACCAACTCCTGCCACCATGCCTCCATCACTTCTTGCAGCGATTCCTCCATATGTTTTCGAAAAAGCACTCGGGTAACCGTGAGACCGTTGTGCTCAGGATATCCTTCTTCCCTGTAGCGTTCAACCTGTGATTTTATGAGTTCAGGGTTATCCATATACCATCCATCTGAGTTTTTTTGGAGGAGATCTTTTGCTTCATCATATACACAATCTCGAGCGAGGTCCTTATCTCGCACCCAGAATAGTCCCCACAGTCTCCGCACCTGCTTGTTGTGATTGAAAACACCGAGTGAAACTTCTTTGAGATATTTTCTAAACAAAATGTCTGGATTCCCCGTCACCACCATATTTCCGTCAATCCAAATGCTTTTCTCATACTCTGGCAAAAACTTATGTGGCAAAATCTTGTACTGCCGCGCACACCGGACAGGGTCTTCAGAAATTGGCTTCACACGCCGAACATCCCATACTTCTGATGTGATGTTTGGATTATCGGTAAAACAAACAAAATCAAAGCCTTCTGGCTGGAAGTCTGGATCTTGAAGCGCGTCTTTCCCGCCAAATATTGCTGTGTAAATTACTCCTTTATTCATAGATAGCATTGAGTATATCCTGCGCCTTATCCTTCCATGTCAGTGTTTGGACATATTTTTTCATTCGTATAACCATATCGTCGGTATCTCCATTGTGTACTTTTTTGATTGCTACTGCGAGTGACGCTGGATCATCAGCCTGAAACGATACTCCATACCCTTCGAGAACCTCTGCGATAATCGGAAGGTTGGAGTATATTATAGGTTTACCGCTCGCCATGTACTCGTATGTCTTCATTGGAAAACCATATTTACGAAAATGCGGTTTGTCTGGATACGGTATAACCAGTATATCAAGTGCCTTCTGATACAGCAGTACTTCATCTTCCGGAACACGTTCAACAAAAATACAGTGCGACGCTACCCCCTTTTCTTTTGCGTACACTTGATACTCTTCTATCTCTTCCTTAGTACCACCAACCGCAACTATGCGCACCTCCTTAGAAAGATACCTGAGTGAATCAATAAGCGTCCGGATACCCTTCTCTTGTCCGAGGGTTTTAAAAAGCCCCACATACCCAACAAGCGTGGCATCTTCTGGCAGACCGAGCCTCGCTCGGTCTGCCAGCTCCTCGCCGAGGAGCTTCACACCTCCATACACTGTTGTTATTTTTTCTGGTGGGGTTCCTAGTTCGATTACCTGTTTTCTCAGATGCTCTGTGGTCGTTATATGTGTATCAGCATTCCGAGCAATATAAGAGCTCTTCCAATCATCAACAATCATATGCCAGTCTGAGCAGACTCTGTACTGGAAACGAAAAACACTCCTCCAAAGAAGCAGGAGTGTAAGCAGAAAGGGCTCGTTAGAGAAAAAAACCACATCCTTCCCCCATCGCCCTTCACGCATTACAAAGACAGGAATCCAGAGGAGATACCGAAGTGGACGAAGTTTCGGTGCCTTGAAATAAAGATTCTTATGAGGGATACCCTCGAGTGCTCTGTCATCTCCCTTAAGCACAATAAGTGAAAAGGCATCTTGGAGAATGTCAGCAAATGCGTGAGCAAGAGATTTTACATAATACGCGTCTGCGGTTTTTGAGGGATATTTCTTAAATGTGAGATAGAAAAACTTCATGATAGATCGTGCGCACGCTTGAGGAGGTTGTAGAGCGTAACACCATTTGTATACTCGGTTGAAGAGAGCGTTACACCTTGTCCACCTACTTGTACAGAAATATCTTTCCGCAAAATTGGCAGATGCATGACTAACAGCGCATATAAGACCTTGAGACGATCAAATGGCCGAGCCAAGAGTCGGAGCGTGTCTCGGGTGAGACGATATTTTCCACGTACATGCTGTACCGTCTTTCGTGCCGGATAGATGCAGACCTTGAATATAAAGGTATAGAAAAACGAGCGCAGTCTATTCTTAATCTTCGATAGTGTTGTTGGCTTTTGATTATTCCCCCTCCAAAGCTCACATGAAATAAACGAGTTGTTTGCGTAGACGCCAAACGAAGAGTGGTAGTACGTACGCTGTGCGTCATGTAAGAAGACCGCGCCATCAGCTTTGATGAATTTCTGTGCCTCAAGAAGACACCGGCGTCTTTTGCGTCCATCCACAATAACAACATCAAATCTCTTTTCGAGCGTACGAGGATGCTCAACGTACTCATTCATTGGAATCTGTCGCTGTTTGAGTTCTTCATTACCAACGTCGAAGAACGCGATGTGCGTATTTTTGTCGCTACCAAGTGCTTCTTCAACCTTCTTGAGCCACTTTTTATTGTATTCAATACTCTCCCATGTATATGAGATGCTATGTACACGCATATACTTGGTGAAATAGACGGTACTTCCACCGCTTCCCCATTCGAGGACATTGACTGTGCGGCCATCTTTTCCAGCTCGTAGAAGCGCTCGCTCAATAAGTTTCACTTCTCGTGTACTCATCCGTGGTTTCATAGCAAGCAGATTATAGCATTTATTATCATTAGAACCGTTTCGTCAATTTGTAGAAAATATTGAGCCAACCAGCCATACCCTCAAACAACAACCTGCTGTGCAGGGGGAGATTTTGTTTCCACTCGATATCCATTCGGAGTTTACTGTCAGCTTTTTCCTTTACAGGGCCGTTACCACCAACTTGGTGATTTGTCTCTTTTTGAAAATGTAACATGGAATCCTCAAAAGAAAGCTCCTGTACTGAAAGAACGTGTCGAAATACCTTATCAGGATGTGAGACAAGATCCTTATAAAGAACCGTGATGTTCTTGCCAGATTTATTTCTCAATTTTACTATCTCGGATTTGATATTTACGGTAATCCAATGCCAGATGATCCCAAGGGCTGTTTTCTTACGTTTTGTGTTCGAAAATAATACCCCCCTTCCATCACGTACGAGATGAACGACCATTACATCAAATCGATCACTATCAGTTATGAGCCGTGCTCTATCTGGGTTTTTTGATGAGTCGAAAATCACCTTCTTTCCTGAAACCTTGATTACGTTTCGATAAACATCCTCAAGCGTATCAAGGTATCTTTTTGCATCAAGTATATTCCCGTCACTATAATAATGATCTCCATGAAAAAGAAAGTCCTTTTTAGGTTGGTACACAAGCGGCAATCTACTGAAATCTATACCTTCAAACACCTCTCTCCAAAAAGTACACTGGTCAAGAAACGGCCCACATCCGCAAGGAGAATCGGCACGATACAGACGAGAAAAGTAAGACAGCTCACCCACGCCAAAAATCTGACTATGCGAGCCCATAATCAAATCCATGAGAGTACTTCCAGAATGTCCAGCTCCAATGAGAAGAATTACAGGTATTTTCTCTTTCATTTGAGTACTGTACCTTACACACCTCTGTCGTCAAATATGATACAGTTACAATCGCATGAAAAAGTTTATACACAATCTTCTGGCAAAACGTGGACTCAAGCTCATACCGAATGCTTCGGGGGTTGCCACTGATATGGATCCTGCCTTTCGTCCCCTCTTTGAGACAAGTAAGGCATACACCATGACTTCACCAAATAGCATGTATGCGCTCTTTGAAGCAGTAAAGTACGTACACGAAGCACAAATTCCTGGAGATATTGTTGAATGTGGAGTATGGAAAGGAGGCAGTGCGATGATTGCAGCAAAAACATTGTCTTCTCTCGGCAGCACTTCTCGAAAACTCTACCTCTATGACACCTTCGAAGGAATGCCAGAGCCGGGAGACGAAGATGTAAAAATTCGCACTGGTATTGCTGGAAAAGAGACGTGGAAAGAAAAACAAGAGACTGGAGGTTGGGCACGAGCAGGTCTCGTCGAAGTACAAAAAAATATGTCGACTACTGCCTACCCGCAAGAAAACATAGTGTTTGTAGAAGGAATGGTGGAAGATACTATTCCAGATACTATTCCAGAACAAATCAGTATCCTCCGCCTCGATACCGATTGGTTTGCATCAACATATCATGAACTTACACACCTCTTCCCTCGCCTCAGCTCAGGGGGTGTCCTCATCATTGATGATTATGGAAGTTGGGCTGGCTCAAAAAAAGCAACCGATCAATACTTCAAAGAAAACAATATTCATATGCTCCTCCAGCGTGTCGACACCGGTCGAGTTGGCGTTAAGATGCCTCAATAAGATCCACGTACTGCTTGAGTATCAAATCATGAGAAAAGTCCTCGGCACGTATGAGGGCTTTTTTTCTATACAATTCACGAAGTGTCTCATCATTGAGTATTTGCTCAATTCCATGCACGAGCGCGTCTACATCTTCTGTTTTTACGAGCAGTCCATAGGTATCCTCTGCTCCAATTATTTCTTTCGGGCCTGAAACACAATCGGTAGCAACAACAGGTAGTCCACATGCCAGAGCTTCAATGAGTGCGTTTGGCATACCTTCAAAGCGTGACGACAGTGCGAAGACATCACTCTTTGCGAGTAATGCATATGGATTTTTTTGAAATGATACGATCTTGATATGATAAGAAAGACCGTTTTCTTTTGCGATCTTAAGAAGATTATCTTTTTCACCACCCTCACCGAGAATAATCAAGCGAACATTTCTTTTTTTTGAAATTTTTGCAACAGCACGCACCAGAAGATCAAAACCTTTTTGTGGTGCGAGACGACCCATAGCGATAACAACCGGGACGTCCTTATTCTGTAACCATGGCTCATCGACAGGTTTTTGTGCTTTTTCTCTAATCTCCTCAAGAAACTTTGGGTTATGTATGACATGCATTTTATCCTCTGGAATTGAAAGACGTTCCTTGAGGTCTTCTGCAATATCAGCCGACACTGCGACAACAGCGTCTGCTTTTTTATAGAAGATTTTACTGAGTACCGGAAGCAGCCATTCACGGAGATTACTCTTTGTGTTTGGCACATTAAATGGAATACCGACACGGAGAATCACTTTTGTCTTTACTCGAGCAAACATCTTCGCCCACACAGAGATAAGATGCATGTGACGCATAATGGAAATAAGTGCTTCGGGTTTATCTTTCTTCAGATATGTAATCAATTTTGGCAGGGTGCCAAATAAACGTGATGTTCCAAACGTAATAACTCGCACCTCTTTGGGAAGTTGCTCGAGGTATGGACCTTCTTTCTTCATAAGAATGAGATCAATACGATACCCTCTCTCCAAAAATCCTCGCATGAGGTCAAGTGATACACGCTCTCCCCCTCCTCGATACAGGTCAACGAGGAAAAAAGTAACACGTTTCTTTTGCGAAGCCATAATTATTTACGTCGTAATTTACGAAATACTGTAAATACGATTGGCGGCACTATCTGTGCGATCGCTCTCTTTAGAGTTAGTTTCTTAGAAAGATCTTCTCCTGGACGTTCACGGAATACTGTTGAGTGAGCATGTGCGGCACGTGCCTGCTCTTCGGTTGCAGGGCTTGTGTAATAGTAGAGTGCGAGTGACTTTCGAGTCATACCTTCTGGACACACAAGAGGCTCAGGGTGACCATGGAGACTATCTTCAGATGTAGAGAAAAGTGCAAGTCGATTAAACACAGGAAGAATCTTTACTCTAGATTCCTTCATGTCTTTATCCCACAACTCAAAATGCCCACCGTATTCCTCTCTCCAATCTTTATTGAGAAATAGCAATGCGTTGAGTCGACGTTCTATCTTGAGTTCATCATGCCAATTAAAATCTACGTGGACCTTAAGAAAGCCACCAGGAATAATCTGGTGCATCCCCCCTCCACGGTAGTGCGGATCGGGAATAAGCCCCTCTATGCCGGTAAGTTTTTCTAGAAATTCTGCAAAGACGCTTGAATTAAACTGACTTAAAACTGAACGTATGTGCGGTGGAAACGTTGTCTCATCGTCGCTTGCAAGCTTATGTTCTCGTTCATTGTCAAATGAGTGCCCCCACACATCATCCTGTGGTGTTGGGAACTCTCCAACCAATGATTCTGCCACCTCTTCAGGTAGAAAATCGTCGAAATAAATATGCGGACACGGATCAGCATTCTGATACTGGTCTTTATGCGCTTCTGCCAGCGCATTCATTTTTTCTCTATCAAAGAAAAATGGCTTCATAATGCGTCAATAATATCATATTTGAGCTGTCGCCCTATAACCTCGGGAGTTGCGTTTTCTTTGAACCACACATGTCCTTTTTCCGCTATTTTTTTCCTAAGAACCTCGTTGTCTCTAAGTGTAAGAATGGCCTCTGCAAGTGTTTTTGCATCTGCCATAGGCACAAGCATCATCTCCTCCTTGTCCTTAAAACATTCACGAAATGCCGGTGAATCACCAGTGACAACCGGCGCGCCCACTGCAAGGGCTTCGTACACCTTGTTTGGGATCACCCGTTTTGCTTTATCGGTATCACCAAAAATACCAAGCACAACGTGCGAGCGACACATCTGCTCTTTCAGTTTTGCATACGGCACTCGAGGAAGAAACGACACATTCAAAAGTCCTTCTGCGAACTTTTGAGCTTTCTTGTACTCTTGTCCGTCACCAACAAGGTTAAATACGACATTCTCCTCTTCGAGCATACGTGCTGCCTCAATGATGTGTTGGACTCCTTGGAGTGGAATATAGTTGCCATGAAAATGTACGGTAAAAAACTCTTCTTTCGCCGCCTCAACTGGGTGCACCTCATCAGGATCAGACCCTACAAGCACACGGAGGTATTTTTCTTTTTTGCTACCAAACATTTTCAAAAAATATTTTATGTGTGTATCTGTATCGAGGAGCACTCGATCTGCAAGACGCACGGATACCCAGTCAAGATACCTGTACCACAGTGCCTTCAGTGTGTACGGTCGCACCTGTTTTCTGTCATGCACAAGTGAATCATATTGAGAGACAAACGCGTCAAAAATAATCGGCCTCTGAGTCAAAAATCGAGCAAGTATCACCGCCGTATATCCAGGGAATCCGACAATGAGCGCATCATACTTCCCCTTAAGTTTTCCATGTTTTTCTATAAGTTCACGATACTTCGCAATACCCTGTTTAGTACTCTGACACTCTACGACTTCAACACCGTTTTGTCGTAGCCCCTTCATAAGAATACGATTTCGCGGAATTGACGAGTCATACGTTCCAAAAAAACAAACTGTATTGAGATTATCCTTCATATGACAAAAGTGAGATGAGTTTTTGAATGAGTACGTCTAGATTATGGTGTGCTACCACTTCTTTTCGAGAGACTTCTCCAACTCTCCTTCGCACATCTGCATCTCTCACAAAAGAAAGCGCGTGTACCAACGTGTTTCCATCTTGTTTTTTGAAAATACATTCCGGACAAATATCTTTGAGAAGCGCTTCGGCAGAATCATTTGAGGACACGACGGTTGCCCCACATGCCATTGCTTCAAGGATTGTTTTATCCAAACTTTCTGTCGCGCTTGCATTCACAAAGACATCGGTATTTTGAAAATACTTCACCATCTCTGTATGTGGTACCGAACCAACAAACGAGACATTTTCTCTCATTCTTAAATCTTCAACGCGCGTCTGCAATTTTGCAGTAAATTGTGAATCTTCTTTTGTTACTGGTGCACCAACAATTGTAAGGTGCACCGAAACCCCTTTCCCTTTAAGCGTATGGACTGCCTCAAGAATAAGCATGTGCCCTTTTACTTCAGCAATCCTTCCTGCAGTAAGTACTTGAAGTGTCTGTGCAGATCGACCTTCCTCCTTCGGCACAAAAATATCTGTGTCGATACCGTGTCCTGTCACGACAAGCTTCCTGCTCGGCAATCTAAAACTTGTCGCCGAGGCTGAGAACACCCTGTGCACCATTTTTTCTGCAAGACGAAGTGAGACGCTTACTGTTTTGTGTGTATACCACAATCCAACAGTCTTCCCCCACAGACGCCACAACAACCCTCCAAGTATGACGTATACCTGATTCATGTGTACAAACACGGTGTCGTAGTTTTTTCGCTCTCTAAAAATATACCGGTAAAAATTTAAGATATATTTCAGTCGTGAGACACCACTCTCTTTTCCAAGTGAAAGCACCCTTACATTCTCTGGAAGATTATGCTTTCCTTCTCTCAGACAGATGACCGTTACCTGTTCTACATTCCGTGCAAATGTTTCAATCCATGTATGAAAAAAGCCAAGCACAGGGTCTTCTGTATCAACGATCTGTGTCAGGATGAGTAATTTCATACTGTATTTTTTATATCTTCACACCACTTCTCTATATAGTCCTTCTCGTCTTTATATGGATACACATGCAGGAACTCCTCATGAGAGACCTCATGAGATCTCTCATGAGATAAAAATTCATATACTTTCTCCGCAAAACCAACCTTGTCATGTGGAGCGATGACTGCTCCTGCCTCTTCCGCTACACCTACACTGGTCGAAATGACGGCCGTACCCGAAGCGACTGCTTCAGCAATAACAAGACCATACCCCTCATACAGTGATGGCACAAGAAGGACATCTGCATCTTTATAATACATGAGTGGGTCCTGATGACCTGCGAAAGTTACTCTCTCAAAAACACCTAGGTTTTGAGCCATTTCTTTGAGTGAATGTTCCAAGTTACCTTCACCAACTACAGTGAGTCGGGCGTCCATACCTTTGTCCATCAAATACTTCAATGTAGAGAGCGCATATTCAGGGCGTTTTTCTTTCTCAAGACGACCAACAAAAAGAACTCGTTTCCATGAACAGTCCTTTTTGCTTTGTGTTCCCTCTCTGAAGCGTGTGAGATCAACAAAGATCGGAAGAACTGATATCGGTGTCTCTGTGCGGTATTTTTCTATGATCTGTTGTTTAATTTTCTCTGAGACAACACGTACTCGAGAAGCATACGTTATGACATTCTTTGCAACACGCACCCGCATACGATTAAGCAGTGAGTGTTTCTTAAACGCGGAAGCGAGAAAATTTGTATGCACTTGCACATGGAGTGGGATGTTCTTTGATTCTGCGATACGCTTCCCCGCAACACCTGTCTCAAACGGATCTTGTGTTGTCACGACATCATATGTTGATATTTTTTCTGCAAGTGCTACTGCATCTCGTATGTATCCAAATCGAAGTCGTGAATTTGTCGGATACACCCATACATTCTCAGCAAGTTTCATCTTGTTAAAACCAAGATTCTTTTTTGTAAATACAATGATATGAAACTCCTCAAAACATTGTGCGTACCGAATCATTCGTTTCCCCACAACGCTGTCTTTTTCAAAGATATTCCGATCTGTGCCAATGCTTAACAGTTTCATAGTGTTTCAAAAATAGCCAAATGCTCCGTTCGCACATCATCCCACGACCGCGTAAAAGAAATTGTATTAAATGCTTCCTCGAATTTCCTATATCCTACTGGCTTCGTTACTTTTTGTAGCTTTTCTACAATATCTTGCACACGCTGTGGATCAATAGTTACCGGGAACTGATCCTTGATACTGAGGTAATTTTCCTTTGTGATAATAAACGGGATCTTGTACGCAAGAAGTTCGTAGGCTTGGTTTGGAGAGATGTCTGTCCAGCTTGGAATAACGACAAATGCACAGTTTTTTATGCGCTCATAAAGCTCCTGCTGACGTAGCGGTTTTTCAATATGAACAGTGTTCTCTACGCCAATCTTCTTGATGAGTGCACGAATCTTTTGTTCTCTTGGCCCTGCACCAATAATGGTAAGCCTGTACCCAGAAAGCTCGGCTCGCTTAAATGCGAGCACGAGTGACTCGACGTTCTTCATAACAATAAGTCTTCCTGCAAAAATGATTTCTTTTGTGTGTTCGGTCCGAACAACGGCGTCACTCACCGCGGACATAGGATTCTCAATAACCGCGACATTGTCTTTCTTTAGTCCATATTGCGGACCAAAGAGTCGTGCCTGTTCTTTGGAGTTAAAAACAACAACCTGTGCAGACCGAAGTACCGTGCGAATGAGGTAAAAGAGTACTGGGTACTGCCGGTACAGCCCGCGTTGGTAAAATTCCCTGAGTGAGAGTGGGAGATTGTCCTGTTCAAGATATTTTTCCCAGATGTATCCCCCACCTACACGTACAATATATTTTTTTCTTCTAAGCTGTGTCGCCAAAAGTACCGGCAACCCCGCAGCGAGCCAATCGAGACTGTACACAAAATCACTTTGCTTGAGCTCCCGCATGACAACAAAAAAGAATCGTATGTAGTTGATCAGTTTGCCGAGAACACCACCTCTTCGCATGACACGAATAAGCTTAAATGGGTACTCTCCGTCAAAGTCATACTCTGCTTTATCAGAATAGGTTACGACCGTCACGGTATGTCCTGCCTCAACGAGTTTCCGAGCAATATTCGGTGTATACGTTGCAGGACCGCCCGATTCTGGCTCAAAAATCCCTGTCGTTATGAGGATTCGCATGACTCCATAATAGCAGAAACTCCATATTTATACCCGTACTACAAAGTGCTATACTCAAAGGTAATGAAAATTCTCATTGTGACTCCTCTATTCCCTCCTGATACGGCACCTCTTGCTACATACGCAAAAGAACTCGCCACACGGCTCACTAAGGAACATGAAGTAACTGTGCTTCTCTATGGACATCTTCCGGAGAAAATCCCTGGTGTTACGTATATTTCAGTGGACAAACGACAATCTCTGTTTGTGCGACTTTTTCAATACACTAAAGCTTTTTTTCTCACTGCACGACGCAATGAAAAAGTTTTCATTCTCAACGGTCCTTCAGTCGAAATACCTGCCACCTTCATGACGCCTCTTGTCCGTACTCCCTACTCCCTTTTTATGTTTGATACTATTGCCGAAAAGCGTATGAAGAAACTTTTCTTTATCGAGCATTACTTACTAAAAAAAGGAGCGGAAACGGTCTATACCAAAGAACAAATGCCCACCGCAAGGCCAGAAATACTTCCTTTTAGAGCATACCCTCAAAAAGAAATGGACACCTACGAACATACGTGGAAAGAACACCTAAACACACTGCTATGACACAGACCTCAAAAGAATCATACTGGGCAGATTATCGCGAAAAAGAACTCGCGTTCTTCACTCCCCTGCTCGCAAAACACGGATACACACTCGACGATGAACAACCGCACATCTACGGCGAGCGTTACCTCATGCATGCAGTAACCACACAAAGCGGAACAAAACTCATTCTCCTTGGGAAAAATAACTCAGGCGTTCGTGTAGTCATCAAGGTAACGAGAGACCGAAGCGGCATGCGTGAAATCCTTCATGAACGTACTTGCAGAAAGGTGCTCGCAAAACTTAATTTTGCGTACGGAACATTTGCCTCACCTACAGAAATAGATTTCATACAAAAACCTTCATACATTATTTCTGCACAAGAATATATCGATCAAAAATGTATGTTCATCGAACGACCTATTGAAGAACAGTTCGACTTTGCACTACGTGCCTTTAAAGCTCAAGAGAGTGCTCACGCAACCACGGCAAACCACATACGTCTTATTACCTCGACATTCGGTAGTCGTGACGCGGATGATTATCTCTCTTGTTTCAAAGGGTTTGTGCAAGATATTCTCTTTGCCTTTCCGGAGTATGAAGAACTACTGAAGGAAGCGTCCGCCGAACTTGAGGAAAATCGCACAATTATTGAACAGTATTGTGGTTTTCTCACACACGTTGATTTCGTACCGCACAATTTTCGTATAAAAGACAAGACGTTGTACCTTCTCGACCAATCATCGCTTCGTTTCGGAAATAAGTACGAAGGCTGGGCACGCTTCATCAACTTTATGACGCTCTATAATCCTGAACTTGCCAGACTACTCACACAGTATGTAAAAGACAACCGAACCGAAGAAGAAACAATCTCACTGCAAATGATGAGACTGTATCGCCTCACTGAACTTATGTTCTACTACACTCACACGCTTGCAAAGAGCAACGGGTCACTCAAGAAACTTAATACAGAACGTGTTCATTTCTGGGCAGAGGTGCTTAAATCAGTTCTAAAAAAAGAAGGGCTGTCAGAAACTATCCGTAACTCATACACAGAAAAGCGGGACGACTTACGTACTGAAGAGGAAAAGAAGCGACAAGTAGGTTTGCATTAAAAAAATTAAAGCGCGACCAGTAGTCGCGCTTTTTGTATTGAGTTTCTCAAACTTACTCTTTTCCCGAAAGTGCGAGAAGATCATCTTCCGTTACAAGTCTCAAGATAACATCAAGTTCGATCGACTTTTTCCAGTCACCCTTATGGGTACAGTCTCCGCACTTTACGGTGTGAATTACTGCGCCTGAGAACATATACACATTATGTGCTGTTCGCGGCTTCGTCATGAACAAATCACCGGCACAATGAAGGGAAAGCACAAGCTCTCCAGAATTATTAAGGCGAGCGTAACCAATCATACCCTTCTGCACACAGTACAACTCCTCTACACCTTGATGCCAATGGCTTTGTTGCCAACCTCCTGGCTGGTCTTCAGGCAACATGGTCATGGTGTACGCGGAACCATCAGGGTTTATGACCCGAACGCGTATCTCGCCGGTTTCGGTCATTTCTTTTCCTGAGAATACAAAGCCGAGCGCTTCTAATTCTTCAGACGACAACATTCTCTTCCCCACATAAGCCTCCTCTTGTTTGTGGGTATCAGCCTCGACTATGACATAGAAACACTACTTAATCAAGTCTCTCCTTGGCAACTGACGGCCACCACTTTGGTTTCCTAATTAGGATGCAAGACGGAGAAGTTCTTCTTCACTCACGTCTTTGGTGAGTCGATCGAGTTCGGGAGAAGCGCTCCAATCTTTTCCAACTTCTGCGTCAGAATATTTTATAGTGTAAATCCTTGCACCTTCAGGAAGGTATATATTGTGCGCTTCATTCTTGCGAGTCAAAAAGAATTGACCTTCGCGATACACTTCAAACGATACTGTGCCACCAGGCTGGAGTACACCGTAACCCATCCAGCCACTCTGGACCATATAGAGTTCGGTGAAATTGGTATGAGAATGACTGTTTTGCCACGCTCCTCCCGACCCTCCTGGTCGCATGGTCAAAATACAGCCACTGTTATCTTTGACATCAAGCATGCGGATTCTAATCTCGCCATCCTCCATGAGAGAAGCTGACCTCTTGATAATTCTTGCCTCTTCCTCAGCAGTCAATTCACCCTCCTTCTCCAACAACCTCTTGAAAACGCGTGTACGCATCTGCTCCGCAACTTTATCCCAGTCATATTTTTCCAAGACCATCTTGCGAGCATTTTCAGTAATCTTTTCTACCTTTTCTGGGTTTGCGAGAATGTCTTTCACTGCGCGTGCAATATCTTCTGGCTTGTCTTTTTCGACCACCCACCCTGTTTCTCCATCGACTACATACTCTGCGAGTCCTCCTTCTCGAGTTGCAATCATTGGCAGTCGAGACGCCATTGCAGAGAGTCCAGCATTTCCAAGACCCTCAGAACGACTTGGCATCACAAAAATATCTGAAGCCCTTCGATAGAGCGTTACTTCAGAACGGTCAATTTGTCCCGTAAACATGACTCTGTCTGTAACATTGAGTTCTTCTGCTAAGTCCTTGAGCATCTTTTCATCTTCCCCTGATCCAACAATAAGAAACTTTACGTTCTCAGGCAGTTCCGGAAGCGCACGAATGACGTCATCGAAGGCTTTCTGGTACACAAGACGAGCAGTGTTTACTAACCATATATCTCCCTCCTTCTTCCCCCACTTCTGATGGATAGCCTTAATTGCTTCAGTTGCGTCTTCTGGGTGAAGATCCTTTGGATTAGCACCGTTGTAGATAAGCTCGATTGGACCCGCGTAACCACGCTTCGGTGGCCATGTGCCGAGGAAAGTAGAAATGACCTGAATCACCTTTGCTTTTCGAAAGCCGAGATCAAGAAGTGGCGTAATCGGGCGAATAAACCATCGTTCAAATACTTTGTCGTACGGATCTCCATCTTGGAGCGTAAGCATGTGCGGGATACGAGTACCGAATACACGCATAAGTGCCACTGGCAAAAGCATGTACGTCATCATCGCCCACACTGCATCAAAGTGATGCTTCTTATGGAGCGAAATACCTTTGAGTGCTGCAAGTAATGGAAAAAGCATCTTGTTGAGGTAAAAAGAACCAAACCCAACACGGTACACGTGCACATTACTTACCTTTTCATACGGAAGATCTTCTTTCCCAAACCGAAGCGTAATCATATAAAACTCTATGTCCAAGTTTCGGTCGGTGATCTCACGGACAGCAGCTTCAGCTCCACTCGTAAATCGTGGGTAGTATGCGAGCGAGAATATCAAAATCTTTTTCATATCTATTTCTTACACGAGTTAATGTAGTCTTCTAATGTATGTTTCTGTGTCCAACCGAGCGCTTTTAAATCCTTACAATCAGAAGCTCCTGAAGACCGAGATGTTTTTGTTTGTTCCTGCATTTCAATTTCTCCACCAAACATTTCTGCAACTTGCTTAATAGAATACGTCTCACAGGCACCAATATCATATTCACCACTTCCAGATTCCCCAACAGCAACAATCCCCTCAACTGTATCCAACACATGTGTAAATGCACGTGTCTGTGTTCCAGGAGCATTTACCTTATGTGGCTTCCCTTCAAGAAAGTTTTGTCTAAATGTCTCAATTACTGTTCCGTAATTTCCCCACGCCCGTTCTCGAGGTCCATATACGTTATAGAAATATACTGTTGCATACGGGAGTTCATACCACCTGCTGTAGTTAGCAACAAGTTCAGAATTCTCTGCCTTCGTCCAAGTATACGGCGAAAGATTCTTCCCAACTATTCCTTTATATGATTTCGAAGCATCAGACTTTGTAGAAGAAGCTGCATACACAAGTTTCCCTCCCTTTTTCCTCCAAAACTCAAATACGCTCAGCGTTCCCATTGTGTTTAAGTCCCAGACAACATCTGGTTCTTCGAGACTCTTGTGTACCCGTGAATACTCGCCGAGGTGGTAAATAACATCTGGAGATTCGGGGATATGTGTTTCAATATCTTTTGTGTGTCCTTTCCGATACTCCACCCCCTCAACGTGGTTTTCTTCTGTGCCAGTGAAATAGTTATCAAGAGAAATAACCGTGTGTCCATCCTTCACTAGACGCTCACAGAGATGTGACCCAATAAATCCAGCGCCTCCGGTTACTACGACAAGTTTTCCTTTCATTAAAGCCATACTACACTCTTTTTATAAATCCTCAATATCGTCTTCTCTTTTGCGTACATAGACACCGAGCGTCCCAATTACCAGTACACCCACTAGTCCAATATACGCCATTTGTGTGTGTCCAATATTTGCAGCTGCAACACTTGCCTTTAAATCCTGACTTGTGGAAGATTGCTCGCTTATTTTTTCCGAAGGTTCATCTGCCGGAGGGATTGATTCTTCCCGATCTCCATATTCCGCAACAAACGTACGCATACTGTCATAGAGCCGAGGTACGCCATACACTCCACGCTCAACCTTCTCTCGAGAGACAGTAAGTGTCTGATAGGGCAAAAGCATCGTCCCTTCTGGAATGATGAATGTATCGACTGACGTAAGAAGAAATCCGCCCATATCGACCTCATACGCTGCATCATTATTAATTTGTATATTTCCTTCGCTATCGCGCGTAATAGAAAACATGACTGGAAGTACAGTGACTTTGTGTCGTGCAGTGTGGTACTCCCCTTTGTATGAACTCTCTACGGTAACCACATACGTTCCAGGATACTCAAAATGATGTATTGGAGTGGCACCTTCTCCTCTTTCAGTATCTCCGAAATTCCAAACATATCGAACCAAACGACCTTTATGGGCTGGAGATGGTGTGGCAACAAAGGTAACCTTTTGGTGCACAAACGTTGTCTGAGGCGCTTCGATACGCAATCGTTCAACTGAAATCGTCGTCTCTCCGGCACGATCATCTTCACTTTGCATAAGTTCATCTGATCCATTTGGTGTTATCTGTATGTCCTCTACCGTTATATATGGCTCAATTTTCGCAAATGTTGCCGGCCCAATACCACTTACGTTCTGTATTTCTTCTACAGTATCAAACGGTCCGTCTGGTCCTTCGCGATAGAGAATGATGCGCTCTGCATACACAGGACCAATTTCTGGTAACGTATCCAGTTCCTCAGTGTCAGCAGTATTTATATTGATGCGCTCGCTTGCATTAAGTGTATGTACCGGAAGCGCAAAAAAGGTGAGCGTCGTCAGTATAAAAATACAAGACGCACGAGACATGATTTATTTGAGTGGCGGTTTATCCGAAGAAGTGACGCGCATCATCCGCTCAAGCTCTTTTGAGGAGACAGACAATTTATCACTGTCATTTGATATTTTCTCTTTCTCCACAGGACGTGGATTTGGCTTTGGAGCTTGCTCTTCTTTTTTCTCTTCTGGCTTTGGAGCATCCTTAAGTACTCCGGCAAGCGCGTTCTTAAGATCGGTTGTCCCCTTTGGCTTCGGAGCTTCTTTTCTCTGCTTTGACTGATTGTTGTTTCCGTTTGGTTGCCGCGTAATAATTTTAAGGACATTTCGAAGATCGTTGACAGTTTTTTCGTCTTTCGGCTTCGCCGACTGTTGCCCGCGCATACGATCTCGGGGAGGAATATTGTTTTGTGTAGGCTGTGCAGGAGGTGTCGAGAATGTCTGTGCTCCTCCGTTGGGTTTATATGGTTTCTTTGTTTTCTTTTCTTTTGGCGGTGTTCGGTTTTCTTCGTGGAATTTATTTACCATCTCTTCTACTTCAGCACGAGGTGTCGCAAACTGTTTCTGACTCGAACGAATAACCATCTCCTTACATGAAATGTGTCCTGCCTCAATAGGTGGGAGCGTTACTGCTGAAAACGGCTGTGATCCTACCCCATCGATCATGAGCGTGAGGTAAATCTGTGCAAACCCGAGATTCACCAAATCGGTTGCGAGGAATTGTGGCGAGAAGATCGTCTCGAGAATCTCAGCATCAAACGGTCCAACGCGGAATGAAATGATGGTTCCAACGTTACCAAACACCGCGTTGCGAACCTCCTCTTCCATCTGTTCTACATACTGGTGCGCGATAGTGAGGTTGAGCTTGTACTTTCGAGCCTCTGAGAGAATGTTCGCAAACGTCGCGTTTGCGAACGACTGGAACTCATCTACATAAAAATAGAAATTTGGCATCTCCTTCATCTCTGCCGGAGAGAGGTCCGCACGCGACATAGCAGCGAGGTAGATACGTGTCGTGAGCATCGAACCAAGAAGATTGGCGTTTGTCTCTCCAATGAGACCCTTTGAAAGGTTCATGATAAGGATCTTCTTGTTGTCCATGATGTCACGAATATCGAAGCTTGAGTGTGGCTGTCCGATAATGTTTCGAATCACTGGGTTAGCGGTGAACTGACCGATCTTGTTCTTGATCGCGTCTCCGGCCTCCTGCATGTACCGTTCGTTATACTTTGCAAACTCATCAACCCAAAAAGACTTCACGCCTGGGTCTTTCACATTCTCAACAACTTTGTCGCGATATGTTTTGTCTGAAAGCATACGGTTCACTCCGAGCAGTGTTGAGTCTGGATACTCAAGAAGTGCCATGAGCGTGTTTTGGAGAATGTATGCCATACGTGCAGACCACGCATCGACCCAAATCTTCTCAAAAACTGACATGAGACCAGACACCACCAAGTGCCGCTTATCGGGACCAACGTCCTCCATAATGTTGAATGACATCGGATAGTTCATATCGAACGGTGCAAAATACAGAACGTCTTTGACGCGTTCTTCAGGAATAAAATCAAGGAGTGTCTCTGCGGTAGAACCGTGCGGATCAATAAAAGCAAGTCCTTCACCATTCTTGATGTCCTGCACTGCCATATTCTCAAGGAGTGTCGACTTACCCATTCCTGTCTTACCAATAACGTAGATGTGTCGTTGGCGATCTTTTGCCTTAATACCAAAAGGCGTCTGCTTTCCTCGAGCATCAGTTTTCGCAAAGTACGTGATCTTCTCAGGATCAAAACTCATACGTGAATTATAACAGAACACATCTCTTGTTCTATGCCAAATAATTAATAAGAGCGCCATACGGGGCGCTCTTGTGTGAATTCTCCTAGCTTTGAAAGGTTTCCTGACGAACTGAGGGTAGATAGCCCCTCTTGCAAGGCTGGTTAGACCTCACGGATACTGGATCACCTCCTTTCCGGAAATACAGGTGGTTCGGCAGGCTCGCAAGGTTGCGTGATCTTGGGAGTCTTGTTTGTGTGTCATTTGACTCTCCCTCCTTTCTAACTCCATCATACCCCTACTGTGCCGGCAGCAAAGCCTCCTGTGTGTATATATTTGATGGTGCCCAAATCATCCAGGACATCACCCCTGCATCATAACTTGCCTGTATCTGGTCACGCACATCTTTTGCATCATAATCTCCCCCATAATCAAAGTCTTGAATCCATGTGCGGAGTTTGTCTGCAGTCCACGCTGGCTTAGTATATACAGCTGGAGTGGTTGTACCTATGCGTTCATGGTTGAATCCTGCCACCACTGTTGTTGTTGCGGTCATACGCCCAACACCACTTTCCATTGCATAGTTCACTACCTTATACGGATAGTTGTTTGGATTACCAAGACCAAGAAAACTGTCTGGGTAGTGAGATGGATATACCATCGGTGCAATAAAATCGAAGTATGGTGCAGCGCGTTCAATCACCTGACCGATAGAAAGATCGTCTGTGTTTGTAGTTGTCATACCAAAGAGGTCAACTGAAGTCCACGGTGTATTTTTCTCTCGACCAGTATTCTCGTGTCGAACATCATCAAAAAGTGACTCGTCATCGAGTTTGTTGTTGAGGTATCTGAAGAATGCTTCAAGGTTTGCTTGTTTATCACTCCCATACTCCCCTTCTTCACTATGCACAAATGCAATGTCACTCATTGGGCCATCAGATGGATACCGAACGTAATCAAAATTGATCTCGTCAAAACCAATATTGTATGTCTCCACTGAAAGCTCAATGAGATGATCCCAATATTCTTGTGCTCCAACATCTATAAAAGAGAGACCTTTATAATCCTCCCACACTGACACTCGGTCAGCCTTTTTTACTGCCAAATCTGGACGTACTGCTGTATAAAATGGGTCTTGGAAAACCGTCACGCGCGCGATAACAAAAATGCCTTTTTCATGGAGGGTTGTGATAAGTGCCTGCATATCACTTGTGCCACAGCGCGCTTCCTGCCATGCAGGTTGCCATGACTCTGATTTCGGTGGGAACGAGATTGTTCCTGAGTAATCTTTGACGTCGATAACAACGCTATTCACCTCGGTTTCATCCATCAGTGCGATAAGTTTGTCTCGAAAACTCTTTGTGCCTGCAACACAAGAGGTCATGTAGATAGCGCGTACCTGATCTGGAAGCGGAACATGCGTGATAACCGTTCGATTGTCTGGCTCCTGCTCAGGAAGAATATTCTCCAACGTATCACGTGCTTCAGAAACAATGGCCGCACGGTCATATTCGATTGTCGTGAGATGAGGAATTGCAAAACCAGCCCCTACTGAGACCCCAACAAATGCTAGTGATGCAATTCCCCATTTCATAGTGCGTTTTGACTTTCGTCAGGTATTTTTCGTGATTCAGTAAACATGTCCCCTTGTCGTTCACCTCGACTGTTTTCGATAGACCGAAGAAATGACGACCGCCGTAAAATAACACCGAGCACCATCAGCACAACACCTGACGCAACGGTAACGACATCCTTAAAATCTTGAGGAACCCCTAAAAAAGGGAACAAAAATAAGATGGCTCCAACAACAAAAACTAATGATTCTCGTGACATACCCCCTAGTATAACCTACACCGCTCTATGGAGCCACAATAACCACAAATTCTCCTTTTTGGTGATCTGAGTGTTCTGTAAAGTATTCCAATATTTCTGTAGCAGAACCCCGTACCACCTCCTCATGCATCTTGGTAAGTTCGCGCGCGATAATTACCTCTCGTGAGACATCAAGAACCTCCTTGAGTGATTCAAGTGCCTTCATAATGCGGTGCGTCGATTCGTAAAAAATAACAGGAAGCGTGCTTTCTGCTACTGTTTCAAAAAATGTTTTTCGTCCCTTTTTATGTGGTACAAAACCGAGAAACGAAAAGTGATTTCCTGAAAGTCCTGAGATTGAAAAAGCTGTAGTTACTGCTGAAGGACCTGGAATACCTTCTACACAAACATTATTTTCGTATGCCATAGATACCAAGAGCGTCCCTGGGTCACTGACACCAGGTGTCCCTGCGTCAGAGACAAGTGCAAGGTGTTTTCCTTCTGCAAGATCTCCGAGAACGCGCTGGTGAGTACGCTCAGAAGCATGTGCGTCATACCGCACGAGCTTTGCATCAATTTCGTAATGCGTAAGAAGTTTTCCTGTTACCCGAGTATCCTCGCAAAGCACATAGTCTGCTTCTTTGAGTACGCGAAGCGCTCGAAGTGTAATGTCTTCGAGATTTCCTATTGGTGTTGCGACGATACTGAGCGTTCCGGTCATATAATTTTTTTGGTTACTTCGACGATATCTCCTGCTCCCATAATAAGCACGACATCACTCTCCCCAACTCCTGCTTTAAGTAGCTGTGCGGCTTCATCAAACGAATCTACATATACTGCTTTGACTCCTATTTTCTCAGCGAGCGCTTCACTCGAAACACTATAGCCACCCTCCTCACGTGCACCATATACCGGAACGAGAATTACTTTATCCGCCTTCTTCAGTGCCGTCACAAAGTCTTCAAATAACTCTTGGAGTCGTGAATAGGTGTGTGGCTGAAATACCACAACCACCTTTCGATCTGGATAGAGGTCATGAGCACCTTGAATGGTTGCCTGTACCTCTGTCGGGTGATGTCCATAGTCATCGTAGATTTTGGCACCATTGAGCTCCCCTTTATATTCAAACCGTCGCCATGTGCCCGCGAACTGTTCAAGCGCTTTTGTTGCAACCTCTCGATCAACTCCTTCAAACATTGCCACTGCAAGTGCTGCTGCAGCATTCATTTGATTGTGAATTCCTGGTTGGAGAAGCGAAAGAAATGGTGTGATGTATTCTGTGTAATCAACAACAGCGCATGAGAGTCCCTCAAGAACCGGCTTCACGTTCGGGTCTTTGGTATTTGCAATAACCACACCGTCTTCTGGAACTCTCTCTGCAAGGTCTCGAAAGGCGTTCTGCACATCTGCAAGGTCTTTGTAGTAATCGACATGCTCATGCTCAAGGTTCGTGATCACGAGCGCTTGTGGCTTCAGTGTAAGAAAGTCGCGTTTATACTCACATGCCTCCACGATAGCGTATTTACTCTTCCCTGCTCGGAAATTGCTTCCTGTCTTACCTCGAAGTGATCCCACAATAGCTGTTGGATCAAAACCTGCTTCTTCAAAGACGTCGATAAGCATTGCTGTTGTTGTCGTCTTACCGTGTGTACCCGCTACCGCAACAAGATGATATCTATTTACCGCTTCACCCAGCGCCTCAAAATAATTAATGGTGCGAATACCTGCATCCTTCGCGGCAACGAGCTCTTCATGATCTTTGGGCATTGCCTCGGTATACACAACAACATCAATGTCGTCTGCGATATTCTCCTGTACCTGTGTGTCAAAAAAGATCACTCCTTCCTTCTGCAATGCTTCCGTGATAGCAGACGGCGCACGGTCTGACCCACTCACCGTATATCCTTCATGTAGAAAGAGTCGGGCAAGCCCAGACATGCCAATACCTCCGATTCCTATGAAATGGATGTGTTTTTTATTTTTCATATGAGATAAAATCCTTAATTATCTTTGAATCATCCAAATCTGTTCGCTCGTATACCTTGTTTTGTTGTGCAAACTTTTCAAGGAGTTCTTCTGGAGTAAGCCATAATAACGTACTCTTGGACTCAGCGGTATTAGGCTCCCGTCTAGACTCTTCTATCGAAGTCAATTCTATATGAAAATACAAAACTGTCTTCTCCACCCATTTATCTGGAATAGTGGAGTAAGGAAACATACTCTGAATGGAACCTATATATCTCTTAATATCTCCTGTCGCACCGTACTCTTCCATGAGTCCTCGAGTAAGACCTTCTTCAATTGTCTCATTATCATGAAGCGATTCACGCATGAGAAGGTATAAATCAGACTTTCCTTCTGACTCGTCGGGAAGATCATCTTTTTTGAAAAAATGAGTGCAGATAAGACCTTCTTCGTTTGTAAGAAGAGCTGCTACTGAGATATGGAAAGGGTTTTCTTTTGAATAATTAAACTTACTTCTCATAGACTATTCACAATAGATACAAATTGGTCTCCCCGCTCATACTCATTTGCATACGCACCAAACGATGCAAATCCCGGACTAAAGAGAACAGTGTCTCCTTCTTGAGCACTCTTGAGCGCGGTTTCAACCGCCTCTTTCAGATTCTTTGTTTCAATGCCTTTAATCTCTTTTTTAATGAGATCTGTGCCTGTTCCTGGAATAAATACGACCTGCTTGGTATAGTTTTCAACCTCTTTTACAAGCTCCTCGCTTGGAACGTCTTTATCAGCCCCTCCCATGATGAGTATGATGTTCTTTTCTTTTCCGAGCGCCCGAAGTGCAGCGAGTGTTGCTTGAGGTGTCGTTGCATTGTTGTCGTTATAAATTCGTACACCATCCACTTCTTTAAGAAATTCAAGTCTTCCTGGTACCCCTGGAAATGACGCAAGTCCTTCAAAAATCTCTTCATCAGACAGGCTCGTTGCCTTAAGTGCCTCATAGGCAAGAGCTGCATTTAGTCTATTGTGTTCCCCAGGCATAGCGAGGAGACAATCCTCTGGAAGTACTGACGTGTCAGTAAGAACAACCTCCTGTTCAAGCGGGTGTGTAATGAGACCCTGCACACGATTAAATACCTCTGGTGTGGTTACCAGCACGCCACCTCCCTCCTGATGGAGAAATATCTGTGCCTTATCATTGAAATACGCGTCCATATCGCCTTTATAGTAGTTGAGATGATCCTCCATGAAATTAGTGAACACCGCAATCTGAGGGCTAATTTTTGCTTCTCCAAATCCCTGCAATTGCCACGAATCGAGCTCAAGTACTGCAATAGATTCTTCGGTTACATCATTAAGAAGCGCGAGCGTTGAAACACCGCGTATATTGCCACCAAGAAGCACTGAGCCTCCATCAGTAACATGTGAGAGCACGTGGTGAACCATGTGCGTCACCGTAGACTTCCCTCGTGTGCCAGTAATCCCGATCACCGGAATGCCTGCGAGTCGAACAAAGAGCGAAGCACTCATCTCAACCGCGACACCCTTTTCTTTTGCATGCGCAATATATGGAGAATCAAGTGGTACACCAGCTGCTTTGAGAATAAGGTCTTTATTTTCAAAATCTTCAAGTCGATGTTCTCCGAGTACAAATGAAACATTCGGAAACGCTTTGAGCACCTCGACAGATGTCTGTAATTCCTTCTCTGTTTTGAGATCGGTGACCAAAACTTCGGCGTCCGCCTCAGCAAGAAACTTAGCGTCCCCTACTCCACGACCGAGAAGTCCGAGCCCCATTACGGTTACCTTTTTTCCTTTAAAATATTCCTTAAAATTCATATTTATATACACGTATCATACGAGAAACGAGCAAAAACACCAGTCGTTTCTGCTATACTTTAAAGTAATGAGACACGCACTTGAGAATCAAAAATACTTTTCATATATTGCCATGACTGTTATTTTTCTCTTCGCTGGTGGAGTATTTATGCTCGCACAAGAACTCAATCGCGTCACCGACGAACTCAGTAGCTATGCTGATGTAACTGCCGAAGAGTACTCTATTGGAGATCTTAACTAAAAAAAGCGACTGAAGAGGCGCTTTTTTAGGAAATAACGGAAGAATTATCTAGATTGGTATCACGAAACGCGACATTATACAAAGTTTGTACCAATGGTCTTGCTCAACCCTCTAAAGAACATTCGGCTGGATTTAGGGACCAGCTGTTTCTGCGGCCTCCACTCAAAATTATAAACCTCTACCAAAAAATGCAAAACTCTCTCTCCGCGCGGACAGAATAAAAACCCCTGTCCGCGCTCTAGGTGAAAAAGCGTGGGACGCTTTTGCAAGAGGTTGCCTGTTATTTTGAATATGTGAAAAATAACGACAACCTGAACAGTCTCTGTAAGAGATTGAACCTAGGACCTTTCGAGTGAGTTGCGAACACTTGAAGCAATGCAAGAGCTTTCGTGATATTTTAGCATTCTTTGTCCGCGCTCTAGGATTTGAACCTAGGACCTTTCGAGTGAAAAAGCGTGGGACGCTTTTGCAAGAGGTTGCCAGCTGTGTAAGCGGCGGCAACCTGAACAGTTCCTGTAAGGAATCAGTCGTTCTAGCCAACCCTCAAGTCTCCTAAAGATCGACTCGTTTCTCCCTTCGGTCGAAAGCGGGAGAAAAGCTACACACTTTTCTCAGCTCGCGCGGACAGAATAAAAACCCCTGTCCGCGCTCTAGGATTTGAACCTAGGACCTTTCGAGTATCAGTCGAATGCTCTAGCCAACTGAGCTAAGCGCGGACAGGGGTTTCTATAAAATCTTCAGTCACAAGATACTACCAAATATGCGCTTGTAATACAACAAGAAAACAAAACAGCGCCGACCCGGAGGGTCTGGCGCTTTGTTTTAAGGGATTTTAAGGCGTTGCTGCCATAAACCCGATAATGAAGGTTAGTGCAAGTACTGACGCTCCAGCAAAACGATAGTGTTGTTTAGCTACGAGAGTTAGAAGTCTCAGAGAACGGTAGGACCAGTTTACCAAGATTGGAAACCAATACCTGAACCTAGGAAGACCCTTGAATGGTGCAACCTCGATGTACTGAACTTCAACTTTTGACGTCGAGAATAACTTGCGAATGTACTTGAATATCTTATACAGCTTGGACATTGATCCCCCCTATATGGGTCGAACTCAACTCAAACTTACTATCTTAAGTATATCATATTTATCGATATTGTCAATGTACACAATATCCCCTATTAGAGCGCCTTTTGCGCTACAATACAGAGTATGATAACAAGCATTCAATCCCTGATCATCGCGATCATTACCTTTCTCAATAATATTCTTATCCCCTTCATCCTTGGGCTTGCCTTTCTTTTCTTTATTTGGAATATCTTCCGATTCTTCATCCTCAAAGGCGCAACGGAGGAAGGGCGAGAAAAAGCAAAGCGGTCTGCAATTTACGGCATTGCCGCGTTTGTAATCATTGTGAGTATTTGGGGTATTGTGAATCTTCTTGTGGACAGTATCGGTATTGGAAGTGTTCCAGCAGTAGTGCCTGACTATCTCGGAGCCTAGCTACCATATAAAAAACACCCGCCGTACGGCGGGTGTTTTTTATATATTTAAAATCTACATATCTCATCAGTCACTCTCTTTTGCCTTATCTTTGGCCGGTCTTTCCCTGGAGTCAAATACTTGCTTAAGGTTCAGTATTAGAGCCTTTGTTCGGTGCTCAATTGATACACCGAATCGACCAATTAGTCATCCCTGTACCGCTTACGCGCATACGAGTGACGTGTCCAATTGGAATTAATCCACGACCAGCTTCCGCTAGCCGTGCCTTGTTACGACTTAGTCCTTGTTATCGAGCTTACCGTCGGCCCACGCGAGGTGGGACTTCGGGCACTCCCGACTCCCCTGACTTGACGGGCGGTGAGTACAAGGCTCGGGAACGTATTCACCGCGGCGTTGCTGATCCACGATTACTAGCGATTCCGACTTCATGGGGTCGAGTTGCAGACCCCAATCCGAACTGGGGATGGTTTTATAAGGATTTGCTCCACATTACTGTATTGCGTCCCGTTGTACCACCCATTGTATCACGAGTGCAGCCCGAGGCATCAAGGGACATGCTGACCTGGCGTCATCCTCACCTTCCTCTCCCGTGAGGGAGCAGTCTCGCCTGACACTTGTAACAGGCAACGAGGGTTGCGTTCGTTTCCCCACTTAAGGGAACAGCTCAAGCCACGAACTGACGACGGCCATGCATCACCTGCTATACACCCTCGAAGGCTTCCTCCCTTTCAGGAGGCGTGCAGTATAGTTTCTAGCCTCGGTAAGGTTCTTCGCTTAGCGACGAATTAAGCCTCATGATCCACCGCTTGTGCGAGCCCCCGTCTATTCCTTTGAGTTTTAAGCTTGCGCTCGTACTACCCAGGCGGTCCGCTTAACGCGTTAGCTTCGCCTCCGAGAGGGTCGATACTCCCGAAAGCCAGCGGACAACGTTTAGGGCGTGGACTACTGGGGTATCTAATCCCATTCGCTACCCACGCTTTCATGCCTCAGCGTCAAGAAAGTGCCAGTGTGCTGCCTTCGCATTTGGTGTTCCTCAAGATATCAACGGATTTCACCCCTACACCTTGAGTTCCGCACACCTCTCACTCCTTCTAGTTATACCGTTTCCTATGCGATCCTGAGGTTAAGCCACAGGTTTTAACACAAGACTAATATAACCGCCTACGCATCCTTTACGCCCAGTGAATCCGGGTAACGCTCGGGGCTTCTGTATTACCGCTCCTGCTGGCACAGAATTGGGAGCCCCTTATTCATGAGGTAACGTCAATAAACTTCCTCCCTCATAAAAGGTGTTTACGCCCCTAAGGGCTTCATCCACCACGCGGCGTCGCTCCGTCAGACTTTCGTCCATTGCGGAAGATTCTCGACTGCGGCCTCCCGTAGGAGTATGGACCGTGTCGCAGTTCCATCGGTGGGGGTCAGGCTCTCACCTCCCCTATCCGTCGTAGCCATGGTAGTCCGTTACACTACCATCAAGCTGATAGAACGCAGGCCGTTCCCAAAGCGATAAATCTTTACTCCGAAGAGACTATCACGTATTGTTCCGACTTTCGCCGGGTTATCCGTGACTTTGGGGTACGTACCTACGTGTTCCTACCTCGTCTGCCATGGGTCTAAACCCATTCGACTTGCATGCCTCATCCACGCCGCCAGCGTTCACCCTGAGCTAGGATCAAACTCTAATTTAAGACAGGATCACATTCATCCGAAGATGAACGGTTGATCTTGTTGTTTGTGAACATAATGCGGTGCTGTACTTCGCACACGCGCTCTCAAACTAATCCAAGGATAAGGCAAAAGAGAATGTGCAAACATAATCTTTTGCCTTTATTTTGTGATGTGAAAAATCACATCACAAAATGTGCTGATGCGTACCGTCACAAAAAGAATAAATCTTTTTGCAACTATACGTTTCTGGACCCGCCGGGCTAAAGGCGGTCCCAGAGATATGTAGTTTTCAAATAACCTCCATTCCCTTCCGTGCAAAATAAAACGCCCGGAAAATGGCAGTGGGAGCATTATACAGACCTCATTAAAATATGCAAGCGTTTTAAGGGCTTTTACCAATAGAAAAGGGCGCAGTCTTTTGACCGCGCCCCGTGGAGCCGTTTTCGGCAAGGGACCCCGTAGGTTCGATACTTTCCACCATGGAACATATTGAACGTCTGTGAACAATTTTCCAATTTTGTGGATTTCTCTTAGACTCACTCCCTCCAATCACTTGCTCTGCAGGGCTGATTGCTACCCCAAAGGACTCTGCTAACTCCAGGTCATATTTCTCTCCCCGTCTCAGTCAAGCGAACTGAGAAAATAGTATCACTTATTTAAATTTTGTCAATTACTTGCTCTGTCACACTGTTGAGCTCCTCAAGTGAGCCATTATTGAGGATCGTGTAATCAGCCATTTCCATGACTTTCCGCTTCTGCATTCCGTTTGGATCTGGATCATCAGACTCGAGCGCTTCTTGTGCAACAAAGTCTTCAAAAGATGTTTGGTCAGTGTCTGACCTTCGTTCATTAACACGCTCATAGCGGAGCTTCTGATCGGCGTCGACCGCAATAAGAATCCCCCCTGCTTTTTTGAGTGTCTCTGCCTCAGCAAGTGCTCGGATTGACTCAATAACAGAGTCTTCAACTCCATCCTTGTCCATTTGCTTAAGGGACTTGGTAATAATAACGTCGTTTCCAAATTCTCTTCTAAGATCGTTTCCAGTTAGTCTCATCTGATTGCGCGTTTTTTCAAGTCCACGCTTTTCTATTTCTTCTACAATATGATCACGACTCGAGTAGTGTTTAAATCCTTTCTGGTCTACGAGATACCTAACAACTGTTCCTTTCCCTGCTCCGTCTGTACCCGTAATTCCAATGATCATGCTTTCTTTTTACGTGACGCTGCGATAAGGAGTGGGTTCGCAATGAAAAGTGATGAATACGTTCCTGCAATAACTCCTACAATAAGTGTGAGCGCAAACCATTGCGTGGTAACACCGCCAAGGAAGAAGAGTGCGCCAAGTGCGATGATCGTGGTGAGTGATGTATTGATTGAGCGCACCAATGTCTCTCGTACCGATTTTTCAACAACAGTCTCAAACGTAAGCGCCGTTTTCTCTTCTTCATTCTTGAGAAGATTCTCGCGAACACGATCAAATACCACAATAGTGTCGTTCACTGAGTAACCCAGCACGGCAAGTAGCGCCGTTACAAAGAGTACGTCCACCTCAACACCGAGCACAATGCCAAGCACGCTCATAACCGCAGTCGGGACAAGCACATCATGAATCAGTGCGAGAATAGTGATTCCTCCATACGTCCATGAAGATACTGGCTCTGGAACTTTTCGGAATGCAAACGCAACATACAGAATAGTAATAAGTACCACTCCACTGATTGCCCAAAGTGCTTTACTCTTGAGTTCTTCCCCAATAACGGGACCAATGGACGCGAAGCGGGTTACAGACCCTCCCTCACCTTGTGAGACAAGTATGTTGCCCACTTCTTGTCGTTCTACCTCGGTGAGATCACGCGCGCGGAGAATATATCCTTGCTGACCTTCAGCATCAGTACTTCCCCGAAGTGAATAGCCGTCGCTAAAATATTCCCCAAGCCGTGCCTCTAATGCTGTTTTTTCAGGGGCAGTCTCATACGAAACTTCGGTGAGTGATCCGCCTGTAAAATCAATACCAAAATTAAGTCCTTCTGTGAGAACAATCGAAAACCCAATAACAAAAATGAGACCGGTGGCAATGAGAAACTTGGTTGTATGTCGTGCAATCTGCATAGTCTATGAGTTTAATCCAGAACCGAATAATTTTGTATATAACGAACGCTTGCCGTGCACTGTATTTGGCAACGAGAGAAGAAGTGTTCGTGTCACCACAAGTGCAGTAAACATTGAAGCGAGTACTCCAAAGCCAAACACAAGCGCAAAACCTTTTACCAATGAGGTACCAAACCAAAAGAGAATAATTGCTGAAAGAAGACTCGTCATATTTCCATCCCGAATTGCAGACCATGCTCGTGCAAATCCTGAAACTGATGCCTCGCGACTTTTTTTACCTCCCGTGAATTCCTCTTTGATGCGCTCAAAAACAAGTACGTTTGCATCCACAGCCATACCTACTGAAAGAATAAACCCTGCGAGTCCTGCTGCAGTAAGTGTCACTGGTACGAACTTAAAGAGTGTAAGCATAAGTACTCCATAGAAAAGAAGTGCGACACCAGCGATAACCCCAGGTACACGATACCAGAGCAACATAAACGCAATAACGAACACAAGACCAATCATGCCGGCAGACGCACCTTGTGAAAGGAGGTCAGCACCGAGTGAAGCTGAGATGGTCTGTGTACTAATAAGCTCAATCGGGAGCGGAAGCGCACCGAAGTTGAGATTCTGCACAAGATCACGTGCTTCAGTTGCAGAAAGATTTCCTGAGATGACCGCAGAACCCCCCGGAATTGCTTCGCGAATCACTGGAGACGACATTATCTCCCCATCAAGAAAAATGGCGAGTTGTTCACCAATGTGTGCGGTAGTGATTTCTTCAAAGAGATCTCCTCCCTCTTCAGTGAAGTTAATACTCACTACCGGTTCGTTTGAAAGTCCTCCTGGGCTACCCTGTCCAAACTGAAGTTCTGCCCGCTCAAGGTATCGTCCCGTGAGTCCTGTATCAATAAATGAAACATCGTTACGTGAGATTTCTCCATCAACAACAGGTACGTTTCCGACAAGCTTAAACTCAAGGAGTGGTGTACGACCAATCTCCGCAACTGCTTCGTGAACGTCGGTTACCCCAGGGAGTTCAACAACGAGTCGGTGACTTTCTATACCGCTCACAACACTGCTTGTCTCGACCTGAATAATTGGCTCTGAAACTCCGAAAGTGTTTACCCGTCGCTCAATTACATCTTTAAGAATATTCATAAGCTCTTCTGTCTCACGTGGATCAACAGCACTCACGTCTGCTTCATACACAAGATGACTTCCTCCCGCAAGATCAAGCCCAAGCTTGAATGGATACGCAGTATTTGGATTTACCGTCGTCGCATACACGAAATATCCAAGCAGTGCACCCATAATAAGTACGATTGCTGTTTTAAAAAGACGCACTACCGCACTTTGTTCTTTCGGCGCTTGTTTCTGTGTCTGCTCTTCCATACAACTGTGACTTATCTCAAAATTTCAATAACTATACCACCGTGACGGACTCTCTGCATCTTGCCTCTATTTTTTGGCTAATATAATGAGGTTTCGGAGAAGCACCGCTACCGTTACAGGACCTACTCCCCCAGGAACCGGAGTAAGGAGCGCTGCTTTCTCTACACAAGATGGGTCAACGTCGCCACGTAACATTCCTCCATCTTCTGATGTTCCAGCATCCAAAATAACGACTCCGTCTTTAATCATCTCTGGCTTTATAAAACCAGGATCTCCAGCACCACTTACAATAATGTCTGCATCACGAAGTGGTGCTTCATTTTCGTTTGATTCATGGGTGAGCACCGTGACATGTGCCCCCATTTCTGTAAGCATTTTTGCAACCGGTCGTCCGACCAAGCGTCCCGCTCCAACCACCACAACCTTTTTATCTAAAACTGATACATCGTGTCGAGCAAGAATTTCTCGGCACGCCTCCGCAACCGGTGGCAGTACTTTTACTGTGCTTTTATGTAATGCGTCAACATCAAGCGGCAATGGGATATTTTCAATAAGCATTTCGACATCAATATGTTCAGGGAGTGGTAGCTGCAAAATAATGCCGTTTGTTTTTGACTCATGCTTCTTGAGGGTCTCAAGCATTTCTTCTGTAGTAACTGTCTCTGGGAAAACAACTACCTCTGTTTGTATACCTACCTCAGCAGCGATCTTCTCTTTCAGCGCAAGATATTTTCTTGTTTCAAAATTTGGTGCACAGGAAAAGATAGTCAGACGTGGCGCTGTGTCCATATCTTCTGTGACACCACGTATCTCAGTACGTATATCTTCAGCTATTTTTCGGCCATCTATAAATGCTCCCATGATGTTGTTTGTTATGAGCCGGTTCGCCCCAAAAGAGTCCCAATAGTCTTAAGTGCAATTTCTACATCAAGTGCAATAGAACGATGTTTGAGGTAATAGAGGTCAAATGCAAGTTTGTCCACCGTTCGCTCTACATCTACTTCTCCTCGCGGAACCTCGAAGTTATTGATTTGCGCCCAGCCAGAGAGTCCCGGTTTAATGAGGTGACGCATGTTGTAGTACGGTATTTTCTCTGCGTACACTTCCGCGCGTGCAGGAAGTTCAGGACGTGGACCAATAAACGAGAGGTCCCCTCGAAGAATGTTCCAAAGCTGTGGAAGTTCGTCGAGGCGTGTCTTTCTGAGGAACGCGCCAAGCGAGGTGACCTCAAGTGTGGTGTTAAGCGTATCTCCAGAATCCATACCTGTCATACTTCTGAATTTATAGATAGATACCGGTTCGTTGTATTGTCCAATACGTGTCGACGTATACAACACCTTTCCCCCATCCTGTAACTTAATCGCAATGATGATAAACGGAAACAGAAGTACACATGGGATAAGAAGGAGAATTGCACCCACAATATCAATTGTGCGTTTCAGGAAGTCATATGCGTAGTGTGGTGCATGTGTGGTAACGTTTTCAAGAAACCACATCTCCTCTACTGAACTTGGTGGAATACGATGATGCAACTGCTCATACATCGCAGAGAGATCAAAGAATTGAATATCCTCTTTCGTGAAGACGAGTGTATAAAAATCTTTTGTCAGCGACTCAACCGTGATGTTCTCCATATCCGCGACAATAATATTTACCTCATGTCCGGCAAGAACAGTGAGGAGAGACGACCGAAGGTAACTCTCACTTTTCATATACTCGCTTCCGAGGATGTAGGTTCGAATATTCTTGAAGTATCGATTTGACTCAAATACATCAACAACTGCCTTTGCTTCGGGACTGTCCCCGATAACAAGAACCCCCAATGACTCATCGGATACTAGGCGTGGGAAGATGTAGAGACGCCAAAATGCAATTCCTATTGACGAAATGACAAGGTAGATAACAAGATTTGTCTTTGGCTCAATACCAAACGGAAACGCAAAAAAGAACGCGGCGGCAAGCAATATGTTGATACTTTGCACTTTAAGCACCTTTGTTGGGATTTCTTTACGTGCAAGGAGAAGTGCTCGGTCATAGAATCCAGCAATCAAAAAGACGACAATCCAGATAATAAAAAGTAGGATAAATGGAGAAAGATGTTGATCAATAATCTCCTTTCCAGGAAATTCTCGATACCGAACAAGGAGCGTCACAACAAGTGCGCCCAAAAAAGTGAGTATGTCGCCCAATAATAGTAGTAATGTTCCTCCTCGAACGAATAATTGCATTGTCCCATAGTACGTATCTTTCTCGCTTTCTGCAACTTTCGAAACTCTGCTGAAGTAGTATGATAAGGAGACAGAGATAGTGAGTATATATATGCAAAAAACCAAGAAAAAACTACTTTTTGTCATCACCAAGTCGCGATTTGGGGGTGCTCAGCGCTATGTGCACGAACTTGCGTCAGCACTCACTGAATCATATGACGTCTCGGTTGCCTGCGGTGGCGAGGGTGATCTGGTGACAAAACTCAAAGAAAGTAATGTTCCGGTGATCCCACTTCGACACGTAGCTCGTGATATCGGATTTATTCGTGAAATACGAGCTTTTTTTGAACTGTACAGAACCATTCAAAATACTTCACCTGATATTGTGCATCTCAACAGCTCAAAAGCCGGAGCGCTTGGTGCTGTTGCCGCGCGTTTTGCGAGAGTCCCACGCATTGTCTTTACCGCTCACGGTTGGCCATTTCTTGAGAAACGCAATGTTATTTGGAAGTCAGTTGCTTGGATAGGTTCATGGTTTACCGCCCTCTTTGCGCATCAAGTTATCGTGGTGAGCGCTAACGATAAGAAGCATATGCACATGCCATTTGTATCTCACGCACAGGTCATCTACACCGCGGTTCCTGACCTTACTCCGCTTCCCGTCATTGATGCACGCCTTGCACTCGCTGGAAGTGCATCCGTTCAAGAACATCGAGATGACCTGTGGCTTGGAACCATAGCTGAGCTTACACAAAACAAAAATCTCTTTACTGCCATCGACGCCGTCGATCAATACAACCGTTCTCATGAAAAGAAAATCTACTACAATATCATCGGGAGCGGAGAGCAGGCAGAGGCACTCATTGCTTATATAGAGAAACACTGTCAGCGCAAATATATTTCACTACTTGGTCATATCGATAACGCACGAAAATATCTTTCTGCGTTTGATATGTTTCTCCTCCCCTCTCGCAAAGAAGGTTTCCCGTATGCACTTCTTGAAGCAGGTATTTCTCACGTACCTATCATTGCAAGTCGTGTCGGCGGCATCCCAGAGCTTATCGCTGACAAAAAAACAGGGCTTCTTATAGATCCTGAAGATACTCTTTCAATTGTTCGAGCACTGAACGTTCTTGTTGAAGATGATACAAAACGATCACGATATGCTGAGGCACTATATGATCGCATCAAAAAAACGCACGCTCTTTCTGACATGATAGAAAACACTATGCATGTCTACGAAGCATAGTCCTATTCTGCGTACATAAGCTCCCGTGCGGCAAACTTATGTTTTGTGTATCTCCCCATACCAATAACAATACCTACCGCAAGAAACTCCGTGAGTAAATGAGATCCTCCGTAACTCAAAAACGGAATCGTCGTGCCTGTCACTGGTAAAAGTCCTATATTCATACCAATATGTACAAAGAAGTGACTCACAAAAAGTATGGCCACACCGGTCGCAAAAAGGCGTTCAAAATTAGTGGCTCCGTAGAGACCATGAAGTAACAGCCGCCACACCACAATCCCAAAAAGTGCAAAGAGAAACAGCACCCCGAGAAGACCCCACTCTTCAGCAAAAGCAGCAAAGATGAAATCTGTCTCATATTCAGGGAGGTACTGCAGTTTTGACTGTGTTCCATACCCAACCCCCTTCCCGAGGATCTGTCCGGACCCAACGGCGATTGTCGACTGGTACGCGTTATAGCCCGTACCCTGAATGTCAGCAAGTGGGTTAAGGAATGTCATGATGCGATCCTTCTGATATTCCTGAAAACCAAAATTCCAGAGTAAGAAAAATGAGAGTACGCCAAGCCCGCCGACCATCGCAAGATGTTTGAAAGAAATACCAGACACAAGCACCATACCGAGCCAAATAAATGCAAGTATGATTGCCGAACCAAAATCAGGCTGTACTGCAATAAGTGCAAAGAATACGAACGTGTAGAGTCCCGAGACAATAATGTGACGAATGTCTCCAATGACCTCGTGTCGCTTTGAGAAGTACTTTGCAAGCACCGCAATGAGTACAAGCTTCGCGTATTCAGATGGTTGAATGGCAAAAAAACCAATATCAAAACGACTTTGCGCTCCCTTTACTGACTCTCCAAAAAGCAAAACGCCGATGAGGACAAACACGGTGATGAGGTAGAGATAAAAAACAATATTACTTCTTCGAAGCAATCGATAATCCGGAACAAGCGCAACAAGGAGTGCAATGACTGCAATTCCAATCCAAATGATCTGGCGCTCAAAGAAAATATTCTCTCCTTCAAACGTATACATGGTGACGAGTCCTAGGAGAGACAGTAAAAATATGGCTCCAAAAAGCCATATATCAAAGCCTCGCAATAATCCTCGTAGTGTACTCACGGTTTTCTTTATTGTAGCGGAACAAAGTTTGCTCGCGTTTTTGGAATAATGTCGATAATCGCAGGTCCGTCTTCACAAATTGCGGATGTCACTGAACGATATATTCTATCGACCGTGCCTGCAGATACCGCTTTGAAGTATCCTGACTCTGAAGAAGCTATTGTCTTAAGAAACGACTCGTTAACACTATCTCCAAGCCCAATCGTAAACACGGTTGCACCTGTTTCTTTGAGCGCTTCTGCAGCACTATATGCATATTCCTCAGGATTCTCCTTTGGAGCAGTTGCAAGGCCGTCCGTAAGAAGTACTGCCACCTTTCGAGCATTTACATTATGTGCCGCTGAATCCAAGACTTCCATTGCTTTTTGGAGCGCTTCTCCAGTATTGGTACTCCCTGTCTCCTCTTTAGGTGCAATACTCAGACTTCCTATAATGCTCCGCACGGTAGCAATGTTCGTGGTGAGTGATTGTTCGACGACAGCATTAGTTGCGTACGACACTACACCTACTTGATCTTTAGTTCCAAGTCTGTCTACGAAGGACTGAGCTCCTTGAAGCACTGACGTAATTGGTTCTGGTGGAGTTCCGCCATCATCGTTCATACTTCCAGAAAGATCTATTGCAACCACAACGTCCGTTGGAATTTCACAACTGCGAAGTGTTCCTGCGATTGGCATTGGCCATGTAAAGGTTACTGATTCTGTAGTACGCGAACCGAAACGTTCGACGAGTGTCTGTGATGCAGTAAGTGCATTGCCACTCGTATCAAAAATAGTGGCAACAATCTCTACGTCATTAAGTGATGTCAGCGCGGTATTAGTAATATCCGCAGTAAGTCGAGGTGCACTGTCTGCTCCTTTGAGAGTACGGTTAGCAACAGTAAATTGTTCACGGCCTCCTGTCGCTGGCAACCAAAGATCTGGATTATCAAATTCAATAATCGTCTGTGTCGGTACACGTGTTCCAGTATTGATTCGACCTTCAAACACTGGGTACACACTGTCTGGCGGAAGTGTGGTCACACCTCTTCGTTCAATGATGAGACCGTTTTCATCGTAAAGTTTGAACGTGTACGAAAGCTCTGGAGCTCCCACGTACTGGTTGGTGTTTTCTATGTACGCGACAGCGTTGTACTGTCCTTGAACAATCTCAAACGATCGTGCCCACAAAGCTCTTGGTTCATCAACATCAAACGGGCAGACGCGTGCGCACGATCCTCCGCAGTCGACACCGCGCTCGTCTCCGTTTTGCTTTCCATCAAAGCATGATGGTGGTGTATTAAAATATGAAAAATATACTCCTGTTCCTACGAGTAAAAACACAAAAAACGCTCCAAGAAGGTACTGTATTCTTCTCCAAAAAGCCCATGGTCTTCGTATACTCATGTGAGTAAGTATACCATCTACCCCAAAAGCAAAAACACTCGCAAATGCGAGTGTTTTCTAGGAGAATTCAATACTTAAAGTTGGCGACGACCTACTCTCCCCCTTGCGGAGTACCATCGGTGCTAAGAAGCTTAACTTCCGTGTTCGGAATGAGAACGGGTGTACCCTTCTCGCGGGATCACCAACTTTAAATATTCAATTCGCTACGTACAGTGTCATTGGTTGAGTTCCCTGAGATGATCACCTCGTAATCGAGATGTAACAACCATCTGTCGGAGTCCCGCACAATCTTTATGATTGCAGAGAAAAATCATCTCAGGATCCTCAACCTCCTACATATCCATTATAACACATCACTCTAAAAAATTGTATCGATGTACAACATTCCCTACAGGAACACGTCCAATTAGTACACCTCGGCTCCATACATTGCTGTACTTCCACCTAGTGCCTATCAACCAGATCATCTCTCTGGGGACTTAATGATACCTCATCTTCAAGTTGGCTTCCCGCTTAGATGCTTTCAGCGGTTATCCATTCCGAACATAGCTACTCGGCAGTGCCACTGGCGTGACAGCCGACAGACCAGAGGTTCGTTCATCCCGGTCCTCTCGTACTAGGGACAACTCTCGTCAAGTATCGACGCCTGCAGTAGATAGGAGACCAACCTGTCTCACGCATTTCGTTTACTCCAATTACTTGGAGGATCGGACCATATCTTCATCCTCAAGGGATGGTTGACGTGTGGCCTCTACGGGGTCAACGTGTCTTTCTGTTTTTCGAGTAATTGATATCCCGAAAAGTATCTATTTTCCTTAACAATTTCTTAAAATCTTTCTCATTCTCTACTTCATCCTTATCTTTAAGAATTTCTAGAAGTAATTTTGATTGATTTTGTTTAAGTTCAAGATATGGACTGACTTTCTTCAGAAAATCTTCAATCTCAGCTCTCCGTGAAATAATATATTCATATATACCATCCTTTCGAAGACGGATTGATCCATATCCAATCTTCTTACACATATCTGGAAATTTGTTAGATGAAGCTGACTGAAAGAATGCAACATACGGGGCAATTTGATATCCAAACCTATATGATTGATTTGGTTTTGCTCGTACATAAATACTTCCGTCTCCATCCAAGAATCCAGCAATATATGCTCTGAATTGTTTTGAATCTAGTGACATACGTGACTTCCCTCGGTATTATCCTAACATATGTTGGGTTAGGATTTCACCGATATAGTCAACTTCTCACAAGACATTTCTATCTTGCGCCGCCGTGATGATGTCTTCGGGGGTCTCTCCCCTCCTCGGGTTTAGATTGGTTCAGGTAATGAAACATTGTTCACAACCTGAACGGTCTAAACCCAGCTCGCGTAACTTTTTAATTGGCGAACAGCCAAACCCTTGGGACCTGCTCCAGCCCCAGGATAAGTTGAGCCGACATCGAGGTGCCGAACCGTGCCGTCGCTATGGACGCTTGGGCACGACTAGCCTGTTATCCCCAGGGTTACTTTTATCGGGTAATCTCCGGCCGCATCTAAAGCGTACCATCGGTTCACTATGCTCCGCTTTCGCGTCTGTTTGTCATCTACGACTCACAGTCAAGCTGGCTTGTGCCATTACACTATCGGCACGGTTTCCATTCGCGCCTAGCCAACCTTGAGACCCCTCCGTTACTTTTTGGGAGGGTAGCGCCCCACTAAAACTGCCTGCCACCCACTGTCTCCCTAAGGTTTTGCCTTAGGGGTTAGAGACTGCCCGAATAAAGATGGGTATTTCACTGACGACTCCACGGTACCCGAAAGCCCGCTTCAAAGTCTCCCCACTATACTACGCATTAATCAAACAGCCTCAATAAGAAGCTACAGTAAAGCACCTGGGGTCTTTTCGTCTAACTGCAGGTACCCGGCATCTTCACCGGGATTGTATTTTCACCGAGCAGGTCCTTGAGACAGTTTCCCGGTCGTTACGCCATTCGTGCACGTCGGAACTTACCCGACAAGGAAATACGCTCTATTTTTCCTTCTTTTGTGTATGAGCCCAAACTCATACGTACACAATAGGACTCTATCTTCATCTTCAGCCGAACTGTTCAGATGCCTAACATTTGGTCTCTCGTTGGTTAGGTGTGGACTATACATATATTTCTATACGTAAGGTAACTGTGGCTCGGGCCTGTTCACCCTATAATCGTTCCAGTCCTTCAGTACACTTTCAAAAAAGAAAAAATGTACTGAACCTTAGAACGATTATAGTTATCGCTGACATTGACCGGGGCTTATAAAGTCCAGCACAACATCCGAAGACATTGCACCAACCATACTTAACCTTCCGGCATTGGTCAGGCGTCACCCCCTATACATCCTCTTACGAGTTCGCAGGGAGCTGTGTTTTTGGTAAACAGTCGCCAGGAAATCTTTCGCTGCGGCCCCACACATCCGAAGATGCGAGGGCAGGCCTTATCCCGAAGTTACGGCCGCTTTTTTGCCGAGTTCCTTAAGGACCTCTCACTCGTTCGCCTTAGTCTTCTCGACTCTACCACCTGTGTCGGTTTGCGGTACGGAACCACTATGCTTAACCCAAACGAAGTTTTTCTTGGAAGCGTGCTCCCCATATCGATTCGGCCGTAGCCTCCTCTTCAGACTCTACTCGGGCTTGTGTCTTCCGGATTTGCCTAAAAGACACCCTCATAGCTCCAACGACAATCCAATAAGCCGTCATGAGTACAACGCTCCGTCCCTCCATAGGAACATAGCAGTGTGCAGGAATATTAACCTGCTCTCCATCGGGTCCCCCATTCGGGATTCCCTTAGGACCGACTAACCCTTCGCTGATCACCATCGCGAAGGAAACCTTGGTATTTCGGCGGACGGGGGTCTCACCCGTCTTGCGGTTACTTGTGCCGGCATTCTCACTTCTATACGCTCCACCGCGGCTCCCGCCTTGGCTTCATTGCAGAATAGAACGCTCTCCTACCACTCCATCTTTCCGAAGAAAGATGAAATCCGCAGTTTCGGTAATATGCTTTAGCCCCGATCATCTTCGGCGCAAGGACTCTCGACCAGTGAGCTGTTACGCTATCTTTAAAGGATGGCTGCTTCTAAGCCAACCTCCTGGCTGTTGGTGAATCCTCACCTCCTCAAGTTGCACTGAGCATATATTTAGGGACCTTAACTGGCGATCTGGGCTGTTTCCCTTTCGACCAATGGAGCTTCTCCCCCACAGTCTAACTGCCGTGCTATGGCCTAACGGTATTCGGAGTTTGATAGGACTGACGAGATTTCTCCCTATTCAGACCTTCCAGTGCTCTACCCCCGTAGGTAACACACGACGCCAACCCTAAAGCTGTTTCGGAGAGAACCAGCTATTACGGAATTCGATAAGCTTTTCACTCCTTACCACAAGTCATCCGATGGTTTTGAACGGCCAACCGGTTCGGGCCTCCACGGAGTTTTACCTCCGCTTCACCCTGCTCATGGCAAGCTCATCCCGCTTCGGGTCGTATCCCTGCCCTATATTCGCACTATTAATGCTCGCTTTCACTGCGCCTCCGTGGGGTTACCACTTAGACAAAGGACAAAGATACACTCGCCGGCTCATTCTTCAATAGGCACGCCGTCGGGCCGCAGCCCTCCGACTCCTTGTAGATGTATGGTTTCAGATCTATTTCACTCCCCTCTCCGGGGTTCTTTTCACCTTTCCCTCACGGTACTAGTTCACTATCGGTCTTCAAGAATATTTAGCCTTACCAGTTAGTGCTGGCAGATTCACTCGGGCTATTCATGTCCCGAGCTACTCAGGAGCAATAACACAAGAGTCGTTATAATTTCGTATACAGGACTATTACCTTCTGGGGTCGTGCTTCCCAGCACATTTTACTATCATAACGTTTTGTAACTCTCTGCAACTAAATGCAGTTATTGTCCTACAACCCCTTCCATATAAATATGAAAGGTTTGGGCTGTTCCCGTTTCGCTCGCCGCTACTAAGGGAATCGCAAGAACCTTCTTCCTGATTGTAATGGTAGTCCGAAGACTAATCCAACCAGAAAGAAAGTTCCGTGTATTGCTTTCTATTCCTAGAGGTACTGAGATGTTTCACTTCCCTCCGTGCGCTCCCACATACATGGGTAACTGCCGTAAGCAGCTGGGTTTCCCCATTCGGAAATTTCCGGGTCAAAGGTTAATTGGCACCTTACCGAAACTTATCGCAGCCATTTCACGTCCTTCATCGCTCCTTGAAGCCAAGGCATCCACCATACACCCTTACATTCCTGTAAGGAATGTTGTACACCGCTGTACAATTTTTTAGATCATGCAAAGCATGATCTTGAGTGTGTTTGTTCAGAGAAACAAAATACAAGTCTCTCTGAACGGTTTGTGTTTTTTTGTTTGCGCGTAGCGGACGAAAAGACCCTCTGTAAAAACAGATAATCTTTACGCTACGCGCATACCTACCTCCGCGCGTCGAACGCGGAGGATTTTTCGAGACCGGACCTTACCAATCCGGTCTCTAGGATATGTAGTTGTCAATGACCAATTTCTTCTCTTTGAAGAAATCGCATTGTATGAAAATTGAAGACTAAAAAAACCGCGTTTGCGCGGCATACAAAAACCTTGAAGGTAATGTATGTCCCGCTAGGTGATTCTTTTAGTTATTTTCATAAACACGTAGGCGCCATTATATACGAAAGCATTTAGGAGTCAACCCCGAAACGACCCTTTTCGTAGGGTCAAAAAAACCGAGGCCTCTGACCTCGGTTTTTCGTGCTATGTGCGGTGTAGTTCGTTCTGTACTCCCACCTTATCAACAAGGATTTTATGAGGATAATCAAAGACATCCCGCGTAAGTTTGTCATACATACCAAGACGATACATGAGGTCTTCGGTAGACATGACGGTAAACCGAATCTCCATACCGAGCTCTGCTTCAAGACCACGTATTGCTGCTTCTACTTTTGTCTCTACAGGATTCTTCATGGCGATGAGCACGTCGAGTCTACTGTCGAACTCTCGCATGAACACACCGGTCGCAACCACAACATCAAGCTTCCCTGCTTTCTTGAGATGAGACACGAGTGTCTTTCCATTTATTGGTGCTGTTTCAAAAAGGAATGTCTGGAGCGAATTTAATTCTGGAAAATCTTTGTTGAGCACAAAACCTTGTACTTTTGTTTTTCGCTTCTTCCCTTCTTGCTCTATGTAGATCTGCTTCTTTTTAATGACTCCCGCACGTTCAAGTGCGTTGAGTTCAGTGCGTGCAGTCCGGCGCACCAGACGTGCGCGTCGTGAGATATCGTCAAAAGCAAATTCGTGTGTTGGATTAAAAAGGAAAAACCGAAGGAGTTTCACCCGTGCCGTGCTACCAAACAGTATTGAGAGTGCGTCTGCCATATGAGTGGATTATAGCATATCAAAAATAGCCTCATTTGGGGAGGTTTTTGGGGGTTATGTGATTAGTTGTGTGGCTCCGTTTGAGGGTGTCCGTTCAATATCCTGTTACAATCATAATTAGTGTTAATAATTTATTGAATTAAAAAATTATGAAAGCAAGAACTATATTACTTGTCTCAGCCCTCTCTTATTTTCTCAGTTCAGCTCTTTGGAGTTATGCTGGAGAAGAAACTGTCCTTTCTGATTCTTTAAGAATCTTGGGACTTCTTTGTCTTCTTTTTGGAGCAATCGCTATTTCTCGCGAAAGAAAGAATGAAAAGATGGCTAAACTTGATAACTCTACAAAAGAGTAACAGTGTCACCCGTTGAGTTGCTGTAGCCCCGTCACAGTCACTAAGCACAATTCTTCGCTTCGCTCAAATTCTGCTAAGTGCTCCGACCCGGCCTCGACGCTCTCTCCTGCCCCGCAGGCGCGTCTCCGGCTCTGGAGCAACCGTTACCCAAAGAAAAAACACCGGCAAGCCTGCCGGTGTTTTTTCGAAATAATTTCTTTAGAAATTATTTAAGGGTAACAGTTGCTCCAGCTTCTTCGAGCTTAGCCTTAAGCTCTTCTGCATCCTCCTTCTTTGCCCCTTCCTTAACAGCAACTGGAGCTCCATCTACCATGTCCTTAGCCTCCTTAAGTCCGAGACCGAGCACTTCCTTCACTGCCTTAATAACAGCAATCTTTTGTGCTCCAGCGTCAGTAAGTTCAACAGTGAATGACGACTGTTCGTCACCTCCTGCGTCACCTCCTGCTCCTGGCGCTGCAACAGCAACTGCTGAAGCTGATACACCAAATCGCTTTTCAAGAACCTTTACGAGTTCGTTAAGTTCAAGAACAGACATTTTCTCCACCTGCTCAACGAGTGCCTGAAATTCCTTTGGAACCTCTACTGACTCATCAACATCTGAAGCAGATGCCTCAGCTGGAGTCTCTTCTTTTACCTCCTCAACTGCTGGAGTCTCCTCCGCAACAGTCTCCTCTACTACGTCCTTTGTTGTTTCTTCTGACATAATAATTATTTTAAGTTTTAGTATTTCTGTAACTTTCTTCAAGAAAGTATCAGAATGCCCGAGATGCGAGGCGGAACAAGATTTCTGAGGAAGCGATAGTTTGACCTACCGTGCCCGATGAAATTGTAGTTCCGGCAAAGCAGACTGGGTATTATGATGCTTTCTTCTCTGCAATAGCATTAAGCCCGAGTACCAATCCCTGAATAGGTGCGTTAATAACATTAACGAACATTCCACGAAGTACTGGTAGTGATGGGATAGATGCAATTTCAGTCATCTCCTCACGTGTCTTGTATGCCCCTTCAAAAACTCCTCCAAGAATCGCAACGCGATCTTTGAACTGCTTCTGGAATGCATGGATATTCTGAGCAGGAGCGACTGGATCAGTACTGTACGCAACAGCTACTTCTCCCTCGAGTGCTGGTTGTTCACCCTGAAACGCGCCGTCAAAAGCTCGTCCGATAAGTGTCTTCTTTGCAACGAAGTATCCAACACCTTCTTCTCGCAACTTAGAGCGCATTGCACCCGTGTCTGCCATATTGAGTCCGTTGAACCCAACAAATACCAACGCTTCAGAATCATTTTTGATAGACTCAAGTCGTTTTAGGATTTCTTGCTTCTTTTCTTTTGTGATTGCCATTTTGTGTATTCAATGACTAGATATAAAACAGGCCCAGAGAAACAAAGTTTCTTTAGGCTTCGACCTCCCGGATACTACAAGGTAGCTGAGTGGGACCTCGGCCGGCGGACATACGTCCCTTAATTGAGGGGTAACCTCAAACCAGCTGTCATGAGCCTGTTGCGAGCTACTATATCAGAATTAATACAAAAAGAAAGACCTCTTAAAAAGAGTTCTTTTAAGAGGTCTTTCTTTTTGTATCCTATCCGCACTTTTCGCAGTACTGATCTGAGGTATGAATGTGTGGCATATTTTCTACCTCTCGCTTTTTCTTTTCTGCAGTCCATCCAATTGCATTGGTGATGACCTGAAGCGTACTTGCAATAACTGAAATAGCGAGCACAAAGACTGGGAAGAACGCGTACGGGGTAAGGAAGTAAAAGAACACCGTCATCGCCGCTGCCCACACTCCAAAGCACCATGGGCACAGGAGAAGGTCGAGTACCGCTCGACGAAATCCAGTTACCGGCATGACCAGCTTCCCTTCTTCATTTACTGAGTAGAATATGTCGCGAAAGAATGACATGATCTTGTCGTACACAAAAAGACGAATGAGTCGCCACGTCGCAAGTGTGATGAGCACAATGTCAAAAACATTAAGTGAAGAAAAACTTCGATATGCATAGAGATCAAGTGCAACCATCTCGAGGACGAGCAATGCTACAAAGAAACCTGAAAGAATAATATGCCAGAAATGCTGGCGAGAACGATTACGTATAGTTTCAGACATATAAATACCAATTACCCTCCGTACGATCCCACAACAAATATGACCGCAAGTGTCACCGAAATGACTGCAAGAAAGCTTAGAAGAAATTTATAAAACGACTTGTTCAACATGCCTATAGTATAACACCCGCACATCTGTGCGGGTGTATATATCTCTATCGTATTGTCCCCTAAACTTAGATCGCTTCGACACGGACTACTTCAGCTCCTGCCTCGTCTAGGTGCCCATACACATGAACGTCCATTGCCTCAACAAGAAATCCTTCGTCACATGATACAGCATTTCCTTCTGCGGTGACACATTCACTTCCGTCAGCAAATCGAAGTGGTACTACACCAATCTGACCTTCAGTCTCAAATACGAGGTGCCAGAAATTTGCGTCATATGGTGCAGGAACATTCTTGAGAAGTCCTCCCACTTGATCAAAATTGAATTCTCCTCGCTCTGGCGCAACGTCACCGTACGCACATTCAACGTTTTCAATCTGCCACTCACCTCCTCTTCCACTAAGATCTACCACAGCATATCCTTCTGTAGGATCCCCCTTTGTTACCTGCATGATGTATTGCGCAGTGTCTTCACGCTCAAACACTTTTCGTGTACGAACTTCTACCTCATCAAACGCTCGACACGCCACCGGATCAATGTCCGCAGAAAGATTGCTCTTGAGCATTTCTTTCACACCCGCAGCCATTGGTGCCGTTTCAAGGAATGTATTCAACTGATCTGCAGTAGCTTCTATGTCTTGTAAGTGTACCCAGTTTGTGTAGAAATCAATTGCAATGTCGATTGGTTCGCCCGCAACACCATTCCACTTCTCTCCTCCTTCTCTCATTTGTAGGAATACAACCGCGATAATGATTACCACAATTGCCAAAATTCCGATTACTTTTTTGTTGTTCATATGTGACATATCCTATCATGACGCATATGCTGTAGACAATATAGCGACATCTAAACACCGGGTATGGAACACGGCTAATACTGAATATCGTGTGGGATATTCGTCACGATTTCTTGATTTAAACCAAGATTAAAAACAACATTATTGTCGCCAGAAGAAACTTCTTTGAGCACAAAAATTGTCTCCTTTTCCTTTGATGGATGCTTACGTAAAACTATACCTCCAAAATTCCACACGTTGAGATAGACAACTGACGTCCCCTTCGCTGGAATTATAAATGGCGTATCTAGAATGTGGTCGATAATCCCTCTTTCATTTGTTACGTAGTAAGGGTCGGTCTTATCTCCCTGTTCTTCAGAAATAGAATAAAGCGTACTGTTAGCGTCAATTAAATGGTCTCCATGTTTATCGAGGATAAAATACAATTCCGTTATTGAGACATCTTCATCTGAGGGGTTCGAGAAGTGGTAGGCTACGGACGCAGGGTATTGACCAGAACCACTAATTTCTCCGAAAGTATTAAAGGAAATTGCTTTTACTGAAATCTCGATTTCTTCTCCGTGCTGTTCAGAAACATTTTGAGAAATAATTTTTTCTTCTGAGATTTGAGATTCCTCTGCAGTAACCGTTTCTGGCTGAGGTTTTTTCTCTTCCCCATCTTCCATAATTTCTTCTGAAAGAAATACTTCTTTCACTTCTTCGGTTGTTTTTTGAACTCTCGTTTCTTCTGGATAAATAGCAAAACCATACACAAGAATTCCTGCAGTTACAGGTAACGACGTAACTGCCGCTAATTTAAACCAATTTTCTTTTAGCCACATATGAATTATGTTTTAAAAATTACAATTAAATATTCTGCAGTTGTAGTATTTCTATCTCTGGGAAGTTCTTCCGCTGTGCGACAACATGGTCATATACCTGACCCATCTCCACAATGTCTGAGTTGAGCGCAAGACCCTCTTTTGCAACACGCTCTGCGTTATCGAAGTCTCCCTCATAGAGGTACGCGAGAGAATCCATCATGTACGTAAGTGGATTCCCTTCCGATAGTCCGTACGCTTTTTCGAGCACCGCATGTGCTTCCGAAACTTTCGGAACACCCAGCACTGTCTCTGCAAGATAGAGGTACGCGAGATCAACCGTGGCACGATAGTCATTTGGTGTCTTTTCTAGGTACACGAGGTAGGCGTCCTCGTAGAACGCAAGTTCGGTACGAACCGCTTCGAGTCCACCTTGTGTAAGCGTACCCTCTTTTACCTGTCCAAACGTTCCCTCAACGAGCCCCATCGAGAGCTGGCGAAGCGTCTCAAAACTCGATGTCCGTTCGAGTGCATGCAATGCACGCTCAAGTCGTAGTTCTTGTGTTGGTGATGTAAAGACTTTGACAATATCACTCTGTCGTGACAACTCTCCAAGAATAAATGTCTGAAGCCCAACAATCATAAGGATCGCTCCTGCACCAGCAAGTCCTTTTCGTACGTTTTTGTTTAATTGCACCGGCGCAACCTGTTTTTCAAGAGACATTCCCATTCCAAGGAGTATGGCGAAAAGAAAGAGTGTGGTGACCGTATTGAATGATGTCTGCATCTGAAGCAGATTCACCCAGATAAGCGATCCGAGGATGAGCGTATCGATTTCTGAAAGCTCACCTTCCTTCCCTGCCTGCACGAAAACTCGCGTGAGGAAAATATAGAGAAGCAGTGTGAGTAACAAACCAAGAACACCCACCTCTACAAGCGTATCAATGGTCATGTTGTGTGCTCGGTCAAACCAAACCTCACTACCATATTCCTCAAAGTAGAGACGACTATCAAAGTGTGTCCAAAACGCAAACTCAAAGTTTTCAGGACCCCAACCAAGTAGTGGTCGCTCCCCTATAGCTGGAAGTACATTTTCCCAAATAAGCGGTCGTGCGAGACTTGAGTTCTCTCCATAGATGTTCTGAATCGAACTCTCTGGAGTAAGGAGGAGTGCAATCGATACAAAAACGACGAGCAGTGAGAGTCCTGCAAACATTTTTTGTATGTCACCCTTCCCTACAAATCTTCCAATGAGATACCAGCCGGCAATAAATGCGAGGCCGATGAACATCGCGCCTGATGATGCCTGTGCGCTTCCGAGAATGAGAAGTGGGTTACCGAGGAGATCTCCAAGTGGAATATCGCAACGCAAGAGATCAAGATTGAAGAGTGCTGGAGAAAATACCTGTACGATAAAGAGTCCGAGGAAAATATACCGTTGCTTTATTTCACTCCATCGTCGTACGAGCTCGGCGAGCGTAAAGAAGACACCAAACACGAGGAATGTTCCTGCAAACGTTGTGTTTCCAAACGAGAGTCCATGTGACTCGAAGAACTTCCCTGTCCCGTGCACAATTCCTTCTGTACCAAAGAAAAACAAAAAGCCGAATATGCCGGATGCGTATGCAATCATGGTGCGAACAAATCGCCAATCATTCTGAGAAAGAAGTGAGGACGTTACAAAAGAGAACAACAGAGCGTATGTGAGAAAAATGACCCCACTTGAGCGCAATATATCAGACCAAAATGACTGAGCAGGATGTACACCAAGTACCGCGGAGAGCACGTATACACCGTATAGTGCAAGTGAGGTGAGTACGAGCGGTTTTCTCCAAAATACCGGTATTGAAATCTTCTCTCTATAGAAAGCAGTAATCCACCACAATACGAGTATGGTGGTGATACCTGTTACAAAAAAATACTTTGCGTTTGAAGCTCCAAAAAAGAGCTGGTTAATATCAATAAATGGATAGAGGAATGCCGCTACTCCGACAAGGGTTCCCATGATTGTTCGTTCTTTTTTCATAGCGTCATCATACCACTTTACACAGACACCAAAAAACCGCCCGAAGGCGGTTTTTGGTGACTAGTTGAAGCCAGTATCCTTAATTAATCTACGAGAGACTAGTTAAGTGATGCTGTTCCGGTCTTGTAGTCCTCAAGATCGAAGTCGTACACATTCTGTGTAGCGGTATCAGAGGTTGCCCATGTGATAGCGCGTAGGAATGCCTGGAAGATTCCAGCGTCTCCAGCGTCATCGTTTGTTCGCTGTACGGTAAGAGTGAACGTAGCGTACTCTCCTTCCTCAAGCTGAACTCCGTTAGTAACACCAGAATCTGTAGCTCCACCTGAAGTAGTGAAGTTAACGATTGCTGAAAGGTCATCAACAGTTGCTGAACCACCCTGGTGAACAGCGTACACAACCTGGTTAGAGGTAAGTGTAGTGTCTGGAAGGTCGTTAGCAGCGATTGTTGCAGCAGCAGTGTCTCCAACATACACAGTACCACCGAAGGCAGTAACCTTGTATGAGATGTCGAACTTACCAATGTCATCGTTTGCAGACTGTCCAGCTGTTACAGCTGTGCTTGTGTCTACAAGCTCAACCATAATACCTGTTGAGTAGAATGCAGCCTCGTCTCCGAGAGCTGTTCCTGTCGCGTTAGCGTCAGAAATAGCATCTCCCTGCTCATCATCAGCGTCAATAGCGTCTACCTCGAATGAACGAAGTTCAGCCTTAAGAGTATCTCCCTCATCGAATGAAGAAGCCTCAATGTCGTTGATGTCTGCAGTAACAGTGAATGTTACCTTGTCACCCTTCTCGATAGTGAAATCAATATCGTCGAAGGTGATTGTAGCAGCTGTAAGAGTTACTGTAGAAACTGTCTCATTCCATGTGTTGCCATCGGCCTTAAGAGTAAGAGAGTTTGTTACAAGATCAACATCAGCTGCTCCAGTAGTTGTAAGGAGAACTGGAAGGTCAGTAATTGTGATATCTGAACCTTCAGCCTCGATTGTGAACTTCAAGAGCTCAACTCCGTCAGTGTCTGAAGTAGTGTCTACCTCAACAACGCGAGCATCTGGGCTATCGTTGTGAAGAGCAACCTTCATCTTAACATCTGCAGAATCTGCAAATGTACCGAAGTTGAAGCTAATTGCGTCCATTGTTGGATCCTCAGTAACTGTAGCTCCGTCTCCGTCCTGGAAACGTACTGAAGTTACGTCAACTGTCCAAGTGTCTGAATCTGAATCAGCAGAGTCGATACTGTTGAGTGCTGAAATAGCAACAACAATCTCCTCCTTCTCACCAGCCTCGATCACTACGTCCTTAAGAGAAATACTCTTAGTAGCAGTGTCTGGAGTACCGTTAGTGATGTTGAAGTCTTCAACATCAGCTGATCCAACCATGTCACCGTTAAACCAAACTGAAACCTCTGAAGCGTAGTCATCAAGATCTTCTGATGATCCGCTTGGTGCGTTTGAGTTTGTGAATGACACCTTGATTGAAGTCACTCCGAGATCTGACTCATCGTCAGCCTCCATGTGGAATGACATGATCTTCACGTCATCCTCACCTTCTCCTACGTCCTCGTTAGAGTACTTAGAAAGAAGATCGTATGTTGCATCTCCTGCTCCACCGTTAAGTGTTGCTGAACCAGTTGATCCTGTTGAACCAGTTGATCCTGTTGAAGATGAACCTGCAACCATAGCGTACTTAGCCTGTGATACAGGACCGAAGTAACCAACAGCTGGAGAAACTCCGTTAGCTGCCTGCCATGCTGCTACTGCAGCAGTAGTCTGTGAACCGAAGTATCCGGTTGCACCTGCAGGGATTGAATATCCTCCACCGATGAGGTAGTTCTGGAGACATGTTACGTCTGAACCAGAAACACCGTCAGTAAGAGAACGTGTGAACGTACATGCAGCAGATGATGATGAACCACCTGAAAGTGCTGCAAGCTGAGCTGTAAGGCTCGCGATCATTGCCTGAAGCTCCTCAATAGTTGCCGCCTGTGCAGGGGTAGCTACTGAAAGCATCATAGCAACTGCTACAAAACCTACTGAAAGTTTTGCAACAATATTGTTTGCAATTGAATTCATAACTGTAAAATACTTGTAAGTATTACTGTTAACTAACTGATAATAAGAATTAATTCTTATTGGCGACCGAAGTCGCGCTCCTACCGAACAAGAAATCTTGCGTGGTAAGAGCACGACCGGTCGTGCAAGCGAGTGATGAAGATCTATACTTGGATCGACTTCCAAAGATGCTTCATGTCGTCTCACACTATCAGTCGGGATGTCTCTCTCCCGAAGAAGAAAGACTTCACACAACACCTAATTGTGTCATGCGAAAAATAGATGAGATATGAAATTGTCAAAGTAACAATCTTCATTGTGCCCCCACTCTTTTTAAGAAAAAGAGTGCGTTAAACGCACACAAGTGAAGTATAAACTATTCTGAATGCTCTGTATGCTCTCTGGACTGTGGATTACAGTGCATTTGTACCTCTCATATCTGTAAAAGATAGTCGGCACAGAATACCTGCTTTTGACCAAAAAGTCAATGAATTCACAATCTTTCGAAGAACACTCTACTTCACCTCCTGTACTATGAAGACGATGATTACATCTCCTTCTTACGCCTAAAAATATAAGGCAACAAAAACACAAAATAGCAAGAATCATGTCGTCTACACTCTCCTTTTGTACTATCTCATCCACTCCCTGATCAAGGACATGTTCTCAAATTTTTTATCGATCAAGCTAAGGGACATTTAATACTTCACAATATTCTACGCGACAGTGTACTTACTCCATCGTTTACTCCCCTCTCGTTTTACTACTCCGTCTCTTATAAGAGCATTCAATTCTCTTTGTATTGTTTTATCACTTGTGTCGGTCACTACCGCTTGAATGTCCTTTATGGATGCTCCTGGATTTTTCTTAAGGACATTTAGTATCTTCTCTGTACGTTGTTCTTTTGTCTCTTTTGATACTGTCTTGGATGTTGTCTGTTTCTTTTTTTGAGCTGGAGATTTCTGACTCGCTTTTACTGAACGACGAGCGAGGAGTACTGGAGTATTTTTCTTGTGTTTGAAACTTCGAGCCGAGCGTACCAGCGCATCTATCTCAGAGATAAACACATTAAGATGCTCTGTCTGGAGCATCTGTGCTGCATGGAGTGCGCGAAGCTTACTTTCGAGTGCGAGAAGATCAAAGACGAGTGTTTCAGAAACCTCTTCTGCCTCTGCAAGATCTTTTCTAAGAGACTCGCTTGCGAGACAGAGAATTTCGAGTGCGGTGACCTCTGTGTCTTTTATAAGAACGGTATTGTCTTTGTCCTTTAGATCAGTATGAACAATGTAAAAGACAGCACAGACAATTTTCTCCGTCTTTTTGAAAACGTATTTATAGTAGTAGTCGTCTGTGATAAGACGTTCTGGTTTTTTGAAAACTATTTCTTTGTCGTTTGCTTCCATATTTGTCTTTTATGAGACATGTCGTCTAAGGGACATACGTGTCGAATACTATACGCGTATTGTGTCTCTTATTCAAGACCCAGACCCCGAATATGGCTGTAGCATGTTTGGTTCTCCTATTACAGGGTGCTGTATAGGTAAGTCTATTTTCCACAAGTAACTGACAGTCTTAAAAATGTCCTTTATACACAGCTATACGTAGTGAGCCCGTGGTATCATGGGGCAAACAATCAATGTATTAAAATATGGCACGAAAGAAAGCACAGAGAAGAAAAGCAACGGAGACACGGAGCTATTTTGATGATGTATCATCACACACAAAACAGGCTATCGGCGCGGTCTTTTTTGCGGTCCTAGGAATCTTCTTTGTTCTTTCATCATTCGAAAAAGCTGGTGTTGTTGGACACTATACAAAAGTTGCGCTTGTTGCGCTCTTCGGCTACGGATTCATCATCGCACCACTCGTCTGTGTTCTCTATGTATATGTACTCATGCGACCACGAGAGGACACAGAGACCGTAAGTATCGCAAAGGCGGTTGGTGTCGCACTACTCTTTCTTTCTATACTCGGTTTCCTCACACTCTTTAGTGACCAAGGTGGATACATTGGTCTTGCGGTCATGAAACCACTCTCGATACTCTTCGGTGAACTTGCGACGGGAATTATTCTTGGAGCGCTTTCTTTGGTAAGTCTTTTCCTTACACTCGACACAGGATTCTCACTACCATTCTCATTCCGTAAAGATCGCGGAGAGGAAGATGATGAGGAGCTGTACGATGTCGAGGTTCCTGAAGAGGAAGAATATGAAGAGGAGGAAGAGGAGGAAGTTGAGGAAACGGAAGATGTTGAACCTGCTCCAAAAAAGAAAACGATCACCGAACGTCTCGGTCTTGGTAAAGATACTATGGTTGCGAATATATTTTCAGGACCATACACACCTCCTCCACTTACCCTTCTCCGTAAAGACAGTGGCAAGGCACAAGTTGGTGACGTAAAAGCAAACGCAAACATCATCAAGCGTACGCTCAAGAACTTTAAGATTGATGTGGAGATGGACGAAGTGTCTATCGGACCATCAGTAACACGCTACGCACTCAAACCAGCTGAAGGTGTTCGCATCTCAAAGATCGTTGGTCTTCAGAACAACCTTGAGCTTGCCCTCGCTGCAAGTCCAATCCGTATCGAGGCACCAATCCCCGGAAAGTCACTCGTTGGTATTGAAGTGCCAAACACTGCAAAATCAACTGTAGGTCTTGGTTCCCTTCTTGCCTCACCTGAATATACTGATTCTCCAAAGCCGCTGATGGTAGCCCTTGGTCGTGATATTAGTGGCAAATCACACTTTGCAAACGTTGCGAAGATGCCACACGCGCTTATTGCCGGTACAACAGGTTCTGGTAAGTCAGTAACGATTCATGCCTTTGTTACTTCTCTACTCTTCCGGAACCCACCAGAGCTTCTTCGTTTTATTATGATCGATCCGAAGCGCGTTGAGCTTACGCTCTACAACGACATTCCACACCTACTTACTCCAGTAATCACTGAACCAAAGAAAGCTATCCTTTCTCTTAAGTGGGCAATTAAAGAGATGGAACGGCGGTACGATATTCTCCAGTCCGAAAAAGTACGCGATATTGGTTCATACCATGAAAATATTTACAAACCAGCAAAGGAAGCGTGGGTTGAATCTGGAGAACCAGAAGAAGAAAAAGATGAACTTCCCGAGCCAATGCCATACATCGTGATCGTGATCGATGAACTCGCTGACCTCATGCAATCGTACCCACGTGAACTTGAATCTTCTATTGTGCGTCTTGCGCAGATGAGTCGTGCCGTGGGTATCCACCTTCTCCTCTCCACACAGCGACCATCCGTAAACGTTATCACCGGACTTATTAAAGCAAACGTTCCGAGTCGACTGGCGCTTCAGGTTGCTTCACAAGTCGACTCACGCACTATTCTCGATCAAGTCGGAGCTGAAAAACTTCTTGGAGCCGGAGATATGCTCTTCCTCTCGGGAGAACTTGCGAAACCATCTCGTATGCAGTCGGCATTCGTCAGTGAAGATGAGGTAAAGAAAGTAGTAGCCTATCTCAAAAAGCAAACTGACGCGTATGAGCTTGACTCTATCAATCTCGGTGAAGATGGTGGCAAAACAAACCCAGACGCTTTCTTTGAGTCAGACAGCCTCGGCGGTGACGATGATGACGATCTCTATGAAGATGCAAAGCAGGCGGTGCTCGATGCGGGTAAAGCATCGACTTCATACCTCCAACGAAAGCTTCGGATTGGGTACTCCCGTGCCGCACGCCTTATGGATATTCTTGAGGAACGCGGAATTATTGGTCCGCAAGACGGCTCAAAACCACGAGAGATTCTCGATCAATCGAGTGATGATGGATACGAAGACGAACCTGAGGATGAAGAAGATGAACGTTCATAAACTTATGGCTCCACTTAGATTTCGAACATTTGACGCAGCACTTATCACACGAACACTCGGAATTATTCTTATTGTGGGACTACTCTTAGGATATGGAGTGTTTCAAGCACGTTTCTTTCTTGCGGGACCAGTGATTACACTCGAAAGTCCTTTGGCGACACTGCAGGAAAATCAAACGGTACTTGTGGCAGGAACAGCTAAGAATATAACTGAAATTAGTATCAATGGCCGACAAATCCACACTGACGCTGAGGGTCTTTTTGAGGAATCTTTGGTACTCCCCTCCGGCTATACTATAATGACCGTACACGCGAAAGATCGATACGGGCGTACCGTGTCGGTAACCAAAGAGCTTATTTACAAACCAAACTCATAACATACACACGACCTTATGGCAGTAAAAAAGAAAGCAGTAAAAAAGACTGCAAAGAAAGAAACAAAAAAAACAGAACCTGAAGAGAAAAACAACATCGCAGAGACGCTCCGAAGTATCAAAACAAAATTCGGTGATGATGCAATTATGACCCTTGGTGAAACGGCAAAGGTAAATGTCGATGTGGTTCCAACAGGATCCATTGGACTTGATGATGCGCTTGGCATTGGAGGCTTTCCGCGTGGTCGTGTTATTGAAATCTACGGACCAGAGTCTTCTGGTAAAACGACCCTTTCCCTACACGCAATTGCAGAGGCGCAAAAAGATGGTGGTCTCTGTGCCTTCATCGATGCTGAGCATGCGATGGATCCTGAATACGCGAAAAACATCGGCGTTAATCTTGAGGAACTTCTTATCTCACAGCCAAACACTGGGGAACAAGCGCTTGAAATTGTGGAGTCCCTCGTACGAAGTGGAAAGCTCGATGTTATCGTCATCGACTCTGTTGCTGCACTTACTCCAAAAGATGAAATTGAGGGAGAGATGGGGGCACACCATGTCGGAAAGCAGGCGCGACTCATGTCGCAAGCTCTCCGAAAGCTCACCTCTATCGTTTCAAAGAGTAAGACGGTGGTTATTTTTATCAACCAGATCCGTATGCAGATTGGTGTGATGTTTGGTAATCCTGAGACAACTCCGGGCGGAAAAGCGCTTAAATTCTACACATCAGTACGACTTGATATTCGTCGTATCGCACAAATTAAAAAAGGCGACGAAGTTGTTGGTGGACGCCACCGTGTGAAGGTAGTAAAGAATAAGGTTGCTGCCCCATTCCGTACTACTGAGTTTGATCTTATTTATGGAGAAGGTATCAGTACCGAAGGAGAACTACTCGCGCTTGGAGAAAAGTATGACTTCATCAAAAAATCTGGTGCTTCATACACATACATTCCTGCAGGTGGAGATGAGAGTACCGAAGTAAAACTTGGTCGTGGATACGACGCTGCCCGAAAGAAGCTTCGTGAGGAAAAGAAACTCCTCAAAGAACTTATGAAAAATGTTCGAAAGGCGCTGAAGGAAGACGTGTAGAAATGCCTATAAAAATAACCGCCCCCAAGGGGGCGGTTATTTTTATCTATGCAGTCTGCATCTCTATCCCAAACTGCATACGCTTCCTGAGTGCGTTAAGCACAAAAAGCATCAATCCGAGTGTAATAAATGTCCATGACTCTGTTGTCAAAAGCGCGTCATAGAAATACGCAAACACCTCCCCTACCGGTACCATCAGAAGATTTTCGAATACATGACCAAGAGAAACGAATCGAGTAAACACTCCCACGAGTACACTCATGAGGATACCGTGGGAAAATGCAGGATGTGTGAAAAAGTTGAGCATGTACAGAGCGTAAACGCGACGCATGACTGTATTGTGTATTTTAGTGTGTGTGTTCATATGCCTTTGTTTATATATCTTTCAAGACGGTTTCTTGGTAGTGCTTACGAAATGCATCCTTTGCTCGATGAATGAGCGCTTTCGTTGCACCTACTGTCTTTCCCATATCTTCTGCAATGTCCCGCTGCGACCACCGTTCGATATAATGGAGACGGAGTACGTATGCGAACTGTTCTGGAAGGCGGGTAAATACCCGTTCGATCGCATCCCGATCTTCCTTGAAGCCGGAATGATGCTCAATCGTTCCAAACATCTCCCAGATTTCCGGAACAAGCTCGATCGTGCGCTTCCCTTCTCGCTTGCACTTACTGTAGCGCGTAAAGGCAGTATTAATGAGAATTGCGTATGCCCATGAAGAGAATGTCGAGTCTTTCCTCCTTTCAAATTTCCCCGCATTTACATAAATCTTCGTAAATGCATCTTGGACAACTTCCTCGGCATCACGAACATCATAGAGTATACTTTTTGCTTTTCGGAGGAACGCATCCTGATACCGTTCGAGAAGTACTGCAAAAAGCCACGGTTCCGATCTCGCACGGAGGAGCACCTCCTCGTCAGACAAATGCTGTATTTTCTCTGTTGTGGGCTTAAACATATCCTGATATGATTGCCTCACTTTAGTATACCAACGAGAAACACAAAAGGTTATGGCAAAATTACAATACAATGAAATTACAGTGAAAAAGGCAGTGGTTATGGATGGTGATCCATACCTTGTGCTTTCTTCTGCGCTTTCAAAAAAGGACCGCCAAAAAGCAAGTAACAGCGTAAAAATGAAGAATCTTCGTACTGGCGGTGTCGTAGACCGTACCTTCCATCAGGCAGATGTGCTCGAAGAGGCAGATATTGAAAAGCGAGACATCAAGTTTCTCTATGAAAACCGAGGCGAGTATTTTTTTTGTGAGCCAGATAATCCCCGCGAACGATTTAGCTTTGGTGCCGACACTGTCGGAAAAGAGGCAATCTTTATGAAAGAAAATAGTCTTGTTGAGGCGCTCGTCTTCAATAACGAAATCATGAGTATCTCACTCCCTATCAAGGTGGAGCTCAAAGTGACCGAAGCAGCACCTGCGGTAAAAGGAAATACTTCATCAGGCGCCACCAAGGAGGTGACTCTTGAGAGCGGTGCTGTAGTGCAAGTACCTATGTTCATCAACGAGGGTGACATCATACGTATCAATACAGAAACCGGCGACTACGCTGAACGCGTCGAAAAAGCATAGAGAAGAGCCCGACCAAGGTCGGGCTTTTTACATGAGGTTCCATAGGTGCCCCATAGACGCTAGAACAGATACGATATCGAATTACCTTTTTCTATGACGGATCTCATTTCTGTTTAAAGCCCAGTACCAAAAGAAAAACCCCGCAATTGCGGGGTTTTTCTTTTGGTCTCTCTTAGTGAGAAACGTATGGTACGAGTGCCATGAATCGTGCGCGCTTTGTTGCACGGGCGAAGTTTCGCTGCTCCTTAGCGGTAAGGTGAGTTCGCTTACGGCCATGCATACGAGCGTGTGGATTCAGGTTCGCAAACAAACGATCTACATCTTTGTAGTCGAAGTGTTGTGTGTTTTGTGTTTGTTTCTGTTCCATTTTTAATTTATTGAATTCTTTTCAAGTATTTGTATTCCTCTCCGTACTCTTTAGATCGATAAGATCTTTCAGTTTCTAATTTTAAGTGAAAAGATGGCCGAGATACAAGGCACGCAAAGATATTTTCTGAGTTGTACATTTTGTACGGTGAAGAAAAATATGCTGAAGCATAACGCCGTAGATTGGCTATATTTTTCGCTTAAAATTTAGAATGGGATATCCTCTGGGTTAATATCCTCCTCAGGATACTCCGGTGCATTCTGTGTATCAGCACCATCATCCTTAGAAGTATCATTTTGTGGGGCGCTGCCACCACCATCAGTGCGTGGACCAAACTGTACTCGATCAGCAACAATTTCTGTACGATACTGCTTCACACCATCCTTGTCCCAACTTCGTGTCTGCATACGACCTTCGACAAATGTTCCTGAACCTTTCTTAAGGTACTGTGCGCTCGTCTCTGCCTGCCGTCCAAATACGACGATGTTGTGATAATCGGCTTGCTCTTGCTTGTTTCCATCACGATCTTTGTAGACACGGTTGGTCGCAATTGAAAATGAGCACACTTGGATACCACTTGGAAGCGATCTGAGCTCTGGATCTCGGGTGAGATTTCCGTACACCATTGCTTTGTTGAGATACATAATTTGTTTGGATTACCCTATAACACTATTCCTTCTCTTCTTCGGTCTTTTCTTCTGTGTCTGTTTCTTCAGAATCAGACTTCTGTTCCTCAGAAGATTCATCTACTTCTGTTACTTTCTTGTTCGCACGCTGTGCTTCGTGGTAACGGAATGAGTTTGCCTCTTCCGTCTTTGTAAGCTTCAGAATGAGATATCGAAGCAAATCAGTGCGAGACTCGATTTCTTCAGTAAGATCTTCGATAACCGCTGCCGCAGCACGGAATCGGATCCATCCGAAGTATGCGCTGTGGAATTTACGATACTTACCTTCAATTGATTTCTCAATATCGTATGCAAGATCGACATGTTCAGGGGCTTCTTCATCAAAGATTTCAGCTCCTGCGGTGGTTAAAAGTGCTTTGAGCTGGTCAAAGACACCGGCTACTTCCCCTTCAGCAACCGTTGGAAGTACGTGGAAAGCAAATTCATAGCTGTTCATTTCGTCAGCGTATGTAGTTGCTTCGGCTGCTGGCATTGTTTGTTCTGCCATAATTAACTAATTTACCGTTAATGGTGTCACCACGGTACCATGATTATCGGCCTATTTCAATCAAAATAGAGCTTCCGTAGGAAAATACCTTCTCTGTGCTACAATCATGCGTAATGAAGAAATATCTCAAGAATACCGACCGCGCACATCACGCACTTTTCACTATTTCAGTACTTCTTTTTCTCGGAGGGCTCTACACATGGTTTGTTCTTGATGCAAAGCTCGATGAAGCAGAGTCCCGCATCGGAGAACTCGAGAGTACACTTGCGACCACAACAGAAAATCTCACGAGTGTAAGCGCCGAGCGTGAACAGCTCTCTGGAGAACTCTTTTTTGAACGCTCACGAAATGAGGAGTTCGAAGATCAAATTGAGGAAATTGCAGGTACGGTAGGCATCCTTGATAAACTTTCAAAGACAGACAAAGAACTTCTACAAAAATACTCAAAAGTATATTTCTTAAACGAACACTATATACCTGATTCTCTTTCAAACATAGACAAGGAGTGGCTCTACAACGAGGACGTCGATAAGCAGATTCACAAAAAAATTGAACCTTTCCTTAATGACATGCTCGAAGCAGCACTCGATGATGATATAAAAATCTGGATAGTCTCTGCGTATCGTTCGTGGGGTGAGCAGGCAAACCTCAAGAGCGCGTACACGGTGAATTATGGATCTGGAGCAAACACATTTTCTGCAGATCAAGGATATTCTGAGCACCAGCTCGGCACTACACTCGACTTCACCACCGAAGGTATTGGAGGAGGTCTCGCTGGTTTTGGAAACACACCCGCGTACGAGTGGCTCACTGAAAATGCACACAAGTACGGGTTCGTACTCTCCTACCCTGAAAATAATCAGTACTATGTCTTTGAACCATGGCACTGGCGTTTCGTGGGAGAAGACCTTGCCCGAGATCTCCACCGCAACGAAGCACACTTCTACGACTGGGAGCAGCGCAAGATTGATGAGTACTTGATATCTATCTTCGATTAGATTGTGGGTGCGCTATACTAAAAGAGTAGCTCATTCTTGAAACGGAGGCTTACCATGGTACGCATCAAACGTTTGTCTGAAAGACAAAATCACCGATGCTGCTATTGTGGGCATCCGATGATCTTTCCAACTGAAAACAACCACTACCCGAGCAACATGGCCACACGTGAGCATGTAATTCCACGCGCTCACGGTGGAGAAAATAACAACAACCTCGTGATCGCCTGCCTTCTTTGCAATAGTCTGCGTGGGGATATGGATGCAACAGCATTTTATAACTTCATGAATAAGTATTTCAGAAGAAATCCTGAAGAACATGAATGTTGGCATTTACACAGACCCAAAGACTTGTCGAATTTGCAAAAACACCTCCTCTCTGTGGAGGAATCGCGACTACGCGGTCTTGCAAGAAAATCACTCGAGTGCGCATTTCTTCATATCGCACTTTTGCGTGAACACGGCCATCGAATACAGGTCTAAAGTACCCATTCTAGACCCGTATTATACAAAACCACCCGCGACCAAAGTCGCGGGTTTATTCTGCTGCTTTCTTTTTCATATGTCCTTCAAGATCATCTCGAGCCTGTGCTTCTTTTTCCGGAGGAAAATGAGAGACAACAGCTATGTATTCGCCTTCTTGAAGCGTTTCCCACTCAACGAAACGTCCATGGTGACCTTTAGTGAGACATTTACTCTTGTGTCCGGCAGTGAGCCGACACTGACATCCAGTTATGGGTTTTGAGGAAAACCCAACGAAAGCAATATCGTTGAGTCTCCGGTGACATTGTTTCTTGACCATAGAACCCTCCTCTATCTTCACCGTACACCCGCACGCTATATGCGCGCAACGCTAGACTGTGACTATCTCCCAAACACTCGAAGCGCATTTTCAGTAAGTGCGACACGAACCTCCTCCTCATCTTTATTCTGTATCTCTGCAACTTTCTTGTAGATTTCTTTTACATGGATAGGTTCGTTTCGTTCTCCACGGAATGGTACTGGCGTTGCGTACGGAGAATCAGTCTCCCCGAGAATGAGATTGAGCGGTGCGCTTGCTACCACTTCCTCCAATTCTTTTGCAAAGGTAATCACCCCAGGGAACGCAGTGGTAAATCCAAGTGCCCAGTACCGCTTTGCCATCTTGAGACTACCGGTAAAGAAGTGACAGTTCCCTCGCAGTTTTTCTCCATGTTCTTTCTGTTTCTGTTCGAGCACCTTAAGACACTCCTCGTGCGCATCATCACTCCCTGCAGACGGACGGACATGGAGCATAAGTGGCAGATCATGCTGGAGTGCGAAGTCCACCTGTGCTTCAAAGACTTCCTGTTGCTTATCAAATGTCTCAAGCGGATTGCTTCTAAAGAAGTCGAGCCCGCACTCCCCTACACCAAGCATCACACCCTCATCGATAAGCGGTGTATACAAAGCAGGATCAAAACCTTCCTCTGCGCTGTTGGGATGAAGACCAATGGTCGCACCAAGCACTTCTTCGGGGTGCGCTTTTGCAAACGCCACCGCGTCCTTCGAAGTTTCAAGTGACGTACCGATCACAATCGTACCCGTCTCTTCTTCTCGCATACGAGAAAGCACCTCAGACACATCGTCTTTGTATGCGTCAAAATAGATATGGGAGTGAGTATCGATATATCGGTAATCCATAATTCTGTAGTATACAGCATCTCCAAAAACTCCTCCTCTCCCTACCAAACCTTTCGGTTAACCGAAAGGTTTGGTAGTATATGTTTATATGGTCAACGTAAGTAAAAAGCAGCTCCCAGAGGGACGACTCGAGAAAGTCTTTTCTCAGGTGAACAAAATACTTGGAGTACTCGATGCGCCACAAGTAGACATCCTACTGTCTGAGTTGCTTGGTCACGAGGAGCGAATTATGATCGCAAAACGGCTGTCAGCTTTACTTATGCTCTCCCAAGGACACTCTCTCTACAAAACAGCAGAAAAATTACAGATCAGCACTTCAACAGCAGAAAAAATTTACACTCAAATGAAGAAAGGTTCCTTTGATGGAATCCTCGCTCTTTTTTACAAGAAGAAAAAGGATAATGAATTTGTACAACTTTTAGATGCAGTTGATTCTATTCTGCATCTCGGTGGAATACTGCCCCACTACAACGGACCAGACCGATACCGACGCCGAAAATAACAAAGACAAAACCTTTCGGTTAACCGAAAGGTTTTGTCTTTGTTATTTTTTGCTTGCGAGACACCTCGGTGCTCTACTTTTTAAAAAGATTGCGGAAATCTAAGGTCTATTCAAGACGAGTAAAGAGGTTCCCTGGCTTCTTGTTTGCAAGTACCGATTCTTTAATGGTCACATTTGCTTCGGGAAGAATCGGGTAGAGCATACGCCCAATCACATAGAGGTCGAGAACAAGTTTTTTGATCATCCCCTTCCCCTTCTCTGAGTCTTCTTTGATTACTTTGAACGGTTGTTCTTCAGCAATCCGCTCATCAAGGTCTCCAATCTTCTTCCAGATAACGTCACATGCTCCCTGTAGATTGAATGAGTCAATTGCATCAGTGTATTCCTGATCAAAACCAACCGCCTCAGGTCGCTCTACTGGCACATCAAGGTGTGTCTCTGCCATTTTCATCACACGTGAGACAAGGTTTCCAATACCATTCACCAGGTTTGCTGTATACCACTCATCAAGCTTCTCGATAGTAATATCAGAATCATCAAAAGGATGCACGTGCCGGAGCAATAGATACCGAGTTGCCTCTGTCCCATATCGTTCAATAAGTTGGTACGGGCTAATGACATTCCCAATAGACTTACTCATTTTGTGTCCACCTGAAGTAATGAAGCCATGGTACATCACCTTGTCTGTCGCCGGAAGTCCTGCGGACTTGAGCATTGCTTGCCACATAATAGATTGGAAACGAATCTGGTCTTTCCCTGCGAGCTGTACCGTATCTCCCTCTTCCCAGAACTTTTTGAAACGTCCATCTGCATCTTCTGGCCACCCAAGTGTTGAGATGTAGTTGGTGAGTGCGTCAAACCATACGTACATCACTTGCTCTTCCTCTTCTGGTACTGGAACCCCCCAATTAAGGCGTTCTTTCTCGCGAGAAATACTAAAGTCTTCGAGACCTTTCTCCACAAAATTAAGAGCTTCTTTGCGACGCCACTCAGGCTCAATAACGCCTTCTGTGCTCAAGTACTCTTCAAGATACTCCTGATAGTTTGAGAGCTTGAAGAAGTAGTTTTCCTCTTCAACTTCCTGCGGTTTCTGTCCTGGATGATCTGCACATTCTCCGTTTACAAGATCGCTCTCTTTAACAAAGAGTTCACACCCCACACAGTAGAGTCCTTTGTAGCTTCTTTTGTAGATGTCTCCCGCTTGATCACACCGCTTCCAGAGTTCTTGCGCTGCTTTCTTGTGTGACTCATCGGTGGTACGGATAAAATTGTCGTACGAGAGATTGAGACCTTCTTTGAGTTTCTTAAACTCACCTGCAAAATAATCGACATATGCCTGTCTGTCCTCCCCTTTATCGTCCGCCTTCTGTGCGATCTTCTGTCCGTGCTCGTCAGTACCGGTATTGAAAAACACCTCAGCCCCCATAAGCCGATGGTATCGAGATTGTACGTCTGCCTGAATGAATTCAAGCGCATGTCCCAAATGGGGATTATCATTTACGTATGGTAGCGTCGTAGTGATGTAGAAAGGTTTCTTCTCTGCCATAAATTAGCGTAGGTGGTTTATAAGCTCACTGATAGGAACACGGACTTGCTCTCCAGTGTCTCGGTCTCGAACAGTCACTGTATCTTTGTGTTCTGGGTTTTCGTCTCCGAGTGTATCGAAGTCGATCACGATACACGCTGGTGTACCGATTTCATCCTGACGGCGGTATCGCTTTCCGATGTTTCCATTGTCGTCGTATGCGACGTTACCAAACTCAGCTTTGAGTAGTGAAAATACTTCTCGCGCTTTTTCGACAAGCTCTGGCTTGTTCTTAAGGAGTGGTGATACTGCTACACGATACGGTGCAAGATGCTTTGGAAGCTTGAGGTACGCTCGTGTCTCCCCTCCCATCTCATCTTCGGTGTACGCCTCAGAAAGGACTGCGACGATAGTGCGCCCCACACCAAAGGTCGGCTCAATCACATGCGGGATAAACCGACTACCATCCGGCTCGATATATTCCATAGAAACACCGCTTGCCTCCATATGACTTTTGAGGTCATGATCGGTGCGATACGCAAGTCCGTACAGCTCATCAAATCCTTTCCCGGGGAAATTGTACTCGAAATCGATTGTACGCTTCGCATAATGAGCAAGATCTTCCTTCTCTACTTCGAGCTCCTGTACATTCTCACGTGCGATGCCGATATGGTCGAACCATTCCCACATATTTTCACGCCATGCTTCGAATTGCTGTTCCCAACCTTCTTCTTTTACAAAGTATTCAATCTCCATCTGCTCAAACTCTCGCACACGGAACAAAAACTCTCGCGGTGCAATCTCATTTCGAAACGCTTTGCCGACTTGCCCGATACCAAACGGGATTTTCGGACTCATTGAGTCCACAACGTTCTTAAAGTTTACAAAAATACCCTGTGCAGTCTCTGGGCGAAGATATGAACGAATGTCGCCCTGTGCACCCACCTTTGTCTCAAACATAAGATTGAAATCTCGTTCTTCTCCAAGCTTTCCGCCACACTCTGGACATACTTCTTTGTCGGTAAGATGATCTGCTCGGAAACGTTTTTTACACTTCTCACACTCAACAAGTGGATCAGAAAATCCCGCGCCAGTGTGTCCTGAGGCTTCCCAGACTTTTTCGTTCATCAAAATAGCAGCATCAAGACCGTACATATCCTGACGTCCATCAACAAATATCTTCCACCACTCCCGCTTGATGTTGTTGTTGAGCGCAACGCCAAGTGGACCATAGTCCCATGTTCCTGCGAGTCCTCCGTAAATGTCGCTTCCTTGGAATACAAAACCGCGACGTTTACAGAGTGAAACGATCTTTTCGAGATTCTCGAGTGTCTGTGTTGTGTCTTTCTTCTCTGCCATAGTGATTCTCAGATTACCATATATTACTCAACTTCCTTAGGGGTGACTATAGCGCCTGCTTCAGCTCTTACTGTAAGGCCAGTAAAGCGGTTTGTTGCCTTGAGACGCTGTATCTCAATAAGCGTTGGCGTCTTACCTACATGTGCCGATGTAGGAGTAAATGAAAGCAAAGCCGCCATTTGTCGCTTCTTCCCAGCCCCCACTGAACCAACTGTCCATGTAAGCGTTCGTGTACTTGCGTCATACGAGAGGTCTCCTCCCTGATTATCAAGTGAGACGTATGGCGGCAATACTGCCGTGAGTACCCCATTTACCAATTCGTTACTTCCATTCTCTATAATAAGATCAATCGCGTATCTGCTTTCTTCTCCTTCCGTTGGTGTAGATGAACCGCTCACCAAACGAACTTCTGAAGAAAGTGAGGTTGGAGAACTAATTTGTATCGTACGTTCTGCATTTCGTGAGAGGTCGCTCTCTCCACGTGAAGACTGACCTGCAGTAATCGCAACATCGAGACTAATCTCTGACGTCTTTCCAATACCTGACTGCGGAATGATTGTAAACGAAACACCGCGTGAATCTCCTGGTGGGATCTCTTTGAGGTTTGAGACACTGTTTCGGTCGAAGGAGATGATGTTACGATTTGCATCATAGAAACCATTCGTCGTCCCAACATTGAGCTGGTTGAGAATATTTCCTCCAAGTGATACATCGACTGTTGCGTTGTAGATAGTCTCATCAAGTGTGTTCTGTACCTCTACATACACAGTCGCTGACTGTCCTTCTGGAAGCACGACGACTGCGTCTGCTTTGTTATTGATCGTTACCCCAACATTAAGTGACGGTGTGCTGATACTCATTTCGTGTTCTGCAGTCGCATACACTGAAGAGAGCGCAAAGCGATCGCGTTCCGCCCCTACTCCTGCAGAGAATCTGAATACTCGATCTTCATCCTGGAGCCCTGAAATAAAACCTGTAATAGTAATGGTTTCTTGATTCTCTGGATCCAGCTCGTCAATGCGCCACACTGTGTTCCCCGCGACGGGGTCAATTGAAGCTTCCTCAAATTCAAAACCAAACGGATACTCTACACTAATAAGCACATCGGAGAGTGACGCATCAGTGTTTGAAGCAACGTCGAGTGTAAGTTCTACCTCCTGACCTGAGGTTACATTCTGCGGTCCCACAACTCTGAGCACAATTGGTGACGAACTCACCTTGAGACGAAGTGGTTCCGCCTCTTTGTAAAAGATTGCACTTGAACCATGGACACGATACTCAACAGATATATTGATGATCTTTTCTGTATTTTCCTCACCAAAGACCATGGCGCTAAATTTCTCAGTCACCACCTGCCCTGGCTCGATGTTATCGATCGGTCTGCGCTCAGTAAAGAGTTCGATTCCCTCCCCGTCCCCTGACTGTGTCCCGAGTGGGTATTCAACAATGAGCGTTGCCGACTCAATAGGTACCGCATTGTTGTTCTGTAGTGCGACACGCATGTCGACCTTCTCAGCTCCACCAATTGCAAACGGTCCTGTTGCTTCAAGAGAAATATTTTCGCCTGAGATACTGTTGTTTCCCAAAATCAAAAAGAGCGTTGAGAGCACAATCGCTCCAGCAAAAAAGACACCGCCAACGATGAGTATTTTTTTTCGAAATGCTTTTCTTTTTTTGCTGACCGGCATAGTTTGTGTTTCTTGTGGTTTTTGCGTTGGGGTTTCGTTGAGAGTAGCTTCGAGGTCTTTCTGAGACTGCTTCCAGTCGCGAGGAACGTCTGGACGAGATTGGCGCGTAAGCTCAGTCCGTACTGGACGCTCCCCGTCCTCCGAAGAGCGTGCATATAAGCGCTCCCTGAGGTCATCAAGCCTTTTTTGATTAGAGTCTCTCTCCATATAATTCCCAGTATATCACGCGTTTTATTACAAATGACTCGCTATGAGTGCACCTTCTATAGCTTTCTTTGCGGCCCGTAATCCTTCCTTACTTCGGGCATTGTACGCGGTCATCATTTCTTTTTCTTGTAGAAGTTCTCCATACGAGTCTTTTGGAGCAATGTACCCGAGTGTATGTAGGATACGGAGTGTAAGAATTGCTTCGAGTTCACTGTGCTCCATGCCTTCTTCTGCAGACATGAGTACCTTTATAACATCATCGTATAGCACAGGTGTTGCCTCCTCCCCCCTGATGACACGACGGAGGAGTCGTATAACATTCCGAAAGAGTGTCCGCATGGGACGAGTCGTTGCATCGTAGTAGAGGTTACCTATAGATTCTGTACCGACGATCCTCCACCCTGCCTTCCCGTGGATGAGAGATACGCGAAGTACTGAGAAATCTTGCAGTGCGTACCGGTGCTTCGAGCGCTCTTCACGCACGCTCTTCACCACTGCCCACACCATTCCTGCCTCACGAGTAAACAACAAATACGCTCGATCTGATGTATTGCTGTCGCGTGATCCACACACAAGCGCCTCTGTGTTGTAGATATGGTACGCCATGAATGTTACTCGTTGCTGTTAGCAATCTCGATAGTAAATGAGTGGTCACCAAGCATCACCTCTTCTCCTTTAGTATCATCAAGGAAGATATCGTCGGCACCAACAACCTTCTTGATGTCTTCTCCATGTTCTTTGATGACTGCCTCTCCCCCATCTGATGTTTGTACCGTGAGTGTAATGCGGTCACTCGGCTCAAGACCTGCCTTTTTACGCATATCTTGCACGGCGCGCATAAACTCTCGCGCGTCTCCTTCTAGCTTAAGCTCTGGAGTTATTTCCCAATCAAAATTACATTCTTCGTTACTTTCTTTGTAGATCACTTCTTTCACATTAAGTTCGTCTGCAAGAATGTCTTTCATTTCCTTCCACGCACGTGGCACTTCAGAACTTGAGACAGTAAAACTCGCGAGGGGCTGACGAACATTGATTTTCTTTTGCGCGCGGAGACGGAGACCTTCATTTGCGTATGAGCGAACGAACGTCATTCCTGCAATAAGATCTTCGTCCGCCGTACCTTCCTTTGGCCAATCTGCAAGATGCACACTCTCAGGGTCTTCGTCTTCACGAATTTCACGCCAGAGATACTCTGCATAGAACGGCATTGATGGTGCCATCACCAACGCAAGCGTCTTCATAACATGCTTGAGTGTGCTGAGTGCGTACTCTTTGTCTTTCTCGTCTTCTCCCTTGAGGCGATCGCGCGAACGTCGGAGGTACCATACAGACACGTCGTCGATGAAATCAGTAACGGGACGTGTCGCCTTGTCGAGTTCATAACCTTTAAATCCGGCGGTTACATCACGTACGAGCTCGTTAAGTCGAGCAATGATCCATTTATCGAGGACGTGCGACGAATCATCAGACGCTTTCTCATCCATCGCGTACATTTGGTACATAGCGAGCACGTTGTGTAGTCGTCCAATATTCTTTCGCTCAAGTTCTTGTACACCCTTTTCTGAGAAGTTGAGATCTTCTGCGCGCATGATCGAAGACGAAAGCATGTAGAAACGTATCGCATCTACTCCAACACGGTCGGCAAGCTCCATCGGGTCAGGGTAATTTTGGAGAGACTTACTCATCTTCTTCCCGTCTTCTGCAAGCACGAGACCATTTACGATCACGTTCTTGTATGGAGATTTTCCAAAGAGTGCAGTACCGAGTACAAGCATTGAGTAAAACCACCCTCGTGTCTGATCGAGTCCCTCCGCGATAAATTCTGCAGGATATCCCTTCCCTTTCTTTGGATCAAAAACATCAAGGTTTTCAAATGGATGATGTTGTTGCGCGTACGACATTGATCCAGACTCATACCAACAGTCAAAGACGTCTGGGACACGCTCAAGCTTAGTGTCGCCCTCAAAGAGTTCGATGTCATCAATGTATGGTCGATGGAAGTCGAGCTCGTAGTCATCGTTGTTTGGCATTGGCGTAAACGCCACCTCTTTTAGCTCTGCGTTCTTAAGATCATAGGTGTTCTCCTCGATATGACGACCGAGCACTTGAGTTTCTTCTCCTGTAGCAACAGCTTGCAACATCTGGAGTGTTCCTCCGTGAGAAACAACAAGAACATGTGCATCTTTGTGCGTTGTATTGATTTCATAGAGAAATGCTCCAGCACGTCGCTTTACATCACCCCAAGATTCACCCCCCTCAGGTCGCTTCGTGAGGTGTCCAACACCATCACCAAAGAACTCGTGATACTCATCAGGCGTCTTTCCTTCAAACTCACCAAACTCCATTTCGCGCAGACGCTCGTCTTCAATCACAGTGAGTCCAAGAGCGTCAGCAACCTTCTGGGCTGTTACTTTGGTGCGTGTAAACGGGGACGTGTAGATGTGCGTAATGTTTTTATCTTTAAGCTCTTCGATAAGCTTTGCTACTTGCTCCTCCCCTGTCGCAGTCAGACCATTTGTTTCGCCGAGGACACCATTAAGTACATTTGCAGTGTTTGACTCGGATTCACCGTGACGCGTGATGAAAAATGTATTGCCAGACTTTGGTACGTATTCCTGTAAGTCTTCGAGTGATCCAAATACCTTGTATTCCTTGGTCTCAGGATTCTTCCAAATTGGAAGTGGTGCTCCCCAGTATCGCTGACGGCTCACCGCCCAGTCTCGAGCGCCTTCGAGCCACTTACCAAATCGGTTTTTCCCTACGTGCTCTGGCACCCAATTCACCGCATTATTTTCAGCGATAAGCTCGTCTTTCATGTCGGTCACCTTCACAAACCATGATGTCGTTCCGTAGTTAAGAAGCGGCGTATCACAACGCCAACAGTGCGGATAGCTGTGCGTCACATTCTCCTTTCGGAAGAGACGTTCGCTTTTTGCGAGTGCACGGACGATCTCAATGTCCGCATCAAGATGTGATACCTCTGTCGCCTCATCATCCTTTGGCTTTACCAACTTTCCTGCAAAGTCAGTGATAAAAGCTTTGAATCTTCCATCTTCACCGACGTGATGCACAATCGGAATGTTGTGGTCTTGCGCGAGAAGCATGTCGTCCTCACCATACGCAGGAGCAATGTGCACTGCACCTGTCCCTTCCTCTCCGAGTTCTACATAGTCTGCATGCCAGAGCTTCCATACGTTTTCTTTATGCTCAAATTCTTGATCTTTTAAGTATGCGAATGGTGGTTCATATGACTTACCTACCAAATCACTCCCCTTCATTTCTTCAATGATGGTGTATTCGTTGGTGCCAAGTTGCGAAAGACGTTCCTTTGCGAGAATGACTTTCTCTTTTTTATCTTCAAGCGTTATCTCTGCAAGCACGTATGTGTGCTCATTATTTACCGCAGCTGCCATGTTCCCTGGAAGTGTCCATGGTGTCGTCGTCCAGACAAGGAGTGACGTATCAGGCATATCAACAAGCGGCAGTCGAACTGTGACCGCGATATCCTTAATATCCTTGTATCCCTGATTTACCTCAAAGTTAGAGAGTGTTGTCCCACAACGTGGACACAGGTGCATCGACTTAAATCCTTCGTACACCAACCCTTGTTCGTTAAGTTGCTTGAAAGACCACCATACGCTCTCGGTGTACTGAGCATCCATGGTGCGATAGTCGTCATCCATATCGACGAAGCGTCCCATACGCGGTACGATTTTTCGCCAGTCGTCAGCGTACTCCATCACTGCTTCCCGAGCAGCTTCATTAAATTCCTTGATTCCGTACTCCTCGATGTCTCGCTTGGTACCAAGACCAAGCTTCTTCTCAATGATGTTCTCAAGCGGGAGACCATGACAATCCCATCCCCACTTACGACGAACTCGATAGCCATTCATCGTCCAGAATCGCGGGATAGCGTCTTTTATGGTACCAGCAAGAATATGCCCATAGTGTGGAAGCCCCGTTGCAAACGGTGGTCCATCATAAAATGTAAAATCTCCTTCTGGCGAATCCTTCTCTAGTGATTTTTTAAAAATGTCGTGCTCCTGCCAGAATGCGAGGACAGATTCCTCACGCAACGCAACCTCTGATTTTTCGTTTTGTGTATTCATAGTGTGTATGTGTATCAGACATAATAATCTACGTGTGTATCAGACACGTACGTCCATCGTAGCACAAAAAGAAAATGCCGCTATTACCTGAGATTCGCAAAAAATCTATCCACCTCCTTATACGTACGTAATCGAATTACACTTCCTTCATATTGATCAACAAATTCTTTCATTTGAGCACCATGAGTGAATGTGCGTTTTATAATCTGTGTCGTGAACTTTAAATCATCCCAAAGACTTAACTCGGGATGTCGCTTACTAAAAAAGATTCTGTAAAAGTGATTAATAGTTCGACGATACAGTGGTATATCAAGAAAAACCAACTGATCTGCTCGTTCTGCAATCAATACCTGCGATTGTTTGTACCAACCATCTGAAACCCAGTCCTCTTGAGCAATGAACTTTAGAACCTGTTGCTGAACATGGTTTCTAACTTTTTCCTTACCAATACTATCGTCGCGTTTGAGTAGATGTCCTCCACCCCCAAACCAAAGTCTATCGAGATGTAAATGCGGGATATTAAACTTCTGACTGATTTTTGTTGCGAGGGTACTTTTTCCACTTCCACAGTTTCCTATTATAGAGATGCGCATAGTAAATAATTTACATCTTCTCCGGAGCCTCGATACCAAGCAGGTAGAGCCCTTTTTTGAGTGTCACTCCTACTGCTTCAGTAATTGAAGCTTTGTACGGTGCGTACTCGTCACTTGTGTCTGCAATTTTCTCCTTTGCGTAGAATGAGTTAAAGGCACCTGCAAGCTCAGTGAGGTAGCTAATAAGGCGGTGTGGCTCATGAAGCTCTGTTGCTTCTTCTACAACTTCCGGGAAACGATAGAGTACGTGCTCGATTGCGTATGCACTCTCTGGAACTGAAGCGAGTGATGGTGTGACACCAGCGTCCTTTGCCTTCTCAAGTACAGAAACGATACGTGCGTGCGTATATTGGAGATATGGACCTGAGTCTCCCTCAAACGAAAGCGCTTGTTCTTTATTAAAGACAATATCTGAACCCACTTTCTGTTTAAGAATCTGGTACTTGAGTGCTGCAACCGCAATCTGCTCGGAAAGTGTTTCAATATCATCAGCTCGACTCTCCTTCGCTCGCTTCTGCGCTTCTTTTTGTACCTCCTCGATAAGCGACTCTCCGGTAAGGACATTTCCTTTTCGTGAAGACATTTTTCCGGTCGTGAGCGTGAGGAATCCTGTAGGGATATGCATGAGTACTTTGTCTTTTGCTTCAGGGAAAAGCTCTCGAAGTGCCTCGGTCACCACCTTGAAGTACTCACGCTGTTCCCCGCCGGTCACCACGATGGACTGTGTCCACTCTGGGTAGGTGCGCTGTTTGAGTACAAAGTTTCCAACATCCTTTGCTTCATACGTTGGAAGACCTTGCGAGTTTAAGAACACGCGCGTATGAAGACCGTGACGCTCACCCTTAAAGACGATTGCGCCTTCACTCTCCTCAAAAATGCCGTCTGCAATGTGGTCTTTCACCATCTTCTGCCCAATAGGACCTGCCTCAGACTCAAACACTTCGAGGTTAAACTTAGTCCCGAGGAGTCGACAAAGTTCACCAAGACGAGCGCGTGATGTCTTGATTCCTTTTTCGCGTAGTGTATTAAGTTTTTCGTCTGACTCAGTGTAGAGTGCTTTGTTTACCGCTTCAATTTCCTTCTTTGCTTCTTCATCATTTTCATACGCCTCATTTCCCTTTCGGTATGCTTCGCCAAGATCATCAATCTTCTCTGGGTTACCTTTTGTTTTATTGAGCCCCCAAACTCCCTTTGCAACAGTAAGTCCAATATCTGAAGGATAGTTGATACGCTTCACGTCAGCTCCGGCACACTCAAGAAGTCGTGTGATGGATTCACCGACGATATTTCCCACAAGGTTTCCGATATGAAGTGGTTTGAAAACGTTTGGACTCGTGTACTCAAACATCACCACTTCCCCTCTCTGATCTTCTGTACAACCCCATGCTTTTTCTGCTTTTTGAATTCGTGCGGTTTCCTGCACGAAGAAATCACGAGTGAGATAGAAATTTATAAAACCAGGACCAGCAATCTCGATACGATCGACATGTTCAATCTTTCCTTCGAGATCGGTAACAATTCGTTCTGCAATCTCGCGTGGATTACCGTCCCCCGTACCTGCACTCACCATTGCAACATTTGTCGAGTAATCTCCGTGTGACACTTCCGCTGGATGCTCAACAGCAAAAGCAATCGGCTCAAGTCCGAGTGATTCTACTGTATCTGATATTGCTTCTCTGATGACGCTATCCATATCTGTTTATAGTCTCCACTCTAGCCAATTATTCCACCCTTGTCACGAGTGTTTCTGATTTTCCAGGAACAATGTCGAACACAGCACTTCCCAAAGCCTGCCCACGTGCGGTCTCCACGCTACAGCGCCACCTTCCCTCCTCGTAGTTGGTAATAAGTGTATATCCTCTAAAACCACCGTCACGTCCCCCTGCAATCGGATACGAAAGTCGTGATCGATCAATCCAACGATCGTTTTCTTCATCATAAAATTCCCAATGATGATAGATCTCTGTTGAAAGACGTGTCGGCGCAAACACTGAAGCGAAACAGAAAATATTTCCTCCATCTTCGATATGGAACTCTCGGTCGCTATCTCTAAAGAATTCCCACCATTCGGTATCTTCGTAGGTGAGCCGGTATTCGCCGGTGTCAAACTTCACAACACTGTGGTAAATACCGATATCTTTAAGAGAAAGCGGAATCGGTGGAATAACATTCGTAAAGTAGAGAATGTTAAAGAGAGCAAAAATAAAACCAATTGAAAACACGATGAAGCGCTGATGAAGCGCAATGAACTTCGGCACAATGGTGCGAAGCACCCGTACAAACCAATACATGATAAAGAGTGCAAGCAGACCACTCAAGATAAAGATCCATGCTCCCATCTTCCCTGTAACGACAGGAATTAAAAGAACGATATATGAGAACATCCCGATAAAAATGACCGAGAGGTTGAAGATGAGTCTCTGCGAACGTTCGCGCATCGTCTCATTACCAAAAATCACACCGAGGATAATGAGGAGAAACGGCCAACTCTCGTACCATGAACCAGCACGTCCATAGAAGATAAGCATTCCAGAAAAGAGACCTCCAAATGAGTACTGCATCACCAACGGTGCGTAGTTTCGGGCTCGTTCAGACATCTTTTCTGAAAGTTTTTCAGCCGCACCGGCGTACAGCATCAAAAGGCTCCCCATCGCAAGGAGGACATAGGATGTGAGCACAAAGTTATCAAAAAGTTGATCGACTCGGTTGAGTGTAAGGTTGTCGACCACGAATCCAAGCACGAAGGCAATGGTAAGCCAATGCTTCTTATGTTTCTGAATTAGCTTTTGAAAGTCTTTGAACATTGTTTGGGTATTGTAGCATCAAAATAAAAACAGCCGCCATGTATACGGCGACTGTCTACCCTTCTCTTAAGTTCAAAGCCTAGTTCAAACAAGTGGCAGGACCAAACGGTGATGCTTGGAGATATCTTTCGGGAATCTTTTTACCATGATGGTCTACCGCCACATTGAGTGAACAAAACAGTCGACGACCATCCACCTTTACAGACACTTGGTCGAGATTTTTTGGCCACCCTGTTCGAAGGTCAATTTCGTCAAGGTTAATCGTTGGAATTGCACGTCCCATAGTGATCCTCCTTTTGGCTGTGTGCTCTGTTTCGAAGAGTACCACAAAAATCACTCCTGTCTACACAAATGACTTCGGTACGGGGAACTTAGCGCAAAGCTCTTTCACTTCCGTCTTAAGTTCAGCGAGTTTTCCTTCATCATCCTTATTTCGCATGGCTTCAATCATAATTTCTGCAACACGTGTTGCTTCCTCCTCTTTCATGCCTCGCGTAGTCATCGCTGGTGTACCAAAACGAATACCTGAAGGATCCATTGCAGTGCGTGTGTCGTCAGCGATCATATTTTTGTTAAGTGTGATCCCCACAGCGTCGAGCACTGTCTCTGCTTCTTGTCCTGTTACTCCGAGTGAGCCAAACACATCTGCGAGAATAAGGTGATTTGAAGTTCCTCCTCCAAGCATTCGTACTCCTTCTTTGTTAAATACCTCTTCCATTGCTTTTGCGTTCTTGAGAATTTGTGCTGCGTATACTTTGAATTCTGGTGTTAGCGCTTCGCCAAAAGCAACTGCCTTTGCAGCAATAACATTCATATGCGGACCTCCCTGAAGACCAGGGAACACCGTTTTGTTGATCTTCTTTGCAATCTCCTCATCTTCGCGAACAAGAATCATTCCTCCTCGAGGACCACGAAGTGTCTTGTGTGTCGTGGTCGTCATCACATCGAATCCATCATCAAACGGGTTACGTGCTGCACCCCCAGCAATAAGCCCCGCAATATGCGCAACATCGGCAACGGTGTACGCCCCTACCTCACGAGCAATCTCAACAAATTTTTTGTAATCAAGTTCTCGACTGTATGCAGAGAATCCAGCAAGAATAATCTTCGGCTTTTCTTTGAGCGCTACTTCGCGAAGCGCATCGTAGTCGATCTCCCCTGTTTCGGTGTCCTTCATCTTGTATCGGACAAAGTTGAAGATCTTGTTGATCCATGTGGTCGGATGTCCATGCGTAAGGTGTCCACCGTGTGAGAGATCCATACCAAGAACAGTGTCTCCTGGCTCCATCAGTGCGAAATACATCGCCACGTTTGCTGGCGCACCTGAGAGTGGCTGTACGTTTGCAAACTGACAGTTAAAGAGCTTCTTGGCACGCTCAATTGCAAGCATCTCAATAGCGTCAGTATATTCTTGTCCTCCGTAGTATCGACGTCCTGGGTATCCCTCTGCGTATTTGTTGGTGAGTACAGAGCCGTTTGCCTCGCGCACTGCTTGTGAGACATAGTTTTCGCTTGGAATGAGCTCGAGTCCTTCGATTTCTCGCGTCTCCTCACCCTCGAGGATGTCAAAAACCTCTTTATCCTGTTCTTTGATGTGATCGTAATTAAAAGTAGTCATAGTTAAAACAATTAGTGAGTAAATATCATGCTGTAACAGTGACTATGTCATGGGGTGTGTTATTATCTCTTTTTTTCAGTAAAACCTCCCACGTTTGCGATCTCTGCTTTAAGTGACGGGTGTGACTCATAATTTTCAAGTGAAATATCTTCAAGCGTAAAGTCATCAATGTTTTTCACATCAGGATTGAGTTTTACTTCAGGGAATGGAAGTGGTTCTCGAGAAAGTTGTTCTTTTACCTGATCAAAGTGGTTTGAGTAGATGTGTACGTCTCCAAATGAGTGCACGAATTCCCCAGGTGGGATATCGACAACTTGAGAAACCATTTTGAGCAGAAGTGCGTAACTTGCAATGTTAAATGGTACACCAAGGAAGAGGTCAGCAGAACGCTGATAGAGCCCGAGGTTGAGCTTTCCGTTTGCAACCTGGAACTGGAACATGGTGTGGCAAAACGGTGGTACGTGAGACTTTTGTCCTTCAGACGCCATAGCGTAGATGAAGTCTGGATTCCATGCAGAAACCACATATGACTTACGATCTGGCTTCGTTTTCAAGCCTTCGATTACCCAACCAAGCTGATCAATTTCTCGACCATCCTTTGCTGGCCACCGTCGCCACATACGACCGTAGATAGTGATGAGATCTCCCCATTTCTGTACAAACGGATCATCTTCTGGGAGTTCAACAATCTTTGTAACAAACTCCTCTTGGGTCATGTCTTCATCTGGAGCATTTTCCATTGCCCACATGTGATACATCTTCCATGCCCACTCGTCCCAGATATGATTATTCATATCAATGAGTGGTTTTACATTTGAGCTCCCTGAGAGAAACCAAAGAAGCTCAGTGGTGATACCTCTCCAAAATGTTTTCTTGGTTGTGAGAAGTGGAAATCCCTCAGAAAGATCAAAACGAATTTGTCTTCCAAAAACAGAACGGATGAACGGCGGTTCTTCACCTTTGTCTGCATATTCTTTGAGCACGACATCATTAAAGAAAAGTTCCTTATCCGCTCCATTGTCGAGGATGTCCTGACACAAATCGAGATATTGGTATTCTGGATGTCGTTTTTCGCTCATGATTATTTTTTCTTAGTGGTCTTCTTTCGTACGACCTTCTTCTTTGCTTTCGGCGGAACGTATGAAGCAAAGTTGTTGTTGCTGTAGCGCCCTGTTTGTCGGTAATTTTGCTTCGTGTGCGAAGAAAGTGTTGAGAATGAAAGCTGTGCAATCTCCATTCCTGGACGCAACACAATTGGTACATTGTTGAGGTTACAGAGCTCAAGTGCAATGTTGAGGTAATGCCCTGGGTTTACAATACTCGCTGAGTTGTGCACGATAAGTCCGATGCGTGCGAGACTTGATTTTCCATTCACTTCAATGAGGTACTGGTCTGAACCAAACTTTTCCTTTGAATATCCAAGTATACTCACTCCAGGGTGAAGCACAAATTCCTTTCCGTCCGCTACCTCAATTGTCTGTGTCTGGGGGTATACTCCCTTCGCTGGATCAATGGCTTTTGTTGAGTGTGCGTCATTAATAATGAATGTATTTCCGAGACGAATGTCGTACGTTGCTGGTTGTAGCTTTTTTTTATCAAAAGGTTCGAGGGTGATATTCCCCGCTTTCACTTCAGTCAAAATATCTTTATCAGAAAGAAACATAATCGTAATTATTCAATGGTAAACGTCTTGTCGGTTCCGTAATAATCTCGCCAGTTCGCATTGTAGTGTGCGAACATACGCTCGAGTCTGTCTTGCGGAAGCTCCTCTACCCCAAGCTCTGCCATGAGTGCGTCAAGCTCCTCTCGTGCTGAGCTGACTTGATCGTCCTCATCAAAAACCTTCTCGAACTCTGCAAGATATCCATACCCAGCATTTTTATCGAGGCATACATTTACTCCCTTATACGCATACTCTTCTCGTTCACGAGACCATTTTGCTTGGTACGCGAATCCTGCATCAAGCAGAATCTTGTCGAGTTCATCGAGAGAAATATCCACCTCCTCCTCAAACTCCAAACGAGAAACAGTGTTTGCGCTACTCCCCTCATCTACTGACGCCTTCACCACAAGATAGATATTGTTATTTTTCTGTCGTGAACGGATTGAGTATTCCTTCCCTGCTTCAATAACATGCTTCAGCTTTTCTTTGTCCTCATCTTTAAAAAGATATTCTACCTTCTCATAGAGTGTATTGATATCTCCTCCTTCAAAATAATGGTTGAGTTGTTTATTTTCTGAAATGAGATTACATACAGGATCTTTCTCACACATCTGAGCCTTAAGAGCATCAGCCTTGTCTTTACCTCCGAGTAGACTTTTTATCTCAACTTCGTAGTGTGCCATAGTGAAAACAGTATACCGCGCACATACGGGAAGCACAAAAAGACAGCGGTCGCTCAATGTGGCATAATTCCCTCTATGATTAGTGCCATTGCTGCAATAGGAAAAAACCGTGAGTTAGGGAAAGACGGGGACCTTATTTGGCGTATTAAAGAGGATTTAGGGCGTGTAAAAGCGCTCACCACTGGACACCCCATTATCATGGGGCGAAAGACCTATGAATCTATTGGTCACCCGCTTCCCAATCGCACCAACATCGTCATCACTCGTGACGCTTCGTATACTACTGAAGGATGTGTCGTAACAACCTCGCTTGAGGAAGCGCTTAATAAGGCGCGGTTCGCCGAAGGTGCCGATGAAATCTTCATCTTTGGAGGTGCTGAGATTTATAATATTGCACTTCCAGTGACTGATCGACTCTATCTCACCATCATTGATGCTGAAGATGCTCATGCTGACACATACTTCCCTGACTATAGTGCATTTACTAACATTATTGAAAAAGAAATGAGAGACCAGAATGGTCTCTCATATGAGTGGGTTACACTCGAGCACTCTTAAGCACTCTTTTCTTCTCTTATTCTCTGCAATTCTTTTCTTACCTTTGCAGTTATATCCTGCGGTATGTGATACGTGAGTATCGGTACGCCCTCGATGGCGCACATGCCCGTAACCATTCGCGTTATGTGTGCTTTATAACGCTTGAAACAAAGCATGGGTTTACCGGAAGCAAGTCGAAACGCGATTTCCATACCAAGACCGGTTGAAGGATAGTCACAAATGAAGACACAAAGATCTGCCTGCTCTGTACAAAACCGATCGTGACAATAGACATCCGATTCGGTTCCATCCTCAAGACCGACAAAATCGAGAACCTCCGCATTCTCCAACATCCGCAGTCCAGTCTTGAGTCCACCTTGAAATTCTTCGCGAAATGCAAGAGGCGCTTCCGTAAGTGCCATACCTACGTATAATTTAAGTTTTTTTGAGTTTTCCAACGAACGCTCCTTAATTCAACTTCTCTCTTGCGACTATACAGATCTCGCATTCAATTTGCAAATAAAAAACGGCGAGGGTGAAACCCTCGCCGTGTAACATTGTTAGTCAGGCTGCTACTGAGACCCGATCCTTCTTGTGCCGAAGTTCATGAATCCATTCGGCTCCAGGCAGCTCAAAATCAAGAGTCTGAAGAAAACCAGCCGGTTTATTTGCAAACGCTTCAAGCGCTCGCACGACGAAATCGCGTTTCTGAGAACTCATGAACGTGTCGTCCTCGCAAGCGCAAATATTCAGCAAAACCTTGCCATCGACCCATTGGAAGAATGGTTTCTTTTTTTGGTTCAGAAGCACATCCCGCGTCGGTGCCATGCAGGCGACAACGTGATAATCGACAGCCTTGATACCCTTGCCTTCACGGCATTCGGGACAACTGCCCCGGAACGACATGATGTACCGGACGTTTTTCGGACGCAAACCAAGTTTGCCAGACAGCGTCCGGTGTGAAGCCCAAAAAAGCGTATCCCCTGTAAGGTCTTGATCGTGGCCGCGGTCGTCATCTTCTGAGACGATACAACCCTGCGGAAACGTCGATTTCCCAGAACTTGCGTCGGCCGATGAATATAGTCCAAGCATCTTGCACCCCGGCTCGATCAAGATCATCAATACCGCTTGTTTGACATGCGGACTTTGATGCAGATGTTTCCGGATATGCTTCCTTGGATTCGTAAGCACCATGCCTTCTTTGGTCAAATCAACCATATCAACGAACTCCTTATTTTCCCTTGTTTCTACTCCATACCCAGACGAGGTTATACCACATACTCTAGATTTATACAAAAAGCCCGCAGCTATGCCTCGGGCTTTTTGTATATGAGAGTCGTTAGTCGATAACGTGCACACCCATACTTCGACATGTTCCTTCGATGATCTTCATCGCAGCGTCGATGTCATTTGCAGAGAGATCCTGCATTTTTTCTTCTGCAATCTCCTTGATTTGAGCTCGCGTGATGTCTCCTGCTTTTGAAACAAGGTTCTTTCCAGATCCCTTTGGCTTTCCGATCTTTTTAAGGATAAGACGTGACGCTGGAGAAGTCTTTACGATGAAGTCAAAACTTCGATCGTCGTAAATACTGATCTCTACAGGAACAATCTCTCCCATTCGATCTCGAGTCTGTTCGTTGAACTGATTTACGAACTCACCGATATTGATACCTGCCTGACCAAGCACTGGACCAAGCGGTGGAGCAGGTGTTGCCTTACCTCCTACCGCTTGTACCTTCATCTTTTTTACTAATTCTTTTGCCATATATTTGTTTATCGCTGTCTTTGAAGCACGCGTAACAGTGCGGGAATACTACACAATATTGCGTACCTCCGCAAGGTTAGACCTTCTTTACTTGTAAGAAATCAAGTTCTACCGGTGTCTCTCGACCAAACATTGAAACGAGAACCTTGATTTTTCCTCGTTCTTCGTCAATTTCTCCCACTTTACCTTCGAGTTCCTTAAATGGACCGTCAACAATCATAACGATGTCATCGAGCGCAAGGTCTACCTTATGCTTTGGTGTATCTGCATGCATACGGTTCATAAGTGAGTCGAGCTCCTGCTGACTGAGTGGTACTGGCTGTGTTCCACTTCCCACAAAACCAGTTACACGAGGGGTGTTTCGAACCACATACCATGACTCATCGGTCACGATCATGTCTACGAGTACATATCCTGGGTATACGCGTTCTTCTTCAGTTACACGCTTCCCTCCTTTCACACGAATCTTCTTTTCGGTAGGTACGACCACTTCAAAAATACGATCTTCCATACCAAGAGACTCGATACGCTGACGTAAGTTACGTGCAACTGCGTTTTCATATCCTGAGTATGTGTGAATTGCGTACCAATGACGCTCTCCGTCTGTGTGTTGTTTTGCCATACGTAAAATTATCGGATATGCCCGTTATTTAATAAACCAATCGAGACCTTGCGTGAATACAAAATCAAGTGCTCCAGTAAAGAGAGCGACGATTACAGAAATCACCACGACTAAGATTGTTGCGACAACCGCCTGACGTCCTGTTGGCCATGACACATGATTTAGTTCAGCTTTAGTGTCCCTTAGATATTGTGTGAATCGACTCATAAAATAATAATATTTTCTTTCTAAAAAACGCCCTTTCGGGCGACTTGCATACACTCTACCACGTGGTTTGTAGAAGTAAAGGTCCTTCAGACAGGCAACAAAAAAACAGCGTCTCTGCGCTGTTTTTCTGTAAGTGATTCTTCCCTACCGAACTTCGTAACTGATATTTACGCGAACGGTTGTAGTGTCCTCCCCAACTGGAATACTTGGTACTGCCTTTGCTGACATCATTGAGTCGCTTGAGAGATATGCATGCTCAGCTCCTCCGTACCCATATCCATACCCGAACGACTGATCCTCCCAAAATCCAGTCATACGCACGATGCGTACACCGAGATCTTCCGCAAGCACTTTTGCTTTTGCTTGTGCGTCTACGATAGCAGCTGCACGAGCTTCAGAACGAAGTGTCTCATCATCGTCTGTCGTAAACTCAAGTGATGAAATATTTGTTGCTCCCATCTCCCCTACTCCTGAGATAAGTGATCCTGCTTTTTCTGTATCACGAACCTTTACAGAGACTGTCTGGTTGACCTGATACCCAACAAGTACTTGTTTTCCGTCTGGGCGCCATCCGCTTGCAGCGCTTTCCTCAGTAACCCACTCATACTTTGGATTGAGGTTGTAATACTGTGTATTGATATCTTCTTCTGCAACGCCTTCATCTTCCAAGTACGCAAGAATGTCATTGATGGCCACCGCTGACTTCTCCTGTGCCTCAGTAGCATCGGCACCTTCTGTAAGAACACCAAAGCTAAATGTTGCAATATCTGGAACCGCAACTGCCTCTCCTTCTCCGGTAACTGAAATAATTACTGGACCAACCATTGTGTAGTCTGCTTCGCGTAAAGTGAGGTGTGTGTACGCACCAAGCGCAATAACGCCCGCAAGTGCTAACAATGGAATAAGTGTCCGCATGTATGGTAATGAAAACATAGATAAAATATTATTAGATTGCACCCCCTATTCTACCATCCCTTTAAAAAACGCTCCAGATATTCAAACGAAAAGAAGTTTTTCTCACCACACTGCGCATCAAATGCTGCAAGGTCTTCCGCGCTCAAACCATTCTCAAAAATCTGAGTCCCCATAAGGTGGTACATGACCGAGTTCTCTCCCTCAACATGACCGAGTGAGAGCGCGTGTCCAAACTCATGCGCAAGAACAATACGAAGCTCCTCGGTAGTTTCGTATTCATAGATATTAATATTCTCTCCTTGATAGTCTCCTTGAGTAAACTCTCGTTCTACATCGAAATTACTGTTGTAGCTCTCAACAACGCTATTGTATCGATTTACCAGTGCGTCTCCTTGTTCTCCAAGTGCATTGAGCTCATCGGCACGTGCATTGAGTTCTGCAACCATACTTTCCAATTTTTTCCATTCTGACTCAAGATGTGTCTGTTCAATATTGAGTTCTTCGTACACTTTTTCTGGTGCGCCACCACGATCATTCCACATCGCAACATTCTTATTGTATATCCCAATGTCACGAGCGTATGCTGCTTGTGTTTTTTCGTAGACCTCCTTCCGCGCTTCGTATACAACAGACTTTGCCTCGTATTCTTCACGAATCGTCTGATTGAGGTCATTCTGTACATCGAGCGCATCTTTGAGCTGCTGTTCCTTGTCGGTTAATTCCTGACGTTCGTCATAAATAAAATTAACAAGAAATGTTGCATTTTCATCATAGATAAATAAATCTTGCCCAAGAGTATCTTCCCAAAGCTTCTCAGCATCGCGGAGTGCACTGTGTGCAGTATCAAAAGAGAGTCCGAAGCGCTCGTCGATGCTGCCGATACGATACGAGAGTGGAATGTTACAGACATTTTGAGATTGTATGTACGCGTACCCAAAAATGAGTGCGAGAACAACAATGATGTAGGCGATACTTCGCATATCTTTCAAGAATATATCAAAACACCATCTCGAGAAAGAGATGGTGTTTGAGTTACGATATTTTTGACGAATGTCTATTCGCAAGATTCACAGATAGAATCTTCCGCGACATGGAGATTGACACCTCCAGTCTTCTTCTCTACCGCAACCTTTGCCTGTTCAATCTCAGCTTGTGTGATCGGTGACGGTGTTGAGATTGGTGTCGGTTCTGCATTTGAAACCGTTTCACTCTCGGCTACAGGAACGACTCCTCCAGTCTGCTTTCGGAGCTGTGATCCTGAAGTTGCCACTGTTGATTTTTCAACCTGTGACGCACCGAGTGAACGGAGGTAGTAGGTTGTCTTTACTCCCGCTTCCCATGCGTAGAGATAGAGGTCACTAATCTCCTTTCCTGATGTTCCGTTGTAGAAGATGTTGAGTGACTGAGACTGATCGATCCACTTTCCTCGAGCAACTGCTGCTCGTACGATCCAACGCATATCAATTTCAAACGTCTCTTTAAACTTGTCCTTGATATCCTGTGGGATGATATCGATATCCTGAACGCTTCCGTCGTTGTACTTCAAAATATCGAGCATGTCCTTGTTCCAGAGTCCGCGTGACTTAAGTGCTTCTACGAGATAGTTGTTCACCACAATAAAGTCTCCAGAAATATTAGATTTCACGTAGATGTTCTTGTAGATAGGCTCATTTCCAGGGATAGAACCAGCAATATTTGAGATAGTTGCTGTTGGAGCAACCGCCATACAGTTACTGTTTCGCATACCGTGTTTGGAGACTGACTCACGCACAACGCTCCAATCGAGACGTTCTGTACGATTTGCATCAGTCTTGAGTCCTCGCTCTTCTTCAAGAAGTGCAATGGTGTCAATTGGGAAGATTCCTCGATCCCATTTTGAACCCTTGAAACTCTCGTATGCTCCTCGCTCAGCAGCGAGTTCGCTTGATGCAAGAATTGCAGAGTACGAAATGATCTCCATAGATTCATCAGCAAACTCCACACAACGCTCAGACGCAAACGGAATGTCGAGCATGTAGAGCGCATCTTGGAATCCCATGATACCGAGACCAACTGGTCGATGCTTCATGTTTGAGTTCTTCGCTTCCTTGGTTGGGTAGAAGTTGAGATCGATTACGTTGTCGAGCATGCGCATTGCAGTCTTCACCGTAGCACGCACTTTGTCCCTGTCGAAGCCACCGTTCTTAACATGACGTGCGTAGTTGATAGAACCAAGGTTACATACCGCAGTCTCGTCTTCAGAGGTATTGAGTGTAATTTCTGTACAAAGGTTTGAGCTGTGTACCACTCCAGCATGATCCTGCGGAGAACGGATGTTTGAGGGGTCTTTGAAGGTAATCCACGGGTGCCCTGTCTCAAAGAGCATCACGAGCATTTTCTTCCAAAGATCTGCTGCAGGCATTTTCTTCCAAAGCTTTATCTCTCCACGTTCAGCCATGTCCTCATACTTGGTGTAGAGATCCTCAAACTTCTTTCCGTATGTTTCGGTAAGGTCTACTGCCTCATCTGGTGAGAAGAGGTACCAATCCCCTCCTTCCTTCACTCGCTTCATGAAGAGGTCTGAGATCCATGCGGCAGTATTGATGTCATGTGTACGACGTCGTTCATCTCCGGTGTTCTTACGAAGTTCAAGGAAATCTGGGAAATCATAATGCCAGTTCTCCATATACACACACGTCGCACCACGTCGTCGTCCTGAGCGATTGATCGCAACTGTTACGTCGTTCGCAATCTTGAGGAATGGGACTACACCCTGTGAGGTGATGTGCGCTTTCTTAATGAGTGCCCCTGTTGCACGAAGTTTGCTCCATGCTGTTCCAATACCTCCAGCCCACTTCGAGAGCTGTGCATTATCTCCAAACACCTTAAAGATATGCTCCAGATCATCCTCTACTACATTGAGGTAGCAAGATGAAAGCTGTGGGTGTGGTGTTCCTGCATGGAAGAGTGTCGGTGTTGATGGAACAAAAAGAAGCTTCGACATAAGGTGATAGAACTCAAGGGTTCGTTCCTCTCGTTTATCCTCATTTATTGAGAGACCCATCGCAACACGCATCCACATCATCTGCGGTGTCTCAAGTACTGGTCCGTCCTGAAGACGGATAAAGTATCGATCGTGGAGTGTTTCGATACCAAGATATCGGAAGAGATCGTCACGTGATGGTTGCATCTCTGCCGCAAGTTTCTCGAGATTATACTCAAGAAGTACGGGGTCAAGCTTCTTCGCTTCGACTCCCTTTTTGATATTTTTTACAAACGCGCTTCGGTACGCTGCTTCGCGTTCAGTCTTACTCATACCTGCAGTGCTCCCAATAGCATCAGCGCTTACTCGATCGTTAAGCTGTCGAGCAGCAACAAATGAGTAGGCTGGGTCTTCCTCAATACGCGCACGGAGAATGAGGGTGACAACCTTCGCCATTTCGCTCGTTTTGATACCTTCGTATACTTCACGCTCTACTTGAGAGACGATCCCCTCAACATCAATCTCTTTTTCATATCCTTCAACGAAACGAGAGATGTACTCGCGCATTTTGTCACGAGAAAATTGCTCCATGGTTCCATCACTTCGCTCAACCATGAGTCGGTTCTCTTCAATTTCTTTTACTACTTCCTGTTTTCGCTCTTCAGTTTGTTTGAATCGATACAAAATGAATGCTTTCGCAACTTCAAAATATCCGCGCTCCATGAGCGTCTCCTCCACAAAGTCTTGCACCTGCTCTACCGTCGGACACATCTCCTTCCCTTCGCAGTGCATACCAAGTTTTGCAACAACACGGTCGGTCATTTGGTTGAGCGTGTCTTCTGTTACCGGTACAGTTTCAGCAGCAAATGCTTTTTTCATCACCGTAGTGATTTTGCTTTCGTCAAAGGCAACAGTCTGTCCATTTCGCTTAATAATTTCCTTTATCATGTTTTGTATCGATTATGTTCTTGGTAAAAAGAGCGTCACAGAGACCACCATGTGAGCGATTACATGGCTCGAGACCTCCTCTCGAGATCATCTGTGAGTGATGCCCCACGATCAATCTGAAATGTGTCTTCGTAAACTTCAGAAAGATCTGCTACACACGAAGAGCAAGGGCGTGTGATACATACATTCTAACGCGTCCTTGACCATCCGTAAAATACGCATCATTTTGCTCCAAAGATACTTTTGTCCTGAAAAATAAGGTTCGTTTTTGATTGCAATAACCCTTTGCGCTCTCTATTCTGTGGATAGCCACAGATAAAAAACAGTCGCAAGACTTGCGACTGTTCCCGTAATGTTTTGTAGACTCTATTTTTTAAGAGAATCTCTAATTTCTCGCAGAAGAAGTGTTTCTTCTGGTGTTTTTTTCTCTTTCTTTGGAGCCTCGTCTTCCCCATCGCGAAGTCTGTTCATAACCTTAATCGCTACGAAGATAGCAAAAGCAACGATAACAAAATCGATGATCGATTGCATGAAGATGCCGTACTTAAATTCTGTACTTCCGATAAGAAAAACGAGATCAGTGAGATCAATACCTCCGGTGAGCACCTCAACGAGCGGTGTGACAATATTTTCTACAAGTGACGAAACGATCTTCCCAAACGCAGCACCGATGACGATACCGACTGCCATGTCGACAACATTTCCGCGCATTGCAAATGTCTCAAATTCCTTAAAAAACTTTTTCATATATCAATACAACCTTAGAAGAATAAGATGGGTGTGAAATAGTATCCAAACGCTACTCCAATGAGGAAGCTCAGCGTTATAAAAAGAAATACTTCTGATTTGTCCATGAGTGTATTGTAGCAGAATGTTTTGAATTGGTTGAGGAATGCGAAACAAGTATTTGCAAAATAAATACCCACCTGCTATGTTTGTCGTGAAGCAACAAGAAGAGGAGATCTTTGAATGCTCATTCGTATCAAGATAACGAAAGTTCCACTCGGTTTTGCTCCTGATCACATCCGTGAAGCTTGGGTAGGTCTAGAAATGCCTGCCAAGCAAGACGATGGTGAAATGGAGTGGGACGGCGGAGAAAATGCTGGCGGTTATGTCGTCGATGGCGTTGACGCGGTCAATGCACTGGTAGAAGCTGGGCAACGAGAAGCTGCTGAATTCTGGGGACACCCAATTCCTCAATTCTCGAAGCTCTGTTTCGGCGCCGACTACTGCGAAGTAATCGAACAAAAGTCGACCACCGGCGAAAGTATCGAACCCGACTCGGTTCGTGAGGCACTTCAGAAGCTGGCGCAGCACAAGCTTCATGCACGGATGAAAGAGGTGTCAGGCACTTTCGGAAATGAAGCTCATCGTATTCTTCCCGAAATCTGGCCGATCATCCGTGAACTCTGTCTCATTGCCGACGCATCTGAAGCTGGAATGCTTGAAGTGAAGAGCTAACCACCTGTTCTCAGGGTAACAGAATCCGCTGTTACCCTCACAACCACCACATGTTGGTGGTTTTTATTGTCGGGAATCGGGGTCGAGTTTCTAAGCTCGCAGGCTCGTTAAGAACTCCCTCCCCGAACTCGTCGCTCTCTCGTGCTCAGCACGCGCGACTCCATCTTCCGATTCCCGATAGCCCGCTCCAAACAGCGACAGCCCAGAAACTTTCGTTTCTGGGCTGTCTGTATTGGGCGGCTATCGGGAATCGAACCCGAATTGCCGGTACCACAAACCGGAGTAATAAACCGTTATACGATAGCCGCCATGTGCCCGATATACTAGCTTTTTTGTACGAAAAAGTCGAGGCGTCATAATAAGAAAAAGGCCGTACCACCTCAGTGGTACGGCCTCGAGGAAACTAGTTCCCCAATATCTTTGTAAGCACATCACTGCTTTGCCCAGAAGTAGTCGGTTGCATCGTGCTCTTCGCTGGAGGCTCTTTTTTATCGCGCTCCTTCCATTCAGCGTCATGCCGAATGAGCGTCGATTCCTTGAGATCTTCTCGAAGATAGATGACCACACCGCCTCTGGTAAGGAAAACTGCAAGTTTTCCTTCCTTCCTCATCTGGGTCGTTGTTTCGACCGGATCAATCTTGCCGTCAAAATAATCACGGAAAGCTTGATTGAAACCGGAACGGACAACATGTATGCCCTTGGACTTTTCCGTCCTCAGAGCACGAATTGCTTTCTGCACAAACTGTTCAGGTGTGAACCGTTCGACAGCGACTAGGTTAATTGACTTAACCATTGTAAACGCTCCTTTATTTGACTTTCGGACGGGATTTCAAGACAGTTGGCCGAAGTGACTGTTGGAACGACGAGCCTTCCCGATAACGATTCCAAGCATGGAGACATCCTCGGTACAGATCTTCAGCACCCATATCCACTTTAGCGCCACGATGTGCACGACCGCCGTGAATGGTGCTGTTGATCAAGGTCTGACGAATACGAGCGGCTGGCTCTGATTCACTTTCAAACCCGACGCCTGTAGCAACAGCGCGCCAAAACTGCTGAGCGTCTTCTTCGTCAACAGCGAAAGTTGCGTATAGCGCTGCAACCACTGGGCCTCGGAACATGTGACCATGGTGTGCCGGCCGATAGTTCAGCTGATCCATAAAGCCGGCGATGCACCTTGAGATTTCAAGATAGTCACCCTGCACATCTTCCGCTGCTGTTTCTCCGGCGTAGATTTTACGTTCCGTTGAACTTTCGAAACGCATAAGCGCAAGGCCAGTTGGAAGCAGCTTCAACACCCTGGACGACGTGTCCGCAAAATGCTCCGTGCCGGCAAGAATACTTCTTGTCACATGGGCATTTGTACGGACTGCGCCGCGGTCGATGCGAGCATAGATCTGGCGCAGTTCCGTTTCATTGTCAACACTGAAGGTTATCAGTGTCACGCCGGCAAGTGCAAAATCTGGATCTTTCTCTGTCATCTGCAACACTGCTGTTGCAGTGTGCTGGCCGTTGAGACGGTACATAGTCCCATCAAGGTCAGCAACCATGATGTTTGTAATTTCCGGCATAAAATGCCCAGCTTCCATCTCCGAAACAAGCCTTGCAACATGAGGCCTGCTCAGAGGCCGATCTGCTACAAACGGCTTGATCTCTTCAAGCAGCCAATGGGCTTTCTTTGCGTTAAGAGTGATCTTAGTCTGTGTCTTGTCATGAGACATGAGTCTCTCCTTTTTGTCTCAGTTTATTTTGTACTCGTACAAACTTTTCCTGAATCGTTTCAGGTCTTATCTTAGACTTCATCCGAAAGCTCGAATTTCCTTGCTCTCGAAGCACGCCATCCTTTTGTGAATCTCGTCATTCCTGACAAAATCACAATCTCACCCTTTTTGGGAGGCCTGTTGCCAGACCAAACATCAAGGGAGAGTTTGAAAGTGACCGTGCCGTAGTCGTCAGTTGTGGCAAAAGCGATATCACCATCTTTGATTGAACCAAAACCAGTTACTTCTGCTTCCACCTCATCGTTCTCTGGACATGTCACATTAGAACTCCTTTCTAGCTCCAACTACTTGTTTAGTGATGTACTCTGTAAATGATCTAGAGCTGGCAAAATTATAACATTTTATTTTTAAAAATCAATAGTCATCTTTCTCGCTGAATTGCTAGGTATTTTATTAGAAGATCAGGTTTCTAGTTCGCCTCCGCTTACAAGCACTTCCTTATAGGAACAGTACACCTTGTCGGTAGTTTCTTTCACTCCATTTAGAAACTACTAGGCAAGGTCTTGCGTCAAGCCTCCAAGGCTGACTCACCTCTTGCAAAGGCGTCTTACGCCTTCTCACCTGAGCACGTCTCAAACAGTCTCCCAGACTTTTTGAGCAACATTAGGCATAGCCGAAACATCGCTCCGCTTCACAAAATGAAAAACAGTGCGCAGGCACTGTTTTCTTTTTCATTTTGTGCCCAGGACTGGAGTTGAACCAGCACGTCCATACGGACACATCCCCCTCAAGGATGCGTGTCTACCAATTTCACCACCTGGGCAGGTATGCCGAGCATTATGCACGATAATCCTCGGCAGTTCAAGAAAAAGAGTGGCGATACCACTCTTTTGTTCTAGGCTTCGTTCTTCTCCTCCTCTTCTGGAGCAGATTCCTCAGCTTTCTCCTCCTCACGAGGTACCTCAGTAGATACTTCTTCGGTTGTTGCCTCTTCAGCTGTCTTTGCCTCAGCTTCAGCCTTCTTAGCTTCTGCTTCCTCAGCCTGACGAGCAAGCTCCTTTGCTTCCTCCTCCTTTTCAGCTGCAGTCTCGATCTCAGACTTGGTTGCAAGATCCATGAGTCGCATGCGACGCATCTGTCGCTTGATCTCTCGAGCCACCTTCTCTCGAATGTAGTAGAGCTTCGCACGACGCACCTTTGATCGCTTCACGATCTCGATCTTGTCGATGAGCGGAGAGTAGAGTGGGTAGATTTTCTCTACACCAATACCATCCACAACCTTACGCACCGTAAACGTAGCTCCGGCTTCAGTTCCGTGCTTTCGTGCAAGTACGATACCTTCAAAGATCTGGATGCGAGTCTTCCCCTTATCCTGAATCTTCTGGTGAATACGTACGGTGTCTCCGGCTCGAATACCGAGGTTCTTTCGTTCCTCCATATTTACTGGAGAGACCTGTACTGCGTCTAGTAGTGTGTTCATAATTAAAAAATAGCGCTCTTAAGCGTGCCGTACTCTACCATACAAGGCATTAGCTCGCAATATGCTGACGCGCTGCCTCGAATGATTCGGGAAGTGGTGCCACAAAAGTCTCCTGCTCTCCTTTCGGGAGTGCAATCGTGAGTTTGTGAGCATGAAGCGCGAGTCGCCCAATACCAAGATCCAAGAGTGCGAGTTGCGCCTCTGTTGCGTACAGTGTGTCCCCCACAATCGGTCTTCCGATTGCTTTGAGGTGCACCCTAATTTGGTGTGTGCGTCCCGTCTTCGGAAGCACTCGAAGGTATGCGTACTCTGCATTTTGTGTAAGAAGCTCCCAGTTTGTAATCGCGTTACGTGTTTTCCCTCGAGCACCGCGCTCTGCAGAACGGAGTCGAAAATCCTTCACACTTCGCCCAATAGGACGTTCAATGGTGCCATGAAGCTCTTTCATTGGGCCATATACAAATGCTCGATACTCTTTTTGTGCCTTTCGATCATGAAATTGCTTCTTGAGATAGAGAAATGCAGGCTGTGTCTTCGCAAGAATCATTACTCCTGAGGTCTCACGATCCAGACGATGTACGACACCTGGGCGCATGATTTCTGTGCCATTTGCAAGAATTTGTGTCTCTCCGACATCCTTTGCCGAAGGACAATGCTCCATAAACCAATCAACGATAGTTTCCTCTTCCCTTCTTCCGTCTGCATGCACCAAAATACCGACCGGCTTGTTAATGACGATCACCTCTTCATTTTCAAAAATAATGTGTATGTCCTCTTTCATATTCTCTACTTCCACAGTTCAAAATCATCAAAATGTTTCTGTGGTGTCTTCCAATCCACCGATACAGACTCCACGCGAGCGAGTGACGGCCCCGTATTGAGTGCAGACACCATATCTTTAAGGACATCTGGCTCACCTTGTGCAAGTAGCTCTACGGTACCATCTTCATTGTTTCGCACCCATCCAGAGATGCCGTGCTCTTTTGCAAACGAAAGCAAAAAATCTCGGTACCCTACCCGCTGAACCTTTCCGGTGATCTTTGCATGTATCTCGCTGAACATCAGGGTTGAGTATATCCTAGTGCGTTAGATATTGAAATTATTTAAAAACACGGTAGTATGGTGCGTACCGTAGATACGGGCGATTAGCTCAGTTGGTAGAGCAGTTCGTTTACACCGAAAAGGTCGGGGGTTCAAGTCCCTCATCGCCCACAACAATACCGAAGCCCAGCGCGCATGTGCTGGGCTTCGTTGTATTTTGTAGGGCGATGAGGGACTTGAAGAAAGTGAGTATATCGCGCGCAGTGAAACGAGCACGATACGAACGGCGGGGTCGCGTCGCTTAGTATTTTAATAACGCTCTGTGTTATTAAAATACTAAGCAGAGGTGACCAAGTCCCCTATTTTTTAACGAACGTAGTGAGTTAGTGACCGTCAGGACAAGTCCTATGCTACAATCTAAAAATGAAAAGGATCGCAACTATTATTGTGCGAGATACAGAAGGTGATTTTTACGTACACCAACGACGTGCGGATAAAAAGACTTTTCCAAGCTTTTATGGCCTCGGTGCGGGTGGACATATTGAAGATAATGAAACTCCTCTTGAAGGAGCTTGCCGTGAACTATTTGAAGAAACAGGACTTAAGGGAGAGATAAAACAATTTTTTGATTTTGAATATTCTGACGATAACGACTCTTACCCGGTTTATGCTTTTGAAACAACAACCACTGAGAAGCCTGACGTTGCAGAAGATGAATGGCAGTGGTGCGGGTGGATGAATAAAGATGAAGTAGACATACTGCTTGACGATGGCAAACTCTGCCCAGATACCGCCATCTATTACAAGGAGTACCGTACTAAATTTCTATGATCACATTCGGAATTGCAGGAATACTCCTCATATCGCTCGGACTCTGGCTTCGAGAAACACGGCAGAACATATTTTTTATTATTGGAGGCGTATCACTCCTCATATACAGTTTCCATATAAAAGACACCATTTTCATGGTGCTTCAAAGCATTTTTATTCTCTCTGCAACAATCGAACTTATTAAGAAACGTTAGTATCGTATTTCCGCTCCATCCCACTAATCCCAAGAAACGCAGCGATCGTCATAAGTCCTGCAAGCCCGAGCAGTGTGTTTGACTGCCCAAGGTACGTAATAGCGATTCCCACCACAACCGGACTAATCACCGACGCAAGCTCTGCAACCTCAAGAATTGCCCCAGAGAGTGACCCATATTTTCTGTTATCTCCACACCTTGTCATCTCTGCATCGATAATGATAAGCCCGAGCGAAAGAAGTGTGTTGAAGAGAAAGACAATGAGCAAGTAATACTCATACACACTCACGAACGCAAGACTCCCGACAAGAAATGCCATTGCAAGTGCCGTCGGAGCGAGAAGCTTCATACCATACGTGTCAGCAACTTTCCCTGAATGATACCCAAAGAGAAGTGGGATTGATGAAATGACTGAGAAAATAATGATCTTGTCGAGCGATGTACCATCTGCGTAAAGAAAGATTGGTACAAAAAGAATAATCGCCGCACCAAGCGCATTAAACATGAACGAGGTGAACGCAAGACGTTTCAGTGAATTCTTCCAAATCATTACCTCCTGTATAAAACGCATGTACGTACTTGAGTGAATACATGCGACCCAGTCTGGCTTGTGCTGATAGTCACACTCACTGTCCTCTACTCTCCACACGATGAACATTGCAACGAGCGTTGTTGGAATGACCAAAAGAAAAAGTTCATGGATCTCAAGATACTTGATCGCGATGATCGCAAGAAGCATTGCGACAATACGCCAGACTTGCGTATAAATTTGAAAAAAACCGAATGCAGAACCGACCGCTTCCCTTTTGGTATGTCTCCGCACATACGTTGCGCGTCCTGTTGCATCAAGTGCATATGAAATACCATTGAGTGCACGGCCAATAGCGACGAACGCTGCCACTCCATACACTCCAGCAAAATAGTATGCGAGTGCGATAAACGGATAGATCGCAAGTCCAGCGAGTATGACGTACTTGGCGCGAATATGGTCCGCAATAAAGCTTACGAGTGGGACCGAAACGAGAAAGACAATACTATATACAGATGCGAGCAGTCCTGTTTGTACGAAGGACTCACTAAACATAAAGAGAAAGACTGGAAAGAGCGGATCTACAAACGCCCACCCAAACCAACGAATAGCTGTCGCAAGTGTAATACCTTTAACGCCGGTTGATATAGCTGTTGGTTGAAGTACTTTAAACATACTAGTCCATTTCTTGCTCCTCACCCTTATCGTGTACGTGGTACACCACACGCTGTGGGAATGGAATCTCTATTCCCGCTTTATCAAAGGCAATCTTAAGTCGCTTCCGAAGTTCCCCTGTCACCGCAAACTGCTGACTCGGCTTTGTGTCTCCCAGAATCTTAAGCACAACTGCAGAATCCCCAAAATCTTCTACACGCAGAAATTGTGGAGCTTCAATAATATCTTTCTTCCACTCGGGATCCTCGGCGAGATTCTTTCCGACGTCATTAATGACGTCAATAACTTTTTCAAGATCAACCGAGTACGATACGCCGATATTGAGGTTTACACGTGAGAACTGCTTTGATTTGTTTGAGACGAGGGTAATTTCTCCATGAGGTACATGGTGCACAATCCCATCAAGATCACGAAGTGTGGTCATACGCATGGTGATGTCCTCCACCGTTCCGCATGTATCACCAAGACATACTGAGTCCCCAATCCGATACTGGTTCTCAAGAATGATGAAAAGTCCACTGATGAGGTCCTTGATGAGGTACTGCCCTCCAAAACCAAAAGCGAGACCAATAATCCCCGCAGCTGCAATCATTGGACCGACCTGAATCCCAACCTCCTGAAGAAGCATAAGTGCTCCTACAATCCAAAGTACGATACGCATGGTAACGACAAGAATACGTGCGAGTGTATTCTCTCGTTTCTCCTCTGACTCTCGTGAAGAGTACTTGTCTGCAACAACAACTTTTCGAATGACACGCGTAATAACAGCATCAAGGAAAAACTGCGCAGCAAAAATACCAATAATAATGATAACGATACTGAATCCATGCTCAGCAATCCATGGTGTGACGTACGAAATAAGATTTTCCATATGTAGAGAGTGTAGCATATTGATTTTCTCAAGCGCACACTCCTGACGCGAACCACGGTTAATACCATGGTATTAACCGTGGTTCTGGTTGACCTACTTCACTATACAAAAAAACGGCCCTTGCGTGCTGTTTTTCCATTTGAGTGGCCACAAGTTACTCGAATACCTTGGCGTCAGATTTGTAACTCGCTACGCTCCTAACAATCTCCTGCCCGGGCTCGTGGTTCGTCGCTCTGGGAACGAGCCCCTCACAACACTCCGCCTCACCACACACATAAAAACAGCACGCAGGTGCTGTTTTTATGTGTGTGGTGCCCCCAGTAGGAATCGGTCAGGAGTCGACTATTTTTATAGTAGACTCTGTCTCCTTAAAAATATGTCGCTCACGACCCTGACTCACTTCGTTCCGCCTTTCGATTCCCTAGACCAAAAGAAAATGCTGGAACGTAATCCAGCATTTTCTTTCGGTGCCCCCAGTAGGAATCGAACCCACATTAAGAGCTTAGAAGTCTCCTGTTCTATCCATTGAACTATGGGGGCAGGTCTCTATAAAAACATATTTTTATGCTTTTGGCATTCCTTTAAAAGATGAGCATGACCGAATAGACTGTCAGACCAATAAAGGTTGCAGTCACTCCAAGTGAGTATTTCCACGTCATTTTTTTAAGAATGTGCTCACCAAATTCTTTAGTGATATATGCAACAGCCACAAACCGGATTGCCCGACCAACGAACGACGCCAACACGAAAAGCAATACGTTTATTTTCAAAAGTCCGCCGGTGATTGCAACAAGTTTGTACGGAAGAGGTGTGAGCGCCCCAATAAGCGTGAACGTAATTGCGTTGCCATTAAATACTGCTTGGGTTTTTTGGAAAATTTCTTCGAGACCGTATGTTGTCACAATACCTCTTCCGATTGTTTCAAAAAATACTGCTCCGATGAGATACCCAAAAAGTCCGCCGAGTACTGAGGTCACTGTTGCAATAAGCGCATACCGAAACCACCTCTGGGGTTTTGCAATCACCATCGCAATCACCAACGGGTCAGTAAAAACAGGGAGAAATGAAGATTCTGCAAATGAAAAGACCCCGAGGCCAGATTCTCCGTATTTTCCTGTGAGTACTCTTTGTATTTTTGTTGGTTCTTTTTTCTGTGTTTCCATAGTTATGAGATCTTAGTTCCTGCAGGAACTTTCTTATGTGGATTGAGGAGCGTAAATGTTTCACCGTCTCCTCCTGCGAGAATCATCCCCTGACTCTCAAGTCCACGAATAGTACGTGACTCAAGATTGATGAGAAACGGACATTGCATTCCTACGAGTGACTGCGGGTCCTCAAAGAAGGTTCGGATGCCTGAAACAATCTGTCGCGGCTCTTCTTCACCGACATCAACAGAAAGCTTAAGGAGTTTATCGGCATCCTCAACAATATCAACAAAAAGAATGGTGCCGATGGTGATATCTAGTTTTGCAAAATCGTCGTACGTAATCATGATATGTTTTTCTTCTTCATTAAAAAGCTGTTCAAAATAACTGCAGCTGCACTCGCATCTGTCATCTCCCCCTTCTTTTGATATCGAACTGATTCTTGGGTTGAGTACTGCTCTGGCTCGAGATGCACCGGAATACCAATATGGAGCGTGAGATCTTGTACAAACTCATCAATAGCTGTCTGAATTGGGTTTCCTGCAGAAAGACCGATCACAATCTCCTCCACTTCTCGCTCAGCCACTAATACTTCGATTGTCTCAAGAAGGTTATCGTCATTTGGAAACACCTGATACGGGAAACCCATATCGCCGTTTTCATTTGAAAGTGCGACTCCTACCCGCTTCTTTCCATAATCTATTCCCATGTATCGCATACAAAAGAAGCATATCATACGCTTTCATTTTCGTACTTTTTTTGATACTATCCAATGCACCGCACAAAAAGAAATTCGTGTGCACATAGATGGAGAGATGGCTGAGTGGTCGAAGGCGGCGGTCTTGAAAACCGTTGAGGGTTTACGCCCTCCGTGGGTTCGAATCCCACTCTCTCCGCTTGAACAAAAAACACCCGCATGGGTGTTTTTTGTGAGTGGAGGGAGTAGTAACAGTCTGGAAGACTGTTACGTGGGATTCGAAAAGCTTACAACTGAGTCCCTACCCGAACGTGAACGTGAACGCCTGTAGTCCACCTTCTTCAGGAATAATCTCAAGGGTGTGTTCTTCTTTGTCCTCTGTCTTCACAAGATTGTAAAGAGTCTCTGCTTCAATAGTTACGTATCCATCAGCATCAACATCTTGTCCTGTAGCTGGAACGCCATCAACAAGAATCTTTGCACGAACCGATTCTGCTGCTCCTGCGACAAAATTCACTTCGCTCGCTCTGTACCGAAAGACTATCTTTGCTCCGCCGAGGACATTCTCGACATATTCTTCAGTAATATTCCATACGCCGTCAAGATAGAATTTGTTACGCTCAACCTCCACCGGAACATAGAAAGACTGGGAACCAACCGCACGAGGGGTACCGTTTCCAAAATTGTCATTCCGCCAAGCACCAAAGTAGGTCTCCGGACTATCAGGACGTGACTCTTTTTCTGTTTCTTTCGTAAGTTCAGTCGTAATCTCCCCCTCTTCTCCAAGCACCTCCATACGTTCTGCAAGCAGCTCTTGGATTTTCTTCTCAGTTTCTTCGTAAGCCCCTTCTCCAATGTGGTCGTAGACAATGTATCCATCGATATCGATAAGATATTTTCGTGGCCAATACCTATTCTCATAGGCCTGCCATGTTGAGAAATTATTATCAAGTACCACCGGAAACTTAATGCCAAAGCGTTCAGTTGCAGAGAGCACATTTTCATATTTCTTCTCAAACTCAAACTCCGGTGTGTGAATGCCAATGATCACGAGTCCTTGATCCTTGTACTTTTCATACCAACTATTGAGATATGGTGTTGTTCGCTGACAGTTAATACAGCTGTACGTCCAGAAATCGATGAGGATCACCTTTTTCCCGATCAAATCATTGATTGCGATGGGTTCGCCATCAGTATTGATAAAGCCGTCTGGCGACGTAATTTCCTTTGCGAGCGGGTATCTCCCCTCCTTCTCCTCAGAACTCAATGTACGAGGAGCAACCGAAATAATATCGGCAAGCTTTGTACGATCAACACTACTCTTCTCAAGCACATAAATTGCACCAAAGATAACGAGGAGCACTGCCACCAGTATGTACGGTCGTGGAGAATGGGTCATGTTACTGAAGAAGTAGTTTGCTTACAAAATCAAAATTGGCGATCAGCGAAAGCTTTCCAGTAAAGATAAGCACACCAAGCCCGAGGAGAATTGCGCCGAAGACAATATTGAGCACCTTGAGTGCACGAGCATGACGAGTGATAAATGATGTTGCTTTGCCAGTGAACGCTCCAACAATAAGGAATGGGATACCAAGACCTAGAGAGTAGGTAAAGAGAAGAATAAAGGCACTTCCTGGCTGTGTTGCCGCAAGTCCAAGAATGACGCCGAGCGCAGGCCCGACACATGGTGTCCAACCGGCAGCAAATGCGAATCCAAAGAGAAGCGAGGTGAGGTAGCGAGATTTAAACTTTACTTTAACCGCAATTTTGTGTTCTCGCTCAAGAAATGGGATTCGAATAAGCCCCACAAGATAGAGTCCAAAGAATATGATGAGTGCGCCACCGATACGAGAGAGCCAAATCTGCACATCGTATGCAATACTTTCAAGAAGTGTATTGAGAAGCACCCCTAAGAGAGCGAAGACAATCGAGAACCCAAGGACAAAGAACACGCTGTTGAGAAATATTTCTCTCTGACGAGAACCTCCTCCCGCGTCAGTACTCGTCCCTGCAAGGTATGCAAGAAATCCTGGAATGAGTGGGAGAACACACGGTGCCAAGAAAGACACGAGTCCCCCGATGAATGCTCCAACAATAAGACTTTCTATCATAGATTTTTTATTTTAATGCGTTTGCCACCTCTGTTTCGTAACGTCCCTGATCCCATGTCTCTGGTGACTTGAGAATCCGTTGACCGTTCTTAACAAATACTTTTGTGTGCTGGTATGCAACACCGAACTCTCGTGCAAGCACTTTTTCATCCTCATCGGTATCTCCATCATTATAGTTCACTCGAAACGCAATGACGTTTTCGTTATTAAGCTTATCAAATGCTGGATAGAGCGCCTCTTTTGTTTCTGTCTGACAGAATGGACACCATGTTGCATAGAAGTAAAGTACGACGAGCTTGTCGCTTGCCTTCGCTTTTTCATAATCTGCCTTTGTAAAATCAAGCACTGGTGACACACTCCCCGAAAGCACTTCTCCCGAGTACGCTGACATCATCATTTCGTCAGAAGATATTGCTTCATCTTTCATCATCTTATCTGTTTCCATCACAGACTCGTCTCTCATCATAGAATCATCAGTCATGACGTCCTCTTCCATCATCATTGCACCAGATTCCATCACCTCATCGGTGTCTCGTGTGAAGACATATCCGATACCAAAAATGATAGCGATTGTTACCACCCATCCAATAACTCCAAATCCTCGACTCTCCTTCATTTTGATCATAAATACTTCTTCGTTAATTGAACTAATGATCTCATGATATCTCCCTCATAGAAAGTGTCAAGTAAACTTAACATTTCCCTGTGGAGATTCTTGTCACCACTTGCAATTTTTTTGCAAGTAACGTACTGTCTCTGTAATGCAATTCTCTTCCCTCTTACAAAAAGCAGGTCTCAGGGCTACAAAGTCTCGTATTGCGATACTTTCATTTCTTGAGAAACAAACAAAGCCTGTACGAATTCAAGAAATGGTGTCTGCGCTTGATGGAAGTGTCGATTCTGTAACTGTGTACCGAGTCATCCATGTGTGTCGTGATGCAGGAATTGTGAAAGAAATTAACCTTGGTAATGGAAGTCTTTCTTATGAGCTTGCGCCTGATGGACATGGGCATCACCATGTCATCTGCACTTCATGTAACACTATTGAAGATATTCCATCATGTCCAGAAAAAATCATAACGCAAGATGCTGTTAAAAAAACACCTTCCTTTGCTTCCATCTCAGGACACTCACTTGAATTCTTTGGGATTTGTAAAAAATGTGCCATATAAAATCTATGAATATTAAAATATATATTTCCGTTGTTGTAACATTCCTCGTTGTTCTCGCAGGAGCATTCATATGGGTAACCGCTACCCCTTCACATAAAAATGAAAGTTCTTTTTCTGTTGTCACCAGCTTCTATCCTCTTTATTTTTTTGCTTCTGAAATTGCCGGTCCGTATGCAGAAGTGCGCAACATTACCCCCGCAGGTGCCGAACCTCATCACTTCGAACCAACACCACGAGACATCATCACTATCGAGCAAAGCGACATTCTCTTTATCAATGGGGGTGGTTTTGAACCGTGGGCAGAAGACATTCGTGTGACACTCGGAGGAGAAAACACTTCGGTTGTTGCTGTCTCCGAAGGTCTGATGTCTCGCGAAGCAGAACATGACGACCACAATGATCACGAGGAAGAGGCTCATGAAAGTGAAGAGGAAGAGGCTCATGAGAAAGACCCTCATGTATGGCTCTCTCCTCTCTATGCACTCCGTATGATTGAGACAATTCGTGATGAAATGATAGCTCATGATCCAGTCCATGCTGATTGGTACAAGACGAATAGCGCAGTTCTTGTCAAAAAATTGGAAACTCTGCACCGAGTATATACCGACAAACTTGCTGTGTGCCGTACACGGACAATTGTGACCACACATACAGCCTTTGGATATCTTGCAGAGACATATGAACTCGAGCAAATTCCTATAGCTGGTATTTCTCCAGAATCTGAGCCTTCTCCGTACCAACTTGCAGCGCTTACTGAGTTCATCCGATCAGAACGTGTAACACATGTCTTCTTTGAAACACTGGCTTCTCCTCGTCTCGCAGAGACACTTGCTGAAGAAACCGGTGCGAAGACGCTTGTCCTCAATCCACTTGAGGGACTCTCGAGACCAGAACTCGCTGCAGGTGAAGATTATTTTAGTGTGATGTATGCAAACCTTGATAATCTTACTGAAGCGCTTGGGTGTACACTATAACTACAAACATGACGCACGTTGATCATTCAAAAAATATTATCGAGGTAGAAAATATCTCATTTTCCTATGGAGACACACCTGTATTGAAAAATGTTTCTTTCTCAATCCACCACGGTGACTACCTAGCTATTGTTGGTGGGAATGGCTCTGGTAAAACAACGCTTCTTAAGACTATTCTTGGGCTGACGCGTCCAGAGTCTGGAACCATACGTCTTTTTGATACTGATATACAAAACTTCAAAGAACATTCTCGAATTGGATACGTCCCGCAAAAAGCAACGAGTTTCGATATTGCTTTCCCTGCGACGGTAGAAGAAGTTGTGCTCATGGGAAGACACGCAGACCGAAAACCACTTCATCGAGTCACCAAAAGAGACGAGGGCGCCGTACAGACATCTCTTGAGCGAGTGGGCATGGAGGCGTATCGAGACCGGCTTATTGGTGAGCTTTCTGGTGGTCAACAACAGCGTGTTTTTATTGCACGTGCCCTTGCGGGAGAACCTGAGATTCTTTTTCTCGATGAGCCAACTGTTGGTGTTGAGCAAACTATCCGTGAAGAATTTTACGTACTTCTCAAAAAACTCAATGACGAACTTGGTCTGACAGTGGTGCTTGTGACACATGATCTTGAGTCAGTGGCACACGAGGCGATGCACATCGTGTATCTTTCACACGGTTCTGCTTTTTTCCACGAGTCAGCACATGATTTCTTGGAACGTCATGGAAATGCAACCCATATTCATATATAGCCTATGTTTGAAATATTTAGTTACGGGTTTATTGTTCGAGGATTTGAAGCAGGAATCATTGTGGGATTCATTGCCCCACTGATTGGCATCTTTCTTGTACTTCGAAGATATTCTCTTTTTGCAGACACCCTCGCGCACACCTCTCTTGCAGGTATTGCGGGCGGTCTTCTTCTTGGTGTCAATCCACTCTTCACCGCACTTGGGGTCACCGTCCTCTCCTCTCTTGGTCTTGAGCGACTTCGAAACAGACGAAGAGTATATGGGGAATCCGCACTCGCACTCTTTCTTTCAGGAAGTCTTGCAGTAGCAACTATTCTGCTTTCTTTTGGAAATGGATTCGATTCAAATCTCTTCAACTACCTATTTGGAAGTATCATTACGGTGACCCAAACAGACATCTACGTTATAGCGATACTTGCGATTGTAGTTGCGATCACGGTATTCGTTTTTTACAAAGAACTCGTAGCAATCGCGTTTGACGAAGACTTTGCACGAGTGAGTGGTATACCCGTTAAACTCATTAATACTCTTCTCGTTATCCTTTCTGCGATTGTGATTTCCCTCGCGATTCCTGTCGTAGGTGTGCTTCTTATTTCTGCTCTTATTGTGATCCCGGTCATTACCGCACTGCAACTACGACAGAGTTTCGTTCGAACACTTGTCTACGCAGAGATTATTTCTCTTGTGTCTGTTATTTCAGGAATGGTTGTCTCATTTTACCTTGATCTTTCTACCGGAGGAACAATCGTGCTCATCATGCTTGGAATATTCCTTTTAACTACACTTGCAACACGACGATAACGTGCCGTGCGTGCTACAATCTAAGATATATGGCAGGAGAAGATATCATACAATCTATAACGTGGGAAGCTCCTGAGCACCAACACATTGAAAAAAATTCTGATTGGTTTTGGGTGGTGGGACTGCTTGCGATAGCAGCTGCGGCTGCAGCCTTTATTTTTGGGAATATTCTCTTTGGTATCGTGATTATTGTTGGAACGACGACTATCGTGATCCACGCACTTCGTGAGCCGCAGGTCATTCCCTTTGCAATTACCGCACGTGGTGTCCGAATCGACAACGAAATGTATCCATTTACTACACTTTCAGGATATGCAATCGATGAAGAGAATCGTCATGGTCCACAACTACTTCTTCGTAATAAAAAAACATTTGCTCCCCTACTCATCCTCCCAATCCCTGAAGACTACGTTGATGACATTGAGGATATTATTGCAGTTCGTGTTCCTGAAGCAGATATCGAAGAACCCTTCTCTCATCAGGTGCTTGAGTTCTTGGGATTTTAAATTTATATGGTATTATCCCTACCGCATGCTCTCGTAGTTTAATGGATAAAATACCGGTTTGCGGTACCGGTGCTCCAGGTTCGACTCCTGGCGAGAGCACAAATGAAAAAACTCCCTTAAGGGAGTTTTTTCATTTGTGCTCTCGAATAAGACACCTTCGTGTCTTATGCCAAGGAGTCGAAGATTTTGAATATATCGCACAAGCGAAGCGAAGTACGATATGAAAAATGTACCGTTCATGTAATGAAAGACATTCCTGATATTGTGTGAACCTGCCTGCGCAGGCAGGCGTAGTGAGCTTAGAAACCTGACGCCAGAGAAAAGACTACCAGCCTCGCATAAACTCCAAAAAGCGGGACGACTCCCCTTGACCCCACAACCTTCTCTGTGACACACTCTATATGGATCATGCAGAAAATAAGAGGAGGTTCCTGTGAAAAAAGTAACTATATTCTGTCTGTCGATACTACTTGGCGCCTCATCAGTCATGGCGGATGAGCAAAGTTCTATATCTGAGATGCAAAACCGTGCTATTGCATGGCAATCATTTGCATGTCCAAAGGCTCCACATGAAGAGTCGTGTCGCGATTCATTTGAGGAGTTTATCGCATTCATTGATCTCGTAAAACGAAAAAAGATGATGCGGGACTTTTTGAAAGAGTTGGCTATGGACCCAGCATACAGAAGAGTTGCGCAGTTCGCTGAAAATGATTATGAAAATCATTTCATCGCACTCACACTTACTTCAATGTCGCTTGCTAGGAAATATCCTGCAATATCAAAAAACGACCCCTAGGGGGTCGTTTCCTTATTTAGACTTCTTGACGAGCGCTGAGAGTCGAGACTTCTTTCGCGCTGCGGTGTTCTCCTTGATAACACCTCGTTTTGCAGCCTTATCGATAGCCTTCTGAGCTGTTGGCATGAGTGCTTCAGCTTCTTTAACCTCTCCTCCTGCAACAAGTTTGCGCACCTTCTTCACCACGTCTGTCATTGCGTTTTTACGGCGTGTATTAAACACCCGCTTCCGTAGCGATGCTCGATGTGCTTTTGCTGCTCCTTTAGTAATAGGCATAAATATGTATATCTGTTTGAGCCGGTACTATATCGTATTTGTTTAAAAAGCGCAATATATACATAAAAACCAGTGTCCGAGGACACTGGTTTTTATTCCCTTTCAATTATCTCCTACGAATCAAAGATATCAGGGATGAGTTCAACCTTAATATTGTCTGAACCACCATCACAGGTGAGAGTGAACCTAGAATCTCCTGAAATCGTCGTCCTGATACTTCCTGTTTGTTGTGTGAGTGATCCAGCAAGGTACGAGACACCTGGTCCAACAAGGGTACACTGTGACGGATCATTTCCTCGCATGTTGTAAGAAATCGTTACTGATTCACCTAAACGAACGTCTGACTTACTTGATGAAACTGACGGATTTACCGCTTGTGATGTCACCCGAAGTGAGTCCGAGTCTGAACCACCGCTTCCTGAACATGAAACTGTATAGATTGTTTGGTTTCCAGCAGACGGCTCTGATACCGAGCTCTGGGTTCCTGAAGTGCTTCCTCCAGTACTGAAGTTATTTCCACTACATGAAGAGGCATTACTTGAGCTCCAGCGCAGAGAAATTTGATCTCCTGCGGTGATGGTGATGTTGCTTCCAGTCCATGAGCCACCTTGTGTAGTGTTGCGGACTTCAAGAGATGCTGATGGGGATGGAGGAGGTGGAGGTGGACTACTCACAGATACAGTGACGCTATCTGAATCATCTCCACCGTCTCCCGTACAGGTCACACTATACGTGGTAGTTTCCGACGGAGAAACACTATCTGAGCCTGAGCTTCTATTCCGTGTATTGAACCCTGAACCACTTCCTTCACACGTATCAGCA